>ERZ857840.3-NODE-3-length-428435-cov-20.025039_pt1 | contig 428435 bp, 314 predicted proteins | sample MGYA00519760_ERZ857840 | MGnify/ENA primary metagenome ERZ857840 (study PRJEB31778, sample SAMEA3449371) | human gut metagenome | biome: human gut; feature: human-associated habitat; material: faeces | place: United Kingdom | collected 2010/2012 ... | reverse complement strand
CGCACGTACGGTTCTTAGAGGGGAAAGCTCCCGTAAGGGGGCTGACCTACTCGACAATTGCGACGAATGTCATTCCGGTCCCTATTATACGGATATGAAGATGCACCGTATCGGCGAAGATATCGAATTTGAGAATGGGTGGGATACTCCGACACTGCGTGAAGTCTGGCGTACGGCTCCTTATCTGTTTGACGGACGTGCTGCCACTATGGAAGAAGTGTTCACGGTACATAAGCATGGCATTGAAAAGAAAATATCAGCTAAAGAAGCGGAAGAACTTGCCGAATATGTGAATTCACTTTAATAGAATAAGAAGACCATGATTACACACGAAAATATAGAGATTATTCATTATTTCCTGCAAGTTGATAAAGCTCTCTTTAAGGTGATGTTGGCGCAACTTCTGGCGGAATATAAAGCTATTCATACTCCTGTACGTATAGTGATATTCGATGCGCCGGCGGATAATGAAGAATATGTAGCCCGTTTTGCTTGCATCAGGGAAGCGGTGAAAGAGCTTTTCAAAGAGAAACAACCTTCCGTAAGCTATGTGGCACAACCTCCTCAGCGTATGGGATTGGTGATGGAAGTGCATGAAGTGCAGCTGACAGAGCAAGATCACATTGAATATCGGATACTGGGAGATTTGCCTTATATCACTATCGAAAGAGAAGGTTGTAAACGCCTGTTCCTGAGTGGTGTGACAGGAGATGTACTGCATCAGAGTATTCGTGAGCAATCTCATGAAGTATTCTTCAGGATAGCCAGGGTATTGGAAACGGAAGGTATGCCGGTTTCCTCGATCATACGTCAATGGAACTATATTGAAAAGATAACAGCTTGCGATGCAACCGGCCACCAGCATTATCAGGATTTCAATGATGCACGTTCGCTATTCTATAATGGTGTGGAGTGGACTACCGGTTATCCGGCTGCTACCGGTATCGGAACTCAGTGGGGCGGCATTATGATTGATGTGGATGCCTTACTCTGCAAAGATGGAAGTGTCCGGGTCCTTGGGGTGGATAATCCTTTGCAGATTGCCGCTCATGCTTATTCACAGAATGTGTTATTGGGAGAAAAAGATGTGGCTCTTCCTCAAAAGACTACCCCGAAGTTCGAACGTGCCAAGGCTGTATGGAAAGAGGATCATGGTTTCGTATATGTATCGGGCACAGCCGCTATTCGTGGTGAGCAGAGTCTGGAAGGCGTTGGTATTGAACAGCAAACACTGACTACCTTGGAGAATATAGAATATTTGGTATCCCGTGATAACCTCAATCGTTCCGGTATTCCTGCTACGGAGAATGCTACCCTTATCACCTTCCGGGTGTATGTGAAACGTTGGGAGGATATGGAAAAAGCAAAACAGGTAGTGACAGAACGATGTCCCGATTTACCTGCCATCTATACTTTAACCGATGTATGCCGTTCGGAACTATTGATAGAGATAGAAGGAATGGGAGTGCTTTGCTGAGGCTGATTATTAACCATTAAAATAGATAAATACATGAGATTAAAAAAAGTATTAACCCTGGCATTAATTGCCGCCTGCGGTATGGGACTCGCTTCTTGTACGGCAGAATCTAAAAAAACAGAACAAGTTATGACACAGGAAAAGGCAACGTATCAGAAGAAGTACACGAATGCTGACTTCTACAAAGACGGAAAGTTTGACCAGGAAGCTGCTAAAGAAGCATTCCTTGACATGTTTAAATTTTATGGCGTGCCTTACACTCCGCTGATGGAGAAAGATATCTGGTTTACAGATTTCGGTTTGGGCGACTTTGAGAATGTAGGTATGGGAGGCATCTTCTGGGTAAACGATCCGGAATATGGCTACTTTGCACATGCTATTTACTTGTTGCCGGGACAGATGATTCCGGAACATGCCCATGTAAAAACGGCATTCCCTGCGAAACATGAGTCGTGGATGGTAAATCACGGTTGGGTTTATAACTTCTCCGAAGTAGGAGATGAAACACCGAATGCTCCTGCGGTTCCGGCATCTCACGGTCCTATTAAGAGCAAGAATTTCGTGAAACAGAATGTGGGTGATGTTCTCCGTCTGAAAGAACTGGGTACTTTCCACTTTATGATGGCCGGTCCTGAGGGAGCCATTGTAGATGAGTGGGCATGTTACCATGATAATGATGGTCTGCGTTTTACTAATGGACAGGCTGCTTTGTAAATCATTCAATAATTAAGAATACCATGAGAAAGATTAATCATTTTGGAGTACCGACCACCACACCGCAACCGGGTGAGGTATATGCGGAAGGATTGAAGGTATGGCTGACTAACTTTAATGAAAGCCCCAATAAGATAGAATATTTGCGTTTTGAAGAAGGCAGTTGGATGCCTGAGCTGATTCAGAAAGTAGCACATATCGCTTACGAAGTAGATGATCTGGCGGCTGAACTGAAAGGTGCAAAAGTATTGGTTGAACCGATGCCGGGCGGAGAGAATCTGACAATTGCTTTCATTGAAGAAGAAGGTATTGCTTTGGAGTTAATGCAGTTTGATAAATAATCAATTAGTAGAAAGAAACTATGATGAATAAATTCATAAATGATCCGGATAATCTGACAGCTGAATTGCTGGAAGGATATGTAATGGCTTATAGTAATCAGGTGGCCATTGGCGGAGAAAATATTATTGTGCGTGCACATGCGAAAGCTGAAGATAAAGTAGCTGTGATCACTTTGGGTGGTTCCGGTCATGAACCCGCATTAAGTGGCTTCGTGGGCGACGGAATGTTGGACTGCTCTGTAGTCGGTGATATTTTTGCTGCTCCGGGTGCACAACGTTTGTTCCAGGCCTTGCAGATGTTCAAACGTGAGGCCGGTATCTTGCTTGTGGTGTTGAACCACTCCGGCGATATCATGAGTGCAAATATGGCATGCCAGTTGGCTGAACGTACAGGCATTAAGGTAAAGACTATCCTGACACACGATGATATCAGTGCCGGACTGGATGCACCGGATGAAGATCGTCGCGGTCTGGCAGGTTGTGTTCCTTTGATTAAGATCGTTGGAGCTGCTGCTGAAGAAGGTAAGTCACTAGACGAGATTATTGAAATAGGTGAACGCTTCAATGCACGTTTGGCTACATTGGCAGTGGCTATGAAGTCCTGTACCCATCCGCAAAACGGCATGACCATCTCCGATCTTCCGGACGGTGAAATTGAAATCGGTATGGGACAGCATGGAGAAGGCGGTGGCGGTCGCAAGCAATTGGTTTCTGCCAATGAAACAGCCGAAGAAATGATCGGTTTGCTGATGAAGAAGCTACAGCCGAAAGCTGGTAACAAGGCTTTATTAATTATTAACGGTGTAGGGGCAACTACGCACATGGAGATGAATATCGTTTATCGTAAAGCGCATCAGGTGTTGGAAAATGCCGGCATCGAAGTGGCTGCTGCCCGTATCGGTGAGTTGCTGACCGTTCAGGAACAGGCAGGTTTCCAGATGATTCTTGGTTTGCTGGATGACGATCATATCGATTATCTGAACAATAAAATGTCTAATGCTCCTTATTGGACGACTATCGGTAAATAAGAGATGGATAAACTGACTATAGATGATTTCAAGAAGATGCTTCGTAATGCGCTGGTGTGCATTACGGAGCGCTCCGACGAATTCTCAAAACTGGATGCGGTATTGGGAGATGGCGACCATGGAACAGCTATCGTTCAATCCATGTCCGCCCTTGTTGCTACGGCTGATAAGGGCACTGAATTTAAGTCGATGCTGAATGACATGAGTTTTAACCTGATGCTTGAGATCAGTGGTTCGACCAGCACATTACTGGGTGGATTCTTCTTGGGAATGAGCGACCATGCGGAAGGTACCGAACTGGATGTGGCGGGTGTAAAGGCTATGTTTGCAGGTGGACTTGAAGGTGTGAGGAAACAAACAAAAGCAAAACAGGGGGATAAAACAATGATGGATGCCCTGATACCAGCGGTGGAAGCCATTCAGGCTTGTGATTCCGCTGATGTGAAGGCTATCCTGACAGCGGGTGCCGAAGCTGCTGTGAAAGGTGCTGAAGCTACTAAAGATATGAAGGCAAACTTCGGACGTGCCCGTAATTACGGCGAACGCTCTATCGGTTATGCGGATTCAGGGGCTTCATCCTGGTCGTGCATGTTTGATGCGTTTGCAAAAGCTTTATAGTAAATAACTAATGAAAAGATAAGAAATGGCTGATTTAGATGATTTAAGAGAAGGCTGCAATTTCGGTTTGGGGGTAGCTTCTACTAATAATAGTTTTCATGTGAAGGGAGCGGAACATCTTCCGTGGGGGATGAAGGATCGTTTATCACGTATCTTCAATCCGAAGACAGGCAGAACCGTGATGCTGGCATTTGACCATGGTTTCATTATGGGACCGACATCCGGTTTGGAACGTATCGATTTGAACATCGTTCCGTTGATAGAATATGCAGACTGTCTGATGTGTACACGCGGCATTCTTCGTACAGTGATACCACCCAGCACCAATAAACCTATTTGCCTTCGTTCGGATGCCGGTACTTCTATTCTTACAGAACTGAATGACAATGTCTTGATTGACGTTGAAGATGCGATACGTATGAATGTATCGGCCATGGCAATCATGTTGTCTATCGGTGATGCAGCTCACGAAGCAAAAACGGTTGCCAACCTGTACAAGGCAGTGGATAAAGGTACCCGTTACGGAATACCGGTGATGGGAGTGACGGCTGTAGGTAAAGATATGGCACGTGATGCCCGTTATTTCGGTTTAGCTTCCCGTATCGCTGCCGAGAATGGGGCGAATATCGTGAAGACCTATTATTGTGATGGTTTTGAAAAAGTGGTGGCAGCATGTCCTGTTCCTGTAGTGATTGCAGGCGGAAAGAAACTTCCTGAATTGGAAGCGTTGGAATTGTGCTATAAGGCAATCAGCGAAGGTGCTTCCGGTGTGGATATGGGACGTAATGTGTTCCAGTCGGAAGCTCCCGCTGCTATGATACAGGCCGTTCATGCGGTAGTACATGAAAATCTGAAACCGGAACAAGCACTCGAACTGTTCAATGAACTGAAGAATAAGTAACACTGATTACAAGAAGAATGATGAGGGTTTATATAATTATTGGGATCATTCTTTCCATAGGATTTCGGGCGGCAGCACAAGATAAACTCTTGGTTGCCGGTTCCGGAAATCCGAATATCCTGCTGTTGGATAAACAAACGGGAAAAGTGGAATGGCAGCATGCTCTGGAGAAAGGGGAAGAATGTAATGCAGTTGCTTTGACTAAAAAGGGAGAAATCTTGTATTCGTATAAGCGGGGAGCAAAACTCGTGACATGGGACCATCAGGTGGTCTGGGATTATAAAACACCGGATAAGACGGAATTACAATCAGCCACCTTGTTGCAGAACGGTGGCGTACTATTGGGAATATGTGGTATTCCTGCCCAATTCATAGAATTGGATAAGAAAGGCAAAGAAGTAAACAAAGTAACATTGAATCTGGAAGTGGAAAGACCCCACAGTCAGTTTAGACAAGTATTCCAGCTCCGGAACAGCAATTATCTGATACCGGTAATGGCGAAACAGAAAGTGCTGGAAGTAAGCCGTAAAGGGAAGATCATTGCTGAACATCAGATTGAAGGCAAGGCATTCTCATCTCTTGAACTTCCTAACGGAAATCTGCTGTTGCCTTGTGGAGACAACCATTATTACATCGTAATCGACCGCAAGACAGGCAAAGAATTGAAACGGGTGAATGCACTGGATATTGAAGGAGTTGCTTTATTGTTTGTAGGGCAAATCCTGCAATTGAAGAATGGGAATCTATTGATTTGTAACTGGTACGGACATACGAAAGATACCACGGTGGATGAGCCGCAATTGATAGAGATAGATAAAAACGGTAAAGTGGTGTGGAGCTTGCATGATAAGAAGAATGTCGGCAAGATATCCGCTGCCTGCTATATAGACAATTTCCGCTTACCGGACTTAAAATAGGAGATTAACTTTAGAACAAAGTATTATGAATAAGAAATTATTAGTAATGTCTGTATGCATTGCCTTGTCGCTTCCTACTATGGCACAGCGAAGGGCGAGTGCGAAGGTGAAAGCGCCTGCTACGTGGGCGGAAAGCATTGCTGCGGCTAAGAATCAGGCCCATGCGGAAATGCAAAAGACCTGTTTGCCGATTGCATCGAAGGTGATTAAGGCAAAAGAGGCGGCAGTGCCTTTCTCGGCGGATATAACCGGACTGGATGAAATGGTGCTTTATACCTGGGGTACTGTAGATGGTACAGGAGATGATCAGGCTGTATGGGCAAATGCTAAATTAGTGGAGGCAGATGGCTCTTCTGTTTGGTTGAACGACCTGAAAAGTATTTTCAAGAAAACAGGTAGCGGCAGTCTGCGTTTTAATGAGAATGCCAAGGGACAGGATGTAGTCATGAAAGGCAAAACCTATAAACGCACGATCATGGCGAATGCCAATGCGCAAATCGTGGTTCCTCTGGATAAGAAATATACCCGCTTTGAGGCAGAGATCGGATTGGAGAACCGCTCTTCTGCGGGTACGGTGATTTTCCGTCTCCAAGGGATTACCGGCGCGGAAGCTGCTTCGGATATCGTTGCTAAATATCCGACTGAGGCTACTTTGTTTCTGCCATTCGGCGGAAGCGATATGAAAGCACTGGTTACGACCCATGATGCCAGTATCGAAAAGCATATAGCGACGGAAGTTATTAATTTGCTGAATGATAAATCCTATTTTACAGCACAAGTTGCCCAGATTGCTTCTAAACCTACTTTGGATGATCAGGTTATCGGCTATTTGAATCTGGCACAAGAGGCTATGAAAGTATATCAGTTGCAGGAGTCCTTGAGTTGGCTGAATATGCGTGCCATTGAAGAAGCTTATAATGATATGGCAAAAGATGCCGGTTATGATAAAAATGCGAATCAGGCCAAGCTTGCTGAACTGAAGCTACTGACCGGAAAAGGATTCTCCGGCATTTATAAGAATGAGGCTTCTGCCCTGGAAACTGCCAACAAAGCTTTGCAACTGAAGCGTGATATCTTGCTGGCAAATACAGCGTTGGATATGGATAAGATCATTGTCGGTCGTTACAAGATAGGTACTTCTGCCCGTCAGGTGAATCCGCGTGCTCTGGGTACTCAGAATAACAACTGGTCTAACCAGACTTCCGCTCCACGCGGTGGTTTTAATGCTGAGATTGCAGAGTTATCCAACTTACGTGGAGATGTTAAGACTCGTACTATCTTTAAACCTACCAACGGTTCTTCTGTTCCTGATTTGAAACTACATTGGGATGCTGAACGCCTGATGTTCTCTATGGTAGATACCGACCGCCGCTGGCAAGTATTTGAAGTGAAACTGGATGGTACCGGTTTGAAGAAGCTCATAGAAACCCCGGAAAAAGATCTGGAATTCTTTGATGCCACTTATTTGCCTTCCGGCAAGCTTATCGCTGTATCCAATATCGGTTATAACGGTGTACCTTGTGTGAATGGTAATGATGAGGTAGGTAATATGTGCTTGTATGATCCGAAAGATGGTTCTTTGCGTCGTCTGACTTTTGACCAGGATGCTAACTGGGCGCCAACGGTTATGAATAATGGCCGTATCATGTACACACGTTGGGAGTATACGGATTTGACTCACTATTTCTCCCGTTTTGTAATGCACATGAATCCGGACGGAACGGAGCAGAAGTCTTTGTATGGTAGTGGTTCTTACTTCCCGAACAGTACGTTCGATGCCAAACCGCTGCCAGGTGGTTCATCACAGTTTATCGGTGTGATTTCCGGTCATCATGGTGTGACACGTTCCGGCCGTTTGATGTTGTTTGATCCTTCAAAGAGCCGTAAATCAGAGAAAGGTATGTTACAGGAATTGCCTTTCCGTGACCGTAAGATAGAACCGATTGTAAAAGACCGTTTGGTGGATGGCGTATGGCCTCAGTTTATCAAGCCTTATCCATTGACGGATAAATATTTCCTGGTTACTGCTAAGCTGAATGAAAGTGCCCTGTGGGGAGTCTATCTGATTGACATATACGATAACCTCACGTTGATTGCCGAATTTGAAGGGGAAGGTCTTATTTGCCCGACTCCGGTTGTGCAGCGTCCGGTACCTCCGGTGATTCCTGAAAAGATTAATCTGGCCAGTAAAGAGGCTACCGTATTCATTCAGGATATATACGAGGGTGAAGGTCTGGAAGGTGTGCCCCGTGGTACAGTAAAAGCATTCCGTGTGCTTGCTTATGAATATGCTTATAACAGAACTCCGTCCGACCATTGGGCGCAAGGTGTTCAGAGTGGTTGGGATATCAAGCGTTTGTTGGGTACCGTTCCTGTAGAAGAAGACGGTTCTGCGATATTTAAGATTCCTGCCAATACCCCGATCTCATTGCAGCCGTTGGATTCGGAAGGACGTGCCATTCAGTGGATGCGTAGCTGGCTGACCGGTATGCCGGGAGAAACTGTTTCTTGTGTAGGTTGCCACGAAGACCAGAATCAATTGCCTATACCGAAACGTGTGAAAGCTTCGGCTATGGCGCCCCATGAAATTACGAAGCCGGAAGGTGGAGTACGTTCTTTCACTTTCGATCTGGAAGTACAACCTGTGCTGGATCGTGCTTGTATCGCCTGCCACGATGGTTCCAATAAACTGGCTGACTTTACAGGTGGGAAGATAGATAAGTTCTCCGGTTTCGGAGTCAGTTACTTGAATCTGCATCCTTATGTGTACCGTCAAGGTCCGGAAGCGGAGATTGAAGTACTCGATCCGTATGAATATCATGCTTCCGTGAGTCCGTTGATCAAGATATTGAAGACGGGACATCATGGAGTGGAACTGACTGACAAAGAATGGCAAGCTCTGTACAACTGGATTGACTTCAATGCTCCTTATCATGGCAAGTTTAAAGCCAATGAATTTAAGGGAGTGGAACAAATCAGCCGCCGTACGGAATTGACGGAGAAATATGCCCGCTCCGGTGTAGACTGGCAGGCTGAGATCCGGTCGTATGCTAAATACTTGGAAGGACAAGAGAAACCGGCTCCAGTGAAACCGGAAAAGAAGGAGTATAAAGACAAGGATGTAAAAGTCAAAGGCTGGCCGTTTGATAAAGCCGCTGCCCAGACTATGCTTGCCAAAGAAGGAGAAACGAAAATGAGCATTGAATTAGCTCCGGGTGTAAAGATGAATTTTGTCCGTATTCCTGCCGGTTCATTTGTGATGGGTAGTAACAGAGGTCATTCCGATTACTCTCCTGCTCATAAGCAAGTTGTGAAGAAAGGATTCTGGATGGGTGAGATCGAAGTCAGCAATGAACAGTTCCGCACAATCTTCCCGGAACATGACAGCCGCTTCATCCGCCAATTATGGAAAGACCATGTACACCAAGGCTATCCTGCCAATAACCCTGAACAGCCTGCTATCCGTGTGAGCTGGGAAGAGGCAATGGCATTCTGCAAGAAACTGAGTGAAAAGACCGGTAAGACTGTTACTCTTCCTACCGAGGTTCAGTGGGAGTGGGCCTGCCGTGCAGGTAGCGACGGTGAGTTCTGGTATGGTTCTTTAAACACAGACTTTGGTAAGTTTGAGAATCTGGCTGACAAGCATTTGAATCTGATGGCGGTAAAAGGAGTGAATCCGATGCCGATGCGGGAAAATGATCCTTGGTACAAGTACTACACTTATCAACCTAAAGAAAATGGTGTGGATGACGGCAATATGCTGATGGTGAAAGGCGGTGGATACCAGGCTAACGCGTGGGGACTCTATGACATGCAGGGTAATGTTGCCGAATGGACATCCTCTGATTATCTGCCTTATCCTTACAATGAAAAGACGCAAGGTACGGGTACGGAGAAAGTGGTTAGAGGCGGATCATGGAATGATCATCCGAAAGCGTCCACCACATACTACCGCAGATCGTATCTGCCTTGGCAGAAAGTATATAATGTAGGCTTCCGTGTGATTATCGAAGATTAGAGAATAAGCTACACCAGCTACGAGCTAGAAGCTACGAGTGCCTTTCGGCGTGTTATTTATAGACTATCTCAATTCCCCTCCTCCCGGGAGGAGGAGAACTGAGATACTTCGGTTACTATGCCGAAAGGTACTCGTAGCTTGTAGCCCGTAGCTGTTGTAGCTACTATATAAGTAAATATGAAAACTATAGGTTTAGTGGCCGGTCCGTGTAGTGCGGAAAGTCGTAAACAGATGTTGGAAACAGCAAGAGGATTGAAAGAGATGGGCGTTGGCATTCTGCGTGCCGGCTTGTGGAAGCCCCGTTCGCGCTGTGGAACATTTGAGGGAGTTGGCGAAGAAGGACTGGATTGGATGCGAGAGATACAACAGGAACTGGGACTTCGGGTTATGACTGAGGTGGCACTTCCCTGCCACGTGGAAGCTGTACGGAAAGCCGGTCTGGATATGATCTGGATTGGTGCACGTACTACGGTCAACCCTTTTATGATGCACGAACTGGCAGAATCTCTGCGCGGGTGCGATATGCCGGTATGGGTGAAGAATCCTGTATGTCCCGACGTAGACTTATGGATTGGTGCGGTAGAACGCCTTCAACAGGCCGGACTGAAAGACATCCGTATCATTCATCGTGGCTTCTGTACGGTAGATAGTTCTCCTTACCGCAATGCCCCCCTTTGGGAGTTGGCGGAACGTTTTCATACTCATTTTCCTGAATTGCCTTTTTACTGTGATCCGAGCCATATCGGAGGAAAACGTGAATTATTGGCGGCTATTTGCGAGAAAGCCATATCTTTGCACGCCGACGGTCTGTTTATCGAGTCGCATTGCTGTCCGCAGAAAGCTCTTTCTGATGCTGCCCAGCAACTGACGCCACCGGCACTGGCGGAATTGTTGGCTACGTTGAATGTTTCAATAGAATGACAGATAGATCATAAAACAATTGAAAGGATATATCCGCACATGAAAAAAGTAAGCTCCTCCCTGAAAGCAATGTTCACCTCGTGGAAGATAACATTGATATTGCTGGTGCATTATGTGATCCTGCTGGCTGCCGCAACTTTTGTCGAGAAGGCGCAAGGGACGGCGATGGCAAGGGAAATAATCTATAACAATCCGCTTTTCTATCTTCTGCAATTTCTTTTGATTCTCAATTTCTGTGCTACTGCCTGGCAAGCCCGTCTGTGGAGCCAGCGCAAATATGGAGTCTTACTGTTGCATATCTCTTTTATTGTAATACTGTTGGGAGCATTGGTGACCAATATGTTTGGTTTTGAGGGCATTGTGCATATCAGGGAAGGAGAAACCGTGTCCCAAATGCGTACAACGAAAGACCAACGCCCGTTGCCTTTTTCCATCCACCTGGATGATTTTAAGTTAGTTCGTTATCCCGGTTCTCACAGCCCTTCTTCTTTTGAGAGTTTCCTAACCATTCATACGGAAGAGGGAGAACGGAGCGAACACATCTACATGAATAAGGTGATTTATGAGCAGGGATACCGGCTCTACCAGTCCTCCTATGATGCCGATGAACAGGGCACCATCTTGACCGTCAATAATGATACGGTAGGAACAGGTATTACGTATGCCGGATATCTGCTGCTGCTTGCCGGTATGTTGCTGACCCTGGCAGATAAAAAGTCCCGTTTCCGCCAACTGGCAAAACAATTGAAACGGGTGACTCCTCTTTTGTTACTGGCTTTTCTTCCCACCCTTTCCTTTGCGCAAAAGGCAGAAACGGAACATCTGCTGAAGAACACCATCCCTGCCGAACAGGCTGAGCAATGGGGACGAATGCAGATACAATGTCCTACAGGCCGTATTGAACCTGTAGATACTTATACGGACAAACTCTTGCGCAAGATCTACCGTAGCGATACTTTCGAAGGACTTAGTTCCGAACAAGTCATTATCGGTTTTCTTATGAATCCGTCTTACTGGGGAAATATTCCTTTTATCCGCCAGACTAATAAAGAATTGCCGCAAGCCTATTCTCTGCCCGAAGGTAAATACATCCGTTTCTTTGATGTATTCAGTGAAGATGGCAGCTATCTGATTTCCGATGCCGTAGACAAGGCATATTCCCGTCCGGCAGCCGAACGTTCGCGGCTTGAAAAGGACCTGTTGAAGCTGGACGAAAAGATTAATATCCTGTATTCCCTGCAACAAGGAAAGATGTTTGCACTGTTCCCGTTGCCGGGAGATACGAGTGGCAAATGGTATTCTCCGGGAGATGATTTAAGTGTGTATTCCGGGAAAGACTCTCTGTTCGTATCGAAAATCATGCCGTGGTATCTGGGAGAGGCTTCTGATGCCTTGCGTACCGGTACATGGGAGAGCGCAGGAGAGGTACTTTCCATGATGAACGTGTATCAACAGAAACAGAGCGCCACACCTTTGCTGACGGAGAAGCAAGTGTCGTGGGAATTGTTTTATAATAAAGCACGTTTATTCTTCTGGTCGGCTATGGGTTATATGGCGGTCGGACTGTTATTATTGATATTCGTGGTAGGGCAGTTGCTGAAACCCAGACGCTGGGTTAAAACCGCTATCATTCCTTTGGTGGCATTGGTCGTGCTGATCTTCTTGTTGCATACTTCCGGAATCGGTATCCGTTGGTACATATCCGGGCGTGCTCCTTGGGCCAATGCTTATGAGTCCATGATATATGTAGCCTGGGCTACAGCGTTGGCGGGACTTTTGTTTATCAAGCGTTCCTTCATGACGTTGGCTTTGGCGGCTTTCTTTGCAGGTATCATCCTGTTTGTTGCCAACCTGAACTTCATGGACCCCGAAATCACTCCTCTGGTTCCGGTGTTGAAGTCTTATTGGCTGATGATACATGTGGCTGTAATTACGGCAAGTTATGGCTTCTTCGGTATCAGTTTCCTGCTCGGTCTGCTTACCCTTGCATTCATGAGTGCCGGCAGTCCGTCGAAAGTAGCCTTGTTGCAGCCCCATATCCGTGAACTCCGCATCATCAATGAAATGTCCCTGCATATAGGGCTTTATCTGCTGACGGCAGGCATCTTCCTCGGTGCTGTTTGGGCAAATGAGTCATGGGGACGTTATTGGGGCTGGGACCCTAAAGAGACTTGGGCATTGATTACGATGGTGGTTTATGCTTTTATCCTGCATGCACGCTTTCTTCCCGCTCTTCGTTCGGATTATGCATTCAGCGTCATGTCCGTACTGGGCCTTGCTTCGGTACTGATGACTTACTTCGGTGTGAACTACTACCTGTCCGGTCTTCATTCGTATGGCGGAGGTGATACACCGCCGGGACTGACTGCCGTCTTCATTACGTACGCCTGCGCTTTTGCGCTGATGATTTATGCAGGGTATAGGCGGGTGCGTTTTGGGAAATGATAGTTAGAGAAGGAGATAGGTACGCGTCGTCCGCGTACCCATTCATCCCTAAATTATCGTTTATATAACTCCTCAATTTCCCTTCTGACAAGTGTGCCGTTTCTTAACGTCTTACACTTCCCTTCCTACCCTTGTTATACCTTCCTACAGCCTAAGGATGAAGTATACATATCATATGATATACGAAATTATATCAATCGATATATTAAATTATACCATTCCATATATTTATTTATATCACTCGGTATAAATAAATATACCGCTCGATATAATTTAATATATGTATAGATATAAAATACTATATCAAGGCATATATAAACTTCTTCCTTACCCTTTCACACACTTTAACCGCTACTACCATCATACTCTCACACGCATTGCCTACCTTTACCTCTCTGAATAAAACTTTTCCATCATTATGGCTAAATACAAGAAACATGTAGAATGGGGTGTCCGCCTCCAGCACTATAACCTGAAAGAAGGTGATGACCTCCATCCCCGTGCCGTATTGCGGGGCACACTCGATGTACACGACCTGGCACTTATCCTCGAAGAAAACAGCCGGGGTATCTACCGTGCCGCCGACACCGAACTGATTGTAAACCAACTCATGTCCGTTGCCCGCGACGCGCTTGTAGACGGCTATGCCCTGAACACGCCTATGGGACGGCTCACCCCCGTCGTGCGGGGTATGTGGAATTTCAACCGCATCAACCCTGCCGCCCGTGCACAGAACCAGGCATCGCTCTCTTACGCTTTGAGCACCGAACTGAAAAAAGCATTCGAAGACCCTCTCTTCCACGTAGAAAACTCCCTTCAACGAGGCCCCTTCATTTTCGATATACGCGATATGGAGAGTGGCACGCACAATGAACGTCTCACCCCCGGAGGTTACGTCTTTCTCAAAGGACGCCTGCTGCTGATGAACGGTGATTCGCCCCTGCGCGGAGTGGAACTGCTGGATGCGGAAACTGAAGAAGTGATACACCATTTCCCTGCCGCAGAGTTGGGGAGTATGAACACCCGTTCGCGCCTTTTCTTCCGTCTGCCCAAAGATTTGCCCGATGGAACCTATCGCCTGGCCGTCAGTTCGCAGTGCTGCACCAAACCTACACCGCTGAAAGAACCGGTACGGTGGGTGGACCATAAAGTGCTTAGGGTGGGCGAGGAACCGGCAGAAGAGGAAGATGCTGTGAGATAGGCCTATATACGCTATTTTGAGCTAATAGTTCAAGCTTTTGGAACGATCTTTCAAACCCTTCAGACCCAAATTCCCTAATTTTGCCATAGTTATTAATCTGCTAACAATACTATGGAATGAAGACACACAAGATCTTACTTATCCTATTTGCCGCCTTTTCAGGCTGGTGTGGAACAATGAACGCCCAGGATGCCGATTTGAAGAAACGTATGAAAGATGCCGATCCGAAAGTGATAGGTACGCGCATAGTCAATAAGTTCCTGGTCACCCCTCATACCCGCTTTGGAAATCCGCGTGCGGAAAAAGCTCCCAATTATGTGACTTATCCTGATGCCTGCACCTGGTTGGGCGCCTTATGGTTCAGCAAAGCCGTGAAGAATAAAGATATGCAGCAGCGGCTGAAGGAACGCTTTGAACCCTTGTTTACTACAGAAAAGAATATGCTTCCCCGCATGGTGCACGTAGACTATAACGTGGTAGGCGCTGTTCCCCTCGAAATCTATATGCAGAAGTTGGGCGACCGGAAATATTTCGATCTCGGAATGAAATATGCCGATACCCAATGGGAAGTTCCTGCCGATGCCAAGCCGGAGGAGAAAACGTATGCCGAACAGGGCTATTCCTGGCAAACGCGCGTATGGATTGATGACATGTTTATGATAACCACCATACAATCGCAAGCCTATCTGGCTACGGGTGACCGGAAGTATATAGACCGCGCCGCTGCTGAAATGGCGATGTACCTGGAGAAGATACAACGACCGAACGGCCTTTTCTATCACGCCCCCACAGCCCCTTTCTTCTGGGCACGTGGCAATGGCTGGATGGCTGCCGGAATGTCCCGTCTGCTTTCCGTACTTCCGAAGGATAATCCGAACCGTCCGGTTATTATGGAAGCCTATAAAAAGATGATGGCTACCTTACTCGAAAATCAGGACCCCGATGGAATGTGGCACCAGTTGATCGATGAACCCGCTTCGTATAAAGAGACTTCCGGCACGGCAATGTTCACCTATGCCATGCTGGTGGGTGTGAAACACGGTTGGCTCGATAAGAAAACCTATGCTCCTGCCGCCACAAAAGGATGGTTGGCATTGGTCTCATATATCAATGATGAAGACGAGATAACAAACGTATGCGAGGGAACCAATATCAAGAATGACAAGAACCATTACATGAACCGCAAACAAATCACCGGTGACCTGCACGCTCATGCTCCATTGTTATGGTGCGCTACGGAGTTGTTGACGAAATAAGCCTATCACATTTTTTTTGACCTATGAGAAAACATATTCTTTTGCTGATAACCTTGTTAGCAACCCTGGAAGTAACCGCGCAGAATAATGAGAACTTCTATTTCTCAAACCTGAATCTGAAAGATGGTTTGTCTCAGATATCTGTGCTTAAAATATTCCAAGATACCAAAGGTTTCATCTGGTTTGGTACGCGCAACGGATTGAATCGTTATGATGGCAGTGAGTTCGTGATCTATAAACATGATCCGAAAGACTCTCTGACCCTGAGTGATAATCATATCTGGAGTTTAGCCGAAGATAACGACCGCAATTTGTGGGTTGGTACGGCACGCGGATTGAATAAACTCGACCTGAAAACCAACCGTATCAAGCCGTTTGTTGACGAACGATACGGTGCTTTTGCCAAAAGTGAAGTACGCTGCCTGACGGTAGACTCCCGTAATCGCCTTTGGATAGGGACTACCAAGGGGCTGTACCTGTATGTGCCTGCAATGGATGTATTTCAGCGTATAGACCTGAACGGGAAGATCAAAGATGAATTCATCTCTGTAGTTTACGAAACGAAGCAGCATCAGATTCTGATAGGTACTTCTACGAAAGGCCTGTTTGTCTGCGATATGAACATGAAAGTGCAACGGCAGCTGACCACCCGGACGCCGGGACTTCATCTGCTTGGCAATAGTATCTCTACTATCTATGAAGATTCAAACGGAACGTTATGGGTGGGAAGCGGACTGAGCGGATTGTATCGCATAAACTTTGAGAAAGAGGAAATGGTAACCTATCATAAGGGCAACAGTATTCTAACGAGCAATAGCGTCAGAGCCATATCAGAGTTGCGCGGAATGTTGCTTATCGGTACGTTCGACGGGCTATATACCATCGATCTTTCTACTAATTCTTTCTGGAAACATACGGATGCTTCCCTTGAAAAGGGGAATCTGAGCCACTTTTCCATTTATTCATTGTTTGTAGACAGGAGTCAGACGGTATGGGTGGGGACGTATGCCGGCGGAGTGAGTTTCTCCAGCCGCTTTAACAACCGCTTTGATTTCCATGATCCTGCTACGGTGTTTGATGCATTGTTTGGGATATACGGTTGTATGGTTTCCACTCCCGGCGGTTCTTTATATATGGCAACGGAGGGCAGGGGGCTGCTCGATTATAATCTGGAAAACAGGCAATATGCATATTATCCGATAGATAAGGCTTCAAAGTTGCAGTACAGCCAGAATATTATAAAAGGGCTTCTGTTGGAAGATGATATACTTTGGTGCGGAACGAATAAGGGATCTATCTATCAATTCAATACCCGTACTAAGAAATATACGTTCTATTATCAGCTGCCGGGGGAAATGTCCATTTATTCCATGCTTCGTGATAAGGATGATAGTCTGTGGATTATAACTTCCGATTCGCGTATGGGAGTGATGCGCTTGTCGGATAAAAAGGAACTTCAGAAACACTTTCCTATTAATGGCGGAAAGGACAGTTGTCTGTTTGCCAGTTCGCGCTGCATACTGAAGTTGCGTGATGGGGTAATGTTGATTGGCAGCCGTAATGATGGTCTGATAAAGTACGATGTAAATAGGGAAGAGGTGGTTTACTATGATACGGATGAGAAAGAGCCTCATCGGTTGCTTAGTAATTATGTGACGGGTATTGTGCGTGATAGTTCTGGTCGTATCTGGATTGGTACGTTCGGCGGCGGTATTGCTTTGTACGAGGAAGAAAAAGGAATAGTAAAGACCGTAACGAAGGAACAGGGATTGATAGAGAATGATATTTGCTCCATTGTGGAAGATAGCGATAATAACCTATGGATTAGTGCGAGCAATGGCATTTCGAAATACAATCTGAAGACAGAGGAGTTTACCAATTACAATTCTCTGAATGGCATCGGAGTCTATGAGTTTACTCCCCATAGTGGTTTATTACTGCCCAATGGAGAAATCTGCTTTAGCGGTAACAACGGCTTTGTGACCTTTAGTCCGCAGGAGTTGCAATTAAATTCTTTTGTACCGCCATTGGTGTTCACGAAATTGGTAGTGAATAACCAAGTGATTGAACCGGAAGATGAAACCGGAATATTGGACACCGTGCTGGATGGTATGGAAGAAATAGAGTTGAGTTATAATCAGAATAATATCTCTATCGGTTACTGTGCACTGAACTTTGTTTTTGCCCGGCAGAATCAGTATGCCACTTTCCTGAAAGGCTACGATAAAGATTGGAATTATATTGGCAATCGTCGGGAAGCCTACTATACGAACTTAAGTCCGGGAACCTATGTATTTGAAGTGAAGGCTTCTAATAATGATGGAGTCTGGAGTCAACAGACACGTAAGATACGCATCATTGTGCATCCACCCTTGTGGAAAACCTGGTATGCTTACTTGTTTTATGCCATTGCTTTTGTCTTTATAATGACACTCATCATGTATTATATATCGAAGAAGCAAAAGCTGGAGCGTGAATTGCAATTCAAGCAGAAGGAGAAACTGCAACTGGAAGAGTTCCATCAGGCGAAGATACGTATGTTTACCAATTTCTCCCATGAACTCCGCACTCCGCTTACATTGATTATTGCACCTTTACAGGATCTGGTGTCTATGCCGGAATTCTCTTCCAGTGTGAAGAATAAGCTGAGCCTGATATTCAGTAATGCTCAACGCCTATTGCTGCTCGTGAATCAGTTGATGGATCTGCGCAAGAATCAGGAGGGTAAATTGAAACTGCATATTGCCAAAACGGATATGAATCTGTTCCTGCAAGAGATTTACTATGCCTTTAACCATCTTGCAGCAAAGAAATCCATAGAATTTACTTTTGAGAAGAGTGAGGAGAGAATGTCGGCATGGTTTGATAAGTCTATCGTGGAAAAGGTGGTTTTTAATCTCTTGTCCAATGCGATGAAGTTTACTCCGAATAATGGCAAAGTTGTGTTTGCATTGTCCCGGTGTACCTTTGCCGAACTTCCGTCGGAACAGCAGGCGGAATTGAATAAGATGCCTGCCGATACCAAGTTTGCTTGTCTCTCGGTTACCGATTCCGGGAAGGGTATTACGGAGGAAGATATGAAGAATATATTTGCACCTTTTTATCAGGGTGAAGATGACAATAAAGAGAATGTGGGTACGGGTATCGGTTTGAGCCTGACACGCTCTATCGTGCTTCTGCATAAAGGCACTATTTCCGTATCCCATAATCAGCCTACAGGTACGATCTTCAAGGTTTATATTCCGATCAGCAATTCTGTCTACGGCAAGGAGCAATTGGTGGAGGATGATGAAGGACAGGTCGTGGAGGATGTCATCCCATCGGGCAAAGAAATGCACTTTGAGATAGAAAAGAAGTGGACTGTACTTCTGGCGGAAGATAATGATGAAGTAAGAGCTTACGTCAAAGAATGTCTGGATCCTTATTTCTATGTGCTGGATGTAAATAATGGTAAGGATGCACTGGAACTAAGTATGGAAAAATATCCGGATTTGATACTGAGTGACATCATGATGCCGCAGATGGACGGACTGGAACTGTGTTCACGTGTGAAGCAGGATTTACAGCTTGGGCATATTCCGGTTGTACTGATGACAGCCAAATCCATGGTGGTTCATATCAAGGAAGGCTTTTCGGTGGGCGCTGATGACTATATCGTGAAACCTTTCAGTATGGATGTGCTGATTTGCCGTATCAACAGTTTGCTGGAATCCCGTGAGAAACTGAAGAAACTATATGGAAAGAAGTTCTCTCCGGAAGCGATGGGTATTGAGATTGTTTCGGGGGATGATCGGTTCACGCAGAGTTTCTTTGAGATTATAGAAAAGAATATCTCTAATCCGGAGCTTGGGGTGGACTTGTTGAGCCAGGAGTTAGGGCTGAGCCGTGCCAACCTGTATCGGAAACTGAAAGCGGTAACGGAGCTTTCTCCAACAGAGTTGATACGTAATAAACGTTTGGAGATAGCTGCCAAACTCTTGTTGGAATCCAGTTATACGGTTTCTGAAATATCGGTCTACACAGGCTTCAATAGTCATGCTTATTTCACCAACTGCTTCAAGTCATTTTATGGCTATTCACCTTCAGAGTGGGTACAAAGGCATAATGATAAGGGAGAAACTCCCAAATAGCTCCTGTTTTACATATCGTTTGGAATAGAATCTCAAATGAATAAGACAATATTGAAAGTTGCGCTAAGATAAATCGCCTATCTTAGCGCAATCTTTTTATGGAGAATTTTATCTTTAAATCAATATCAACATTAGTAAGAATAACTATTATGAAATTTAAAACAGGATTAGTATCATTATTGGTCGTATGTGGAGCATGCAGCCAAGCGACAAAAGAAACGGATGTCGTAAAAGACAGTTTTGATTTTGCCGGACAGCAGTTGAAGTATGCATTTACACAAATAGACTCTGCAAAAGCAAGTATGCCGGAGGAACAGCTGAAAAGGAAGCCGGTTTCTCCCCGCACGATAGAAGATAACGGTGCCTTGCGTCTGGTAGCATCAAGAGACTGGACCAGTGGTTTCTTTCCCGGTGAATTGTGGTATATGTATGAGTATACACAAGATGATTTTTGGAAGAAGCAGGCACAGGCATTTACCGCTAACATAGAAGACCAGAAAACGAATGGCGGAACGCATGACATGGGATTCAAAATGTACTGTAGCTTTGGTAACGGTTATCGCCTGACCAATGATGCAAACTACAAAAATATCCTGTTGGAATCTGCAGCTACATTGATTACCCGCTATAAGCCAACAATTGGTTGTATCCGTTCCTGGGATCACAGCCGTGACAAGTGGCAATGTCCGGTTATTATCGATAATATGATGAACCTTGAATTGCTGTACTGGGCATTTAAGGAAACCGGTGACTCTGTGTATTATAACATTGCAAATACACATGCACGCACTACAATAAAAAATCATTTCCGCGATAATTATAGCTCTTATCATGTAGTCGATTATGATACAATCACCGGAGACGTGCTTCATAAGCATACGCACCAGGGATATAATCACGAATCTGCCTGGTCAAGAGGTCAGGCATGGGGCTTGTATGGCTATACCATGTGTTATCGCGAGACGAAACTTCCGGAATTCTTGTCGCAGGCTGAGAATATAGCGAATTACATCTTTACCAATCCTACCATGCCGGAAGATATGGTTGCATATTGGGACTTTGATGCTCCGGGTATTCCGAACGAACCGAAAGATGCTTCTGCTGCCGCAGTGATGGCTTGTGCCATGTACGAATTGTCCATGTACAATCCGGAGAAAGCAGCATTATACAAGAAATGGGCGGATACGATTGTTGAGAGCTTAAGCAAGAACTATCGTGCGCAATTGGATGGTGACCGTGGATTCTTACTTTTGCACAGCACAGGTGCGCACAACTTTGAGAGAGACGTGCCTTTGGTTTATGCAGACTATTACTTCCTGGAAGCTTTGCTTAAGAAAGCAAAATTAGAGAAAGAAGGTACGGCTATTCTGTAAACGTGGAGAATCAATAGGTATGAGACGTATAATTGCATTGTTAGTGATGAGTTGCTTTGTTGCAGGTACCTTTGCGAAGGTACCTGTGACGGGCAATAAGATCCGGTTAACGGATAACTGGGAGTTTCTCCGTCAGGATGTGGGCAATATCTGGGAACTGGTACGCCCTATAAAGAAAGGCCAGCCGGAGGAACAACCTATATGGACAAAAGTTACGTTGCCCCACTGCTTTAATGCGGAGGATGCTGTCGATCCGGATTTGAATTACTATCAGGGACCGGGGTGGTATAAAACACGCCTGAAGCTGGATAATCCATATCCTGACGGACGGATGGTATTGGAATTCGAAGGAGCGGGACAGAAGACGGATGTATATGTTTATATGACCAAAGTAGGTAGTCATGTCGGTGGATATGATAGTTGGAATGTAGATATAACAGATGCCGTGCGAGCTTTTCTGGCAAGCAAAGATGCTGAACGTTTTGGAGGTGAAATTCCATTGAGTATTCGTTGTGATAATACCAGGGATGCTGAAATGATACCTTCGGATTTATCGGATTTCAATTTGTATGGCGGCATTTACCGTTATCTGAATCTGGTGTATCTTCCGGAAGTCTCCGTGGCATCTCTCCGGATAGAACCGGCATTGGACGCTAAATTGAAAAAAGGCACGTTAAAGGTATCCGGTACATTCTATAATCCTGCAGATGTGCGTGAAGCACTGGTGGAAGTTACTGTGAAGAATGCTAAAGGTGAAGTGGTATCTACCCGTACACTGGATAAAATAACTCCGTTGGGAGATTTGGATATGCTGGATATTCAGATTGATAAACCACAACTTTGGGATGTAGATCATCCGGTATTATACACTTGCGAGGTTACTGTAACTGCCAATGGGCAGAAAATGACAGCGAGTGAACGTTTCGGTTTCCGTTCTTTTGAATTTATAGATAAGGGACCTTTCATGCTGAATGGAAAGCGCCTCTTGTTGCGGGGAACACACCGGCACGAGGATCATGCAGGAGTAGCTGCTGCCATGACCGAGGAGCAGATGATACAGGAAATGAAAATGATGAAAGAGATGGGAGTGAATTTCATCCGTCTGGGACATTATCAGCAATCTGAAATCATTTTGAATCTTTGTGATGAACTGGGTATTCTGGTTTGGGAAGAAATTCCCTGGTGTCGTGGTGGTGTGGGGAATGAAACTTATCGCGGACAAGCGAAACGTATGTTGACGAATATGATAACCCAGCACTATAACCACCCTTCAGTGATAATCTGGGGATTGGGTAATGAGAATGACTGGCCGAATGACTTTCCTGAATTTGAACAACGCGAGATACGGAGCCTGATGAGTGAGTTGAATACACTGGCACATCATCTTGATGCCGAACGCAAGACGGCAATTCGCCGTTGTGCATTCTGTAGCGATATTGTAGATGTATATTCCCCTTCTATCTGGGCCGGTTGGTATCGTGGGGTTTATACAGATTATCAGCAGATGTCCAAAGAAGAAATGGAGAAGGTGAAACATTTTCTGCATGTAGAGTGGGGTGGTGATAGCCATGCCGGACGTCATGCGGAGGCTACTGCTCCTATACGAAAAGAAGGTGAAAGTGATGGTGATGCTGCTCTGAACGGTTCGGCTCTTGTGTTGAAGAAAGGAGATTGGTCGGAAAGTTATATCGTTAAACTGATAGATTGGCATTTGAAGGAACAGGAGAATATGCCTTGGCTGACCGGTGCTGCTTATTGGCCGTTTAAGGACTTTTCCACACCGGTGCGTCCGGATAATCCGGTACCATATATGAATCAGAAAGGAGTGGTGGAACGTGACTTTACGAAAAAGGAAAGTTATTATGTATTCCAATCCTATTGGACAGAAAAGCCTATGATTCATATCTATGGGCATGGTTGGCCTGTGAGATGGGGAGATGCCGATGAAGAAAAAGAGGTATTGGTTTACTCTAACTGTCCATCGGTGGAACTGTTTGTGAACGGACAAAGCCAAGGGATACGCAAGCGTAATAGTCAGGACTTCCCCGCAGCGGGTTTGCGCTGGAATGTGAAGTTTACTAAGGGGCAGAACACATTGCGTGCTGTGACTGCTGGAAAAGAAGCTCTTGCTGATGAATTGAGCTTTGAATATCAGACCGAGAAGTGGGGGAAAGAACATGCATTCCAGGTAACTTCTACTCCTAAAGAAGATGGAATTGTTGAGGTTGAAGCCCAGTTGGTAGATAGTAATGGTATCAGGTGTCTTGATTCCAGAGTTTTTGTTTCTTTCGATATTGCCGGTGACGGAGAACTGATACAGAATCAGGGCACGGCAACCGGTTCTCGCAAAGTACAGGCACGTAACGGGCGGGCACAAATACGGGTTCGTACGCACGGCGGTACTTCCTGTGTAGCTGTAAAAGCTGATAAAGTCCAAACATCATTTATAACGGTGCAGTAAGATTATGAAAAAGGTAGGTATGTTATTTTTAGGGATCTGTTCTTTTCTGGCTATTTCGTGTACATCGGATAAGGACGGTAAAGATTTTGTGAAGTGCGTTTTAAAGCAGGGTATACTGGAACGTGCCGCTATGAATATAAAGGAGGAACCGGTAACGGTTACCGCCTTTATAGCGGAACGCAGTGCAGGGGATATACATGATTTTTATTCAGAAGGTGATTACTGGTGGCCGGATACTTTGAACCCTGACGGACCTTATGTGCGTCGGGATGGTGAGACCAATCCGGATAATTTTGTAGCTCATCGTCATGCTATGATACGTTTTAGTTCAATCGTAGGTAATCTGACCTCTGCTTATTTGTTGACTCAGGATAAAGAATATGTAGATGCGATACTGGCGCATGTGCGTGCCTGGTTTGTGAATGAGTCTACGAAAATGAATCCTAACTTGCAGTATGCGCAAGCTATTAAGGGAATTACTACAGGACGTGGTATTGGCATCATTGATACGGTACATCTTATGGAAGTAGCCCAATCGTTATGGCAGTTAGAAAAGCTTGGAGTATTGTCTAAGGATGATATAAAGTCTACTAAACAGTGGTTTGCTGATTATTTGAAATGGATGTTCACGCATCAGTATGGCATAGACGAGATGAATGCTAAGAATAATCATGGAACTTGCTGGGTGATGCAGGCTGCTGTATTTGCCCGTTATGCCGGTGATAAGGATATGATGGATTTTTGTAAGCGGCGTTATAAAGAAGTACTTTTACCTAAGCAGATGGCAGAAGACGGTAGTTTTCCGTTGGAGACAGCACGTACGAAACCTTATGGTTATTCTTTATTTAATCTGGATGCCATGGCAACAATATGCCAGACGCTTTCGGATAAGAATGATAATTTATGGACTTATACGGCAGAGGGAGGTAAGAATATGGAGAAGGGTATTAATTTTATCTACCCTTATGTCGTTGATAAAGAAAGCTGGATTTATACGAAAGATGTAATGTATTGGGATGAATGGCCGGTAGCACATCCTTTCCTGATATTCGGTGCGCTACAGACTCATAATAAAAATTGGCAGTCAACATGGGAGAAGTTAGAACATTTCCCTGTAACCGATGAAGTGGTGCGTAATCTGCCTGTACGTAACCCGTTGATTTGGATTTAATCATTAATAATGATGCTATGATAATAACACGGAAAATAATAGTAGGAGTTTGTATTGTATGTGCAGTCGGCACAAGTCATTCTTCTACGGCCCAAAACCGGGTAGTTACTCAACATACATCCGGTACGGTAGTGGAAGGAGAGGTTACTATGCTGGTTACTCAGGAGACTACTACCCGCTATCGGCGAACTACTTCCCAGGGAGTGCCGGAAGCTAAGCTGGGATATACACCCGGAGTAACTCCGGAGTATTTAGCTATACCTTTGTCGGAAACAGTGATGACGAGATATCCGGATTATCGGATGGCTTACTGGAAAGATTATACATATGTGCAGGGATACATGTTTGAGGCCATGGACCGTTTGGGACAATTAACAGGTGATAGCAGGTATCTGGAATATATAAAGAAATATATGGATCATTTCGTTGATGAAGCGGGTAATTACAAAGGAGGCGGATTAACGAATCTCGATAATTTTATGACAGGTTCGGCCTTTTGTACATTATACGGACGTACGGGGGATGAGAAATACAAGAAAGCTGCCTTGCAAATATTGAAAGCTGTGGATCACTATCCCAGTTCCGATGGACAGTTCTGGCACGGAAACAGGAGTCCTAATATGTGGATAGATGGTGTTTTTATGATGCAGATGTTCCTTATACGTTGTGCACAATATGTGGGGGAAGCCGATTATTGCTATGATGTGGCATGTAGGAATATTATTACTGCTGCCCGTCATTTGCAACGCCCGGATGGACTTATCCTTCATGCATGGACTACAGAGCCTGAAAAGGCTGTGTGGGCGGATAAAACTACTGGACTGTCACCGGAGGTATGGAGTGAAGGCATGGGGTGGTACACTTTGGTGGCACCTGAACTACTGGCTTTACTACCCAAAACACATCCGAATTATCAGCAGGTCCTTGATATTTATCTGAAAATGTGTAAAGGGCTGAAAGAAGTGCAGGATAAGAAGACCGGCGGTTGGTTTATGGTTGTGGATAAAGGAGATAATCCTTTAAATTTTATAGATCCATCCGGAACTGCTATGTTTGTATACTCTATTCAGCGTGGTGTAGAGTTAGGGCTCTTAAAAGCAAAGGAATATACTCCGGTTGCATATAGGGGATATCAAAGTCTCTTCCCTTTTATACAGGTGAATGACAGAGGCTTACTGGATGTGATAGGAGCATGTGATGGAGTTGTGATTAAAAAGAATTTTGTAGAATATGTTACTGTTCCCAAAATATTGAATGCCAAAGAGGCTGTTGCCGGCGTATTGTGGGCGGCTGTTATAATGGAAACAGAACAACTGAAAAAATAAACAGGAATGAGATTTTTGCGTAATCTGATTATAATTAGTGTATTACTTGTATCTGTTACTGTACAGGCAAGTGGTGTGGATGAGTTGGTGCGTATCAAGCAAAATTATGCCCGAATGTTGGTTCCTTCCGGTAAAGATCCGTTTGGTTTATTGTCCATCCTTTCGTCTATTCAACCGGAAACAGAGATTTCGGATCAGGTTGTGGTAGAGTTGCATCAGCGATATCCTTTTGATTTAAAGAAAGTAGAAACTTATCTGTCTTCTTTCACGGAAGCCGGAACATGGCCGGATATTAATTACGATGACAAAAAGCGTTCCGGCTGGGAACCTAAAATTCATGCGGAACGTATTCTGGAGCTGGTAAAGCTCTATAACTCCGATCAGACTTCCTACTATCGTTCTTCGGAGGTGGAAGCGGTTATTCATAAAGCTTTGAATTATTGGTTTACTGCTAAACCTGTATGTTTGAACTGGTGGTATAATCAAATAGGTATTCCTAAAACACTGGGTACGGTTTTTATCTTGTTTGAGAAGCAATTGACCCCTGTGGAGAAACAGAACGCTATAACTGTAATGGAGAATGCTAAGTTTGGGATGACCGGACAGAATAAGGTATGGCTTGCCGGAAATGTGATGATGCGTGCATTATTGCAGAATGATTATGAGTTGGTAAAGATGGCGCGTGATACCATTGCATCTGAAATAGTCACGGGTGGAACAGAAGGTATAAAAGACGATTGGTGCTTTCACCAGCATGGTGCTCAGCAGCAGTTTGGTAATTATGGGCTTTCGTTCGTATCCGGAATGAGTTTCTTCTCTGGGTTATTTTCAGGGACGTCGTTAGCATTTGATGATAAACAGTTGAGTATTCTGAGTACGCTGATTGATAAGGGATATCGTTGGGTAATCTGGAAAGGAATGATGGATGTGAATGCTTTGGGACGTCAACTGTTTCATCATGCTCCCGTACATAAAGCACTGAGTCTTGCATTTGCAGCCTCGGAGTTAGGTGGAGGTGAATCAGATGAGTGCGTGGCTGTGGCAACAGCCCTACTTCGTGATAATTATCCCGCACCTGCGGTGAATGTACTTACGGGACATAAGCATTTCTGGCAGTCGGATTATACAATTCATCGTCGTCCTTCCTGGATGGCGTCTATAAAAATGGCTTCTGACCGTATTATCGGTACGGAAATGATGAATGGCGATAATATGAAAGGGTATTATATGGCAGATGGAGCTACTTATATTTATAAAGATGGTAAAGAGTATCTGGATATTTTTCCTCTTTGGGACTGGCGGAAGTTACCGGGAGTAACAGCTTTTGAAGATAATGCACCTATGCCTCTGATTAAAAGTTATCAGCCTCGTAATAAAGGAACTTTTGTAGGAGCTGTTTCGGATGGAAAACAAGGTATGACTGTTATGGAGTTAGATCGTGCTGGAGTGAAGGCTCATAAAGCATGGGTTTGTACGGATGACTTTATTCTTTGTTTGGGAGCTGGTATACAAGCAGATAGTAATCTTATTGTTACCACTTCTATAGAGCAATGCCATAAAAATGGGGAACTGCTTTCCTGGGAAAATGCACGATGGAATGTTGTGAATACAAAGCAATCTGCTAAGGGAAAGGAACAACGCTATTTTCATAATAATACGGGATATATTGTATGGGGCAATACTCATGAAGTTGTAGCTGAAACAGCAGAACGTACGGGATCATGGTATGATGTGATGCAAATGTATCACCCGGAAAAAACACATGGAGAGGTGACTGCCATCTATTTGACGCATGGTGTTGCACCTAAACAAGGTACATATCAATATTTGATATTACCCGGAATGGACAAGGAAAATGTGGCTGCTTTTAATTTATCGGATATACAAATACTTCGTAATGATGCTACTGCTCAAGCTGTCTATAGTGAAGGAAATACTACTTGTTGGGTGGCCGCTTATCAGCCGGTACAATTAACTGTAAGTACGGATTTTATATTGAATATTCAAACTCCCGGAATTTATATGATACGGAAAAATGAATCCGGTCGGTACATAATAAACTATGCCGATCCGACTCAACAGAGAAATGTTGCAGAACTTGAGTTGAATCATAAAAAGGTGCGTCTTTCTCTTCCCGAAGGAAAAGAGAAAGGGAAAACAACTTCTATAGTGGGTTAATGCGTTAAAAAACGCATTTTGAGCCATTTCTCCAAACGATTGAAATAATATTGCAAGCCTTGTTGGTAAGATACGTCTATTTTTGTTTTAGATAAATGATTATAGACTATGAATACACACAAGGCTTTTATTTTGGGCGTAGCATTGCTGAGCACTATTGGGGTGAAAGCTCAGTTTGCCATTGATAACTATAAAGCTGTCTTTACTTCATCCCCACAGCATGTTCCCACTACCAAAACTCCGGATGCTCCTTTAGCCGGTAATGGAGATATCGGTATCACAATGGGAGGTACTCCTGATAAACTCTGTTTTTATATTGGTAAAAATGATTTTTGGAGGGCTTATCCTGTTTATCCGGGAGGTATTGCGCTTCCGGGCGGACTGGATATTGAGATAAAAGAACTGCAAGGAGCTACTTACTATGCGGAACAATTGCCCGGATCAGCTGAAATCAGAACTAAATTCACTACTCCTCATTGTCAGTTGAATTTGTCTGCATGGGTTGCTGCAACGGATAATAAGATTATCATAGAATTGCAATCGGACAAAGCTGTTACTGCCCATTTGCGTTTATGGGCTGCGGAAGGTAATACTTCGACTACTGCGGGAGGCAAAGATAAAGTAATGTGGGTAAGTCGTTCATTTGAAAATACGGAATTGCTGCGTTGGCCTACTCATGTGGCATTGGCTTTAAACTCAAATTCTGATGAATTCTCCTTGATTCCCGGTAAGAAAGTACAATTGGTTATATCTGTTTATACGAATCATGATACACCGGATTGGAAAAACAAAGCTATTACAGAAGCAGAGAAAGTAACGGAAGCGGGTGTTGAGCATTTACGGAAAGAACATCATTCCTGGTGGAATCATTTTTGGAAACAGTCTCATATTAATATAGGTGATAGTTATTTTGAAAAGTATTACTATCAGTCGCAATATTTGTTTGCTTGTTCTTCCCGTGAGGGCAAGTTTGCGCCAGGCATCTGGGGACCATTTGTTACGCGTGACGAAGCGGCATGGGGAGGTGATTATCATCTGAATTATAATTATCAGGCACCTTACTGGGCGTCATTTTCTTCCAATCATATTAGTCTGACGGATAATTTTGATCAGCCTCTATTAGATTATATGGAGGCTGGACGGAAGCATGCGCAGGAATTGCTGAACTGCAAAGGTATCTATTATCCGGTAGGTATCGGTCCTAAAGGTTTATGTACAGCTATGTGGCCGTTAACTCCAGAAGAAATGCAGGAAAAGTATTCGACCCGTGAAAATACAATTGATGGTGGTTATAAGTTTCTGGGACAGAAAATCAATGCGGTGTTTAGTGTTGGAAATATGTTGATGCGATATTACAGTACGTATGATGAGGCGTATGCCCGTAAAGTATATCCGTATCTTCTGGCCTGTGCGGATTTTTGGGAAGATTATCTCTCTTTAGAGAATGGACGTTATGTCATTCGTATGGATCATTTCAATGAGGTGATGCCCAATAAACGTAATGGAGGTGTCTGGCGTAATCGGTTAGGTGATTTTAATTCAACTCTTTCGTTGGGTTTGGTTCGTATGCTGTTTCAGGGTGTGATGGATATGAGTGATTTCCTTTCCATTGATAAGACACGGCAATCCCGTTGGCAGGATATTTTGGAGAAATTGAGTGAATACCCATTAGGTATTACAGAAGACGGACGTCAAAGTTTGAAGAATATGGAGAAGGGACCTCAGGATAAAGAAGTACGTCCATCGGGGCTGAACAGGGTATCTATTCATGGTTTGATTCTCCCTGCTGGTGTTGTGGGGCCCATGACAGATGCGGCTTTCAATACTATCTTGCTGGAAGATGTGGCACATTGGTCGGAAAAGCAACGTGACCCGAATGATTGGGGAAATACATCTAATAATGGAATTGAAACCTGTTATCCCGGAGCTGTACGTGTGGGGTATCCCTCGGATAAGATTCTATCTTATTTGAAGAAACGGATTGAGATGGATGTATATCCCAATTCCTGGATTGTGCAAGGTGGGGGAGGTATCGAAGCTTTAGCCGCTGTTCCTCTTACTATTAATGAGATGCTGTTACAAAGTTATGAGGGTGTTATTCGTGTTTTCCCCAATTGGAATCATAAGAAGGATGCATCTTTTGAAAATCTGAGAGCTTATGGTGCATTTTTGGTTACTTCTACTTTGAAAGAAGGACTAATTCAGGGAGTAACTCTGGTTAGTGAGAAAGGACGTGTCTGTAAAATAGAGAACCCATGGAAAGGACATCCTGTGCAAGTTATCCGGAAAAATGGAAAATCGGACATACTTTATGGAGAATATCTGCAGATACCGACTGTGGCGGGTGAGAAGGTTGAACTGAATTTATATACAAACTAATAATTGAGAATAGAATGAATCGTGTAAAGAAACTTGTGGGAGGTATATTGGCGATAACACTTTGTGTGAGTGTATCTGCCCAGACCAAATTACCTCCGGGCTGGCAATCCAGCTATGTGAAAATTACTCCGGAAGGGGAGCTAGCTTATTATCCCGATAAACAGGGAAATACGATACCGGATTTTAGTCGGGTTGGTTATCATCATGGTGATAAATCAATCCCTGAGTATCCGGTAACAAAAACTGTATATCCTGTGGAAAAAGGGGATAGTCATCAGAGAATTCAGGATGCAATAGATGAAGTGTCTCGTATGCAACCGGATAAAGATGGACACCGTGGAACGGTTCTGTTAAAACGGGGAGTATATCATGTTCATGGAACGATTCATATAAATGCAAGTGGAGTTATTTTGACCGGAGAAGGAGATAATGTGAATGAAACCCGTCTATTGGCCATCGGTAAGCAGCGTTTTTCATTGATAGAAGTATCTGGTAATGGTAGAATGGAGGAAGTATCCGGAACAAGGGTGAAGATTACGGATGCTTTTGTACCAGTGGGAACACACACTTTCCAGGTTTCTTCTGCTGCAAATTTTAAAGTGGGTGATCGTATCATTGTTTATCGTCCGGGAACAGAGAATTGGATACATGATATTAAGATGGATCAAATCGTTGAACGCCAGGGAACCCGCCAATGGACTGCACGGGAATATAACCTTTCTTTCGAACGTGAAATTGTAAAAGTAGAAGGTAACCGTATTTATATTGATAATCCGGTAGTAATGCAGATGGAAGAAAAATATGGCGGTGGTGAAGTATTCAAGTATACATTTGACGGTCGTATCAGTGAAGTCGGAGTGACTAATATGTGTTTGGAATCTGAATTTGAACATTATGAGGATAACGAGCATGGTTGGATTGGCGTTCAGTTCGATAAAGTGGAAAACTGCTGGGCGCGTAATCTGACTTGTCGCTATTTCGGGTATTCAGCGGTAAGTTGTGAACGCAATGCGAAGAATGTAACTGTGACGGATTGCCGTTGCCTGGAAACAAAATCTCTGATAACCGGTGGACTGCGATATTCTTTTAATAATTGGGGACAGCAAAATCTGTTTATGAACTGTCAGAGTACAGAGGGGCGTCATGACTATGTGACAGGCGCACGTGTATGTGGTCCCAATGTATTTTATAATTGTACGGCTTCGCAAACTTATGCAGATATAGGTCCTCACCATCGCTGGGCAGTTGGAACCCTTTATGATAATGTGATTACCGATGGAGAAATCAATGTGCAGGATCGTGGTAAAATGGGAAGTGGACATGGCTGGGCCGGAGTAACTCAGGTGCTTTGGAACTGTCGTGTGAAACGTGCTGCTGTACAGAGTCCTTGGACATCAGGATATAATTATAACTTTGGTATGAAGGGTGAAAAATATCCGGGAGTTTTTATCGATCGTCCGGATGGTGTTTGGGAAGGACAGAATGAAAAGAATGTTTTCCCCCGTTCACTTTATGTGGCACAACTGATGGCTCGTCATAAGAATATGGACTTGCGAATATTGACTAAATAAGTCGGATTTAGCTTGTAATTTGGTGTTGTAAAATCATCGTGCTTGGTAATGTGTTGTATAATAGGGTATTATCCAGCTTTGCCTTTTATAGTCTATAATACTTTGAGATATAATTGATAGTATTTGATACAATCTTTAAATCTCATTTGGGAAAATTGTTGTTTGTTTGCGATATGGAAAACAACAATGTATAACTTTAAAAATGATGTATTGATATTATGTAAAAACAATCTATTATGAACAACTCAAAAAGAATTCTAGGTGAAATCCCTTGTTAATTTAAGTCTAATTAAAAAAAGTAGTTTAATGAAAAAGAAAGAACACAAATCGAAATCGCTGTTATGGCGGTTTTTCCTCGTTCTGTTTGCATTTTCTATGAGTTTTAATCTATATGCTCAGGAAATAACAACAACTGGTACGGTTGTCGATCAAAATGGGGAACCTCTAATTGGAGTAACGGTTTCCGTTATGAAAGGTAGTAATGGGACAATTACTGATATTGATGGTAACTTCTCTATTAAATGTAACAAAGGTGCTACATTGAAATTTAGCTATATTGGATATAAGGATGCAACGCAGGTAGCAATGGGTACTAAAATGAATATAGTACTAACGGAAGACGCCCAGGCATTGGATGAAGTTGTAGTCATAGGTTACGGTACGGTAAAGAAGAGAGATTTGACAGGTGCTATCTCCACTGTAAATGCCAAAACGATTGAAGAACGTCAACCGACTGATATCTTTCAAGCATTACAGGGGGAAGTGTCCGGTCTGCAGATTTCCAATAACTCAGGTGCTCCTGGGGATACAGGTACTATGCTGATTCGTGGTGCTTCTACTATGGGATCAGGTGTTACTCCGTTATACATTGTAGACGGTGTGGCAGTAGATAATATTTCTACTATCAATCCTGCCGACATTGAAAGCATGGAAATTTTGAAAGATGCTGCTTCAGCCGCTATTTATGGTTCCCGTTCGGCTGCTGGTGTAATTATCATCAGTACTAAACGTGGCAAAGAAGGTGCTCCTGCCAGAATTTCAGTGAAGTACAATCACTCAATGAAGAAGCTAGGACATAAGATTGATCAGGCAAATGCATTTGAACGTTATTTGAAAGAAAGAGCCGGTAATGCAGGAACTTCTTTATGGAAAACCAGTAATGACTCTTTGCATCCCAACTTCATGGCTGATAATGACTATCAGGATTTGATTACCCGTATGGCTCATTCCAACCAGGTTGATATTAATATCAGTGGTGCAAAGAATAAAATGAGTTATTATACAAGTATTGGCTATTTGAACGAGCAAGGTATTGTACTAAATAGTTATTTGAATCGTGTAACTTCCAGAACCAACGTTGATTTTGCTGTGTCGGATCGTTTCAAATTAATGAGCCGTTTCAATGTGGCTTATACTGATAAGAATAACATCAATACCGGTGGTGTAATCAATCAGGCATTACGTCGTCCGCCACAAATGGCACTTTACTTTCCTGATGGATCTTATGTATATAATAATGGCGGTCAGTTCAATCCGATAGCTGATGCTTATGAACGTGTTAATAAAAGTGTTTCTTACTCAGTTTCTTTGTATCAGGGAGCGGAATTTCAGCTTATGAAAGGCTTGATCTGGTCTGCCAATGTACAGGGTGAATTAAAAGTTAACCGTAATGACCAGTTGATCCGTGGAGATTTAGTTTCTTCAGGCATCAGTTCCGGTTCTAATGATGCAAAAATCCCTCGCAAATTATCTGCGGAAACTTACATTAACTTTGCCAGAGATTTCAAAGATCATTCAGTAGGCGCTATGTTCGGTACCAGTGTCGAGGATTGGCGTGATGAAACATTTCACTTAGAAGGTAGCGATTATGTATCAGAATCGATCCTTACTTCTAACGCTCAGCAGGTGAAAGACCTGACAAAAACTAAGACTACTTATGAAAGTCATGCTATGGCATCTTTTTTCGGACGTGTAAACTATAGTTATAAAGGAAAATATATATTTACGTCAAATCTTCGTTATGATGGTTCTTCACGTTTTGTTGGTAACCGTTGGGGATTATTCCCGTCTGCATCTGTTGCATGGCGTGCTTCTGATGAATTCTTCTTTGACTGGGCAAAACCTGTACTGACTGATGCTAAATTCAGACTTAGCTGGGGTACAAATGGTAATGAACGTGTAGGTAACTATGAATCAATTAACCAATATAATATTGGTTCATATTATAATGGCGTCATCGGAGTTACTCAAACGGATAAGTTGGCCAACCTTGATTTGAGTTGGGAATCGACGGAACAAACTAATATTGGTTTGGATGTAACATTACTTGACGGACGAGTTTCTTTAGTGGCAGAATATTATATCAAGAAGACTAAAGATTTGTTGGCCGATGAAGTTATCCCTTCAGAATTAGGTGTTAGTAGTATGCGTGTCAATATGGGTAATATTGAGAATAAAGGTATTGAGCTGACAATAAATGCAACTCCTGTTCAGCTTCGTGATTTTTCATGGCAGACCACTCTTACCTATACTAAAAACAAGAATAAAGTATTAAAGCTATCGGAAGGCAAGAGCTTTGTGGAAGATGGTAAATACTTAATTGAAGAAGGTTCGCCTTTGGGACAATGGTTCGGTCAAAAAGCCTTGGGTATTTATGCCACAGATGAAGCAAATGCATATATCAAGAATAGCGACGGTTCATTTGGTGACCGCTTGATTCCTGTGTATCAAAGAGATCCGAATAACTATAATAACTATATTTATGGTTCTAACGGTAAGCCCATTTTCTCACACTATGAGACAAAAGGTGGTCAGAAATATGCAGGTGATGTAGGTCAAATGACTACCGCTGGTTCGGTGAGCAAAGGTGGTGATATAATCTGGGATGATTTGGATCATGATGGTGTAATTGGCGATTCGGACAGACGTATTTTGGGTAATGGTATGCCTACATGGTATATGGGATGGACTAACTATTTGAATTACAAGAATTTTTCATTATCCTTCTCGTTCTATGGAAGTTTTGGCAACAAGATTTATAATAAACAACGCCGTGACTTGTTACAAAATTCATCATCGAATATGACTCCATTAGCAAGAGACTGTTATCGTTTGTGGAAATATCAAGGACAAATAACAGAAGTTTATAGTAGTGCCAAAGCAACAACTGGTGTAAACAATGCACGTGAACTTTCTTCTTTCTTCCTGGAAGATGGCGACTATATTCGCCTTACAAATACTCGTTTAGCTTATAGGGTTGACCGTAATCTTATCAAACGATTCCATATTTCCGATCTTCAGTTGTATGTATATGGAAACAACCTTCTGACTTGGACAAAATACAAAGGATTTGATCCGTCAAGTATTTCCAATAGCAATGTGTTGCGTCCGGGTATTGATAACGGACGATATCCTACCGCAAGAGAAATTGGTTTCGGACTAAATGTTAACTTTTAACTTGTAACAACTTATGAAAAGATTAAAATATTTACTGATCGCTGGTGTCAGTCTGCTGCTCACTTCTTGTGAGAATTTCTTAGACAGACAACCCGAAAGTTCATTGTCGGGCGAAACTTTCTGGACTTCGGAACAGGATTTGAAAACCTGGAATGCAGGTATGTATGACGGTCTACAATCTACCTTACGTACAAACTGGTTCTATTGGGGCGAACTTCGTTCCGGTGTATATGCAGAACGTGGTACGGCTTACGACCGTAACTTACTATACAATGGTTTGAATTCTCAGTCGGGCTCTTCCAGTTGGAGTGATCTTTATAAAACAATTTATCGTGCGAATGCGGCTATTAAGCATATTCCCACCAGCCCTATAGGCAGTTCTGTATCTGCTCCATATTTAGGTCAGGCTTATGCAATGCGTGCATTGATGTATTTTTATGCTATACGTGTATGGGGCGGTGTACCTAAAATCACTGAACCCATGGAAGATGTCTCTTCGCAGGAACGATATTATGGAAGAACTTCTGTAGAAGAATTGAAAGCTTTTATTCTGGAAGATATAGAGAAAGCATTAGAACATATTGGTGCTTCTACAGATATGTCCAGTGCCAGTAAGTACTATTTAAACCGCGGAGCTATTATGGCATTGCGTGTAGATGTATTGATGTGGTATAAGGAATATGACAAAGCGCTCGTAGCTGCTAATGACTTACTGACAAACTATAAATATAGTCTTGAACCGGCATCTACCTATTCCAGTATGTTTTTGAATCCATCAAGTTCTAAAGAAATGATATTCAATCTTTTCTGGAACTATGAAGAAGACAGCAACGGCTTTGGATATGCTCAGGAACTTGCGTCAGGTTCAAACACGATCCGATATCATCCGACAAAGGCATATTATAAGGAATTGGTATCCCGTAAAAGAGAAGATAATCGCGTCACTATGATTATGGATACATTTGCTATCAGCTATTTCATTACTCCTGACGAGATGATAGACGAATCGTATGAAAAAGCAATGAACGGTGATTATGGTAATGCCGCTAATTTCCAGATTAAATGCCCGAAATTCACAGAATACGGAGCAACTGCTAATGATGGCAGGCCCGGATATTCCTATGTTGCTAACGGATCATGTTCTACCCATATGCCAATTTATCGCTTAGCAGATATCTTGTTGCTAAAAGCTGAAGCTTTAGTATTAGGTACGCATAAAGATTATCAAGGTGCGATTAATATCGTCAATCAAATACGTGAACGTGCAGGTTGGGAAAATACTGCAGTTTTAGAGGATTACCCAACCGAAAAAGATTTGATTAAGTTGATTATCGATGAACGTACCATTGAGCTTTGGGCAGAAGGTAAACGTTGGTTTGATTTGGTACGCAATGATATGGTAAAAGAATATTTAGATCCATATTTGCAGAATGAAGACTTGGGTGATCAGAGAATTCCGGAAGGTTTTGTTATTGGTGCTGAGAAAGAAGCTAATCAGATTGGCGGTTACGGCAGAATTTTGTGGCCTCTGAATCAGGATGTATTCCGTAAGAACCCATCTATGAGAGGACAACAGAATAAACCTTATGAAGAATAACAATAATGTTTTAAACAATAATGAATATGAAAATCTTTAGATATTTTATAAGTCTGGCCTTATTTTGCATTTCACTGAGTTCATGCACCTTGTTTGACCTTGATTTTCAAAGCAACGAGGAATATGAAGCAAAAAAAGCGGATAATAAGGTAAATATGACAATCTGGGAATTTATCCAGAGCCGTCCTGATATATTCAGTTCTTTAATTGAAGGTATTCAGTATGCAGGAATTGAAGACTTGTATAAAGAAGCAGGAAATACGCATATATTGCTGACCAATAGCGCTCTTAGCAGTGGGGATAACTGTTTTTGGAAGAAAAATCCGGTGATGCTTCCAGGAGCTACGGAAGCCGCAGCTGCTACTGCGTGGGAGCAATATGACAAGAAAGTGGTAAAAGAATTGCTGACTTATCATATTGTAAGAGGAGAATGGTCATATTTTAATATAGATTCTTCGGACCGTTGGCTTGGGACTTATGGAGAAGGTAGCTTTTCCTATAACAAAGATGGTCAGACACTTCAAGGAGATACTGCAGTAATGTGTGTCAAGGCCGGACATGACCGTAACCTGCCGCTTCAATTGAATAATTTTGAATGGAATTTTAGAGGATTGTTAGCTGCATCTTCCGGTAGTTGCCGCACCACTAACATTCATGCACGTGATGGTTATATCCATGTATCTGACTGGTGGCAACCTCGCCCATCGAGATATTTTTTGGGTCAAGAATAAATTAATAATATAGAAACGTATGAAAAAACTAGTATTCAATATTGCTATATTAATATGTGTGATCTTCACTTCCTGTTCAGACGATGACAGTGTAAATATTGTTTCATTGAACACTTTCGGCACAAAATTTTGCCGCAATGATGTGGTGAAAGTATTTGTTTCTGCCGAACTCAGTGATGATACAGATGTTAGTTATGAATGGGGATGCGATGGTGGAAGCATGACAAATCCTCAAGGACTATTTGAGAATGTATGGAAAGCTCCGAATGAAGCCGGAACTTATGAAATTTGGTGCACGGTGAAATGTGGTGGTAAGAAAGAAACCCGTCGTTCCAAAATGACAGTACTGGACGAACTGTTTTACTCTAACTTTGAGACTCCTTATTATAATGAAGGCTGGTCTAATGCATCTATGACAGTAGCATTTGACGCTAATAAGGGAACGAATGGTGCAGTTAAATTAACTTCCACTAAAGCTGACGGACGTTTTGCCCGTAGCTGGGATAATGTATCTGTTCCTTTCTCCACACAAGTGGACTATGCAGTAAATGCTTGTCCTTCAGATAATAATTTTGCAGAGATCCGTATTGAATTTGCCCGTATCAATAATGCCACGTTTTATGTAACTAAGGCATGCTTTACGACCTATCCCAAAACAGGAGCATGGAAAGCAACTTATACAACAACTAATGTGACAACAGGAAAGACGGAAGATATTACAATAGATGAAGGTACGGATACGGCAAACTTTAAGTTTAAAAAGGATGCTTTCAAAACTATTGCGGTATCAATCGATGCAAATAAGAAATTCATTATTTACTATGATGGCAAGAAATATTTTGAGAGCAGTGCGTTAGCTAGTGTACAGGATCAGTATTATGTATCCCGTTCTGGTTTCGGATTGGACAACAAAGTCGTTATTTTTGCCGATAATCTATTTGTATTTGATAACGGTACAATCTGCACAGCCGAACCTCGTGAAAGATAAATAATCAATTTCATTCATCGAAAAAGGAGAGAATATTGGACATACACATTGTGTTTGAATATTCTCTCTTTTTATTAATATTATAAAGATATGAAACATCGTATTCTGATTTTATTATCAGCTATTCTGATTTCACTGGTGGGAACAGCACAGGACAATGTGGCAGGAGTTATCTTGAATGAAAAGGGTAAACCGGTCAAAAAGATAAAAATGCGGGTAAAGGGGCGCATGAAGATGCTTTCCACTTCATCAAAAGGAACATTTGAACTGGATAATGTGAAAACAGGCGATACACTGTTGGTATATCCTAACAGGAAGTTGGTGGCTTATGTGCCTATGTCGGGAATTCCAACCTATACCATACATCTAGGGAAGAATTCATTGCGCTATGCCACGAATGACAAAACGATTACCTGCATGTATCAGGAAATACCGGAACAAACCTATAATAGCAATATTATCACTTATGAGAGAATCCGGCAATTAGACGTCAACAATTTAATAGATTTGCTGCGAGGTAATATTGCCGGATTGCAGATTAATTATTCAAACGGACAAATGAAGGCTTCAATACGGGGAAGTTCATCTTTTGCCCTCAGTACCGAACCGCTTTTCATTGTAGGCGGAACCGAATATAATTCATTGGAGGAAGCCAATAATGCAGTGTCAGTAGAAGATATACGAGAAGTCGAAATTAAAAAAGATGGCTCTGAATATGGAATGAAAGGGGCGAACGGGGTTATTATCATACGGATAAAATAATTTTTTCAACTCTTCTGCCATGAAAAATATCTTAAACTGATTCTTCTATAAAATGAAGTTATTCTTTGGGAAATTATTATCTATTGCAATAAAATTGCAAACTTTTGAGATGTAAGTGATATTAGGTTAATAAATTCATTCCTTTCTTTGTATCGTTGTTAGTCTAACCACATTATGAATATTCCAATACTAATTTTATAGTTATGTATATTTTTTTTATATACATATGCTGTGGCTTATGTAATGGAAATCATTTAATAATAAAACGAGAAAGCGTTGGAAAAATGCTTTGTTTATTTAAGTCTAATCAAAAAAGTAGTTTTAATGAAAAAGAAAGAACACAAGTCAAAATCGCTATTATGGCGTATTTTGTTGGTACTGTTGAGCTTCTCTTTTAGTACTATAGTACAAGCTCAGAATATAACAGTAACAGGAAGCGTAGAAGACCAGAATGGTGAACCATTAATTGGAGTGACAGTTGCAGAACTGAATACTACTAACGGAGCAATCACTGACATTGACGGTAACTTTTCTATTAAATGTGTCAAGGGTTCGACTCTTAAGTTCAGTTACATTGGTTATAAGGATGTAACCAAAGTCGTTACTGAAAGTAAACTGAAGATAGTCTTGATTGAGGATTCACAAGCTTTGGATGAAGTAGTGGTAGTAGGGTACGGTACGCAGAAAAAAGGAAGTGTGACGGGTAGTGTAACTAGTGTTGATGCCAAAGCTATTGAAGATTTTCCATCAGCTAATCTGTCTTCAGCATTAGCAGGACGCCTTTCAGGTGTATATATAACTCAAGGAACAGGTAAACCGGGAACTTCAGCCTCTTTCAGTGTACGTGCTAAAGGTACTCCTAATAATTCTGATCCGTTGTATGTTATTGATGGTGTGGTAAGAGATAAGATGGCATTTGATGCACTGGATGCCAGTGAGGTGGCTAATATATCAGTATTGAAAGATGGTGCATCGGCAGCAGTTTATGGTGCCCGTGCTGCTAATGGCGTTGTATTGATTACTACTAAGAAAGGTGGAAACGCGAAACCGACTATCAATTATACTGGTACGGTAGGTATCGATGTAGCTGCTATGATTCCAGAGACGCTTAGTGCTTATGAACATGCTGTTTATTTAAATGACCGTGCTATACAGGGTTATCTTAACAATGCCATTTGGAATCCGAATGTAGAACAGCAAGATCCGACTACTAAGTCTTCCTGGTATACAGATGACGAGTTGGCACATTTCAAGACAACTGATTATAGTTTTTTGGATGATGCATGGAAAACTCCATGGTCTACGCGTCATGCTATCAATATTACTGGTGGAACCGAAAAAGTACGTTATTTTATTGGTGGCTCTTATTTCTATAATGTAGGTTCATTTGATAATCTGAAGTATTCTAAATATAATTTCCGAGCTAGTATTGACGCTGATGTCAGTAAGAATTTTACAGTTGGTTTGAATATCAGTACAGATAATCGTAAAGATACCAAACCCAATTGGAAATCCGACGGTGACCGTGATCGTATGAATGATTTATACAAGGGATTATTACTCCGTACCAAGATGATCCCAAGTATGATTGATGGAATGCCAGTAGGTAACTTTATAGAATGGCATCCATTAATGCTTATTAGCGAAGAATCAGGTTTACATACTAAGAAATGGCAAAACGTTAACGTCAATGCAACTGCGGAATATCGAGTTCCTTTTGTAAAGGGGCTGAAACTGAAAGTACAGTATAACCGTACACTGGATAATCGATTAATTAAAAAGGTGAACTTCCCGTATGAAATGTACAATTTCCAGACTGCCGGAACAAACAATCATTATATTGACCCAAGCAATGTAGTAGTATCTACCAAAACTCGTGATGACGGCAACTATGTATTTAAAGAAAACCAGTTGGCAGAAGAATATCAATTAAACTTATTTGTAACTTATGACCGTAAGTTTGGTAACCATGATTTGAGTGCATTATTTGTTTATGAACAATCTGAAGGTGATAGTGAGAAATTTGATGCACAGCGCAACAAACTAATCACTTGGGAAATGCCGGAGTTTTTTGGTGCAAGTGGTGATGCTTCTGAATCTATTGTTGGGGCTGGTTCTGTGAGCGAAAGTGGTCGTCTTTCCTATGTAGGTCGTTTGAACTATGCTTATGCAGACAAGTATCTACTGGAAGCTGCATTCCGTGTCGATGGTTCTACAAAATTTGCTCCTGATCAACGCTGGGGTTTCTTCCCCTCTGTTTCAGCAGGATGGCGTATTTCCAGTGAACCTTTCTTCTCAGAAAATATCAAGTTTATCGATTACATGAAGCTGCGCGGTTCTATTGCTACATTAGGTAACGATGCTATTGGCGGTTGGCAATGGATGGCTCGCTACGGAATTACTACAGGTGCTGTATTCAATGGTTTATCTTATGGATTGGAACCTAAAGAAGTTCCTAATCCTAAATTGACTTGGGAGAAGTCAACTTCTTATAATATCGGTTTTGATAGCCGTTGGTTTAGAAATAAATTTGATTTCAGTTTTGAATATTTCTACAGACGTACATACGATATTCTTGATAACCTGAATGTAAGTGTACCTACTACATTTGGTGCATCTTTGCCAAAAGAAAACTATTCTGAGGTCAAATCCCGTGGTTTTGAAGTAGAACTGGGATACAATGACAGAATCGGTAAGGTGGACTATTATTTAAGAGGTAACTTTAGCTTTGCGAACAGCTGGTGGTCCAAGAAAGATGAAGCAGAAAATATCCGGGCGTACAAATCTGAAATCGGTCAGTCATTGAGCCGTGAATGGGGATTTGAATGTATTGGTATGATTCGTACCGAGGAACAGTTGCAGCAATATATGGAAGAAAATCCGAATATGACCATTAAGGGACAGAAACCCGGTTTAGGTATGTTGATATACAAAGATGTCCGTGGTCCTGAGAGTGATGAACCGGATGGTATCATTACAGATGATGACAAAGTTGTTATTATTGAAAATAAAGTAGCTCCTATCACTTATGGTTTCACGATTGGCGGTAAATGGAAAGGATTCATGCTTGATATATTCTTCCAAGGAATGGCCGGTCATAAGAAGTTGATGGATTTCCGTGGTAATGGTATCAATGCCCATACAAGTACATTCAAATATTATAATGACCACTGGACACCGGAGAATACAAATGCTTCAATGCCAGGCGCTACACAGTACAAAAATAATGAAGCTTCTTCCTTCTGGGTACGTAATGCTTCTTTCTTACGTTGCAAAAATATATCCATATCTTATGATTTGCCGAAGACATTCGTTCAGCGGATAGGCATTGATAAGGCAAGGCTTTTCCTGAATGGTACAAACCTCTTCTTATTACAGGATAAAGTAAAATGGATGGATCCCGAAGCAACGAGTATTTCAGACTATCCTGTTATGAGAAACTTCTCATTTGGTTTGAATATAACGATCTAATTATATAAAAAACACTTGAATATTATGAAATCAAAACATATAATAGCTATTACAGCATTGGCATTTGCAAGCTTAACCAGTTGTACTTCCGTATTGGATAAAGACGACTTGACAGCTGTCAGCGAAAAGGCAACATGGAATAGTGAGATTCTGTCTACAGCTTTTTTGGATAAATGCTACAAAGATAATCTGCCGTCATTTAGTGGTGATTATTCTAAATATAGTGATGAGGGTAACGGAGGTGGTGATTTTATTCATGGTCGACTGACAGCGGTAGCTACCGCCGGAGGTCCGCTAGGAGAGCACTGGCCTTATGACAAAATATATACTATCAATGTTCTGTTAACCAGTATTGATGGTGGTAGCCTGTCCGAGGATATCCGGAACCGTATAAAGGCACAAGCGCTTTTCTTACGTGCTTATCAGTATTTTGAGATGGTAAAAATTTATGGAGGTGTACCTCTGATTTTAACTCCGCAGGACAGACATAGTGACGATTTATATGTTACTCGGAATACAGCAAAAGAATGTATTGACCAGATAGTGAAAGATCTTGATGATGCAGCGGCTTCATTACCCAGTATTTGGGGGGAAAATGATTTTGGACGCATCACCAAAGGAGCAGCTATGGCTTTCAAAGGACGTGTGTTGCTGACTTATGCCAGTAAACAATTTAATCCGAACAATGACCGTACCCGTTGGCAAACAGCATACAATGCCTGCTTAGCGGCCCAAAAGGAACTGTCAGAGAATGGACAACGTGCTTTACATCCTATTTATAAGGAGATATGGACAAAAGAGACTACCTCTGAGACTGTAATTACTACCCGTTTCCTCGATCCGGTACGTACACATAACTTCATGGCAGGGCTGCGTCCGTTGGAATTTTCGGTAGGAGCTACCGGTAACCACCATCCTACATTGGATATGGCACTTGCTTTCCCAATGGCTGATGGTACCACTCCAGGAGTAGACGTAGATGGTGATGGTGTGAAGGAAGCTTTTGATCCTACTGCTACTGACGCTACCGGTATGTTTTGGTTGAATCGTGACCCCCGTTTCTATGATATCATCGTTTACAATGGCGCTGAATATCCATTGAACGGTATGCCGGACTGGTTCCAAGGTTGCATGTACACTTACAAAGGTGGCGAAGATACTCATAGTCCAACTGGCACAGGATTTTATTCATGCAAGTTCTCTATCCCTGAAAAGACAGCTACTGAAGCCAAGGATCACGGTGACATGGACTGGATTGAAATGCGTTATGCAGAAGTATTATTGAATCTTGCTGAATGTGCTGCGGAAGTAGGAAATAAATCTGATGAAGTTTATACTATTCTGAAAGATATTCGTAAACGAGCCGGTATAACGGCCAATGCGGACGGGCTCTATGGTTTAAAAGCAAATATGAGTCAACAAGAATTGATTGATGCCGTTCTTTATGAACGCCGCATTGAATTGGCTTATGAAGGCAAACGTTTCTGGGATTTGCTTCGTCGTAAAATATTTTCTGATATGCAAGGATATTCTCGTTACAGAATTGAAATACAAGTGAAGAATGAATATGCTACTATGGCACGAAGAGATTTTATCACTATGATAAAGAGCGATCCGGAATTGATGACGAAAAATTATTTCAAGTACTTCACCACTCAAACCTGGAGAATTGACGAAACTTACCAATGGGATGTGAAAGACAACTATTACTTCCAGGGATTAGCTCGCAAACACTTTGAGCAAAATCCTAAACTGCAACAGACTATTGGTTGGGAAAGTGGTGATTTCGATCCATTAAAATAGTATACCAAAATACATAATCTCTTAATTAAAGTATTTAGTTAAACCAATATTGAGCAAACTTTTACTCTCAGTAGTAGAAGTTTGCTCTTTTTTTACAAGCTTTTGAGACAATCTATATAATGGAAATCCTTTTTTTCCTTTTCCTTTGTTACACCATTAATTAACTTTATTGAATAAGAGAAAGAATGAAGAACATTTATTATCTATTATGCCTTCTTTTCCCCTTATCCGTTATGGGGCAGGAACCGACAGGCAAAAGCCAGTGGGTTTATTCGGATGCTAACGGAAAGTTAGTGTATAAAACTACTAAGAGAGGTGACCGGATTATCGACTTTTCACATGCCGGATATAAAGGCGGTGGTGTAACCTTGCCATACGTTCCGGCAAAACTGACCGTACATCCTTTAGGAGAAAATGAAGATTGCACGGATTATATTCAAAAAGCCATTGATATGGTTTCCGCACTTCCCAAAGATGCCGATGGCTTTCGGGGGGCAGTTCTGCTGGCACCGGGACGTTACGTATGTAACCGTTCTCTTCAGATAATGACGGATGGCGTCGTATTACGCGGTAGCGGAAGTGATCCGAGTGGAAGCGTTATCGTCATGACCGGAGATAAGCATACGGCAATCGTGGTGAATAACGGCATCCGCCAACGTGCGGGTAATCGTTTAGGCGAAGCTGCTCCGGATGAAAAAAGCATAAAGGTGACTGACAAGTACATCCCTGCCGGTTCATATCGTTTGACGGTAACTGATGTTTCCGAACTTTCCGTCGGTGACAATATAGAGATACGCAAACCCGTAACCGAAAAATGGATCAAATATATGAAAATGAATGATTTGGTTCGTGACGGAAAACCTCAGACCTGGATAAAGGCAGGACGGCAACTGATTGCCGAACGGACCATTGCAGGTATTGAAGGAAATACAATTGTGCTGAGTGTCCCGCTGGTAGACTCTTACGATGCGAAATTCACCGATGACAATACTACATTAGTGGTGGCCAATAACGTACAACGACTCCGTCAGTGCGGTGTGGAGAATCTGCGTATCGAGTCGCCCGCACAAGCGGTCAATCACGGGAAAGCATTATATTATGCACTGAGAATCAACGGAGAAGACTGTTGGGCAAAGGACATCAATGCATTGGAAACCATGGAGAGTATAGGGGTAGGTGGGCGACGCATCACTTTGCAGCAGATTAATGTAATCAGAAGGGCTTTGCACCAAGGAGCTTCCAAGCCGGCGGAGTTTGCACCAAACGGAGGACAGATTCTGATTGACCGTTGTTCGGTAGAGGGAGATAATATCTGGTTTGTGGCACTTGGTGCAGGGCAAACAGGACCAATTGTATTCCTTAATTGTAGCTTCAAAGGGAATGGCCGTATAGAAGGACATCAGCGTTGGAGTACAGGTTTATTGCTTGACAATTGTAATTTGCCGGGCGGAGGTATTGATTTCAAGAACCGCGGTTCCATGGGTTCCGGTCATGGTTGGGGCACAGCTTGGTCTGTTGCCTGGAATTGCCTGGCGAAGAGCTATGTAAATCAGATTCCCCCGGGCACTTATAATTGGGTGATAGGCAGTAAAGGAGAAAGTACTCCTTTGCGTCGTCCCTTCAGTCAGTCCGGTCCTACGTTGCCGGTAGGTATTTTCGACTCGCATGATACTCCGGTTGCTCCTCAAAGTCTTTATCTGGCGCAATTGAAGGAGCGCTTGGGCGAATCTGCATTGCAAGCCATTGGATATGGACCTACTGTGCAGCTACCTTCTCCTGTCCGTTCCGACTATACTTTTCAGGGAGGTATGCAAGCCTCTCGCGAGTTAGTGGGAAAAGATTATAGAGCTATACACGAATATATGCGTGCCTTGGGTTGGGACTATTCCGAGCATCCCAATAGCTCGAAAAACGACCATTACGACGGTGTGCATTGTGAAGTTCTTTTTGATGCTGCCCTGCAGCAATATGTTTTCAAATTCACCAATCATGCCAATGCCGGGGCTCTGGACAGTGACCGGGGAAGATTGCTGAGTGACCGTCAACGCAATGAGATGAAAAGCCAGACAAACCATGACTGGTATCATCTGAACGGAAACTGGAATGAGTGGCAACGGCTGGAATGGAAATTCCGCATACCCAAAGGTTTCCAACCCACCACCAAGTTCTGTCATCTTCACCAACTGAAGGCACAGGAAGGTAATAATGGCGCACCACTCATTACTATCAGTACCCGTTGTGATGAAGACGGAGGGAATAAGCGTGTACAAGTGATTCATACAGGCGATACACGGACGTCCGGCAAGGGTGTTATCATAGACAACCTTCCGCTTGCCGACTTTGAAGATGAATGGATACAAGTGGAGACAGAAATGCATTATACCCATCATGGCACATTCTGCATCAAACTGACCCGTATCAGCGATGGGAAAGTGCTTGCCGACCAATCTTTCGCAGATGTAGACTTATGGAGGAAGGGGGCGATAAGTATCCGGAATAAATTCGGTATTTATCGCAGTCTGGGGCGGAAGATGCAAAGTGCATCCGACAGACCCGATAACGGACTTAAAGATGAAAGCCTACAGTTGGCTGATTTCAACGTTTATGAAGCGCATACCAATCCGAATCCTCAGCCGCACGACTAATCGTTTTTTCAGAAAATAACCTTTAAAAATCATTTTGTCATGACTGACAAAATGATAATCCTATTGTCTCAGATTCCTTTCTTTCCGCCCAATGGTGGGGAAAAAAGAAAGAACGCAAGCATTCCCTATTAAATAAATGCGGAAAGAAAGGGAAAGGGGACAGAATCATAAAAAGGGATGTAACGACTGTTATATCTTAGATAAAAATGATAGCCTTCATGTGTTCTATGCGTAAAAAGAACACTTTCCCTCCGGATACTTTCCCGATACAACCAGGAAAGAGTATAACCCGATAAGTAAAGGACTACACCTTATATCCGGGATGGTGTCACCCTTTATGCAACATGGCTACACCCTTTCGGGCATTAGGTGTAGCCTTATCACGAAAAAGAATGTTAGTTTTGCCCGAAAAGATGGTATGTTTAGGTGAAATACATGGTTTGTTGAGGGTAAACAGACTGTCTGTTCCTGTCAGATAGACCATCTGTTTGGGAGAAACAGATGCTTAGTCTGACTAAAAGATCGTTTTCTCCTCAAAGCCCTGTCAGAATAATCGCCTATAGAATGTCTTTGTGTTGATGAAATGCTATAATCTTTGTCACCTTGAAACAGAACAATACAATATTGCAAGGAAATGAGATAACACTACAAAATGAAAAGAAGAAATCTCCCTTTCTTTACATATCACAAAAAAATAATAAATACACATGAAATCACAACTTGTATCTTTATGTATCAGGAGCTTATGTTTTGTAAGCAGTTATTCTCTTAATGCCCAAGAAAGTTGGCAATCGCGACTTGTTATTCAAGATGAATCCGGAAACTTGACTTATAAGAAAGATAATGATGGTTTTGTTATCCCAGATTTTAGTCAGGCCGGATACGGGAATGGAAAAGACATTCCTGTGGTCAGTTTGCCGGAACGCACCATTACTATCAGTCCTTTGGAGGACAAGGAGGCCGATAATACGCAACATATACAGAAGGCCATTGACGAAGTAGGAAAATATGCTTTGGACGCAGAGGGTATCAGAGGAGTCGTATTGCTGAAAGCCGGACGATATAATGTAGACGGGACGTTAAATTTGACTTACGACGGAGTCATTCTGCGTGGAGAAGGTAATTGCTTCTCGGACAAAGACTCCACGGTTCTCTATGGTAGAAATGCTGCTGAAAAGGCTAAACGGCTTATTTTAATGGGAAATTCCTCCGCGCACAATTGGGGAAATGGGAAAGGAGATGCTCAGGTAAATATTGTAACACAAAAGGTGATACCCGGCGACTATTCTTTTCAGGTGGAAGATGCAAGCGCCTATCAGGCGGGCGACTTGATTTGTATAAAATATCCTACTACAACAGCTTGGCTGGAGGCTGTCTGGTATGGCGGCAATACAAAGCGCAACACAGATGAAAGCAAGAAATGGAAAACTAAGGATATTGATATTTCCTATCATCGCTACGTCACCAAAGTGGAAGGTAATATGATTGAAGTGGATGCTCCCATATTTTATGCGCTCGACGTACAGTATGCACAGGCATATATCTACAAGATTTCAAATTCGGGAACAATCCGCCACAATGTAGGCATTGAGAATCTGCATATTTCTTTTGAAAGAAGTCCGGAGAATTCCACGGCTAACGTTGATCAGAATTGTATCTATATGAGTTCGTTGGAAAATTCATGGGTAAAAGGTGTTTCAATGTCCGGTTTTGTTCATGCGGGCATTAAAACGACTTCCACTACGAGGAGTACAATTGAAGATTGCTATGCTATTGATCCCTCCGGACTTTGTACAGGAGGTACGTATTATAATTTTGAGAATTACCATCGTTCACAACTCATCTTATTGAAAAACTGTTATGCCCGTAACGGGCGTCATCACTATATCTCCAACGGCTGTGCCTCTACCAGCGGCATTGTTGTGTTGAATTTTCGTTCGGAACTTTCTCTTGCACAAGCTGAGGGACACCGTTTATGGTCGCAGGGGATTTTATTTGATAACTGGGCGGAATTGGGAACTATAAAATCAAATGCCGGGAAAATAGGTATGTATCTGCGTGACAATATGGGAAGCGGCCACGGATGGGGAGGCACCAACAGCGTATTCTGGAATTGTGATGTACAGGACGGTGCCATTTATCTGGATAAAGTGCCTACGGGACAAAATTATGCTATCGGATGCACAGCTAAAACAATACGGAGATACCGCAACAATATGAGTGAATATACCAATGGATATATAGAAGGGCAGAATCGTAAAGGCTTGCAGCCCGCATCACTCTATGAGGCTCAGAGGGCGGCAAGAGGCATCTCTACGGGGCTAATGCCTGAAACAGGCAGAGAAGATATCCCGCATATTATTGTGGAAACAAATCGTGTGAGAGTAAAATCGCAAAAAGATGCATGGATATCTATTTACACGACTCATGGAAGCATGGTACAGATGCTCAAATCTTTTTCTGACAATTGGGTGGAGAGTATGCCACTGAACGATGATTTTTACGTAGTTCGTGTGCACGAAGCCGGTCAGAAAGCTTATAGCCGGAAGGTTCTGATAAGAACTGTCGGAAAATAACGTAACTATGTATTATATCAATAGTAATAAATTTCTTAATGATTATGACTAAAAGAACTTTTTTCTCACTCCTGTATGCGCTGATATGCATTGTCAGTTTCGGACAGGAGTTCGTACATCCTGGAATGTTACACACGACCTCTGATCTTGAATTCATGAAAATCAAGATCCTTGCAGGCGAAGAACCTTGGAAGGAAGCATGGAACCAGCTCAAGTCATCGGAAATTGCTTCGCTCAATTATAAACCGACTCCTTTTAAGATTGTAGATAACGGACCTTATAATAAACCCGATAATGGAGGGAAAGAGTTTGTACGTGATGGTGCGGCAGCCTATACCATGGCTTTACAATGGTATGTGGAAGGGGATAAAGCTTATGCGGAAAAGGCTATCGAAATATTCAATGCTTGGGCTCAGACTCTTGAGTCGGTCGTAAATCACAACCGTCAATTGAAGGTGGGTACGGCGGGAATCAAGTATCTCAATGCTGCCGAGATAATAAAACATACTTATAAGGGCTGGAATGCCAAAAATCGTAAAGCTTTTGAAGATATGGTCATCAATATCTGGTATCCGGTGATAAAGGATTGGACGCCTCGTTATAATGGCAATTGGGATGCTGCCAACGGACAAACACTTATGTGTATAGGCATTTTCCTTGACCGACGGGATATTTTTGACACTGCATGCAAGCAGCTTACTGATGGTAATACGAATGGGGCTATCAAAAATTATTTTTATGAAAGCGGGCAATGTCAGGAGAGTGGACGTGACCAACAACATGTACAGATGGGCCTTGCTTTCCTTGCTTGTGCTGCCGAAATTGCCTGGAATCAAGATATAGACTTATATGGAGCATTTGACAATCGCCTCTACAAAGGATTTGAGTATACGGCCCGATACATGTCCGGCGAAGAAGTTCCTCATGTGCAGTATATCACTTGGTTTGGAAAGCCGGTCTATGGACCTGAGATCTCATCCAAACAACGGGAGAAGATCTGTCCAGCCTGGGAACGGGCTTACCATCATTATCACGACCGCAAAGGAATGGATATGCCATACACTCGCAAGATGATTCAAAAAAGTCGTCCGGAAGGAACGGACAATCAATCGTTTATGCCTTGGGCGTCGCTGACTAGTGTAGGTTTCCCTGCCCGATAAGACTTTCCTTTATTGATTATTCTATAACGAAGTACGATAAATAAGACTCCACGAAGAAGCTATGTCGTCGTTCCACCCCTGAGGAACGTCTATTTCTCAGGCAAGAAACAAATATTTCTTGCCTGTGAACATATTGTTCTCTAAAAGAGATACAATCTATCAACCTCCGCCTCCTCCGTTTATTAGCAATTTATCTTATCTGTTTTACGTATCGACATGCTTTCCCGTCGTCAGTAATTTCGCGCACATTTTTAATAAATCACCCTAATCGTGGCTTTCAGGCTTGGGATTTGTATTTTTCTCATAAACCTTGAAATCTGCCAGTTGCAAAGTCTCATCCTTTATTCCATTAGTAGGACGATCATCAGTACTTTCCATCTTTCTTCCAAAGCTACGATAAATGCCGAATTTATTTCGAATACTTATCGCTCCCTTCCGCCATAGGTCAATATTTGTAAAAGCTTTATCAACTAATACTTTACTATCACTGATACGTGTCATCTTAATCCTGAACGCCCCATCGTGCGTAAAGTGCATCTCTGTTTCTACTTGTATCCATTCATCTTCAAAATCAGACAATGGCAGATTGTCTATGATTGTTCCTTTAGTAGTAGCACTAATATCACCGGTATGGATCACTTGTACACGACGGTTATTGCCATTACTATTGCAGCGGGGAGTTATGGTTATCAATGGAGAACCATTATTGCCCTCCTGTGCCTTTAATTGGTGAATATGACAGAAACTTGTAGAAGGTCTGAAATCTTTCGGAATACGGAATTTCCATTCAAGGCGTTGCCATTCATCCCAGTTACCATTCAATTTATACCAGGCAGCAGTCGTTTGTGTTTTCATTTCATTACGTTGGCGGTCTTCCAGTTTCCCCCGGTCACCGTCAAGGGCATCAGCATTGGCATGGCTGATAAACTTGAAAACATATTGTTGTATCGTTTCGTCATATATAACTTCGCAATGCACTCCGTCTTTATGATCTTTATCAGATGAATTGGGATGTTCAGAATAGTCCCATCCATAAGAGCGCATATACTTATGGATTTCCGAATAATCTTTTACAACGAGTTGTTGTGCGGCTTGCATATTTCCCTGCAGTTTATAGTCATCCGGTTCTGGTTCCGGGGTAGGCTCAGGAGTTGGTTCGGGGTCGGGCTGTTCAGTATCCGGTTTATCACTTTCTTCTTTTGAACAAGAACTTATTCCACATAAAAGAATAGCCAATACTGATAGTGCTAAAAATAATTTTATACGCTTCATGATATCAAATTTAAAATAAAAAATAAGCTGCTTATCTTTTTAATAAATGCTCATAGCGACAAGGTACACCTTTATCTGTTATACCTTCAATAATAATTGTATAATAGCTGGGACGATCAGCTGTGTAAAAGTGTACGCTGGCATTACCTCTTTTATCGGTTCGGAGTTGAGGCTGCCAGTAAATAGTGGTACGATTATCCGGTACAAGTGATTTGCGTTCTTCGTCTGTTACGTATTTAGGGCTATAAAAGGATTTATACCGATTAAAGCCGAGCAGGAATGCCGTGTCTCCTTGGGAAGTACGCGGTATCTCTAAATTGCCGGTACGTGAGGTTAACACAATACATCCACCGGAAATACGTTGAGTACCATCCTTCATTTTCTGGAGTTGTCTGTCCACTTCCAGTTCTTCCAATTCTCCTAAGGTGGCACCACTCTCAAATGCTTCATTATAAGCTTCTTCCAAGTATTTCAGATTTTGAGTAATATTGACGGCTGCATCAACTTCCGGATCAATTTTGTGCACTCCTACGATGTCTTCCGCATTGATGAGAGAAAGAGCATTGAAACTGATCGTTTTGTTATCCAGCATGAAGCGCGCAGTACGACCATAATTGATTTTCTCTTTGGGACGCAAAGCATTCCTATTATTTATATCATTAGACATCAGATGTTCCGGACGTTGGGAGTATTTAGGATTTATATACGGACGATTATCTATAATTCGGAATCCGGGGACATTCTTGACTAAATCGAGTGCTGTGCGCGCATCTTGTTGAGTCAACATCTCTTCATCATCTATTTTATAGGAGGAAAAACGATCTTTTACTAAAGTCCTGGCATTAATCACTACTTCTGGAAGCCGCAGCATTAAGACTCCGTCTTCTCTGACAAAAGGTGATTGCATGTCTTCTATATATTCGTTCTGTTGCTCATATTTTGTATCCTTGTATGGATGGATATTTACTGCTTCCGGAAAATAATCCCTGTCTATCCGAATGTTAGCATGAAAGAATTTTCCTTTTTCTATTACCTGTGCTTCGACTCTGGCTGTATCCGCAAAACTTAACTTATCTATAATAAATACTCCGTCATTATCTGTCTGTGTTGAGGAATAAGGACGTTTATTGACAAAAACATTCACAGTTTTTCCAGAAAGTGGCTTATTACGAATATCTAATACCTTACCGGAAATAGTTTGTCCGATTTCCATAAAGTATTTGGGATTCTTTTGCTGTTCTTTAAGAATGTCTTCTACATTAAAACGACTCCACCCTTGTGTTATCATTAAATTATCCAGACAGGCTTTCAATCGCTGAGAATTATCTTTAAAATAATATCCGGGTGTTTCGATGTATCCTTTTATATCTGACGTCAGCAGCAAATTAGAAAGAATATTATCTGCTGTAGAATCACATCTGATGGCATAGTTGTCTGTAATGCTTAAAGAGAAATCACCCTTTATAGGTTGCCCTGACAGATCGGAGAGGTGGATATTAAGAGATATCGGTAAACGCGAACCATAGGATGCCTTATCAGAGGCTAACTGCCAGGTTGAATGATTTTGGCGAACGAATACAAGGCGTTCACTGTGTGGAACGTAATTTCCATCCAATAAAGTAAGGGTTAATATCCCTTCGGGAATGGATTTCAGGCTGACCGCTCCTTGTCCTTTCTGTATGGGTTGTACAAATAGGAGAAAACCACGAACATGAGCTATCAAGTATAAATTATCCGGTAACTTCTCTTGGGGAGAATGTAATATAGTGTAATGTATGATGCCGTTACGTTCGGTAATGGATAAAGAGAATTTGTCGGCCTCCGGATCAGGCAGTAAAAATTCTTTCTTCATATCTCCTGTAATAGAACTAACGACTGCTTTATATTTTTCACCTATTGAAATAGGTAGCATAAAACTGCCGATACCTGCATAAGCACTCTTAAAATGAGTAATGGTATCACCTTTACTGTTTAAAATGCTGCCCGTCACTTCTACTGAATTTCCATTTGTGTCTATAGCTTTTATACCCACTTTTTGGGTACATCCCGAAATTAAGTTACCACCTTCCGGAAAAAAATCGACATGATAGTCAAAAGCATCCGGAACATAAAATGTGTGTTTGTGCTTTAACTGTTTATCTTCCAATACAACATAGATGTATTGCTCTATTTTATCTTTTTCAGGTATATCTATTTGAATCTCTCCGTTCTTGTTAGTCTGTTGCTGACGGAACTTATTTTCGTATGGCTTAGTACGAACCATATAGTGCACGTAATTACCTGCATAGACGGTATTGTCGGGTCTTTTGAAGGTGACAGTTGCTATACGTTTTTTCCCTTTCTGTTCATATCTTATTTCCGGATATATAAACGAAGATTGAGAGGCAAAGACTTTTAGATTTTTGGAATAATAATAGTCGGATTTTTCGTTTAACATCCAATGGGTGTATGCACGGAGATAATAATCACCAGCCTCCAATGATTTTGAAAGAGGGATAAAACTTGAAAAAATATCTTCGCGTTGCCGAATCTTAATACGCTGCTGAACTTTATTCTTGCGATTTATGAGCTCTACATACACATAGTGACTGCCATTTCCGGAAAAGTGGGTAATGGCATTCACCAAATATGCTTTCAACCAAATAGTATCACCTGCAAAATAATATGGTTTATCGGTATGTAGATAGACTTTCTCTTGCGGCAAATTAGTAACTTGTTTAAATGAACTGACAATATTGTTCATATAAATAGTATCTGTTTGTTGAGCATTACTTGTAAAGATGCTAACAAATAGTATCACCCATAGACTCAGGTAATATCTTATCCGGTTGTTTTTCATAGTGCATGCGTGTTTAGTAGTTATGTGCTATTTCTTAATTGTAGTAATAATTATAACACCGTTAGCTCCTTTCATGCCATAAGATGCACCATCTTTTTGTATTTCTACCTTGTCTATATCATTGATTGACACTACACCATCTACTTCACTGCTACTTTCATATAAAGTGCCGTCAACAACAAATAAAGGCTCATTATCCAAATTAAATGAACTTCCTCCGCGAATTGTAATTTTGTCTCCATTCACTGTTACCCCCGGAATAGCTCCACCCTTAAATAGATCGTAAATGCTATTGGCTGATAACTTCTGAATTTGTTCACGGGTCAATACATTTGAGTTATAACTTGCACGGAGTATCCTGGTATATTCTCTTTTTTCTTCTTTCTGCCCATCGAATAAAATGAAAAATTTCTTTTCCAGTTTAAGAGAAGCTTGGGATAGCTTACCAATAGGGATAATTGCCTCTTCTTTTTTAGAAATAGATACTACCAATGTATCTGTGGGCTGTAAACCGGAAAAAGAGAATACTCCCATGTTATCTGTCTTTACACTTTCAGTAGTATTTTTTTTCCATACTTTTATTCCTTTTAAAGGACGTTGCTTGGCATTAACAATAACTCCCTTAAAATCTTGACCAAAGACCATTGCAACATAAAGTGATGTGTACAAAACAAGAAATAATCGTTTTTTCATAATTACAAGAATTAAAAAAGTATCTTAGGATACAATAACTCCCAAGATACTTTTTGATGAATGAATATTATTCTAAAATACCTGTATTAGAGGCGTAAGCGTCATCGATATATACTAACGGAATGTTTTTACCACCATCGCCATTGGGTATATAAAGCTCCCAGTTATTGATAGACATACGACCTTCACAGGAGTTTTCAGTACGTGCATCTTTTAAAATATTACTCTTTAATACTTCTTGACCAGCCACATGAACAATGATTGCTTCATTTTCGTCAACAGACATGGATACCGTCTGATAAAGTTTGGTAGTAAATGTATTCATTGTATTCAGGTTGTGATATTCGTTATACGTAGTTTTTTTACCTGCGGCAGATGTATACTGGACAATTAACTGTACATTATAATCCGTGGTACCTTCCATCGTAAGTTCTTCATTAGGTACAGCCGGATACACTTCTCCACTTTTTAGCTTTCCTGGATACCATATCAGACGAATCTGATTAATATAAGAACCATTGTTGGAAGCGTCGGAACGTAAATTCCAACGATACTCCAATGTTGCTTTTCCTGTTTTTTTCCCAACTACAATTTCTTGCATATTAGGGACATTAGAGTCAAAACCAAGTTTCATGCGGGTACTAAACGGAGTATATAACGTATTATCTCCAAAAGCACGACGAAGATAACGAGTTACTTCTGCGGCGGAATTCACTTTTGCTTGCAGATATTGGTTACCGTTAGATTCTTTTTTAAGTGTTCCAGTTGTACTACCTTGTAAAGATAAAGAATGAGGAGTTTTCTCAAATTTATCAAAATAATAACTAGATACATACATCTTATGAGAACGAACTTGTGATTCTCCCCCAATACTAGCTCGACAGGTAATCGTGTAGGTACCCGGAGTGCTTGGCGCTTTCCAGGTCATTTCATTTAAACCTTGAGGTTGGGTCAATGAACCCGCATCACAACTCCATTCATAATTCGTATGCCATAAATCGCTGGAACGTACACACATCCATACTTTCACTTTCTGATTACAGTAGAATTCATCTCCATCTGTACTTAACGAATCTATTTCGATAAAATCATCATCACCACAGCTTGCAAAAGAGAAAGCACAAAGTAGAACAATGAAAAATTGATAAATATATTTCATAATCGTAATCTTTTTAGGTTATTTCATATTTAGTTGTTCTTTTGTAGGGCGATCCAACCAACTATCCATGACATGCATATATGAACCGTCAGCATTGTAAAGATTGGAGGTGCGTGGCTTGATGGAAGACTTGTAATGCCCATCAAAATTGTTGAATACAATGTTGGGGTTACGGTCTTTCAATAAATACATATTTATTTTAGCTGTATCAGCTGTAGCTACTGTCTCAAACCAAGTTGGTTCTGCCGGAAGATTAGTGAAAGTATATTTTCCTTTCACAATGTGATAAAGCAAAAATTCTTTCACTTGTTCTTTGGGATAGGCAGTCATACTTATAGGTGCGTAAGAAACAAGTTCCCCAGTCTCCTCATCTATATAAGTTAGTTGATGCGTCTGAAAATAACTTAAATCAGTACTCGTCTCTGAGTTGAATGCTGTATTCGTAGGTAATAAGTAGGTCACTCCACTTTGTTTAAACTCATTTTCAACTCCTGCATACAAAATAGCCTCTTCCAACAAAGAAAATATATCTGTACGGGATTTGATAAATTCGAAAGCAGACATGTCGATTTTATTACTTGGCATACCAGCACTATAATCGTAATCGTATGAATCTTGATAATCTAACCCCAATAATTCACAGCTTGCTATAAAGAAAGGAATTACCATCAAGGCTAATGCTTTTTTATAATATTCTAGTTTCATTATTAACTCTTTTTTAATAGTTTGTTTTTAACGTTCAGTGTAAGGTGGATTCTGATCTCCAACCAGTGCCTTGTTTGATTCAAATTCAGCATAATAAATTGGCCAATATTTAGTGCCTTCATTACCGAAACCGGTTACTGTCACATCTGCTGCTTCCTGACGTGCGGAATAGATAGGGTCCATCACTTCTATTAAATGACCGGTTCGCATTAAATCAAACCAACGATACCCTTCTCCATAAAGTTCCAATTGTCTTTCTTGCAGAATAATATTTTCCACTTCATTTACATTATTAACATTGGATACTTCTAATTTTGCATCTTTCAAGTACCCCACACGAGTACGAATATCATTGACAATATTCAGTGCCTCATCTCCTCTGTTCAACTTGTTTAAAGCTTCTGCACGCAGTAACATAATATTTGCCATACGCATCATTACCAGAGAAAACTCGCTGTCGGTTGTGTTCATTACTGAAAAATATGATTTATACACTTGATTAGAGGAATCATACTCGCGTTCAGGATCAATATTGCTGTATTTGATACATTTATTTACGCTTTCTACTCCAGCTGTATAACTTGCATATGTCAAAGGAACACGAGAGGCATTATAGTATACTTTCACAGTGTCAATTGTATTCCAAAAACGTGCATCAGAACCTTCTCCTGAACGAAGCCGATCTATAAACTCATTAAAAATGGGTTCTGCCATTCTGTAACCATTATTCGTGTTACTTGCCCCTAAAAGTTGCGGCCAGCCACTTAAAGCTCCATCTGTTTCGTAATCCCATGCCATAGCAAAGATTACTTCTTTTGAACTACTAGGATTGGTGAAGATGTTTTTCCATTCAATTTCTCCATTAGATAATGACAAACTTTTATGGTTGATAAAATGTTCTGAAGCTGTTAAGGCATCTTGATAGTCATTATACCACATGTAAACTTCTGTTAGTAAAGCGTACATTGCATCTTTGCCCAAATAAATTTTATCACTTGTATCAGATTGGTTAAAGTAACTGATAGCCTTTTCTATATCAGATAATATTTGTACTTTTACTTGTTCTAATGAAGAACGGGGAACAGCGATGGTATTTAGAGATCCATCCCATGGTTCCGTTATTATTGGCATTTTACCCCAAGTACGGGTTCCCCAAAAATACATATAAGCACGCATGGCATAACATTGTCCGATATATGGAGCATACTCGGATTCTAGGATATTGGGAATTGTCGGATATTTTTGAATACCAATATTACATCTGGAGATACAAGTGAAAAAAGGTTCCCAACTGGCTTCTGAGATATTGGGCATCAAGGCATTCATGTAAATCTTAGAATCTTCGTAGGATGTACCGGTTACATTATCTGAACGTACATCACCAAAAAGAACCTGACGCTTGGAAAGTGCACTCTGAAACGCATCATAAATACCTGCATTCCAGTTCTTCATTTCAGCTTTATCTTTAAAGTAACTTGATGGAGACAAATCTGACAAAGGAGATCTGTCTAAAAAACTTTCACAACTTGATAAAGCCAAAAGACTTGTAAAAGCTAGTATTATATATTTCTTCATTTTCTTATCTTTTTAGTTAAAATCCAATGTTGAATCCAAAGCCAAACTCACGCTTACGAGGATATTTTGAACTGTCTTTACCTGGAGTTAGAACACCGCCACTCAACTCCGGATCATATCCTGTATAATTAGTCCAAGTCAGCAAATTGTTACCATAAATATATGCTTGTACTGAGCGGAGTGGAGTTTTACCTAAAAATTTAGGATCCACACTGTAACTTAATCGAACAGATTGTAAACGAATAAAAGTTGCATCTTCCAAGAACTGATCGCTCAAACTCATAGAGTGATTATTAGTTTTACGCTGTTTGGAGTTCAATGCATACCAACTTGTGATCTCACCTGGATATTTCCAGCCTTGCATAATATATTCAGGAGTTTGTTTATGAGTATTTCCTCCCCATGAACAATAATAACGCTTCAAGTCATTCCAGACTTGTCCTCCCCAACTAACATAGAAGTTAAATGAAAGAGAAAAGTCTTTATATGTAAGGGTATTCCCCCAGGAGCCAAACCAATCAGGATTTGCTTTGCCTAATTCGGTCTGGTCGTTAGAATTGATCACATCATCTAACTCGCCGTTTTCATTAGGCTTGTTATACCATATGACATCACCACCACCAGCAATTACTCCATTTACTTTCATCTGAGCAATTTTGCCTGTATATTCAGTACCATCTGGGTTCAGATATTTTTCCAATGTTGGCTGACCATTTAAACCTATAACAACATTACCTTCATCATCCCGTTTGAAAACAGGAGTCAGACGGTTTTTATAATCTTGAGTCCAGGCATTACTTGCGTCATATTCATATACACCCAAATTCTTATAACCATAGAATAGACCAGCTGGTTTTCCTGCTGCAATCAGCCAAGCACTATTAATATAATCCTCACGTGCCAAATCAAGAATCTTATTATCATTCTTCCACCAATTTACAGTAGTACTCCAGCTAAAATCACGTGTTCTGACTGGTGTTGCTGTAAGTGATAACTCAACACCTTTATTTTCAATACTAGCCAAGTTTACACGCATTTTATCATAACCGGTAGTACTTGGAAGATTATAGTCAGAAAGCAAGTCACTCGTTTTCTTTATGTAATAGTCAGCAACAAACATAATACGTCCATTCAGAAAACTCAAATCCACACCGATATTTGTTTGCTTGGTCTGTTCCCATTTTAAGTCAGGATTACCATATTTAGATGCAGGTACAATACCACCTACTGAATTATAATATTGGGAACCGGCCGTATAAACGGTTTGCGATTCATAGCGTCCAATTTTATCATTACCAGTAATACCATAGCTGGCACGGATTTTGGCATCCGTAAGAATGTTATTAGCCCAACGCATGAAGGGCTCATCCGAAATACGCCATGCAGCAGAAACAGAAGGGAAAGATCCCCAACGATTATTCTTACCAAAACGGGAAGAACCGTCAAATCGAAGATTACCAGTCACGGTATAGCGACTCTTCCAACTATATACTACACGTCCAAATACACCTACCATAGCTTCATCCCAACCGGTTGTATTGATATTCTTCACGTCTTTTACAGTAGCCAAATTCATATAATGAATATCTTCGGAGAGAAAAAACGAACCGGCTATATTATATGCCAATTGATTACTAACTTCGAAACTACTACCAACCATAGCACTCAAAGAATGATCTTTGGCAATTGTCTTATTGAAGTTTAAATAAGCTTCGCCTGCATATTTCCAAGTTTGTTGGCTTTTATCTGCTCCTGTATTTTTCCCATTATCACTTCCTTCCAGATACTTGGATGAGAATGTTAAATTTCTATTAGATGTATAATCAGCTGAAATGTCAGCATCCAATCTTAACCAAGGAGTAAATGTCCAGGTTATACCCTGATAAAAGTTTCCTCTATAAGTCGAGCGTTCATCTAACTTTTGTTTTAGCTCAGCAATAGGATTACGACGTCCCCCCGAAGAATAATAGGGAATTAATTCACCATCCGGATACCAGATAATCATATCAGGATCACGACGCATGGCATCTTGCAAAACAGTTTCTTTAATATTATTAGTTTTATTGTAGCTTAAACGAACACGAGTGGTAAACTTTATATTTTTCCACGGTTCATAATCAACATTGACGTTAGCGGTATATTTGTCATTTCCAGACTCTAGAATTACACCCTTTTCACCAATGTAGTTCAAAGATGCACGATATTTGAACCCTTTGGAACCACCACTAATTTGTACGCTGGCATCATCACGTCCACCTGTACGGAACAATAAATCCTGATAATAATAGTTTGTACTATACTGCATGCCTACAGAGTCTGTACGTGCGGAAAACTTCTCTAAAGTTTTGGAAGGATTGTTTAAATCGGAAGCTGCCATACTTAAACGGCTTTCAAACGCATTAACCTGAGGCAATTTACGGGCAACAGTGTAAAAGGAATGTTGGTAACGTGCATCAACACGAGGTTTTCCTGATTCACCTGATTTAGTAGTAATCAGTATTACACCATTTGCAGAACGAGCACCATAAATAGCCGAAGAAGCTGCATCTTTCATAACGTCAATTTGCTTAATGTCATTGGCAGAAATATCGTCAATGTTATCAACAACTACTCCGTCTACAACATACAGCGGAGAGACACCTTCATCACTAAAAGTAGAAGCACCACGGATAGATACAAATGAAGAAGAACCGGGTGCTCCGGAGTTTGATACGATTTGCATACCGGGAGCAGCACCTTGTAATGCATCAAAAACATTCACTGAATTCTTTTCTTCCAAGATTTTAGAATCAACCGAAGTCATTGAACCTGTAATATGTTTTTTGTTCATTGAACCAAAACCGACAATTACAACTTCATCCAGAGTCTGAGCATCTTCAGCCATTTCAATCTTCATTCTTTGACCGCTTGCTTTGTGCTCAACTGTTTTGTATCCCATAAAAGAGAAAACTAATGTGGCACCTTTATTGCATTTAATGGTAAAGTTACCATCTAAATCTGTAATACCACCAGTTGCTGTACCTTTCGTCTGCACAGTTACGCCAATCATTGGTTCATTGTTTTGGTCAACAACAACACCTGTCTGTGTAATTGTTTGAGCCATAAGATTAATACTCAAGACCAATGCTAATAGAACTAAAGATAACCGCCATAACAGCGATTTCGATTTGTGTTCTTTCTTTTTCATTAAACTACTTTTTAAAATTAGACTTAAATTAACGAGGGATTTCACCTGGAATTCTTTTTGAGTTTTAATGGTTTGATTGTTTTCTTACATAATATCAATACATCATTTTAAACTCTGTCTATGAAAAGCAGTTATTATTTTGATCTTGTGAAAAGAAAGAGATGGAAATAGTTTTTGCCCGTCACTACGGAACATGCTATTTACATATACATATTTGTTTTATAGATCGAACCTTGTTAAGAGTATTGAATTCTTTTTCCTTTCTTCAGCTTCAAAACTTGCGAGATAGTTTTCGGTAATAGCTAAATTGGAATGCCCAAGGCTTTCAGATATGTAGGAAATGTTGACACCACTGCGCTTTAATACTGTTGCAAATGAATGACGTGCTGAATAGGTCGTGACGCGTGGAATGCCTGTCTTATGGGAAATTTTATAAAGTATCTGATTACATTCAGTGACAACATCCCTTACCAGTTTTACTCTTTCAAACGGATTTTCTTTTCCGGTAGCGAAAGGAAAAATATAAGTTTCAGGTGACTTAGGTGGATTCCCCCATTTCTCTATTATTTTTTGCATCTCGGGTGTGATGACTGCATGGATAATCTTACTGTGTTTGGTGTTTCTGGCTGTTTTTGCACGTATGAAGCAGATTTCTCCATTGATGATATTGGAGTACTGTAAGTATAATAAATCACGAAAATTAATGCCATTACATAAATAAGAGAAGAACCACAGATCACGATAAATTTCAGTCTTTTGGGTTCCATCATTATAAGTAATAATTTTCTTTATTTCTTTCAGGTTTAATGCCAATTTGCGTCCACATCCAGTGGGTACTTCATACTTTCCTTTTCCAAAAGGATACTGACTTTCTTTGATGATACCATCTTTACGTGCTATATTGAGAATACATTTGAGATTTCTGAAATAAAATCCCATGCTGGAGTAGCTGATTCCTAACGCGGATAAGTGATGTTCAAAACGGTTTAACCAGTTGATGGTAATTTCATGAAAAGAAATGTGCTTTCCTGCAAACTGTTCTATTTTGTTTAATGAACCTTTATAAGACAGATAAGTATTGGCTTGTCCATTTTCCTTTAACTCCTCTAACTTCTTATGAAATAAAGCATTTACTGAAAAATCAGAATATCTACCTAAGCGTGCATTTAAGATGTCAAAATGAAATTCACCTTGAAAAGATAGAAATTCGACTTGCTGCCTGATTAAAGAAAAACTATTTTCGATGTTACGCCGTATTTCAGATAAGTGACGATTTTTGGTATGTGGTAATACTTCCCAGTCTCTAATAGAAACTTCTTGCCCGGTGGAGTAATATTTCTGTTTTCTGTTGTGGATAACTTGTACTTTTATGGGAAATAATCCATTCATCTTTTGTTTTCTTTTATCTAATACTGTGAGTACGGAAACTCCATCCTTAGAATATTTGTACATGGCTTTTTAAATTTGTTGGTTATTAACTATGAATTGAAACTGTATTTAGCAACATGCTATTTGCATACAAAGTTGATAAATAAGGTCCATATTAAAAGATATTTGAGACAGTATTAACAGAAACATAGATAATATTGATAATCGTCTATCTTTCTATTCCTTATTTTTGTAGTGCTAACAATTTAACAGAATAGTATGAAAAACAGATTTCTTATTTTATTGAGTTTTGTACTCATTGTGGGGCGAGATGCTGTTTGTGCAAATACCTCAATGGTGCGTGAGCGCATAAACATTAATCGTGACTGGCGTTATCAGATAGATGATCCGGATGGGGTAGGTGCTGCATTACATTACTCTAGACTAAAGCCTTATTTATTATCTTGTGCCAATGACTTTATTATATTTGGGAAGAGGTATCAGAGACCGGAAGGCAATCCGGGAGAAAATATAGCCTATGTAAAATCTGATTTTGATGATAGTGAATGGCGACATCTGAATTTACCCCATGATTGGGCTATTGAAGGGCCTTTCAATATTGACTATAACGGTTCGACTGGAAAGTTACCTTATTGGGGGATACGCTGGTATCGTAAAACACTGGAGTTATCGCAGGATGATGCCGGGAAACAAATTTATCTTGATATTGATGGGGCGATGTCATACGCTTCCGTGTGGTGTAACGGGCAATATGTGGGTGGATGGCCTTATGGCTATGCTTCTTTTCGTCTTGATCTGACACCTTATATAAAGGCCGGACAAAAGAATGTGTTGGCTATTCGATTGGATAATCCGGACGATACTTCACGTTGGTATCCGGGTAGTGGTATTTATCGGAATGTATGGTTAGTGAAAACGTCTCCTGTTCACGTGGAGCAATGGGGAACTTTTGTACGAAACCAGCAGGTTGATTCTGAAATTGCTGTTATGGAAATGGGAGTGAATATTGAGAATCATGCTGGAAAAGATGTTCAGGTAAAGTTGCAGACAAGTGTATATCTGCAAGGGAAAGATGGACGTCCTGTGGGGGAAGAGGTGACTCAAAGTATGACTAAGGATATTGCGATTAAAAAAGATAGCTGGTCGAGTGCCCGCTTTCAATTTAAAGTAGATAAACCGAAGTTGTGGGATATTGATACTCCGAATTGCTATGTAGCGGTCAGCCGGGTATTCATGGATGGAAAAGAAATGGATAGTTATGAAACTCCTTTTGGAATTCGTACAATTGAATTTACCCATGACCAAGGTTTCATGCTGAATGGACAAAAGGTAGCTATTAAAGGTGTGTGTATGCATCATGATTTGGGCGCTTTGGGCGCTGCTTTTAATGAAGTGGCTGCCGAAAGGCAGTTACGTATCATGAAAGAGATGGGTGCAAATGCCATTCGTACTTCACATAACCCACCGGCACCGGAGTTGGTTGCTCTCTGTGACCGTATGGGACTGATGATGCAGCTTGAATTAGCAGATACTTGGCAAAAAGGGAAACGCAAGAATGATTATAATCTTCTTTTTGATGATTGGAGTGAAGCAGATATGCGCTCGTTGGTACGTCATTATCGTAATCATCCTTCTGTAATTATGTGGAGTATAGGTAATGAAATGCCTGATCAGACGACTGATCAGGGAGTCATAATAGCTCGTAATCTGACAGCTTACTGTCACGATGAAGATCCTACACGGCCTACTTCTTTAGGGTGTAATAAGCGGGATGCTGTTTTCCGTGATATTGTGAATCAGGTGGATATATTTGGTCTGAACTATTTCCATAAAACTTATCCGGTTTTCAAAGAGCAGAATCCTACTCGCCGTTATCATGCCAGTGAAACTTCCTCTGCAACGAGTTCTCGTGGGGAATATTTCTTCCCGGTAACTACTGACGTTAACGATAGCCGTTCCGGCTTCCAGCTTTCATCATATGATATGACAACTATAGGATGGGGATGTGCTCCTGAGGTTCAATTTAAAATGAATGAAGAATATCCGTTTATGAGTGGTGAGTTTGTGTGGACCGGATTCGATTACTTGGGCGAACCTACTCCTTATAATAAAGACCTGACCAATTTGTTAAACTTCAGTGATCCGAATGAATTAGAAAAGGCTCGAAAGGAATTGGAAGAGTTAGGCAAAATTAAGACACCTTCCCGCAGTTCTTATTTTGGTATTGTCGATTTATGTGGTTTTCCGAAGGATCGTTATTACAACTATAAGAGTTATTGGCGTCCTGATGTGCCTACTGTGCATATATTGCCTCATTGGAACTGGCAAGAGCGGATTGGTGAAATAACTCCCGTTCATATTTATACTTCGGGAGATGCTGTTGAGCTGTTTTTGAATGGTAAGTCACTGGGGCGTAGAGAGAAAGTTCATTCGTATGACCGTTTGACCTGGGATGATGTACGTTACGAGCCGGGAAGTTTGAGAGCCATAGCTTATAAGAACGGTCAGAAATGGGCGGAAGAACTTGTAGAAACTACTGGAAAACCAGCCGCTTTACAAGTAACGGCAGAGAAAACAGAACTTAAAAATGATGGTACTGATTTATCATTTATCCGTGTAGCTGTTGTGGACTCTCAAGGTCGTGTTGTTCCTCGTTCTAAGAATCATTTGAAGTTTTCTGTAACAGGGCCTGCTGAGATTATAGCTACAGATAATGGAGACGCAACCAGCCTATTACCATTCCAGTTATCAGAAAGAGATGCTTACAACGGTTTGGCATTAGTCATTTTGCGTAGCCAGTATATGAAGCAGGGAAAAGTAGTACTTACAGTAGAATCTAAGGGGCTTCCGAAACAAAAGATTGCATTAAAGGTAGAATGACGTGTAAAATATTACCGACGCCCGGCGAAACCAGACATCGGCAATATTGGTGATTGATTATTGTTGCATTAATCCTGTAAGAATATCTATTTCATTTAGCTCAGCGCTGTGCCAGGTGGTACCACAATCTGCGGGTGAGACGGCTTGCCGGCGTTGAGCCTTTATTTGCTCTTTATTGAATGTAATACTTTGAAATCCTTTAATAGCCGGTGATTCTTTGCTTTTGAACTGACAGAGATTATCGACAAATGTAGTGCCGGGAAATATAGCCGGATTATTGATTTTGATATTTGGGAAAGTATTGGGAGAATAGATTCGGTTATGCGCAAAACGTACGTTTTGCGGTTCCTTATCTCCTTGCCCGTCTCCAAAGTTCAGTTCGGCACAATCCACGAAAGTATTGAAAGCGATATCGATATTCGCTGCCCGATGATACGATTTAAGTTTTTCATCTTCATAATCTTCCGGGGCACTGGGACGTTCATATACCCCCATGCGCAGAATAAAGGCGGCACTGGAACCTTTCCCCGTTACCCCCTCCACATAATTGTTACTGACAGTATGGCCTTGGTTGATAATACGGATACCCGAAGTCCCGGGGAGCTGATTACCTATGATGACATTGGAATCTATGATATTATTATGTCCATGGCGACATACTAATCCACCGCGTGATTCGTAAAACAAGTTACGGCGTACGGTATTGAAACCGGATTTTACTGAAATAATTTCATTTTCTCCGTCACAATGATAGAATATATTTTCTTCGATGATACTGTAGGAAGGCAGTTGTGATGACCAGGAATTACCCACGCGTATGATTTCTGCACCATTACCTCCAAAGGGTTTCCGATAACCAAATATATTATGATCTATTTGGTGGTGATTGTGATCTCCACCGTCTTCTACTGTAATTTGTATAACCAATCCGCGGGCGCGCTTATTGGCAAAATAACAGTGGTCTATACGATTATTGTTTCCATGTAGTCCAATCCAGTTTTCAGTCCCACCCCCCGGTTTTTCTCCTTTGGCAGGGTCATTGCAATCATCAATGGCACATTGGGTAATCCGGCAATGAGTGGCTGGGTGTTCTTTATCCAGTTGAAATTCTATCATCTCAAAGTCAGATGCCCAAGCTTTATGAAAGTAGAGTCCTTCCAATTGTAGATAACTGCCTGTCATACGTATTTCTGTTGTTCCGGATATGATAGCCTTTCCGGTATTCGCTGCTTTCAGTATAATTGGATAATCTGCTGTTCCATTTCCTGTAAAACTAACCTTACCAAGATGGGAATAGGTTCCATCTTGTAAAAGCAGAGTATCACCAGGTTGTAAAGATCCGTCAGACATCTTGATCTTTAGACTTCCGATGTCGGTTGGTGTGAAAGTGTGTGTCACCGCCAAAACCGGACAAACGAATATTACTGCAATAATAGTGGATGCAAATGATTTCTTATTCATGATATTTATTAATTTAGATAATACAAAAGAATAAAAAGCGGGTGTCTCACAACAACCGCTTTTCGATCAACAATCTAAAATGACCTATGAGATATAATACCTATTTACCAACTAACTATGAATTTAAAAAGCCTATGATTTATTCTATATTACGAGTATGATGTGATGTTTTAATAGCAGTTCTGATGTTATCCATTGGTGTTTGGGACAAGATTGTACAATCTGCCCCTAAAATAAATCGTTTCCCTTTCAAGGATTTCTTTAGTTCATATATTTCTTTTGCCACTTCATCAGAACTTCCTTCTAATATAACGCCTTTACGATATAATCCTCCCATTGCAGGACGCTTAAATAATTGTTCGCATGCTTGTAGACTGAAAGTCTGATCGGCTACTTCACAGGGCGCATTAATTATTTGGCCCGGATATGACACGAAACGGGTTAAATCGTCATACTTACCTTCGTAGTCACAGATATGGAGTATGTTAAACAGGGTTCCGTCGTTACACTCTTGCATCACTCTTATGTCATACGGTTTGACAAAGGTCTCAAAGAATCCGGGAATTATATAGAACTTACTTTCACCTCCTTGCGTGGGTGTATAAAAGCCATCCACACCAATGTTTTTACATGCTATTACGTATCTGATAATTGCTTCGGTAAAATATTCAAGTGCTTTTTTTACGCGTTCCGGTTCTGTTTGGGCATATGCCATCACAGTTTTGGCTCCTACGCTTTGTATTAGCATCTGGAATGGGGAATAGACGGTAGGCAGTATCATTGCATTGGCTCCGGCAATATCATAGATACCTTTTACTATTTCCAGCGTTGGAGTGAAGAAATCTGCCGGGAGTGGTTTTATTTGTTCCCAATCTTCTGATTTATCAATCCGTATACGTCCGTATCCTTGTTCAAACTGGATTTTTACAAAGTCCATGCCTGTAGAAAGAAAATAGCGCAAATGTGCGTCAATGGCTTTTTCTCCGATGCGTGCATCTTTCCCAAAGTGCATGAAAAACGCAGCCGGTACATATTCTTCATCTAATGTACCTGATAGAAACTGCTGCATTATTTCCCGCTTGTTAGTGGGGATTTGTGCCTGGGCTAACGTAGCGAAGCAAAATAATGTGAATAGTAATCTTTTCATGAGAGCCTGTTTTCGTTTGATTTAATATGGCAAAGGTACACGTAGTGGCAATGCGGGATTTAAAATATTGTTTCAATCCTTATATATATTGTTTCAGAAGATGTTTTTAGCGTATAAAATCAAGGATTATTATTTCTTTCGGAGATAAAGTGACAGAAATGGTATCACCGTAATGATAATGTCGGGATAATGACCTTTCTTGAATATTAGTAATAGGTGAGTCTACTTTGAAACGTTTTTTTGTTTCAGGTACTCCCAGCGCCTTATCTAGCTTGAGATGATAGCTTTGTGACTTTTCCGAAGGATTATGTAAGGAAATATAGCCTTGTTTTTCGGTCCAGGCTGTATAACCGTATACTTCATTTCGTTGAGGTGATCCTCCATGCATAACTACGTTGTTGAAGGTAGGAAATGCTTTTCGTGCCCATTTCAGACCGTCAGAAAGAATGTCCCAATCAGTAGGAGACAGGCTATCCGTTTTGATGTACAATTCAATAAAACCGGTGCCTCGGCTGAAGTTCATATATAAATAATCCCTAAAAGTTTCAGGTGTTTCGTTTGTTTGCGTTTTTTTCGGTTCATGATTGAATATGGCGCTCATCGGGAATTTGGTATTCTCTTCTTTCCATATTTGATGATAAATCTGGTCACGATAAACCAGTTCACCAGTTCGATTGTCTCCTTTTGCGGCATCTCCTGCATTAATCAACCATACAATATCAATGTATTGCAGCCACCACGGGCTGAGGTAAGCGCCATTGGTGATGGCGATAAAGATATCCGGATTGACTGTATTCAGTTTGTCGAAGATTTGTATCAGTCTTTCTGTTCCTGCTGAAAGATAATAGCCTTTTTGCTCGTCAAAGTGACTATCATTTAGCCTTTCATCATTGGATGACGGAAAAGGATTATCAGCAATATCGAAGTCCCGGAGATTAAGATGTCCGAACAAACCATCAAACTTGAAGTAGGATATTCCCATACGTGCCAGTTCTAATACTCGTTCTTCTAATTTCAGCATATACTTCTTCCCTGTCATAGACATGCCATAGGAGAGTGTCTCAAAACCATATTCCTGCATCCGGGGCATCATGGGGTGTCCGCCAAAGAGGCAACCGGGGCTAAGCCAGAGCCCTAACTGTGAATGGGCTTTCTGCACCGAATGAAAACAGTCGGTAAAATCCGGTTGGAATTTGGAGTTAATTGTCCATACCTTGTCCGACCAATCGGCTTCTTTACTTGTATCTTGCCAACCATCATCAATGATGTACGCATTCAGAGGCTGGCAGCCTCTCTTTGTTACCAATTCGTCATTGATTTTCTCTACGCTGCGGATAAATTTCTCTTTTGATACCTTTCTTGAGTAATCGAACCAACTATTGTATTGAATCTGCAGACGCAACGGGCGTTTCCTTATTTTATTGATATAAGTATAGAATGCATTGTCTATGGCGTGTACATCGTCACTTACACCAATGATACTGTTATATGACGTATAAGGTGTATTTTTACTTATGATTTGCCCCCACAGATAACCGCAATTGACTTGTCCGTTACTCACTTCATTATTGGCAGCAGGGAATTCTATTCCCCAGAAAGTTCCGGTTTTAGTAGTATAAACAGGTTGTCCCAATCCAGGTTTCCATTGGGCGCTGCCTCTTGCCGTAATTTTCTTGAGAGTATAATTTTGGTACGCATCTTCGAAAGCAATAGCTTCTACATTCACTCTTTTTAAAAGAATATCCTGATTTGAAGTGAATCGCAGGGATTTTCGACAAAAGGCATCATTAGAGGCTAATTCATAATAGACAATTAAAGAAAAGTCATTCTCCTTGCCCCGTAGTTGGAACTGATACCCTTTGCTTTCCGGGCGTTCGGGGTTTGCATAAGGAGAAACAGAAGTTACTATGAAATCTTTGGCAGATAAAATGTAATCGGTATTTTCTGTTTCACCGGGGATTGAGAAACGAAGGGAAAACTCGTCACAACTTGTTGGAGTCAATTCTGTTTGAGCTTGTTTATTAAGAATAGTCTGGGTATGTAACCTTCCATCCGTTACTTGTATAATACGTGCCAAGTGCTTGTTCTCCATCCTGTACGTTTGTGCTGTAATTGCCAGAGTAGACAGAGATAAGATGATAATCGTTGAAATCAGTTTCTTCATATCATTAAATATAAAAATGGTTAATGATACAAAGATAGCCTGATGTTGGAAGAGTAGCTTGCAGTATTTTCTCAAAACCTTTTTCAAGTGTCTTATTGCTAGGAACAGTAATAAAAAAGAGGAGCCAACTCTCGTTTGGCTCCCTCACATGAAATGTTTTGCTGATTATTTCTTCACTTGAATAATATCGTAGTTCAGGTCGCTGACAGCTTCTTGCAGACTATCGTTAACCAAACGTAAAGTGGTATCGTTCACTACTACGAAGTAGACGGGAGCGTCACCATCACTCGGTGTCAGTTTGTAGGCTGTCTTTTGTTTGTTGTTCACTGTCTTCTTGATGACTTGTTTCTTACCTTTGGAAGTGAAGCTCTTGTTCTTTCCTTGACCTTCCGCATCCAAGTAAGTAGTAACCAAAGTATAACCGCTTTCTCCGTCAGGACCTACACTATCCACGCTCAATACGTATTGGATACCCGGGCCGTCGGCAGCAGGAAGAAGACCTTCGTATACGGCTACGGCAGAAGAATCATTCCCGGCAACTGTCAACACTCCTTCACCTACGGCGGAATCATTGTTCTGGGTTCCTTTTGATTGGCAGGATACCAATGCAGCAGCGATGGCTGCAATCATCATTACTTTTTTCATTGCTTTAATGGTTTAAGTTAATATATAATGCAAATTCACACTATTCTTCCTCTTCTTTTTTGATAACGAGCAGTTTATCCACTCGTCCACGATCCATGTCCACAACTTCAAACTGTAGGTTCTTGTAGCTGAACAAGTCTCCTGCTTTAGGTACCCGCCCGATGAGGAACATGGCGAGACCGCTTAGTGTGGTAAAGTCTTCTTCTTTCAGATCATCATAGCTCAGGATACCCATCTCTTCCATAAAATCATCTACATTCATAGAAGCCTCAACGAGCATCGAGCCATCTTGCCGGGTGACGATATCTTCTTCTTCCATTTCGTTTTCTTCAAGGATGTCTCCGAAGATACTTTCCGTCAGATCATGCAAGGTGATAATGCCTGCTGTGTTACCATACTCGTCTACAACAACTCCGAACTTATTTTTGTTCTTCTTAAATAGCTCTAAAACTTTCTTGGCATATAAACTTTCCGGAATAAACAGGGGAGAGCGCGCGATACCGCGTAAATCGAAGGGGTGATCATTGCCTAACATCAGAATAATATCTTTGACGGACACTACTCCGATAATATCATCTTTTCCTTTCTCTACCAACAGGTATTTGCTGAAATGTTGTTCGCGGATAATGTGTAGTACCTCATCACGTGTGTATGTAGGATGTAGTACGACAAGGTCACGGCGGTAAGTCATCAGTTCATTGGCCCGCTTATCTGAGAATCGGAATACGTCCCGTAACATTTCCGTTTCCTCCTTATCAATAACACCCTGTTCTGAACTTTGGTGCAGAATCATTTTTAATTCTTCCTGTGTCATGGGACGTTCTTCTCCATTGTTCAGGCCGATTAGTTTATTCACTATCTTGGTTGAGAAACTGAGTAAACAGACGAATGGGTAAGACACTTTGGTCAGTAAAATCATGACCGGACTAAGTAGAGTTGCATATCGTTCCGGATTACTCAGTGCTATGGACTTGGGTACCAACTCACCGATGATGAGTGAAAGGTACGTAATGATTGCCACTGTTGTAATCATGGCAAGGTCTTTAGCATAGGGAGCGACTCCAGGAATGGAGGCGAATAACGGCGCTACATTGTCGGCAATGGCTACACCACCGAAAGCACCGGATACAATACCGATAAGCGTGATACCAATTTGAATGGTAGAAAGAAACTTCTCGGGCTCTTCCAACTGTTTCAATACTCCTTTGGCTCTTTTGTTTCCCTTTCCTGCGAGGGTTTCGAGTCGTGCTTTGCTGGATGACACCAACGCTATTTCATACATGGCAAAGACACCGTTCAGCACTAATAAAAATAGAATAATAATAAATTCCATATAGGTTATGAATAGTTTATATTGCAAAATTACTAATTTTTTGAATTTTATTACTAATATTGCTGCCTATTTATAGAGATTATTAAAGAATGAAAGACATGAAAAGAAAACAAATTTTATTTAGCGTTTTATTGCTGTTTTCAGTTGTTGCGACACAGGCGGCACGAGTAGATACCATTATGGTAAAAAGCCCATCCATGAATAAAGAAGTACAAGTGGTATATGTACTCCCTGATAAAGCATTGGGTGAGGAAGCTGAGGCTTGTCCGGTAGTTTATTTGTTGCACGGCTATGGTGGTAATGCACGTAGTTGGGTAGGATTGAAACCGGAGTTACCTAAGATTGCAGATGAAAAAGGAATTATCTTCGTATGTCCTGATGGTAAAAACAGTTGGTATTGGGATAGCCCTAAAAATCAGGCTTATCGTTATGAAACTTTTGTAGCTTCGGAACTGGTGAAACATACAGATAAAAACTATGCTACTATTCCGGAGAAAAAAGGACGAGCCATTACTGGATTGAGTATGGGGGGACATGGTGCTTTGTGGCTTGCAATCCGTCATAAAGAGATATTTGGTGCAGGAGGAAGTACCAGTGGTGGAGTGGATATTCGTCCTTTTCCGAAGAATTGGGAGATGAACAAACAACTCGGTGATTATGAGTCTGATAAGACTTTATGGGATCAGCATACAGTGATTACTCAAGTTGATAAAATCAAGGATGGTGATCTGGCATTGATTATTGATTGTGGTGAACAAGATTTCTTTTTGGAAGTGAATAAAGCATTACATAAAGTTCTGCTGGAAAAAAATATCAGCCATGATTTCATTACCCGTCCCGGTGGGCATAACGGGCAATACTGGAATAATTCTATTGACTATCAGATTCTCTTCTTCGATAAATTCTTCAAGAAGTAATATCCTTGGTTTATTTCATGATATAATCTACGGTACGTGCATAGTCCGTACCGTAACTTTTGGTTAACTCGCTGCATGAGATGTCGACATCTTTCTTATCGAACCTATAAGTGTAAGTCGTGGTTTCGTTACTTCCACTGTTATCCTCTGGTCTGAGATCAGTAATCAGAGTATTGTATGCATCTCCCAAGAATTTCCCATAAATGGCAACCGAGTGGAATGAAAGGGGATATAGATCTGTCAGGAATAGGTACGGAATCTCTGAAGTGTTGGCTATTTCATTGCCGGTAGATGTGCTGGCTATGTAAGTTTGTTCGGACTTGTCAACCTGCTGGGTGATGCGTAGTGTTCTATAGCTACTATAATCTATGTTGATAGAAGAATAGGACTTATTTCCGTCTAATGTTTCTGTTATATTTTTCAGGAAGTATTTTCCCTCTGTATTGATAAGATAATCGAAAGTATAAGAGCGTATTTTACCATCCATTTCTTGGCGCACGCAACTTATAGCATAGCCATTATCATCCAACGTGTAGGTCGAGATATTATTAATTTCATCTGTTACTACAGCCTGATGATCTCCATAAACAACATTTGTTGCATTTTCTATCTTAAACAATTCTCCTCCAGCTACGAAACTTTGTGTAGATGTAAAGTTAATCAATCGACCGGCACTATAATCGTAAGTCTGAGTAACAGTAACAGCTGGTGCACCTGGCTCTTCCTTGACTTCCTTTAATTCTATTTTAGAGAAATGAGTTACAGGATATCCCGGATTATCGGGTATATCTGAGCCCTCGTTATTGTCACTACAAGCTGTCAATCCTCCTATGAATAGTAAAGCTATGAAAATATTCTTCTTCATTCTGGGTTATTTTATGATAAGACCATTGCGGAAATAGCGCTTTACTTTCACACTTTTTACTACTGTCATTTGAGTTTCGGGTTCTGGTTTAGGTTCAGGGAGCACGATACTACCATCGATGATACCTATTGCTGCACTGAACAAAGCCTCGTTAGGATCTCCTAATGGCAGTACTTTTGCAAAATCACTCAGTTCACTGACTGCATAATTCGGTGTGAAACCTTTGGTGTAGTCCGCCTCACCTTCTGAATTGAATACTTGGCATACAACAGGGCGAAGCACCCATAAGAATTGATTGCTGGGGAAACTTTCTGTTGCTACGGTTTCTCCCTTGGTTGTGGTGCCTATAGTTATTACTGTCATGTACGGTCTCAAACAATTAATGAGCATTTCCGAAGCAGCGGCAGTTGTACTGCTTGTCAGAACATACACTTTCGATAGATTTAGGTTCACACCTCCTTGCAAAAGCTTGCTGTCGAGTGTGAGTTCGTGGTCTTTATATTTTCGCTTCTGGCTATATTCCAGTGAGGCGAAAGGGCTGTTCAATTTGTCGGCAGGTACCAAAATATCTGCCAGAAGTTGTACGCACTCCATTTCTCCACCGGCATTGTAGCGCAAGTCAATAACCAAATCTGTTATATCCTTATCTTTAAAGAACTGCGATAGTTGGAGTAGCTCACTATTATCTTCTTTATTGAAGCTGTTGTATGCCAAGTAACCTACATTTATACTTCCACTGGAGTAAACGTCGTAAGCAGGTATGGCGACGTCCTCTACGGGACGGGCGGCAGGAAGAACTACGTCACGATAAGATTCAATCTTACTTTCATCTTCTCCTTCGTCATTGACAGCTGAAACATATTTTCCTAACAATAGTTTCTGATTTTCACCTTCAGTCAGTAGTTTCTCCGTTTTTTTGGTGATATAATCATCGTTGATTTGCATGATCCATTCGCCTCGCTTTAATCCGACTTCGGAAGCTGGAGATTCGGGAATGACGTATGTGATAAGTGCATTATAGGCGGTATCATTACCGCTTATCCGATATAGGGAATAGTCGAAGCCATAGCTCGGTGTAGGAGTGGCATACAATGTATCGACACTGGAGTAATCTTTATCAAGTGATGATCTTATTGATTTTAAAAAAGCCTCCGGGTCAAGGAAATAATTCACGTTTTTTGAGTCGGGTATGTCTTCAAACCACAGATATTCTTCTCTCATGACGCTGTCTATCCATAGATCGCGTCCGGTCCATTTGTAATATTCCGGCCAACGGTCTACTCCACAAGAGAATAAGCTCGTCAATGCAAGGACTCCCAATAGTAGGAAAAGCTGTATATTCCTTCTTCTCATCTGTATCTATCGTTTGGTTTTCGTTGCAAATTTAGCGAATAGTTTGTTTATCTACCATAAATGTGGTATAAAATTCCCTATCTTGTGTCATTGCCCATGTCATAACATCCCATTATCTTTGCACTCAATCAATTAATCCTAAAAAATACAAAGACAATGGAAACAAAGAAATTGCATTTCGAGACGCTTCAACTCCATGTAGGACAAGAACAACCCGACCCGGCTACTGATGCACGTGCCGTGCCCATTTATCAGACTACTTCGTATGTATTCCGCAACTCTGCCCATGCTGCTGCACGCTTTGGTTTGCAAGATCCGGGCAATATCTATGGCCGTTTGACTAACTCTACACAAGGTGTGTTCGAAGCACGTGTAGCTGCTTTAGAAGGTGGCGTTGCCGGATTGGCGGTTGCTTCGGGTGCAGCTGCCGTGACTTACGCTTTAGAGAATATTACTCGTGCCGGAGATCATATCGTATCGGCTAAAACCATCTATGGGGGAACGTATAATCTGTTGGAGCATACTCTGCCTGCCTACGGAGTGACTACTACTTTTGTAGATCCTGCTGATCTCTCGAACTTTGAGAAGGCTATACAGGAGAATACAAAGGCTGTATATATTGAAACTCTGGGTAACCCAAACTCCAACATTATTGATATTGAAGCTGTTGCTGAAATAGCACATCGTCATAAGATTCCATTGATCATTGATAATACATTTGGCACACCTTACCTGATACGGCCTATTGAGCATGGAGCAGACATCGTGGTACACTCCGCTACGAAGTTTATCGGTGGCCATGGCAGTTCCTTAGGTGGCGTGATTGTGGACGGCGGTAAGTTCGATTGGGCTGCTTCGGGCAAATTTCCTCAACTGACGGAACCGGAGCCTTGCTATCATGGCATACGTTTTACTGAAGCTGCGGGTGCTGCGGCTTACGTTACTCGAATTCGCGCTATCCTGCTTCGTGATACGGGTGCTACCATCAGTCCATTCAATGCTTTTATTTTATTGCAGGGACTGGAAACACTTTCCCTTCGTGTGGAACGTCATGTAGAGAATGCGTTGAAGGTGGTTGATTTCTTGAAAAAACATCCTAAAGTGGCAGCGGTGAATCACCCGTCATTGACGGAACATCCGGATCATGCATTGTATCAAAGGTATTTTCCCAATGGTGCAAGTTCTATCTTTACTTTTGAAGTAAAGGGTGGGGTGAAAGAGGCACAGACATTTATTGATAACCTACAAATTTTCTCACTTCTGGCAAATGTAGCGGATGTTAAGTCGCTCGTTATCCATCCGGCTACCACTACACATTCGCAGTTGAATGAACAGGAGTTGGAAGAACAAGGCATTAAGCCGGGAACGGTGCGTTTGTCTATCGGTACGGAGCATATTGCTGATTTGCTGGATGACTTGGCTCAAGCGTTGGATAAAATATAATTGGTTCATAACGGTATAGTAATGAGTTTTCACCACAGAGTAACACAGAGTTTCACGGAGTTCTATTCTTTTGATTTCAAATTGATTAAACTCTGTGAAACTCTGTGTTACTCTGTGGTGAATTAATTCATAACCCTACAGTAATGAGTCTATTTTTTATTTTTTTTGTCGATTGTTTGTTCTGATTTATTGATGTTGAAAAGACAATTTGTAATTACTTGGCTATCAGTGTAGTTGTGATGTTCTTATCTCAATATGGGACTGAGATACCCTAAGTATGATACTGAGGTACCCTAAGTATACGACTGAGATAGGCTAAATATACAATTGTGCTTCTAATATTTATTTATTGTAAGTAATATTCTAAACTGTTTTGAATGAATATATCTGTTTTATTATCAGGAGGTGTTGATAGTTCAGTTGTCGTACACCTTCTTTGTGAGCAAGGGTATCGGCCGTCTCTGTTTTATATTAAGATAGGAATGGACGGCACCGATTATATGGATTGTTCTGCTGAAGAAGATTGGGAGATGGCTACGGCTATTGCACATCGTTACGGATTACCTTTGGAAATGGTAGATTTGCAGAAAGAATATTGGGAACAAGTTGCTGCTTATGCCATTGATAAAATTCGTCGTGGATTGACTCCTAATCCGGATGTGATGTGTAACCGCTTCATTAAGTTCGGTTGCTTTGAACAGAAGGTAGGCAAAGAGTTTGATTTTACTGCTACCGGTCATTATGCCACTACGGTCCATAAAGATGGTAAGGTATGGCTGGGCACAGCTGTCGATCCAGTAAAGGATCAGACCGATTTTCTTGCGCAGATTGATTATTTGCAAGTCTCCAAACTGATGTTCCCCCTTGGTGGATTGATGAAACAGGAAGTACGGGACATTGCCCGCAATGCAGGACTGCCTACTGCCCGTCGCCGTGACAGTCAGGGTATTTGCTTTCTGGGAAAGATTAACTACAATGACTTTGTGCGTCGTTTCCTTGGTGAACGGCAAGGAGATATTATAGAATTGGAGACTGGAAAGAAAATCGGTACACACCGGGGGTACTGGTTTCATACCATCGGACAGCGCAAAGGATTGGGATTGAGTGGTGGTCCTTGGTTTGTCATTCGGAAAGACGTTGAGGCAAATGTTCTTTATGTCTCACGGGGATATGATACCCAATGGCAGTACGGGCGTGAATTTAAGATTCATGATTTTCATTTCATTACAGAAAATCCCTGGTTACATAATCAGGAAGTCGATGTAACTTTTAAAATCCGCCATACACCGGAATTTATGAAAGGAAAACTGATACGGGAAGGGGAGATCTATCGTATTGTATCTTCTGAAAATTTGCAGGGCATTGCTCCCGGACAATTCGGTGTCGTATATGATGAAGCTTCCCGGATATGTATCGGCAGTGGAGAGATTGGTATTTGAATAGTCTTTTTATATATAGTATTCCACTAAATCCACAATTCCTGCCTTCATAGCATATTTTGTCGCTTCGTGCACATTATTCACTCCTAATTTGCGGAATATGTTTTTGCGGTGGCTGTTTACCGTATGAAAGCTAAGATTCTTCTCCGCCGCAATTTCTTTCGTAGTCTTTCCCAGAGCAATTTCTTTTAGTACACTTCGTTCGGCAGGTGTCAGTAAATCATCTTTCAGCGTGTGGCGTACGGGAGATGCATTGCTGCCGGACAGCAATAGATTACTGACATGATTACAGATAAAACGTTCTTTTCGCGAAGCGCATTGCAATGCCGATAGTATTTCTTCTTTTGAATTATCCTTTAGCACTACTCCGAAAGCCATACTGCTGAATAATACTTGTCGGAGAAATTCCATACTCAATTCATCAGAGAAAAGGAGCCAGTCTGCTTCTTTAAAACGCTCATGCAGGACAATTAACTCATCCGCACCAGAAAAATCAAATAACGTATAGTCCAGTATCACTACTGCTTGCGGATGCAGACGCAGTTGCTGAACTAATTCGGCTTTGTTATCTGCTTCCAGTAACAAGGCTGTGTCTTTCTGACTACTGAGTAGAAACATCATACCTGCTTTGGTGATGTCCTGGTTGTCTGCAATGATAAATTCTCTCATATTTGGATGCAAAAATATAAAAACTCCGCTGCAAATGTACACATTTCTGGCAATTTGCAGCGGAGTGGAAATATATATATTGTGAAGGGCTTTACCAAGAACGTCCTTTAAAGATGCTGGATTGGCTTAATGGAACGAGATTACCAGTCAGCGTCATCGTATTGGAGTTGAAATTCGGGCTGATGGTTACGGTAGCATTGTTTCCACCGTTAGTCAGCGAAATGAAAATCTGTGCAGAGATACCGATACCCTGAATACTGAACTGGCAGTTAACGTTACCTTTCTTGTCTGTTGTAATCTGCATATCCGAGGTAGAACCATCTACAGTTACACCACCGATACCGTTAGGGCCGGGATATACCGTGTTGAATGCTACCTGTACGGTACCACGTCCTTGATTTACCAGTACGAAGTTGGTGTTAGAGTTAACGAAAGCTGTCTGTCCGTTACGGAACATCACCTGGTCGGCTTCCAGTACGAATTGGTGGGCTTTCAATGCGGCTACAGCGTCATCATACGATACTGCGTCGGCTACTTGTTCTTCAGCTTTCAGGCGGGCGCGTTCAGCGTCTCTTTGAGCCTTACGGTCTGCGCGGCGTTCCGCTCTACTTTCTTGTGCATACATGGCGGTTGTTGCCGCACTCATCATCACTAATGCTACTAATGCAATAAACTTTTTCATAATTCTTTAATGTTTAGGTTTTACGATTCTTGTTCGTTTATTGCAAAACAACCTTTATTCGGGATTGTTCACGGGACGCTTCACAATTTTATATCCGATGGCCGCAACGAGGATGCTCATTAATGGACTGATAATGTTGAAAAAGCAATAAGGAAGATAGGTCAGCGTAGATACGTTCAATATCGTTGCCTGCGTCATTCCACAGGTATTCCAGGGTATCAGAGGGGAGGTCACGGTAACAGCATCTTCCGTAGTACGGCTCAATAATCGGTTCTCATATCCTTTTTTCTCATAAATATTGCGAAACATGTTTCCGGTGAGGATAATACTAATGTATTGGTCGGCGGTAGTCAGATTGAGAAACAGTCCGGAGCAAACAGTGGATGCTACGACGCTGACTCTTCCTTTCATGAAACGTACAAAGACTGAAGTTATACTGCCCAGCATACCGCTTGCTGTCATGGCACCTCCGAAACACATGGCGCAAAGAATCAACCAGACTGTATTCATCATGCCAGCCATGCCACGTGTAGACACAAGGTCGGTCAGCATACTGTTGCCGGTATCCAGACCGGTGCTTCCGTAGAATGTCATCATTACCCCTTTGAAGATGTTATTTTCTCCTGCTATTTCACGTAGCAAATCCGGTTGGAAGATAATGGCGCAAATACCTGCCAGCATAGTGGATATGAACAAGGTAATGATGGACGGAACTTTTCGAGCAATAAGTATTCCGGTTACCAAGGGAACAATCAGTAACCAGGGAGTGATTGTGAAGGTATCTTTCAGTGATGTGGCAAAGTCCGCCATGTGCGCAGTAGAGTTTGTTTCGATGACGAATCCCATTACTGTAAAGATAATCAGTGTGATAATCAACGATGGAGTGGTTGTAATTAACATATAGCGTATATGCCGGAACAAGGGCACGTCTGTTATGGAGGAAGCAAGTATCGTAGTTTCCGACAGCGGGGAGATTTTATCACCAAAATATGCTCCGGAGATAATAGCTCCTGCTATCCATCCTTCGTTGAACCCTTGCGCTTTGCCAATACCCATCAGTGCGATACCGATAGTGGCGATTGTTGTCCACGAGCTCCCCGTCATGACAGAGATTAGTGCGCAGATGATACAGGTTGATGCCAGAAAAAAGTCAGGATGAATAATTTGCATACCATAATATATAAGGGTAGGGACAATGCCGCTTATCATCCATGCACCGCTCAGTGCACCTATTATCAGCAAGATGATAATTGCTGTAGCAACTCCTGAAATATTATTTGTAATAGCGAGTTCGTAATCTTTCCAGGGGACACGGTAGAATGTTATACCTATGAATACGCAAAAAGCAGTAGTGGTCAGTAGGGAAATCTGGCTACCTCCTTCCAGTGCGTCACTTCCGAATGTATGTATGGTGGCAAATAACATTCCTACCAACAGCACGATAGGCAGGAGGGAAACTAAAGGAGAGGGAATTTTTTTCAATGAACTCATTCTGTTTGTTATATCAGTTAAAACTTTGCAAAGTTACAACAAATCTGATGATTATGTTTTATCCCTGCTTTTCCGCCAATAAATATTATTATATCTTTGCGTTTACTTGGAATAAAAATACAACTTTGGTGTTTAGTTAAACTTTATTATTGACAACGTATGTACAAGAAACAAATTGCCACAGATAAGAAAGTAATCACTTTTGGTGAAGTAATGCTGAGGCTTACTGCTCCTGATTTCCTTCGTTTTTCACAAACCAATCAAATGATAGCTACTTACGGTGGCAGTGAAGCTAATGTGGCCGTTTCGTTGGCTAACTTTGGTATTCCTACAGAATTCGTAACCCGCCTGCCGGACAATGCTGTGGCACGTGCCTGCATAGCTTCACTCCGTGCTAACGGTTTAGGCACGGAAGGCATTGTTTTTGGTGGTAAGCGCATGGGGCTTTATTTTCTGGAAAGTGGTGCGGCATTCCGTAATTCCAATGTGGTTTACGACCGTGAGGGTTCTTCTTTTGCCACATTGCGTCCAGGTATGATTGATTGGGAAAAGATATTCTCCGATGCTGGCTGGTTTCATTGGTCGGGCATTGCTGCGGCTTTGTCACAAGATGGTGCCGATGCATGCCGTGAGGCTCTTGAAATAGCTGACCGTATGGGATTGACTATCTCCTGTGATTTGAATTTCCGTAAGAAACTTTGGAACTATGGGAGTTCCGCTGCCGAAGTCATGCAGCCTTTGGTGCAATACAGTGATGTCATTTTCGGTGCCGAACCGGAATATAAAGAGATACTTGGCATACAACCTGTCGGTTTTAAAGCCGTAGATGCTGAGGATACTACGTTTGAAGCAAATCTTCCTGCTTTTGAAGACTTTGGTCGTCGGGTGGTGGAGCTTGTTCCTCGTTGCCAGAAGGCTTTTCTGGAACTTCGTAATTCCATTACTTCCAATCATAATCTACTGGCTGCCATTCTCTATTCTGATAACACATTGAAGCATACTGGTATTTATGATATCGAGTGCGAGGTGGATCGCGTAGGTGCCGGTGATGCTTTTGTCGGTGGTATGATTTATGGTCTTATAACGTATCCGGATAATGATCAAAAAGCGTTGGAATATGCTTTGGCTGCTTCTGCATTAAAGAATACCGTATACGGTGATTTTAATCATGTGATGGTGGAAGAAGTAGAGAGCCTGATGCAAGGAAATACATCAGGGAGGGTATCACGATAAGACAGTATCTAATTCAAATAAGAGAAAAAGAAACAGCATAGGAGGGTCTCAAATGCTGTTTTTTTATCTTAAAGATAAGATGATATACAGGTTGTAAAGCTGACGAATGCGATAAAATGTTATAGAAGATTTTCTTTAGCACTGGGAGTATGCTGAAAAATTGGACCCACTATCTGGCAGTTATCCAATTCTTTACAATCACCACAGGTGTTAAACCCTTTTTCGTTTACGCATTTGCGGATTGCACACATATCGCTGCAATACATCGTTTTCACTCCATCCACACAACAGCCCATACAATTAATGGTATCTGCCGTAATCTCCGGTATATTATTCAACTTACTCCACAGTTGAGCTGTTTTTTCTCTTAACTCATTGTCATCTCTGACAGTAGCTATGCGGGCATCGCAACTTTCGCAATCTAATCCGCAACAAGCAATTAATTGTTTCATCATTAGGCTATGACTGTTGATAATTGGTTGATTGCAAATATAGTGATTCTTATGCGGCTTAATCTCATTGAATACATTTTTTCTCGATATTCTTTGCTCCTTTCATTTTTTATATTTTACTTTGCAACACAAAGTACTTTTTATATGGACAGAAATAAAGCAATAGAATCAGTAAATGAGATAAAAGAATTGATGGAAAGATCTTCTAAGTTCGTATCTCTCAGTGGAATGACGGCTGTATTGGCCGGAGTGTATGCATTAGCCGGCGCTTATGTGGCCGGTCAGTTATTAAGATCAGAAGATAATAGGGAAGGACTGATAATGGTTGCCTCACTGGTTTTGATTTTTTCAATTGTTACCGCTTGTATCTTGTCCTGGTATAAGGCCAAGAAGATGCAACAAAAACTATTCAGTAAACTAACCTATCGTATTGCATGGAATTTTTCATTGCCGTTGTTGACGGGAGGGTTGTTCTGTATAGCTTTACTGCTACATGAACATTACGGACTGGTATCTTCTGTGATGTTACTTTTCTATGGACTTTCTTTAGTCAATGTGTCTAAGTTCACTTACTCCAATGTAGCATGGTTAGGATATGCTTTTCTTTGCTTGGGTATTGCAGATTGTTTCTTTGAGGGGCATGGTTTAATGTTTTGGACAATTGGTTTTGGCGGATTTCATATTTTATATGGCATGTTGTTTTATTTACAGTACGAAAGAAGGAAATAATAGATGATAGAAGCATTTCAAAATATAAATAAGGCATTTGAAAGTAAAGTCCGTTTGGGTATTATGGCAGTTCTCATGGTAAATGAAGATGCCGATTTCAATACTCTTAAGGAATTACTTTCACTGACGGACGGTAACCTGGCAAGTCATACAAGGGCTTTGGAGGAACTGGGTTATATCGTTTGTCAGAAGAGCTTTGTGGGGAGGAAGCCGAAAACATCTTTCCGGGCTACTTCCGAAGGAAAGAAAGCTTTCAAAACTCACATAGAAGCATTGGAGAATTTTCTGAAATCAACATAGATGTTTGGCTTCACACAAAACCGGACAATACTAAATATCTTACTTAATACTATTTTATTATGGACAATTTGAATGACAATTTGAACGAAGATTTCAATGGAGATCTTGCAGAGAATCTGAATGAAACGAGAAAACAGGCAAGTGGTTGTCTGCGTCGTTTCTCTAAATCTATCAAGGCAGTGGTCATTGCTTTCCTTATTCTGTTGCTACTAATTCCGATGTTTATGATCGAAGACATGATTTCGGAACGCGGGCGAACACAGACGGATGCTATTGCCGAAGTCGGTCAGAAGTGGAGTCTGGCGCAGACAATTACAGGACCTTACATCAATCTGAAGTATCCTATCACACAGGAAGATAATGGTACGAAGAAGGTGACTATGGGAAATGTTACATTGCTTCCTGACGAATTGTCAATAGACGGACAGTTGAGTACGGAGATTCTTCGGCGAGGAATTTATAAGGTGAATGTATATCAGTCGGAGTTGGTAATCAAGGGATTTTTTAGTTCGGAAGAACTTCGTAAGAGTAATGTAGACATGGATGCACTTCAATATCAAAGAGCGGCAATATGCTTGAATCTGACTGATATGCGTGGTCTCAGCGAACAGGTTAGCATAACTTTGAACGATTCTGTTTATATGTTTGAGCCGGGGATGGATGGACGCGGCATTGAAAGCATGGGTGTTCATGCCATTGTCGACCTTTCCGCTCTGAAAGATGACCGGAAGTTACCCTATGAAATGAAGATAAAGCTGAAAGGATCTCAGTCCATTTATTTTACTCCCTTGGGTAAAACTACGAGAGTTGCCCTGAAAGCAAACTGGAATACTCCAAGTTTTGATGGTAATTACCTGCCGGAGAAGCGGGAGATTACGGAGAAAGACTTCTCTGCGCAATGGCAAGTGCTGAACTTGAACAGAAATTATCCGCAAGTGTTTATAAATTATCAGAATGCCAGTATCAAAGATATTCAGAACTCTAACTTCGGAGTTAATCTGAAAATGCCGGTAGAACAGTACCAGCAGTCCATGCGTTCCACTAAATATGCTATCCTGATTATTCTGTTGACCTTTACAGTGATATTCTTTACGGAGATAATGGAGAAAACCCGTATTCATGCTTTGCAATATCTGTTAGTCGGTTTGGCGCTTTGTCTGTTCTATAGTTTGTTGTTGTCCATGTCCGAGCATATAGGTTTCAGCATGGCATATCTGGTGGCATCAGTGCTTACGATTATGCTGGTAGGAGGCTATATGCTGGGGATTATTAAAAGAAAGAAACCGGCGTTTATTATGGCAGGTCTGCTCAGTGCGCTCTATATTTATGTTTTCATTCTTATACAGTTGGAGACTTTTGCATTGCTTGCCGGTAGTCTCGGATTGTTTGTGATATTGGCTATGGTGATGTATTTCTCTAAAAAAATTGATTGGTTCAATGAATAAGCTAGGCTGAATAAAGAATGTCCTTTGGGGGAAATTCATGATCTGTGTAAATATGAAGAGAGTGTCAGCTAGCAAGCAGACACTCTCTTTATACTTTCTAATATGTTCTCAGTTTTTTCTTTGAGACATAGTGAGCAATTCTTCTTTAATTTTTTTTATTTCTTATACCAGTCTTTGTTCTTTTCTCCATTACTGCTTACCCAACCGTCATATCCACTATATAACAGATTGATAGCTGTTTTTTCATTAGCACTGTCCAGCAATTTACTTAAATCGCTTTCTGTTGCCCGGCTCAGGAAAAAGGCAAATGGGTAATTACCTTTACGTACATAGTATATACTCTGATTGGGGTTAGATGCATCGTCTCCCTGCCCAAAATACTTCTTGTTTATTTTGGATGTCGGCATTTCCTGAGGAATATGCACTTCCCATCGCAAACCGTCTTCATCATTTTTGAATATAAAAGCTTGGGCTTCAGATTGCTTTGAAATGGGCTTACTGTAATTAACGGTAACCTTATATTCTGTTCCCATATTTTCTTTCACATTTGTGGTCAAAAGATATACATTATCCTGAGGCTCGTATTCAAATGTGGTTTCTGTAAATTCCTTTTCACCTTGTTGGCGAATAGAGTAGGTGGTAGATTCTATGTTTCCTTCCGTTTTGAGACGGAATGCTAAACCGTTCTGGTTACTGGCTATATTTTGGAAAGTCTTGAAAGTAAATGATTCGGAATATATTAGATTCTTTTCATCGAAAGTGCTGCCATAGTTATATCTTACGACTACATCATTCATATCATAATCTCCCTGACTGGGCCAAAGGTCTTCAAATGCGTATGTACCTTTCAGGAAGTCAATGCTTGTCTTGTCTTCATCAGGATTAGTTACAGGAATATCGGTGATAGCATCTACCGGATTAGATTTTAAAGTAATGACAACATCGCTGAAATTCTCGTCAGTCATATAATCTTCAAAAGAAGTCAATATCCAATCACCATATCTATAAACAGCAGTACGCGGTTCTTCAAAGTTCACGCCTTGATCGTTTAAGCTCAAACCGCTAGAGGTGGCGGCGCGATATTTCTTGTATCCGCTAAAGCTGCCAACATGATTGCTCCAGCCATTGGTTGCCAGAACAAAACCGATTCTGTAACCTGCGGGGAAGGTTGTAGTAGCGCCTTCTTTACTTCCGGTTGCAATATTAGGATAATACATCAGTTGTACGGCAGTCAGTGGGTCAATACCGGCACTTTTCTTTGCTTGATTGGGATTATTAGACCAGTTACCATCTTGGGTGTTAGGAAATAACATGATTACATGGGCATCATTCAAGTTCTTTGGTTGTTCTCCGTCTTTATAATAATAATATCCCAATGAACAGGTCCAACAAGTATTTTGTCCCAGAAATGTAACTACTACTTCAGCATCCTTGTTGACGTACATATCCGAATAACCGCGATATTCTTGTGGACAAGTTGTATGAGTGTTTATAATACGGGTGTGCGCAGTATATAAACCATCCTTTTTAGTTGCTGCTAATTTTCCCTTGTACTTATAATTAATATCCCCGTTTTTATACAGATTGTATGTACCTAACCAGGTTTTCCATACCTCATTTCCGTATCTATTACTTACCAGATAACTGTCGTATGGAGTACTGGTATTAGTAATTGTACGAGTATCAGTACTAGTATTATCTGTTGCTTCGATACTTCCATCCACAACATTTGCCTCCATCAGGGTTTGTGCAAAGAAAGCGGGAGAATAGATATATACCTTTGTCAGGTATGAAGGCAATTCCAGTTTACCTTGGTAAGTACCGTCTTCTTGGGTATAGGCAGCAAACAGGTAATTTACATCCTGACGTTTGGTATAAGTACCATATTCGCTTTCGACGACAGGCATTTCATCATACACTTCAAAATAAACATTTGATTGTACAGCACCATTTACGTAATTTACATTTAAGTTTACGTCCTTTTGTACAGTAGAGAAGGGGAAGGTGTTGAATTCTTTTTCATCTTCCTTAGGGCCTTGATAAACATCTTTGTCTGTGCAGCTGCTTAATGCAAATGCAGCAATTAGAGTAGTTCCTAATAATTTTTTCCACATATTATTTAGTGTTTAGAGATAATTCGCGTTTTCTTTTTCCGGTCTATGTGTGATCCTTACAAATGCAAGAGAAATCAGTGCTCGGTTGACGTTCGTAGAAAATGATCATAATAAACAACTGCAAAGATATTGTATAATTCTTAAATATACAACTAATTTCTTGCTTTATTGTTCGAAAATTCTTCTTTATTAGTCAAAATCTACAATTTTACTATATGCGTGGGAGATTTCTTTAGTCAAAAATTACAAGAATTTAATAGAGATATTATCGTATTGTTCATTATAGAACTTCACTTTTAGAGTTATGTAATATGTTAAGTTGCTGTGTTTGTGTTAAAAATAAAATCCCTATAATCTTATTGATTATAGGGATTTATTATTTTAGTTAAGTAATTATTTACTTGCTCAAAGCTTGAGCTACGTCTACCGCACAAGCCACTGTACAACCTACCATCGGGTTGTTACCAATTCCCAGGAATCCCATCATTTCTACGTGAGCAGGAACTGATGAAGAACCAGCGAACTGAGCGTCTGAGTGCATACGACCCATAGTGTCCGTCATACCGTAAGAAGCAGGACCGGCAGCCATGTTATCCGGGTGAAGAGTACGACCTGTACCACCACCGGAAGCAACTGAGAAATAAGGCTTACCAGCAAGCATGCGCTCTTTCTTGTAAGTACCTGCAACCGGGTGTTGGAAACGAGTCGGGTTAGTAGAGTTACCAGTGATAGATACGTCTACGCCTTCTTTCCACATAACAGCTACACCTTCACGAACGTCGTCGCAACCGTAGCATTTTACTTTGGCACGTTCACCGTCAGAGTAAGCGATTTCGCGAACAACTTTCAGTTCAGAAGTATAGTAGTCGAATTGAGTTTGTACATAAGTAAAGCCATTGATACGAGAGATGATCTGTGCAGCATCCTTACCCAAACCGTTCAGGATACAACGCAGAGGTTCTTTACGTACCTTGTCTGCTTTAGCAGCAATTTTGATAGCGCCTTCTGCAGCAGCAAATGACTCGTGACCTGCCAAGAAAGCAAAACACTTAGTCTCTTCGCGCAGCAACATAGCTGCCAGGTTACCATGACCGATACCAACCTTACGGTCGTCGGCTACAGAACCCGGGATACAGAAAGCTTGCAGACCGATACCGATAGCTTCGGCAGCGTCAGCAGCATTCTTGCAGCCTTTCTTGATAGCGATAGCTGCACCTACTACGTAAGCCCACTTTGCATTTTCGAAACAGATCGGCTGAGTTTCTTCACACGTTTTATAAGGATCAAGTCCGGCAGCGTCGCAGATGGCGTTAGCTTCCTCGATGTCTTTGATGCCGTTAGCGTTCAAGGCTTCAATGATGCCTTTGATACGACGGTCTTGACTTTCAAATTTTACTTCTCTAATCATAATTTCTTTCCTCCTTATATTATTCGTGACGTGGATCAATATGTTTAACTGCTCCCTGCTCAGGTGTTACGCGACCGTAAGTACCGGTAACTTTCTTCAATGCTTCGTTTGCATCTGTACCCTTCTTGATTTCATCCATGAATTTACCCATGTGAACGAATTCGTATCCGCAGATCTCGTCATTCTTATCCAAGAAGATATTCTTGATGTAACCTTCGGCCATTTCCAGGTAACGAGGACCTTTTGCCAAAGTACCGTACAGTGTACCTACCTGGCTACGCAGACCTTTACCCAAGTCTTCCAAACCTGCACCGATAATCAAACCACCTTCAGAGAAAGCGGACTGAGTACGTCCGTAAACGATTTGCAGGAAAAGCTCGCGCATTGCTGTATTGATAGCGTCGCAAACAAGGTCAGTATTCAATGCTTCGAGTAATGTCTTACCCGGAAGGATTTCGGCAGCCATAGCAGCTGAGTGAGTCATACCAGAGCAGCCGATTGTTTCAACCAATGCTTCCTGAATGATACCTTCTTTTACGTTCAAAGTCAGTTTACAAGCACCTTGTTGAGGAGCACACCAACCTACACCATGTGTTAAACCTGAAATATCAACTATTTCTTTTGATTTTACCCATTTGCCTTCTTCGGGTATGGGAGCCGGTCCGTGGTTAGGACCCTTCTTTACAACACACATGTGTTCCACTTCGTGTGAATAAGTCATAATTAGCTCTTTTTTTAAGTTATATAAATTAAAAAACGTAATCCACTTTCTAAAATTGCTCGCAAAGTTACTCCTTTTCTTTATTTATGCAAATCGAGTTATCTGACTTTTTTTATAAAAATAAATAATAAGAGACAGTGATTCTGTGTATTGCAATCTCCACATTACAATAAAATTAACGGGGACTTTTGAAACTGTACTTTTTCCCTCCGGAATAAACCTTGATGACGGCAGGTTCAGTAAGAGCGTATTCGGCCTGTTCGTCAAGACTTTGATGTGAGGTTATAATTCGTCCCGATAAATCATAAATGTCGATACGTGCTCCGGCGGAGAGTCCTTTAAGGACAATTCGTTTTTCTTGTCGGATACATTTCACTGCATCCGTTGCATTGGCGGAGGGAAAAGAGATGTCAGTAGTAGTACCATATAAATTGAAATCATTGCTACTTGGGGAGTTATTACTATTTTCATAGCAAGCCTTCATCAAATGATCTACGAGGCTATTGATGTAAAGCTCCAGATAAGAGTATCCGGTTGTCGGTTCTATATCCCGATAGCTTTTTCCGACGGGAAGATATTGAGCAGCCCAGATATCAGGAATGCCGTCATTATTAGAATCAGCTGGCTTTTCTCCGCTGCTATATAGGAGATATCCTTCGGTATCGGCTTGCGAGTCAATTAATCCGTTGCTGCTGCCGTTGTTTCCTTCGTAGGTATAATTCCCCTGTTTGGTTTCAGAAACAATACGCTGGTCTATGGCATCCCGTTTCAGGCTGGCACCTGCGTAAGCCAGTACTTTTTCATATGCTTGGGGGGCCGTATGGGTGCTTACGGGTGATACAGTGAACTCGACGTTACTTTTGATACTTTCTTTACTCCCGTCCGGTAAGTCTGCATTTTTGGTATTGGGATGAATGCCTTCCCAGTTATCAGCGTTGGCATCGGCTATCAAACCAAGCAACTTATCTTTCTTTTTGTGGTTTTGTATCTGAGGACAGGTATTATCAAAATAATTGCCATCTATATAGAATATTCCCCAGACACCTTTGGCATTCTTTTGTGTACCGTCGTCTGCATTCGGTTGGAAAATACGGTTCACAAGCTGGTCTTTGGTAGAAGTGGAAGGACCGGGCTTATAGTAGTTATTAATAAAGTTATAGCTGCCACCCTCTCCGGCATAACCACTATTGGTAGGCCCCCAATTATAGAATACATTATTTCTCAGGTCAACCAGTTCCGCATCGGGAGTACCGGTGTAGCGGCTACCACAAAGACGGGGAGTCCGGCTGCTATGATGTGCCAATAAATTATGGTGGAAACTGGCACCTTCGCCACCCCAGATACCACCATAACCATGGCCGCCTTTACCATGTACGGAGTTGGTAAGACTTTCGCTGAGAATACACCATTGCATGGTAAAATTCTTGTTGTCATAGAAGGAAGAACATTCGTCGGTACTCCAGCTCATCGTGCAATGGTCGATAATGATGTTCTGATGGTTACGTCCCCACAAAGCATCATCTTCCGTCTTTTTCTCGTCGCCCATGCGGCAGCGGATAAAACGGATGATAACATTATCGGCCTTCACAGCCACTGAGTAATTCTTCAGACAGATGCCATCACCGGGTGCTGTTTGTCCGGCAATAGTGATATTAGCATTCTTAATTTCAAGGGTACTGAGCAGGCTGATAGTGCCGGATACATCGAACACAATCGTGCGGTTACCTTTTTTGAGTCCTTCGCGTAGTGAGCCGCTTCCACTATCATTTAGGTTTGTGACGTGATAAACATCTCCGCCGCGTCCTCCGGTAGTGGTGTAACGGGCAAATCCCTCGGCGCCGGGAAAGGCGGGAGTTGTTTGGGCTTGTGCAAAGACTGCACATAAAAGAATGATAAATAGAAATGCGTAGTTTCTTTTCATGGTTTTATGATTTATATTCTGATGGGACAAAAGTATGCGTTTTCTGAGCAATGAATGTCGATAAATTCTTTTTCTATGTGGAAGTTTAGGTCTTACTGTGTCATTTTTTAATAAATTTTTCCTATTTTCGCATTAGAATAGAGAAAATAAAAAGCTGGTGGTTACAGAAACTTCTTATACATTTATTAGTATTAAGCTTGATGAACGGGAGTTCCATAATGTTTTTGATAAATATTATGTGGCGCTTTGTTTGTTTGCAAACCAATATACAGAGAATGAGGAAGTCTCTGCGGATATCGTGCAGGATTCTTTTGCTAAGTTGTGGCAGATCAGAGAAGATTTTTTCTATTTGCATCAGGTCAAATCTTTCCTTTATACTGCCGTACGTAATAAGGCTCTCAATGAACTGGAACATTCTAAAGTGGTATTTGAATATGCTCAGAAAGTAATTGAGAAAAGGAAAGATTCTTTTTTCCATGATGCAGTAGTCGAAGAAGAGACTTGTCGGATGCTGACGGATGCCATTGATAAGCTTCCCGATCAAATGCGGGCTATCATGCGATTGGCCATGGAAGGAAAAAAGAATGGAGAAATAGCTGAGTACCTAAATGTATCCGTTGAAACGGTACATACTCTTAAGAAGATTGCCTATAAAAAGCTTCGTATATATCTGAAAGACTATTACTATTTCCTTATTCTCTTCTATTTGTAAGCGGCCGGTTAAAAATAAACATCGTTTCAGGTTTCTTTCTACAACCGGCCCGTCGTATCTCCGTACTATCTCCATACCATCTCCGTGTCATCTCCGTACCAAGTCCGTACTGAGTCCGTTCGTATAGATACGGAGATGATACGGAGCAGATACGGTTCGGGTTATGAGAAGCTTTTATTTTTTCGTCGATAAATGGAATACAGCCATATCACTTTCCGTTCCTATTCTGAAAGGCGGTCCCCAAAGAGATAATCCGCTGGAGACGTATATGTGGCTGTTTCCCCATTGCCGATAGCCATGGCTTTGTTCATAGATATAGTCTGTCACCCAATTCATGGGCCATACTTGTCCACGGTGTGTATGTCCGCTGAACTGTAAATCTACACCGGCTGCCTCGCTTTCGGTCAGTTTATACGGCTGATGATCCAACAAGATGATGGGTTTACTTTTATCTATCCCTGTCATCAACTCTTGCAAGGAGCGGCGGGCCGTGTTCGACCGGTCATCGCGTCCTATTAGCTGTATGCCGTTGGGAAGCGTGACTACTGAATCGCGCAGCAACTGTATGGGTGTATCTTGTATGAATCGGGCGCTTGCTTTAATGCCACTGATATATTCGTGATTGCCGGGAACCATATAAATACCCAACGGAGCTCTTAATTCCGACAGTTCCTCCATCATCTTTTCAGTGTAAAGAGGTACTACGCTGTTATCAATTAAATCTCCTGCGATCAAGATTAAATCGGGATTTTGTTCATTAATCATTTTCACATACCGTTTCAAGGCTGTTTTCCTGGTTCCATTACCCAAATGCAGATCACTTACGGCAACTATCTTAACTGGTTTGGCGTCACCGGCTAAAGGTTTGTCGAGGGCGATGTTGATTGTATTTGTCTTAGGATGACGGTAATTATAGTATCCATATCCTAATAAGACGACCGTGAATATTAGAGAGAGGATGAAACCGTAGTTGAAGGGGACACGGCAGAGTCTCAGCAGATCAAACGCGAGCAGGAACAAAACCATGTATAGAGTGAAGATCAGCCAACCGGTCCCTACTTCATACATGGTATGGGATAAGAAAACCGGCATTTTTATATTGCGGGTTAGCATAGTTCCTACGATGGATAAAGTCGCGAGCCAGAACAATACGGCCAATGAAATTTTAATTCCACAGGGAAGACCGGATAACGCTTGCATACCCCTGTAAAATATATAGGTATTTCCGCCAAGGTATACGGTAATAAGAATAATGAAGAATATCGGCATAAAATTTATGTATTGAGTTTAAGTGGCAAAAATAAGCTAAATTCCGGTTTATTAAAAAAAAAGTGCTTTTTGATTCACCATGATTTTAATTACTCCTGTTTTATTATAAAAGACAACGAAAAAAGTTCAATTTATGATAAAACAGGATTTTTATATAGCTAATATTATAGCCAGGCACTTATCCGGTGAAATCACTCCTGAAGAGAGCGTTCAATTGGAGAGTTGGCGAAAGGAAGATTCTGCCCACGAAGCCCTCTTCCAGAAAATATGCAGTAAAGAGAATCTTAAAAAACATGTGGAGAAAGGTGTGTCATTTGATGTCGCAACCGGCTGGCTGGAAGTACAAAAGCGTATTAGGAAAAGCAATAACCGGGAACGGATGATGAAAATACTCCGTTATGCCGCTGCTGTTTTAGTCCCCGTCTTTTTTGTAGGCATTACGCTGAAGTATACTGATTATGACCATTCTTCTGATAAGTCCGTGCTGATTACCCAGCCCATATTGCCGGGGGCTGCCAAAGCTATATTGACTTTGGACAATGGGGAAACAATCAATTTGAATAAAGAAACAGCAGATGCTTTGCGGAAGATAGAAGGTACGCATATTCAGGTAGATTCGACCACTTTAAACTATCGGTTGGCACAGAGCACATCTGCCCGGCCGAAACCTGTATATAATAAGGTGGAAATTCCACGTGGCGGTGAGTATGCGTTGGTGCTGAGTGACGGGACAAAGGTTCATTTGAACTCAATGAGCAGCCTCCGTTTTCCGGTTGCTTTTACTACGGGTAAAAGAGAAGTAGAACTGCAAGGCGAAGCCTATTTTGAAGTGAGTAAAACCGGGCAGCCTTTTATTGTAAACGTCAATGGCATGCAAGTTGAAGTATTGGGCACAACCTTCAATATTTCCGCTTATCCCAATGAAGAATATCAGACAACTCTGGTCAACGGTTCGGTGAGGGTCAGTGCCGAAAAGGGTGAAAGCCTTATTCTGAAACCGTCGCAACAGGCCACCATCGTTTCGGGTGGCAATTCCATCCGAGTGCGAACGGTGGATACTTCGTTCTATACTTCATGGGTAAAAGGAAAGATCAATTTCAAAGATCAGCGTCTGGAAGACATTATGAAGATACTTTCCCGCTGGTATGACATGAATGTAGTTTATGAAAATGAAGGACTTAAGAATATACGTTTCGGTTGTAACCTGAATCGTTATGAAGAAATAACTCCTTTCGTCAAGTTGCTGGAAAAGACGGAAGAAGTGCATGTGAAAATTGAAGGTAATACAATAACATTCCATAATTAACCCAAAAATGATTACTATGAACAAGAAAGGACACAAGAATCAAGCTGAAAGAAGCAGTAGACGTTTATGGATAACGTTGCTGTTTTTCTGTTTCACAGTTACCGGTTTTATGCAGGCTGCCAATGCAGTGTTTGCACAAACCACTGTCACAGCAACCTTTAAGAATGCCACTCTTAGCGAAGTGCTGTGGGAAGTTCAGAGACAAACAGATTTCACCTTTGTGTATAGCACTGAAGAGGTGAAAAATGTAAAAGTAGAAAAGTTGATTGTGAATCATGAAAAGATTGCTAATGTGCTGGATAAATGCCTGAAAGGTAGTGGGCTGACTTATACGGTTCATGATGGTGTCATTGCCATCAAACCTGTTTCTAAGGTTGAAGAAATGGCAGCACCACAGCAAAAGACAAAGCTGAATGGTACTGTTGTAGACGAAACTGGTGAAGCCATTATTGGTGCCAATGTAATAGTGAAAGGCACTACTAACGGTTGTACTACTGATTTAGACGGTCATTTTACCCTTGATGTAGATCACCTTCCTGCCACTTTGATGGTTTCTTATATCGGTTATATCCGCCAGGAAATCAAGGTTACTTCTGCAAAGACGATTAAAGTGGAGATGGCACCGGATAATAACCTGATGGATGAGGTTGTCATTACAGGTTATGGTACCTTCAAGAAATCTGCTTATGCCGGTTCTGCTGCCAGTGTAAAAGGAGAGACTTTGAAAGATGTTCCGGCAATTTCTTTTAAAGACCTGCTTCAAGGTAATGCTCCGGGCGTACAGTTCACTTCTTCTTCCGGTCAGCCGGGGGCGTCTTCTTCTTTGAGAATTCGTGGTATGGGTTCTTTTAATGCCAGTAACTCACCTCTTTATGTAATAGATGGAGTGCCAATGCGCTCAGGTACCATCAATACAATGAGTTCGGATGCCGGCCTTGATATTATGTCTACCATTAATAGCTCCGATATTGAAAGTGTTACGGTGATAAAAGATGCTGCCGCCGCTTCACTTTACGGTTCGCGTGCTGCAAATGGCGTTGTACTGATCACAACGAAGAAAGGTAAAGCAGGAAAGCCTTCCATTTCATTGAAGGCCGATTGGGGTAGTTCTGATTTTGCTATGGATTATCGTCCGATTATGGGTGGAGAAGAGCGTCGCCAGTATATCTATGATGGTTTGGTAGCCGGGCAGATAAAGAAGGGTAAGAGTGAAGCCGATGCAATGGCTTATGCCGATGGAGAAATTGATGATTATGCTCCGGTTCCCTGGTGTGGATATACGGATTGGGATGATGTTCTGTTTAAGAAAGGAAATCACCAGTCTTATGAGGCTTCTCTTTCAGGAGGAACGGACCGGTTCAAGTATTACTCTTCACTTTCTTATCTGAAGCAAGACGGTATTGCCATCAACTCAGGCCTGGAACGTATCAGCGGACGCCTGAATGTGGATTTCCAAGCTACCAGCAAGTTGAAATTGGGAGCCAATGTCTTGTTTGCTACGGTTAACCAGGATGTATATAGTGAAGGGACTTCTTATTCTTCCCCTTTCTACACTTCACGCAATGCTGTGGTACCTTCTGATCCTATATACAATGAAGATGGTAGCTGGAATCGTGACTTGATCCGTATTGGTGACCGTAACCCGTTGTTGTCGGCAACTTACGATTATCAACGCGAGTATGTGACCCGTACATTCAACACCATCTATGGTGAATATGAATTTATCAAGGACCTGAAGTTTAAGTCTACATTCAGCTATGATTATGTAATTACGAAGGGTAAAGACTGGAGTGACCCGCGTACTTCCAACGGCGATGATATCAACGGTGGTATGAGCAAGAAGTATTATGAATACAACAAAATGGTATGGGCCAATCAGGTGAGCTATAAAACTTCGATTGCCAGAGATCATCACATTGATGCGCTGGTAGGTTACGAAATAGACGATCAATACCGCGATTATCTGTCAGGATATGCCACTAACTTTGCAACTCACGATAAAAATCAAATCAGTAATGGTATGAAGACGGAATCGGTTGGTGGTAATGATACCCGTACACGTATGGTTTCTTACCTGACTCGTTTGAATTATGATTATAAGAATAAATACTATTTGGGTGGTAGCTTCCGTACGGATGGCAGTTCTCGTTTCCAAAGAGATAACCGTTGGGGTAGTTTCTGGTCAATATCCGGTGCTTGGCGTATTATTGAGGAAGAATTCATGTCTCCAACTAAGGATTGGTTGACTGATTTAAAGATTCGCGCGTCTTATGGTGTGAATGGTACCCTTCCTTCCGATTACTTCGGATATATGGGATTGAGCAGTCTGACTAACGGTTATCTGGAACAACCGGGCATCATTCAGTCGCAACTCCGGAATGACGACTTGCAGTGGGAGACAAACTATAACCTGAATCTGGGTTTGGACTTCGCACTTTGGAACCGTATTAATGTTACTTTGGAGTATTACACCCGTACCACCAAGAATCTGTTGATGGACCGTCCTATCTCTATGACTACCGGTTTCAGCAGTTACCTGATGAACATCGGTGAAGTAAAGAATAAAGGTGTGGAACTGGAAATCAGCTCAACCAACATCCAGACTAAGGATTTCTCATGGAATACAACATTCAATATTTCGCATAACAAGAATAAAATTGTAACCCTGGATGGCATGCAGACGGAAATCAAGAGCGGTTCTCAAATTCGTAAAGTAGGAAAATCATACCGTACTTTCTATATGATTGAATTTGCAGGTATCAATCCGGAAACCGGTGCTCCCCAGTTCTATACAAACGATGTGGACGAAAATGGAAATTACATTAAAGACATCACCGAAGAAATCAATAAAGCTCATGCCATTGTGCTTGATAAACATGCAGAGCCTAATGCTATCGGTGGTTTATCAAATACGTTGCGCTATAAATGGTTCGATCTGAACTTTATGTTCTCTTACCAGTTTGGTGGTTACTCTTATGACAACTGGGCACAGAAAACCGAACATGGCGGTAATGACCTGGAAGCTAATATTCCGTCCTACTATAAAGATAGTTGGAAGAAGCCGGGAGATGTTACAAAATATGAGTTATTCTACGAGAAACCCTCTGTAGCAATGAATAAAGTAACGACTACCCGCCGTCTGCACAGCACTGATTTTATCCGTTTGAAAACGCTAACATTCGGTTTCACCGTTCCGAAGGACTGGACACGGAAAATCGGTATCGAGAATGTACGTTTGTATGCATCGGCCAATAACCTCTGGACATGGGCGGCATACGACTATTACGATCCGGAAGCAGTGAGTGGTGGTACTGCCATTTGGGGGACTCCTCCTTTGAAGACTGTAACTTTTGGTATAAATGTAAATTTCTAACCCGATAAAAACGAGATATTATGAAACCATTAAAATATTTATTTATCAGTTCCATGTTGTTCGTCGCTACTTCTTGCGGCAACAGTTGGTTGGATTTGGAACCTTCCACTTCGGTAGATACTGAAACCAGCATTAAGATATTGTCGGATGTTGAGTTCACTCTGAATGGCATTTACAGCACGATGCAGAGTTCGGATGCCTACTCCGGACGTCTGGTATATTATGGAGATGTGACGGGTGATGATATGCAGGCTGTTAGCTCTACTAAGCGTGTAGCTAACTATTACCGTTTTAACTTTACTAAGGATGATAACCCTTCCAGTCATTGGTCTTATCTTTATTCTATCATCCAGAATTGTAATCTGATTTTGATGAACATTGATAAACTGGTTATTGATGAAGACGACAAGGCATATCGGGATGATTTGAAAGGAGAGGCACTGGCCATTCGTGGTCTGGCATTGTTCGATCTGACCCGTATCTTCGGTTATCCGTATCTGAAAGATAATGGGGCATCACTGGGTGTGCCTATTATAGAAGGTCTGTCCACTATTGATAGCAAGCCGACACGCAACACTGTGGCTCAATGCTATACGAAGATAATCGATGATCTTACCCAAAGTCTCTCTTTATTGGGTGAAAAATTCAATAAGGGCAAAATAAACAAATGGGGAGCAATGGTACTTCTCAGTCGTGTTTATCTCTACAAGGGTGAAAATGCCAATGCTTTGAAAATGGCGAGCGATGCTATTATAGGAGCAGAAAAGAATAAATACGCTTTATGGACCAATGAAGATTACCCCACGGCTTGGGGAGAAGATGCTTCAGCCTCTAAACCGGGTGAAGTATTGTTCGAAATCGTAAATCTCACTACTGACAGCCCGGGTAAAGAAAGTATGGGTTATCTCAACTCTTATGACGGTTACGATGATATGTGTATCACTTGTTCTTTCTATCAGTTCCTGAAGGAAGACCCGAAGGATATACGTCTTAAGTTGCTGAGTTTCGATAAGAAATATTATGCTTATGTAAATAAGTATCAGCCGCAACGTGAAGAGAATATTGAAGATGCCAATATTCCGTTGATCCGTCTTTCCGAGGCTTATCTGAATGCAGCCGAAGCCGCTGTTAAGGAGAATGATAATGATGCTGCTGTTAAGTATCTCGATCCGATAGTGAAGCGTGCTAATCCGGATAACACAGTGGTAGGACAGACTATCACTTTGGAGAGAGTACTGAACGAACGCCGTAAAGAACTGGTTGCCGAAGGACACCGCATGTATGATGTTATCAGAAATGGATTGACAGTGGAACGTAAGGATGTAAAAGACAGTAATCTGAGTAAAACCAAGCATGACACGAAGTATATGACGTATGACTGGAATTTCTATATGATTGTACTTCCTATTCCCAAGAAGGAAATGGATGCCAATCCTAATATGGAGCAGAATCCTGAATATGGTGGAAGATAATTTAAATAAATGATATATGACGAGTAAGACAAGTTTCATGAAGTACTTTCTTATCGCATTTACTCTAATGTTCATCAGTTCCGGCCTAAACACCGGAACTTTTGGTTCAGACGGTAAGAAGAAAGACAAAGAGAAAAAAGAAGAGTTATCGGCTGACGGGCCGTATGTGCTTTATCAGCCTGATGGTAAAACGCGTGTCATCAGTGTCGATAAGAAAGGGAAAATTACCGACACGACTTATGTTGCACTACCCAAAGATTTTACCTTGCATGTGGTAGATCATAAAGGCCGATTTCCATTTGATGTGAAATTGCATCCGGTGAAACGCCCCGATTGGCAATATCGGCAACTGGAGAAAGTGTTTGTTATGTCCGACCCGCATGGTAGGTTGGATTGTGTTATTAGCTTGTTGCAGGGTAATGGGGTTATCGATAAAAACTACAATTGGAGCTTCGGTAGTAATCACCTGATGGTTATCGGTGATATTTTCGATCGTGGAAAAGATGTACCGCAAATATTCTGGCTGTTTTATAAGTTGGAAGATGAGGCCGCAAAAGCAGGTGGAACGGTTTCTTTCCTGTTAGGGAATCATGAGCCGTTGGTATTGGCCAATGACTTGCGCTATACGAAAGATAAATATAAAGTGCTGGCACAGAAATTGAATATGAATTATCCTAAGCTTTTTGGACCCGATACGGAATTGGGTAAATGGTTAGGAACTCGTAATACGATGCAGACCATTGGCAGCGACCTTTATGTTCATGCCGGGTTAGGCAAGAATTTCTATGACCGTAATTTAAGCATTCCTACCGTGAACGAAGAAATGAGTAAAGCCCTTTTCATGAATAAGAAAGAACGCAGGGCTCTTTCTCCATTGACCGCATTTCTGTATGGTAATGATGGTCCCATCTGGTATCGTGGCCTTGTGCGTACGGATGCCAAGTATCATCCAATGGCACAGGATAGCCTGCAAATGGTGATGGAACGCTATCAAGCCAAACATATTATCGTAGGGCATACCATCTTTAAGGATATTTCTACTTTTTATGATGGCAAGGTTATCGGTGTCAATGTAGACAATAAAGAAAATCAGAAAAAGAAACGTGGCCGTGCATTATTGATTGATAAGGATACTTACTTTGTGGTAGGTGATAAAGGTGTCCTGCGGAAATTGTAGGAACACTTTTCATAGTTTTTAGTCTTCTTGTTATACCTTTATCTTTTAATTCCATATCTTTGTCGTAATAATTAGAAAAAGGCATAATAAGAAGACTATGATAGAAATTACTGATGCCGCCTTGCGCAAAGCCGCAGGCGAGGGAATGGATACTTTTATTCAGGTATTTACCGACAGATATAAAGAAGTGATAGGTGGTGAACTAACTGCTGAATCCATGCCATTACTGACAGGTGAGCAGCACACTTTACTTGCATACCAGATCTTTCGTGATGAAGTAATGGATGGTGGCTTCTGTCAGTTGATACAGAATGGGTATGGTGGTTATATTTTTGCCAATCCATTTGCTAAAGTGATGCGTCTGTGGGGAGCGGAAGATTTCGGAAAACTGGTATATAGAGCTAAAAAGATTTATGATGCCCATCGCGAAGATCTGGAACGGGAACGTACAGATGATGAATTCATGGCTATGTACGAGCAATATGAAGCTTTCGATGAATTGGAAGAAGAATTTTTGGAAAAAGAGGAAGGAATCACAGCTATGGTAGCCAGTTATGTAGATGAACATCTGGAACTGTTTGCTAAAATCGTCTGACAAGAGAGTTTTTGGGCAATCTTGTCTGCACACCTACATCCATGTGCCTGAAACCCTTTGCTGATGGGAGGGAGAGGCATGTGTAGGTAAGCTGAAAAAGTGGTGTAGATAAACTGTTTGTCTACACCACTTTTTGTAGAATATTTACAAAAAAAAGACTTATCTTCTTGTCTGACAGTTGATAATTCGATAAATGCTGAATAGAGGTATTTTGTGTGAAAAAGCAGCGTTTTTGGGTCTTATTATCTCTAATATAGGGCTTTCTTCTTATCAAAATCGTATTTCCCCCCTTTCTTCTTTAGGATTTATCCGTAAATGACTAAAGAAAGATCTCTTTTCCTTTACTTCTAAAAGTATACACCCTTAATTTAAAATCTGGTTAGGTCTAAACTAAAACTCTATCCCCCAATTGTGGGTCCGTTGGTTTTCATCTGTGGGCTATCCGTTTTCCAATTGTGGGCTGAACAGCCCGCAATTGGAAAACAAAGATTAGAATAAGGCATAGTGATAAAAAGGTAAAGGCAAAGTAATGTTTTACTTTAACTTTATTGCTATTTATCTGCTGTTGGGAAGATGTTCGCCACAAGTACACTGTTTGGTTGCTACACTTTTCCTTTCTCTGATATTATGTTGTTTGTGAATTGATGTTAAATAGGAGGCAGGGGGTGCAGTATTTAGATTAATATTTCATTTACTCTTAAAAACAATGAAAAAATGAGGAGAGTGCAGTGTTACTCAATTCTTTTATCTAAATTTGCAAACTCTAATATTTATAGAACAATGAAAATGGCTAAATTTAAAATCTGGATGGTTGCCCTTACCTTATTAATGGGTGTTTCTTTAACTTCATGCTTTAATAGCGATAATGACCCTACAGTCACAGGATTTGCTTATGGCAAGTGTACAGATTTTTATCCTCCTACTTTCCAATTATTTAATGGACAGAAATTGGTTGTATCGGGTTCTTCAACAACAACTTTTAATATGGGGGAAATTTATGGTTTCTATTACCAATTTGATTCGGAATTGCAATCTCCTGATGCAGCTTCTATAACAGTGACACTTTATAATGGCATTGAACCGGTTTCTATAAATGCAAAGGGTAATGAAGGACCAGTAAGTGCTTCTGAATCTACAAAGGCAAATTCAGCTTTCTATGCATTTTCCGGTAATGTCTCTTTTTCAAGTGGTACTGTGAATATAGATCCGATTGTTGTTTTTGATAATGAATACATAATTGTAACTCCTGTGTATTGGGTGAAGCAGGAAAGCAGTGATGAAAAGCAGAAAGAAGAATTGGCAAAACATGCTTTTGTACTTACTTATGATTTGGAAAGTGTAAAGCAAGGAGATACAGAATTTGTCTTGACTTTGAATCATGTAATAACTGAAACGAGTGAAGATCCGGTTGCACGTAATGTATATACTTCTACAAGCAAGGCATATCAATTAACTTCCGCACTAAATATGTTTGGACTTAAAGCAGGGCAGAAGCCGACTAAGATTAAAGTAATTGGTCAGGTTAACACTTCGAAGAATTCTTTGGAAGGAGCTACTGAACAAGTGTGGGAATATACAGTTAAATAATTTGGATTATAAAGCATTATTCCATATAGCAATGTTACTGATTTCCTCTCCGGCCAAGGCTTGGGAGGAAATTCGTTTGGAAGAGGATAGGCGAAAAGTATTTACTGCTTTTGTCTATCCTATGATTGGTTTATGTGGATTGTCCGTCTTCATCGGTTCTTTGCTGGCGAAGGGATGGGGCGGTCCCGAGAGTTTTCAATATGCCATGACGCAATGTTGCGCGGTGGCAGTATCCCTCTTTGGAGGATATTTTCTGGCAGCGTATCTCATAAATGGGATGCGCGTTAAAATGTTTATGATGGACAGTGACATGCCATTAACGCAACAGTTTGCGGGCTATGCGCTGGTTGTTCTTTTCTTGCTCCAGATTATTATCGGCATATTGCCGGACTTTAATATCATCGGATTGCTGTTGCAGTTCTATATTGTGTATGTGGTGTGGGAGGGGGCTTCCACGTTGATGAAAGTAGAAGAAAAAGACCGGTTACGGTTTACAATCATTTCTTCCATCCTACTGATTGCCTGTCCTATGATCATTCAGTTTATATTCAACAAGCTGACGATGGTGCTTAATTAACGTTTGAAATCATGAAACAAGCTCCTGTTAATATAAAAAATAAGCGCGCTACATTCGATTACGAATTGGTAGACACTTATACCGCGGGCATCGTGCTCACGGGTACGGAAATTAAATCGATCCGCATGGGTAAGGCAAGCCTTGTGGATACCTTCTGTTACTTTGCCAATGGCGAGTTGTGGGTGAAGAATATGCATATTTCCGAATACTTCTACGGTTCGTATAATAACCATTCGGCACGCAGGGAGCGCAAACTCTTACTTACTAAAAAAGAACTTGATAAACTGGCGCGTGGAGCAAAAGACCCCGGTTTTACAATGATTCCCATTCGTATGTTTATTAATGAAAAAGGGCTTGCTAAAGTGGTAGTGGCTCTTGCCAAAGGTAAAAAGCAATACGACAAGCGCGAAGCGTTGAAAGAGAAAGATGATAAACGCGATATGGCGCGGATGTTTAAGAGATAATATCATTCTATCACTGAATACAAATGGTTTCTATTGAAAAGTTGGTGCGTGAGCGCATCCTTATTTTAGACGGTGCTATGGGCACCATGATACAACGGTACAACTTAACGGAGGAAGACTTCAGGGGGGAGCGCTTTGCTGATATCCCCGGGCAGATGAAAGGAAACAATGATCTGCTTTGTCTGACGCGCCCTGATGTGATACAGGATATACACCGTAAATACCTTATGGCAGGTGCCGATATCATTGAAACCAATACGTTTAGTTCTACCAGTGTCAGTATGGCCGATTATCATGTGCAGGAATATGTACGTGAGATGAATCTGGCTGCCGTTAAACTGGCACGTGAAGTAGCTGATGAATTTTCTACACCTGATAAACCACGTTTTGTAGCCGGCTCTATCGGGCCTACCAATAAGACTTGCTCCATGAGTCCCGATGTGAATAATCCGGCCATGCGTGCGCTGACTTACGATGAACTTGCCGATGCCTATCGGGAACAGATGGAAGCCTTGCTGGAAGGTGGAGTAGATGCTCTGTTGATAGAAACCATATTCGATACATTGAATGCCAAAGCAGCTATCTTTGCTGCGGAAAAGGCGATGGAGGCTACGGGCGTTCAAGTTCCTGTTATGCTGTCCGTTACCGTATCCGATACAGGTGGACGTACTCTGTCGGGACAGACTTTGGAGGCTTTTCTTGCCTCAGTTCAGCATGCCAATATCTTTTCGGTAGGCTTGAACTGTTCCTTTGGCGCCCGCCAGTTGAAACCTTTCCTGGAACAGCTTGCTGCCCGTGCTCCTTATTATATCAGTGCATACCCCAATGCGGGATTGCCCAACAGCCTGGGACAATATGACCAGACGCCTGCCGATATGGCGCATGAAGTGAAAGAGTATATTCAGGAAGGTCTGATAAATATCATTGGCGGTTGCTGTGGTACGACCGATGCATACATTGCCGAATATCCTGCTTTGATAGCCGGTGCTGCTCCCCATGTTCCTGCTCCGAAACCCGAAAGTCTTTGGCTTTCCGGTCTGGAATTGTTGGAAGTGACTCTTGAGAAGAACTTTATCAATGTGGGAGAACGCTGTAATGTGGCCGGTTCCCGCAAGTTCCTGCGTCTGGTTAATGAAAAGAAATACGATGAAGCCCTCAGCATTGCCCGTCAGCAAGTAGAAGACGGGGCGCAGGTGGTGGATGTAAATATGGACGACGGCCTGCTGGATGCACAGGCTGAAATGACTACTTTCCTCAATCTGATTGCTTCTGAGCCTGAGATTGCCCGTGTCCCTGTGATGATTGACTCCTCTAAATGGGAGGTAATCGTTGCCGGATTGAAATGCCTGCAAGGAAAGTCCATCGTGAATTCAATCTCTCTGAAAGAGGGAGAAGAAAAGTTTCTGGAACATGCCCGCACGATCAGGCAATATGGTGCGGCTACCGTAGTAATGGCTTTTGATGAAAAAGGACAGGCGGATACATACGAACGTAAGATTGAAGTGTGTGCCCGCGCTTATCAGCTTTTGGTTGAGAAAGTGGGCTTTAATCCTCATGATATTATCTTTGACCCTAACGTCCTTGCCGTAGCTACGGGTATGGACGAACATAATAATTATGCTGTAGACTTCATCCGGGCTACCGGTTGGATACGTAAGAATCTGCCGGGTGCGCATGTCAGTGGTGGCGTTAGCAATCTTTCATTCTCTTTCCGCGGCAACAATTATATCCGTGAAGCCATGCATGCAGTGTTCCTTTATCATGCTATCCGTGAAGGAATGGATATGGGAATCGTAAATCCGGCTACGGCTGTACTTTATACCGATATCCCTGCCGATATACTGGAACGTATAGAGGATGTGGTTTTAAACCGTCGTCCCGATGCTGCCGAACGCCTGATAGAAACTGCTGAACAACTGAAAGCTGCTGCCGAACAACAGAAAGGTAATGCCACTGATAAACAAGTTGCCCCTCTTTCATGGCGTAATGGAACAAGTGTGGAAGAACGTTTGAAACATGCTTTGACAAAAGGAATTGGTGACTATCTGGAGGAAGACTTGGCAGAAGCCCTGAAACTTTACCCGAAAGCTGTGGATATCATCGAAGGTCCTTTAATGTCAGGTATGAACTATGTAGGTGAGCTCTTTGGCGCCGGAAAGATGTTTTTGCCTCAGGTGGTGAAAACAGCCCGTACCATGAAGAAAGCCGTTGCCATTCTTCAGCCTGTAATTGAAGCGGAAAAACAAGAAGGCTCCACTTCCGCCGGAAAAGTCCTGCTTGCCACGGTGAAAGGTGATGTACATGATATAGGCAAAAATATCGTTTCTGTGGTCATGGCCTGCAATGGTTATGAGATTATAGACCTTGGTGTGATGGTACCTGCCGAAACGATTGTTCAGCGTGCCTTGGAAGAAAAGGTGGATATGATTGGACTCAGTGGTCTGATAACTCCATCATTGGAAGAAATGGTACACGTGGCTATGGAACTGGAAAAGGTAGGTGCCGATATCCCTTTATTGATAGGTGGAGCTACTACCTCTCAACTGCATACAGCATTGAAAATAGCTCCTGTCTATCATGCTCCTGTAGTTCATCTGAAAGATGCTTCGCAGAATGCAACAGTAGCTGCCCGCTTGATGAATCCGAAAGCCAAAGAAGAATTAAAAGAAAAATTAAGTTCAGAATATCAACGGTTGCGTGAAAAGAGCGTTACGCAAGCACCGAAGACTGTTTCGTTGGAGGAGGCGCAGAAGAATAAGCTGAACTTATTTTAGTGATTAGGGGTTATCACTAACCCCTAATCACTATTTCTTTATCTTCTTCTTATACGTCTCATACCTCCCCATAATATCCCTCACAAAGTTATATGTCTCTATTCCACGGAAGTATCCGTTTTTGCAGACAGGGTCGGTGAAGTATTCTTCATTGCTTTTCAATAAGATGAAGTTTTCTACATTGTCTTTCCAGACATACTTGTTCTTTCCATATTTCTCAGCCAGTGCCATTGCATCCTGTACGTGGCCGATACCCGAATTGTAGGAAGCAAGTACGAAGTTGAGCCGTTCCTCTTTCGGCACTGAAGAGAAACTCTTACTGGTAGCATTGATATATTTTATGGCAGCTTTCACACTCTCTTCCGGATTCTGTTCTTTTCCTTCGGGCATTCCCATTGCACGTGCTGTAGCAGGCATCAGTTGCATTAGCCCTTTGGCACCGGCCCATGAAACGGCTGTCGTATCAAAGTTCGACTCCGTATATGCCAGAGAAGCAAGCAACCGCCAATCCCAGTCTATTTCCGAAGCATACTTTTTGAATAATTCGTCGAAATGTGAAATCTTTCCCTCACGAAGAGAAAGGATAGAAGTGTGTGGAGTTGCCTTGCTGATCTCAAAATATCTTTTCATACTGGCAGTGTAGGCGGGAGAAGTCATATTCTCTTCATGCCATTTATTAGCGGCTGCTGCCAATTCCGGACTATCCTTGCGCACCGCCCAGGAAGCCCTTTGGTCGAAACTGATGGATAGTTTAATATTCAGGTTGGGGTAATACGTAGTGTTAAGTCTGGCTACGTCATTATCGGCCACCGTATAAGGAATCTTTCCCTGGGATACTTGTGTGATGAGGTCCTCCACTGAAATACTGTCATTAGTCACTTTGTGGATATGGATGCCGCCACCGAGTTCTTTATCCAGATTTACCAAACGGTCGTAATATTTCCCGGGCTTTACATATACATCCTTACCTATCAGTTCTGTTACATCCGTCAGCGGTTTTGTCTTCCCACCTGCGCGTTGCACAATAACCTGGTGTGTGATGACCTCTTCACCGCAATAGATCAGACTATCTTTTAATTCCTTCGTGATGGGGACATTATAGGCAATGATGTCTCCTTCGCCTGCCAGTAACTTTTTTATAAGTCCCTGTACATTCCTTGCCACCACTACGCGTAGTTTTACCCCGAGACTTTTGGCAAACTGTTCACTCAACTCGTACTGGAACCCCATTTCCTGGCCACGATAGTTGAAGTAAGAAGTAGAACTGTATAGCGTCAGTACAACGAGTTCACCGCTATCTTTTATCTGTTGCAAATCGCCCACAGCTTCATCGGGCATGGAACCATGCCGTTTATTTCCGCACCCCGACAGGCAGCACAGACATAGCAAGGCAATCAGGAAAAGATTAGCAGTTACCCTCATTTAATTTTTAATTTTCAATTTTTAATTCTCAAAGATGCTTCTTTATATACATCGTCAGAATATCGATTGCCACCTGATTATTTCCTCCTTCGGGTATAATCAGGTCCGCATATCGTTTGCACGGTTCGATGAATTGCAGATGCATAGGCTTCAAGATACGGGTATACCGCTCCATAACCGCTTCTGCCGTACGTCCGCGCTCCACTACATCCCGTTGTATGACACGAATCAGACGTTCGTCCGGATCAGCATCCACAAAGATTTTGAGGTCCATCATGCTGCGCAGTTTCTTGTCGCACAAGGCAAGAATCCCTTCAATAATCACTACTTCCCGTGGCTCGATATGAATCGTTTCGGGCTCTCGTGTACAAGTAAGGTACGAGTAGGTGGGTTGTTCAATGCTTTTTCCTTCACGCAGCATGGCTACATGTTTAGATAAAAGACTCCACTCGAAGGCATCCGGGTGGTCAAAGTTGATGTTCTGTCGTTCTTCTACAGGTACATGGCTACTGTCCTTGTAGTAAGAGTCTTGCGGTAACAGTACCACTTCACCTGCCGGCAGGCTTTCAATGATTTTACGTACGACGGTGGTTTTTCCCGAGCCAGTTCCGCCTGCAATTCCTATTATTAACATCCGTTTAAGTGTATATTTAAAACAAAACGAGTATTTTTGCGGTTAATATTAATCGCTTCGGTTGACAAATATATAGATAAATCATTAAAATTGCAAAGTTATGGTCAAACACATTGTATTATTTAAATTAAAAGACGAAGCTCCGGCTGACAAAAAGCTGACAGCAATGAAAGAATTCAAGGCCGCTATCGAGGCTTTACCAGCTAAAATATCTGTTATACGTAAGATAGAAGTTGGACTCAATATGAATCCCGGCGAAACTTGGAGCATTGCCCTCTACAGCGAATTTGATACGCTGGACGACGTGAAATTTTATGCTACTCATCCCGAGCATGTGGCAGCAGGCAAGCTGATTGCTGATGTAAAGGAGAATCGCGCTTGTGTTGACTACGAGATTTAATAATAAATTATAGATTATAAGGATGAGAAAAATACTATCCATTTGTCTGTTGCTGATTGCTGTCGTGGCACAAGCGCAGATACAGGAGCCCGTCAAGTTTAAGTCGGAACTGAAGACGCTTGCAGCGGGAGAGGCGGAAATTGTATTTACCGCTACTATCGACAAGGGTTGGCATGTATATTCTACCGACCTGGGTGACGGTGGTCCTATCTCGGCTACCTTCAATGTAGAGAAGATTTCCGGTGCTACAGTTGTAGGAAAGTTGCAGCCGAAAGGAAAAGAAATAGCTTCTTATGATAAGTTGTTCGAGATGAACGTACGCTATTTTGAGTCTACGGCACAATTTGTTCAGAAGCTGAAGCTCACAGGAGGAGATTATAAGATAGAAGGTTTTCTGGAATTCGGTGCTTGTAATGATGAAAACTGTTTGCCTCCTACGCAGGTAGAATTTAATTTTTCAGGTAAAGCGGAAGTCGCTAAAGGTGCAGCAGCTACAACTCCTGCTGAAAAGGTAACAGCTCCGGCAGAGGACACGAAACCGGAAACTCAACCTGCTTCTCAAACTGAAACACCTGCGGATACAGCTTCTACTGGCATCATAGGTGGTGCAGATGGTCCGACGGATATAAATGTGGCAGGCAATATTGACTTGTGGAAACCTGTCATCAATGATCTGCAATCTTATGGTGAAACCACTTCACAGGGAGATATGTCATGGTTCTATATCTTTATCACCGGATTCCTCGGTGGACTGCTGGCATTGTTTACCCCTTGTGTGTGGCCTATTATCCCTATGACAGTAAGTTTCTTCCTGAAACGTTCCAAAGATAAAAAGAAAGGTATTCGTGATGCCTGGACGTATGGCGCTTCCATCGTGGTGATTTACGTAACTTTAGGTTTGGCCATTACGTTGATCTTTGGTGCCAGTGCGCTGAATGCACTTTCTACGAATGCTGTGTTCAATATCCTTTTCTGTCTGATGCTGGTGGTGTTTGCAGCTTCCTTCTTCGGAGCTTTCGAACTGACGCTACCCTCTAAATGGAGCAATGCAGTAGATAGTAAAGCGGAAGCAACAAGCGGTTTGCTCAGTATCTTCCTGATGGCATTCACGCTTTCACTGGTATCTTTCTCTTGTACAGGTCCTATTATCGGTTTCTTGCTGGTACAGGTATCTACAACGGGTAGCGTGGTAGCTCCGGCTATCGGTATGCTTGGTTTTGCTATTGCTTTGGCATTGCCGTTCACGTTGTTCGCTCTGTTCCCGTCCTGGCTGAAGTCTATGCCGAAATCAGGCGGTTGGATGAATGTCATAAAGGTTACCCTCGGTTTCCTGGAACTGGCTTTCGCTCTGAAGTTCCTCTCTGTAGCCGACTTGGCTTATGGCTGGCGCATTCTCGACCGTGAAACGTTCCTGGCATTGTGGATTGTTCTGTTTGCTTTACTGGGCTTCTACCTGTTGGGTAAGATCAAATTCCCGCACGATGATGACGATACGAAAGTGGGAGTGGGCCGCTTCTTTATGGCACTTTTCTCACTGGCATTTGCCGTATATATGGTTCCCGGTTTGTGGGGTGCTCCATTGAAGGCGGTCAGTGCTTTTGCACCGCCTATGCAGACTCAGGACTTCAACCTCTATAATAATGAAGTGCATGCCAAGTTCGATGATTACGATCTGGGTATGGAATATGCCCGTCAGCATGGCAAACCTGTAATGCTCGACTTCACCGGGTATGGTTGTGTAAACTGCCGTAAGATGGAGCTTGCCGTATGGACAGACTCCAAGGTAAGTGACATTATCAACAACGACTACGTACTTATTACACTTTATGTAGATAATAAAACCCCGTTGACCTCACCTGTTAAAGTGACAGAAAACGGCCGGGAACGTACATTGCGTACAGTAGGCGATAAGTGGAGTTATCTCCAACGCGTTAAATTCGGTGCCAATGCACAGCCCTTCTATGTGCTGATAGATAATGAAGGTCGCCCTTTGAATAAATCTTATTCGTATGACGAGGACATTCCTAAGTATATCGAGTTCTTGCAAACAGGATTGGAAAACTATAAGAAAGGAAAATAAACGAACGAATGCCCGGCTGATATCATGCGACCGGGCATTTTTGATTAATCAATAACTTTATGAGACATATTGTAGACATCGAGACATGGGAGCGCCGGGACAATTACAATTTCTTCCGGGGCTTTGTAAATTCCTGGTATTCCATTACCACAGAGATTGATTGTACCGAAGCCAGTGCCGCAGCGAGAGCCTCGGGCCATTCCTTTTTTCTCTATTATCTGTATGCCGTAGTGCGTTCGGCGAATGAAGTTCCGGAACTCCGTTATCGTACCGACAAGAACGGACAAGTTATTTTTCATGATGAAGTGGATATCATTTCTCCGATAGCTGTTCCAGGAAAGACCTTTTATACGGTTCGGATTCCTTACCACGAAGATTTCAAACGCTTTTATGCCGAAGCGTATGAGTTGATAACCAATATCCCCGAAGATGGCAATCCTTATGGTGCCGAAGAGGAGTTGGCAAAACAGGGAGATTATGATGTAGTGCATTTAAGCGCTGTCCCCAAAATGTATTTCACTGCCACCACCTATACGCTGGCCGAAGCCGGCAATGGTTGCAGTTACCCTTTGATGACTTCCGGTAAAGCGGTAACCCGCGAGGGGCGTCTGGTATTTCCTTTATCTATTTATGTAAATCATGCCTTTGTAGATGGTTCGCATCTGGCATCATTTTTTCAAAAGATAGAAGAACACCTGAAACGAATTTCACGGGAATAAATTGATAGAATAAGTAAGCTATGCTTTCTTCTTATTTTATCTTTTCCCTTTTTTATTTCCCGGATTTTACATACGTTTGCAGCATCTATTAAACTTTTGTTTCCCGAAAAAACTAAAGATTGCTATATGTGTGCAGATAATTTCTCAGAAGAACGTTCACTCATTCTCCGCTTGATAGGGGGGGATGAGGACGCCTTTTGTGAATTGTATGCCACTTATAAAAACCGTCTGATATACTTTGCAATGCGTTTCCTTAAATCGCGGGAGTATGCAGAAGATGTTTTTCAGGATGCTTTCACTGTAGTTTGGCAAAGCCGCCGTTTCATTAATCCCGATGCTTCCTTTTCTTCCTATCTCTACACCATTATGCGCAACCGGATACTGAACCAGTTGCGCAATGCTGCTAATGAGGAAAAACTAAAGGAGAGTATTCTTTCACAGGCATTGGACTACACGGAAGATACCAAACGTGAAGTAATGCTGAATGATTTGAAATCCCTCATTTCCCATGCCTTGCAGCAGCTGACTCCCCGCCAGCGTGAGATTTTCGAGATGAGTCGTGAAGCCCAGCTCTCTCATAAAGAGATTGCAGATAAGTTGGGCATCTCCATCAACACCGTTCAGGAGCATATATCTACCTCCCTTAAGTTGATTCGTACCTATCTCATTAAGTATTCAGGCAGTGAATATGTGGATTTGCTATTGCTGCTGATTTGCCTTAATACATAATAAATGTTAATCACACCCCAGATGTTTTCCTTTACTGTGTATTACTCTATGTAAAGGAAAAGTTTTCATGACCTTTATACTAAAAGAGCCCGCACAATGAAGAATGATGTAACAGACAAATCTATAATGCGCCGTTATCTGGATGATATGTACACCCAGGAAGAGGCCCGTGGATTATTATCCCGACTGAAAGATGATATTCATGCCCCAATGCTGGACGAATTGGCAACAGATGTCTGGAAAGAAGCCGCTATGGAAGAGCTCACCACCGGCATGGAACGTGAAAAATATAAGGAAGAAGCCAGTCGGTTACTGAAACGCATCGAACATAAGAAACGCACCTGGTTTCGGCGGATAGCCCTGACGGTGGCAAGTGCTTCTGCTGTTGTACTGCTCATTTTCGGGGGAATCAATCTACTGGGTTATATGGATAAACGACAGATTTCTTATTTGGAAGCCTCTACTTCTTATGGTGAATCCAGACAAATCCGGTTGCCGGATGGAACACAGCTGATCTTAAATTCCTGTTCCCGTGTTCGCTATCCGAACAGTTTTGTAGAAGATGAACGGCAGATAGAACTGGAAGGCGAAGCTTATTTTCAGGTTCAACGAAACGAAAAGCAACCTTTTATTGTCAGGACCGCCCGTTTTGATGTAAGGGTTCTGGGAACTTGCTTTGATGTGAAAGCTTATTCTTCGGATGAAGTTGTTTCTGTAGATGTGGAAAGTGGCAAAGTACAGGTGGATCTGCCTGAAGCGATGATGCGTTTGCAGGCTAAGGAACAAGTGTCGATCAATACACTTTCCGGTGAATACAGCAAACGGCGCGAAGAACGTGATGTTGCCGTATGGCGCAAAGGTGGATTACGTTTTAGCAGCACTCCGGTGCGCGATGTGGCTAAAGAGCTTGAACGCATGTATAATTGTCGCATTACGTTTGCGGAAGGACAGGAGTTCAACAACCTGATTTCCGGAGAACATGAAAATAAAAGTTTGGAGGCAGTACTCCAATCAATGGAATATACCAGTGGCATCCGGTATAGAAAAGAAGGAAATCATATCTTCTTATTCAAGTAGCAGAAAAGCATGGATATACGTCCGGCTGGTAAACGGATATGTATTATAATATATGTGAGTATTAATATGTTTAACCTTTAATTAAAAGAGAATATAGAATATGAAAGCACCCACTTAGCGTCTCCTCTAAGAAAAATAGGAGCTGTCTCACAGAGAAGCCCCTATCTCGTAATGCGAACAGGTATTCATTCGTTTCGACCCGCGTGAATCATGTATCGCAAATTACTCCTTTGTTCTAATTAATTTTATCAATTACTAAAACGCACAAATAAATGAATAATCTTCCTAATTCCAAAAGGAAAAGTAGAAATATACATTCGTTTTTAGCTTTTTTACTATTCGTATGCTTGTCATTGATGCCTGATCAGGCACAAGCTCAGAAGGAAAAAACTGTAACGTTAAACGTTCAGAATGAAACTGTAGAGAATGTTTTTGTTCAGTTGGGCAAGCAGACAGGCTTGAAATTCTTTTATGATCAAAATGTTGTGAACACTGCTCCGCGCATATCTATCAAAGTAAAGAATAGTCCCCTGCAGACTGTTCTGGACAAGATTACGGAGCAAACCAATTTGTTTTTCAATAGGGACAATAATACAATATCTGTAGGCAAACAAAAAATCGGGAACGATGCCCTGAAGTCGAAAACAAGAACAATAAAGGGAACAGTGGTAGATGAAACCGGTGAATCGGTAATCGGTGCTACTGTAATGGTGAAAGGCACTACTAATGGTGTAACCACTAATCTTGATGGAAATTACACGTTGAACGATGTTCCCGATGGTGCTACTATCTTAATTTCCTATATCGGTTACCAGACCGTTGAACTAAAGTCCGGCAGTAAGGAACTGGCAAAAATTACATTAAAAGAAAACAGCGAATTATTGGATGAGGTTGTAGTCTTGGGATATGGCAATATTCGCCGTAGTGATGTGACGGGATCTATTGCGTCTGTTTCCTCGGAATCTATCTCTAAAGTAGCCTCTGCCTCCGTGGCCGATGCCTTGGCGGGAAAGATGGCAGGTGTACAGATCACTACAACAGATGGTGCATTGGATGCTGAAATCAGTATTCGTGTACGTGGTGGAGGATCAATCACTCAGGACAATTCACCGTTATTCCTGGTCGACGGCTTTCCGGTTGACGATTTGAGTGGTATTCCGCCTACGGATATCGAGTCTATTGATGTCTTGAAAGAGGCTTCTATGACTGCTGTTTACGGTGCCAGAGGTGCGAATGGTGTAGTCATCGTAACCACGAAGAACCCGAAGATGGGTAAGACCTCGGTTCAATTCAATAGCTATGTACAGACACGTACACTGGCAGGGAAGTTACCGGTAATGAACAACTATGAATTTGTGATGGCGGAGTACGAGTACCAGATGATACGTAAAGGATCGGCTGATACTTTTATTAAGAATTTTGGCTATTATGATGATATTGACTTATACAAATATACGGACTCTACCGACTGGCAGGATGAAGTGCTGGGAGGCAATCCGATTTCACAATACTATAATCTGACTATCAGCGGCGGTAGTGAAAAGACGAAATTTAATCTAAGTTATAACCGTAATAAAGATGAAGGACAGCTGATAGGTTCCGGTCTGTCACGTAACAATATTATTCTGAAGCTGAACCATGACCTGTTCAGAAACCTGAAACTGGAGACGAATGCCACATATCGCACCCGTACCATTGACGGAGCAGGTACATCGGGAACCAATATTGTCACGGCTCTTCGTTTCCGTCCCACAAACGGACTAACTTCCGGCGCATCCCTTGACCCGGATGATGATGATGAAAATCTGGATGAAGATGGTAATTCCTTAAATCAGAGATACACCCCGTTGGAGGAAAATAAGCAGAACTATAGAAAAAGGGAAGAAACTGCAATCAGCCTCAAAGCAGCTTTGGTGTGGGATATGTTTAAAGGAATGCAATTCCGCTCCGAATATGGCATCAGCACAACGGACTCGAATGATGATCAGTTTTATGGAGCTTTATCCGGCACAGCGTCTGCTGCGGGAATGAATAATATGCCTTCGGCTAAGCGTACTAAAACACATAAAGAGTCGTACCGACTGGCAAATACGCTGACTTATCGCAATTTGTTCCGTAAAATTCATAATGTAAACCTGATGCTTGGACAGGAAATAAACCATTCGCAGAATAACAATACTTTTATGAGTGCACGTTATTTCCCGGTTTCCATTACGGCAGAAGCGGCTCTTGAAAACTTTGCACTGGGCACTCCACACCAGAGCACCAGTTATAAAGCTGCTCCGGACAGAACAGCCTCTTTCTTTGGCCGTGGCTTGTACGATTACAAAAGCCTTTACTATGCCACTTTTACATTTCGTGCAGACGGCTCGACGAAGTTTGCACCCGGTAAGCAATGGGGCGTGTTTCCTGCCGGTTCCATAGCTTGGAGACTTTCCAAAGAGAAATGGATGAAATCGGTCAAGTTTATTTCAGAACTGAAACTGAGAGCAAGTTACGGGTTGGCTGGTAACAACCGTATCAGTGATGATTTGTGGCATAACATCTATCGTGTGTATAGCGGATCAAGTGCTCCCGGTTTCAATAATGAAGAATATAATTACTATCAGTTTGCCGACCAGACTTATTTGTATGATCCGGATTTGAGATGGGAGACTACCATTACACGAAATCTCGGTTTGGATTTCGGTATCTTCAAAAACCGTTTAACCGGTACAGTCGATGTATACTGGAATACAACTAAAGATTTGCTGGTGCCGTCAATCATTCCTAATTCATCAGGTTACTCGCGACAGATGACAAATGTAGGCCGGACTTCCAATAGAGGAGTTGAGCTTTCATTGAACGGTAAAATCGTCCAGACAAAGAACTTTAATCTGTCTGCCAGTTTCAATGTGGCCTTTAATAAGAACAAAGTCGATAAGCTTTCTTCCGGTGAGACGGAATGGAAAACAAAAGCTTCCTTGTCCAACTGGTATGGAACCTACAATTATAAAATGGAAGTGGGTAAAAGTATGGGACTCATCTATGGTTTTGTGAATGATGGTTTTTATACGGTTGACGATTTTAATTTTGATGAAACGACAAAGAAGTGGACTTTGAAACCGGGAGTTCCGGATAATTCTTCATTCAGCTCAGGTAACTTTAGCTTTAAACCGGGAGCAATGAAGTTCAAGAAACTGTCTGATTCCGACTCAGACTTGATAACGGAAGAAGATATGACGGTCATTGGAAATACGAATCCGAAGGTAACTGGTGGTTTTGGCCTTTCCGGCAGTTGGAAGAATTTGGATTTTACCGCGTTCTTTAATTATATGTGCGATTTTGATGTATTCAACGTCAATAAACTTTATTTGAATTCGGCTGTTCGTCGCAACTATTCCAATCTGTCTACCAATATGAATTTGGCACGCCGTTTCCGCTATGTGGATGATGCCGGTGTCAATGTCTCCAGTGATCCGGTTGCATTGGCCGCATTAAATCAGAATGCTGCCACTTATTCCTGGATGTCCGTTACACAGGGTATCACAATGAGCGATTTGATTGAAGACGGTTCATTCCTGCGTCTGAGTACGCTGACTGTGGGATATACATTTCCGCAACGCTGGTTGAGCCGCCTAGGAGTCAAGAGTCTGCGTCTGTACTTCTCCGGTAGTAACCTGTTCACTTTGACGGGATATAGCGGATATGATCCGGAAGTGAATATACAGAAAGGTTTGACGCCGGGTATAGATAATAATGTGACTCCTCGCAGTCGTGTTTATACGCTTGGAATGAATTTGAATTTTTAATACTATAGAATTGAACCATGAGAAAATTTTATATTCCAGTTATCATATTGATGATACTTACATCTTGTGAAGATTACCTGAATGTAAATTCGCCTTCCACTTTTGATAAAGATTATATATTTACCAGTGAATCGGAGATTGCGACTGCCGTCAATGGCATGTACGTACCGATGGTCAGTGGTAAGGGATGGGTAGGCAACCTGGCCCAGAAAATGCTGTTTAATACGGATGTGGAGTTTACTACGGTCACTACGTCGTCCAATCTGAAAGAGAGTGCTTTCGAACCGAGTGCAGGTGACATCAGTTCGTACGGCAGCATCTGGACAGGGATGTATGATGGAGTGAACAGGACGAATGATGTGATAGAAGGTATCGAACAAAGTCCTCTGTTTGAGGCTGCTGATAAAACCAAGCCTTCGCGGTTAATGCATTATTATGGTGAGGCGAAAGTTCTGCGTGCCATGTACTATCTGGAGTTGGTGAGGAATTGGGGAGACGTTCCTTACAGGCGGAAACCGGCAGGAAACAAGGATGAACTGTTTATCGGTGCAACTGACCGTGACATCATATTGACAGACATGATCAATGACCTGATTGAAGTTGAACCGGTCATGTGGTATGCGGAAGAATCGGACAGGGGAGTGGAAGCGGCATCAAGAGAGTTTTGCCAGGGATTGATTGCCCGTATGGCATTGTATAGAGGAGGATGGACTCTGCGTCCGGATTACTCGAACCCTGCCGCTATCGGTTCAATGCAGCGCAATGATGACTGGCAGAAATATTATGAGATAGCCGAGAAATATGCAGGTAAAGTGATTAATGAAGGCAAACACTCGCTGAATCGCTCATTCCGTCAGGTTTGGGTGGACGAATGTAGTTGGATTGTTCCGGTGAATGATGATAATATCTTCGATGTACCGGCAAAGGTAGGAGGCTCCGGAGAGTTGGGATATTCCTGGGGAACATACATCGTTTCGCAAAAGAATTCAGAGGGACAGAATGCATCTAATGCTCCGCATGGATATTCTTCGGGAGGTTCCAAACTGGCGCTTACCTATATGCTGTCGTTTGATAATAAGGACTTGCGCCGCGACCTTACGTGCGAGATGTTCCGCTATGAAAATTCTGGAATGACTAATATAGTCCAGAAACCGATAGCCGCCCTTACGGTTTATTGCGGAAAATGGAACCGCCTGTTTATGGCAACTCCTCTGGGCAGTACTTCCAATAAAGGTACCGGAATCAATTACACTTATATGCGGTATGCAGACGTGCTACTGATGTATGCCGAAGCTGCCAATGAGAATCATAACGGCCCTACACCCCAAGCCAAAGAGGCTCTGAAGAAAGTCCGCAACCGTGCTTTCGCGGCGGAAGATCAGCCGGAAATGGTAGACACCTATGTCGATAAACTTACTTCAAAAGAAGATTTCTTTGATGCAATCGTTAAAGAACGCGCATGGGAGTTTGGGGGTGAAAAGCATAGAAGATATGATCTGGCGCGTTGGAATCTGTATGGAAAGACCCTTTATAACTTGTATTTTGATTGGATTACGTTAGGAAAAGTTGCCCGTACCAAGCAATATGAGAATACGACCACTGCATTTGAGGAACCGACTTATGATGAACGTTTTGAATCTTATCCGGCAGTTGCTTATTACAAAATGGTCGATGCCGTGAATCCGGCTGCCGTATGTGTATCGCAGACCATAGACTGGTATAAAGAAGGAGGCAAGAACTCTTATGATGAGGCTTTTGAATCCTATCCTTCAAAGGCACCTACGGGATATACACTTATCAATATGTGTAATCAATATTGCACGCAGGTCAAGAATACCTCGAATCCGCGTCAATGGGTTCCTGCCCCTGCTGTCTTGTTTTCCTTTTACGGCTATATCAATGAATCGAATGCCGCAACTGTGAATCCGGAAACCGATCCGGTCCGCTATCTGGTACCTATACCTCCCGATGCATTGTCAAGCCATCAGGGACTGTTGAAGAATTATTATGGATATTAAAAAAGAGAGTATGAAAAAGTTATTGATATATTTGATACCTGTATTGGCATTTTGTCTATTGAATATTACTTCATGCAAGGATGAGGCGGAAGAGCTGCCCCGCCTGTTCAGACCTTCCTTTATAGCCTCCTCCTGTTTTGCGGAAGGGAATTCGATTACCCTTGCCTGGAGAACATCCGGAGAAGCGACTTCTTATACGGTGGAGCTTTCGCGTGACCAAACTTTCCAGTCGGAACCCGCTGCAACGCAGACCGTAAACAACGGTAAATGCACTTTTACAGGTTTGCGTTATGAAACAGGTTATTATGCCCGGGTAAGAGCGAATAATGAGAGCCTGGATATCATTTCAAACTGGACGGAATATTCTTCTCTTATTACCACTTTGACGCGTATCATACCCAAGGTACTTTATGTATTGGATGAACACCAGATAACGGAGAATTCGGCTGTGATAGAATGGAGAGTCTCTGACCAGAATCCTGTGGACGGTGTTTCTATCTGGCAACAGGAAAATGGAACGGATGAAAAGCACTTTGACTTGTCCGGATCGGAAATAGCTTCAGGCAAGTATGTAATTTCAGGATTGGCTCCCCGTACATCCTACTATGTTGCATTGACCAATAGTAAAGCTCCCGAAGGTGCGGAAAAGTACAACCGGCAGAAATTCACAACAGCCGGTATGCCTTCCGGTGCCGTCCTGGTGACGGATGGCGTTGACTTACTGTCAAAGATAAAAGAGGGAATGGATGATGACAGCCAATCAAGTTTGATCTTTCAATTGAAAAACGGGGTTGATTATTATCTGTCGGCAGACGGACTTCCCGAAAGTAGCACCGGTGACATCAAACTGACGAAAAGCATTGCATTCCTGGCTAATCCCGGAGATCGCCCTACGCTCTATATACGTAAAGGTGGCTTCATCATTAAACCGGAAGTGAATAATATTCCTGAAATCAACTATTTTATTGTTGAGAATGTGAATGTCAAAGAGCCAATCGTGTCCGGAGGAAGTGGCGGTAGCAAAACACGCTTGTTGAATATCGGCAAGCACGATGCCGGAACTGATATCACGATAGACCGTTTTGAAATCCGTAACTCCGATATTGTCTTGCCTTCTACCGTTCTGATGATGAGCGATGCCAGCGAAGGAATGACGACCATCAACCATATCCGGATTGATAATTGTCTGGTTACCGGAATCAATGACACCAAATATGTAACGAAACAGTTCGGATTCATACATGCCATCAATAAAGGTTCCAATGTCTGGAATGATGTTTCTGTAACGAACTCCACCTTCTATGAATTTTATATCTCACCGGGTGTCTTTGGAGTGCTTACCGCCGATGTGCCGATTTCGGCTAACGCTAAGGTGTCTATCTCAAATTGTACATTCTATAATTGGGCTACAAGCAAGTCGTCGTATACGGCAATTGGCAATTTCTCTAAACTGTCTGTTGCATTGCCACTATCTGTTAATGCCTGTGTTTTTGGATATAGTGCAGGAAAGGCTCTGGTTCCGGGACAAGTCAATCTGACGGGAAAGAATAATTATTGCACCACAGACTTTGAGCAGGCAGCCGATACTGGATTGACGTTGATAGATTTGGGTATGTCGGATTCTTCATTTTTCAGGAATGCTAAGGATGGTGACTTTACGATTATCAATACCGGGTCTACGGTTTATACCCAGGAATATGGTGACCCGCGCTGGATAACAGTTTCCGAATACTAACTTATTGATAAAAAACAGAAAGTGTAAGATTCTGTAAGAGGGCTGTGCTTAGTATGGACGGATTTTGATTCGTTCATACGGGCCGCCTATTGACTATACACTATTAAAATAGGAGATTAGAATAATGAGATATGCTACAATTGGAATACTTCTTCTGGCATGGGGCCTGTTGGCCTGTGATGAAAAAGAGGAGGTTTCCGGTCCGTCTGTTCCTTTCCCTGATTATGGAGCAGTACTTGCTTTTCCGGGAGCAGAAGGGTACGGACGCAATGCGGTAGGCGGAAGACATGGCGAGGTCTATCACGTCACTACGCTTGCTGACTCTGGAAAAGGCTCTTTGCGTGATGCGGTGAGTAAACCCGGAAGAATCGTTGTTTGTGATGTTGCGGGAATCATTCGCCTGCAATCCCCGCTTGCTTTTTCCAAGAATCTGACTATTGCTGCACAAACGGCTCCCGGTGACGGAATTGTCGTTTATGGAAATCATGTTTCTTTTTCCGGGGCCGACAATGTCATTTGCCGCTATCTGCGCATACGGATGGGAGTGAACGGGAAAGACGGTAAAGATGCCGCCGGTGTCGCTTACGGAGCGAATATGATTTTTGATCACATGTCGGTCACCTGGGGACGTGATGAATGTTTTTCCATCAATGGAGATCCGAAGAAACCGGGCGATCAGCCCCGGAATATAACTATCCAGAACTCCTTTATAGGGCAAGGCCTGCAACCACATTCTTGCGGTGGACTTATCCAGACTACGGCTGAAAATGGAGTGACTTTATACCGTAACCTGTATATCGACAACAAAACCCGTAATCCGAAAGTGAAAGGCCTGAATCAGTTTGTAAACAACGTCGTTTACAACTGGGGTAATGGCGGTGCTTATATCATGGGTGATACGGAACAGACTTCCGAAGCCGATATCCGGAATAACTATTTCATAGTAGGTGCTACTTTAAATTATGATGGGAAAACGCTGGGAGCCACAGCTCCCTTCACGCGCTATAACGAACATTTTCGTGCCCATTTATCCGGCAACTATTATGATGGAAATAAGGATGGAGTGCTGAATGGTCGCGAACTGACCCGTGAAGATTGTACGAAACGGAAACAAGAGTCTGGCACTGAAGTCGTGATAACTCCTACTTTTCTGGATAAACCGTCGGATGTGCATCCCGCTATCGAAGGTTTGATGACTGCCCGGGATGCTTACGAGTGGATCGTACAGCATGGTGGAGCCTCATTACCCGCCCGTGATCAGGTAGATAGCTATCTTGTTGAAGAATTAACTTCATTGGGTAGGAAAGGAGGAATTATTCTCACAGAGATGGACCTGCCTACACAAGGCCCCGGTGAAATAAAGTCGGGGACCAAACCACTGGATACGGATAATGATGGTATGCCCGATGACTTTGAAGATACATACGGACTTGATAAAAATGATCCGTCCGACGCTATGAAGATAGCTTCCAACGGATATACTAATATTGAAAATTACATATTCCTGATAAACAAATGAAAAAGATATATACTTATTTGATCTTCTCATTCGCCCTGCTGTGCAGCACTTCATTGATTGCGCAGACCAATGAGAAAGCCAGAGAAACTGCTGTAATGATTGCCGACCGCATTCTGAAGTCAACAACCTATGATTTTGTAGATAAGAAAAGTGGCAAGACCTACACATCGCTCAAAAACGTACCTTTAAATAAGAATGTGAAAGTACAAAGCAAATACCTGGATTGGCATTACACAAATGGAGTCACCAACATAGCCCTGATGGAGTTGGGAGATAAATTAGGCACTTCGAAGTACGAGAACTATGTTCTGGAGAACATGAATTTCATTTTCGACGATGCAAACCAGGACTACTTTCATCGCCTGTATGACCAAACACTGGAGCAGGAAGGTTGGAGAGCCGTGAACCATGTGAATTGGCACATGATTTACCGGAATAAACGTCTGGATGATAATGGTCCTATGGGCGCCAGTCTGATTGTGCTCAACCGCCGTCATCCGGAACAGGCTTTCCAGAAGTATATCGACCAGACTGATCATCACCTGATGGTGTCCGAACCTCGTCTTGCCGATGGCACTATTGCCCGGTTATGGCCGCATGTCAATACCATTTGGGCCGATGATGCCTTTATGGCCCTTTCTTTTCTGGTCAGGATGGGAGAGGCAACAGGCGATGCCAAATACTTTGATGATGCAGCCAATCAGATATTGAACTATACCCGCTATCTGTGGTGCCCCGAAAAAGGATTGTACTATCATTGCTATCACACGGATAACAAAGCGCATGGCGTTGCCCATTGGTCCAGGGCAAACGGATGGGTTTTCATGGCTACTGCCGATTTGCTGGCACGAATGCCCGCCGACCATCCGATGCGTGAAGATGTCATCCGGAACTTCCGTATGCAGGCGGACGGACTGATTCGTTATCAGGGTGTGAACGGATTGTGGCATCAGCTTCTGGATAAGGAAGATTCCTATGAAGAAATCACGGGAACCGCCATGTTCGTCTTCGGCATTGCCAGAGGGGTGAAACAAGGGTGGCTGCATCCCGACTATATCTATGTGGCATGGGAAGGGTTGAAAGGCATGCTCACCAAGATTACTCCGGAAGGTGATGTAACGGCTATCTGTGCAGGTACGGGCATAATGCCTGCTTTGTCATTCTATTATAACCGTCCCCAGTGGAAGAATGATCCGATGGGAGAAGGCCCGGTGCTGAGGGCATTGGTGGAAATGATTGACGCACCTAAGTATACGGAAATCAAGGCCGAACAGCAATACGATAAAATCAAGTGATTTCTTGATATTACAGGAGTATTACAGATTTATTACAGAATCTTTCTTTAGCTTTGCATCTTCTAAGAAAATAAGTTGAAGTAAACCTTTGAGGATAATATGCTAAAGAAATATTCTGTATTACGGGGATTTGTCATTTTATGTGTAGGACTGTTTGTCTTCTGTCTGCCTCCTTTGCAGGCACAGGACAGTGATTTCGTGACCTGGAACAAGATGAAAGCCCGGCACGATGTATCCTCCAAAGTGGAACTTTACGGAGATGTCGAGATGCGTACCCGTGACGCACTGGATGAGATAGACCGTTGGGGCTTCGGCGTAGGTACTTCCGTTCTTCTTCTTCCGTTTCTAAAAGCTGAGGGCGGTTACGAATACCACTACCGCAACCGTGGTGAAGATGGTTGGAAATCCCGGCACCGTTATCATGCAGGTGTCTCTTTTACTCTTAAAAAACGACAATGGACGTTCACCCTGCGCGAACGTTTTCAGCATACTTTCGACGGACGCGGAGCGGATGAATTCCGTCTCCGCACCCGCCTGAAAGCTGCTTATAAGGTAACTACATGGTCACCGTATGTCTCTTTAGAGCAATATCACGGTCTGGGCAAAGATGAATGGTTTCATGCCTCCCGCTTCCGTGCCCGCGGTGGGGTGGAAGCTAAACTGTCGTCCTCTTGGTCGGCAGACGTTTTCTATTGCTACCAGCACGAGAGTAATCTGGACAGGCATATTCTGGGGTGGGAGTTGATTTACCGATTCTGATTCATACTCTTTCTTTTTACTCATTTATTTGTAGGTATGCGATGCGTTCACTATATTTGTATGTTCATTGTTTGTGAACAGGGTTTATTAGTGAACAAAAGATGCTACTGAAATGGAAAAAGAACTGATTCATGAAGTTGAAAATAAACTTGTTGAAATAGTAGGTCGAAGCAATGTTTATGTAAAAGCAAGTCCGATTCCGGAATTTGACTGGATGTTGTGTATCAGAGGTTATGAATTTCTATGTGAAGTTAAAAAGACGGTTACGAGAAGTAATTTCGGTAGCATACAAATGAAGTTGAGGACATGGCAAGAAAACACAGATAAGCCGATTTTGCTTGTAGCACAAAACATTTATCCTCTTTTGATGGATGAATTTGCCCATCAGGGAATTAACTGTTTAGATAGTGCAGGAAACTGTAGGATTAAGGTCGGTGATTTGCTAATGCATATTGAAGGAAGAAAAGTACCTCCTAAGTTTCAGGCAACATCTGCCAATAGAAGTCGTTTGTTTCAGGAAGCCGGAATAAGAATCATATTTCGTATCTTGTTAGAGCCGGATTGGCTAAATCTGTCTTATCGGCAGATGCAACTATCTACCAATGTTTCCTTGGGTTCAATAACTGTTATAATGAACGAGCTTTTAGAATCAGGATATTTGTTGAAGACGAACAAAGGGAAATTCTTAAAGAATAAGCAGGACCTATTGGAACGCTGGGTGGTTGCTTACAATGAAATTTTGAAGCCTAAACAGCTAATAAGGAGAATGACTTTCAAAGATGCAGAGCTTCATAAGAATTGGGCTGATTTAAAATTACCATCTGACATATATTGGGGGGGAGAACCTGCCGCTAACTTGGTTGATGGTTATCTGTATCCTGAGTTATTTACCCTTTATGGCGGTACTATGGGCGATTGGGTAAAAGCAGGCCTCAGACCGGATGATGAGGGTGAAGTTTTCGTTTATAAGAAGTTCTGGAGTAGTGTTGAGCAAAGTCAGGTCACTCCGGCATTACTAATTTATGCAGATTTAATGGGAAGCGGCAACAGCCGGAATATTGAAGCTGCTCAAAGAATTTATAATAATGAATTACAATATCTCCAGTGATGAGTTTGATAATCTCTTAATAAAAGAGTTGTTAGAAAAACTTAGCCGATATTTCGAAAAAGAGAAGCTTCCTTTTTATGTGATAGGGGCAACAGCTCGTGACATCATTATGCAGAGGCTGTTGCAACAGAGATCTGCCAGACATACGCAAGATTTGGATATTGCTATAGCTATAGCCGATTGGCAAAAGTTTGAGGAAATCTCAAACGGTATTGCGCAGATGGATGGTTTTGAGAAGTCTTTGAGTCAAAAGCAACGCTTTTATTATAAGAAAGTATATGAGATAGATATTATCCCATTTGGCGAAGTTGCAAAAGAAGATAAGTGCATTTATTGGCCGCCCGAAGAAGAATTTAAAATGTCAGTTCAGGGTTTTGATGAAGCCTTGAAAGATTTCATGATAGTCAGGGTGGACGGTGAATTTGATATACGGGTTGTTTCTTTACCGGGTTTGTTTCTTTTGAAATTGAATGCGTGGATAGAACGTAATATGGAAACAAGCAAAGATGGTGAGGATCTATGGTATATCATTGAAAATTATTTTGATGCTTGCCAGGAGCATTACACTGAAATCAATTATCATCAGGAAGTTTATGATATGGATGATTTTGATTTGTCCGTAGCTGGTGCCCTCTGGTTGGGGTATGATATCGTGTCTATTCTTACTCCTGTACAATTAGAGTATTATCATAACATATTGGAGCATGAATTATCGCTTGAAGAAGAAAGCCGCCTTATTGAGCATATGATGAAGCAAAACATAGCTGTTTCTTATGAGAAAGTTTACAGGGTAATATCTCAGATATCGTCAATTTTGTGTGGGGCAATTTAAAAACGATCTTTTCCCATAAACTTACAACTCTTGTCATAAGTAGACAGCTTTCATATTAAAGCCTTCTGGCGACTACGAACTTCGTTTTCGCACTCATCAGAAGGCTATTTATAGGGTAACTATTGCTTATTTATTTGTCCCCATCCAAGTCCATTTATGCCAGATATGTTCCAATGGACCTTGTTTATGTTTACTCAACCACCATTTACAGAATTTCACTTGCAACAGGAACATGCAAAATCCGATTAGCAGACTGAGCGTATATCCACAATAAGGAGCCAGATACAGACCGATAGGGAAGTAAATCAGTGCTCCCATTATGGACTGGGATATATAGTTCGTAAGACTCATTTTTCCGTAGAATCTCAGGCTACTGACGGCTTTACTGAACTTTTCACGTTGGTAAAGCAATACGAATGAAGCTACCAGTACGAAAGTAAAAGCTAACTTTTGCCACATGTCGAATGCAGTTCCGGCTGTTTGCTGTATGATTGTACTGTTCTGCATAATCAACTCTTTCAGGGCATAGAGAGGAGCAAAAGAGATTGCGGAGATAATCAATATCTTTATCCAAAAATGGAGATTCTTTTCCGTCGTAACGAAAAGCTGCTTTCTGCCGATGTAGAAGCCTAAGAGGAATAATCCGGCTGTTTGGAAGAAGCGTCCTGCATTTACTGCCCATAATAAGCTGGCTTTCTGACCTAAAGTAACGTTCCCCCAGATGAAATCCCAAAAGTTGCCGGCCTGAGTGTACTCTGCCACTTCTGCGTACATTTCGCCTACTTTCAGATCTGGTAACTGATGTGCGGGATTGATCAGATTGGCTATGTAATGATACCATTCAACAGGTTGTAACAAGAAGATAATGGAAGTGATGAGAATAGCTTTATCACTCCAATTCCGGGTAAAGAACAGGACAAGCCCGACAATTACAAATAGCAATAATACATCTCCGGCAGGGAAGAAAGCAGCGTTTAATGTTGCAAATGCAGCCAGCAGAACTAAACGCCATAGGAAACGATAGCCGAAGTCCTTGCCTTGCTTCTTCTGATTATTGCTCTGAATGTAAAATGTAAATCCGAACAGGAGAGCGAAGATTGCGTAAGATTTTCCGGCAAATAGGGTGAAAACACCGCTTAATACTCCCTGATCCAATATGTTTAGCCAAGTTGGTGAATCTGTGGGATAAACGGGAAAAATGAAATGTTCAAGACTGTGAACCAAAAGGATAGCCATTACGGCAAAGCCTCGTAGGGCATCTACTACCTCGATACGAGGATTCTTGTTGCTTAGTTGTTCCATGAATTATTTATTTAGTAATGTTTTAATTCGTTTATTCATCGGTTTTTCAAAATAGTAGTAGGAGAGTAAACTTAATAGGACGATGATACAGAATAAGATCGGAATTGAAATATACCATGCTATATGAAAGTTACTTCCTTTTTGCCATTCTGCATAGGACAGCAGCACAAAAAGATGAATCAGATAGAAGCTGTAACTGATCTCTCCGCCAATCACTAAAATACGATTGGATAAGAGGCGTGAGACTATACCTTTTTGTAGAGAGAAGCTGATCAGAAGAAATGCAACCGGAAGCCAGTAGTAACAGGAATACCGATACACTTTGGGTATTTCAGCCGCATAGAGATAAAAAGCTAAAAATAAGACGATGGATGCTATTTCAATGATACTTCCTTGATATGCAGTGATGTTTTTACCTTTCAAACGGTCGTACAATTGAAACAGTAGCATGCCGGCTAAAAAATCTGGTAACCGGGTAATCGGATTGACGTACCAATATCCTTTTATATCGGTTTCCGGCGTAAAATGCATGCCGATCACAATCAATACGGCAGAAACTAAGAAAACGCAGAGCAATTTTTTATAATCCTTTGCTATGGGTATCAGGAATGGGAAGCAGAGGTAAAATAGCTGTTCGCAACATAAGCTCCACGAAGGGCTGTTGAATGAGAAAAAGTAGTCGGCTTTTGGAATGTAGGCATTTGTCAATGTGAGTGAAGCTAAGAAGTGTTTGAGCCAATCTATTGCTCCTGACGCAATGACATAGTTTCCTAAGGCGACGGCGATAAATAGAGTCAGCCAGTGCAAGGGATAAATACGGGCGATGCGTGCTACCCAAAAAGCCCGTTTGGTTATCTTGTTTTCACTGAATCTCTTCTGGTAATTGTAAGCTATGATAAAGCCGCTTAGCACAAAAAAGAAACTGACACCCACAAATCCTTCTTTGAAGAAATGGGTGTCAAAGAATTTATCTATAGTATAGCAATGTGCTCCAAACACCATCAAAGCAAATATAAACCGTAAGGAGGTAAGTGTATTTATCATAGCTCTGTATTTTGTAGCCTTTTTGGATGTTTTTTATTTTGACTCCTCAAATATACGAAAAGAGGAAGATTAATGTCTTTTAGGCTGTTCTTTTTTAGTGGAATTTCGCATTTTATCATAAAAAAGAGACTTACATGTGCTAATTATGCAAGTCTCTTGATGTAAAATACTAAATATAGTATTCTCTTTTTAGAAAATATAATAAAAAGCTCCCATCCATACCCCACCTTTAACCAAAATGAGTATATTTGCCCGCATCATTCTATTTTTTAACCTTAAAAACACAGTTTAAATGCAGCGTAAAGCCCCGCAAACATCTGATATTGACGATGAAACACTTTTTGCTAAAGTGGAGCGGGGAGATGTAGAGGCATTTACTGCGGTTTACAATAAATATCACAAATTGCTTTATGCATTGGCCTATCGCTATTTGATGAGTTCTGCGATGGCAGAAGACGCTGTGCAGCACGTATTTACCCGTTTCTGGGAATTCCGTTCGGAGCTTCGGGTAGGCATCAGCCTGAGAAACTACCTGATAACAATGACTAAAAATCATATACTCAATGTGATACGCAATGAGAATACCGCCCTTACCAAGAATTATGAGATAGCTCAGGGCACCCCTGCTTACGAAGATACCCTTGTTGACAGTCTGGAAAAGAAAGAACTGATGTCCATCTTTTATAAAGCAGTTGATATGTTACCGCCCCAGAAGCGGGAAATCTGTCTGATGAAGGTGCGCGAAGAACTCTCCAACCAAGAGATAGCCGACCGCCTGAAACTCTCTATCAATACAATCAAAACCCATTATTCCGATGCGCTGAAACTGCTGCGCGTCCATTTGGGAAAATTGCTAATTTTTGTTACGTACCTCACCTTGTTAAGGTATTTAAGTGTCTATTTAACAGTATGAGTACAGAGAATATGAATACACCTACAGAAAAACAGATACAGGAAGTGCTGGCAGGGACATCTACTCCTGAAGTTGCCCGGATCGTAGCGGCTTGGTTTGCTACCGATGAGGGTGCGGCCTATCTGGCTAAAAGTATGGACCGTGATGCCGTACAGATCAAACAAGGATTCGAAGAACTCTATGTCAATCACGAAATCCCGTCCGAAGAGATGTTTGCCCGTATCCGCCGCAACATCCGGCAGAAACGCATCCGCAGGATTACCTTCCGTGTGGCAGCCGTACTCATTCCGTTTGTGCTGCTGATAGGGCTGTTTGTCCAGGTGAATACCCGTGTCGATCTGCTGGGTGATTCCGGTTACGAAGAAATCTATGTGCCCAAAGGTGAGCGCCTGCAAATGATGTTTCAGGATGGCACACGTGCTTATATAAATTCAGATTCACGCCTGAAGTATCCAAAGAAATTTGCGCTGTCCAGCCGTGAAGTCTATCTGGAGGGCGAGGCCTATTTTGTAGTCTCAAAGAATTCCCACCGACCTTTCATTGTCAATCTTAACGGGCCTGCCGTGCATGTTCTGGGAACTTCGTTCGATGTTCAGGCTTATCCGGAGAATAAGGATATCACAGTCTGTTTGGACGAAGGCCGTGTTAATCTGACACTTGCTTCAGATAAGAAATATCCGTTGAAACCCGGTGAGAAACTTGTCTATAACAAAGAAAGTGAGCGTTGTACCATTACCCGACATGCTGATATTCATCTGTCTTCCTTGTGGAAAAAGAATGTGATAGCTTTCAAGGATGCCCCGCTGTCCGAAGTTATCAAAGTGCTAAATCGTTGGTATGATGTGAACTTCAAGATAGAAGACCAGTCAGCTTGGGATGTATACTTTACGATTACATCAGAGAATACGCTTCTCGAAAAAGTTCTGGGTGATCTGGAAAAGATTGCGCCGTTACGGTTTGAATATAAAGAGGCTGAAAAGGAAGTGATAGTCACAAGAAAAAAAGAGGATTCCCGTCTAATGCATTGATTATGTAGATTTGAGTTGTAAACAATATGTGAAATAAAAGTGCGTATTGCAGGTAAAATTCCGTTCAGTAAAGTGCGCATTGCAGGTAGTTTACGCTATATTAAACTTGCGCATTACAGAAAGTATCCTTGTTTTTGCGCATTGACTATATTGAATTGCATGATATTTAAAAGTAAATGGAAATAGGTAATAATTCAATACTATTCCGCATACTCCATTAATAACCGTGAACAGCGTTTTTAAAGAATAAGAGGAATGTTTTTTAAGAATGTTGCCGACGTTTATTAACAGCTTAGAAATCGATCTTAAAACTAAAATAGAATATATGTATACAAAAAAGGCGATAATTCTTCATGAGAATGACCGCCTTTTACCTTTTATACCCGTCTTGTTTGGGGTGAAAGTCACCCGTATTAACTATAATCCACCTGAATAGCTTAGGAGTAAACTATCGGTTGATTATATGGATTAGCTCCTACTTTAGCTGAATATATTGTCAATTTTATGCACTGCTTAATATTTTGTTGTAAAGGTCTTACTTTTCCCATTTGCTAAGGCTTTAGGTTTATATTAGAGTTTCATTTTAAACTTCTACAAAGATACTACATCAGAAAGGCGAAGTCAAGTGTTTCAGCCCCGTTTTGAATTATTTTTTTATTTATGGTGCTAATATCTGCATCCGGCAAAAGTCATTACCGGAATGAACAGCAATAAAAATATAAATAACCGTTTCATAATCTGTATTTTAATTGATTTGATTCAGCCAGCCGGCAATTAGCGAATGGCAGTTGGACGTTTGTGAAGAGCGTATCCACAGACTTGGAGTCAGGAAGTTGCCTTCCGAAATGAGCCGTTTGGCATCAGACTCTACACTGCTGATTCCACTGCTTGCGCTTGATACGATCAGACCGATACTTTTGCCTCCCATCCGGTTGCCGTATTGAAACAGGAATGTTTGCAATGGGGCGGCCATATTGCTCCACCAAAGGGGTGCGCCTATGATAATCCGGTCGTAATCGGCGATATTCACCTCCACAGGTTTGATTGCAGGATAAGATGCCGCGTCATTCGGCTGGTTCCGGATTGCCTGAATCAACGCACTTCCGATGGCATAGTTGTTGGCGGCATAGTCGAGTCCCTCTTCGGCAGGTTCAACTCTTACCACATCGGCTTCTATCTGTGTCTGTAAGTCACAGACAATCGTATGCACATTGTTCGTGAAACTGTAATACACGATAAGGGTTTTACCCGTTGTCGGATCGGGGTCAGGAGTCGGATCAGGATCGGGAGTAGGTGTCGGAACTTCGGTCTGCGGACCATCTGGTTCGTTACTATCGGTAGAGCAGGCGCTCAATTCCACCGCTACAAAAACGGTGAATAATAAATACAGGTACTTTTTCATAGCTTCTTACATATTAAAATAAAACTTTCATTTTCATATCTGTTATTTTTAGTTGTTTCTTTGACGCAAAGATAAAAGCAAAGACCTGCAACGTCTTTGTTGCGAGGCTCAATGTGTTTTGTTTTAGCGACCTACCTGCCGTTGTTGCTCGGCATTGTATCTGTCTCCGACAACGGGAATGGCGGCAACAGCGTTTTCCAGTTCTTTCCACTCTTCGGGAGAAAGTGTAAATTCCAGTGTGCGCAGGTTCTCCTCCAGATGTGCAAGTTTCGTTGTTCCGGGAATCGGTACGATCCACGGTGCCTTCTGGAGCAACCAGCCGAGTGCTACTTGTGTCGAGGTCATGCCTCTCGTGCGGCCGAAGGCTTGCAGCACATTCACGATGCGGGTATTCGCCCGCATTGCTTCCGCTTGGAAGCGCGGCAGGGTCTGTCGGTTGTCGTTGTTTGGGTCGAAAACCGTATATTCGTTGATGCAGCCGCCCAAAAATCCACGATTCAGCGGGCTGTATGGAACAAAGCCGATTCCCAGTTCCCGACAGGCGTCGAGTACTCCGTTTTCCTCCACCAGACGGTGCATCAGGTGATACTCGCTTTGGATGGCCGTCAGCGGGCAAACGGCATGAGCCTTGTGGATGGTCTCGGCGTTGACTTCGCACATGCCCCAGTGTTGTACTTTGCCCTCTTTCATCAGGTCGGCAATAGTCGATGCCACCTCTTCTGCCGGGGTGTTTGGGTCGGCACGGTGCTGGTAGAACATGGGAAGCGAATCGAGTCGGAGGCGACGGAGTGACTCTTCGCAATAGCGACGGATGGTCTCAGGCCGACTGTCCTGACGTCCCGTGCCTTTTCCGTCGATTACTTCGTGTCCGAATTTAGTCGTTACGTTAATCCGGTCTTTGAACTCGGCCAGGGCTTCTCCGGCTAAATTCTCGTTGGTCAGCGGCCCGTAGATGATGGCGGTATCGAAGAGCGTTACACCGCGATCCACTGCTTCGTGCAGCAACCGGATGCATTGCTTCTTGTCCGGATGCTGGCTACGGTTGTAGGTCATGCCCATCACGCCAAAACCGAGTGCCGACACTTCGAAAGCTGCCTTGCCCTTACCCAATATACGATGTCCCGTAATGTGGGCGACATCGCTATTGTTATCAGATGCTGCCGTCTGTTTCGTTTCAGCGGCAAATACCTTGTCCAGTCCGGTGGGCATGGCCAATGCGGCTCCTGCCAGTGCTGCCGTCTTGAGAAATCCGCGACGACTGATATTCATTTTATTGTTTTCTTCTTTCATGCTATTTATTTTTTTAGTTCCTTGATTGTTCTTGCCGGATTGCCCGCAACAACGGTCATGGGCGGCACATCTTTGGTTACTACGCTGTTTGCTCCTATGATAGCGCCGTATCCGACTCTGACACCGGGGAGAATCGTGGCGTTGATACCGATCCAAACTTTATCCTCAATGACAACGGGACGGCCGTAAGTCGCACTGCGGTTTTCCGGATCGGAGTCATGGTTGATGGTAATGATGTTTACTTTCGGACCGACCAAAACATGTTCGCCGAGTGTAATGCCGCCACGTCCGAAAAACGTGCAGCACTGTTGGATAAAGCATCCTTTACCTATCTTTATATGCTTGCCGTAATCCACATAAAACGGAGGTAGTAAGGTTACGGATTCATCCACTTCCTGCCCGATGATTTCTCCCAGTATCCGGCGGACTTCATCCGGTGTATGGTAACCGTTGTTCAGTTCGGCCGCTGTTTTCATTGTATCCCAAATGGAGTTTATTAACTCGTCGTATCCTTGATCCGACGGGGAAACAATTTCTCCGTTCAAGTCTCTTGCAAAAATTTCATTCATAATGATGCTTCGTTTAATGTTCTGGTGCAAAGTTACGAAGAGAGCCTCGTAACAACTTTGCTACGAGGCTCAATTAATTTTGTCCTGAAGTTCATTTTACCATGACGGAGCTACACCGTAGGCTTCCTTATATATTTTGGAGAAATGCGACAGGTTCTTGAAGCCTACATCGAAACAGGCTTCCGTCACTCTTTTCTTGCCCGATTTTATCAGGCCGTGCGCTGCTTCCAGACGACGTCTGATAATCCATTTCTGCGGTGTCAAATCGCTCACTTTGGCAAAATCACGTTTGAAGGTTGCCAGACTGCGTCCTGTATAACTCGCGATTTCCCCCATCGAGAGGTCATACATGTAATTCTCATTCAGATAGTCGAGAATGTCTATTTTCCATGGTTCCACGAAATCGAACAGCGAAGCATAGAGGTTCCTGTCGGTATTGAGCAGTACATACAGCCCCTCGGTCATTTTTAACTTCAGTACATCTTCGGAAGGCTTTTCGCCCGCATCGAAGTAAGGGATAACCGATTCGAACAGCGACCGAATGTCGGGTCTGTTACTCGGTAATACACGCAGACTTGCTTTTTCACGCTTGGAGTCGGCCGGTATCTGTTGTTGGTTGAGTGTATGGTAAAACTCCCTCAGAAAAGGCTTTGTGAATTTCAGCACGACGGAGCGGTAGGGCTTATTGTCCTCAACCTTTTTTTGCAGCCACATCCGGTTATCACGCCGCATGAAAGCGCAATTTCCCGGATGCAGAACGGTTTTCTTTCCCCGTTCCTCTATTTCCAATTCGCCGGAGCATAGATAAATAAGCGTATGCTCCCTGTTTTCGTGGGCACACCCCCGGTCATCGGTGAAATAGCTCGCTATAAGCACATTCAAGCAATCGAATACATCTAATTGTTCCATATTGTCAGCCTTTTATTTTTGCAAAGGTAGCAAGTTATATTTGCTTTTTATTTGTTGTGAAGCTCAATGTTTTCTCGGAAAAATCATAAGGAACAATTTATCCTATCAAAAAAACACATTATCTTTGCAATACAATTTGAGCTGTTTAGCCGCTTTCCTATCCATGCCTTATACCTCATGCGAATTCTTTTTTATCTGTTTGCGACCAAATAAATAGCTTCAGACTGTATCAAATATAAATAAAAGCAAGATGACGAGCTACATTTTGAACCGCCAATGACGATTCTTAGTCTTTAGAAGACCTTTTCTTAATTTATTTTACAAAAAAGTATTTTTCCCTCACCCGCTCCGAAATCTTATGTGTCTACTTAGTATAAAGCGAATTTTTATACTAATGTTAATCTAAAATTTAAGTTATGAAACACAAGATTTTACTTGTACTTCTTTTAGGCTTGATGGTTGCGTTTACAGCCTCTGCCCAGAAGGTAACCTTGCAATTTCGGCAAGTTAAGTTAGCAAAAGTCTTTGATGCTATCACTCAACAAACAGGGCTAACTGTAGCATACAGTCGTCCTACGGTTGATCCTGACCGAATTGTAACTATTGAAGCTAATAAAGAAGAACTTTCCCAAGTACTTACTCAATTAATGAAAGGTACGAATGTGACCTTTGAAATTGGTGAGAAGAAAATCTATTTGAAAGAAAAGCCAACTTCGGATGTACAGCAAAGCCGAAAAGTTAAAACAATCTCTGGTACCATAGTTGATGATAAAGGCGAGCCGGTGATTGGTGCCAGTATCATAATTGAAGGAACTTCACAAGGTACTATCACTAACATTGATGGTGAATATACTTTGGCTAATGTCCCTGAGAATAGCATGATTACTATTTCATTTGTAGGCTATAAGTCGTTAACCTTTGCTGCTAATGATAAAACTTTGGCAAATATCACTTTGAAAGAAGATAGCGAATTGATAGATGAAGTAGTAGTAGTGGGTTATGGTGTGCAAAAAAAGAGAGATGTAACAGGTGCAATGGCTTCTGTAGATGCAGCGAAGATAGCTTCAGTTCCTGTAACTTCAGCTTCTGAAGCTTTACAAGGACGTGCTTCCGGTGTATTGGTTTCTCAGGATAATTGGGCACCGGGCACCTCACCTACAGTTTTAATTCGTGGAAAACGTTCAATCAATGCCAGTAATGAACCGTTGTACGTAGTTGATGGTGTACCCATTACAGGCGGACTTCGGGAAATAAGTCCTTCGGATATTGCTTCAATGGAAGTCTTGAAAGATGCATCCGCTACTGCCATTTATGGTTCAAGAGGTGCTAATGGCGTTGTCTTGATTACGACCAAACAAGGTAAAGATGGTAAAACGCAGGTTGACTATTCCGGATACTTTGGTGTTCAAACTATACAGAATAAATTGGAATTAATGAATGGAGCTCAATATGCAGAATATGTGCGTGAGGCTTATCGCAATACAAATAGTTCGAACAAATATCCTACGGACTATCCTGATAAAACAGCGGATATGGCAAATCCCATGTTCAAACAGGATGCCTATGTACTTGAATCATTGATGATGGCTTATGATGAAAATGGAAATTATGACCCTTCAAAAGTACGTTCTGACAATTGGTTTGATCATGTTACACGCAACGGTATTATAACTGATCATCAGATAAGCGTCAATGGTGGAAATGCCAAAACAAACTTTTTGGCATCTGCTACTTATAATAAGAATGAAGGTATCATGAAAGATCAGAGTTACGAACGTTATTCTATACGTTTGAACTTGAATCATGAAATCAACCAGTGGTTTAAATTTGGACTTCAAACGCAATACTCACATTCTGTAAAGGAGCGTGGTAGTGGGATGGAAGGTGATGCTTATATGTATCGCATCAGTCCTTTGGGCTCGTTACGCAATGAAGATGGTACTCCCACTCAGTTGGTAGCCTCTGATGCTCAGATGTGGAACCCTTTGATGAATCTTGAAGAAGGAGCAGTATCTGCACCTGAGAAAGTTAGTCGATATTTAGGTAGTTATTATGTGGAAGTGACCTTCCCTGTAAAGGGTTTGAAGTTCAAAAGTAATTTAGGACTTGATGCCCGCACTAAACAAGATTATCAATTCTATTCCTCTAACACAAGTACCCGCCAGTTAGGAACATCTTATGCTTATAATGGTATGAGTAAATACACGATGATGACTCTTGAGAACATGCTGTTCTATAACCGCGATTTTGGTAAAGACCATACTTTGGGGGTGACCTTGCTGCAATCTATTCAGGAAGATAAGACAGAATCGAATAAGATTGGAGTGCAGGATGTTACTTCAGATGATTTGCTGTACAACGACTTGGCATCTTCTTCTATTATAGATAAAATAGGTAGTAATTTGACGAAGTGGACTATGGCGTCTTTTATGGGACGTGTCAATTATGGATTTAAAGGAAGATATCTCTTTACCGGTTCAGTACGTTATGATGGCTCTTCCCGTTTAGCAGAGGGGCACAAATGGGTTGCTTTCCCATCAGTGGCATTGGCGTGGCGTGTCAGTGAAGAAGCTTTTATGAAGAAGCAGAATTTCCTTTCTAATTTAAAGTTAAGAGCTGGTTGGGGAAAGACTGGTAATTCTTCTATTGATCCTTATATGACGAGAGGCGGTCTTGGCTTGTCTACATATGTATGGGATAATGGAGCTTCTGAAGTATTAGGATATGCACCTAAGATAATGGCAAATAGTGAATTAACTTGGGAAACCACAAAACAATGGAACGTAGGTGTAGACTTTGGTTTCTTTAATAACAGACTAAGTGGTACTGTTGATTTATACCTTCAACATACTTCTGACCTTTTGCTGGAACGTCAGATACCTGTCGTGTCCGGATTTGGGAGTGTCCTTTCCAATGTAGGTGAAACTAAAAATAAAGGTATTGAGATTTCACTTTCTTCTTTGAATATCAATACGAAAAGTTTCCAGTGGACTACCGACGTGATGTTCTATGCAAATAAAGAATCTATCGAATCACTGTATAATGGGAAAGTAGATGATATTGGTAATAAGTGGTTTATCGGACATCCTATTAATGTGCATTATGATTATGAGAAAATAGGAATCTGGCAGAATACATCGGAAGATTTGGCTGAAATGGAAGAGTTTAATAAGAATGGTGCCAACTTTAAACCGGGAGATATAAAGATATGGGATAACGGCGATAAGAAAATTACGGAGGCTGATCGTAAAATATTAGGTTCTACCAGTCCGAAGTTCATTGCAAGTATGGTGAATAGTATCAGCTATAAAGGGTTTGATTTTTCTATTTTCCTGTATGCCAGTGTGGGAGCTATGCTTAATAATAATATTGAGTATTTGAATAAACCCGGACGTGCTAACAGTATTGTTATTGATTACTGGACTCCGACGAATCCGACAAATGCCTATCCACGCCCAAGTGTTGACAATGCTTCACCAGCTTATGTGAAGTCACTTCAATATGAAAAGGCCGATTTCATCAGAGTTAGAAATATAACTTTGGGATATACTTTACCGGAGAAATTATTGAAAAAAATACGTGCTCGTAAAATACGTGTATATCTTTCTGCAAACAATCCATTTGTTATTACCGGATTCTCTGGAATTGATCCTGAAGGAGCAAGAGGCTATACAGCGCCAAGTGCTTCGACATGGATGGGTGGAGTAAATCTTTCTTTCTAAAATTAATCAGAGTTCTAAATCTTTAAAATAGTTGAGATATGAAAATAAGATATATTAGTATTATGTTGTTGTTTGCTTTCTTGGTTTCGGGTTGCAGCGATTGGCTGCAAGAAGATGATTCTTCAAAGCTGACATATGATTTTTATGCTACTGAGAAGGGAATAGATGCAGCATTAGTTGCCACTTATTCATATATGAGATGGGGAGCCGGCAATAAGGCCAGATATAATATGATGACTGAATTAGGAGTTGATTTGTTTACTGAAGCACGTGACGGAAAGACTCGCGAATCTTTTAATCGTTATGAATCCGGTTTTATGAATCCTTCTTTGAAGGTTTTATATGAATTCTGGGAAAATCATTATAAAGCAATCAGTACGGCGAATATTGCAATAAACCAAGTAGAAAAAAGTACTGAATTATCCGAAGCTAAAAAAGAACTGAGTTTAGGAGAATTGCATTTTTTGCGTGCTTATTTTTATTTTGATTTAGTGCAGCAGTTTGGCAAAATACCTTTGGAAACAAAAGGTAATTTTGAAGTGAGGACTGATTATAAACGGGCACCTGTAGCAGATATCTATAATCAGATTGTTAGTGATTTGAGAATTGCAGAACCGTTGCTTCCAACAAAACCCGCGAATGGAGGCAAGGCTTCAAGAGATGCAGCCGCACACCTTCTTGCTAAGGTGTATTTGACTCGTGCCAGTGCGGAAACAGATATTCGTGGCATGAAGCCTACCGATCTGGATAGTTGTCTTTATTATGCAGAGAGTGTATTACCGGAGAATGGAGGTACGCACAAATTAATGAGCAACTATGCGGACTTATGGGATATGAAGAATCAGGGCAACTCAGAAGTAATTTATGCAGTGCAATTTACAAATAATCCGTTGTATAATGATGACGGAAACTGGTTTCATCTTTATTGGAATGCAGCCATGTATGAATTACAACCGGGTATGATACGTGATATTGCAAATGGACGTCCTTATGGAATGATTCGTCCGACTGATAAGACTTTACTCACTCTTTTCGATCGTAAAAACGACTCTCGTTTCTATAAGAGTTTCAAAATGGCTTTTTATGCGAATAACAAAAAGACATTGCCTAAATGGGAAACTTTATCCTATAATGGTGAGGTTTATTTCACTCCCGATCCGGCAAAAGGACAAAAAGAAGGTAAGAATAAAATTGAATTAGGAGATACAGCTATCTATTTCTCAGTACAGAAATGTGGCTTGCAACCAGGAACATTAGAGATGAAAAAGTATCTCGCTAACTTTAAATATGTATATATGCCTTATGAGATGCACGATATAGAAGGTCATCCCGTACTGGTTAAACATCTTGATCCTACACGTCCGGATAAAAATACGCAAGCAGGTGCACGGGAATGGGTACGCATGCGTTTGGGAGAAACTTATCTGATTGCAGCCGAAGCTGCTGGTAGAAAAGGAGATTATGAGTTGGCAGCAAAATATATCAATGTAGTTAGGAAGCGTGCAGCATGGGCTGATAAAGAAGTGAAAGCTCCCCAATATTGGAAAGAAGAAGGTGGCGAAATGAATGACATGAACAGTACCTACGATTTGATAAAAGTTACACCGGATGAATTGAAGAGCGATTTTGTCACTTTTATCTTGGATGAAAGAGGCCGTGAGTTGTTAGGTGAAATTTATCGATGGGAAGACTTGGTACGTTGCGGGGTTCTGTATGATTGGGTTATGAAATTCAATGGAGAAGCCAAAGCTGCCGGAACCATGAGACCTTTCCATAAGTTACGTCCTATTCCTCAAAATCATATCGACCGTTTGAAACCGGCAGGCAAGATTGAGGAAGAACAAAATGAAGGATACTATTAATAGATAGAAGAATGAAAAAATTACCGATACTATTATTATTTCTATTGGTCTCTTTCCTGACCTATGCGCAGCAGGATACTCATAAGCGTTTATTCATTCTGCTCGGGCAATCCAATATGTCAGGGAGGGCACCTATAGAAAATGCGGATACGGCAGCTTTACCATTGGTAAAGCTGCTGGATGCCGACGGACGTTTTGAAGTTGCCCGAAATCCATTGAACCGTTTCTCAAATATCCGTAAGGGTATTACGATGCAAAAATTAGGTCCCGGCTACCATTTTGCTAAGACTTTGTCCGAGCAGTTGCAGGATACTATATATCTTGTAGTCAATGCACGTGGAGGTACAGCTTTAGAGCGTTTCATGAAGAAGGATCCGGCAGGCTATTATAAAAAAACATTAAGCCGTATAAAACAAGCATTGCGTGCGTACCCCGATATGAAACCAGAAGCCATAATATGGCATCAGGGAGAATCAAACCGGGATGATTATCAGAACTATCTGAATCATTTGAATAAATTGGTTACAGATTTGCGTACCGATTTAGGTATTCCCGATTTACCCTTTATTGCAGGAGAAATAGGAAAGTGGAATCCGGATTATTCGCATATTGTGAAACGGATTGCTGCGATTCCTGATAGCATTTCTTACGCGAGTCTTGTTTCGTCTGAAGAGCTGACTAATATTGATGAGTTCCATTTCGATGCAAAGTCACAAAAAATATTAGGTGAACGTTACGCAAAGAAATATCTTGAAATATCCGGAATAGAGGTTACAAGACTGGCACAGATACGTGCTAAACTGTTTGATCCGAATAGTTCGGGTGTATTGGTAGCTTCCCATCGCGGTGACTGGCGAAATGCTTGCGAGAACTCACTGGAAGCCATTGAAAACGCTATCCATATGGGAGTTGACATTGTTGAAGTAGATCTTGGCCGGACTAAAGACGGGCATTTGATTCTCATGCATGACCAGACACTTGACCGTACTACTACCGGAAAAGGAAAAGTTGAAGATCATACTTTAGCTGAGATAAAAGATTTGCGCTTACGAAATGGCTGTCATATTAAGACTATTTATAAAGTTCCCACATTAGAGGAAGCTCTATTGCTGGCTAAGGGAAAAGTGATGCTTAATCTGGACAAAGCTTTTGACTATTTCGATCAGGTTTATGAATTACTGGAAAAAACAGGAACTACTAATCTGGTAATAATGAAAAGTAATGCTCCGGCTGAAGATGTGAAGCGTGATTATGGAAAATACTTGGATAAAGTAGTTTTTATGCCAAAGGTTAATTTGGATGATAAAGACGCTATTCAGAAGTTAAATGATTATCTTCGGGTATTGAAACCGGTGGCTATTGAGTTTAAGTTTGCCTACGATACAAATCCGTTGCCCTATGAGGTTAAAAAAATCATGGCTGGTAAATCTCATATATGGTATAATACGTTATGGGATACACATGCCGGTGGACACGACGATGATTGTTCACTGCTAAATAAGGATAAAGGCTATGGTTACCTGATAAATAATCTGGGTGCTACTATCTTGCAGACAGACCGTCCGGCATACTTGATTGACTATTTGAAATATAAAGCAAAAGTTATGAATTGTGATCGCGATTGGACTTATTTAAAATCAGAGAATGAATATCAAGCTCCTTCTGTATCGAATTTTACTATTGAAGAGAGTTTCTTGAAAGGAAAGCAAAGTCCGCAGACGAATGAAGATGGCATCATTGTCACTCCTTATTTCGCGGCCGTTATTGATGGAGCTACCGCTAAATCTACTTTCACTCATGATGGCAAGAAAACAGGCCGTCTGGCTATGGAACTTGCTTTGGAGGCTATTCGTGAATTTCCCAAGGATATTGATGCAACAGAAGCACTTCGTAGAATTACAGAAAAAATACACCAGTTTTATGTAGAACACAACTTACTTGATGAATTGAAAACCGAACCGGGAAAGCGCTTTACTGCTAATGGAGTGATTTATAGTTATACCCGAAATGAGGTATGGCAGGTAGGCGATTGTCAATGTATCATTGGAAACTTGTATTCTTCTAACGAGAAAGAAATAGATGCTATCATGGCGAATGCACGTGCTGCTTTCAATGAAGTTGCTTTGCTGAACGGCGCCACAATGGAAGGACTTGAAGCTCATGATTTAGGACGGGATTTTATTTATCCTTTCTTACAGAAACAAGCTCTTTTGCAAAACTGCCCGATAGAAGGGCAACGGTTTGCATTTCCTGTATTCGATGGCTTTCCTATACAAATGAAACAGGTTAATGTCTTTCCGGTAGGAAATGCAGATGAGATAATTTTATCTTCCGATGGTTATCCGCATTTATACTCTACATTGCATGAGTCAGAGTGTTACCTTGCAGATATTTTGGAAAAAGATCCTCTATGTATGCGATTGTACAAGAGTACGAAAGGGGTTAAAAAAGGAAATTGCTCCTTTGATGATCGTGCTTATTTAAAAATAAAGCTCAAGAAGTAATTTATAAAATAAAAAATCATGAAAAATTTATTTGATATTAATGGCAAAGTAATTGTCATTACAGGTGGTTGCGGCATTTTAGGTAGGGGGATAGCTCTTTATTTAGCTGAACAGGGAGCTAAAATCGTTATTCTTGACCGTATGGAAGAAATCGGCAAAGAACTGGAAACTGAACTGAAGATGAAAACAGAAGCTATGTTTTTGGTAACGGATGTTCTGAACAAAGAAGTATTGGAAGAAAATAAAATAGCCATTCTGGAACGCTTTAACACTATTGATATCTTGTTGAATGCTGCCGGAGGAAATATGTCTGGTGCTACTATTGCTCCGGATAAGACGATTCTCGATTTGGAAGTGGATGCCTTCAGAAAAGTAGTAGACTTGAACCTCTTTGGCACAGTATTACCTACGATGGCATTCGTCGATGTAATGGCAAAGAACAAAGAAGGGGTTATCGTTAACTTTTGTTCCGAGTCAGCTCTGCGGCCTCTTACACGTGTGGTAGGGTATGGTTCTGCTAAAGCTGCCATAGCTAACTATACCCGTTATATGGCTACGGAACTAGCAACAAAATTCAGTCCTGAAATTCGTGTAAACGCCATCGTTCCTGGCTTCTTGCTGACAAATCAGAATCGTGCCCTGTTGACTAATCCGGACGGAGTTTATACCGACCGCGCAAAGGCTATCATTGCCCACACCCCATGCGGACGCTTTGCCGAACCGGAGGAACTGTTTGGAACTATCCACTATCTTATCAGTGATGCTTCCAGTTTTGTAACTGGTGCTTTGTCTGTGGTAGACGGTGGTTTTGATGCATTTTCCATATAAGACATAACAGCATAAACATAATATATTAAATCAACTTACTATGATACTTTGTGAACAAACTTGGCGCTGGTACGGTCCTAATGACCCGGTTAGTCTGTGGGACATCAAACAAGCCGGAGCAACTGGCATTGTGAACGCCCTGCACCACATTCCGAACGGTGAAGTATGGACAGTAGAAGAGATCATAAAACGCAAAGAAATGATTGAAGCTGTCGGTCTGCGCTGGTCAGTAGTAGAAAGTGTGCCTGTACATGAGCATATCAAGACTCAGACAGGAGATTTCCAGAAATACATCGATAACTATAAAGAGAGCTTGCGTAACCTCGGTCAATGCGGCGTGAATATCGTAACCTACAACTTCATGCCCGTACTGGACTGGACGCGTACCGATCTCGCTTATGAACTGCCTGATGGTAGCCGTGCCCTACGCTTCGAACGTGCCGCTTTCATTGCTTTCGACCTTTTCTTGTTAAAGCGTCCCGGTGCAGAAAACGACTACACCGACGAAGAGAAAGCAAAAGCAAAAGCCCGCTTCGAACAAATGACGGATGCCGACAAGCAACTGCTCGTTCGTAATATGATTGCCGGACTACCCGGTTCGGAAGAGAGCTTCACACTGGAACAATTCCAGCAAGAACTTGATCGCTACAAAGATATCACTCCGGAAAAGTTGCGTGCCAACCTGATATACTTCCTGCAGGAAATCACTCCGGTTGCCGACGAAGCCGGCGTAGAGTTGGTTATCCATCCGGACGATCCTCCTTGTTCCATCCTTGGACTGCCTCGTATCATGAGTAGTGCTGCCGATTTCCAGGCATTGATTGACGTTGTTCCTAATAAGAGCAATGGTCTTTGTCTCTGTACCGGTTCCCTCGGTGTCAGCAGTTTCAACGATTTGGAAGGTATGATGAAACTGTTCGGTGACCGTATCAACTTCGTACACTTCCGCAGTACACAGCGCGATGCAGAAGGTAACTTCTACGAAGCCAACCATCTGGAAGGTGATGTAGATATGTATCACGTCATGAAAGCCTTCCTCGAACTGCAACAGAAGAGACAAGTATCCATCCCCATGCGTCCCGACCACGGACATCAGATGGTGGACGACCTAAAAAAGAAAACTAATCCTGGATACTCCTGCATCGGTCGCTTGCGAGGGTTAGCGGAATTGAGAGGTTTGGAAATGGGGATTGCTAATTCTCTTATGTGACTTTTTTGTGTTTTTTAAATCGTGTGTAATTAAAATGAGTATGAAACAATTCTATTATGGTAGATTCGTCTTTCCTTTAGAAGGAAGGCACCTATATAGTCAAAAATCAGGTGTCTTCGGTTTTATAGATTCAATTTTATCGATAGTGTTAATTTTATATTTATTGATATATGAGACATTTGAAAAATAAAAATAGTATTTGTAACTCAATGTTGTGGTTGTTTCTTCTGTTCTTTAGTCTTGCTATAAGAGCGAATGAATATGAAGCTACAATGAGTTTGCAGGAGCTGTTTAGTCCATATACAGACATGGAAAATGGGATTAAAGGCATTGTGAATTCAGGCGGAAAAATTGAAGTGAAGGTTTTTGATAAATCAACGAATACGTTGGTTTATCATACTTATATAACTTCTACTTCAACAGCTTTTGCAGGAACAGCAGTGAATTATAATAAGTCTTCCTTGGGTAGTGGAGCTACTTATTATCCCAATGTTTGGAGTAGTAAGGATATAAAAACAGCATTGGGGTCTATAGATAGAAAGAGATATGATGCAGTGACAACTAAGCCATACCATTTGTTTGTAAGTAATATAGATCTGAAAGTACAGATTAACGAGACAAATGCAGAGATGGATGTCTGCAAAATTCCTGGAATAGGCTTAATTGATAGAGGTGGAGGAAATGCATTGTTTCACCAGAATCATTACTGCCATGATTTGAAGCATGCAGCTGAATTTGTAACAAGAGCATGGACAAGAGTGAAACAACCAAGAATGGATTCGGGAGCCGATTTTATTATTGCCACTCATCGTGGAGTTTGGGGCGATAAATTAGGAGCTGGTAATCCGGAAAATTCTACTGCTGCTATTCGGGATACGAAGTTATACACTGATGTATTGGAGTCTGACGTGATGAACACGAAAGATGGTGAACTCATCATTTCTCATGATTATAATTTGAAGAGGTTATCAGACTATTCCGGGTCAGATGAAGATTATTTATATAATATGAATGCGAGCCAAATTAAAAATCTGCATTTACGAAAAAGAAATATGGATATTTCTGAATATAAATATCTGACTTTTAGTGATATGATTGATGCATTAAAGAAATATGAATTAGTTCTGACCGTAGATATTAAAGAAATAAGGTCACGTTATGATAAAGACGGCAATTGCATTGCTGCCTGTGAATATGATGTAAAACAACATGGAGAGGCTGCAAAGAAGTTAATGACACAGAGTTTCATGAATATTCTGAAGAAATGTGTTGAGGTTGCTGAGCAGAAGAATGCGCTACAATATTTGGCATTCAAAGTCAACTACTCTTATGCAGAACTTAGTCAGTATCTAACGGAGGAACAAATGTCAAAAACAATGTTTATGCCTGTAATCCATCCGGATAGAGAAAATTATTTGGATTTCATTGATACTTGGATTCTTCAGGCAAAGAAAGAGTTGGTCGCATGGCAGACTAATTTTAGAAAAGCAGGAGATCCCTATTTAACACGATTTGTTCGGCATGGTGTATCTTATGACAATTTGCTCCATTATGTATATGAAAATAGTGGATTGAGACCTGGTATTTATCCGGAAGAACCAGCAGGACCACGTGGAGTAGCAGGAAGATATGGTGAATTTAGAATGAAAGATTCTAAAGATGATATGAGAGGTGATCATTATTTTTTAATGAGTATTCCTTATGGGAAAATAATGGTGCTTACTACTGATAGACCGGATATTTGTAAAGCGGTTAATGGGTTGTTTAATAATATGCATCAATAAAATTATATTCATTATGAGAATGATTAAATATCTAAAAATTATAATAGTTCTTTCTTTTTTTGAGGGGCTATTTATTTCCTCTGTTTTATCTCAAGATAAGCATGGATATATTACAAAATTGGGTAAGAATCTTTTCAATAGAGAAGTGAGGGATGCGAATAGAATAATTTTGGGAATGAATGAAATCCAATCTATTACAACTGGGATGGACGGCTTGACAGTAACTTTCTATTTGACAGCGAATCTAAGTCAAGCAACAACACCATTGAAATTAGTGTCATTTACTAATAGTACGGAGAGTAATTCGTATCTGGATTTTTTCTATAATGCTGGGACTATTACAGTACGCCGAAAATATGCTCCTGGATTAGAATATTATTATGATTATCATCTATATGATCCGATGTTTCTTGTAGATTCTGCTGTTGTGACATGGGAGGTACATATCTTCTTTACAGGATACTTCTTCTGGATAGAAACACGTGATACTCGTAAGACTATTAATAACAGATGGCATGCGCCTCTTTTTATTGGAATAGATTCTCCTCCTCGTAACAGTTTTATGAATGATTTCTTGAATCGTTCATCACAAGCTAAATTGATTTTTGGTGATCCGACTCCTTCGACAACATTTACGATGCCGGAAGAAATAGGGATTTATGAATTCAAGTATTCCGAATTACGCTCAACATTGAATAATGAATTTAGTAAGGATAATTAAATACATGCCTATGAAAAAGTTAGTATTAATAATAATGTTATTCTTGGCAGTCCCTTTGTACAGTCAAGAAATACCACTGCCTCTAAACTGTTTTCCTTTAAATGGAACTAATTCCGAAGATATTATATCTGGGCAGATGGCGGATATTCATGGGAGTGTTTATGCTTTGGCAGATCGGTTTGGGATAAAGGGGAAAGCCATATCTTTTGCTAAAAAGGATAGCTATTTTTCTTTTCCTATAACTAAAACAAGTTTTCAAGACAAGAAAGAATTTACTTTTACATACTGGATGTATGCAGGTAAAGATTCTATAACGCAGGCTTTTTGGGCAAAAGATCGTGATGATAACCTATTGTTGGGTATGGGAAAGAAGGGAGCGAGGCCCGTTTTAAATATCTATCATGAGAATAGACAGCAAAGTGTACTACCCGATCTGCAATGGATGTGGAGTGATTCTAATTTTGATGGAGGAAATGGCTGGTACTTTGTGGCAATTGCTTATGCAAATGACGGTACTCACTTTTATATGGTTACCCCGAAAGGGAGTATGACGGAATGTTATTCTGCTTTTGCTCCGGATTGGAATCTGATTTCATCAATAGGTGTAGGAGGAATAGATGATATTCCTGCTACTGGGATGGATGATTTTAAAGTGTATGATAAAGCTCTGTCGAAAGAGCAAGTATCTATTTTGTACCGGTCCGAATCGCAGCTAAGCACAGGGGATGACACACTGATTAATGTAGAAACTAGTAACTCTCTTAATTTTTCTACATGGTATTTCCATTGTGTAGGATTGCAAGAGACATTACAGTATACTTTGCAGAATCAGTCGGATCTCTCTTTCTTAAGTGCAGATGACGGTTATAGTTTGTCATCTATGCCTGATGTGGAATCGAATAATCAAAAGTGGATTTTATCGCTTGTGAAGGATACCTCTAAAGGGCATATTTTTACTATTAGTAATTGTGCAACCGGAATGAATCTGACAGATATGTGCGAAAAAATACTTCAACAAGTTCCAGATAATACAAACTATCAAAAATGGTCAATAGGTCAGATTGATAGCGATTATCAAATCAGAAATATTGTAAAGAAGAATACTCCCCTTCCTTTATACGAAGAAATCTACTTTGATAAGAGTCTGGGAGTTATTCGGGTTCGCATAAACTTTCCAGAAGTACAGAATGTGAAAATTAAGCTTATGACCCCGTTAGGAGTATTGCTTAATGATTTTTCCTTTACTAATGTACAAACGCTAGAGAAAGAATTTCAATCGCAAGCAAATGGTATATATTTGGTTACAGTTGAATCAGATAATTATAGATTCAGTAAAAAAGTATTTGTTGATAAATAGCTAAGTCGAATTAGTTCTAATATATAAATTATGAAAACGATAAAAATTATCCGTGTTATGTGTTACATTATTATTGAGTAATAATGTATGGTCCCAATACTCTCCGGGGGAAGAGTCTGCAAATTGGTGTGTATTGTCTACTTTAGAAGTATTCACTCAAAGATAGAATGCTATGAGTACAGTACTTTTCCAATAAATTATTCTTCGGGGTTGTGGAATAGATGTTCACAAGGATGTAAAGATAGTCATGATTAGTGGCGATAGTCTTAAAACTGAAACTCGCAGTTACAAGACTTTTAATAGCTCTTTGACAGAAGTGAAAGAATGCTTAGGAAGCCTTCCCTGCACGTTGTCATTGGTTGGCAGTCCGCAGAGACAAAAAAGTGCTCTGATAGCAGTAGAACACTTGTAAAACTATAAAATGCCGAAAGATAATAACCAATCGCATTTGTATCTTTAATAGGTGCTTTCTTTTCTTTTGTCTAAACTCTACAAAATCAATTTATCAATAGTTTAAAAACAGCTCTCGTTAGATAGGGGGCACAATTTATATACGTATGAAACGAATTATATTATCAGTAATAGTAATTATTAGTTTTTGGGGCTCAGTAAATGCGCAGACATATTATAATATGTGGAGCGGTGGTGGTTTTGGTGGTTTGGACTGGGTTGCTAACTTAGGGATGAGAACAAAGAATGTAGTAGGGGGGATTGACTTTACGACATCCGACAAATGTCGGGGATTTGTTAATCAATATGGTCAATGGGGCTTTTTGGCCCCTGAAACCTCGACGCTTCCCTTAAACTTTAGCAATGTAGTTAAGGGGATTACCAATTTGACATTAGGTGTAGAAGGATGGGTTTGCGCGGAAGGAGTTTCTGTCAGAAAACTTAGGAATGGAGTTACTACTACTCTTGATCTTTTATCAGCTGATGGAAAGTCTACCATAGCTTCTAATGGTGATGGGCAAGGGTTGCATATTCGGTCTGCTATTGGGCATAAGATTTATCTGTATGATAAGATTTATTTTGATGATAAATTTTGGACAAGTTTAGGCCCTGGACGTAATAGTGATCCAACCATTAATAATACGAATACTAAAATGATGCGTATTGGGAGTACTGGGGGAATCGGCATATGGGGAGCATCAGGCGTTGAGGCAAATGATAATCCACAATTTCAAGTTTCGGGTACGGCAGTAAAATCTATTGTTCCCGTGTTTATAGAGAGGGAGGGGATTTCTTTGGAAATTGGCGCAGCAGCGGATCATAAAGATGGCTGGATCGGAACAACGACCGCTCAAGGCTTGCATCTTGCAGCGAATGGTTTATCTGTTGTGTATCTCGGACCGGATGATAATATGTATGTTGGTTTAGGAGATGAAGATGTGACAAATATTCGCCAGGAATTAAAAAGTAAATATAAATTATTTGTTGCTAAGGGTATTCTTGCAGAGGATTATGGTATAGCTCCCAAATCTTCTTGGGCGGATTATGTTTTTAGTAAAAACTATAATCTTCTTAAAATATCAGAAGTAGCTACTTTCATTCAGAAGAATAATCATCTTCCGGATGTACCTTCGGCTGAACAAGTTGCTGAAGAAGGATACTCTCAGCATGATATGAATAAAGTTTTGCTCCAGAAAATAGAGGAACTTACTCTCTATACTATTCAACAGCAGAAAGAAATAGATGCTTTAAAGACTCAACTTCTGGAATCGAAGAAATAGGTATAGTATTTATATAATTGCTTGTTTATCAGGAGAAATCAATGAAAAGATTTCTCCTGATCAGTAATCTTATGCCTGAAAAAGATAAAAATAATGAATAAGATCGTCAGATTTTTTAGTGTCACTCTGGTAAAGCCGTTGATAAGTGATAACACCAGTGAGTTGGAGAAGAAGTATAAACGACTGAAATGATCTACTTTTCTCGCAGCGACCTTTGGTTATGGAATGTATTATGTATGTCGCCTTAGTTTGAATGTAGTAAAGAAACCGATTGTAGACGAGGGTATATTTTGAAGAACAGAATTAAGTATTATCGGTTCTGTACTCTTCTTTATCTATGCAATCGGAAAATTTACAAATGGATTTCTCGCCGATCGTAGTAATATAAGCCGTTTCATGACTACCGGTTTACTGGTTACTGCATTGGTTAATCTATGTTTGGGATTTACCAACTCATTTATCCTGTTTGCCATTCTTTGGGGGATTAGTGGTTGGTTTCAGTCTATGGGAGCTGCTTCGTGTGTGGTGGGGCTTTCCCGTTGGTTTTGTGATAAAGAGCGTGGATCTTTCTATGGATTTTGGTCTGCCAGCCATAACATAGGCGAGGCTTTGACTTTCATCATCGTTGCTTCTGTGGTTAGTGTTCTGGGATGGAGGTATGGTTTTCTGGGTGCAGGTCTCGTGGGGCTTATCGGAGCATTGATTATATGGCGGTTCCTTCATGATACTCCTCAAAGCGAAGGACTTCCGGCGGTGAATCAGCCGAAGGAGAAAAAAGAAATGAATGCTGTGGAAACTGCTGATTATAATAAAGCGCAAAAACAGGTTTTGTTGATGCCTGCTATCTGGATATTGGCTCTGTCCAGTGCTTTTATGTACATCAGCCGTTATGCGGTGAATAGTTGGGGAGTGTTTTATCTGGAAGCCGAGAAAGGATATAGCACTTTGGATGCCAGTTTTATAATCTCTATTAATTCGGTTTGCGGCATTGTTGGTACAGTCTTTTCCGGATTCATATCGGATAAACTGTTCGGAGGGCGTCGCAATGTGCCTGCATTGATTTTCGGATTAATGAATGTAGCCGCTTTGTGTCTGTTCCTGCTTGTTCCCGGTGTGCATACCTGGGTAGATGTGACGGCTATGATTTTGTTTGGAACAAGTATTGGTGTGTTACTGTGTTTTCTGGGCGGGCTAATGGCGGTTGACATTGCTCCGCGTAACGCTTCGGGTGCGGCACTGGGAGTAGTGGGGATTGCCAGTTACATAGGTGCCGGATTGCAGGATGTGATGAGTGGTGTGTTGATAGAAGGAAACAAAACGGTGGTGAATGGGGCGGATGTTTATGATTTTACGTATATCAATTGGTTTTGGATTGGGGCTGCAATATTATCAGTCTTGTTTGCATTATTGGTTTGGAATGCCCGGAATAAAGAGCCTGAATAGGTGTTATATAAATTAATAACATTAAAGATTATGGAAATTGAAAAATTGCGCGATGCACTGAAAATAGCCAGTGCTCACGAGTATGCTCTCATTGAAGAGCTGTTGGTCTGTGTCGATAAAAAAAAGTTTGATTAAACAGATCAGGCAAACAGAGAAAAATGATACGCCTGTGAGGGTGGAGTATTACGGTAATCCGAAAGTTGTTGCCCGGGTTCTTGTGAAGTTGATAGAGCAAGGGAAGCTGCGCTACAACGGTGAGGACAATTATTCACGGATCATCCGTACGCTGACTTCGGTGGTGGATGTGGTGAATGAATCGACGGGAAAGATTATGAGCGGGGAATCGCTGGTATCGTATGTAAAGTGGATACGGGCGGGGGAGTTGCCGGAAGAATAAGGAGGAAAAGGCGGAGTAATCCGCCTTTTTGCTAACTTTGCAACAAACATTGCATGGCGGATATTCCTCTACATAAAGCAGTTCAGCAATCCGATTTCGGGATATTTGCAAAGGAAGTTTCTCCTTTTTCCCCGAACCGGCTGATCAATTACACGCATCGGGATAGTTACTATATATTCGGTATAGTGGAGAGTGGAACCTGTCGTATCGGCATTGATTTCAAAGATTGCGACTTGTCGGCGGGTAGTGTCATTTGCACCCAGCCGCATCAGGTGCATCGGATCGTTGATAAAGGGGATGCAAAGTCGTTTCTCTTATTCATCGACGGGGTATTTATAGATGCTCCCACCAAACAGACCCTTGCCGAGTATGCCTTATCGCCGATACCATTTAAGATAAGCGATACGCAACGCGCCGAATTGATCCAACTGTTTGCTATGATTCTCCGCAGGATAGGCGAGCGGGAAAATGATGAATCGAAAACAGTTTTACAGAATCTGGCATGTACCGTTGTCGGGATTATAGCGGATGCCGCCCGGAAAGTAATCGGGCAGGAATCCAAAAACAGAAGGTACATTGAAATTACATTGGCTTTCAAAGAATTACTTTCTGAAAATGAGCAAATAAACAGAAATGTATCTCATTATGCAGAATCTTTGCACATCTCACCGGTGTATCTGAACGAGGTGGTTAAGAACGTTACAGGTGTGAGCGTAAGCAGGTACATTCAAAACGAACTCATATTGCATGCCAAACGAATGTTGGTATATACCTCTCTGACTGTGCGGGAGATTTCCATTCATCTGGGGATAGATGATTATGCCTATTTCACACGGTTGTTCACAAAGGCGGTTGGCATAAGTCCCACTCTCTACCGGAAAAAATACCTCGAATAGTGCAATCTTAACCTTACATAGTCTATTCTTCTATATTATCAATGCACTGTAATTTTGCAAACAAAAAAGATGAATAGAAACAGATTTATTTACTTCACGGATTTAATGTTGGTTCCCGTATTTATTTTATCATTCTACACGGGCGTCGAGTTGCATATTGCAGGACAAGGTGTCGATCATGAGAGTTGGCATATCTGGGCGATATTTCACACAAATGCCAGTCTGCTGTTTATGATATTGGGGATTATCCATGTCAAGAGCCATTGGGCTTGGTATAAGGGACTGAAAACGGTAGGTTGCAAAGGAAAAAGAAAAGCTGTATTGCTATTGTCGATTGTTTTTCTGTTGGCTGTTGTTTCGGGGATATTACTGGTGTGTTTCGTTGATGGTGCAAATTCTTCGCTGGGGTTGTGGCATTATAGAATCGGTATTTTTGTAAGTGTTTTGGGGGTACTTCATATATTGAAGAGGAAAAGGGGGCTGTATAAGGGGGTGAGGAGGCATGTGTTTGGGAAAAGGGGAGGGGAGAAATGAGTTTCTACCCTTCTAATGCATTTTCTATTTTAGTCAGCGTTTCTAACGAAAGATTTTCTTTACCTTTCAGTATTTTAGAAATGTATTGCTGACTACAATTCATTCTTTCAGCCAGTTGTTTTTGAGTTATTTTCAGTTGCTCCATTTTATCAAGCATCTGCATAGCTATTTTCTGAGAAAATCTTCTTCATTCATAATTTTTAATTCATATTACGAAACTCAACAGGAGTTTGTCCGGTTTTACTTTTGAACAAACGGCTAAAATATTGTGGATATTCAAATCCGAGTGAAAAGGCTATTTCATTCACGGACAAATTGGTACTCAGTAATAAGTTTTTGGCCCTTTCAATCAAATAGATGTGAATATGTTGTTGTGTATTCAAACCTGTAAGGCTTCGGAGCATATCGCTCAAATAATGTGTGGACATGGATAATTCCGAGGCAATGTCGGCAGCTGTAATGAGTTTATCTTTGTCTTTTTCAAAATGATTATGAAGTACGGACTGAAAGCGTGTCAGCACATCCGATTCAACACTGTTTCGTGTTCGAAACTGCCGGGTGTAAAAACGTTCGGAATAATTCAATAGGACATCCAGCTGGGAGACAATTATATCCTGTGTATGTTCGTCTATATTTCGCTGGTATTCATTTTCCATATTCTCCATTACTCCTTCAATTATCAACCGTTCCGCCTCTGACATGTGCAAAGCTTCATTCGTTTCATAAGAAAAGAACTTCAATTTGCCAATCTTCATCCCCAACGGATATTTGCGAACAAAATCAGGATGGAATGTCAGCAACCAACCCCATCTGCCGGAATTTTCTGTTTTTTCATTCCAGGAATGTATTTGTCCCGGAGCGAAAAAGCTTATTGCTCCTTTCTTAAAATCATAATCCCGCCAACCATATTTTGCATTACAGGTTGAACCGTCTTTTATTGTAATGGTATATAGATTAAGTTGCACAGGGTTTCCAATAGGAATAAACTCCTTTACATCTGTCAGGCGATTAATGCTAATTAACGGATGATTGGTAGCCGGACAGCCGAAGAGTTCTGTATACTCTTCAATTGTATTTATTTTGATTATTTCATTGGATTCCATGATCTCAGTCATTAATGTATTTGACATCTACAAAGATAACATATTTTTTAATTTCTGGCATACCACACTATATAATAGGATTTTGACGTATCAACTTCCATCGCTGATTGTCCGAATCCTGTTTCGGCATAAGAATTATATCTGAATTGTTCTCATCAGAGGTAATGGTCAGATACAGTTCGGAATCTTTTAATCGTATCAGATAAGTTTCATTCGGCTGTTTGATGAACTCCCAATATTGAAAATGACTTCCACCTAATGTTTGTTGCCACAGGTTTACACCCGGTTCGGGGGGTGCTGACGGTTCGAAGGTTTTTTGCGTATAAAGATTTTTAAGCTGGTACGCATCATCTTCCAATTCGATGAGTTGCCATGTGATGCATTCCCAATTGTTATGATTGTAAAGAATGATCTTTGTGCCGTCATCGTTTCCTGCATTATGTACTCTGATATCCTTGCCAGTACCGACGTTCTGGATAGCATAAGTATTCGCATAATTCCGTTTCTTTTTGACGTCTTTATAAATTCGCGGAGCAAAGATTATGGCTGAAAGTACTATCAGGATAAGTAGTGCGATAAGGGTTGCTTTCATAAATATGGTTTTATTATGTTCATACTGTAATCCCAAACTATCTGTTCGTTTTGGGGCGAATAAAATTTATCACTGGGCTTTTCTTCGCCTTTCAATCCGTAATATTTACCGGTAATGCCTTCCAAATTGGGAGAGGTCGCGGCATAAATGCTGCTGGCTGCTCCTTCTGCTGCTGTTTTCATAAGCGGCCTCCAAAGAAAGTATATGATTTTAGTAGTCAATGACTTTGTGGATTCACGCCCAAGACTGGATGTTGCAGAAGCCGGGTGTACGGTATTGAACGTGATATTGCCGATACCTGCCTTTGCCATTTCAGATACAAAGTGCCTCATTATCCAGATCACATATAGCTTCGATAGGCCGTATGCTTTGCCCATAGAATAATTATTTTTCAATTCAATATCGCTGAGAGTAGGTTTACCAGCCATTTTATGTGCTGCCGAGGCAACGGTTACTACCCTTGCTGACGGACTTTTCTTTAGAAGGGGCAACAGAAGGATAGTCAGTAGGTGCGGAGCGAAAACATTGATGGACATTGTTTTCTCATGTCCCTCAGCTGTTGTTTCTCTTTTGCCCGTAAACTGTGCTCCGGCATTATTCACAAGTACGTCCAAGCGGTCGTATTTCTGCTTGATATTATCTGCAAAACGTTTGATTTCAGCAAGTGATAGAAAATCGGCAACCAGATACTCTATATTGTTATTGCCCGATTTCGTCTTGACCTCTTCGTATGCCGATTTGGTTTTCTGAGGATTACGACCGTGCATGATGATCGTATGTCCTTGCTTTGCAAGAGCTTTGGCGGTTTCTTTACCGATACCGTCTGATGCTCCTGTAATGAGAATGACTTTGTTATCCATTTTGTTATACTTTAAATTTATTGATATGTTATTCTTTACCTCAAATATTCATATTCTCATCAACATAGAAATGATGAATTGTTTCATTTGAAATATGATAGGCAAAGATATGGGGCATCATTTAATAGATGACTAAACAAAACGGGGATAGTTCTATACAAAATGAAGTAATACAGATGATTTACACTTTTGCTGTGAGATAGTGATATAATGACGGCGAAAGATTTGAAAAGCACCACCATGTTTTTCAAATCTTTCGCCGCTTTTTTCGATCTTTCCGCCAACTTTCCGGAGGATATCTCCTTGCTTTTATTTCTATATATCTTTTATCATATGAATTGTTGTGGCGGTATGTCCGGAATTGCCTAACCGTGACTCTAAATGCCGGAAGTCTTTACGTTCGTATAGGGAGACTGCATTTTGAAATTGAGGAAATGATTCGATATAGAGTTGCTTATATCCACTTTCTTGGGCTTTTTCTTCGACCATATTGAGCAGGGCAGAACCTACTTTCTTCCCTCTGAGCAAAGGAGAAAGGTAGAACTTAACTATTTCGGCACAATCCGTATCTAATCCTTCTGTCGGATAAAAACCGCAACCTCCTACTATGCTGCTATTGTATTCCACAACCCAATACCCGGCTCGGGGATGTTGGTAGAAACTTTGGAACAATCTGTCCGTCAGCGGGTCACTATATACACTTTCTGTTTTAGGCGCATCAAATTCTTCAAAGACTTTGCGTATTAGGGCAGCTATTTCCTTATTATCTTTTTCTTCGATAGGACGAATGGTGATGGTCTCCGTTATAGGACCGTTTACAACATGAATGATTCGGATGTTACTGTTTATTTCTTGAGTCATTTTTGATGTGTCATTAATGATTGAACTCACGAAATTACGGAATTAATGCTAAAGTAAAATACAACATGATAGTTTTTTTTATAAGATCAGTTAGGTAGAGTTAGGTTACTTTTAAAACTTTCGTGAGAAAGAATAAAAATAGAAAGTAATTACTTTCTGAAATTTAAGTGTATAGGGGAAGTTGTAAAAGTAACCTAACCTGACCTAACTGCTAATAATATTTAGACTGATAACCTACATCACATTTAGCCAACGGCTGATATTACGCTCTTCCGCACTGAACTCTACTCCAAGTTTTATCACTTCACGTCCGTCAGCCTGATAAGGAATCAGATAACCTTTGTCTTCAATCTGTTGCAGGGCTTCTTCGGCTGTACCGTTCAGTTTGAATTCAAAGACGTAAATGTATTTAGGGGTTTTTACTACGGCATCTGCACGTCCTGTGGCACTTTCAACTTCTGCTTGGGTGAACTGTCCCATCAGTTTGAAAACCAAATAGAAGACGACTTGGTAATGACGTTCGGTCTTCGCGTTCAGTTGATAGGGGAAATCGGCAAAGAAGGCTTGTAGGCGGGTGAGGAAGGCATTGTAATCGCCTGCACGTAACTCTTGCACGAATTTACCGATATAAAAACCCTGGTCGCTGTTTGTCATTGAAGTATAGAATGGTACCAGAAAATTGATGAAACCGTAACGAACTTCATCGTTTGGGAATAACAACAAATAGTTGCCGAATTCCTTGTCATAATCCTTTATAGTAAGATAACCACTCTGATAAATCAACGGAATCGGATTATTAGCTTCTACACGATACTCAGAGAACATAGAAGCCGGAGCTTCGATGCCATCAAGTAAGATACGAAGGTCATATTCTGACTTTCGGAGCATTTCAACCAGAAAAGTCGGGGTTCCTGTCTGAAACCAGTAATCTCCTAATTCCCGTTTACTGAAAGCATTCAACACGCTGAAAGGATTAAAGACTCCGTCTCCTTTTGGATGAAAGTGATAGCCATCATATTGACGTGCCATTTTGTCTACGGTTTCTTCTGCAGACAACTTGTTAACCCTGCCGAATTCTTCTATCTCGGGCGTAAAGGTTTCAACCAACTCTGTCCGGGTGATGCCGCATACTGTGGCATAAGAATAATCAAGGCTGATATCATTCAGTTGGTTCAGATCGCTGAACACACTGACTTGCGAGAATTTAGTAACTCCCGTAAGGAAAGCAAAACGCAGGTAGCGGTCGGCACTTTTCAGTACACCGTAAAAAGCTTTTAGAGTTTTGCGATAATCTTCAAGTAGGGCATCATTATCGAGGGCTTGCAACAGAGGTTTGTCGTACTCGTCCACTAAGACCACTACACCACAACCTGCCTGTTCGTAGGCGCGTTCTATGACATATGCAAAGCGTTCTTCGGGGCTACGATCCTTTTTTTCATTTCCGTACACAATTTCCCATTTTTCCAATGTTTGGTTGAGCATTGCTATCAGGTCGGCTGGAGTTTCATACTTTTTGGCATTCAAGTCCAGATGTAGTACCGGATACTTTTTCCATTCCGTCTCCATCTTTTCAATGGCAAGGCCTTCAAAGAGTTCTTTCTTACCTTCGAAGTAAGCCTCGAAAGTGGATAGAAGCAGGCTCTTGCCGAAGCGGCGGGGGCGGCTCAGGAAATAAGGATTAGACGCAAAGGCCATTTTCCAAATCAATTCGGTTTTATCCACATACAAATAGTTCTCTTTGCGAAGTTTCTCAAAAGTTTGTATTCCGATAGGAAGCTTGCGCAGCAATGCATTATATTCCATAAACACACATTTTTTCTTTTATAGCTTCAAAGATAATTATTATTTTTCAAAATTGTTCGTTTGGGCACAGTTTTGATTTAGCTTGCGTCACTGATACAACTGATTATTCCTCACACTCTCCGCCTCCAGAAGTATTACCTCGTAGCGCCTCATATTCTTGCTTGTAACATACTGGAAGCCATATTTGGTGAGAATCTTCCCTAACAGGATTTTTCCGGCATGGTTATATTGATAGCCGGTTCTGTTTCTGATTTCTTCCGCTATTTCGCTCACCGTCATATACTTGAAGCTTTCGAAGCGCTCCGGTTTGCGGAAGTGCGTCAGTAGCATTTCTTCTTCGGGAGTCTGAAAGATGAAAGGCTTGTTGTTGCGCTCTATCTCATCATTTTCGTCGGCTTCGAACCAGTAGCGATAGCCGGTGTCCAGCAGATGCTTGATTTGGGCGTAGAGCTGTGGGTAGTCGATTTCGTAGCGGTCTATCTTTTCGATTTCATAGCAGAGGAAGCGGCGGTTTCCGGTGGGATCGTACAACACTTGCGGGTAGTTGCAGGTACCGGCAAAGGATGCCCAGTGGGGTAGGTTCAGAGTATGGCGGGCATAAGGCAGGCGGATGCTGATAAACTTCCGGGTGATAAGGTCCTTCAGCAGACTGAGTTCGTGCCCCGTCATACCCTCGAACTCATCGAAGTTGATGAGCATAAATTCCGCCATGCGGGAGAGGTCGTCCTTGTTGCCGGCGGAGATGATGCCGGTACTGAGATAATCGGTTCGTAAGTCATTTGACAGGATTTTGTTGATGAAAGTCGTTTTCCCCAGGTTCTGCTTGCTGCATAACAGGAGGCAAAGGTGGTTCACTATCTCTTCTTGCGTGGCTGCGGCTACCATACCTACCAGAAAGTGCCTGAACCCTTTCAGCCAGAACTCTCTTTGGGCAGGGATGGTATGGACACTTTCGGCAAGGCGGCCGATGTGGTCGATACCGTCCCATTGAGGCAGGTGATTTATATACTCGCGGATGGGATGGTAGGAGAAACTGAAATCGGAGTAGATCAGGTTTTCCATATTCTTGACGCTGCAAGGGTAACCGGCCTCGTTCAGCTCCATCCAGATGCTGTTACTTACCATGTCATCCAGCATGACGAAATCCTCTTCACCCTTTTTGCGCCATTCCATGCGGTGCTTCATCTGGTTGTAGCGCGTTTCGTAATGGCTGTTGATATACTGTCCGATGCGGAGGAAGTTCCATTGCGAGGTTCTCAACTTACGTGTGTTAAATTCGTCCGTATGTTGATAAGCACTGTCCGTCAGGGAATCTATTTCTTCGGGCGGCATATCGGTGAAGTTGAGGCGCAGGAAAGGGGCGACTTCTTCTTTGGGGATGCCGTAAGCATTGTATGTGCAGGTTAGCCGGAACAGATAGTTGTTGCGGTTGCCTTCTTCGTACTTGTTTTTGTGATCGTGATAGTAAAGAAGGAGGGCGAGCAGGGAACGACTGTCGCTTTGAGGATAATAGATGTTGTCCGAAGGCTTTTGGTACGGAGGTTTTTCTGTGGTTATTCCGGAAGACTTTTTCCGTCCGGGAGTTTTCTTTTTCTTTTCTCTGAGAGGGCGGTTGAGATCGACGATGAGAACCTGCGGATTAGGGTTCAGATAGACATTCTCGTCGTGAGGCAGATAGCAGATGCGCGTCATGTCTTTGCCCGATTCATCGATGTCCGTTTGGCAAAGCTCTTCGTAGAGTGCAGCAACCTGGTCGTAGGCATGCGCATGGTAGTTGCGGACCTCTTCGGGAGATTGCGGCAGGGTGCCATCGGGCAGGCTGGTGATTGTGGTCAGTTTGTAACCGTTGCCCTTCGGACTGGTAAAGCTGATGTGGGTATGCGGATTTCCGGTGACTGCCTTTGAGATGCGTGCCAGTTCTTCGGGGGATTTCTTGTCGAGGTCGAGGACGATTTCTCCGTTGTACTCACTGAGTTTGTCGTATCGGTGTCCACCGGTGAAGCGGGCGGAGAAGGTGACGGAGGGAAGTTCTCCTTTTATGGAATCGGCGGTTGCGATGTCATTGGCAGTGATATGCTGTCGGATGTCAAGAGTCATGTGTGCCAGTTTTTCATCGTGGCGGATGAGGTTGGCCACTTCTTCGTCGGTTACTTCGGCGCAGGGCGGTTGTTTTTTGTTTTGATAATATGAATACTTCATTGTTTGTATAAATTTTGTTGCAAATTAACAGATGTGTTCGATAACAGGAAATAACTTTTGGCTTTTCGCGTAAAGTTAAGTTTAAGGTTCGCCCAGATAGTCGACTATTGCTTTTACTTGGCGGGGCGTGAAAATGTGGTTCCGGTCCTGATAACCCAAATGAATCAGTTCTGCATGCAGTTCGGCATTGTGGAGTATCCAGCGGCGAAGTACTTGGGTAGCGTTTTTAAGGGTTAGTTGTGGATTGTAAAGATGAGCCAGTTCCGATTTTGTATAACTGCGCACTGTGAAAGTGCTTTTTTCTTCTTTCATTTTCTTGTATTTATTGATTCTTAATGTGATGTAAATTTACTAAAAATAAACGGTTGGTGAAAGTTTTGAGACGTGTTTATTTCAATAATATTCGTAAAGCTTCATTGGCGACTGAAGGGTATCTGCCATCCGGTATATTTGCAATGTAAATCGGTGATTTACATTCACTTTAAAAATTTAATTGATATGGCAACATCCATGAATTATTCAGTGGTGGCTCGTAAAAATCCTTCCAAGAAGAGTGAGCCCGCAAAGTATTATGCCCTGGCGCAGGCTTCGGGCGAGTTGGACTTCGATGAAATGTGCGAAGCGATAACCGGACGTACCACGTGTACGGAAACTGATGTGCGTGCTGCACTGGCGGGCATCATCTATGAGGCGAAGCGTGCCCTGAAAGCGGGGCGCATTGTCAGGTTGGGAGATCTGGGCTCTATGCAGATGGGCGTCAGCAGTAAGGGCGCAGAAAAGGCGGAAGATTTCACGCTATCCATGATTAAGAAATCACGTATCAACTTCCGTCCCGGCAAGGGGCTGACGGACATTACGAAGACGATGGCGTACACACGTGTGGTGACGCGAAGCATGCAGTCATCTGAATCGGGTGGTTCTGCTGATGGAGGGATTGAAGAAAATCCGCTGGGATAGAATCACTAAACATTAAATCACTAAAAACTGATCGTTATGAAGAAGATTACTTGGGACACTGTTTTGAAAGTTGTTATTGCGATGGCTTCTGCTTTATTGGGGGCGCTGAGTGCACATGCTATGACGATATAAATGGTATGTCGGTTATGAGAAAGATTGATCTGATTATTATTCACTGTTCCGCCACAAGGGCGGACAGTGATTTCAGTGCGCAGGACGTGGATACGGCGCACCGTTACAGGGGCTTTTCATCGTGGGGGTATCACTATTATATCCGGAAGTCGGGACAGGTGGAGTTGATGAGGTCGGAAGATGTGCCCGGAGCGCATGCCCGTGGATACAATGCGAATAGTCTTGGAGTATGTTATGAGGGCGGTCTGGATGTGAACGGACGTCCAGCCGACACGCGGACTTTACGGCAGAAAGAGGCGATGCACCGATTGGTAGCCAATCTGTTGCAGAGTTATCCGGAGGCGCGGGTGGTGGGACACCGGGATCTGAGCCCTGATAAAAACTACAACGGCATTGTAGATCCCTGGGAAAGGACGAAAGAGTGTCCTTGTTTTGAAGTAAAAGCGGAGGCGTGGGAGTAAAAAACTCCCCGCCTTTTTTTGTGCGTGTCGAAGTATTGTTATATTTGTGGCAACATATTGAAAAACACTATTGGATATGAGACACCGATTTATCTCTGAGAGATGTAAAATATTTGGTTTGCTTCTTCTATTGGCAGCCGGTTCGGCTGCACTTCGCGCCCAGGATCAGCCGGGCATTAAAAACATACGTACGGTGGTGTATGAGCCGCTACTGAAGGATACTACGTGGGTGACCGGTAAGGTGGTGGATTATATTACATTCGTGAAGTACGACAGCAAAGGCCGTAAGATGGTAGAGAACAGGCTGAAGCCGGACGGCAGTCCGCACGGTAAACTGGTGTATGTGTATAACCCTGCCGGACAGGTGTCGCGAGAGATTTATGCAACTGCGGATGAAGGAGTCAGCGATTGTTGGGGCTATACGTATGATGAAAAAGGACGGCTGAATTGCATTGCCTATATGAACGGACAGGAAGATACACTCCAGATTACTTCTGCCTTGTACGATGAAGCGGGAAAGATGTTGAAAATCTACTCCAAAGACTATGTGAAAAAGAGGTCATCGGGCAGACAAGTGCTGTACAATGAGGATGGAACGCCGGAGGAGATTATCCTGATGGGTGGTCCGGATGAAAAGATGGAACGCGTGGGAGAATACCCGATTGGAAAGGGGGATACACTGACTCTGAAAAGAAGGGGTGCACTACAGTTAGGTAAGATGCGGGTGGTGAAAGATGATAATCAGAAGAATCCGATTCGGAAGATAGATGAAGCGGGTAACTGGACAGAACGTTTTGAAGGTTGCAATGAATATGGAGAACCGAATTTCATTATCCGCAGGGATATAGAGTATGCAGGCGGTGGAAATGACTGGGAGAAAATACCCGTGCGCGGTAAAGTGAAGAAGGTACAGCAAAGGTCGTACGTTGCCATTGCCAAAGGTCCGCAGGCGGTGGATAAGGGAGAGAAGAAAGGGCAGTTCTTCGTTTACGAGTTTGGTGAAAACGGACGGAAAGTAAAAGAGGAACGGTTCACGGAAGCGGGAGTATGTCGGGAAAAGATTCAGTATGAATATGATGAGAATGGGAATTTGTCGAAAGAAAGCCATTATACACCGGCGGGTGTGCTGACGGCAAACAAGAATTATGGATACGATAAGGAAGGGCGTCTCAAGCACTGTTCAATACTGGATGATAAGGATGAAATTATGCAGCGGGATGTGTTTCGCTATGACATAGAAGGTAATATGGTACAGGAAGTCGGTTACCTGACGAATGGAACAAAATGTAGTGAGTTCCGTTATATATATGATTCCTATGGGCAGCAAATAGAGCGGAAAGTGCTGTTGCAACCCGAAGGATCTGATCCGGTTGGCTCTGTTCGGAGAGGCTATAATTTTCAGGGACGTGTAGTGTTTGAGGAATTTCTTTCACCGGATGGTACATCTCAAAGCCAGCATACGTATCGGTACAATACCAAAGGGGAACTGATTTCCGGAACAGAGCGTCCGGAAGGGCAAACCGAAGAAGTGAAATACGTCTATAAATTCCATAATGATAACCAAGGAAACTGGAAAATCAGGATCAAGTATATAGACGATGTGCCGGTGGTGTACGAAGAACGTGAATATACATATTATAATTGATACAGATAGGTACGCGGACGCCGCGGATAAAGCGGACGAACGCGGACTAAAGATATAATATTGATAATTTAAAATCCGCGTTCGTCCGCTTTATCCGCGTCGTCCGCGTACCCATTAAAAAAATAAAAACGAAATTGTATGAAGAAGATTATTAACCCATGGAAAGATTTGGAAGGATACAATTGTTTCGGTTGTGCTCCCAATAATGAGTCCGGTGTGAAAATGGAGTTTTACGAGGATGGAGACGAAGTGGTGAGCATCTGGAAGCCGCGTCCGGAGTATCAAGGTTGGCTGAATACGTTGCATGGTGGCATTCAGTCGGTGTTGCTGGATGAAATTTGCGGATGGGTGGTAGTGCGTAAGTTGCAGACAAGTGGGGTGACTTCGAAGATGGAAACCCGTTTTCGTAAACCGGTATCGACTAAAGACTCGCATGTCGTGTTGCGGGCTTCCATACGCGAGCAGAAGCGGAATATTGTGATTATTGACGCGAAACTTTATAATGAGGCGGGAGAGGTGTGCTCGGAGGCGGTATGCACTTACTTCACTTTCCCGAAGGAGAAGGCGGAGCAGGAAATGCACTTTCATCACTGCGATGTGGAGAAGGAGGAGATTCTGCCGCTGATTTAAGTTTGCTCACTATTGGAGGGTTATGAATAAAGTGTGATAAAGTGGTAGGGTGATAAAGTGATAGTGGGATAACGCTCTGTGATATATAGCGCAGCCACTTTATCACCCTATCACCTTACCACCTTATCACTCTTTTATTCCTTTCTTTCCCATAATAAATTGATCTGTGCAAATCAGTGTAATTTGTAACGTAAACTAAGAAAATGATAGGAAAACGAAACTTTTTGTGATAAATCTTTGGAAGTTTCAAACGGATAGTTTACTTTTGTCGCATCAAACAAAAGAATTGTATGAAAAATATTGTTGCACATCATCACCATCATCATTACCTGACGAATAATCGGTAGGCGTATGATTGTATGTGCATAATGAATAAACATATAAACGACGAGGCTTGCCGGATAATGGCAAGCCTCGTTTTTTGTTTTCAAGAGTTTAGTTAAGTCTAGTTTAGTTTTTGTAAGTAGTTAAATCGTAAAATTATAAATAAGATTATGTTATTAAGAATTGCAGTACAAGCTAAAGGTCGTCTTTATGACGAGACGATGTCATTTCTGGGAGAGTCGGATATCAAATTGAATGCAGTGAAACGTTCATTGCTGGTACAATCGTCTAATTTTCCTGTAGAGGTATTATTTTTGCGTGATGATGATATTCCGCAGTCAGTGGCAACAGGCGTGGCGGATATAGGTATCGTAGGCGAGAATGAATATGTGGAGAAGAATGAAAATGCAGAAATTGTAAAGCGTCTCGGATTCAGCAAATGCCGTTTGTCACTGGCTATTCCGAAGGATATCGAATATCCGGGTGTGCAGTGGTTTGAAGGAAGGAAGATTGCGACGTCGTATCCGGGTATCCTCAGTACATTCTTGAAAACTCAGAATGTGAATGCGGAGATACACGTGATTACAGGTTCCGTAGAAGTGGCACCAGGTATCGGATTGGCAGATGCGATTTTTGATATTGTTAGTTCGGGTTCTACGTTGGTGAGTAACCGGTTGAGAGAGGTGGAAGTGGTGATGAAATCGGAAGCACTGCTGATTGGTAACAGGAATCTGTGCGACGAGAAAAAGGAAATCCTGAAAGAGTTGCTTTTCCGTATGGATGCTGTGAAGACGGCGGAAGATAAGAAGTATGTGCTGATGAATGCACCGAAGGAACGTTTGGAAGAGATTATCCAGGTGCTTCCGGGTATGAAGAGCCCGACGGTGATGCCGTTAGCACAGGAGGGCTGGTGCTCGGTACATACGGTGCTGGATGAAAAGTGCTTCTGGGAGATTATAGGAAAGCTGAAGTCGCTGGGGGCAGAAGGAATTTTGGTGCTGCCGATTGAAAAAATGATATTGTGATGTACTTTTCTTTTGTCTTGAGACAAAAGAAAAGATACCAAAAGAAAAACTCAAGGCTGCACTTCCGGAGCTACTCCGGTAGCATTTTCAGCTAAAGGGCAGGAACTCGCTAAGCTCAAACAGCCTGCCCTTCTTGACGCTGAAAATACTACCTGCGTTTGACGCTCCTACAGTGAGGCCGGGGGACCATTCGGGGTGATGGTGTAGGGGTGATAGTGTAGGAAGGATGGTGTAGAATGAATATAAAAAATGGAATAGGGTATGAAATTAATAAATAATCCGGATAGATCACAGTGGGCGGAGATACTGAAACGTCCGGTGATGAATACTGAGAATCTGTTCGATACGGTGCGGGGGATTATAGACCGCGTGAAGTCGGACGGTGACCGTGCGGTGCTGGAGATGGAGGCAAAGTTTGATAAGGCGGAGCTGACATCACTGGCGGTGACGGAGGCGGAACTGAAAGAAGCGGAGACGCTGGTGGATGAAAAGCTGAAGGCGGCTATCCGTCTGGCTAAACAGAATATAGAGACTTTCCATGCTGCACAGCGCTTTGAGGGCAAGAAGGTGGAAACCATGCCGGGCGTGACGTGCTGGCAAAAGGCGGTGGCTATTGAAAAGGTGGGATTGTATATTCCCGGAGGAACAGCTCCTCTGTTCTCTACGGTGCTGATGCTGGCTGTGCCTGCAAAGATTGCGGGCTGTAAGGAGATTGTGCTTTGCACACCACCGGATAAAGAAGGACGGGTGCATCCTGCTATTCTTTTTGCTGCACAGGTGGCAGGGGTGAGCCGGATATTCAAGGCAGGCGGCGTGCAGGCTATTGCTTCGATGGCTTACGGAACGGAAAGCGTGCCGAAGGTTTACAAGATATTTGGTCCGGGAAACCAGTATGTGACGGCAGCGAAACAGTTGGTCAGTCTGCGTGATGTGGCGATTGATATGCCTGCCGGTCCGTCGGAAGTGGAAGTATTGGCGGATGAAACGGCAAATCCGGTATTTGTAGCTGCGGATCTGCTGAGCCAGGCTGAACACGGTGTGGATAGTCAGGCAATGCTGATTACTACTTCGGAGGTTTTGCAACAAGCTGTGAAAGAGGAAGTGGAACGTCAGTTGGAACTTCTGCCCCGTAAGGAAATTGCGGAGAAATCTCTTGCCAACAGTAAGCTTATTGTGGTGAAAGATATGGAAGAGGCCATCGAACTGACGAACGAATATGCACCCGAACATCTGATTGTGGAAACTGCGGACTATATGCAGGTGGCAGAACGTGTGGTGAATGCGGGCTCCGTTTTCTTGGGATCGCTCTCTCCGGAAAGTGCGGGAGATTATGCTTCGGGAACGAATCATACCTTGCCGACGAACGGATATGCGAAAGCTTATAGCGGTGTGAGCCTGGATAGTTTTATCCGCAAGATTACGTTCCAGGAAATCCGCCCGGAAGGTATGAAGAATATTGGTCCTGCTATTGAAGAGATGGCGGCGAACGAACATCTGGATGCGCATAAGAATGCGGTAACAGTGAGATTAAAAACAATATAGAATACAAATTACACGAATTACACGAGTAAGGGTAAAGATGAAATTTGTGTAATTCGCGTAATCAGTGTTCAATACTTTATCATATTATAGATCATGAAAACATTGCAAGAACTGACCCGTCCGAATATCTGGAAGCTGAAACCTTATTCTTCGGCACGTGATGAATATAAAGGTGTAACGGCATCGGTATTTCTCGATGCGAACGAGAATCCGTATAATTTGCCGCACAACCGCTATCCCGACCCGATGCAGTGGGAACTGAAAACGGAACTTTCCAAGATAAAGAAGGTGTCTCCCGAGCATATTTTCCTGGGCAATGGTAGCGACGAAGCTATCGACCTGGTATTCCGTGCTTTCTGTGAGCCGGGAGTGGACAATGTGGTAGCTATCGATCCCACTTACGGCATGTATCAGGTGTGTGCTGATGTGAATAATGTGGAGTATCGCAAAGTCCTGCTCGACGAGCATTTCCAATTCTCGGCAGATAAGTTGCTGGCGGCTGCGGATGAACGGACGAAGTTGATTTTCCTGTGCTCGCCTAATAATCCTACCGGAAACGATCTGTTGCGCAGTGAGATAGAGAAGTTGCTGCGTGAGTTTGAAGGGCTGGTGATACTGGATGAGGCGTACAGTGACTTTTCAGAATCTCCGTCGTTCTTGCTGGATTTAGATAAATATCCGAATCTTGTTGTGTTCCAGACTTTTTCTAAAGCATGGGGCTGTGCGGCTATCCGTCTGGGAATGGCGTTTGCTTCTACGGAAATCATCGGTATCCTGAGTAAGATAAAGTACCCTTATAATGTGAACCAACTGACTCAGAAACAGGCAATAGAGATGTTGCATAAGTACTATGAGATAGAGCGTTGGGTGAAGAGGCTGAAAGAGGAACGCGAGGATTTGGAGAATCGTTTTTCTGAACTGCCGTTGACGGTGAAAGTATTTCCGTCTGATGCCAATTTCTTCCTGGCACGGGTGACGGATGCGGTGAAAATTTATAATTATCTGGTAGGAGAGGGGATCATCGTCCGCAACCGTAATTCTATATCGCTTTGTGGCAACTGCCTGCGTGTGACGGTAGGAACGAGGATGGAGAATGATAAACTGATAGAAGCATTGAAAAGCTATGAGTAAGAAAGTATTATTTATAGACCGTGACGGGACTTTGGTGATTGAACCGCCCGTAGATTACCAGTTGGATTCGCTGGAAAAGTTGGAGTTTTATCCCAAAGTGATGCGTAACCTCGGCTTTATCCGTAGTAAATTGGATTTCGAGTTTGCGATGGTGACTAATCAAGATGGTTTGGGCACGGCATCTTTCCCGGAAGAAACTTTCTGGCCTGCGCATAACCTGATGATGAAGACGTTGGAGGGTGAAGGGATTACGTTTGATGAAATCTTCATCGACCGTACTATGCCGGAAGACATGGCGCCTACCCGGAAGCCGCGCACAGGGATGTTGACGAAGTATCTGAATAATCCGGAGTACGATCTTGCCGGAAGTTTCGTTATCGGTGATCGTCCTACGGATGTGGAACTGGCTAAGAATCTGGGGTGCCGGGCTATTTATTTGCAGGATGATACTGCATTGCTGAAACCGGAATCAGAAGGTGGAACTGCTGCCTGCGAAGGTCTGAAAGAGGTATGTGTCCTTGTTACGAAAGATTGGGATAAAGTTGCCGAATTCCTTTTCGCTGGAGAACGGAAAGCGGAAGTACGCCGCACAACAAAGGAAACGGATATTTTCGTATCTCTGAATCTGGATGGTAACGGTGCCTGTGACATTCATACCGGACTGGGTTTCTTCGACCACATGCTGGAGCAAATAGGCAAGCATGGCGGTCTGGATCTGACGATCCATGTGAAAGGCGATTTGGAAGTGGATGAGCATCACACCATAGAAGATACTGCGATTGCATTAGGCGATTGCATCTATCAGGCATTGGGCAACAAGCGTGGCATCGAGCGTTATGGCTATGCCCTGACGATGGATGATTGTCTTTGCCAGGTTTGCCTGGACTTCGGCGGACGCCCCTGGCTGGTATGGGATGCAGAATTCAATCGTGAAAAGATTGGTGAGATGCCGACAGAAATGTTCCTGCATTTCTTCAAATCCCTGAGCGATGCCGCCAAGATGAACCTGAATGTCAAAGCGGAAGGTCAGAACGAGCACCATAAGATAGAAGGTATTTTCAAAGCGCTGGCCCGCGCTATAAAGATGGCGGTGAAGAGGGATATCTATCACTTTGAATTGCCAAGTTCGAAGGGAGTGCTTTAATATTTAATTCTTTTTTCTCACTGCTATAACCGGATAATTTCATAACTTTGTCAAATAGATATAGAAAATAAAGTCTAAGGGCATTAAGAGTTATATTGGAATGGCGCATCTGATTATCAAAAATATTGGCCCCATAAATGAAGTGGAATTTGATTTGAATAAAATCAATATCTTCATGGGGCCGCAAAGCAGTGGAAAAAGTACAATTGCTAAGATTGTAAGCTATTGTGCGTGGCTGGAGAAACGCGTATCTCTGGAACAGTCCTTCGTAAAATACAAAGATGATAAATTTGTGGAACGTTTAATTTCGTTTCATAAAATGGAAGGATATATCCGCGAAGATTCATATCTGGAGTATGAATCGGATGTTTATAAGGTGGTATATAAAGGTTTGGGAACTTCTCCGGATTTTGAACTGAAAAGTACGAGATGGGGGTACAAACTGGAGAAAATAGCCTATATACCGGCTGAGAGAAATATCATTTCCGTGCTGCCACAGTGGAGTACTATAAAGATGTCTGACACCAGTACTGCTAATTTTATGGAGGACTGGGGGAATATGCGTGAACTGTTCACAGCTGACAGACCCTTGAATATCCTTTCTCTGGGGGTTAAATACTATTATGATAAATCAAGTAATAAAGATTATATCCGTTTGGATAATGGAACGCAGATTCAATTGTTTTCCTCTTCAAGTGGGGTGCAATCGGTAGTTCCGCTATTATTGCTTTGCCATACGCTTCTGAATGATGATTTGAGAGATGAATTGGATTCTCATGTGTCTTTTGATAATAAGGTGATCTACGAAGAGCTAAAAGAAATTATTTATCGTGATAGATTCCGTGTAAATGTAAGGAGGAATCCGGATATAGATGCTGCTTCGGAAACTTTCCATGAAGGTGAGGGCGTAAATGAGCATTTCAGAGTTTTTCGACCGGGAGAAAAAGATTTGTTTTATCAGACTGTTGATCATTTTACCAAAACTCAGTGTTGCGATCTGATTATAGAAGAGCCTGAAGAGAACTTATTCCCTGATATACAACAAGACTTTACATACTATATCATTCGCGAAATCCTGAAGAAAGAAGGGCATAAATTATTGATCACCACACATAGTCCTTATATACTTTTTGCATTGAATAATTGCCTGATGGGAAAATTGGTGGAAAAGAATATTCCGGATGAAAAGAGAAAGGAATATCCTTCGAGCAGTGCGTGGATTGATCCTAAGTTGGTTTCCATCTATGAGATTCACGAAGGCGCTTTGAAGTGCATTCAGGATAAGGATGGCATTTTGGAAGATAACTATTTGAACCAGGCTTATAAAATGAATTCTACAGAGTATTTGTCATTGCTTAATTATTACGAGGATGAAGAATAGAATCTGTGAGGTTTATTCGTTGTGTGAAGTGGCTACTACTGAAGCAGAAAAACTTTATATCATTGATTTTACGGAACGAACCATGTCTGCCAGAAAAGTGGAAATACATACAAAAATCCCTTTTATTCCCGAAACTACGACAGAAATGGATGGTCTGACATTGAATAATGCAACATCATTGTCTGTCGATCATGTTATTTTTGATGATTGCCAATTTAAGGATGAAAAAGGATTGCAAATAGAACATTGCGAATGTTGCCTTTTTCCTTCGTCCGGTAATGAGGGATGCTGGATTATGTTTGTTGAGATAAAGGACTGCAAACCTAAGAATATTGCAGTTTATAAGGAAAAGTGTAAATCCCAGTTAGTTTCTACTATTCAGGACTTTAGAAAGCATAATCTGATTTCAGACACAAATAAGGTACATGCCGTAATTTCTTTTCCCCGCCGGAATAAAACTGCTTTTAATGAAATGATAGTAGGAGATTTGATTGAGCAGACCCGTTTATTCAAGGAACATAAGATCTATTTTGTAGCAACAAATAAGATGGCAATAAGAGATTGTCAGATACTGGAGCCTGTTTTGTAAAAAGAAGATGTCCATTTCTGAACATCCCCACTGTCCGATAATGAACACTCACCCCTGCCCAGAAGCATCCTGGCGCTTTGGCACGCTCTTTGCTTTTCTGTTTACAACTATTTTTTGATAAACATGAAAAGGAATATTTTACTCGCAGCTTGGATGCTATTTCCGTTCGCCGCTTTTGCACAGAACGATACATTGACAAACGAACGTGAACGTCTCATCACTTTAAATGAAGCGATAGCTTTGGCACGTACCCAGTCAGTGGATGCCGCCGTAGCGCTGAATGAATTGAAGACTTCATACTGGGAATATCGTACTTTCCGTGCCGACCTGTTACCGGAAGTGAATCTGAACGGTACTTTACCCAATTACAATAAATCTTACAGCAGATATCAAAACTCGGATGGTTCCTACTCATTTGTGCGTAACAATACGCTGGGACTTTCCGGAACGCTCTCCATAGACCAGAACTTATGGTTTACGGGCGGTAAACTGTCACTGGCTTCTTCTCTTGAATATATCAAGCAATTAGGATCCGGAGGAGATAAACGGTTTATGTCCGTCCCCGTCAGCCTGGAATTGTCGCAACCTATTTTCGGAGTGAACAATCTGAAGTGGAACCGTCGTATCGAACCGGTGAGATATGCAGAAGCAAAAGCTGCCTTTATCACTGCTACGGAACAGGTAACGATGAAGACAATCACTTATTTCTTCAATCTGCTGCTGGCAAAAGAAAATTTGAAAACTGCTCACCAGAATAAAGTGAATGCCGACCGCCTCTATGAAGTAGCAGTGGCAAAGCGTAAGATGGGGCAGATTTCTGAAAATGACCTGTTGCAGTTGAAACTGAATGCTTTGCAAGGTAAGGCGGATGTGACGGAAGCGGAGAGTAACCTGAATGCGAAAATGTTCCAGTTGCGTTCGTTCCTCGGTTTGTCGGAAGATGAGAATCTGAATCCGATGTTGCCGAATTCGGCACCGGATATGAAGATGGAATATAATCTTGTATTGAGCAAGGCTCTGGATCGGAACTCGTTTGCACAGAATATCCGTCGTCGCCAGTTGGAAGCGGACTATGAAGTGGCTACGGCTCGCGGCAATTTGCGCAGCATCGACCTGTTTGCCAGTGTGGGTTATACAGGGCAGGATCGTGATTTGACTTCCGCTTACAAGGGGCTGCTTGATAATCAGATTGTGCAGGTAGGTGTGAAAGTACCTATCTTGGACTGGGGAAAACGTCGCGGAAAAGTACGTGTGGCAAAGAGTAATCGTGAAGTGGTGCTTTCCAGAATCCGGCAGGAACAGATGGACTTCAATCAGGATATTTTCCTGCTCGTAGCGAACTTCAATAATCAGGCACAACAATTGGGTATTGCACAGGAAGCTGACGGCATTGCCGAGAAACGTTATAAAACCAGTGTGGAAACCTTTATGATCGGACAAATCAGTACGCTGGACCTGAACGACGCACAGAAATCAAAAGATGAAGCAAGGCAGAAACATATTTCCGAGCTCTATTATTATTGGTACTATTTCTATCAAATCCGCAGTCTGACACTTTGGGATTTTGAACGGAATTGTGAACTGGAGGCGGACTTTGAAGAAATTGTGAGAGACTGAGTTTGAGTTATGAGTTATGAATAATAACTTATAACTCATAACCGTTTTTCGCTTGTTATTGAAAAAAACAGTGTTATTCTGTGCTTTCTGTGTGAAATCGTTTATTTTTGCAAACCATAAAACAACGAAACCTTATGATACTGATAATCGACGATGATAGTGCCGTACGTTCTTCCCTCAGTTTTATGCTGAAACGTGCAGGATATGAAGCGCAAACTGTTCCCGGACCGCGCGAAGCAATGGATGTGGTACGTGCCGAGGCACCTGCCCTCATTTTGATGGACATGAACTTCACCCTTTCCACAACGGGAGAAGAGGGATTGACTTTGCTGAAACAAGTGAAAATATTCCGCCCCGATGTACCTGTTATCCTGATGACGGCGTGGGGAAGTATACAACTTGCCGTGCAGGGTATGCAGGCGGGCGCGTTCGACTTTATCACAAAGCCGTGGAACAATGCCGCTTTGTTGCAACGTATCGAGACAGCCCTTGAACTGACTGCCGTCCCGAAAGATGCACCGGAAGAACAGAGCGAGACGCTGAACCGCAGCCATATCATCGGAAAATCTCAGGGATTGATGGAAGTGCTGAATACGGTGGCACGCATTGCGCGTACCAATGCCTCGGTACTGATTACCGGTGAGAGTGGAACGGGTAAGGAGTTGATTGCCGAAGCCATCCACATCAACAGCCAGCGGGTGAAACAGCCGTTTGTAAAGGTCAACCTGGGCGGTATCTCGCAGAGCCTTTTTGAAAGCGAAATGTTCGGCCATAAGAAGGGCGCTTTTACGGATGCGACAACAGACCGTGTAGGGCGCTTTGAACTTGCCAACAAGGGTACTATCTTTCTGGATGAAATCGGTGACCTCGATCCTTCCTGTCAGGTGAAACTGCTCCGTGTATTGCAGGATCAGACGTTTGAAGTGCTGGGTGACAGCCGTCCCCGCAAGACGGATATCCGGGTGGTATCCGCCACCAATGCCGATCTCCGCAAGATGGTGTCGGAACGTACATTCCGCGAAGATTTGTTTTATCGTATCAACCTGATAACCGTTAAGTTGCCATCCCTTCGCGAACGCCGTGAAGATATTCCTTTGTTGGCACGCCACTTTGCCGATCGACAGGCAGAGCTTAACGGACTGCCCCGCACGGAATTCTCGGCAGATGCCTTGAACTTTCTTTCCCGCTTGCCTTATCCGGGAAATATTCGTGAATTGAAGAATCTGGTAGAGCGTACGATCCTCGTCAGCGGAAAGTCGACGCTGGATGCTTCGGATTTCGACGCACAATATCTGCGTTCTAATGAACCGGTGAAGGCTTCGGACGCATCGTCTCTGGCAGGCATGACGCTGGATGAAATAGAGCGTCAGACTATTTTGCAGGCGCTCGATCGCCATAAGGGAAATCTCAGTCAGGTAGCTATGACGCTCGGCATCAGTCGTGCCGCGCTCTATCGCCGACTGGAAAAGTTTAATATAACAGTCACAGAAAAGTGAGAATAAAGTTCTATTTCTCCATACTTGTCCTTTTCCTTCTGGGTTTAGGTGGTGTGCTTCTCTACTTGGCGAAGGGGATGAAGCCGTTGCACCTTTACATTGTAGAGGGAATCATTGCATTTATCCTGGTGTTCCTGTTTATCTTCTATCGTAAGATTGTGAAACCGATGAATATTATCGGTAGCGGTATGGAATTGCTGCGCGAACAGGATTTCAGCAGCAGGCTCAGCAAAGTAGGGCAATACGAGGCGGACCGCATTGTAAATGTGTTCAACCGTATGATGGAGCAATTGAAGAACGAACGTTTGCGTCTGCGCGAGCAAAACCATTTCCTGGACTTGCTAATCCAGGCTTCACCGATGGGAGTTGTCATTACCACACTGAACGGTGAAATATCCCAGCTTAATCCGATGGGATTGAAGATGATGGGAGTACGCCTGGAAGAGATTATGGGAAAGAAAATTGAGAATATAGACTCTCCTTTGGCTGAAGAACTGGCGAATATCTCAAAAGATCAGACGGCAGTGGTGCGTCTGAATGACTCGAATATCTATAAATGTACCCATTCCTCCTTTATCGACAGAGGTTTTCATCACCCTTTCTATCTGATAGAGAAGATGACGGACGAGGTGATGCGTGCTGAAAAGAAAGCGTATGAGAAGGTGATCCGCATGATTGCCCACGAGGTGAATAATACAACGGCGGGTATTACATCTACCCTCGATACCGTGGAGCAAGCTCTTTCCACTGAAGAGGATATGGAGGATATCTGCGATGTAATGCGCGTTTGTACAGAACGTTGCTTCTCTATGAGCCGCTTTATCACCCGTTTTGCCGATGTCGTGAAGATTCCTGAGCCCGCCTTGGTTACGGGCAAACTGAATGAACTGGCTTCCATGTGTAAGCGCTTTATGGAGGGTATGTGCAACGACCGGAATATCCTTCTCTGGCTGGAATGTGATCCGAAGTTGGAACCGGTACGCTTTGATGCGGCACTCTTGGAACAGGTATTGGTGAATATTATCAAGAATGCTGCGGAAAGTATAGAACATGCGCCCGAAGGAACGATCCAGCAGGGTAGGGTTGTAGTCCGTACAATCGCTCCTACCACGATTGAAGTGGTAGATAATGGCCCCGGTATAACAAAAGAGACTGAAGCAAAGCTCTTCAGTCCCTTCTTTTCCACCAAACCGAACGGGCAGGGAATCGGTCTGGTGTTTATTCGCGAGGTGCTTACCCGTCATGGGTGTACGTTCTCTTTGCGTACGTACAGTGATGGGTTGACACGGTTCCGCATTATTTTTCCGTAGTCTTTTTCCACGCCTTTGCGTATTCGTCAAGAATCCGCTTGATGCCCTGGCCGATGACCACATAGTCCTTTTCGTTCAGGTTGGCAAGCGAGGCGCGTATGCTCCATTCCGGACCATCGAAACCACCGCCGTTCAGCAGGACGAGAGACGTTTCTTTCGCCAGGCGGAATACGACGTTCAGCGGGCTGTAGGTACGTTTCAGGTATTCTACGAAATCATCTCCATAGAATTTCTTTGCCCATACCAGCATGTCGATCTCTGTATAATACCCTACGCGGAGCGGATCTTTTATCAATGTGAATCCCGTATTATCCCACAAGGCATGCAGACGCTTTTCAATGATTTCCATCATCTTCAGTTTATATTTATTTTCCTTATCCAGCAGGGCGAAGGAAGCGAATAAACTCATTTGCATCTGTTGGGGCAATGACAGGCCGGCGGTATGGTTCAGTGCAACCTGTCGGCTGTCGGCTACCATGCGGTCAATGAACTTCATTTTTTCGGGATGCAGAGTCAGACTTGAGTAACGGCGGTTCAGTGCATTGCGTTTATCTTCCGGCAGGCGGGCGATTTGCTTGTCGTAGATGTTGTCTTCGTGCAGGGCGATGACGGCATCACGCCAACCGGTAGCTCCGAAGTATTTGGAGAAGGAATAGACACAAAGCGTATTGTGCGGCAGTTCAGCCATGAATGAGCGGAAGTGCGGGCTGAATGTGCCGTATACATCATCCGTGATAACCATCAGGTTGGGGTTATCATTCTTCACGATATCAACAATACGTGCCATCGTTTCCGGGCTGAGGGCGTAACTGGGCGGATTGCTGGGATTGGTCACGAAGAGCGCTTTGATGGCGGGATCTTTCAGGCGGTCGATGTCCTTGTCATTGTATTGCCAGAGGTGGAATCCGTCGTCCGTCATGCGGTCGGCATGCAGTTCTATCATGTTGAACTGGTAGCGACTTAGTTGCGGAATTTCAATGTAGGGGGTGAAAGCGGGCACCATCAGGGCGATACCGTCACCTTTATCCAGCAGGAAGTTTTCCTGGAGGGAGTCGAAGAGGTAACACATGGCGGCGGTTCCGCCTTCGGTGGCAAAGAGGTCGAATGTGCCTCGTGGAGGGCGGTTATCACACATTTCTTGCGACAGATAATCTTGCACCAGTATTTCGGTGAAATGCAGGATGCGGTCGGGCACAGGATACTGGTCGCCGATGACGGCTTCTGCCCATTCATGTACCAGGGAGTCGGGATCGGCGGCATGTTGCATTAACAGGTAGTTATAGGTTTGCTCCAGGAGCTTGGCACCGTGGGCGGCGTTGTTCTTTTTGAGGAAGGCTTCGAAACGGGAGGCAATGCCTTCTTTTTGAGGGATGCCGGCGATGCCTTCGGGGAGGTTCATGACGCGACGACATTCTTCCAGTCCAAACTGTCCCAGGAGGAAGAAGGCTTCGCGAGGGGTGGTAGCTATCCAGTTAGGATTACCGCGTCCTGCGTTCAGCATCGTGCGGGCAGTTTTCTTCAGGCTTTCATCGGCCATATCGATCAATTGGTTTTTCAGCTCGAATGGGCTGATTGTTTCCATTTTCTTTTCTAAGTTTTTGGTATCCATATCGTTAAGTTTTAATTGTTATCATATAATCTTTTGGTTCAATAAACTAATTCTGGGAGTGTGATAAGCTAACTCTCGGGATGCAAGAATCTATTTTCGGAAATGCATAAAATTATTCATACCATAATTGTTTTTGTATCTTACAATAAATGTGTTACTTTCTTACGATAGATATGTTTCTTTCTTACAATAGCTGTTGTAAGAATAATAATGTGCATTCTGAAGATTAATTCTTCGCATCGCGGCGATTAGTTTCTTGCATGCGGTATATCAGTTGTATGATATATCCGCCGGGTTAAATCAGCAGTACGATGACGACACCCCATATTATTAATAAGGTGTTGCCCACAGCATACGTTACCGTATAACCCAGTGCAGGCGTTTCGCTTTCCACCGCATCTTGTATTGCTCCCAGTGCGGCTGTCGTTGTACGTGCTCCGGCACAGCATCCCAGTGTTATTGCAGGGTGGAACTTGAAGACGTACTTACCCAGTAGTAAACCGATGATTAACGGCAAGGTAGTGGCTATGGCACCTACAATGAATAAACTGAGCCCGACATCCCGGAAACCCTGTACGAAACTCGGTCCGGCAGCTATTCCCACTACAGCAATGAACATATTCAGCCCTACATTATTCAGTACCCACAGGGAAGCTTCGGGAATACGTCCGAACGTAGGATGCTTGCTGCGTAGCCAACCGAAGAATAATCCGGCTATCAATGCGCCACCACTCGTACTTAGACTGATGGGGACACCACCGATGTGGATGGATAATGCACCGAACAAACCACCTATCAGAATTCCTAATCCAACGAATATCATATCCGTTTGGTGGGTAGGCCGATCCACATATCCTATTTGTACAGCGGCACTTTCCACTTCTTGCTTGGTGCCCACTACTTCGATGACGTCGCCGGCATCCAATTTTGTCTGTGCCAATACGGGTATTTCAATTCCCGCACGCTTGATGCTGCGGATGCTGACGCCATGCATGAATTTGTGCCGGCGGATATTTGCCACTGTTTTTCCGGCGAACGTTTTCTTTGTGACTGTGACAGGTAATGTCTCTGCCGGGAAATCGAGCAATTGTGCGTCCTGTATTTCATTGCCTATCCAGTCCTCTTCGCCGATAACGAATTCACGGCGTCCGCTGAGAACGACTTCGTCTCCTATATTCAATACGGTATTCGGGGATACATCCCGAACGACTCCTTGCTTACGCAGGCGCTCTACAAACAGGCGTTTGCCATCTTTCTGGAAGTACATTTCCAAGTCTATCACCCGACGGCCTTGCTTGAACCATTCGTTTTCTATCTTGTAGGCGCGGAAGGTTACGGGGCGTGCGGCGTGCATGAAACCCGGTTCGTCTGCCTCGGAACTACCCATTTTAGCTTCCAGTTCTTTGCAGGCAGCTTTTACTTTCTCCAGTCCGCCCAATAGTTTGGGACCGAGGGAGGAGAGTACCCAGGCTGAGCCTGCCGTACCGAAAACGTAAGTCACTGCATAAGATACGGGGATGATATTGATATAACTTTGGCGTTGCGCTTCGTCCAGTCCCATGTTTGCCATGGTGTCTTCGGCTACTCCGATGACGGCGGAGATGGTTTGCGAACCTGCCAGTAATCCGGCGGCTTCACCGGGATTGTAGCCCATTACGAGGGCGAGAAGCCAGGTTACCACCAATACCGATACACACATCAGCACGGCAAAGCCTACCTGGGGGAGTCCGTCTTTTTTCAGTCCGCGGAAGAACTGCGGTCCTACTTTATACCCGACGGCGAACAGAAAGAGAAGAAAGAACACGGATTTGATGGGGCCTGGCACGTCGATCTTCAACTGTCCTACCAATACGCCTACAAGCAATACGCTTGTGACCGTCCCCAAGCTGAACTTCCCGATGCGTAGCTTGCCAAGCCAGAACCCCAGAAACAGGGTGAGGAATATGGCAAGTTCGGGGCGCTCCCTGAGCTGGTTTATTATCCATTCCATAATTAAGTTGTTTAGGTTATTAATTGGTTTTCGATGCTTTTCGCGTCGTTTAAGATATATACAACAGCCTGCAAAAGGAAGTGTTTCGTGCAAAAGTGGTTTTTTAGAACATTTATTCAGTAAAACTGAACTTTCTAAAATAGTTTTCTTGCGTACCTTTGCGGGCGTTAAAGAAGGAAGAAAGAAGTGATGAGTTACAAGCTACAGGCTACAAGTGGCAATAACTTGCGCTTGTCGGTATAGCGCAGCCACTTGTAGCCTGTAGCTCGTAGCTTGTCACTTAATATAAAAATAGGTATGAGGTTTACTTTTTTAAGGATTTTATTGTTCATCAGCCTTTGCTGGATGAGCTTCCCCCTGCAAGCACAATATGTGGTACAAGGTGTTGTTACAGACTCGTTAACCCGTGAGCCTCTCCCATATACATCTGTGTATCTGAAAGGTACTACCGAAGGAGGTATGACCGATGACAAAGGACAGTTTTCTTTCAAGACCTACCGCCCCCAAGCCGTGCTGGTTATTTCTGCCATTGGATATAATGAATACACCCGTCTTATTCATCCGGCACAAGGTATCCGTCTTACCATCGCCCTTTCGCCGGCAACGTATGCCCTGAATGAAGTGGTGGTAAAGCCCAAACGGGAGCGATATAAGAAAAAAGATAATCCCGCCGTGGAATTTGTACGACAAATGATAGAACATCGGGATGACTATTCACCCAAAGAGTTGGACTTCTGGCAACGGGATCGTTATGAGAAGATGACCTTTGCCATCAACAACTTCGACAGCGTAAAGCAGCAGAAGTGGCTTTATCGTAAATTCAAGTTCCTGACGGACTATGTGGATACTTCCGCCGTTACGGGAAAGCCCGTGCTTGCCGTCTCCAACCGTGAACTGCTGGCTACAGATTATTACCGCAAATCTCCCAAAAGCCAGAAACAGCGTGTACATGCCCGCAAACAGGCCGGTGTGGATGAGATGCTTTCGCAGCAAGGCATGGAGCAAGCCATCAGTGTGACAATGACGGATGTGGATATTTATGAGAACAACATTACACTGTTTACCAATAAGTTCGTAAGTCCGCTCTCTTCACTGGGCCCTTCATTCTATAAATATTATCTGATGGACACGCTTACGATAGCGGGCCAACCTTGTGTGGATCTGACGTTCGTACCCTTCAATTCCGAATCCTTCGGTTTTACGGGACACTTGTACGTTACTTTGGATAGTACCTATTTCGTGCGTCGTGCCACCATGAACTTTCCACAGAAAATCAATCTGAATTTTGTGGATTATATGTCTCTTGAACAGAACTTTACCCGTGGGGCAGACGGTACGCGCCAGTTGGCTGACGAACATATCACTACCGAATTCAAGCTGGTGGACAACAGTGACGGTATCTATGCCAAGCGGGATGTATATTACAGGAATTATGTGTATGAACCTTCTGCGGATGCCCTTTCGGCCTTTAAGAAGCCGGAAAAAGTGATTGAGCCGGCCGAAGCAACGCATCGCACAGAAGCTTACTGGGACGATAACCGTCAGGTGGAAGTCAGCAAGAAAGAAACTTCCGTTGATAAAATGATGGCGCAGCTTCGCACGTATCCTGTCTATTACTGGACGGAGAAGACCTTGAAAGTGCTGTTTACCGGATATATACCCGCGCCTAAAGAGAAAGAACCCCTGTTCTATATAGGTATGATGAATACCACCATAAGCGGCAACACCCTGGAAGGTGTGCGTCTGCGTGCGGGAGGAATGACTACGGCGTGGCTCAATCCACACCTATTTTATAAAGGATACATGGCTTACGGTTTCAAAGACCATCGGATGAAGGGAATGGCTGAAGTGGAATATTCTTTCCATAAGAAGAAGGAGTATGCCAACGAGTTTCCTATTCACTCTTTGAAAGCACGATATACCTCGGATGTAAACCAATACGGGCAACATTACCTTTATACCAGTCAGGACAACGTATTCCTGAGCTTGAAGCGCCAGAAGGACGACCGGATAGGCTATCAGCGCAAGGCGGAGCTGACTTACACCAATGAGTTCCATTCCGGTTTCTCTTTTCAGCTCACTTCCCGCTTCCGGCAGGATGAGTCTTCGTATCTTATCCCTTTCCTGAAACAAGATGAGATGGCAACGCCCGTGAAGAATATATCGAATACCGAGTTTGAAGTAAAATTGCGTTATGCGCCGAATGAAAAATTCTTTCAGACGCAATGGAACCGCTTCCCGGTATCGCTGGATGCTCCGGTCTTCTCGCTTTCGCATACGATGGCTGCAAAAGGAGTGTTGGGCGGTGATTATACCTATCAATATACAGAGGCAGGTTTTCAGAAACGTTTCTGGTTTTCGGCCTTCGGCTATACGGACGTTATCCTGAAAGCCGGAAAAGTTTGGAATAAAGTACCTTTTCCGTTACTGATTATCCCGAACGCCAACCTCTCTTATACCATTCAGCCGGAGTCTTATTCCCTGATGAATGCCATGGAGTTTATGAATGATGAATATGCTTCGTGGGACGTTACTTATTATCTAAATGGCTTTTTGTTCAACCGCGTACCTTTGCTGAAAAAGTTGAAATGGCGTGAAGTCCTTTCGTTTCGGGGATTGTACGGGAATTTGAGCGACAAAAATAATCCGACAGTCAGCAATGACCTTTTTCGTTTTCCCGTCACAACCTCTTATATGGGGGATACCCCTTATATGGAGGTGGGTGTCGGTGTAGAGAATATTTTGAAGGTTCTCCGTTTCGATTATGTATGGCGATTAACTTACAGAAATCTGCCTGGAATTGATAAATCCGGTCTTAGAATCAGTCTGCACATGACATTTTAACTTAAATCTTACTAACAGAACATTAAATCGGATAAAATGACGAGTCTCAATTGAACAAAATAGCCTAAATTTGAGCAATTTTTTAAACTTTAAAAGATACAATGGCAATGAAAGAAAACATTAAGCCGGCAACTGGTCGTTTGGGTGTACTGGTAGTCGGAGTGGGTGGCGCGGTCTCAACCACCATGATCACGGGTACATTGGCTGCTCGTAAGGGACTGGCAAAACCTATTGGGTCTATTACACAGATGGCCACAATACGCATGGAGAACAACGACGAAAAGCTGATTAAGGACGTAGTGCCTTTGGCAGATTTGAACGACATTGTTTTCGGCGGATGGGATATCTTCCCTGATAATGCATACGAAGCTGCGATGTATGCAGAAGTTCTGAAAGAGAAAGATTTAAATCTGGTAAAAGAGGAATTGCAAGCCATCAAACCGATGCCTGCTGCCTTTGACCACAACTTTGCAAAACGTCTGAATGGTACATACATCAAGCAGGCTGCCACCCGTTGGGAAATGATGGAGCAACTGCGTGAGGATATCCGTAACTTCAAGGCTGCCAACAACTGCGAGCGTATTGCTGTGCTGTGGGCTGCAAGTACTGAAATCTACGTTCCGTTGTGCAAAGAACACGAGTCGCTTGCTGCTTTGGAAGAAGCAATGAAGGCTAATAACACGGAAGTGATTTCTCCGAGTATGTGCTACGCTTATGCTGCAATTGCAGAAGGTGCTCCGTTCATCATGGGTGCTCCTAACTTGTGTGTAGATACTCCGGCAATGTGGGAATTCTCTAAGAAGATGAATGTGCCCATCTCCGGTAAGGACTTCAAGAGTGGACAGACGCTGATGAAAACAGTGCTCGCTCCGATGTTCAAGACTCGTATGCTGGGTGTAAGCGGTTGGTTCTCTACCAACATTCTGGGTAACCGTGACGGCGAAGTGCTCGATCAACCCGAAAACTTCAAAACAAAAGAAGTCAGCAAGTTGTCTGTTATCGATAACATCTTCGAACCGGAAAAATATCCCGACCTCTATGGTGATGTTTACCACAAGGTTCGTATCAACTACTATCCTCCCCGTAAAGATAATAAGGAAGCATGGGATAACATCGACATCTTCGGATGGATGGGTTACCCGATGGAAATCAAAGTAAACTTCCTGTGCCGTGACTCTATTCTAGCAGCTCCTATTGCACTCGACCTCGTTATTTTCAGTGACCTGGCATTGCGCGCAGGTATGTCTGGAATCCAGACTTGGTTGTCATTCTTCTGCAAGAGCCCGATGCACGACTTTGAGCATGAACCGATCCATGATCTGTTCACTCAATGGAGAATGGTGAAAGAAACAATCCGTACGATGGTGGGTGAAAAATCACCGAGCTATCTGGATTAATAAATAATAATAAGGTGATAAGGTGGTAGAGTGATAAAGTGGTGATGTAGTATTACTTTACCGCTTTACCACTTTGTCACCTTATCACTCTTTTATATCTTTTTTCTATGAGGAGACCTTCCTTCTTCCCTGTCCTGATAGGCACGGGCTTCGGCTCAGGCTTTTCTCCCTTTGCTCCGGGCACGGCGGGCGCTTTACTGGCTACGCTAATATGGTTCGGACTTTCTTTACTCATATCAGAAACTTGTCTGTTGTGGACGACTGTCGCATTGATATCCCTGTTCACCGTAGCCGGTATTTGGGCTACCGACCGTCTGGAACCCTACTGGGGTGAAGATCCGTCGCGCGTGGTGGTGGATGAGATGGTAGGTGTGTGGATTACGCTCCTGGCAGCTCCGGCAGGTCATATCTGGTATGGATTGGCAGCATTTGTTTTGTTCCGCTTCTTTGATATTCTGAAACCGCTGGGCATCCGGCGGATGGAAAATCTTCCGGGCGGAGTGGGAGTGATGATGGACGACGTATTGGCAGGAGTGTATGGTTTCATTGTTTTAATTGTGGCGAGATGGTTGATGGAGTAGAAGAACAGAGTCGGTTTGCAGGTTGGCGCAGGGAAGTGTGGCTTTTTATGAAGGCGCAGCTTTCTGCACAGATAGCTACGGTGATCGATTTTCTGATAACTATTCTTTTGGTGAAATTATTTGGTATATATTATTTGTATGCCACATTTATAGGTTCTGTGGTTGGCGGTATTGTCAATTGTGTAATCAACTATGAATGGGTATTTAAGGCGGAAGACTGCAAGAAGATACATGTGGGGCTGAAGTATTTCATAGTCTGGGGTGGGAGCATCCTTATTAACACATGGGGTACTTTTGCTTTGACGGAATGGCTGGCAGGAATGAAATGGGTGAACGGGTTGCTGGGATATTACGTCTATGATGTGTTTATCCTGTCTAAAATTACGGTTGCCTTGCTGGTTGCATTTTTCTGGAACTATTATTTGCAACGGGTTTTCGTCTACCGGAACCACAACTTAAAAAGATTTCTGAAACAACGTTTGGAGAAAAAAATAGAATGAACATGAATTACAGAGATTGGCTGCAACAGGTGATATACAAGATTATCAACCCCATTGTGCGCGGCATGATTAAAATTGGCATTACGCCTAACTTTATTACTACTACCGGGTTGATACTTAACATTGTGGCTGCCGGTATATTTATTTATGCAGGGTTAGTGACAGATTCGGAAGAGGATCTTTCTTTGGTGGGATGGACAGGCGGACTGATACTCTTCGCCGGGCTGTTTGACATGATGGATGGCCGTGTGGCGCGTCTTGGCAATATGTCTTCGACCTTCGGGGCATTGTACGATTCTGTGCTCGATCGTTACAGTGAACTGTTTACCTTGTTCGGTATATCCTATTATCTCATCTTGCAGGGCTATTTCGTGGGTTCCATTATCACTTTTCTTGCTTTGATCGGTTCGCTGATGGTAAGTTACGTACGCGCACGTGCCGAAGGGTTGGGACTGGAATGTAAAGTAGGTATTATGCAGCGCCCTGAGCGAGTGGTGCTGACCAGTCTGGGAGCTCTGTTCTGCGGTATATTTTCCGATTGCACACTCTTCGACCCGATGTTGATCCTGATTGTTCCTCTGGCAATCATTGCCGTATTGGCTAATCTGACGGCTTTTGTCCGTCTGGCACATTGCTATAAACTTTTGAATAAATGATAAAAAGATATTTCCCTCCGGTAAGAGAGACGGTATTGCTGGTAGTCATTACGTTGGCTTTTCTGTTGCTGACAGCTACTTGTATCGGGCTTCGTACGGAGCATTTTCTAATGACGGGATTGTTCCTGGTTCTGTTTTTTGCAGGAAAGACAACCCGTAAGCTGGCAGTGGCTTTACTGCCTTTTGTTGTTTTTGCAGTTTCCTATGACTGGATGCGGGTGTATCCCAATTACCAGGTGAACCCTATTGATGTGCAGGGCTTGTATGAAGCGGAAAAGTCTCTTTTCGGTATATCCGTGAATGGAGATACGCTGATTCCTTGTGAATACTTTGCCATACATCACTGGCCGATAGCTGATTTCTTTGCCGGAGTGTTCTATCTCTGCTGGGTGCCTGTGCCTATAGCTTTCGGTTTGTGGCTTTATCTGAAGGGAGATCGCCAGATGTATCTCCGTTTTGCTATGGTCTTCCTGTTGGTTAATCTTATTGGCTTTGCCGGATATTATATTCATCCTGCCGCTCCCCCCTGGTACGCTATGAACTATGGATTTGAGGCGATGCTGGATACTCCGGGAAATGTGGCCGGACTGGGGCGCTTTGACGAACTGCTGGGATGTACGATCTTCGACTCTATCTATGGGCGTAATGCAAACGTATTTGCAGCCGTTCCTTCACTGCATGCGGCATATATGGTTGTGGCGTTGGCTTATGCTATAATGAACCGCTGTAAGGGCTGGCTGATAGCATTATTTGCGTTTATTATGGTGGGTATCTGGTGTACGGCCGTTTATTCGGGGCATCATTACCTGATTGATGTATTATTGGGAATATTCTGTGCTCTCCTGGGTATCTTTGTCTTTGAAAAAGGGTTGATGAAATGGGGGGCGTTCAAGCGCTTCTTCGAACGTTATAGTAAATATATTGAATAATATAATCCTCAAATAACTCTATGTAAATATATGAAGAGATTTTGTTGATAACCAAAATATTTAGAAGTATTATAACAGAGACCAAGAATCCTTTTCAGTCTCTGTTATAATTTTGAATTTAGACTATTTCTTTTTTCTCTTATTTTTATTCAGTTTTTGAATATCCTGTTCCAGCTCTTTAATGCTTTCCAATCGCTCCAACTGTTTTTGTACCTCCTTGTATTTGTCATACTCGCCAGCGGCTTTTTGCAGTGCCAATTTATGAGAGATTGATCCCGCGTGCTCCAATATGTTTTTATCATTCATCGTAAGTACCTGCTTCAGTTTCTCAATCCAATCCCGCATATACATCGGTTTGTGCTGTATTGCCTGAGTCTCTGCATAAGCAAGGAATTGTTCTACGATCAATTTCAAAAGCCCAATCTCCTCTTCATTCAAGTAATTCTTTCCAATTTCCACATCTGCCTTACGAACTTTATTGGGTAAAGATGTCGATGTCAGCCCCATTTGCGGCAATGCGGCATTTGCCCGATAATATATCAGTTCCGCCGCAGTCTTCCCGCTGACCGCCCAAAGAAGTTTGTTTTGCACCTCTTTATAAAAGTCAAGGGTCATTTCATCGGACGGATCGTAATCAATGCTTGTAGCATAAATATCTTTGATTTGTTGATAGAAAAGCCGTTCGGACAAGCGAATCTCCCGAATTCTGTCTAACAGTTCCCGGAAGTAGTTCATTGACGAGCCGCTCTTGAATCGCTCATCGTTCAGAGCAAATCCCTTGATGATATAATCCCTCAAACGCTGTGTCGCCCAAATACGAAACTGCGTACCTTGCACAGATTTCACCCGATAGCCAACTGAGATAATTACATCCAGATTGTAATAATTAACTTCGTGGCTTTGGGTCTTATTTTCGATCGCACCATGCTGAGTGGTTGTTCGGAATTTCCGAACAACCATATTCTCATTCAGTTCTCCTTCCTCGAAGATATTTTTGATATGCTCACTTATAGTAGATTTAGCCTTTCCAAACAGAGACCCAATCTGTGTCTGTGTCAGCCAAACCGTCTCCTCAGAGAATAGTACATCAACTTTTATCGTACCATCCTGAGACTGATATATGATGATTTCATCTTGTTGTTCCATGTATACTTCTAAATGTTAGAATTGCCCTTCACTCCTTAATTATTATTTCTTTTAAAACTATTCTCAAATCGCTACGGTATTTGGGCAATATAACCGCTTGAGTCATAGAATCTCTCTTTCATATCAACATTCAAAAGATTAGCTATTTTATCGAAAGTTTCAACGTTCTCTACTAAAACGACTTTTAATCTATTGATACGCTTCATTTCAACTGATTTAACTTGATATTTCATGTAAAGATATTGATTATTCCCGAAAACGACATGATATTTAGCAAAAAAAGAAAGCACTGTGTTATTTATCAGGCTTATTACTGCGCCCTGCGCTAAGTCTCAATTTTTTTCCTATCTTTGAACAAAATAATACATTTATAACCATAAATAATTAGAAAAATGATTCTTGTAGACGACATGCTTGCGGTAGCATTTCAATATCGAGACACAGAATTGTGGAAAGAGTTGACAGATAGTGATGTATTTGCATTTCGCCTATCCGATGGGGAAACCGGATATTGTTGCGTGATGGGAAATGCAGGTGAACACCTTGCCTTGGGTTTCTACCGGGGGCGAAAAGGTTTCACTACTTATTTGAAAACTATCAGCTTAGGCAATGCACATCTCTCAGAAATCGAAATGTTTGAAATGACAACAACTTTAGATTGCATCAATTGCGACTTTATGCAAGCATCTGACATGGATGTGAAAACAAAGAAAATCATCCGTAATTATGCCGATGCCCATAAGCTGAAGATTCGACGCTCTAAAGGCTGGCCTGACTTTACCCGGCATCAGCCTGGAAAGATACAGTATGGCATCACTTGTATGGAGGATGCGCGTGATATCGTTGAGGCACTTCGGGCCGCTATTGCTGTGGCGGCAAAGGTGACAACCTCTGACTTTGTAAAGCTGGGCTTTGACGTAAATGGCAACTATCCTACCGCAAAGGGCGGAAAATCTGTTCCGTACCTTATTCCCAATTCCGATGGTACATACGATTGGCATACCACTCAGCTTCCTGCTTTTCTGCCTGATGAGTGCGTTGCACCAAAGTTTGCCAACGACATACTGGCAGGCGAGATGAAAAAGTTGCCTGTTTCTGGGACATTACAAATGAAGTATCTGCACATGCCGACGCCCATAGATGCAGATGAGGATGAAGCTCCTTACCTCCCTGCCGTATTACTTTGTTTGGATACCACCAGCGAGTTGGTATTTCCCATTTTGACTCAGGATGCTTTGAACAACAATCCAGAGGAGTTACTATTGAAGTTAGTCAATGTTTTGCGCGAGCATGGTAATAAACCTTACGCCATTGAGGTGGAAGATAACAAAACTGAATTCTTGTTGAAGGATTTTTGTTCCCGGTGCGGCATTCGTCTTTCCCGCAAGAAAGAACTTCCGGAGATTGGCGATGCTTGCTTCTTCCTGTTCAGTAATTTTATGATGTAGTTGTGGGGACTTTTATCCCTTCGGTTGTGGAGAAACGTAAACACTTATTATGGCTATACTACTTTATGCCGGTATTTCGCATATAATAATATAATAAATTATGAATAATTTCGTTTTTTACAGTCCTACCGAATTTGTATTCGGTAAGGCTACGGAAATGCAAGTCGGTGCACTGGCGCGGAAGCATGGTGCGCGGAAAGTGATGATCGTGTACGGTGGCGGCTCTGTTGTACGGAGTGGTTTGCTGGATAGGGTGAAGCAATCCTTGCAGGAAGCAGGGATTGAATATTGTTTAATGGGTGGCGTGCAGCCGAATCCGGTAGATACGAAAGTGTATGAAGGCATTGAATTCTGCCGCCGTGAACAGGCTGATATGCTGTTGCCTGTGGGTGGAGGCTCTGTCATTGATACGGCCAAAGCCATAGCGGCAGGTGTGCTTTATGAGGGTGACTTTTGGGATTTCTATATCGGAAAGACTAAAGTGACTAAAGCGCTGAAAGTAGCTGTTGTGCTGACTATTCCTGCTGCCGGAAGTGAAGGTTCCGGTAATACGGTTATAACGAAACTGGACGGTTTGCAGAAGCTCAGTCTGCGTGTACCGGAAGTTTTGCGTCCGGTATTCTCTATTATGAATCCGGAACTTACTTATACTTTGCCGCCCTTCCAGACCGCCTGCGGTGTGGCTGATATGATGGCTCATATCATGGAGCGTTATTTTACGAACACTCAGGAGGTGGAAATTGGAGATCGTCTTTGTGAAGGCACTTTGATGGCTATCATCAATGAAGCTCCCAAGGTAATGAGAAATCCTGAAGATTATGGTGCGCGTGCCAACTTGATGTGGGCGGGTATGATTGCGCATAATGGTACTTGTGGCGTAGGTTGTGAGGAAGATTGGGCTTCGCACTTCCTGGAGCATGAGATCAGTGCTATCTATGGTGTTACTCACGGTGCTGGATTATCTGTTATCTTCCCTGCCTGGATGACGTGGATGGTAGAGCATAATGTAGGAAAGATTGCTCAATATGCCGTTCGTGTATGGGGCGTTCCTGAATCAGAAGATAAGAAAGCGGTTGCTTTGGAGGGTATTGGTAAGCTGAAAGCTTTCTTTAGCTCTCTTGGTCTGCCTGTAACATTTAAAGAACTGGGTGTTGAAAATCCTGATATTGATCGCTTGGCGGATAGTCTGCATCGCAATAAAGGAGAGTTGGTAGGTAATTACGTAAAACTGTCGAAGTGGGATAGTAAAGAAATTTACCGCCTTGCATGTGCGAGCGAATGATTATTCGTCTCTGTGTACAGAAGGTGAGTTTCTTTTAAGTATCGGCCAATGATTTTGAAAAGTTGGCGAAAGATATAAAAAAGACGGCGAAGTAAATTATAAACTTCGCTGTCTTTTTTTATTTATATAACTATTATTCTTTGTCAGAATCAAAGTTAAGCGATGGCATATTGTTATTGTCAAAGTGGTCGAAATCTGACTGAAATATGCGGTCTTGAATAATGCGGTACTTTTCAAATTCTGATTCGGCGTAAGTCTTGGCATCTTCGGTAGAAACATGCCCTCCGTCAAGAAGAATGGGGCGATCAGTAACATCAAGGAATTTGTCGATTCGTTTTGCCCAATCTTCCACTGTCATCGGGATGTTGCAATTAAATCTATATAATATCTAATAATTAATATATTTCTACAAATACTTTTTCCACAGATAACGCAGTGGACTGAATAATCTTTCGGTTATGCTTCTTTCGTCAGTAATTACTTCTGCCGTTCCTAGCAATTCACCTTTAAACTTCAGAGTTTTATTATAAGAAGTGCATAAATCTTGTGGCAGGCTCACCGTAACGGTATAAGTACTTTCTTCATCTGCTAGTAGTGATACAGAAACAACTCTGCCTGTGAGGAAGCCAAATTCCATATACGGATATCCTGTTACGCTAATATTTATTCTTTGCCCTGGTATCACTTTGCCTGAACCGTTAGTGGGTAGTTTCATTTTTCCGATGATACTTCCAGTATTTTTAGATACAATTGAAAAAACTCTATCCCCACCATTTACATTTTGGTTCTTCTGCCAAATGTGATTGTAAGAGAGTATTCCACTCGCTGGACTAACGAAGAGGTAATTCAGTTCCCAATCATTGATACTCACTAATAACTCGTTGTAAGTTGTTTTTAAGGCTATATCTAAGTTGTTGGCTTCGCGAATCTGCTCCATTTGTGTACTAATTATGCTTTGTTGCAATTGTGCCTCCTGTATTTTTGCAGAGGACAAAGATGTTATTAACTGCTCTCTTTCGCGCTGCTTATTTAAATATGCATGTCTGGCTTCCTCGTATTCTGATTGAGCTATCAGACCTTCCTCGAATAATTTCTTTTCCCTTTGGTGTATAATTGAGGCTATTTGTACTTGTTCTCCGTCCAGCTCAATTTGTTTATTCAGGTGCCTAATATAGTTACGATATTCATGCAGTTCTTGTTGTGTAGCCTCTATCTTTTGTTGGTATAAATTCAAGGACTGAAAATTATGATAATTCGTGAGAGCCTTTAAGAAAGAAGCGTAGGCATTTTGCATACTGCCTAATGATAAATTTTCAGTAAAGCGAATGATGTTTACAATACTGTCCGTTGATACATAATTTTTCAGTTCCCGCTTCAGCCACATCGCATCTGCTGTTTTTGCAGGATTATCAAGTACAGCGATTATACTTCCTTCTTTTACGGAATCTCGGTCTTGGTGATATACTTCTCTTATTTTTCCGTTTCCTCTTGCCACAATCCACGCGGGAGGGTGTTCTGTTGTGATGGTAATTGAAGAACTTATTACATCAGGGTATTTGAAAAAACATCCACCAATAAAAAACATTGCTAATACGGAGAAAAATACCGTAATTCCCCATCTCACAAGTGCATGTGGTGCTCGTGTCAGTATCTCCTGAACTTCTTCAGAGCGTATTTCTATGTTTATTCCCTTTTTTTTCATATCGTTTGTAATATGTTACAACTCTAGCTGGTTCTTTACTAATCTATAGTATCTTCCTTTTATTGCCGTCAATTCCTCGTGCGTACCTGTTTCTGCTATTCGTCCCTGCTCTATTACGACTATTTGATCTGCATTACGAACAGTGCTTAATCGGTGTGCAACAACTATAGATGTTTTTCCTTTAAAGAATTGTTGGAGATTTTCCATGATGGTCCGCTCATTGTTCGCATCCAACGCATTTGTGGCTTCATCGAAAAAGATAAATTCTGGATTCTTATATACTGCACGCGCAATAAGAATGCGTTGCTTCTGCCCTTGGCTAAGCCCATGTCCCTCTAAACCAATCTTAGTGTTGTATCCTAATGGGAGTGCTTCAATGAAATTGTGTATATTAGCTACTTCGGCAGCATGACGAAGTAGCTCTTTATCTAAATATTCTTTTCCAGGAGCAATGTTTCCCGCAATGCTATCTGAGAAGATGAAACCATCCTGCATCACCACTCCACATTGCTTTCTCCATTGACGTATGCTATAGCTTTCAAGTGGTGTATCTCCCAACAATATTTGCCCACTTTCAGGTGGATAGAAACCAAGAAGTAGTTTTACCAATGTCGTTTTACCACTACCACTCATGCCAACAATAGCAGTCTGTTTTCCGGATTTTATATCTAATGAAATATTATCCAGTGTAGGTGTTTCATTTAACGGATTGTATTTAAAGCTTAGGTTTTCAATTCGCAAGTTTTTTCCTGATGGTATTTCAGCGATTAACTCCTTTGTTACATCTTCTTCATCTGATTTGTCGTGTACCTCTCCAAGTCGATTCATACTAAGTCGCGCATCTTGCATGTCACGAGCAAAAGCTATTAGATCATTTATCGGGCTATTCAATTGTCCGATAATATACTGTACAGAGAGCATCATACCCAAAGTCATTTCTCCTTGTATTACGAGCGAAGCCACTAAACCTGTAATTACTATATTCTTCGTCTGGTTTATCAGTACTGCGCCTGAATCTTGATATTGTCTTAATGATAAACTTTTAACATTGATTTTAAAAAGCCGCGCCTGTATTCTTTCCCATTCCCACCTTTTCTGTTGTTCGCAAGTACTAAGTTTTATTTCTTGCATACCATTTACAAGTTGCACTACAGTGCTCTGATTAGCACTCTGTTGGGCAAAACGTTTGTGGTCTAGTTCAGCCCGTTTTTTCATGAAAAGCCATACGTATGCGATGTAAAGGCTGCTACCTCCTATAAAGATTAGAAATATCATAGGGCTATATAGCAGCAACACGATACCAAATACTATGATATTGAATGAGGAAAATATAACGCTGAGACTGCTACCTGTCAAGAAGTTTTGTATGCGTGTATGATCATTGATGCGTTGCAGTATGTCCCCTGTCATTTTCGTATCGAAGTATCCCATTGGTAGCTTCATTAATTTAATTAGGAAATCGGAGATAAGGGCTATATTAATGCGTGTACCTAGATGCAGAAGTATCCATCCACGAATAAACTCCACCGCACTGCTACTGAAGGATAGCATAAGCTGGGCTATAAGTACTAAATATATAAAACCAAGATTTTGATTGTTAATACCAAAGTCTACGACAGATTGAGTGAGGAAGGGTAACATGAGTTGGATTATGCTGCCTAACAATAATCCCAATAGAAGCTGCCCTACTAATTGCCTATAGGGCCGTAGATATGAGTAAAGAAATCCAAATCCTTTTTTAGATACTGCTTTTACCTCGTCTTCCTGTATGTAGAATTTTGGCGTTGGCTCCAACAGTAAAGCTACCCCTATATCTTCGCCATCTATTTGGGTGCTGAGCCAGCAATGACAAAACTCTTCACGGGTATATTTCAACATTCCTGCACCGGGGTCAGCCACCCATACTTGCTTTTTTGTTATCTTATAAACTACAACAAAATGTTGTTGGTTCCAATGTACAATGCATGGTAGCGGAGCTTCATCCTGTAATTGTCGATAGGTAATCTGTACACCGGTTGTACGGAAACCTATTTTTTCAGCAGCCATACTAACCCCTAATAATGACACTCCTAAACGTGTAATAAATGAATTTTCTCGCATTTCTTTTTGAGAAAGTTTCTTACCGTAGAAAGCTGATATCATCCTTAGGCAAGTCGGTCCACAATCCATTTGATCATATTGGGGATAGAAAGGAAATTGTTTCTTCATGTCTTATAATAAATAGTAAAAGCGGATAAAAATATTCCGCCCTCGGATATTCTGTTTGCTTGTATGCATGGATAAATTGCCGGTAATTGTATAGTCGTATCTATCCTTATTCAGTAAATTGTCGGCATTCAAGCTCATTTCAAGTTTCCTGTTTACCTTATACACAAGAGAAGCATCCAGAAAGAATATACTTTTAAACTTTTTTTCGCTGATTTCATTTTTATAATGCTCTGTATCGGCTCTGAGAGTTATTTTCTTACTCAGATGCCAGTCTGTACTTAGTTTATTGGATAATCCTCTGTAAGCGAGAAGTTGTTCATCTTCCGTTTTTAAAGTAGATTTTGAATAGCTGATATTGTAATTCCAATCCATTATCTGTCCAATTTTCCCGTTGATGCTTCCCGATAGAATATACATATTGGTAGAATAAGGTGTTAACGTCTCATTCTGATTCATCCTGCTATGCTGAGCATAATATGTGCCTTGCAGAGAGGCTGCCCCATCAATCCAATGGATTCCTTTACTCACCTTTGCTGACATTATCTGTTGAGACGATTGGTAACTCTTGGGTATGGAAGAGTAGATAATCGTTCCATTGTCTTGGAAATTGCGATTTTCTATGTATTCTTCACCATCCCATTGCAACAATACATTGGCATTGGCAAAAAGTAGCAACGGAAGATTTTTATAGGCAACCGTTGTGCTAACTATTTTGCTGCTGCTTTTCTTCTCTGTAAGTTGTCCCAGACGTAGGTTTCTGTAATTCTGTATAATCATTCCGTCATACCACTGAAACACATTAGGCTTCTTGTCTGACAAACTGCCGAAGACAGTCCATTTTAAGTCAGGAGTAATATTGTATTGCACTCTTAGTGAAGGAGAGCAATAGAAATAATCCATTCCCCTGCGTGTTGTGTTAGCTTTATATAAATAGTGATAGTAGTTGATGGAGCATTGCAGGGTTGCTATGAGAATTTTCTTATTTAGCTCTATTTTCGGGGTTAAATAAGTGTGTATGTAGTTTGTACGGGCGCTATTAGCGACGAATAGATCTTTAGAGGGGATGTCGATAGCCCGGCTATTTTCTATCTTATGCAGAAAAAAGCCTGCTCCTCCGGTGGCGGATACAACAAATTTCTTTAATGTAAAACTGTAGGAAGCGCTGTTGTTGTTGAATAACAAATTGGAGGTTACAGCTTGATTGGCTTGCTCTTGCCCATTTGTGCGAATGCCAAGGTCGTGCGGGTCAGACTGCCACAAAGCGAATGACGTTAAAGATAGAGAATGCTGTTTGATGCGTTTCACAAGAGAGAAACTGTTGCTGATTTTGTAGGATGGCAGGCTTGCTTTTTCACGGATTCTGTCTTCACTATTTTGCGTTATTAGGTCTGTGTCATTCCATCTCCATTCTGTATTTAATGAGTTGTTCAGGTAGAAGCTCTTTTTGTTGCCTATTATTGTGAGGGTGGTCGCAAGCATGTTTCTGTCAGCCTTGCCATCCTCTATTTCGGTTAAGGTGAAGTCTTCTTCCGGCAAGTAATAGGTGGTTGTGGATGCCGTTCCAGCTTTTATTTCGTCATTCAGATAGTTTATCTGACCTTTCAATTGATAATCATTCTTCAGGTTCCACAGTTGATTGGTGCTGAAAAGGTGCGATCGATTGTCTAAGGTGTGCTCTTTGGACAGATAAGGGACTTCAGGAAGTTTAACGTCGATATATTGACCTTGATTATAAGATTCTTCTTCTTCTGAGAGTCCACGGGTGGCAACAGTTTGGCATTCCCGTGAAAGGTCATGCCCGTTATTATTACTTTTTAGAATAGATATGTTCTGTTTGTCTCCACGTATGCACATGGCGAACAGTTTGGCTTCCCAGAGAGGTAAAGGAAGCCCGCTACCCATATCCAGGGTTGTTATCCAGTGTGCCTTGGCATTCTCTTTCAACTTCACATTGATGGCAGCCTGGTCGGAGAATGACAGACCTTCCAAGGCTCTGATGGGCTGATGGTCCTCATAAACTTCTATTTGCCCTACTTCTTTTTGAGGAATACCGTTGACGGCAAGGCCATATCTCCCTCCCAGCAGGTCTTGCCCCTCGATATAGAATTTATTGATTGATTTTCCGTTGTAAGTTATTTTACCTTCAGTATCAATGTCTATTCCGGGCATCTTCTTCAGCACGTCACCGATTGTTTTATCCCGTTCCGATGAAAATTGTTCCACGAAATACATGATGGTGTCGCCTTGTCCCCGAATCTTAGGTGCCTTGACAGTCACTTCATTGATTGAAAAAGATTGTGCAGTCATCTCTATTTTTGTCTTGTTGGTAGCTTCTGATAGCTCTATTTCGACAGTCTTATAGCCTAAAAAAGAGAAAAACAGTTTGCCCTTTGAATCGGCAGGTGTCTTTATCTTAAAGCCTCCCTTTTTGTCAGAAGATGTATATTGTAATATCAGTTTCTCTTTCCTTACCGTAATTTGCACATCCGACAATGGTGTACCCGCATCAGCATCCACCACTACGCCTTGTATCACTTGCTGGGCGTTCGTGAGGATGCTGTAGAGCAGCAGACTGAAGAAGAAGATGATGCGCATACTGAGATTGCAAGTTTGTTTAAAGGTCTGTTTCCATTAAATCATATTTGCTGTTTTCATCAATTCGGGCATCTGTGGCAACATTTATTCCTGTTTCGGATGCCATAACCAAACCGAAGTTTCTTAGGAAATTCCGCTTCGCTTTTACAAATTTCTTTCGTGTGGTTTCTACAAAACTCTTTTGCTTTACCGGTACATCCATCTTTATAGGAACTACCTTTTTCTCAATACCTTCCATTTCATAACAGTATTCCCTTTTTTCATCCTGTAACTTGAATATAAGCCCGGGGAGTCCTCCGAATTTCATGGGACCTTCGCTTATAGGTATCTCGGTTGCAAACCATGCTTCATATTTTCGTCCTCGCCATTCGGTAACGGCTTTTTGGCATACATAACCTAAAATGTGTATGGTGTCGGTTTCCATTTCCCACTTCTGAGAGTTCATTTCATCTATGTATTTATACTGCTTATCGTCTACACGGTCCAGTATAGTCATTTTTCCTTTCGGAAGGTTTTTGTAAGTCACAACTAAATCACGGACAGGCAGCATTCCACTCCTATTTATGGCTTCATCTAAGCCTACCCCACTTCTAATTAGAGCGGTGATTTGTTCGCCCATTTGAGCCAGATGTGCTCGATAATCCGGCGCCATTTCAGAGGAGTCACTACGCGCTGTGTGAACACTGTATGATTTTGAAATGTTCTTGCCGATCTCCAAACGGATAAGATCTTCCACTTGTTTTTGTGCAGTAACCTTTATTGTTTTAGCCTTATATTGGCAGACAATTACAGTGCTGTCCAATATTTGAGATTGCGCAGGAAGAGATAGTAGCAAAACGCTTGCTAACAAAATAATGATTTTCATATTTTTTCTATTAGGTCGTTTATAATATATTTGAAATCACGGATGTTGTAGTATCTCGATAAAATTTTCCCATTTATCAGAATTGTAGGAGATTTGTCAATCCTATTAGCTTCTAATAGCTTTAGCCTGTTAAAGAAATCCCTTTTAGTTTGCTCTGATGCTTTTATCTTTGTTGTCTTATTATTTTTGTCATTTGCGAATTTATGTAATTCATTCACAAATTCATCTTTATTCAATTTGTATATTTCTTCCCAATGCAGTTGCTGATTATTTATGTCAGGAAATGAAGGACTACCATTTAAAATTATAACCCATTTTATTGGATAAGCATTATATAAATAAAGCATCTCCTTAACGATAGCTTTACAGTAAGGGCAAAATGGAGTTATGATAGTAGTTATACTTAAATAAGAATCTTTGTCACCTAAAAACATGGCATTTTGGTAATTTAAATCAATGAACTCTCCCTCCGTTAACAAATTCTGTAGAACATTATAATTCCTTTTAATGGTAAAAGATGCTATTCTTTCACTTTTAAGTAGTATTAACGTCTTCAAGTTCCTTTTCACAGCAAGGGTTATAGTAAAAGCTATTATAAAAGATAGGGTCAAGTTTTGGATTATTTTATATTGTAATAGTGGAAAATCTATATTATAGTCATTTAAATAAGTGAAATAACATCCTCCTATCAATAGATATATAAATGATATACATAAGCAAAGCAAACACCAATACTTGAGGATGAAAGCCTGATATACAACAAGAATGATTAATATTGGAGTTAAGCATAATGAGAATATTGATACCAACATGAATACAGTCAACTCATTAGATATCAACAAACAAACTATTATTGTTGAAAAAATAAGAAAATTACAGTCGGCAAGAGATATGCGATAAGAGAATAAGTGTACTTTTGAGGCTATAACCTTTCTGCAATTGATTTTTGAACTTATTTGGCAGAACTTGGAATAATAATTTCTATCGGCCTCTATCTGTATTAAGTGATAAGATATAATCAATCCAGCATAAACTAAAAGAGGCATAATGCAAAATAATCCTTGGAATTTACAGAGTAAAAATAGACAACCTAAAATTATATATATTGGATAAAGTCGTTTTTGACGAATAAAAGATAAGTTTTTTTGAAATTTAGTAGAATTTATAAAAATTGCTACCCCGGACCATAATTCTTTAAAACTATATATTGATACAGTGTGTATATCGCCATCATAATAGGTAACGGTATTACTATCAATATTCTCTATAGTAGCAAAATTTGAACTGGAATTTTTATTAATATGTATAATACTATTAAGCTCACTATTTTTCAAATATTCAAATGTCGTTTGAACAGGAGTATATTTAATATTAAGAAAATCCAATATATTGGTAATAGAAAGTAATGATGGATATTGTGGTTCGGAAATTAATTGCAATCTTATCTCTTCCTCGTCATGAGCAATCTTTAGTTTATTTAAAAGCCTTATTAGAACAAAGAGTGTTGAATCCATAATATGAATATTATTAGCAAAATCACAAACCAATTAATCAAATCATATAATAGAAAATTTCTTCCTTCTATATCAAAGGAAGAAATTTTCTATTTAGCTCCACAACGTTTTACGTATTTCATTATATTAAAGAAATACGCTAATAACTATTTGCAAACCTTATTGTACTTTTCGTAAGTATCATGAAGAGAACCGTCTGTAGGCAAATTACCGTGGTTTTCGATATTGCTTACAATCGTTTTAACGGCTTTGCACCAATCTTCTGTACTTCCACCCATGATTAGACCTAATTCACTTTTGCTTAATTCTTTCATAATAAATAAATTTTAGTTAAACAAATTGTTAATTATGATATTTTTATATATCCTATATTGATGATAACTATAGAGTGAATTTACCAACTAAACTGATATCATCTACCTCAATTTTAATAAGGTAATTACCTTTATTCTCATTACCTAAATCTATAGTGCAGTTTAGGTTATTGCCTATTTCTGAATAAACAGTTTTGTTGTCCTTCTCACTAGTAATAGTTAGTGATGTGTTAGAGAAACTTTCTGTAAAGTTAATGTTTACTATGTTATTATATATGTAAGCATATGCAAACTGTATAGGAATACTGCGCTTTATAGGAACTTCTCCTTTATCAGTATTTCCTCCTTTATCTTTTTCTTTTATTGGACATCTTTCAAGTTTAATATCTATCCATCTACTACCTTCTTGAGCATATAATATAAAATTGATGCCACAAATAAAGAAGAATAATAATATTAATACTTTCAATGTTTTCATATTGTTTATTTTTTATTTGTTATAGCGCAAAATTAGTGCATTTTTTAATTGGCAGGTGCCCGAAAAGTGCCCGAATTTTAAGTCTTTGTGCCTAAAAAGTGCCTGATTTGTAAGAAAGGGTGCTCAAAGAGCATATAACTTGTTGTCTTCTAACTTTTCTGCCAACAAAAATAGTGCATTCTTCAACAATATATTTTGTGGAGCTTCTATCTTCAATAAAATGTCTTTTGATTTTGATTGGATGGTACTGCGAACCTGTCCTTTTACAAAATGGCCTATATGTTTCACTGGTACTTTAGCCAAATACAAGCAACAAATCTGGATTTCTTCTGCAGACAAATTATAATTCTCGTTCAAATAAGAAATGATTTCATTCCATCCGGCATTTGTCAAAGCAATGAACTGAGTCCACTCTTCTTCGTTTAAGTTTTCTTTAGTGTCTGTTTTTACAAGCTCTTTAGCAATCCTGCTTACTTTTACATATAGAGGAGAAGTTTTATAATCTTCTTTGTTGTAGGCTCTTTTTTTTGTTACTAATTGGTTTACCTCATCTTGAAGTTGTAACTTCTGTTGTTGTTGTTCTGCAAGTTCTTTAGCATTTTGCCTCAATGTTGTGATTCCAACCTGCAATTTATCTTCCCATTCTTTTTTCTCTGCCAAATGTTGTTTGTTCTTTCTCCACAAACGATGTATGCAAAATGTACCGATGGTAATTAACAAGCATAATATTCCATATACAATATATGAATAGTGTTCATGAAAAGACCAGTCTTTGTTTTGCTCATTAGGGATTACTCTGTCAATTGTAGTGTAACCTTGTAAATAAGTACTTGCACTGTCCAAATATACTGCACGCTTTTTTTCATAGAAAAAAGCAGAGTCTTTATCGCCTCTTAGCTGTGCTATCTCAGACAAGAGCATACAAGCATTGGCCTTTGTATCATAGAATCTGTCTGCAGTAAAAACTTTATGTAAGAAAACGCTTGCTGAATCATATTTTGCATTCAAGAAATAGGCGTTTCCCAGCATTAGAAAAGTTCTATAACAATGAATGGTATCTTCTCTAATGGAATAGCTGAGTCGAGAATACTCTAATGCCTTTAGCGTATCCGGAATTAGGTTGTAAAGCGTACTTAGAGAAACATAAATTGGTTCTAAAACAGTTTTGTCTGAATATGATTTGCCTAATGAGAGTGCTTGCAATATCTGCCGTTCAGCTTTTGAATGATATGCTTCTCCTTTTTCCAAGTTTATCATCCCTTGTTGGGTTAAAGCATAGCAAAAACCCACGGTGTCCTTTTGTTGCAAAGCGAGTAATTCTGCCTGATGATAAATGGAGTCTGCTTCTGCATTCAGATTTTGAACATAATATAGGTAACCCAAATTGCTATATAAGACAGACTTTAATTCGTTGTTTTCACATCTGGAAAGGTAAGTTAGGGCTGTAAGGTATCTATTTATGGCCGTGTGATATTCACCTCGATCTCTATAAATATTACCCCAATTATAGTATGACCTTGCCTGTTTGGGGGTGTCGTTGACTGAATCAAAATAGTTTATAGCAATCCGTATAAGTGAATCATTAGTCTGTTTGATATAATTTTTATCTCTAGCCTGTGTTAGTAGCAAGGCATAATAGGCTTTGTCGGCCTTGGTTGTAAATTGTCCTGTGGCGATATTGTTCAAAATTTGGAGTGTACTGTCCGGATGAGCCAGCATGAGTGAGTCAGCTTTCACTAGCTGTTTATTATATTGTATTTGCTGAGTGCAGGCTGTCAATAGAAATATGAGTATAGCTACTAGAATAAACTTTGAGCTCATGGACACTATTATTTTATTGTTATAATTTGGAACAAAAATACATGAAATAAACTAATGTTGATTCTGTTTTGCAAGATTTTTAATTATTGCAGTCCGATAAAACTTTTGCGATAGACTAAAATTAGGAGTAATCCCATTTTCATGAGTTAGCCCTTTGTGTTTATTAAGCTGTTGTTGCACAAAATTAAATAACCATGAGTAAAACTATACATTTTATCGGACAGCCGAAAAGATGCTTGATAAGTCCAAAATTATTTAGATGAGCTAAATCCGGATAAAACAAGAAGTGGGCGAAGCTTCCTATGTGCTCCGTCCACTTTCTTATTTAATTTCGAATTCTTCCTTCATGTCAATCTCTTCCCCTTGCGGGTCGTAGAATACATATTCCAGGAACGCGAGTTTCTGGCTTGGAATAATCTTGATACCAAATCCGTATTTCATCTGCCATTTCCTTTTCAGGGAAACGAGTCCCTGATTGATGTAAGCAGCAATATACGGGTGGATGTGTAACGAGAATTTTTTAATCTTCAGTTTGTTGACTAAGTAGTCAATTTTACTCTCTAAAGTGTCCGTAAAGAGGATAGAGGACTTGATGGTGCCTTTTCCGAAACAGGTAGGACAGATTTCTGTGGTATTGACATCCATTGCCGGGCGCACACGCTGGCGGGTAATCTGCATCAGTCCGAATTTGCTGAGCGGTAGGATGTTATGTCTTGCCCTGTCTTTCTGCATGTTGGCACACATACGTTCGTAAAGCTTTTGTCTGTTTTCGGCTTCGTTCATATCAATGAAGTCCACCACAATGATACCACCCATATCTCTCAGTCGCAGCTGGCGAGCCAGTTCATCGGCAGCTCCCAGATTCACTTCGAGTGCGTTGGCCTCCTGCCCGTTGGCATTCTTGGTGCGGTTACCGCTGTTCACGTCTACTACGTGAAGCGCCTCAGTATGCTCAATAATCAGGTAGGCACCACTCTTGTATGAAACCGTCTTGCCAAATGAAGACTTGATCTGCTTGGTGATACCAAAATTGTCGTAAATGGGGAGTTGTCCTTTATACAGTTTTACGATTCCTGCCCGGTCAGGGGCGATAAGAGTTACGTAATCCTTGATTTCGTGGAACACGGCTTCGTCGTTGACGTGGATGTTCTCGAAAGAAGGATTGAACAAGTCGCGCAATAAGCCTACGGCACGGCTGGTTTCTTCGTAAATCAATGTCGGGAATTTGGTAGCTTTCTGTATTTTGGTGACAGCATCTTCCCAGTGCTTTAATAAAACTTTAAGCTCTCCGTCGAGCTCGGCTACGCGTTTCCCTTCGGCAACGGTGCGGACGATCACTCCGAAATTCTTCGGTTTGATACTCATCAGCAATTGTTTGAGGCGGGCGCGTTCTTCGCTCGATTTAATTTTTTGTGATACGGAAACCTTATCGTTGAAAGGTATCAGCACCAAATATCTTCCGGCAAATGAGATTTCGGAAGTCAGGCGCGGACCTTTGGTAGAGATAGGCTCCTTGACAATTTGCACCACTACTTCTTGTCCCACCTTGAGTGTATTGGCTACGGTACCATCCTTTTCAAGATCGGGAAGTATGGTTGCTTTGGTGATTTGCGGTAGTTTCTTTTTATCGCTTAAAGTTTGCTTTACGTACTTCTCTAACGAGTTAAATTGAGGACCTAAGTCCAGATAATGAAGAAAAGCATCTTTCTCGTAACCCACGTCCACGAAGCAGGCATTCAGGCCGGGCATCAATTTCTTGATTCGTCCTAAATACATGTTGCCCACCGAGAAAGAAAGATTTCTTCCTTCGCTTTGAAGTTCCACCAGGCTCTTGTCTTCGAGCAGGGCGATGGAGACCTCTTTGGGCTGTACGTCTACAACGAGTTCGCTTGTCACAATTTTTTCTTGCTTTTTTAGGTTCTAAAGTCAGCGAGGGTATAAATAGCCTTGCCGACTACAATTTGTTACTTAAACAAAGAACAAACTCGCGAGACAAATAGCTTCACAAGTTTGTTCTTTATTTCTGTCCTCCAGACTAAAAATTACTTTTTGCTTTTATGTCTGTTCTTTCTTAGTCTTTTTTTACGCTTGTGCGTAGACATTTTATGTCTTTTTTTCTTCTTTCCGCTAGGCATAGCTTCAATAATTTAATAGGTTAATACTCTTGTTTATTATTTCTTCACGGAGATGGTGAATGTTTTTGCAGGCTTAAATGCCGGAATGTTGTGTTCCGGAATGATAATCGTAGTATTCTTTGAGATATTACGAGCAGTTTTCTGTGCTCTTTTCTTCACTACGAAGCTACCAAACCCGCGGAGGTAAACATTTTCATCTTTTGATAAAGATGCTTTTACTGTGTCCATGAACGCTTCAACCGTAGTAAGCACTGTTACTTTGTCAATCCCGGTGTTCTTTGTAATTTCGTTTACAATATCAGCTTTAGTCATTTTTCTTTAAAAAAAATATTATTACTATAGTTTCCTAATTTTTTGGACTGCAAATATATAGCTTTTTACGCTCTCTAAAAAATATATTCTGGACAATTTTCTAAAAAAGTCTTTTGATTAAGGTTTGTTGGGGGAAAAAGAACTATTTTTGTGCTGTAGGAAGGGCTACACCCTTTTATATTAGGGATATAGCCATGAGTTACAAAGAAGGTAGCCATCTGAGGCGAAAGACGTTGCCCTTTTTAGACTTTTATAACTATCTGTAATAGAGATGAATATATTTAGTGAGAAATTGATAGCCTGGTATGCCGAAAACAAGCGTGAATTGCCTTGGCGGGATACCACCGACCCTTATATTATATGGATTTCAGAGATTATACTGCAACAGACCCGGGTAGCACAAGGTTATGATTATTTTTTGCGTTTTATTCATCGTTTTCCTAATGTGACAGCCTTGGCTGAAGCACCGGAAGATGAGGTGATGAAATGCTGGCAGGGACTGGGGTATTATTCCCGTGCACGTAATCTGCATGCGGCGGCAAAAAGTATGAATGGTGTTTTTCCGGCTACTTATGAAGAGGTGCGTGCGTTGAAGGGGGTAGGGGACTATACTGCTGCAGCTATTTGCTCATCCGCCTACGGTATGCCTTATGCAGTGGTGGACGGGAATGTCTATCGTGTGCTTTCCCGTTATTTCGGTATCGATACGCCAGTGGACAGTACGGAAGGCAAAAAACTATTTGCTGCTTTGGCAGATGAGATGATGGATAAATCGCAGCCTGCTGTCTACAATCAGGCGATAATGGATTTCGGTGCCATACAATGTACGCTGCAATCACCGAATTGCCTGTTTTGCCCTTTGGTAGACAGTTGCTCAGCCCTGAAGGAGGGTACGATAACGAAGTTGCCTGTAAAGCAGCATAAGACGAAAACCACCAATCGTTATTTTAACTATATATATGTACGTGTGGGCGCGTGTACCTATTTACATAAACGGACGGAGGATGATATCTGGAAAAATCTTTTCGAATTTCCACTGATAGAAACGGAAGCACCTGTGACGGAAGAAGAGTTTCGTGAATTGCCGCAGGTACGTGCATTTTTTGCAGATGGGGAGGTTTCGGGATTGCGTTTAATCAGTGGAAATGTGAAGCATGTGCTCTCCCACAGGGTGATTTATACCAATTTCTATGAAGTTGTTTTACCGGAAAATTCTACTTCTTTTTCTGCCTTTCTGCGGGTGAAAATAGAGGATTTGGAGCAGTATGCAGTCTCTCGCCTGGTGCATGCCTTTCTGGAGAAATATCTATAAAAGTTGCGCTAACTCTTGCATTGTGTGATTATTCTGTTTAATTTTGGCAGCAAATTCAAATAAAAAGAAAAAGGCTTATGTCAGTAAATAAAGTAATATTGATTGGAAATGTAGGTAGAGACCCTGAAGTAAGATACCTTGATTCCGGTATCGCTGTGGCTTCTTTGCCTTTGGCTACTACAGACCGTGCATACACATTGGCTAACGGTACGCAGGTACCCGAACGGACGGAATGGCACAATCTGGTACTTTGGCGCGGACTGGCAGAAACAGCCGAAAAATATGTGCATAAAGGGGATAAACTTTATGTGGAAGGCAAAATACGTACCCGTTCATACGATGACCAGACCGGCGCAAAGCGCTATGTTACGGAAATCTTTGTGGACTCTATGGAAATGCTGAGCCCCAGAGGAACTGCTGCACCGGGTGCTGCCGCTCCGCAACCAGGTATGTCACAAGGTGCTCCTGCACAACCTATGGCGCAATCGCAGGCAACCCCTGCACAAGATAATACAACGGACGATTTACCGTTCTAATTGTTTAACTAAAACCAAGATCTTTGGACCCAGACGCTTATTTATGCCAGTTGGCAAATGTTTTTAATGGTATATCCGTACATAGCCCTACTATTTCGGCAATCATCGCCATTGTGTTGGCAGGCTTGCTGTTGCTCGTATCCGGCTTTGCTTCAGCTTCAGAAATAGCCTTTTTCTCTCTTTCTCCGTCCGACCTGAATGCCATCGACGAGAAGAAACATCCCTCGGACGAGAAAATTCGTAAACTTCTGGATGACACGGAAAGGTTGCTGGCAACCATCCTGATAACAAACAATTTTGTGAATGTGACCATTATCATGCTCTGTAACTTCTTTTTCATGAGCGTGTTTGAGTTTCATTCTCCTATTGCGGAATTTCTGATACTGACCGTCATCCTGACCTTCCTTCTGCTTCTTTTCGGTGAAATCATGCCGAAGATTTATTCAGCCCAGAAGACGTTGGCTTTCTGCCGCTTTTCCGCTCCGGGTATCTGGATGTTTCGTTCCCTTTTTTATCCGGTAGCTTCTATGCTGGTGCGTTCCACTTCGTTCCTGAACAAACATTTTGCTCGCAAAAACCATAACATCTCGGTAGACGAGCTTTCTCATGCCCTTGAACTGACGGATAAGGCTGAGCTGAAGGAAGAGAATAATATTCTGGAAGGTATCATTCGTTTTGGCGGTGAAACGGCGAAGGAGGTGATGACTTCCCGTCTGGACGTAGTCGATCTGGATATTCGCACGCCTTTCAAGGATGTATTGCAATGTATTATCGAAAATGCTTACTCCCGTATCCCTATTTATTCCGAGAACCGGGATAATATCAAAGGTATCTTATACATCAAGGACTTGTTGCCCCATTTGAATAAGGTGGATTTCCGTTGGCAGTCACTGATACGTCCGGCCTATTTTGTTCCGGAAACTAAGATGATTGACGATTTGCTGCGTGATTTTCAGGCCAATAAGATTCATATTGCCATTGTGGTTGATGAATTTGGTGGCACGTCGGGAATTGTGACGATGGAGGATATCATCGAGGAGATAGTAGGTGAGATTCACGACGAATATGATGACGAAGAACGTACGTATGCAGTGCTGAACGATCATACGTGGGTGTTTGAAGCCAAAACTCAGTTGACGGATTTTTATAAGATTACGAAGGTGGACGAGGAAGTCTTTGATGAAGTGGCGGGTGATTCTGATACGCTTGCAGGATTACTGTTGGAGCTGAAAGGTGAATTCCCTGCCCTGCATGAAAAGGTTACCTACGATCACTATGAATTTGAAGTCCTGGAGATGGATAACCGCCGTATTCTTAAAGTGAAGTTCACCATCAACACTCCTCCGTCGGATTCCGATAAGAAAGATTGATTTATAAAATAATATGTCTCTTTTCATACAACATACGTATCCTTCATATAAGTGGGGAGTCTGGAAGATGGACGAAACACTGGGTGAATTGCTGAGCATGCTTCCGCAACAGGAAACATATCTGGAGGGGTTGCAACGTTTCTCTGCTGAACATCGTCGTTTAGAATGGCTGTCGGTTCGTGTGTTGGTATTCACTCTATTGGGAGAGGAAAAGGAAATTGCTTACTATCCCAGCGGGAAACCGTATCTGGCAGATAAATCTGCATCAATCAGTATTTCTCATACACGTGGGTATGTATCGGTGATTATCGGTGAAGCCGGTAAGGAAGTGGGCATTGATATAGAACAATACGGTGAACGGGTACATAAGGTGGCGCATAAGTATATGCGTACTGATGAACCTCTGTCTTCGTATCAGGGAACGGATACCTGGGCTTTGTTGCTCCATTGGTCGGCCAAAGAAGTGATGTTTAAATGTATGAATACACCGGAGGTTGATTTTCGGGAGCATCTGCGTATTTTTCCTTTTACTGTTACTGAAAAAGGAGTTTTCTCGGCTGAAGAGTACAGAACACCGGAACAGCGTAAATTTGAGATCCGATATCTCCTGCATCCGGACTTTGTGCTGACCTGGCAAGTCGATTAATTTTAAAAATATGATACTATGAAAATACAACGCTATTTCTGTCTTCTTCTTTTTTGCTTGCCTCTGCTGGTTTATGCACAGTCGGATAAGACTGTTACGGTAAGCTATGAACGGTCTGCCAAGGGGGAAGTGACTTTCTATTCCGAAACTCAGTCGCATACGCCTTATACGGTATCTATGACTTTTTCCCGGCTGAGTAATACGACCTCTTCCGAAGGAGAAATTTATGATGCCGTTATTCATTATGGCAAAACGCGCCTGTTGACTTTGCGTCCGTCTACGGAAAATGTTCCGATTGGATTCTCATATCGCTATACCTATAAAAAAGGCAATAGCCGCTTAAAGACGGATACCAGTTTTGTGTATCTCTTTCCTCTGGCACAAGGGAAAGTGGTCCGTGTGAATAAGATGGTGTCTTTAGATAATTTTATGGGAAAGGAAGGGGAGAAGCGTATCACGGGACTTGGTTTCTCTACGACTGCCGGAGATACGATCTTTGCCGCCCGTGGCGGACTCGTGACGGAAGTTGTTGACAATTCCGCTTCCACTTCTGAAAACACATCGTTCCATTCGACGGAAAATTATCTGGAAATTTTCCACAAGGATGGAACTTTTGCCCGTTATAAATTATTCCAGAATGAAGGGATCTTTGTCTCTCCGGGTGAAGAGGTGATTCCGGGACAGCCGCTTGGCATCATTGGCGGAGAGAACTACAAGCAGGGTTCCCATTTGCGTTTCAGTATTTATTGCCCCGATCGGCCGGATCACTCATATGTACCTGATTTTTATCTTTCTCCCGAGGAAACAGGTAAACCTGAAGAGCGGGTGATGTATAAGTCCTGGCATCCTGTTGAAATTATCATGAAGGAGATGAGTAAGAAGGAGAAGAAGAAATTTCTGTCAAAGGAATGATTTATTGACAAAAAGATAGTGAAACTTTTGCTTAATCCTGTATAAATGCTTATATTCGACCCGTAGAAATTCTTCTACGGGTCTTTTTGTTAACTAAATGTCAAAATAATAAGCAAGCACTATGGAATTACCTTTTGCAGAGTCTTGGAAAATTAAAATGGTGGAACCCATTCGGAAGAGTACCCGCCAGGAACGTGAACAATGGCTGAAAGAAGCCCATTACAATGTGTTCCAGCTGAAATCCGAACAAGTATATATCGATTTGATAACTGACTCCGGTACGGGAGCAATGAGCGATCGTCAATGGGCAGCGATGATGCTGGGCGACGAAAGTTATGCAGGTGCTTCCTCCTTCTTCAACCTGAAAGAAGTGATCACTCGTCTGACTGGTTTTGAATATGTCATTCCCACCCATCAGGGGCGTGCTGCCGAGAATGTGCTTTTCTCTTATCTGGTACATGATGGAGATATCGTTCCGGGGAACTCTCACTTTGATACCACAAAGGGACATATCGAGGGGCGGAAGGCCATTGCTTTGGATTGCACCATCGATGAAGCGAAGAATACTCAGTTGGAAATACCTTTTAAAGGTAATGTTGATCCTGCGAAGCTGGAAAAAGCGTTGCAGGAATATGGTGACCGTATACCGTTTATCATCGTTACCATTACGAACAACACGGCCGGCGGACAGCCCGTATCCATGCAGAATCTTCGTGAAGTCCGTGCTCTTGCGGATAAGTATAATAAACCTGTATTATTTGACTCCGCACGTTTTGCGGAAAACGCTTACTTCATCAAAATGCGTGAAGATGGCTATAGCGGTAAAACGATAAAGGAAATTACGAAAGAGATGTTCGACCTGGCGGATGGTATGACTATGAGTGCCAAGAAGGATGGTATCGTCAATATGGGAGGCTTCATTGCTACACGAAAAAAAGATTGGTACGAAGGTGCCAAAGGCTTTTGCGTACAATATGAAGGGTATCTTACTTACGGTGGCATGAATGGTCGTGACATGAATGCACTTGCTACAGGACTGGATGAGAATACGGAATTTGATAATCTGGAAACCCGCATCCGTCAGGTGGAATATCTGGCAAAGAAGTTGGATGAATATGGTATTCCTTATCAGCGTCCAGCCGGCGGACATGCCATTTTTGTGGATGCAACGAAGGTACTGACGCATGTGCCGAAGAATGAATTTCCGGCACAGACTCTAACGGTTGAGTTATATCTTGAAGCCGGTATCAGAGGATGTGAAATTGGCTATATTCTGGCAGACCGTGATCCGGTTACCCGTGAGAACCGTTTTACCGGATTGGATTTATTGCGCCTGGCTATTCCCCGCCGCGTATATACGGATAATCACATGAACGTGATTGCAGTAGCGTTGAAGAATGTTTTCGACCGTCGTGAAAGTATTACTAATGGAGTCCGCATTACTTGGGAGGCTCCCCTGATGCGTCATTTCACTGTTCAATTGGAACGTACATAACTACTTTCTTTTTCATAATACAAATGAGGTTACCCGAATTCATATGTTGAAGGGGTAACCTCATTTCTTTTATTTATCTTCTTTCTCGTTATTCATTCTGTAACTTAATGCTCCCGACGGGCATTTCTTGATTTGAGCGATCAATTCTTCCGTCGTTGCATTTTCAGCCGTTATCCACGGTTTTTCTTTCGGATGATACACATTCGGAAGGGTCTTGGTACAAATGCCTGCATGTTGGCACAGTCCGGGTTGCCAGATGATGGTCACTTCCCCGTTCGTATATTCTTTCTTTATATTCATAACTATTTATTATTGAATGTGAATACCTTTCATTACAATTCTTTTCCATTCGGGATGTTTGTGAATGTATCCCGCTACAAACGGGCAGAGAGGTACTAATCTAAGTCCTTGTTTTTCTATATCTTTTAATGCTTTTTCTACTAACTGGCTGCCGATGCCTTTACCACCCAATTGAGTGGGTACTTCGGTGTGTGTCAGGTAAATCTCCCCATTCGTTGATTTTATATACTCAATCTTTGGAGTATATTTATCGACATGGAACTCATATTGGTGACGTTCTTCATTGTCGATCAGTTCATAATCTGCTTCCATAACTCTTCGTATTAATTGTTTACTGTATGTATAACACGCGGATGATGAAATTTGTTTTGGGAAAGTTACAGAATAAAATGTCCGGGCGAAATCCCTTCGACCGGACACCATTCAAATAAACTTGGCAGAGTTTATTGTTCCTTACTTTCTTTGAAGCAGAGTGGATGAATGAAATGATGGGACGATTTGCCCGTTTCATTAGACTCAACGCTTTTTCCTCGAAAGCAGTGATAAAAACAGTGCATGGCAGGTCTTCTGACTTGTTTCTGTTGCCAGGCGCCTTCCCGGAAGCGGACTTCCAGTGGCTATTGGTAGTTTGCCTGCAACCTATCATGAAACTTACAGCAGCGGGACTGTTCAGGATTTGCACCTGATTCCCTTTTAATTACCGTCTCCGAACAAAGACAGTAAACCAATGCATCGCAAAGATAAGGAAAAAAGTGATTAGTGGTTAGTGATAAGTGATTATTTTTCTTTTGCCAGTGTGAATACGAATTCCAATCCGCCACCCTGGTTGTTCTTGGCCGAAATGGTACCTCCATGGATGATTACCGAGTTCTTTACGATAGCCAATCCCAATCCCGTACCGCCCAGTTTGCGTGAGCGTCCTTTATCCACCCGGTAGAAGCGTTCGAATAAGCGGTTCAGATGTTCGGGAGAGACACCTACGCCGGTATCGGCAAAACTGAAATAATAAAAATTCTCGTCTTCGCGGAAACAACTGATATTGATGCGTATATCCGTGCCTGCATAGGCAATGGCATTGTCCATCAGGTTGCGGAAAATGGAGTATAGCAGGGAATAGTTTCCCCGTAGTTGTATCTTTGGTTTTAGGGAGTTGACTACGGTGATATGCTTTTCTTCCAGTTCCAGGGATACCTCGTTTACGATATTACCTACCAACAGGCTGATGTCTATTTTTTCCATGTCAATCATGTTGGCGGCTTCGTCCATACGCGTTAATACAGAGATGTCGCGTAGCAGTCGGCTCAACCGATTGCTTTGAGCATAGCATCGCTCCAGGAATGTCTGCATCTTCTCTCGCGAAATGTTTTCATTGTTCACGATGGTTTCCAAATAGCCCTGTATACTGCTGACCGGGGTCTTCAGTTCATGTGCGATGTTCTGTGTCAACTGGCGTTTCAGGCGGATCTGCTCTTCTTCCTGGGTGACATCATTGATGGATATCTCGAAGCTTAAGTCTTGGAATATAATACATTCCACAATAAACATACGTCCATTCTTATTGATGCTGATAGACATACGCTTTTCTTCCTTGCCCGGACGCTTGGGAGTCTTGTTGATGAAATCCGTGATTTTCTGGAACTCACTGATAGAGAATATTTCCTCTGTTGTTTGTAGGTTGGAGTCTGAAATCAGGTTGCTGTACTGTGTGAACAGGTTGTTGACCAGGATTTCTTTCTTGTCCTTGTTGAATACGCCCAATCCTTCATGCGAGGTTTGTAAGTGGGTGATCAATTTCTCCCGTTCAATGTATAGTGCCTCTTTGGTTTCCCGCAGTCGCTTGTATATCTGGATGATATGCTGTGAAATCTCTCCCAGTTCGTTGTGTGGGAAGGCAGACTGCATATCTGTTTCCACAGGCTCATTCTTATCGGCACGTTTGGCAAACTCGCGTAGCTGATTGATGGCTGTCCCCAGTTTAGAGGTGAATTTATAGAAGATGAAAATTAATAGTAATGATACGATGAGGGTAAACCAGATGTAGTGCTGGTCTGCTGCAAGGTGTCTTGCAAGGTTTAGGTCATAGGGGAGGGCGGAACGTATAATGTAGCCTTCATAGAGTGTGGCAGAGTAGAAGTAGGGTACTCCTGTTGTTTCGGAAGTACGGCGTACATCATATCCTTTTCCTTCTGCCAGTGCCTTTTGTACTTCCGGGCGATTGATGTGATTGCCTAACTTCTGATTCTCGAAGCTGTCATATAATACGTCACCCTGTACGTTCACTACCGTAATACGTAAGTCCTGTTTGACGTACTTTTGCAGGTATCGTTCCAAAGTTTTATCCCACAGACTGTCTGGAATGTGAGTAAGTTCCTGGTGTAGTCGTTCATTATAGTCCTGTAGCTGTATATCCAGCAGATCTATCTTATATTCTTTTTCACGCTGGTATTGATACGCCAGGAAGCATCCGGCAAATACCAGAAACAGTGAAATGACCGAAAGAAATAACTTCCGGCTGAACGACAGGAAATGTGTGGTATTATTCAGCTTCGAAGCAGTATCCATATCCTAAGCGAGTTACGATGCATTTACCATAAATACCTATTTTCTTACGCAAACGGGTGATATTCACATCGATGGTGCGGTCCAACACATAGACCTCGTCGCTCCATATCCGTGCCAGTATATCTTCGCGAGAGAATACGCGTCCCTTGCTCTGGAGGAGTAAAAGTAATATCTCAAATTCTTTTTTGGTAAGAGGGGCTTCTTCCCCGTCGATGCTTACTTTCTTTTTTACAATATCAATGACTAATGTCTTGTAGCTGATTTGCTCCGGTGCCCGTTCCGGTTCTCCCTGTTGGGTGCGACGCAATACAGCTTTGACGCGTGCGATGACTTCACGCAGAGAGAAAGGTTTGGAGATGTAATCATCAGCTCCCAGATTGAAGCCGGTTACCGTATCATTTTCCGTATCCTTGGCGGTGATGAATATAATAGGTACCTGAGCGGTCTTCTTGTCTTTCTTTAGTAAGCTGGCCATTTTGAAACCGGATATTTCTCCCATCATCACGTCCAGCAGCAACAGGTTGTAGCTACCGATATTCATTTTCAATGCCTCTTCGGCAGAGTTGGCCGTGTCCACTTCATACCCTTCATTTTCAAGGTTGAATTTCAGGATCTCGCAAAGGTCCTCTTCATCGTCTACAACTAAAATACGATAATCGTTCATTGCTTTTTCTAATTAATATGAGGTATTCAAAACAAATTCTCCTACCACAAAGTTATACTTTATTTCTTTTCAGCGACAAAGGTGCGGTGTTTTTGTTACGGGAAAGTGAAACACGTGTTACAATTTGATTACATTTTTGTATGTGCTGAAGGTAATCCGGTCCATACCAAGTCCATACCAACTCCGTGTCAGATCCGTAGAAACTCCGTACCGGGTCCGTATTAACTCCGTATTGGGTCCGTATCAGGTTCAAGCGTATAGGCACGGAGATGGTACGAACCTGACGCGGAGTTGGTAAGGCTTTGACACGGTTTTGGTAAGGTGAAGAACTGTAAACTATTACTTTTGCATTCCAGTTTTTCAGTTTTTATACTTACCTTTGTCTTAATATAAATAACATTGGTATGAAAGAGTTGACTAATATAAATTTTCGGCGATATAAATGGCGTTTGCCCGCTCTGATAGCTTTATTGGTGGTTGTTGTGGCAGGTTCCTTTTGGCTGAATACGGCTCCGTTCCGTTCCGGGTTTGAGATAACGGATGAGTTGGGAGGCAACATCTTTCCTTCCAGTATTCTTTCTGTAGCGACGACGGATGCTCAAGTCATTGTTCCGGCTGATTCCTTATATGTGGGTAACTCGAAATCCTGTATTTCCATCCGGATTCGTTCGGGGAAGGCGTATAGCAGGGTGCGTATTGAAGTTGCTGAAACTCCGTTCTTTTCCCGTTCCGTATCTGAGTTTGTGTTGGCTAAACCACGGACGGAATATACGATCTATCCCGATATTATCTGGAATTACGAAGCGCTGAAGAATAATAACCAGGCGGAACCGGTAAGTGTGGCTGTTAAGGTAGAAATGAATGATAAGGATTTGGGCCAGCGAGTTCGTACTTTTTCTGTTCGCAGCATCAATGAATGTCTGTTGGGCTATGTTACGAATGGAACTAAGTTTCATGATACAGGAATTTTCTTTGCGGCATACGTTAATGAGGAAAATCCGATGATTGATAAACTGTTGCGTGAAGCACTGAACACCCGTATTGTCAATCGTTTCTTGGGTTATCAAGGTGGCAATGCTGAAGTGGTGGACAAGCAAGTCTATGCTTTATGGAATGTGCTTCAAAAGCGTAATTTCCGTTACAGCTCTGTTTCCAATACCAGTTTGTCCAGTAATGTGGTCTTTTCCCAGCGTGTTCGCACGTTTGATGATGCGTTGGAGTCTTCGCAGATTAACTGTGTGGATGGTAGCGTGTTGTTTGCTTCCTTGCTTCGTGCTATTAATATAGAACCAATATTGGTTCGTACTCCGGGACATATGTTTGTGGGGTATTACACGGATGCCGGTCGCAAGAATATGAACTTCCTTGAAACTACTATGATTGGAGATGTGGATCTGGATGATTTCTTTCCGGATGAGAAGCTGGATTCAACGATGGTAGGTAAATCACAGAATCAAATGTCGCGACTAACATTCGATAAGTCAAAGCAATACGCTAATAATAAGTATAAGCAAAATGAAGAAGGAATACATTCCGGGAAATTGAATTACATGTTTTTGGAGATTTCTAAGGATGTGAGAAGGAAGATACAGCCTATTGGAAAATAGAAGATACCAAGAGGTTAGTTATTAAGAATCGCTGCTTTTTTGCATATTAATCTATAAAATTCCATAGTTTATAGAACGTTAATTTAAATATCTTAAAATATTGGGAATCTATATATTTCATTGATTATCTTTGCGCTCAGAAACAGAAATATGATTTTCTTTGAAGTTTCATAGAGATTTAATAAGATATTGAAGACTGTAACGGTCTTCATTCATAGATGATGATTGGGACAGTCGGTTCGTGAGAATCGGCTGTTTTTTGTTTCTGTTTGTTTGCATATCAACGGATGTAATGTTACTTTTGCCGAACGAGGTCAGGTGGCCTCGTTATTAACCTCTGAATAGCAATGGCACAAAGCAAGAAATTTATCTCTCCGGGAGCATGGTTTTCCATGTTGTATCCCGCAGACTGGAATGAGTTTGAAGATGGGGAAGGCTCTTTTCTCTTCTATAATCCAAGTGAATGGACTGGAAATTTTCGTATTTCTGCATATAAAGGTAACGCTATGTATGGTCGGGAAGTTACCCGTCAGGAACTGAAAGACAATCCTTCGGCAGTCTCCGTTAAAATAGGAAGCTTGGCATGTGCTTACAGTAAGGAGATGTTTGAAGAAGAAGGGGCTTATTATACTTCTCATCTTTGGATTACAGGTGTGGATGATGTTGCCTTTGAATGTTCCTTTACGGTAAGCAAGGGAGCATCTGTGGCAGAGGCCGAAGCCGTTATCGCCTCGTTGGAAATACGTAAAGAGGGAGTGAAATATCCGGCAGAACTTATACCTGTCCGCCTGTCCGAAATCTACCAGATTAATGAGGCTTTTGAGTGGGTGACCACTACTGTAAAAGAACAACTGAAAAAAGATTTCCAGGGTATGGAAGAAGATTTGGACAGTATGCAACAGGTCATTGATAGTGGAACTATCGGTCCGAAGAAGAAAGAAGCATGGCTTTCATTTGGTATTGCCATCTGTGTGATTCTTGCCAATGAAGTAGATGGGTTAGAATGGATGACTCTGATAGATGGTAATCGTGAAGCTCCTGTATTGCAGAATCTTACTACCGGAGAATGGATTGACCCCATGAAATTAGTGTGGAGCAAAGTGAAGGCAGGGGAACCTTGCAATCTGGCAGAAACCTACAAATCCTTACTCTGATCATTTGCCAACCAGCCATAAATCATAAATTATAAATCATAAATCTTAAACTGTGATTAGTTATCTTCAGATAGAAAATTTGACCAAGTCATTCGGTGATTTGGTATTGCTTGAGAATACTTCGCTCGGTGTGGCCGAAGGGCAACGTATCGGACTGATTGCCAAAAACGGCAGTGGTAAAACTACTTTGTTGAATATCATTGCCGGAAAAGAAGGCTATGACAGTGGAACCATTTCTTTTCGTCGTGACCTTAGGGTCGGATATTTGGAACAAGACCCGCAATATCCCGAAGGACTGACCGTTCTGGAAGCTTGTTTCCATCATGGCAATAGTACGGTAGAACTGATAAAGGAGTACGAACGCTGCATGGAAACAGAAGGACATCCTGGTTTGGACGAAATCCTGGTGCGCATGGATCATGAAAAAGCATGGGAGTATGAGCAGAAGGCCAAGCAAATCCTTTCCCAGTTGAAGATAAGAAACTTCGATCAGCAAGTAAAGCATCTTTCTGGTGGACAGTTGAAGCGCGTGGCGCTTGCCAATACCCTTATCACTGAGCCTGACCTGCTGATTCTGGATGAGCCGACCAACCATCTCGATCTTGATATGACTGAATGGTTGGAAGATTACCTGCGCCGCACAAACCTCAGTCTGCTCATGGTGACGCACGACCGTTACTTTCTCGACCGTGTCTGTACCGAAATCATTGAAATAGACAATCGTCAGATCTATCAATATAAGGGAAATTATAGCTATTACCTGGAGAAACGTCAAGAGCGTATCGATGCAACGAATGTTGAAATAACCCGTGCCAACAATCTGTATCGCACTGAGTTGGAATGGATGCGTCGTATGCCGCAAGCCCGCGGGCATAAAGCGCGTTATCGCGAAGAAGCTTTCTATGAACTGGAGAAAGTAGCTAAACAGCGGTTTAATAACGACAATGTGAAACTGGAAGTAAAGGCCTCCTACATCGGTAGCAAGATATTCGAAGCAGACCATTTGTACAAGTCGTTTGGTGACCTTAAAATATTAGAAGACTTTTCTTATATTTTTGCCCGTTATGAAAAGATGGGCATTGTTGGTAATAACGGTACCGGTAAATCTACTTTTATCAAAATACTGATGGGAGAGGAGAAAGCCGATAGCGGAACGATTGATATCGGAGAAACGGTACGTTTCGGTTATTATTCGCAGGATGGCTTACAGTTCGATGAGCAGATGAAAGTGATTGATGTGGTACAGGATATCGCCGAAGTCATAGAGTTAGGTAATGGTAAAAAGCTGACCGCTTCCCAGTTTCTGCAACATTTTCTCTTCACTCCCGAAACCCAGCATAGCTATGTTTATAAACTGAGTGGTGGAGAGCGCCGTCGCCTGTATCTGTGTACGGTATTGATGCGTAATCCTAATTTCCTTGTGCTGGATGAGCCTACCAATGATCTGGATATCATTACCCTGAATGTACTGGAAGAGTATTTACAGAATTTCAAGGGGTGTGTTATCGTAGTAAGCCACGACCGCTACTTTATGGATAAAGTAGTAGACCACATGCTAGTCTTCAACGGTCAGGCAGATATCCGTGATTTCCCCGGAAATTATACCCAGTATCGTGACTGGAAGGAAGAAAAAGCCCGGCTGGAAAAGGAGAAAGAAAAAGAAGCCTCTAAACCGCAGGAAGATAAAACCGCTAAAGTGCGTTTGAATGAAAAACGCCGGATGTCCTTTAAAGAGAAAAGGGAGTTTGAACAGCTGGAGCAGGAAATTGCTACATTGGAGGACGAAAAGAAAACCATTGAAGCTGCCCTGTGCAGTGGCACCTTATCCGTAGAAGAACTCACAGAGAAATCAAAGCGTTTGCCCGAGATCACGGATTTGATTGATGAAAAGACCATGCGTTGGCTGGAACTTAGTGAAATAGAAGAATGATAGGGTGATAAGATGGTTGATAAGATGATAAATGATAAGATGATAAAATTATGAGCAACAGAACTGGAAATTTAACGAACTATCATAGTCATAGCTTATATTGCGACGGACGTGCTAATATGGAAGACTTTATCCGCTTTGCCCTGAGTGAAGGATTTACTTCTTATGGATTTTCTTCCCATGCCCCTCTGCCGTTTTCTACAGCGTGGACTATGGAGTGGGACGCTATGGATGACTATTTGGCCGAATTCCATCGTCTGAAGGCTAAGTATGCCGGACAAATAGAACTCTATATTGGTCTGGAGATTGACTATTTGAATGAAGAGAGCAATCCGTCTGTTGTCCGTTTCCGCGAATTACCGTTGGATTACCGTATCGGTTCTGTGCACTTGCTTTATGATGATAAGGGAGAAATAGTGGATGTGGATGTGACGGCTGATAAATTCCGCAGACTTGTGGATAAACATTTCAATGGTGACCTGGTGAGAGTGGTGCATCTTTATTATGACCGTTTGATGCGTATGGTGGAACTGGGCGGTTTTGATATTGTCGGTCATGCTGACAAAATGCACTATAACGCATCTGCTTATCATCCCGGCTTACTGGATGAGCCTTGGTATGATGCTTTGATTCAGGAATATTTTGATGCTATTGCCCGAAAAGGATATATCGTAGAGATTAATACAAAATCTTATCTGGAATTGGGCACTTTCTATCCTAATGAACGCTACTTCCCTGTATTGCTTGAAAAGGGAATCCGTGTACAGGTTAATAGTGATTCCCACTACCCGGAGCGTATAAACAACGGACGCCTGCAAGCTTTGATGGCCCTGCAAGCGTCCGGTTATCACACTGTCACGGAGATGTACAATAATGAGTGGAAAGATATGCCACTCCTCATTCATACATAACTCCAGTGACTTTTTCTTATATATTATTTCTTCTTTAACAAGAAATCTTCAATTGCCTTTTGGTAAGTGGCTTTATCAGCTGCACCACGGAAAAGCTGAGGTTCTCCTTCCATCGGAATGAATACAAAGAGAGGAATGCTGCTTGCATTGAATAATGCGGCAAGTTCACGTTCTTTGTCCACATTCACTTTGTAGATCACGATCTTTCCGGCGTATTCTTTTGCCAGATCTTTCATGATGGGCGCTGTCATACGGCAGGGACCACACCAGTCGGCATACAAATCAATGATGGTGGGTTTGTCACCCTTATATTTCCAGTCCTGGGATTTCTCGTAATCGAATACATCTTTAATAAACATATCCTTGTTCATTACGATTACTTCTCCGCTCTTGGCTTCTTTTTGTTCCGGTTCATTGGGTTGTGCTTTTGCTCCATCCTTGCAGGCGAATGTCAGTACGCTGGCAAAAATCAGAATGGCAAAGGTTAGTACTTTCTTCATAATGTTTGTTCTTTATGAATTTTGTTCAATGACGCCTTTCAGCTCACTGCCCTTAATAACTCCGGAATGACGCCAAACGGCTTCACCTTTCTTGAATACGATAAAAGTGGGTACCGCTTGTATACGATACTTAGCAGCCAGTTCCTCATGTTGGTCTACATCGATTTTCACGATGCGGGCACCATCACCGATTTGTCCTTTCAGCTCTTCCAATACGGGATGCATTGCCTTACATGGGCCACACCAAGTTGCAAAAAAGTCTACTAAAACAGGTTTTTCTGATTGTATAAGTTCTTCAAATTTCTCCATAATCTTTTCCTTTCTGTTATTAATTCATTTTTTTTATAAATACAATATTAGTGTTGTTGTCTGTATAGTGAAACAGTTTGTGGTGTCTTTTGTTCACGATCTATTGCTTTTCATACTATTTAAATGGCATATTTGGGTATTTTTTAGAATACTTTCAATTTTGAAACATTTTCCATCGGAAAACTTATCAAATGATTCTGATTTCTTTCCTGGGTACTCTGTGGGTAACTGTTGTACTATGGTTGAATGAAAACATTTCGCCCCTGCAAACATTGTGATTGACTTTAGTTATTCACTTTACTTGCAGGGGCGAATTATGGTTCACTTGAATATCCGAGTGATATTTTTATACTTCCTTTTATTTATTCCGCAATAGTCAGTTCCTTGATAATATGTGAGGCACCGGCATACTTCTCTATGATAAATAAAGTGTAGCGAATGTCTACGCAGGCTGCACGCTGTGAAGAGGGGCGGAAGGCTATATCTCCTGTAAGTCCTTCATAATTGCGGTCGAAACCTGTACCGATGAGCTCACCTTTGGCATTGAATACCGGACTGCCGGAGTTACCGCCGGTGTTGTCTGTATTCACAATGAAGCAGATAGGCATTTCACCATTCGGCATGGCATAGCGTCCGAAGTCCTTGGACTGATACAGTTGTTTTAATTTGGCAGGAATCACAAACTCCCAATTGTCGGGATCTTCCTTTTCCATGGCACCTTTGAGGGTGGTATAGTAACCATATTCCACTCCGTCAGCCGGTTCATAAGGCAACACCTTTCCGTAGGTGAGGCGCAGGGTGGAGTTGGCATCCGGATAAATGGGAATACCTGCACTCCGTTTCATGTCCATCATACCTTTTACCCATACTTTGTGTGCGGCATTGTAATTCTTGTTGGCGTCTGCCATAGCAATGGCGGTCTGCAACAGTCCGTCTGTGATGGAATGTTTGAACAGTACCATCCAGTCAAATCCCAACTTATACGAGCCCGGTTTTCGGATGAATTTTTCAAAGTTTTCCTTCTTGCCGAAGATAGAGTGGTCGAAACAAGCATCGACAAAGGCATCACTGTTACCTTTGAAACGTTTGTCAATGACCTCAAAGATGCTGATGCGTTGTTCCGCCGGGATATATTGCATATAAGTCTGCAACATTTTCTTGGCAACTGTACGTTCCACATCAGGGAAAGGTACGGAAGCAAAGTACTTGTCAGCGGCAATCTTTAAGCTATCAGCGGCAGCCTTTATCTGTGCCTTGTCCTTACTTTTCAGGGCAGCCAGCATGGCAGAAGTGTTGGGGATGCGCATAAAGTCCAGGCCTGTCACCAATGCTTCCTGAATGGCCTGCTGATGATAGAGGGCAGGGCGGCGATGCTCAACGATACTGCGTATTTGATCGAATGCTTTCTGGTAAGAATCATCACCCTGTTCACGTCCGCGAGCCAAGAGTTGTTCCTGCTGGGCACGTTTCGTGTCGAGTACTTTCAGGCGGATAAGCCCTTCGTTCATGCCAATGGCATTTTTCCAATAATTGGCAGAAGAGGCATACTTACTGGCATAATGGATACGTACAGCAGGATCTTTCTGCATTTGTTCCATCAATGTTTCCTGGCGAACACCACGTACATGATGGCGCATGAAATTAGTGGTTTGCATGCGTTCTTCCACTTCGTCGGAAATCATATAGCGCCAGTTGCGTCCGGGAAATCCCATGACGAAAGTGAAGTCACCTTCTTTGTATCCGGCAAGGCTGATGGTAAGATGTTTCTTTACTTTCAGGGGAACGTTATCCTTGGAGTATTCCACCGGATTTCCGTCCTTGTCGGCATATATGCGGAACAAAGAGAAGTCACCTGTATGTCGCGGCCACATCCAGTTATCGGTATCCGCACCGAATTTACCGATAGAAGAGGGAGGTGCACCCACCATACGGATGTCACTGTAAGTGGTTTTAACAAACAGGTAGTAGCGGTTACCACCATAGAAAGCTTTCAGTTCAAGCTTGCGTCCCGGTGTCAGGGCAATGCCTTGTTCGGAAGAGAAGCGCTCGGCTACTTCCTTCAGGTATTTGGGTGACAGATAGTTTGTACCGTTTGGGTCCGGATCTATCTTCAACTGTTCGTTGACGTAGTCTGTTACATCCAGGATTTCATCAATGTAAGTAATGGTAAGTCCTTTACAGGGAAGCTCTTCTTCGCGGTTCATTGCCCAGAATCCATCTGTCAGATAGTCATGCTCCACTGTACTGTGCTGTTGGATAGAACCATAGCCACAATGATGGTTAGTCAGTATCAATCCTTCGGCAGAGATCACTTCACCTGTGCAACCGCCACCGAAGTGAACCACTGCATCTTTCAGGGCGATGCCGTCAGGATTATAAATCTGGTTCACCGGGATTAGTAATCCCAGTTCCGTCATAGCGACTTCGTTCTGCTTTTGCAGATCGGTCAGCATCCACATGCCTTCGTCAGCGTGTGCGGCGAAGGCAAGTGATGTTATGAATAGGGATAAGATTGTTTTTCTCATTCTACAATTTTCATTTCTTTAATCAAATGTTCGCATCCTCCCAGTTTTTCAAGGATGAACAGTACATAGCGGATGTCCAGATTGATACAACGTTGCAGGTTATTATCAAAATTGATGTCACCGCTAAGAGACTCCCAGTTACCATCGAAAGCAGTACCGATTAATTCACCGTTTGCATTCAGCACGGGGCTACCGGAGTTACCACCGGTGATGTCGTTTGTGCTGAGGAAGCAAACCGGCATATCACCGTTTGGCAGAGCATAACGTCCGAAGTCTTTTTTCAGTATCAGCTCCTTCAGTTTGGCAGGAACTACGAATTCACGGTCCTCGGGATTTTCCTTTTCCAGAATACCGTCCGTAGTAGTATAGTACTTGTAATGTACGGCATCACGCGGATTGTATGATTTCACGTTACCATACGTCAGTCGAATGGTAAAGTTAGCGTCCGGATAAGAAGGAACGGGTTCTTTCATTTCGCCCAGTCCGCGGATATATGCTTTGTGCAGTAATGCCAGTTCTTTGGAAGTACTGTTCAGTTCTTGTGCCAGTGACCTCAGTTTTTCAATCTTGGCGCGTGAATATTGAGTTGCCAGATCCTTTTCGATAGCTTTTACTGTAGGTTTCTTGATGAACTTGTCAAAGTTGGACTGGTTTGCCAGGATGGAATTGTCATACATGGCATCAATATAAGCATTATAGTCGCCTTTAAACTCTTTTTCAATATCCTGATAGAAAGCCGGGCGTTGTTCTGCCGGAATAATTTCGGCATATACCGGGAAGATAGCTTTGGCTACTTTGCGGTCTACTTCATGATCGTAGTCTTTATTATGGATGTCAGCAAAGACCTCTTTCAACTGTTCGAGAGACTTATTGATGAGAGAGTCGTTCTTTTCTTCCAATCCCTTTTTCAGGTTATCCATAACCATGTACGGGCTACCGAATTCAATGGCGCCACTGAATGCTTCCATCAGGTAATAATACTGACCGGTTACCGGCATTGTCTGGTTTACAATGGCATCTATTTTTTCTACTACACCTTCGTACTCCGGTTTACCTTTAGCGAATTCTGCGAATTTCTTCTCCTGTTCTGCCTTTGTACCCAGTACATCATTATCAATGATCGCTTTATTCATACCGATGGAGTTCTTCCAGTAATTGCTGCTGCCGGCATACTTGTTGGCATATTGAATACGAGTTTTGTCGCTGGCAGCCATCACTTCTTTCAATACGGCGAGGCGTGCGCCACGTATAGTGATACGCGGTTGGTTCTGTGCTTCCATACGTTCCTTTACTTCCGATACGGTGAGGTAACGGCTTGTGCTTCCGGGGAAACCCATGATCATGGCGTAATCACCTTCTTCCAGCCCCTTGATAGAGATAGGCAGATATTTGGGAGTCTTCAAAGGTACATTTGATGCTGCATATTCTGCGGGATCACCGTTAGCATCGGCATAGATACGGAACATGGAGAAGTCACCCGTGTGGCGGGGCCACATCCAGTTGTCCGTCTCGCCACCAAATTTGCCTACGGAAGAAGGAGGTGCGGCTACCATACGTACGTCTGTGTACACTTTCTTATAGAACAAATAGAATTTATTTCCGGCATAGAACGGCAAAGCTTGTACTTCAATGCCTTTTTTACCTTTCAGATCGCTCTTCTCAAACAATTCTTTAGCCAGTTTATTGAGGAACGGGCGGGTGAGTGCATTTACTTCAGTTACTTCACCGGCAGCGATCTTTTGGTTCACGATGTCCGTAATGTCTTCGATACGGTCAACGAACTGGAATTTCAATCCCGGAGTAGGCAATTCCTCACCACGGTTTTTTGCCCAGAAACCATCGGTCAGATAGTCATGTTCCACGCTGCTATGTTGCTGGATAGAAGCGTATCCGCAATGATGGTTTGTCAGAATCAGCCCTTCCGGTGAGATGATTTCACCTGTACAACCACCGCCAAAGATACCTACCGCATCTTTCAGTGATACTCCATTCGGATTATACAAATCATCCGCTTCCAGTTTCAAACCTTGTTTTTTCATCAACTCAATGGAGTTCTGCTGTTTCATCAGTTGCAGTAACCACATTCCTTCGTCGGCACGTGCTGTAGAGCCGAACGCCAGCGCTGCAAGCGCTACTAAGTAGGTTCTAATTTTCATTGTTATCTGTTTATACAATTTATTGTTTTATGAAATTCATTACATTGGCAGGCGGACGTTGGTTCATCAGTTCATTCTTCATGAAGTCCATGTATGGCGCTACATGACTGAAAAAACGATGATATCCCTTGCACAGATAATTCAGTCCCGGTTCGCCATTTGCCGTTCGTGCGAAGCGGTTTTTAGGACATTCGCCATTGCAGGCAAACAGCCATTCACACTCCCGGCATTGGGTGGGCAATGATTGCTGCTTCATTTGTCCGAAAGCCTGCTGCTTATCACTGTACATCATTTCCACCAGCGTCTTCTGGTAAATGTTGCCCAACTTATATTCGGGGAATACAAAATGGTCGCAGGAGTATACGTCTCCGTTGAACTCCATCACTCCCGCATGTCCGCAGGTCTTTGCCATGGAGCAAACGCCCGGTTGTTCGCCTATCCAGTTGGCCAGGGTAGAGTCGAACAATTGAATGTAATAGGTACCTACATCCTTTTTCACCCATTCGTCAAAGAGGGTGCAGAGGAAATTGCCCCATTGCTCAGGGCTGATGGAGAAATCCGCCAGTTCGGCCACCTCTTCACGATCGGCCAGTGAGGCCAGATGACGTCCGTCCTGATGTCCGAATACGCGCTCTACGATGGGGGCGAACTGTATGTAGTGACAACCTATTTCTTTGAAGAAGTTGTAGAATTCCAGAGGATAATCGGCATTGTAGTCGTTCACTACCGCCATGCCGTTCCATTCCACACCATGCTTTTTCAGTAGATTGATGCCTTGCATTACTTTTATGAAAGAAGGCTTACCTTGCTTATTCTTGCGATATTCGTCGTGAAATTCTTGTGGCCCGTCGATAGAGACACCTACCAGCCAGTTGTTTTCACGGAAGAATTCGCACCATTCATCCGTCAGCATGGTTCCGTTGGTCTGTATACTATTGTCTATGGTGCGTCCGCGGGCATATTTTTTTTGCAGTTCCATGGCCTTTTTGTAGAAGGACAACGGGCGCATCAAAGTTTCCCCACCGTGCCAGGTGAACATTACCTGCGGCATGGTTTGCGAATTTATGTATTCTTCAATAAACTTTTCCAGCAACTCCTCACTCATTACGTGCTTGGGGTTGTTTTGGTATAGCTTGCTCTTTTCCAGGTAGTAACAGTAATCGCATGCAAGGTTGCATACGGCGCCTACCGGTTTCAGCATAACATAAAGAGGCTTGGCAAAAGGAGCATAAGTTGACATAGGAGATTAACTTGTTTCAGTTACAGGGTTTACATTTTGTTAGTTATCACTGCAAAAATAAGTAAACTAAATGAAATATCCTTTCTTTTCTCCCTCCTTATAAGGATTATTAATGGAAAAAAGAGAGCAAAAATTAAATATTGATAAAAAGTTTCTTTACAGCCCGAATAGGTTGTACCTTTGTATCGTGTTTCATAAAAATCGTTTCCTGCATGATTAGAATGAATGTGAACCGTATTTTGCCCTTAATGCTTTTGCTCGTGCTTTTTGCTTCGTGCAGTCGCAAGTATAAAGTGGAGGGTGTGTCATCGGTGACCAGCCTCGATGGTAAGATGTTATACCTGAAAACGCTCCGCGACGGGCAGTGGATAGCAATTGATTCCGCCGAAGTGGTACACGGTTTGTTCTCTACGAGTGGTCCGTCGGACTCTGTAATGATGGTGACGCTCTACATGAATGATGAGGCTATCATGCCTCTTGTACTTGAGAACGGTAAGATTGAAGTTTCCATATCCAACTCTCAACTCACCGCTAAAGGTACGCCGCTAAACAATGCTTTGTATGAATTCATCGAAAAGCGTAATTCGCTTGAGTTGAAGATTGAAGAACTGGAAAAGAAAGAGGCACGTATGGTGCTGGATGGCGCCGCATTGGATGACATCCACGAACAACTGACTCAGGAGGGAGAAGCCTTAGTAAAAGAAATGAATGACTATATCAAGGAGTTCATTTCCACCAATTATGAGAATGTCCTTGGTCCCAGCGTATTCATGATGATGTGCAGTACACTGCCTTATCCCATCATGACACCGCAAATAGAGGATATCATCCGTACAGCCCCTCAAACTTTCAAGAGTAGTCCTTTGGTGAGGGAATTCCTCGATAAAGCTAAAGAGAATATGAAATTGATAGAGGAACATCGGCGTATGGAGGAGAGCGGAAAAATTAATAATTAGAAATTAAAAATTAAAGGTATGTTATCATGCTGTTTCACAAACTTATCTTTTGGATTGCAACGTTTTAATTTCTAATTTTCAATTTTTAATTTTATTATTGGTCCTCGTTTTTCACCATTCCCTTGTATTCTTCCGGTAAAGCACTTTCTACGGCGGCGTAGGCTTCGGCCATCGTCGCCTTGATGTTTTCTATACCTTGTCCTTTGGGCGGGATCGGATCGTGAATAGTCAGTATCATGCGATATGGGTGTATCCATTTTCCCGTGCGGGGCAGAATTTTGAATGATCCGTCGATAGTGACCGGCACCACTTCCAGCTGCAATTCATCTGCCAACTGGAATGCACCTTTTTTAAAATATCCCATGTGTCCGGTAAAAGTACGGGCACCTTCCGGGAACACAACCAATGATACGCCGTCTTTTAGCGAAGCCTTTGCCTGGCGAATGGTTTCCAATACTTTCTTGGGACCTGAACGATCTACAAATATGTGTCCTGCACTTTCGCAGGCTTTCCCTACGAAAGGTAATTTCCGCAGGCTCTTCTTCATCATCCACTTGAAGTTACGCCCCAGAAATCCGTAAATGAGGAAGATATCGAATGCTCCCTGGTGGTTGGGTACGAATACGTACGATGTATGTTTATGTATTTTCTCCCGGCCACGCACCTTTACAGGAATCAGCAGGAAAACACAAATCAATTGTGACCATATTTTTCCGGGATAATAGCCCCAGATATGTGCACCGCCTATCAGAGAGCCGACGATAGTCACCAAAGCCGTGAGAATAGTCAATACCAACAGAATTGGTAAAGCAAAACATATTTGGTAAATATAATAAAGTATCTTCATAGGTGTTGGATTTTTGTTTCCGCAAAGATATATAATTTGATTTAGATATGCTATCCGGTTATCGTACTTTTAGATTATTCGGTAATTCGGCTTTTGCCAGGGCTACACCCTTTGTCCCGGATGGTGTAGCCATTTGCACTAAAGGGTGTAGCCATCCGAGGCAAAGGGTGTAGCCATTTTTTATATCCCCCACAAGAGGTTTCTGGAGGGGTAATAAGGAGATGTCGGTGAAATATTCTCCGTTTTTTCGGAATATCGGAAAACGAAAAAAAGAACAATAATTCTTCTTTCGTACCTTCCTTGTATCTTCTTCGTACCCTCTTCGTACTAAGTTCGCTATTTTCTTCTCTCTATAGGAGCGAAGGAGATGCGAATAGGGTGGATGGGAGAAGAGAAATGGAACAAAGCGGTATGATATGGAGAAAGGTCTTTTGAATAAAACTTGGAAAATTATATGAAAATTACAATTTAGTGTATACATAGTTCTTATATTTGCCCAGGCAAAACATCTAATATATAATGTATATGAAAAATGAAACAACGAAGTTTTCTGTATCGAGAGCAATCTTGGTTATTAGTAATCGTATAAAGCATTGGGCATTAATCATATTTCCACTTTGTTTCTTCTTTATTTCTTGTAATGGGAGCAAGAAACAATCTGTGGGACAAGAGGGTAATGAAGTGAAGTTGCAGACGGAAGATATTCTGTTCCCCGTTTCGGAGGTTTTGAATTTGAAGTCTTATTATCTGTCTTCTTATTTTCATAATGACTCTCTGAGTTTGATTTATGGATACAATTATAAATCTCATGCTTTGGATTGTATGGATTTGAAGCGTCATCAGATATCGCAAATATTGCTTTCAAGTCAGGGGGAATCAGCTGTAATGCGTTCTGTAACCGGGCTTTTTATACAAACTCCGGACTCTATCTGGATTTATGATGATACGCAACGGATACTCCTGATAAATGGTGATGGGAAACTTTTGAAAACAGTAGATTTACGTCCGAAACTGAAAGACAATGAACAAATTCTGATAAACACTAATCATGCAATATCTACAGCGCGACTGTTTTATGACGGAGGACGTCATTCATTGCTTTATGGAATAAAGGATTTCTCTACATCGCCGGTTACTTTTAAAGTTCGGGAAACTTTTCTGAACAGTATGACTCCGTCTGTCGACTATCTATTGCAGCCATCGGTGGCTGTTACGAATGTGAGTGGCAGAGATTATGGCAATATGAGTGATTTGAATATAACCTTTACAGCGGAAAAGCTCCTTTATAACTATCCGGTCGAGTCTCATGTATATGTTATGGATCGTAAGAGTGGAGAGCAAAAAGTTTTTGAAGCAGATAGCCGTTTTACGAAAAATGTAGCGGAAAAATGCGAATCGGGTAACTACGAGCAATGGGAACGGCATAATATTGAGAATCCTCATTTCTATGATCTTATGTATCTTCCGCAAACGGGAATGTATGCCCGTTTACATCTTGGAGGAATAGAATTTGATGCTACGAGAGATATACTGAATTTGATGGATGATCGTGATCTTTATCTGACGTTTTTTGATAAAGACTTTGTGGTTGTGGGAGAGGCTAAGTTACCGTCTCATCGATATAACTATTTCACAGGATGGAGAGAAACCAATGACGGAGTTGCCCTTTTTGTTGATAATTCGCTGGATGAGAATGAGAAAACAGAGGAGTTGGTACTAGATATAGTGCGACTGCAAGCAGACTGAATCTATTTGTCTGATTGGTTTTGAGCCGGATAACGTTGCGCCTAATCACGCAACGTTATCACTGTAATTTCTGGCCATGCCCCGAAGCGGAACGGTAGTCCTACATAACCGATTCCTATATTGACATATAATCCCCGATCTCCTTCAGTGTACATCCCTCCCCATTCGGGATAAATCAGCGAAGCAAGTGAATGACCGAACATGATAGCCTGCATCGCATGAGTATGTCCGGCAAGCATCAGCTCGATGTCTGTATCCGGCAGTACTTCCCGGCGCCAGTGCGTAGGATTATGGCTTAACAGAATGCGGAACATTCCATCTGTACCTTTAGTCGCTTTTTTCAGGTCGGCAAATTGTGAGAAAGGAGGTTCACCATCATTCTCTACACCGATAAGTGCGATGCTGTCCCCCTCATGATGTAATATATCATACTCATTGTTCAGTAGTTTCCATCCCATTGCCTTTTGCATCCGAACCAGATTGTCAATGTTATTAACCTGCTCTTTCAGGTTTTTCCAATGATAGTAACTTCCGTAGTCATGGTTACCCAGAATGGAATATACTCCATCTTTGGCATGCAATTGCGCCAGAATGTCCTGAAATCCTTCCAGTTCGCAACTTCTTTGGTTCACCAAGTCACCGGTAAAAACTATCAGATCGGGTTTCTGGGCGTTTACGAGTTCTACCAGTTCATTGATGGGTTTCTCATTGTCTATCCAGCTGCCGATATGTATATCCGATAGTTGCACGATACGGTAACCGTCAAATGCTTTCGGAAGATTGGGGTGGTGAAATTCGATATCCTTCACTTCAAATTTGCTGATACCCACAAGGGTGCCATAAAGTATATTAAAGAAACTGACTACACCCAATACTAACCCTACAGCCGTAAACGGTGAACGGGGCCAGCGCAGCAAATAGTGAAAAGGTAGCCCCACCAACGAGCATATCATAAAGATGGTCTTGGGGATGGCAAACAGGAAAATGCAGATAGCCAGTCTTCCGATGGCTTGTGCATGGTGAGCCATCGCATTTTCGCCTATGCCCTGCATCAACAGAAAGTAGCCTGCTATCAATAAAAGAGTGGGGATCCAGTGCGCAATGCGTAGCCAGATGTTTTTGGTTTTCCGAACAATGTACATAAAGTAGATGTACAAATCGGGGATCAATAAAAAAAGGATAAGGAGTAGGGTTATTCTGTGCATATATCTTCTAATTCTTCTATATTCTTCTTGATGTCGTTAAGGAATTTGTAAGCTACTTTTTTGTATAGCAGATAGATGATGGCAATGTCACACAACACAAAGAATGCAATCAAAGTGGCCTGAACGCCGAAAGAAGCTTTGTAATAGCCCATCACCCAATAATTGAGTACATTGAAAACAATCACCCATACGGAAATAGCGATAATTTCATATCTCGTCCATCGGCGGAAACTTGCCATACGTTTGCTTACTATGGCTACAGGCATTTCATCTATTTTCGTGTTTCTTATCCAGCGATAGTTTTTGTGATCCCACCAGATCCCCAGCAGAATACTGATGCCGACAAATATTACGAGTGTATTAATCTTGGGTTGCCATTCTTCGTTGATCTGAAAGATGGACGGCAGTAACCAAATAACCAGAAGGAGAGCCAGTCCCACGACTCCAATACCTATGGAGAAGCGTTGCCAACCCGTAAGGCGCCCTATGCTTTTGCGTGCGTTTGCCTTGTATTCGGCAATCATGCCCGCAATCTGCTTTTCATCGGCAATCGGTTCTTTCTTCAATTGCTCGTCCAGCGCGTTCCAAGATTTCTTTAGTTCATCCAATTCCATATTATTCCTCCTTGTTCATTTTTCTAAGTTTGTCTTTGATCCGGCTGATTTTGGTAGCGACGTTTGTTACCGTCAGGCCGGTGATTTCAGCAATTTCCTCGTAGCTTTTTTCTTCCAGATAAAGCAGAATAATAGACTTCTCCAACGGGCCCAGACGGTTAATCATCCGGTAGAGCTGCTTTAGCATGGCTTGTGTTTCGTCCGATTCTTCCATTCGGTCGGAGTCCTGGCTTAGAGTCACGATTTCGGGAATGTTCTTTTCTTTGCGAATAAAGCTAATACAAGTATTCAGTGCGATGCGGTAAATCCATGTGGATACTTTACACTCTCTCCGGAATTTGGGGTAGGCTCTCCACAAATTGAGCACGACGTCCTGATACAGGTCGTTAAGAGTAGCATTCGGCGTCGTGTACAGATAGCACACTTTATATATGACGCGTTCATACTCCCGTATCACGGACAAGAACTCCTGTTCTACATTCTCCATCGTCTGTTTCTTGCTTCTTGAATTGCTTTTGCACTGTTAGTCGCAAAGGTAATTAGAAAATCACAAGGGTGTGATTAGATTTTAATCATTTAGTATTCCTTTTAGGCTATTTGGCTGTTGAAATTGCTTTTTTGGCTAAATATTATAAAAAAAGGGTTTGATTATTCTAAAGGAGTGCATTATCTTTGCAAGGATACTATTAACAACAATATAAGAGAACGATGATGAAATATTTTATGGGAGTGTGCTGTGCAATGCTGCTGGGATTGTCGGCATGTGGTGATATTGATAGCCCGGAGTTTCCGCCTTCTGAGGTTAAGAGTGAAGTAAAAGAGGCGGTGGATTTTTCATATACCGAACTGGAAAATTTAGAATCTACTCATGGTATGCATCTTAATTACCATAATAGAGTGTATGTGTTGTCAGCTGATATAGTGCTGGATTCTCCTTATCAGTCATTCGGGCATATTGAATACTTTATATCTCCTGATAAAGACAATTTGACGGACAAGGCTTTGTTGTCATATAGCTTCGATTATGACAATGTATATAGTGTCTATCCCGAGTATTATTATGGTTGGCAAAGTACTACAGCTATTTGGTATTTTGATCATTCTGATTGGCAGGCCGGTACCTATTATTATCGTGCGGTTGCTTATAGTAACAGTTGGGGTAGTGGTCCCGGTATCCTTCATGACTGTTTGCAGCAAGATGGTAGGCAAGCTACTTTGGATGATCTTAAGTCCTTTACGATTCCTACGAAATACCTTCCTTATGCAGATTTAGGATATGCTAATGAGAATGAAGTATCAGTTTACTTTGGAGTGGATGGATTTGAAGGAAGAATTAAAGAGGTTGGAGTTTGCTATTCCGATGTAAATCAACTCCCTACCATTGCTGATAAAACGTATGTTTCTGAGTCGGCTGACGGTATGCATTTTATTGGTCCTCTTCTACAGAAGGCTTATTATATGCGTCCTTTTGTAGTAACGAAAGATAATGATACGATCTATGGATATGTTCAACGGATTCAATACTCAAGATAAGCAAAGATGAAAAAACTGATTATAACCATGCTCATGACGATTGCCGGACTGACAACCCTCATGGCACAGCAGACGCACGATATAAAAGGTGTGGTAACAGACAAGAGAAATGAACCGATAGTAGGTGCTTTGGTCACCGCAGAAGGTACCGACATCAGTTCTATAACCGATATCGACGGTAAATTCCTGTTGCGGGACGTACCTGTTGATGCTAAGAAAGTGATCGTAGAGTCAATCGGTATGGAGACTACCGATGCAAAGATTGATCGGCCGATAATGATGGCAGCTCGCCCGAAGCGTCTCTCGCTGGTAGTGGAAGCCGGAATGGACTGGAGCCGTTATACGGCAGAGGGCTCTGATAGCAAAAACGGTTATCACTTTGGTGTAGGTATGGAAGTGCGTATGTCTAAGCGTTGGGCATTTCGTCCGATGGTGCAACTGGCCAATCGGGGCGCGGAATATAATTTCACGGAAGGATCATACTCTTATAAAGAGACCTGGAATCCGTTGATGCTGGATGTACCGTTTAATTTTCTGGTACGTTATGACCTGGCTCGTAATATGAGTTTGGTACTTTCTTTCGGCCCGGTATTTTCATGGGGACTTAGCGGTAAAGTGAAAGTTTCAGAAACGGGTAAGGAGGATGCTGAATATGACATTTATAGTAAAGATTATGAGAGTAGCTGGGGAAATTATAAGCATGCATTGCTGCATCCGCTCGAGTTCGGTATGACTTATGGCATAGGTGTGGAATATAAGAAGCTTATGATAAACGTTTCCGGTAAGAATATGGGAATTATTGCGGAGGATGAAGGACCGGGAGATGTGAAGGAACATAACTTTGTGCTGGGTGCCAGTGTTTCATACCGTTTCTGATCCTACTTATCAAATGTTGAATTTATAAAGAATACTATATATAATGAAACGAATAATTATATTAGCAATTATAGGCCTCTGCATATCAGGAGCATCTATGGCGCAGGGACAAAAACTGAAAGGCAGACTTATTGATAAGGATCATTATCCGGTGAAGAATGCCAAAGTAACCGTAAAAGGCACAAATTTGAGTACTACTTCTGATAAGGATGGTAATTTTTTCATTGAAGATGTACCGTTGTACCTTGATTCTATTCAGGTGGAGAAAGGCCGGAAAGACATCACCGTTAACACACCTATGAAGATTTCGATGGGGCGGTTGGTTATAGATAAACGTTTTTCCTGGTTTGTGAAGGCAGGTGTAGGTGTTAGTCGCTTTTTGGGTGCTGACGAGACGAAAGATAAAATGTCTTTTCATGTCGGGGGAGGTGTAGACATTAAAATGGCCAAGCATTGGTCTTTCCAGCCGGCAGCTTACATTGCGCATCGTGAAATGGAGGGCAATACCTGGTATTATAGTGATGAAACTACCAACTATAAATTGACGTATCTGGAAATTCCTTTGCTGTTTGCTTATAAGTTCCGTTTAAGTTCCTCGATGAACTGGGTAATTGCTGCCGGCCCTTATGTAGATTGCGGTATTAATGGGGATATTCGTGATGTGAGAAAACTTTATAATTCCAGCCCGGATGGCTATGGCTCTCAGTATACATACGAAACAGAAGAATCTGAAGCTTTTGGTAAACGCTTCACCGGTGGAGCAGCTTATAGTATGGGGGTAGAAGGACGCCATTTCACATTCGGTCTAACCGGACGTACAGGTTGGACTTCATGGCGTAGGAGTGAAGGATTTACGAATCTGGAGTTTGAAATAGGATATAAATTCTAAATAGAACACTTGCGGTTGCATCAGCTTACACTTGCGGCTGCGTTGTCTTACACTTGTATAAGTGTGAGCTGACGCAGCCGCAAGCATATAATAACGCAACTATAAGCTGATGTTATTCTTTTTAATAGGGAGAAAGTTAGAGATTGGCCGCCAAAAACTTTCTTACTTCATTAATTGGCATTCTTCTGCGTCGTGCATAATCTTCCAATTGATCATTTCCAATCTTGCCTACTGCAAAATATCGTGCGGCAGGATGTGCCAGCATTAATCCGCAAACAGTGGCGTGTGGACGCATAGCACCGTTTTCTGTAAGCGTAATGCCTATTTGCTCCATATGAAGCAATTCATTCAACAGAAAGTTGACAGACTGATCGGGCAGAGAAGGGTAACCGACGGCAGGACGTATGCCTTGGAATTTTTCCTTTAACAACTCGGGGATGGAAAGATTCTCATCCTTTGCGTACCCCCAGGCAACTTTACGCACGTATTCATGCATCTTTTCGGTAGCGGCTTCAGCAAGTCGGTCGGCAAGTGTCTGTACCAACATACGTTTGTAGGGATCCTCCTCATAGAGAAGTTCAACTTCTCCGTCACAGGAAGCTGCAAAAATCCCTACCGTATCAGGTGTACCGGAAGCAAGAGGACGGACAAAATCGCTGAGGCAGAGAAAAGGACTGCCATCCGGATGGGGGATCTGTTGGCGGAGTAAAGGAAAGCGTGTGCCGTCCAGCAGTAAATTATCCCCATCGGCATTAGCCTTGCAAAGACGGAAAATGGTGTGTACATGGTAAGTCTCATCCAGCTGGTTAAGCATTCGGTTAGCTTCTTTAAGTAGCTGCATTGCCTCAGCGGCTTTGGCACGATCCTCTTCAGAAAAAGTCGTAAGCCAGGAAGCACGGCAGGCATCGCAGCCATGGATATCCGCAATAGTGGCGAAGCGGGGCTGAAATCCCCACGCATGAAAGAAGTATATCCAGTTGATGTATGGAGTAACATCATGAATGGCGTACGTCAACACTTTATCCGCAGGGCTGTTCATCATTTATCTTTGTAATCGAATCTCAATTCTTCGCCACGGTAAGTATCATCTACTTGTCCGTCACTGTATATCAGGTGTCCGTTAGCAAATGTTCTTTCTACTTTCCAGCGGAAAGAATTACCTTCCAGCGGGCTCCATCCGCACTTGCTGAGAATATTCTCAGAATTGACTTCCCAACGGTCTCCGTGGCTGACAAGTACAAGGTCGGCCTTATAGCCTTCGCGGACATAACCGCGATCACAGATACCATATATCTGGGCAGGAGCATGGCACATTTTCTCTACAATGGTTTCAATAGAGAAAATTCCTTTTTCTGCCAGTTCGAGCATGCTGACCAGAGAGAATTGAATCATCGGCATACCTGACATGGCTTTTAGTGCGCCACCTTCCTTTTCACTGAGCAGGTGGGGCGCATGATCGGTAGCAATCACATCAATCACGCCGGTATTGACGGCATTCCGTAAAGCATCACGATCAGCTTGTTTCTTTATGGAAGGATTGCACTTGATACGTGTTCCCAGTTCTTTATAATCCTGTTGGCGGTATAACAGATGTGCAACACAGGCTTCGGCTGTAATGTGCTTTTCTTCCAGCGGTATATCACTGAACAATTGCAGTTCTTTGGCTGTAGAGACGTGAAGCACATGCAGACGTGCACCCGCTAAGCTTGCCATGCGTACCGCAAGTTCTGTTGAGGCGTAGCAGGCGGCTGAAGAACGTATGTTGGGGTGCTTGCTGATGGGAACTTCCGGTGCATCACTGAACATCTTCTTATAGTATTCAGTGTTTTTTTTGATGATTTCCTGGCTTTCGCAATGAGTAGCAATCAACATATCTGTTCCATTGAATATATTGAGCAGACTGTTTGTTTTGTCTACCAGCATATTTCCGGTACTGGAACCCATGAAAAGTTTGATGCCACATACACGATGTTTGTCCAGCTGGTTGAATTCCGTATAGTTATTATTAGTGGCTCCGAAGTAGCAAGAGTGGTTAACAATACACTTCTCATTCAGCAAATCAAACTTTTGTTCGAGCGCACTAAGGGTGGTAGTCAGAGGGTTGGTGTTCGGCATATCCATGATGGAAGTGACACCACCTGCGGCTGCTGCACGACTTTCGGTGAGAATATCCGCTTTGTGGGTTAATCCCGGATCGCGGAAGTGTACATGGTCGTCGATAACACCCGGCAACAGGCAACAGCCGGTAGCGTCTATGGTTTCATCACAAGGGACAGAGAGCTTTTTCCCATAGGTAAGTACTTCGGCAATCCGGTCGCCTTCAATCACTACGGAACCTTGTACAGAGCGTCCCTCGTTCACTATTGTTGCGTTATGTATCAGTGTTCTTTTCATCTTCACTAATCATTTATCATTAATCACTAATTGTTTTTTACTGCTTGCGGGTATTTATGGAACCAACTATGCATTTTCAGTTTGATAACACCAAAAACGGCCTCTCCAAAGATACTGCTGTTCATTTTTGAGGTACCCAGTTCCCGGTTGATAAAGATAACCGGTACTTCCACAATCTTGAAACCGCATTTGTAAGCAGTGAATTTCATTTCAATCTGGAAGGCATAACCTTTGAAGCGGATACCATCCAGATCGATTGTCTGCAATACCTCACGACGATAGCACTTAAAGCCGGCGGTCGTATCATGTATCGGCAGTCCGGTGATGAGGCGTACATACTTGGAGGCAAAATAGGACATCAATACCCGTCCCATAGGCCAATTCACTACATTGACGCCACTGACGTAGCGTGAACCGATAGAGACATCGGCACCTTCTTCAGCGCAGGCTTTGTACAGACGTGGCAGGTCAGCAGGGTTGTGGCTGAAATCGGCATCCATTTCGAAGATGTATTCATAATTATGTTCCAGCGACCATTTGAAGCCTGCGATATAAGCAGTACCCAGTCCCAGTTTGCCTTTGCGCTCTATCATGAACAAACGTTCGGGAAACTCTTGCTGAAGGGTCTTGACTATGTTGGCAGTGCCATCAGGCGAGCCATCTTCTATAATCAGGATATGGAATACTTTTTCCAGGGCGAAAACGGCACGGATGATGTTCTCGATGTTTTCCCGTTCGTTGTATGTAGGAATGATAACGATGCTGTCCGATGTCTGCATATTCATAAAAGGAGGTTCTAAATTGGGAACAAAGTTAAGTGTTTTCTATCACATACGAATAAAACTAAGGATTATTTAGTAATTTTGCGCCCGTTATGATGACTATTACCGAGCTACAACAACGATATGCCGCCCATCCCAATGTGGAAGCTATGAGTGGTTTACTGAAGAATCCGTCTGTCCGCACTCTTTTCTGTGGTGGACTATGTGCTTCTGCTGCTTCACTGTTTTCGTCCGTGCTGGTGCAGCGTGGAGAATTTCCTTTTGTTTTTATTCTGGGCGATCTGGAAGAGGCGGGATATTTCTACCATGACCTTACGCAGGTGCTGGGAACAGATAAAGTCTTGTTTTTCCCTTCTTCATTTCGCAGGGCAATAAAATACGGACAGAAAGATGCTGCGAATGAAATACTTCGTACAGAAGTGTTGAGTCGCTTGCAGAAAGGTGAAGAAGGGCTTTGCGTGGTGACATATCCTGATGCATTGGCCGAAAAGGTCGTTTCCCGGAAAGAATTGGGGGATAAAACTCTGAAACTGCATTCGGGGGAGAATGTGGATACGAACTTCATCATGGAAGTATTGCGTAGCTATGGCTTCGAGTATGTAGATTATGTGTATGAACCGGGACAATATGCCGTACGTGGTAGCATTATCGATGTGTTTTCTTTTTCTTCCGAGTTTCCGTACCGTATTGACTTCTTCGGGGATGAAGTGGAAAGTATCCGCACGTTTGAGGTGGAGACACAGCTTTCCAAAGAAAAGAAAGATAGCATTGTAATTGTCCCCGATTTAAGCCGCAGTCTGGAGCAGGGTGGTGCGAATGGCATGGTTTCGTTTCTGGATTTTCTGTCGGCGGATGCCGTACTGGCAATGCGTGATTTACTTTGGTTGCGTGAGCGCATTCAAACAGTGCATGATGAAACACTTACTCCACAGGCAATTGCTGCCCGCGAAGCAGAAGAAAGTGGCTGTATAACCTTAGATGGCAAGCTGATTGACGGAAGCGAGTTTACACTCCGTGCATTGGATTTCCGTCGTATGGAATTTGGTAATAAACCGACAGGTACACCGGATGCTACGATTACTTTTGATACGTCTGCACAGCCTATCTTCCGCAAGAACTTTGATATGGTGGCTGAGAGTTTCAAAGAATATATGGAGAAGGGATATGCGTTGTACATCTGTAGCGACAGCATGAAACAAACTGACCGTATTCGTGCCATCTTTGAAGACAGGGGGGATCAGATTGCATTTACGGCCGTGGAACGTACGTTGCATGAAGGGTTTGCCGATAATGCCTTGCGGCTTTGTATCTTTACGGATCATCAATTGTTCGACCGTTTTCATAAATATAATCTGAAGAGTGATAAAGCGCGTAGCGGTAAGGTGGCTCTAAGCTTGAAAGAGTTGAACCAGTTTACTCCGGGAGATTATGTCGTACATACCGATCATGGAGTAGGGCGTTTTTCAGGACTGGTGCGTATTCCTAACGGAGATACGACACAAGAAGTGATGAAACTGGTCTATCAGAATGAAGACGTGGTGTTTGTTTCCATTCATTCATTGCATAAAGTATCTAAGTATAAAGGTAAGGATGGTGAAGCTCCTCGCCTGAATAAGTTAGGTACCGGTGCCTGGGAAAAACTGAAAGAGCGCACCAAAACTAAGATTAAGGATATTGCACGCGATCTTATCAGGTTATATTCTCAGCGTCGGGAGGAAAAAGGATTCCAGTTTAGTGTGGACAGTTTCCTGCAGCGGGAGTTGGAAGCATCGTTTATCTATGAAGATACGCCTGATCAGAGTAAGGCTACGGCGGATGTAAAAGCAGATATGGAAAGTAATCGCCCGATGGACCGTTTGGTTTGTGGAGACGTTGGTTTCGGTAAAACGGAAGTGGCAGTCCGTGCAGCTTTTAAGGCGGTGGCGGATAATAAGCAGGTGGCTGTTCTGGTACCTACGACAGTGCTGGCTTACCAGCATTTTCAGACGTTCAAGGATCGTTTGAAAGATTTGCCTTGCAAGGTGGAATATTTAAGCCGTGCTCGCACGGCAGCGCAGGCAAAAGCAGTTATAAAAGGTTTGGCTGCCGGAGATGTGAATATACTGATCGGTACACATCGTATTTTAGGTAAAGATATACAATTCAAGGACTTGGGATTACTGATTATTGATGAAGAGCAGAAATTCGGGGTATCTGTAAAAGAGAAACTGCGCCAGCTGAAAGTGAATGTAGATACCTTGACTATGACGGCTACACCTATTCCCCGCACATTGCAATTCTCATTGATAGGCGCACGTGACCTGAGTGTGATACAGACACCTCCGCCCAACCGTTATCCTATTCAGACTGAAGTGCATACCTTTAACGAGGAAGTGATTGCTGATGCCATCAACTTTGAAATGAGTCGTAACGGACAGGTGTTCCTTGTAAATAACCGTATTTCCAATTTGCCCGAATTGAAAGCAATGATTGAGCGGCACATTCCGGATTGCAGAATAGCTATCGGACATGGGCAGATGGAACCGACAGAACTGGAAAAGATAATTTTTGGCTTTGTCAATTATGACTATGATGTATTGATAGCTACTACCATTATAGAAAGTGGTATTGATATTCCAAATGCTAATACTATTATTATCAATCAGGCACAGAACTTTGGTTTAAGTGATCTTCACCAGATGCGCGGCCGCGTGGGAAGAAGCAATAAGAAAGCTTTCTGTTATTTGCTGGCACCTCCTCTTTCTTCTTTGACTCCTGAGGCGAGACGTCGTTTGCAGGCTATTGAGAACTTCAGCGATTTGGGTAGTGGAATTCATATTGCCATGCAGGACCTCGATATTCGTGGTGCAGGCAATATGTTGGGGGCAGAACAAAGTGGTTTCATTGCTGATCTTGGTTATGAAACTTATCAGAAGATATTAACGGAAGCTGTTCACGAGTTGAAGACTGATGAGTTTGCCGATCTCTATGCTGAAGAGTTGAAAGCCGAAGGTGGTGTCATTAGTGGCGAACAATTTGTTGATGAATGTCAGGTAGAAAGTGATCTGGAACTGTTGCTTCCCGCTACATACGTCACGGGTAGTAGTGAGCGTATGTTACTTTACCGCGAGTTGGATAGTCTGACATTGGATAAAGATGTAGAGGCTTTCCGTAACCGGCTTATCGACCGTTTTGGTCCTGTTCCGTCAGAAACGGAAGAGTTACTGCGTATTGTGCCGTTGCGTCGTCTTGCTGCCCGCCTTGGTGCGGAAAAGGTTTTTCTTAAAGGTGGGCGTATGTCGCTATTCTTTATTTCCAATCCGGAAAGTCCCTATTATCAGAGTCAGGCATTCGGTAAAGTTATTGCATACATGATGAAGTATACTCGTCGCTGCGATTTGCGCGAACAGAATACTCGTCGTAGTATGCTGGTGAAGGATGTGAAGAATGTGGAAACGGCAGTTGGTGTTTTGCAGGAGATTGTGGCGATGCAGGTGGAAGAGGGATAGTTTTCTGATAGCTATCGTCCAAATTGTATCGCAAATCCCAGATTAAAGAATGTAACATTGTTTTTAAACCAACTGTGGTCTATTCCGTCATCATAATCGTATGGATTGGAAAGCCGTGCGTCGGGGTTTGCAAACCAGTCGGCTGTGAGTATATCTGCACGAAACACTCCTGATAATTTCTTGGTAATGTAGAACTCGTAACCCATGCCGAATGACAGTCCGCAATAGCCTCTCTGAAAAGATATTCCGTTCCGTTCACTTCGTTGGTAAGTACGCTCCTGATAGTTCATGTAGCCTATGCCGAATGAAAGAAATGCTCCTTGATTTCCCTCACTCCACAAGTAGCGGTAAGTAATATTGGGGTGTATATAATGGAGGTGCATTTTATCCGGCAGACGAGCTACCCGTAAGTAATCATACTGAAGCCCTAGGGCAAAGTTGGGCATGAAGTAGTAGCGCCCTTCTGTCATCAGGTTGTATCCCGCACGGTCGCCATTTTTACTGAAAAAGTCATTACGGTTTCCTTCTACACGCGGCAATGTTACTCCGCCACCCAGTGAGATACTGAAGTTTTGCGGTAGGTTATCTTGTGCTTGCAAGGTCGTGCTTGCATAACTCAAAAAGATAGTGAAGAGAATAAAGAGTCGTTTCATCATTGTTAGATTAATATTTATCGTTTTCCATATAGTTTGTCTATCAAATCAATCCGTCCGATACGGCGTAGTTCGTTGATGATGTTCTTTCGTTCTTCCGGTTTATACCAGAAAAAGAATTGGCGTTGCGCTAACTTTTCACGTGGTGTTTTAGCACTGAATACAGGCTCCAATGTGTATGGATGGTAGCCGGTATACCAAGCTTCAGTGGCTACGGTCATGGGGGTAGGGGTAAAGTCTTGCACCTGTTCCAGATGAAAATCAAGGCGTTTGGTGATAACAGCCAGTTCTGCCATGTCCTCTTCCTTACAGCCGGGATGACTGGAAATGAAATAAGGAATCAACTGTTGTCGCAATCCTTCTTCGCGGTTGATACGGTCGAATATTTTCTTGAATTCCTGGAACTGGCCGAACGAGGGTTTGCGCATGATACTCAATACCCGGTCACTGGTATGTTCCGGAGCTACTTTAAGACGACCGCTGACGTGGCGGGCTATTAACTCGCGGGTATATTCAGCAGTGCTTTTATTAGTTGCCGGATCTTTGCTTTGATGCAAGAGTAAGTCGTAGCGTACACCACTACCGATGAAACTCTTTTTGATGCCGGGTAAAGTATCTACCGCATGATAAATATCCAGTAAAGGCCGATGGTCGGTATTCAGGTTCGGACAAACTTTGGGATGGATACATGAAGGACGTTTGCATTTCTTGCAAATGTTCTCATCCCTCCCTTTCATCCGGTACATATTGGCAGATGGACCGCCAAGGTCACTCAAGTACCCTTTAAAATCGGGGAGTTCCATTAGTGCCTTTACTTCTTTAAGAATGCTTTCTTTACTGCGACTTACAATAAACTTTCCTTGATGTGCCGAGATCGTGCAAAATGCACAACCACCGAAACACCCACGATGGATATTTACCGAAAACTTAATCATATCGTATGCCGGAATTCGCTTGCCTTTGTATTTGGGATGAGGCAGACGGGTGTAGGGCAAATCGTACGAATGATCGAGTTCAGCTTCCGTCAGGGGTGGGTAAGGAGGATTGACAACAACAGTCATGCCATCCACTTCCTGTGTAATACGGGAAGCAGTATATTTATTACTCTCTTCTTCAATGTGGCGGAAATTGGCAGCCTGCTTCTTCTTGTCTTTCAGACATTCAGCATGAGAAAAGAGACGGATATCTCCTTCTTCGCTGATGAAATCCGTTGTCTTGCATAGGTAAGCAATTTGCGGAATGGTATTTAGTGATAGCCGCTTATCATTGAATCTTCTTATCAGTTCCACCACCGGTTTTTCTCCCATTCCGTAAATCAACAAGTCAGCACCACTTTCTACGAGAATGCTTTTCATCAGCTTATCCTGCCAATAATCGTAATGCGTCACGCGACGCATGCTCGCTTCGATACCTCCCAATACGACGGGAACATCGGGATATAATTTCTTCAGAATTTGGGTGTAAACAATTGAAGGGTAATCCGGACGCATATCCGGACGTGCATCCGGTGTGTAGGCATCGTCACTACGTAAACGCTTGTTGGCAGTGTATTTGTTTACCATAGAGTCCATACATCCGGGACTGATACCAAAGAACAGGCGGGGACGTCCTAACTTCTTAAAGTCGCGTAAGTCATCCCGCCAATTGGGTTGAGGTATAATCGCCACGCGCAAACCTTCTGCTTCGAGGATACGTCCGATAACAGCAGCCCCGAAAGAAGGGTGGTCTACATAGGCGTCACCACTGAACAGGATAACGTCCAGTTCGTCCCATCCGCGCAACTCCACTTCTTTTTTCGTTGTGGGCAACCAATCAGTCAGTCGATATTCTTTCATGCCGCAAAGATACGCATAAAATGAGGTTCAGCCAGAAAATGCGTAGTTAAATTGCTGTTGATGATGCTTGCGGCTCTTCCCCAAGTCCGGGGCAAAACGGCTTCGTGAGACGATGAAATCCATCTCGTGAGATGGAGGCTAACAAAAATATCAAAGAATCGTCTGTTATATCCTTATATTTTATACTTTTGTACGCAGATGGCACAAGCAAAATATAAATCAATCTATATATTATGGAAATACCTCCGTATGAAGAATCAAAAGATGTGGTACAACGCAAACTCGATCAGACAACTATGATTTTGCAGAATATCAATGCTTATTTTTTACTGATAGATAAAGATTTTATAGTCTGCGATACCAATTACTATTCCTTGAATAAGCTTCCAGCTCCTGAGGTTGGTATGACACAAAAGGTCGGTGACCTGTTGCATTGCCGGAATGCTGCTGAAGCCGGCGAATGTGGTATGCATCAGCAGTGTAAACTTTGTGGTATTCGCGCGGCTATTGGAAGAGCTTTTCATAAGAAAGAGAGTTTCCAAAAAGTAAATGCTTCTATGAATCTTCTGAATGACAAAGAAGACAAAGTGATTCCTTGTGATGTTTCAGTATCGGGTGCTTATGTTGTTATTAACGGGGAAGATCATATGGTATTGACGGTTTATGATGTGACGGAACTACAGAATGTTCAAAGGTTGCTGAATATTGAGAGAAAGAACTCGATATCTGCAGAGAGATTAAAATCCACTTTTATTGCGAATATAAGTCATGAAGTCCGCACACCATTGAATGCGATTGTCGGCTTTTCGGGATTAATAGCTACCGCTTCTGATGAAGAGGAAAAGAAATTGTATATGGATATTATTTCAGAGAACAATGAGCGTTTGTTACGTTTGATAAATGATATCTTTGATCTTTCGCAGATAGAAGCCGGAACTTTGAATTTTGAGTATTCTGAATTTGATGCCAATGACTTGTTAAGAGAGTTGGAAGGTATGTTTAAGGTGAAACTATTCAATAACCCTTCAGTTGACTTGATTTGTGAAGACTCAGTGCAATCTATTATCATGTATTCTGAACGCCAACGCATCATTCAGGTGATGGCAAATCTGATTCATAATGCGATCAAGTTTACCAAATCAGGTGAGATACGCTTTAGTTGCCGTATGGAGGGAACGGATGAGGTTTACTTTTATGTATCTGATACTGGAATTGGAATTCCGAAAGAAGAACAGCAAGAAATATTTTCCAGTTTTAAAAAGTTGGATCGGGAAGTACCGGGAACAGGTCTGGGGTTGACACTTTCACAAACTATTATCCAAAATTTGGGAGGTAGGGCTGGTTTGGAATCTGAGGTCAATAAAGGTTCTACATTTTGGTTTGTAGTACCCTTGATTATGGATCCGTATAATTGAATGAGAGAAAATAATATAAAACGAATCCTGTTTCAGCATAAGAAAACTTCTAACAGGATTCGTTTTTTTATTTCTTATTTCCGGATACGATCATGAATGATGATTTGCAATTTACTGCACAATTTATTTTTTGGTGAATTGTACCGTCATTTGTTCGCCATCGTAAATCTCACGAAAGCCGATTTGTTGTTCTGCGAGATATTCTTTTAAATCATTGAAGGCAGCAGTATCATTCATAATAATTTCCAGTTTCTCACCCAGTGTAGCTTCGCACATGGCTTTGACGGCCGGGATGAGAGGACTGTAAAGTTTTTGACCGCACGTGTCGATTGTTTTCATTTTATTATTCCTCTTCTATGGGTTCCTGCTTTGAAAACCATTCCAGATAGAGCTTAATCAGTTGCTGTAATCCGAAGGCTTTCATGTTGTTGTGGTATATCACGTCGATGCAGAGGTCGAGCAAGTCTTTGCTGTCTTCTTCTTGTGATGCGATGAGGGAGCGGATATTCAGTCTCAGTTTTTCCAGGACAGATTCGTCTACAATACCATTACTGTCGATAAGATGACGGAAAAGTCCGTATTTCTCAATGGTTGCCAGGTTCTCTTCGGATATCTCTAAACTGCGGGTACCGCTGGGGTTTGCTTGTATAGTATACATAGTGTTTTATATTTTTAAAGGTTTATACTCTGAGAGCAAAGATAAGCGTTATTTTTAATTAGGCGCATTGTTTTTTATTTTTTTGCTTGAAAGAATTGCAGGATAGAAGCCATGACAGCGTTGCGATCCGTTTCCTGTTCAATGCTTTCTAATGGGAACCCCATAACGAAGGTACGGTAGTTGCCCTGATAGGCAATGGCAGCACTTTGATTTCCAGAAGTATAGGTGAGCACTGGAAAAGCAGTATCTGTCGGTAGAATACATTCGGGAGCTGTTACGGGATAAGCGTACTCATTGGGTAGGCGGGGAATACTGAATGTACGTCCCAGACCATTAATATTTCCTGAGCGATTATCGGTGATGGATTGTCCGTAGGCATATTTCAGAATGTTTTGTGTGAACTCCCGGTCTCCCTGCGAACCGTTCATATCGCTGCCAAGATAGGAACCGCTCACAAGCAGATTTCCACCGGATTGGCAATAAGCGGTCAGTGCTCGCTGCATGGCAGAGGAAAAGGTTTTGTAATATGCATTGCTTGCCGGATTGCTTTGGCGGTCTTCTTTTTCCAGTCCGAGGATATAGTCTACGATATCGTAAGCTTCCAATGGAATACGTCCGCTTTCTACGGCTTCATCACTGCATGACACGAAACTATAATCTCCGGATGCCTGTATCGCCTTTCCGTGTATGAACGGATAATCGAAGCTATTTCCGGCAATTCGCATTCCTTCCCATTCGCTACCGCTACGTCCCAGTTCCTTCCCGGTCTGTTTGCGGGAGAATTCTGTTTGAGCACCACAAAGTGAGATGTCATATAAATAAGGTACACCCGGGTCTTTCGTTAAATCGAATCCGGCTTCAGTGGGGGTATCAATGACGGCTGGCCCACTGAGGCGGTCGAATCCATTGACAATCAAAATACGTCCTTTTTCTCTTTTTGCTTTATAAGCTGCAAGAATCTCGGATGGAAAACTTTCTCCACCCCGGTTGGCTGCGGTTACTTTAAAGGAATAGACAATACCGGGTTCTATCTTTACGGTATAAGAGGGACTGCTGACACGTACGCCATTGTCAAAGCCTCCACGACCGATGCGGGTATATACGATGTATTCGCGCGGTTTGGCTGTTGGTTCCAACAGGTCTTCTTCACCATTCCAGGAAAGTTGCAGTGTGTTCTTTTTATTACCGAAGCGAATAGCAAAGTTACTTACAGGAAGAGGTTGTACTACATAATCTTTGCCATGCTGATTGCAAAGGTATTGCAGAATAGCTTTATAAATAGAGCGTCCTACAGTGAATTTAAAGTTGGGATCATGCCCGAGGCGCATATCGGCAAAGTTTTGGTGCGAAAGTAATTCGACAATAGTGGAAGGAACGGCGGGCAGTCGCGTTTCACTGTAATTACGATTCCACATGCTGCGACGAGTCCAATCTATGGCATAATTGGAACGGATATCCCGCTGGAGTTGGGTAAGCAGAATGTCGGAAAGGTCTCGGGAGGCATAGCGGTCTGTTCCGGCTCCGAGTACTCCGTTATTGAAATCGGTGGTATATATGCCGAGCGTACCTATGATTTTATCTTCTTTGCTGGCACCCGCATCGCTGTGCAATGCCATTGAGAGTTCAAAAGGTACTCCTAAACCTTTGTCTTTGGGATTGAATATCGAACCGCCGGACAGATAGTTAATCATTCTGGAACGTACATTAATGTCATCAGACATGTCATCTTTACCTTCACGTCCGCCATAAACCGAATAAGGCATGCCGGCCCATTGTGCAGAATAACGGGCACCTTCCAGATAGCGAGGCATTCCACTGGTTTCTCCACCGCGTTCTATATTGCCCATTCCACCGCCAAAGCGTACGGCATCAGCGCAGACTACACCTTTCTGTTTGCTTTCATTGCTAAGTACCACCATGCCATAATCGTTCTTTCCCTTATCAAAAGAAAAAGTACCGAGATACACCCACGTACCACCACCTATCTGCTGATTTACTTTGAACTCAGTGGTTCCTCCATTATGGAAAACAATATATTTGGCGTCACTTACGCTATTAGGCAAAGTTTGATAAGAGACGTATACAGCATAATCCCCTGTTTCCGGAATATCGGGTATCCACTCGGCAAAGGCTTTATCTTTTTTCTTTTCGGTTTGGGCATAGCGGGCTGTACCGGTAATGAAAGGATTTTCGTTATCTTGATATACTCTCTTCTGTTGGGCAAACCCTGGTTGGCTTGTCTGTTGCCAACGTGCTTTTCGGCTTTTGACTTCTAAATAGAGGGAACCTTGTCCACCATATCCGCTCAGGTTTCCGTCATTGTCGACGATTACTTCTTGTTTTTGCGTATCCCGTTCACGGGGGGTGAATACGTTGGCTCCGGCATTTTCCAGCATGGGTATGAGGTAGGGTAAAATGAATGATTGTGTGAACTGGTCTTCCGTTGTACAAAACAGGCGCGGACGTTGCCATCCCCATTTATTTTTGTTGTTGATATAATATTTTCCATGACTTTGCCAAAGGGCGATATGTCTTCTTTCCAATCCACGGGTAATTTCGTATGGACGTGAGATACGGGATACCCACGGACTATCTCTGTATTCCAACTTATTAAACAGACGTGTCTTGTCTTTCTTCTCTTTCCGATAAAGATTTGGAATGAGGTCTTCAATGCTTCGTCCGTTTGCAAAAAGGGTTATTTTGAAATAACTCACCGGTCCCGGCAAGATTTGTTCCAAATGTCGATAAATGGCATCTACTGTTGCTGGTCGTAAGGGCTGGTAGGCAAAGCGTTCGTTTGTATAGATGAGCAACCTTTTTTTCCGGAAGTCAATACGGAAACTGTCCAGCTTGCAAGTCCCTATATTTACCGTATTGGTGGTATATTCTTTAAAGAAAGCTTGTAGACGTTCTTCTACATTTTGTTTGATTTCTTGTGCCGGAAGAAATGTCCCATATAACAAAAGTAATATGCTGATTAGAATTATTTTTTTCATACTTATGGAATATTCAAGTTTGTAATGTCTGCTTCTATGTGGAAGTAGTGCATACAAAAGTACATAAAAGAAGATTGCATTGTTTATTGAATTGCTCTCTTTTTGATATATTTTGCAAATCTGTATTTCAGAAAATGTTCCCGATGATTTAGTTGTAAATTATTTTGTTTGATAAAGATTCGATATTTGCAATGTTGTTGAATTCATACATAATACTTATGAAAAAAATATGGCATTATCTGGTTGAAAACGCGCAGACAGAAATGTATCCTCTTTTTTTATCCTTATATTTTTCATGAAATCGTTTCCGATGATTTATCCCTGTTTCTTTGAACAACCTGCTTCAAATCATTAGTTTTGTCTTGCCAGCCAGTTTCCGGCTGTAATTGTATAATCACTAAATTACTAAAATTTATGCAGAAAAAGACACTACTCCTTCAATCGGTTCACAATTTAAAACGGATTTGTATATTATGTTTGATAAGTCTGTGCATTGTACCATTAAATGCACAAAATTTTTACAAAATTGAAATGCCTAATTACATCCTGCAAGCATCAGGCACAAACACAGAGACTTTGTATATCAAAAACAAGGAATCTGAAAACCTGATTCAACTCGGAAAACTAAAGTTCGGATGGACACCTGCCATCACAATGGAAAATACATGCAGTTATGAAATCATTGAAGTAAACGGATATCAGGCCATCCGAGCTACCTACACTTTTCCTTCATCCGTGCCTTCTTCTATTACACTGACCGGAACCTTTATTGCACGTCCCGACCGAGTAGACGTCCAATATTTGGTTTCTGGTGTTCCTACTGGATATGTCACCAACTGGGGAGGCTCACAATTCCGCTTCATACTCTCCAACAAGGCAAATACCCAAATATTGCCAGAGGCCAAACTCGGCTTATGGCAACGGGATGCACAAGGAGGATTGCCCATTGAAGCCGCAGACTCCAATTTCTTCCCATTCCTCATAAAAGATAAAATAATATGTTTGGCCTATGGTCCTGAGAATAAGGCTAATTCCAGTTGGAAGGACGACTGGTACAGGCATACTGTCTTAATTGATAATAAGGACGGTTTCTACTCCACGAAGTTCTCCGTACTGGTGGCTTCTTCGGACTGGCCGTACGAAGCCATCTGCGCCCAATGGAAAGGACGTCCCTTTGCATTAACTCTCAGCACCGATAAATCTTACAATTGGTGGGAAAATGCATCCGGAACATTAAGTGTAAAGGCAAATCTGGCCAACACTTCCCAAGAGAAGAAAAATTGCACACTCAAATATTGGATCAGAGACTATGCCGGAAATTATGTTGTCAATGAAAGCCGGTCACTTACTATAGAAGCCGGTCAGCTACAAGTCTATCCCATTGAGTTCACCCCTGAAAGCGAAAGAGAAATCTACTTTGTGGAGGCTTCCATTGAGGATGAAACTGGCAAGGAGCAAGTGTTCCACAGAACGAATCTAGGGCTCCTACCCCCACACGAGTTCACATCTACTCCTGATGAAAACATCATGGGACTTTCCGCTTACTGGGCTATCCCTGACTCAACAGAATTGAAACGGTTGTTAAACAGAATGGGGGTCAGATGGGTAAGAAACGGAATTAACAGCAGTTTCAAGAATATCGAAGCGATGTATCATAACAATATCGACTGGACAAAAAAGTGGACTGATACAGAACGAGATAAACAAATCCGAACCTGCTTCCAAGAAATGGTGAAGAATGGAAACAAAATTTGGGAGTTTGGCAATGAACTGAATATGAGTTCTCCTGATATAGGTGGAGCCGGTGAAGGTATCGGAAAAGCACTATTGGCCGAGCCTTATGTGAAATGGTTAAAAGCCATCCGCAAGATACAGTCGGAAAAAACGGAATGGCAAAAAATCAAAATTATATCTTTCGGTTTTGCCGGTACTGACGAAGTATTCCTGGAAAAACTCGTCACACTAGGAGGTTGGGAATTGCTGGATGGAATAGCACTTCACCCAGGAAGAGGTAACTTTACTCCCGATTATCCTGTAACAGTTCCATGGAATGAATTTGAGAAACCTTCTTCAGGATATCAATACTGGAATTACTATGGTTCCATCCGTATTCTCAAAAACTTTATTAAAGCACATGGAAATGATAAAGATTTATACCTGACGGAAGTCTACGCACTTGACTTTCCGAACCATTCATGGAATGATACTCCCCGCGAATCAGCCGAGAACGTGGTCCTTTCATTTGCACTTGCCGCTGCTGAAGGAGTAAAGAATGCACTCTATTACCAGCTATTCAATTCTGTATGGAATAATCAATTAGGTGTGAGAGAAGACAACCGCGAATATTTCTTTGGTCTAATCAACCGCGATCTAAGTTTCAAGCCTTCCTTCATGGCCTACTGCAATATATCCGAAGCATTGGATGGGGCCCGTTTCAAAGGATGGATTAAGTTCAGTGAAAATAATCCTTTCAGCAAAGGAGTCATGTTCGATACGCCTAAAGGTCCTATGAGTATTATTTGGGACAGAATGGAAGGCGATATACTACCACGTCCCAACGGGAATAGTTCTCCGGAACCTTGGATCAGTTCATGGAATATACAAACGGAATTGACTTTGCCTTGCAAAGAAGAAAGTATTACGGTATTGAATGCCATCGGACAAAAAGAATCAATCCCGGTGAAAGACCATAAAGCTACAATAACTCTAACCGGAGCTCCTGTTATTGTTTACGGCATGGATGCCTCTCAGATACAGCTTCACGGAGATGCCCCGACCGGCATAGAGAACCTTTATGTCGATGGGAAAGATATACAAATAAGTCCTAATCCGGTAAAGGACCGACTGTTCATCAAAGGTAATTTTCAGTCGGACATCGAGCAAATACACCTCTATATTTATAATGTAATCGGGCAGCAGATTGCAAGTCAGTCAATTTCGGTATTAGGTAATACTTTGGAACACAGCATAAACATGACTGGAATCAATGTAGGAATCTATTACGCAGTCTTCGACATAAATGGTGCCAAACGCATAACCAAGAAGATTATCAAGCAATAAAACAGTTTATATTATTCTTAAGATAGAAGTGTTACCCGAAGCAATCTTTTTGCTTAGGTAACACTTTTATCTATCTTGCTAGCCATGCTCCATGTGCCTCGGTGCTATCTATTGGGCAAACTGGACAGAATGTATTACGGAAACAACAAGACCACCGCGCGGAATATAGGTTTTGATGACTCTTTTATTTATGACGAGATTGCCTTAAAGCTTGCTAACCGTAAACTACCGCCGGAAATATTGTTGCACAATGAAGAGATCAAAGTTTTTGAGGCATGGACTCAAAAGGAAGGAAAAACAGGCTATTAAGCTTTCACAATGGCCTGCAACTGTTCCATATTGTTGAAATTGAATATCGGGATGGAATACATTGCATTATGAGCATTATCTTTTTTAAAAGTTTCTAATGGTAATTTTAGTGTGCCGTCGTTCAGAACCATATTTTCTACTTTGTGGGGCTTCATCAAATCTTCTGAAATTTCATAGTGTATGGAAACATTTCGCATAGGAACCTGATCCTTTCATACGCAAATAGAGACGGTTGCTTTCTCTTCGGTCTTGCATAGCCAGTTTGCATGATCGGGAGAGACAGTAACTTTTATCAGTTTTAGGGTGGCTGTGAAAAAACATATATTGTCTTCATTTCTAATAAATACAACAATACTAATCTGATAATAAGTATTTTATTCATTTCTGGTAATATTTAAAAAGTTGTATTGAATTTTACAACCGTGGGCGGATGTTTTATTTGAATCATTTATCTGCGAACTTTACATACTGTTTCCAGTCATATAGAGTGATATTATGTTTTCCGGAACGAATATGGTAGGCCCGAATATAAACTCATATACCGGAGGATGTACTCCGGATAGGAATTCTCCTTTAGGGTCGGCTCATTGGCCTTCGGTGGTGCTGGCAATATAAACCGGACGTGGGGCTAAAAGAGTTATCAACTCATACAGGTCAAAAGGAAGCGTGTTTTCTTTGCCGTTGTATTTCTGGAAATTGCGATAAAAATAATGGGGAAACTGCCAGTTGACAGTCTGAACAGTCTCTCCGAAAGTGTGTCGGGAAAGGGCGGCCCCTCCACAACTGAAACAATTGGAAATAATCATAGCAAATTTGGGAAGACTTTCAGCCAACACCGTGAACGTAAAACACTGTAAGAAGAATAAAATTCCTGTAATCATTTTTAGAGTATTCATGGTAAAATGTTTATATTATTCTTATTTTTTTAACTTTATGGCATCCTTGATTAATGATAAAGCTGAATTCGTGACGCGTCTATTCCGTATATCACGCAAGGAGCGCCAGTCAGTTCTATAGTCACTTGGTTGTTAATAGCGGGTACTATTTGTTTTTGTCCGATGGCATTCAGTAAGGTAACCTCGGGAGTACTGCTTGGCAAGGTCAGTTTCTTTTTTATTCTCCATGAGCTTACCCAAGGTTCCGGAAAAATATCTCCGTTAGGATGGGTCAGGATATTTCCTTCTGTCCTATCCCAAAGTACAACCATGCTTCCCTGGGGAGTGTCGAACAAAATTCCTCTGCTAAGCGGATGCTTTTCGTCCATCCGTATCCAGCCTTTGAATACAGCTTTATCCAATACTTCAGCCGTGTTGCAAAAGGCCATCAAAGAAGGTTTGAAACTCAAATCTCTGTTGATCATCCCAAAGAAATACTCCCGGTTGGTGGCATTTACTCCTAAATGGTCGAACCATACGGAGTTAAATAGCTGATAGTAAAGCGCATTCTTTACTCCCTCTGCTGCTGCAAGCACATACGATAATAATAAATTCTCTGCCGCTTCGCGAGGGGTATCGTTCCATGAATGATTTGGATAATCAAGTGCGTATATTTCGGTAAGGTACAAATCTTTGTTACCTCCATGCTTTTGTATGAAATTCTTAACTATCCGGATAGAACCGTAATAATTCCAGTATTGATATCCGGAAGTAGGCTTCTTGAAATCTTCCCAAGGAGCGACTACCGGGAAATCTGGTGTAAAATTACCTCTGCCCGGATGCAATGCGATTCCGTCCAGTAAGTCCCATCCTCCCAATTCTACAATTTTTTCCAGGAAGACTTCATCTGCCCCTGCTATTCCGAATGAGATAATCTGAATGTTCCGCCATTCAATTTGTTCTTTTTGAACTTTGCGTATGGCTTTCAGCCACTCTATATATGCTTCAGCTAAACGAGCTTTGCCAATGCCTTCGCCGGCACCGGCAATATCCGGTGAACTCATGTTCAGTTCATTGCCAAATTCCCATATCTTATTTCCGTTCTTTACAATCTTTCGGAAAAAGGAGCGTATCAATTCTTCTCGCTCTGGGTCTTTCCAGTTCTTCTTCCAGTTTATGTTATTGTGAAATGTAGCTTCTGTATTTTTGAAACTGCTGGTAATTCCATTACGTACCCATCGGACACCCATCCGGTTTAATAAACGTTTTAGGTTCATGGAATCGGGAATGGCCCAATAGGCTGAAAGCCCCATAATATTTTCATCGGGTGTGGCTTTAAACTCATGCGGGGGCAATATAGCCAGACTTGTCCTTGAAAAAGTTTGTTCTTTTCCGTTTTCGTCTTCAACGGAGACTTCTACAAAATAAATTTCCCGTTCTGTGTTTGCTGTAAATTCAATAGAGTGAACTTGTACTTCTCCTGTTTCTAAGAAGTATTTCTTGGAGTCATTCACTATGTAATTTCCGGCATAGTCGCGAATCCAATACTTAAGCATACATTTTTGTGGAACTGGTGACGTATTGATGATTTTAGCTTGTACGCCGATTGGAGCAGTTGCGTCCTCCCACCAGTTATAGACTTTATCAGTGGTAAGTGTCAAGGCAAACGGACGTTTCTGCCATTTTGCACTGATAGCTTCGTAAGGCCATCCATAAGGAGGAAATAGGATTGAAAACTGAGTGAAATAGTTGCCGTCTTCCTGACGCGACAGAATCGTATGTCTGTAGTCCTCGCTTTTCCAATTTGAGTCGATTTTGTTATCGGCTCCATAAGTAAGGCAAAGCAAGCGGTTTTTTATCAAAAACGGGAATATTTTGGCATCGGCTGTTTCTAACGGAAGTCCTCCTTTAGTATCCCGCTGCCATATCCCCAATTTGGCTTCCGGAAGTTTTTGAGTACCGGCGTTTTCGGGCAGGCAGAAACGGAACTGACATCCTTTCCAGTCAGCCTTATACTTTTCGGGAACTCCTGAAAGCAAATACTGTACGTCCACTCGGTCTTGGTGTACTATGAATGTACCTGTAAGTTTCATCGAAGTCGGTACTGATGGAGAAAAAAAATAATTGATACGAATGGCACTTGCCCCATCCACTTCTATTATTTCATACTTGCAATTGTTTTCGAGTTCAAGTTGAGGCCACCGGCCAAGTTTCAGCTCGCCAAGTTGTACCAATGTCTCCGATTGTTTGTTTTGCAACAGCAATCTTCCTTTATCTTTGGATGCTATTCTTAAAATATAATTGGAAGATTCAATCTTATAATTTGCCAGCATTTCTATGGGTGTTATACAGAAATTGATTATTAACAATAATAACCATTTTCTTTTCAATTCGGCAAATGAAATGTTATATAAAAGCTTGTACATATCTTTATTCTTTGTAAATTATAAAATTTACCCCTGCTACAAATATTATGTGGCAGGGGCAATCTTTTATAAAAGTGGATATCCACGATTAATCTTTCATGAACTGGCCTTCTTCGGGTACCTGCAAGGGGGTTACATTATTTTCACAGCCTAAATAACCGTTATTTTGATTAATGTGTCCATTGGTGTTGGCTCTGATATCTTTGTTAGGAATAGGCCATAACATGTGATGAACACTCATAGTGTATTCAGCAAATCTGTTCTTTACACCTTTGTTGTAAAAATTGTTATGTTGGCTGATCCAGTCGAACCAGAAATTGTATCCGGCATCTTTCAAGTTGTTGGCACCCTTCGGACCACATAAGTTTTCCATTTTGTAGATACGTCCGTCGAATATCTCACAAGGTTTACCTGTCAGTGCGTATGTATAAGCGATACGAACTAATGTAATGTGACGATGTTCTTCGTAATAAAGTTCACGTGCGCGTTCATTCAGAATTTCACCGATATTGATGTCCTGAGCAGTCAACAGATCGGCACCTGCACGTTTGCGTACTACATTCAGCATGTTGGCAGCTTCACCCAGATTATCTTTCCAATAATAACATTCGGCAAGCATCAGATAAACTTCGGCACTACGCATTAGATAGATAGGACTTGAACCACCTTTCCATTGACCGCTACCTGCTGTTGGATCTGGAATATATACTTTGTAGTGGGGCCATGAAAACCAGCAACGAATGGAATCGCCACAAGACATATTTACAGGCTTTACAGCTTTCTTTCCATACCAGGGATCATTGGCTTTTTTCAGGGCCGGGTCATTATAGATCAAGTCTTCCATACGTCTCCAACTATCGTGGTTGTATCGGCCACGTAAGTCATTTTTTTCCTTCTCTGTCCAAATGGTATATTGGAAGTAGTTGGTGGGGCGTACACGGGCAATGCCTCGTCCATATGTTTTATTCACGTCCTCCACAATACCGGCTGCAACGTCTTTGCTGTCGGGAGTGACGGCGAAACCTGTTTTTCCACTCGGAGTTTTTACTACGTTATTATTCCACATAGGAACACAGTTAGCCATGATTTCTGTTTTTGCAGAGCCTGTACCACTGGCATTATTCGGTTCGGATACACCATATAATATACCTTCTGTATTGGTCGGATCACTTTTGGCTTCTACACTGTGCAGATCAAACATTAGGTTGGGGTGATTGTTTTTAGTGGAAGTAAAACGGTTTACCATCAGTGGGTGTTTAGCTACGATTTCATTTCCAACTTTGATAGCATTGTCGAATTCCCCCAATGACATATAGACTTTCATCAACAGTACTCCACAGGCCGATTTGGTGGTGTGTCCACGGTCTACTTGCTCGGGTACCCATTGGTATGCAAATTCCAGTTCTTTTTTCATACGACGTAAAATACTCCAACGATCACATGTATTAAAATCATACCGTGGGTATGTGACTTCAACATCAATGAAGGGGACATCCCCGAACTGGTTGATCAGTCGCCAGTATCTGTAACAACGCTGAAAGTAACCTGTACCCAATACTTTGTTTTTTTCTGCTTCATTGACGAATTTAGTATCTTTCATACGTGAAAGTACTACATTTGTATATTTTATTTGATTCCAGTTCTCATCCCAGTTGTGCGATGTCAAATAGGAGTTTTCCGCATTATTAAAGTTAGCATCCGGCATTAATTGGCGATCCATATCCTGCAAGGGCCCTGCTTTATCAGTTGTTCCGCTGATACAGAGATCGGAGAAGATAAGTTCACAAGTATATCCGCTTCCGTTTCCAAAGTATTCATGACGCATGGAACGTTCGGCTGCTGCAAGAGAAGTGAGCAGACCGTCAGCATCAACATATGCATTTTCAGGAGTGAGGAAAGAGAGGGGCTTAGGTTCCAGCCAACTTTCGCTACATCCGGTTAGTAGTACCGTACATAAAGCGACACCACTGATAGTTTTGAATATTCTGTTCTTTTTCATTGTTCTTTCAAATTAGAGTGTAAAGTTAATACCGAAATTGAATGTTCTTCCCATTGGGCTATTTGATTCAGGATCCCAACCGTCGTAATGAGGAGCAAAGACTGCTACATTATGAATGGATGCATTGAAGCGTAAATCTTGGATACCTACAACTTTTGTCCATTTTTGTGGCAGGCGATATGAAACTGTGATGTTGTCCAAACGGATAAATGACTTGTTTACGTAATGTGTTCCTAAGTTCTTTGAACCGATACGTGCATAGTCATTAATCGGATTTTCTGGTGTCCAGTAAGGCTGATCGTAACCGCAACTGATAGAAGCATCGAAGTTATTGTTGGCGGCATCAGCATATGAACCGTAGTGACCCCATAAAGAGTACAACATAAATGAAATATCCAGATCATTGAACAATTGGAAGTTGTTACGGAATGTCCAACGGAAACGAGGGGTTGTATATTTCTGGTGTTTCTTGTCATCCTGGTCCAATTTCCCATTTTCGTTGAAGTCCAGATATTTAAAGTCACCAGGCTGGCAGCCGTATTTTGCCGCTTCTTCAGCTTCATCTTGTTGCCATACACCATCTCCTACATAATCCCAAATGCGGTCTGGGTCCTCACCAATAAACCATTTGTTAGTGATATCATCGTCTTCTACCTGACCGATGATATTACCGTCAGCATCAAGAATATTCTTCATGTTACCGTATAAGTGTTTAATCTTACGACGGTTGAGTGAGAAGTTACCTGTAGCACTCCATTCAAAGTTTTTGCGTCTCATGATGTTGGCATTCAATGTCAATTCAAAACCTGTATTCTGGAGTTGTCCCATATTACTCAATACTTTGCTGAAACCGGTGATGGGTGGGATGGCACGGTCCATGAGCAAATCATTGGTCATTTTCTTGTATACTTCGATAGAACCGCTTAAGATATCTCCGAAGAGTCCGAAGTCCAAACCTATATTATATGATTTGGCACGTTCCCATTTTAACTTGCTATTTGGCATTTTTTGGTTCAACGTATAAGTGGTGGTATAGAATTTGCCATTTCCATCGATCCAGCAAGTTGGGTTAGAGGTTAACTCTGCAAGGGCAGCGTAGATACCGATGTCTCTATTACCATTTTCACCCCAAGAGAAACGTAATTTACCATAGCTTAACCATGAGGAGGTTTTCTTCATGAATTTTTCTTCTGTGAATACCCATGCTAAGGCAATGGCAGGGAATGTAGCACGTGGGTTCATCATACCGAAAGCTGAGTAACCGTCACGACGAACCGAAGCGGTCAACATATACTTATTACTAAAAGAGTAGAACAAACGCCCCATCAAAGCATCGCCGGTAGTATATTGGTCAGTACTCAATGCAGTAGGATTGTTGCCCAAGTGGATACCATGATAGCCTAATGCGTCACTTGGATTGTATCCTTTGTTAGTGCTCTTAGTCATCCAACTTTGTGACTTTTCGGCATTGACTAGGAAAGTTGCTTCTACTTTATGTTTATCGAGGAACTCATATTTCCAGTTGAAAACATTGTCTACCTGCCAGTTGAAAGCTTTATTATGCTGGCGGAAGGAAGAGCCTCCTTCTCCTGCCCAGGCATCGTTCTTGGCTGATTTGTGCTCAAAGCTTTCGTTCCAAGCCAAACGCGGAGTAAAGTTCATCTGGTAAGAGAAACCGAACGGTAAATTCAGACGCCCGTAGATAGTTCCATCCAGATTCATGTATACTTGTTTCTTATCTGTATATTTACGGTCATAGAATGGGTTGGCGATGGTGTTTGAACCATTAGGGTAGTGCTGGTTGGCACTTTCTGGATTGTTAACATCATTACTACAATACGGAGAAAACCATGTCAGAGCTTTAGTATCGACAGCAATAGCGCTTTCGTCACGGCTGGAGAAGTTCATATTCAGTCCCACTGTGATATACTTGCTAACATTGGATTCCAGATTCAGGCGGGTAGTGAAACGGCTAAATGCATCACCATCTTTGATACCTTCATTGTCCATATAGCCAATAGACCAATAGTATTGGTAATCTTCACCTTTCTTGCTAATGCTGACGTTGTAGTTTTGTTGTACTGCATTGTTTAACATCAAATCTTGCCAATTGGTTAGTTTACCATTGAAATAATTATTGATTTCAGGGGTAGATAGATCCAGACGTGACAACCATTTCGTTATTAGTTCTTCTTCTGATACAGACGTAACTTTATCCTTCTGGTCATAATTATACCAATCTACTTTATCTATTCCATTAAGTTTCCTTGGATCGGTATACATTCCCGGATATTGTTCAAGGTATTCATCCGTTTGCCTACCGATTTCGTATGCTTGGCGGAAATCAAGAAATTGCTCGGCATTTCTGAGTTTGCGGCTCTTAATAGGAGTGACCAACCCCCAACTTGTATTGACGTTAATCACTGGCTTACTGCCTGCTATACCTTTTTGTGTAGTGATAGCAATGACTCCGTTTGCTGCTTTTGCACCATATACGGCAGCAGAACTGGCATCTTTCAGTACGTCAATTGAAATGATGTCGTTGGGGTTCAATTCACTAAGTTCGCCATTATAAATAACCCCGTCTACAACAAGTAACGGTTGTGAACCGGCTTTTAACGTACCCTTACCACGTATCAGGAAGTCACCGCCACCTTTTGCTTCGTTGTTGACTGAAATATTCAGACCGGCAGCATTAGCACGCAATAAGTCGTGCATATTACGGGGCATTTCTGCTTTTAAGTCGGTCGGACGAATGTTTGAAATAGCACCGGTTAGATCCTTCTTTTTAGCTGTACCATATCCGATAACTACAACTTCGTCGAGTGCTTGAGCGTCTTCCTGCATTGTAATGTTTAGATTGCTTTGCTGTACTTTGACTTCCACATCTTTGTATCCGATATAGGAAAGAACCAGTGTTTGACCGTTTTTTGCGGTAATGGTAAAGTTACCATTCATATCTGTGATGACACCGTTATTGGTACCTTTTACCATGACAGTAACGCCAATGAGGACTTCTCCCTTGTTATCTACTACATGCCCTTTTATTGATATATTGCCCGTTTGTTGTTCTGGAGCAACACTATGAACCTGCATTGAAAGGGATGTCGTAATGAAGGGCTGACCAGCTTGTACTGTACCAATGCCCAACAAAGCAGTCAGAGCTACTGATTGGACCAGACGATAGCATCGTTTGTGACCTTGCTGCCACATGCATGGATGTGATGAATTGTTTTTCATATAACTGAATAATAATTTAGTATTTAGATATTTATTAGTCTTTACAGATTGCAACTTTATGATTTTCAACCTCAAAATTGCTGGATAATAATATTGTTTCTGTTCTATTCTTTTTAGATTTGCTTTATGTTATACATTTGATTACACTTGCAAATCTCTGAAATAATATTATAACTTATGCAAAGAATGATGAAAATCATCGGGAACGATTTTGTAGTTTTTTGATGTTAATAGCTTGTTATATAGTTGATTATTCCTATGTAAAAACATGTTTTTGCATACCTTGTGCAGAAAGATAGTTAGCTTTTGTTAAGGAAAACGTTCCCGTTGATTTTGCAGATAATGATTCTATATTATTCTATAATATTGTGATATTTGCCATGTTGTTGAACTTTTAAGTAATTAATATGATGATATATTTATCCATTTTTTATAAATTTCGTCTACAGAGAATAATCTTATTGTTAGTTTTAGCTTTTTATTCTTTAGTTCTGTGTGCGCAGTTTGTGGATTATGAAAGAATAACCCCTCATCCTCGTTTATTATTAACGCAAGGAGGAGAAGAAGCTGTAAAGAAATCAATAGCAACGTTTCCATCGTTATTGAAGGTTCATAAGCGTATATTGGAAGAATCTGATGAGATACTCATCCAACAAATGGCGGAACGAGTTATGGAAGGGAAGCGGTTGCTGAGTGTTTCCCGTTTGGCATTAAAACGTATTTTCTATCTTTCATATGCCTATCGTATGACGAAGGAAGAAAAGTATGCTTATCGTGCGACACAAGAAATGCTTTCGGTAAGTCGTTTTCCAGATTGGAATCCATCTCACTTTTTGGATGTGGGAGAAATGGTGTTGGCATTATCCATAGGTTATGATTGGCTTTATGAGTATTTGGAATCGGAAACACGTTCTATAGTACGTGACGCAATTGTAGAAAAAGGCTTGGATGCCGCTGCTCCTGATGAGTGGTTTTACAGGGCAGCCTCTAATTGGAATTCTGTTTGTAATGCTGGTTTATTGTATGGTGCACTTGCAGTTTTTGAGGATGTGCCGGATAAGGCAAAAAAAATCATAGAGAGGTGCTTGCTGACTAATCCTAAAGCTTTATCGGCTTATGGACCGGACGGAGGATATCCAGAGGGCTTTCATTATTGGGGATACGGTACCAGTTTTCAGGTGTTACTTATTGCTGCCCTTGAAAGTGCATTGGGGACGGATGCCGGATTGTCCGAATATCCTGGTTTTTTGGAATCAGCTCGCTTTATGGAATTTATGACAGCTCCAAGTGGTGAATACTTTAATTTTTCGGATGCTGTTAATGGAGTGAGATGTAATATGATGATGTTTTGGTTTGCTAAGAAAATGGGGGATTTATCTTTACTATGGTTAGAAAATCAATATTTAGAGAATCCTTCAGTTTGTTTTGCAGAAGATCGTTTATTGCCCTGTCTGTTGATTTTTTGTGCTCATCAGGATTTGAGTAATATACAACCGCCTTCCTGCCATTTCTGGCATAATAGTGGAAAGACTCCGGTTTTTATTTATCGTGGCGGATGGAATAGTAAAGAGGATAGCTATTTGGCCGTAAAAGGAGGTTCTCCTCTAACTTCTCATGCACATATGGATGCCGGTTCATTTATTTATGAAAGGAAGGGAATACGCTGGGCGATAGATCTTGGAATGCAAAATTACTTAAGTCTGGAGAGTAGAGGAGTAAATTTATGGGATCAGTCTCAAGAAGGACAACGGTGGGGAGTGTTCCGTCTTGGTAATATGGCACATAATACGCTTACGATAAACAATAAGCGGCATTTAGTGAATAGTTATGCTTCTATTAACAGAATATATAAAAGTGAAGATATGAAAGGGGCAGAAGTAGATCTTATAAGCGTTTTTGCTGATGATATGGAAAAAGTTGTCCGCATCATTTATCTGAATGAAGAAGATGATCTGATTGTGAAAGATGAACTGGTTACGGGAGAAAAAGAGGCTTTGGTAACTTGGATTATGGTAACACCGGCTGAAGCAAAGATCATCGGTAAGAATCAAATGGAATTGGCTAAGGATGGACATCGAATGTTGCTTACCGTGATTGCACCAGGTGATGTTGAAATGAAACTTTGGTCCAATGAACCTCTCCATGCTTTTGATGAACCTAATCCGGGAAGTATGCGTGTAGGTTTTGAAACCCACCTTCCCGCAAACAGGAAGAATTTGTTGAAAGTGACATTAAATCTTATCAGATGAATTGTTTATTAATTAAATTATAAAAAGGATTTATGAAAGAAAAATGGCTCTTATTAAGTTTAATTGGTTTCCTTATTTCGTGTTCGAAACAGGAATCAATGGATGCATTGACGGCACGTGTATTTACCGTTGCTGAACAGCAGTATTTGACAATGGATACTCGTTTGGAGGTTACTACTTTACCGCAGTCCATAGCTTCGGACAGCACATTTAAATCTTCGACAATTTATTGGTGGTGTAGCGGGTTTTATCCCGGTTCACTCTGGTATATTTATGAGTATACTCAAAATGAAGCCGTGAAGACATTGGCCGAAAAGAATACGTTGAAGCTGGATCCCATTCAATACGTGACCAATGATCATGATGTCGGTTTCCAGTTAAATTGTAGTTATGGTAATGGTTTTCGTCTTACAGGAAATGAAGATTATAAGAAAGTTCTTTATCAAGGGGCACAATCATTGGCGACCCGCTTTAGTTCCGTAACTGGAGTAATCCGGAGCTGGGATTTTTTGCGTCGTGGTTGGAAATACCCTGTTATCATTGATAATATGATGAATCTGGAATTATTGATGTTTGCATCGAAAGCCTTTGATAATGATACTTTGGAATATGTAGCTCGTACGCATGCAAATACTACCCTTAAAAATCATTTCCGTAAAGATTATTCTTCTTATCATCTAGTAGATTATGACCCTGAAGATGGACATGTGCGTAGCCGGCAAACAGTACAGGGTTATTCCAATGAATCATCATGGGGGAGAGGGCAAGCCTGGGCGCTTTATGGCTATACAATGATGTTTCGTATGACCAGAGATGAAAAGTATTTGGAGCACGCAGAAAATATTGCCGATATGCTTCTTTCACGTCTTCCGGTTGATGGTATTCCTTATTGGGACTTTGATGCTCCTAACGGTAATGAATATCGCGATGCTTCAGCCGGTGCAATAATGGCCTCTGCTTTTGTGGAACTGAGTGGTTTTGCTACGGATGAGAAAGCAAGACAAAATTATCTATCAATAGCTGAAAAACAACTTCGAACTCTTGCTTCATCTCATTATCTTGCTGAACCGGGAACTAACTGTAATTTTATTCTAAAGCATAGTGTCGGTAATCTTCCAGAAAAGAGCGAAGTAGATGTACCACTTTCTTATGCCGATTATTATTTCTTAGAAGCATTGTTACGTTATAAAAAGGCTATGGGATAGGCTTGCATAGTTTTTTCTCTCGAAGAGTTGGCTTGTTTAAGGCTAACTTTTCGAGAGAAAAACGTATTTAACTTCTGTTCTTTTCCTAATATATTTCATCAGATATGCACGTTTCTTTTCGGTTTTGGACTAAATGAGTATTCCAATATAAATTGAGATAGTATTGCTCAGCATTTGATTCATTTCCATACCGTTATGAATTAATTCACCACAGATTATACAGAGTTTCACAGAGCTTAATCAATTTGAAATCAAAAGAATATAACTCCGTGAAACTCAGTGTTACTCTGTGGTGAAAACTCATTACTATACCGTTTTACTCCTTTCTGCACCAAGAAAAAATATTGTATTTCGTCAAATCTATCCGCTTCTTTATTTGTTAGTAATGCGAATCAGTAGCTGAAATTGGTTTGTTTTTGTCGGATGATGAATTAAATGACAAAAGAATAGTTTTTAGAGTTTAACTCTCTGCTTTTCCTTATATGAACCAAATTCAACCCCTGATTTGCATTAATATGAGATTATGCTGATGCACGTTTAGTATGTTGTTGTTTTAAGATGATAGCGATAGGATTTGGGCGATAATGTAGCTTCTTGGCTAAAGCTTGTACAGCCTTCCTGGTGCTTAGGCTAATATCCTTTTTATTGGCTAATGCGCGTGATATAGTAGATGGTGCCAGATTGAGTTGACGTGCCATTTCTTTAATGGTAATTTTAGGTTGTTTACTGACTTTCGGGTTATTCTTATGGCATTGTTTAAGTTTCACTGCCATGATATTGGGCTTGTAGTTTAATTGGGTAGCCAATTCCATTACGATTTTTTTGGTCTGCGAATTTACATCCCACTGGTCTGCCAAAGCTCTGGATACAGTGGAAGTAGAAAGATTTAGTGCTTTAGCGATTGTTTTAAGTGTTACTTGAGATTTCATGGTATTTACTTTATTAGGGTTAATATTATTTTCTTTATTATCGCTGCAAAGTTAGAATGCAATGAATTTTAGGACTTTACGATATATCTCAGAAACTCCCGGATTTGTATCATTAAGGAATAAAAGGTATATTTGCAGCATGTTTAGTCGATATATTGTATTGATATTATTCTTTTTTTGTTGGTCGAGTGTAAGTGCCCAGCTTTTGACCGACAAATTGTTCTTCGAACATTTGACTACCGAAGACGGACTTTCTCATAATTATGTGCAATCCATATATCAGGATAAGGATGGTTTTATCTGGTTGGGAAGTGATAATGGTTTAAACCGTTATGACGGACAGCGTATCGATATTTTTAGTACTAATACCCAACCCACTCTTGGAGGTAATAAAATACGCCGCATCATTCAGGACAGGGACAAGAATTTATGGATATTGCATGAAAATGGTTTGGACAGGATGAAATATTCTACTCAGCAAGTAAAAAGTTTCCTGTATGACAAGAACCAAAGTAGCCGTTGGGTTGGGATTGGGGTTGATAAAGAGGAGAGCTTGGTAGCCTATACGGAAAAGAAAATATTCAGATATGATATAGAAAAAGATACTCTTGTGGTTCTGCAGGACGCTCCGGAGGAATATCGATATTCTGCATTTGTGCAGGCTGGTGGGAAATATTATGTAGGTACTCGCCAACATGGCATTATTGTATATGATGAAAACTGGCAATTGCTTGAGCATATTTATCCCAAGTCCATAGAGAAAGGCCCCTTGACTGACGGATTGATAAATGTGTTGCAGGTGGATTCAGAAGGTTGTCTTTGGAGCGTGATCGTAGGTATATGTATTAACAAATATAATCCTAAGACCAAGGAAGTGAAAACTTATAAGCTTTCTTCTACATCTCTCCTTAATAAGGAGATTAGGGATATCATAGAGTTGAATAAGGACTATATGTTGATTGGCACTTTCAACGGTCTATTTAGGTTACATAAGGATAATATGGAGGAAGTGATAGTAGAAAAAGGGGAAATCGGGGAAGAAGGAGGCTTGAGCTATTATTCCATATATTCTTTGTTTAAGGATAGGCAAGGAATAGTGTGGGTTGGTACATATGCCGGTGGTGTGAACTACAGTCACAGCTATAATCAGCGCTTCAGATTCTTTGCTCCTTCTCATTTGGCTGGACGCTTCAGGATGGCAAAAGAAGATGTTGATAATAATATTTGGTTCGCAACAGAAGGTAACGGTTTGCTGTGTCATCGTCCGAAAACAGGCCAAGTGGAATCTTTTTGGTTGAACGAAAACAAGCATCACAATGATAATATTATTAAATCGATCTGTATATCCGGTGATACAATCATGTGCGGTAATCAACGGGGAGAAGTCTATAATTATTCTATAAAGAGGAATAAATTCTCATTATTGCGGAAATACGATAATACAAATATATTGTATATTTTCAAAGACTCTAAAGGACATTGGTGGATATCCGTACAGGATCAGGGCGTTTTCTGTCTGAATATGGATTCCGTGCGATTCCCATGCTCGAATTACATAGATGAGATAGATCCTGGAATACTTGTGTTTGCCACCCAGAAAGATGGATTGTATGTCTATAATCTGAATACAGGACAAAAGAAACAGATAAGTGCGGCAGATTTGGGGGTTCCTGCAGATAAATCGCTTAGTATAACTTCTTTTTGCCGTGATTCGGAACATAACCTATGGATGACGACTGAGAGACAGGGACTCTTATCTGTAGATAAACATTGGAAAATGCGAAAGCAACATTTGTCGCATACCAAGGTTCATTCGGATAAACTTTATTTCGTTGCCAAACAGAATGAAGAGAGGTTATGGGTAATTGGTGCACACAAATTGTATTTGTTCGATCCAAAAGAAGAACAATTACATACTTTTGATAATAACAACGGTTTGCGTCTGACCGATATGGATGCCTCCAGTCTGATAGATTCAGCCAATCGTTTTTGGATATTGGGTAATACCGGCTATATAATGGTAGATAATCGGAATTTTATGTTGAATGATATACCGGCTTCTGTGATTCTTACTACGTTACGTATTAATAATAAATTGCAAAGACCTTGTGAAAGTTCTGTGTTAGATAAATGTTTGGCTGAGACATCCGTGTTATGTTTAAAACACAATCAGACAAACATCTCAATAGCCTATGCGAGTGATAACCATATATATGGTAATAGCGACCGGTTCTTTTATAAGATGGATGGAGTAGACCCGGATTGGGTGGATGCGGGTAATCGTCGTGAAGTATTCTATAGTAATCTAGCCTCCGGTAACTACCTTTTAAGGATCAAAGTACTTAATAATGATGGAACGATAGGGCCGGAAACTCATTTGAAAATTGAAGTGCTTCCCCCTTTATGGGCGCGTTGGTGGGCATTTGCTATTTATGCTGCTATTATTTTCTACATATTGCAACGTTATATTGCCTATAAGCAAAGGAAACAACGGTTAGAGCACGAACTGTACCTCAAACAAATTGAAAAGGATAAATCTGAGGAGTTCAACCGGGAATTGCAGACCTTTTTTACGCAAGTGGCGCATGAATTTAGGACTCCGTTAACTCTGATTCTGAATCCTTTGGACGAGATACAGAAAAAGATAATACATGTTTCTGGAGTAGAAGAAGACTTGCTGTTAATCCGTCGTAATGCCAAACGATTACTCACGTTGGTAAATGATCTGATGGATCTGAGGAAGATAGAAAATGGCAATGGGGAACTGGAATTATCTTCTTTTAATTTTAATGATTTTATTCAGGAGATTTATTACTCTTTTCAGGTTACTGCCCGGCAAAGAGATATAGCATTGCAGCTTTCTCTACCGGAGATACCTATATTAGCTACATTTGATAAGGACGCATTAGAGAAAGTGTTCTTTAATTTATTGTCCAATGCTCTGAAGTTTACTCCGGAGGGGGGAACTGTCATTTTAGCTATTTTTTTGATTGAAGGAGAGAAGCCGAGAATACACATTGAAGTGAAAGACACAGGAGTAGGAATATCTAATGAGGATATAAGCAAGATATTCAAACCTTTTGCACTGTCTCATCAGGATTTGCATGGACAGATGGGAGGTAGTGGAGTTGGTCTGACCATAGCAAGAGCTATTGTAGAAAAACATCAGGGAACTATATCGGTTAGACGCAGGGAACCGCATGGTACTTGTTTTTCCATTGATTTGCCGTGGAGATATGATAAATGTTACGAAATGGCGGCTCAATACACATTGGATGAGAGTGAGGATGTAGTAGACAGTGCTTCTTCTTTTAAAGTTACTTCAATTTCTGAGACAATTTTGTTGGTGGATGATAATGTTGAAATTCTGACTTATCTTCAGAAAAAATTGTCGCGAAACTTTAAAGTTATTACAGCCCAGAATGGACGTGAAGCATTGGAGGTATTAGGCAAAGAAAATATGTCATTAGTAGTGAGTGATGTCATGATGCCTGAAATGGATGGGATGGAATTATGTACGTATATTAAAGAGAATCCTTCTTTTTGCCATCTTCCTGTCATATTGCTGACTGCAAAATCCATGACCATGTATGTTGAAGAAGGCTTTCAGGCCGGTGCGGATGACTATCTTGTGAAACCTTTCAAAGTCTCTACCTTGATAGTCCGTATTAATAATATTCTGAGCGGTCGGAAGAAATTGAAGGAGATTTATGGAAAACAACTCTCTTTAAAGAGTGTAGGCATTGAGTTGGAACCTGCAGATAAATCTTTTGCTGAACAATATGAGGCAGTGGTGAAAACACATCTTTCTAATCCAGAGTTGGATGTGGAAATGTTATGCAAGGAAATGGGAGTGAGCAGAGCTAAATTATATCGTAAGGTAAAGGCTATTACTAATCTTTCTCCGGCAGAATTGATCCGTAATATCCGTTTGGAATGTGCTGCTGAGATGCTTCGTACTTCTCAACAGACAGCAACGGAAATTGCCTATCAAACAGGATTTGGCAGTTATAATCATTTTGGTGATTATTTTAAGAGTGTTTATGGAGTTTCTCCTAAAGTATATAAGGAGAGGTATAAGAACACCTGATTTATTCGTTTATAGAGTCGATTGCAGCGTGCAAAGATTTGGAAATGTATATTGGGGCTAACAAGGCCGTCTAAAAATAAACTGTACCTCACAATTTAGAACTGCCCCCAAAAGTTAGACACGAAACTTTAGGAGCAGTTCTCTTAAAACGATAATTCCGTTTGATTTGTTAGCAATGTGAATAATAGATAATGTTTACCAATTATCTGTGCGGAATAGGCAAGCCGGTAGGCCATCCTTATTATAAAGATTTCCGTCCGGATTGTTCTCCCAGTTATAGCGTACAGCAATAGGGTTAGGAACTTTCGGATTCCAAATAACAATTCGATTATCTTTGAGTTCTCCCTGTGCCCAGTAGAATTTTTTATCTTCTCCTGCGATGGCAAACCCTTGCAGACATCCATATCGGCTGCGTATTTCTAAACCGGAACCTGTATTTTTGAATGTAATTATGATTTTGTCACCATTGATTTCCATACGTTCGAACATGGGGCTTTCACTGACAATATCCGGACGCCCATACTCGTGATGCAACACTTGTAATGCTACCCTCATACCTACTTCTTGTTTGTTGCGAGGATGAAGATCATGCGGATCTCCTAAGTCGCTGGTAACAATGAGATGGGTTTTAGGAACTGTTAGAACTTTACGCTGAGCATCTCGTATTTCTGCCCAAAGTGGTGTCTTGTTAGTAGAATCGAAGTTGGGAAGTTGGATGATATAAAACGGTAATTCTGAATTCCAGCGATTACGCCAGTCACTGATCATACATGTGAGCCAATCGGTATAAGGTTCTGCATTTCCTACATTGTTCTCTCCTTGATACCAGACGACTCCTTTAATGGCGAAGGATAGCAGTGGATGGATCATTGCATTGTATACCAATGATGGATAATCATTACGCTTTGCTTCCTTATTTGTTCGTGTAAAGTATTCTGTAGGGGGGGATAGTTTTTCGTTTTTGTTATATCGGTCTAGTCGTTTTTGTGGTAGTGTATTGGCAGCTTCCAGACTTGTCCAGGTTTCTACGATTGTACCGCCCCATGATGAATTTATAATACCAATAGGTATATTTGTTTCCTCATAAACCTTTCTAGCGAAGAAATAAGCCACTCCAGAGAAACGACCTACGGTTTCAGGTGAACATACGAGCCATGTTGTGCTGATTGTATCTTTAGGGGATAATTCCATGCGGCGAGGTATGTTTAAAGTTCGGATTTGTGAATAGTTGGCATTCTTTTTCTCCACTTCCGCATTAGTGACGTTGTTTACTACCCATTGCATGTTAGACTGTCCGCTACATAACCATACATCTCCGATAAGAATATCCTTGATACTTATTTGGTTGTCTTTTCCGGTGATTTGCAGTTGATAGGGACCTCCGGCTTCCAGAGCTTTCAGGTTAACTTCCCAGTATCCCTTGGCGTCGGCTTTTGCCGTTTGTTTTTGCTCTGCGAATAAAATTTGTATTTTCTCCTTTGGATCAGCCTGTCCCCATATACGAATAGGCTGGTTCCTTTGTAGTACCATTCCATTGGAATAGATAGCTGGCAATGTCACTTTGGCTTGTACACTTAAAGAGGCAAATAGAAAAATAAATAATAAATGTTTCATGGTAGATTATTTTTTATGCGAAAGTAAGTGAATGCTATAACATATACAATAGATGTGCAGATAAAATTATCGGAAACGATTTCGTGCTTCATGTATTAGATAAACGTCTTGTATATAGTGTTTTAATGTGAAAGTGAATTTGCAAACGTTCCCGGTGTTTTCATACATAAACAGTAAACCGGACTTAAGTAAATGTCTATATTTGTGACGCATTATTTAATTTAGTATTAATCAAAATATCACTTTAAACCAATAAAATCGATTTATGAGAAGATTTTGTCTGACACTTACATTTCTGAGTGCATTCTTGAGTTTTAGTATAGCTCAAAAACAATATCAGTTAAAGTCACCGAATGGGAAGCTTGAACTAAGTATCGAAGCCGATGATCAAATTTGTTATTCCTTAAGACATGAAAATACAGCGATTATTGTCTCTTCGCCGATTTCCATGTCATTAAGCAATAATAAAATATTAGGCGTGAAGTCTAAAGTTAAGAATATACGTAGGCGTGTGATTGATGAGAATATCACTACTGCCATTTACAAACGGAGTGAGATAAGAAATCGTTGCAATGAGCTGTCTCTTACTTTCAGGGATGGATTTCGATTAGAATTCAGAGCTTATGATGAAGGAGTTGCATATCGCTTCGTCGTTACGGAGAATAAGCCTTTTAATGTAATAGCTGAAGAAGCTACATTTAATTTTGACGATGATTATATGGTGTATATTCCCTATGTGAGAGGAGGAAAAAATAAAAAGGTGGAAGACCAGTTCTTCAATTCTTTTGAGAATATCTATACACATGTCAATCTAAGTGAAATGGGTACTAATCAATTGGCTTTTACTCCGGTTGTTGTGGAGTTGAAAGATGGAAAGAAGCTTTGTATTGCAGAATCAGACGTGGAGAGTTATCCTGGCATGTTTGTTCGCAATGCGAATCAGTCTAATTCTTTGAAAGGTGTTTTTGCTCCGTATCCGAAAGAAACGGTACAAGGTGGGCACAACAAATTACAAAAACTGGTTACTGCAAGAGAAGATTATATTGCGAAGTGTTCCGGTAGACGAAGTTTTCCCTGGCGCATTGCTATTGTATCTTCTGATGATAAAGAGCTCCTTGATAATGATATGGTTTATAAACTGGCTGCTCCCTCCCGCTTGGAGGATACTTCATGGATTAAGCCTGGCAAGGTGGCTTGGGAATGGTGGAACAGTTGTGGGTTGTCCGGTGTGGATTTCAAAGCTGGTGTGAACAATGTTACCTATAAAGCCTATATTGATTTTGCTTCTAAGCATGGTATTGAGTATGTGATTTTGGATGAAGGCTGGGCCGTAAATCTAAAAGCTGATTTATTTCAGGTTGTGCCGGAAATAGATTTGAAAGAGTTGGTTGCTTATGCTGATTCTAAACATGTAGGGCTGATTTTGTGGGCTGGTTATTATGCTTTTGAACGTGATTTGGAAAGAATCTGCAAACATTATTCGGAATTGGGTATTAAAGGATTCAAGGTAGATTTCATGGACCGTGACGATCAGGCAATGGTTGATTTTCACTATCGTGGGGCTGAGATAGCTGCAAAATACCATTTAATGTTAGATTATCATGGCACTTATAAGCCGACAGGAATGAATCGTACTTATCCGAATGTGATTAATTTTGAGGGCGTACATGGCTTGGAACAGTTAAAGTTTTCTGGCAGTGAGAATGTGGATCAGGTTACCTATGATGTGACTATGCCTTTCATTCGTATGATTGCAGGACCTGTGGATTATACTCAAGGCGCAATGAAAAATGGCAATAAACGCAATTTTCGTGCTGTTAATGAAGAACCTATGAGTATGGGAACCCGTTGCCGCCAGCTGGCTGAATATGTAATATTCGAAGCTCCGCTATCTATGTTGTGTGATAGTCCTGTTCTCTATGAGCGTGAATCTGAGTGTACCTCTTATATTTCAGATATTCCGACAGTATGGGATGAGACAAGGGCCTTGAATGGAAAAATAGGAGAATATATCTCAATGGCCCGTCGTAAAGGAGATGTTTGGTATGTAGGAGCGTTGACTAACTGGAAAAAGCGTACGATGGAATTTGATTTGTCATTTCTGGGTGAAGGTAAATGGACAATTGAGCTTTATAAGGACGGTATAAATGCGGATAAGATAGCTTCTGATTATCGGAAGTCTGTTATCTTTGTTCCCCAAAATCGTAAACTAACAGTGAATTTGGCAGAAGGTGGAGGATGTGCAATGAAAATTTATAAAAAGTAATAGAGAAATATTTATGAAGAAGAAATTTTTAGGTTGGATTTTATTTCTGATAACTATCTGTAATGGCCAGTACGTTGGTGCTCAGGAGTTACTGACAAATGTATATGGCAGACAATATACTTTCTTGAATGGAAAGTGGAATGTTATTATTGATCCTTATCAGCAAGGTCGGCGAACCTCTATCTATAAGAACAGACCTTTGAGAAATAAGGCTGACTTTAAAGAGTATGAGTTCGAAGGAGGGTTACGTTTGAATGTACCTTCCGATTGGAATTCGCAGCTTCCTGAACTTAAATATTATGAAGGTACGGTGTGGTATGCCCGCAAATTTAAGGTGAATAAAAATCAGGATGAGAATCTGTTTCTCTACTTCGGAGCTGTGAGTTACCGTTGCCGGGTCTATCTGAATGGAAAAGAGATAGGTAGTCATGAAGGTGGATTTACGCCATTTCAGTTCAATATCACTGATTTGATAATAGAAGGAGAAAATTTTCTGGCTGTGGAAGTGAATAATACTCGGACGGTAGATGCAATTCCTGCGCTGTCATTTGACTGGTGGAATTATGGCGGCATAACGCGTGATGTGATGTTGGTACATACTCCTAAAGTATATATCAGCAATTACTTTATACAACTGGATAAATACAAGCCGGATTATATTCATGCGATCTTGCAACTGTCAGAGCGGAAAGCGGGTCAGAAAGTGAGAATTGAAATTCCTGAACTGAAAATCGCATCTGAAGTACAGACTGATGGACAAGGAATAGCGAAAACATCTTTCCGTGCAAAGAACTTAGAACGTTGGTCGCCCCAAAAACCTAAACTTTACCAAGTTACAGTTTCTTCTGCAACGGATCATGTGAAAGAGAATATAGGCTTTCGTAATCTTAGTGTGAAAGGGACGAAGATTTATCTGAATGACGCTCCGATCTTTATGAAAGGAATCAGTTTCCATGAAGAGATAGCGCAACGCCAGGGAAGAGCATTTTCAGAGCAGGATGCTGTAGCATTACTTTCTGAAGCAAAGGAATTAGGTGCCAATTTAGTACGTCTGGCACATTATCCGCAGAATGAATACATCGTTCGTCTGGCTGAAAAGATGGGTATTATGTTATGGGAAGAGATTCCTATCTGGCAAGGAATTGATTTTAAAAATGCCGGGACGCGTATGAAGGCGCAAAGAATGTATACGGAAATGGTTATGCGTGACAGGAATAGGTGTGCCTTGGCCTTCTGGGGAGTTGCCAATGAAACGGCCCCTTCCGAAGCCCGCAATGCTTTTCTGAAGAGTCTTGTCGAGCACTGTCACGAGATGGACACTACCCGTCTGATAACAGCAGCTTTCGACCTGCCGAAACTAAATCCTGAAACGAAGGCTTTTGAAATGAACGATTCTTTTATCGAAGAGTTGGATGTAGTATCGATTAATAAATATATGGGGTGGTATCATGCCTGGCCGTCAGATCCTTCGGAAGTGTGTTGGAATGTGGCTCCTGGTAAACCGTTGATTTTTTCTGAATTTGGTGGTGAAGCCCTTTACGGGCAATCGGGAGATTCTACGGTAACCAGTTCATGGAGCGAAGAATATCAGGAAAAGCTGTTTAGAGATAATCTGGAGATGTTCAACAATGTGAAAAATTTGGCCGGTATCTCTCCCTGGATACTATTTGATTTCCGTTCTCCGTATCGTTTTCATCCTACGAATCAGGAAGGTTGGAATCGGAAAGGGCTTATTTCTGATCAGGGATTTAGGAAAAAGGCTTGGTATGTGATGAAAGAGTTCTATAATAATAAGTGATGATATGAAAAAGAATAGTCTTTTATGTGCAATAATTTGGGGTATCATGGCAACTACTTTGCCCGCCCAGACAGTGAAGAAGGATTATACTCATCAGGTAGATTCTGTACTGAAGCTTATGACTGTGGAAGAAAAAGTAGGACAAATGATTCAGTATTCCAATAATAAGCTTCTGACTGGTCCTTCCCTTGACAGTCGTAATCATACGGAAGAAATCAAACGTGGTGAGGTAGGTTCTATTTTTAATATATTGACTGTAGAGCGTGCAAAGCAATATCAGGATTTGGCTATGCAGTCCCGTTTGAGAATCCCGTTAATTTTTGGTTTGGATGTTGTACATGGGATGAGGACCATTTTCCCGATACCGATGGCTGAGGCTGCCAGTTTTAATCTAGAGCTGATAAAAAAAACGGCAAGTGTGGCAGCAGCGGAGACTTCTGCCCATGGAATTCACTGGACGTTTGCTCCCATGGTTGATATTTCTAGGGATGCCCGTTGGGGGCGCTCGATGGAAGGAGCTGGAGAAGACCCTTGGTATGGTAGCCAGGTGGCAAAGGCTCGTGTAGAAGGTTTTCAGGGTACTGATTATAATGATAGAAACACAGTTCTTGCTTGTGCGAAGCATTTTGCTGCTTATGGAGCAGCGGTAGCAGGTAAGGATTATGCTGAAGCTGATATCTCGGAACATACACTTCTACAAGTATATTTACCACCATTTCGGGCTGCGGTAGAAGCCGGAGTGGGTACTTTCATGAATGCTTTTAATGAAATAAACGGTATTCCGGCAACTGCCCATAAGCCTCTTTTGAGAGATATTCTGAAAGGAGAATGGGGATTCAAAGGCTTTGTAGTCAGTGATTGGGGCTCTGTTGGTGAGATTGCCAAGCATCGGATGGCAAAAGATAATGAGGATGCCGGTCGGTTGGCCGCTATTGCAGGCTGTGACATGGATATGCATTCTATGACTTATGCCAGACATTTGGTCAATTTGGTAAAACAGGGAGCTGTAGACATTACCTTGATTGATGATGCTGTAAAGCGGATTTTGACAGTGAAATTTGAATTAGGCTTGTTTGATGATCCTTATCGTTATAACTATCGTGAAAAGGAAATCGAAAACAAGAAAGTAAATGCTGCTCACAGGAAAGTGGCTCGTGAAGCTGGGGCTGGTTCAGTCGTCCTTCTGAAAAACCAAAATGTTTTGCCTGTTACATCCACTGCTGGTAAAATAGCTGTAGTCGGCCCTTTGAATAAAGCCAAAAAAGATATGCTGGGAAATTGGTCCGCCATTGGAAAGGCTGAAGAAGTAATTTCTGTTTTTGATGGTCTGAAAGCGGCCTTACCAAAAGCTAAAATTACCTATATTGAAGGTTATGATTTGGAAACGAATGAATTGAAACCATTACCGGATTTTTCTGAATATGACGTGATTATTGTATCAGTAGGAGAGCGTGCGATGGAGTCTGGAGAAGCGAAATCGAAAGTGGATATCAACATCAATGCTAATCAGCAGTTGATGGTGAAACAAATAAAGGAGAAGGCAGGGAAACCTGTTATCACTTTAGTTATGGGAGGCCGTCCATTGATTTTCTCCGATATGGAACCTTATGCCGATGCTATTCTTATGACTTGGTGGCTTGGTACGGAAGCAGGCAATTCTATTGCGGATGTGCTTACTGGTAAATATAATCCGTCTGGTAAGTTACCAATGACATTTCCCCGTCACGTAGGCCAGTGCCCGCTATATTACAATCATAAAAGTACAGGACGTGCCTGGGCGCCCAACAATCCGTGGGTAAGCGGTTATATGGATGAGAGTGTGAAACCTGCCTATGTGTTCGGATATGGCTTGAGTTATACGACTTTTGAAATAGCGGCTCCTGTGATGTCGAAAAAAGAATATAAAGCAGGAGAGCCAGTAGTGCTGACTACCTCTGTTACGAATACGGGGCAATATACGGGCAAAGAAACCGTTCAACTCTATTTGCAGGACGTGGTCAGTTCTGTGACCCGTCCGGTTATTGAGTTATGTGGAATCCGGCAGGTAGAATTGGCACCTGGAGAAACCCGAAAGATTGAATTTACCTTGTCTGAACAAGAACTAGGTTTCTTTAATTCAGATAAACAGTTCGTCACAGAGCCGGGTGACTTTAAACTCTTTGTCGGAAGCAGTTCGGATAATTTAAAAGCAACGGAATTTGAACTTATAAAAAAATAAATGGAATTACATGTAGTACGTCCTATTTTTATCCTATTGCTTTGGGGATTTACTTTGGGACTGAAAGCGGATGATTTATCCGTCATCAGGCAGAAGTATATAGAGAGTATATTATATAAGAATAAATCAGAACAGCAGTTGATACGACTGATGTGTCAGATGTCCCATGAGAAAGTAGTCGGTGACCAGATGGTTGTAGAATTAATGGAACGTTGCCCGATAGAAGTTGGGTACGTTCGTCAATTATTATCTGATTTGAGTGAACAAGGTAGTTGGAATGGGCTCGATTTCACTAATAGTAAGGCTGCCAGTTGGCTTCCGCGGATTCATGCGGCCCGTGTGCTTGAGTTGGCTAAAGTTTATGCTAATTCGGAACATACCTTTTATAAATCAGCTGAGATTGCAGAGGCCATTCATAAGGCTATGGGGTATTGGTTCCGGATGAAGCCGGTAGCTGCCAATTGGTGGTATAATGAAATAGGTATACCTAAAGTTTTGGGAGCTGCATTTGTTTTATTTGAAGACCAGTTGTCGACGGAAGAGAAGAAGCATGCTATTGAAGTGATGAACCAAGCAAAGATAGGGATGACGGCCCAGAATAGAGTTTGGCTAGCTGGCAATGTATTGGTGAAAGGACTATTGCTAAATGATATTCAACTGGTACAGGAAGCAAGGAATGCCATGAATGATGAGATAAAAATAGCTTATGGCAAAGCAGAAGGGATCAAGGTCGATTATAGTTTTCATCAACACGGACCTCAACAGCAGGTCGGGAATTATGGTGCAGCTTATTTGGCTACTATGAGTTTTTGGGCATATATTCTTGACGGCACTTCATTAGCGTTGGATCAAGAGCGTTTTAAGCTTATCACTAACTATACGAATGAAGGTGTGCGGAGAATCTTGTGGAAAAACAAGATGGATGTGAATAATCTTGGAAGGCAACTTTATCGGCAGGCACAGCGGAATAAGGCTTTTTCGAGCTTATTCTCTGCTAATGCATTGGCGCAAGTGAATAGTAAAGATTGTAATGTATATCATATGTTGATTGATGAAAATCTTGGGAATACATCAACTGCGTTGTTGGGACAATACCATTTCTGGAAATCTGATATGACAATCCATCGTTGTCCCACTTGGATGGCATCTGTAAGAATGGCATCGGACAGGGTGATCGGCACAGAGTCGGGTACGGATAACGTAAAAGGTTATTATTTGGCAGACGGTGCTCTCTACACTTATGTGGATGGTGATGAATATACGGATATATTTCCTTGTTGGGATTGGCGTAAAGTGCCTGGTGTGACTTGCTATCAGGAAGATAAGGCTGTCCATGTAATGGGATGGCTTGAAAAGCAAAATAAAGGCTCATTTGTGGGAAATGTGAATGATGGCACTATTGGCCTTACTTCGATGGATTTGGTAAGGGACGGGCTTTATGCTAGAAAGACGTGGATTTTTACACCAGATTATGTCTTATGCTTAGGAGCGGGCATTCGTTCTGATAGCAGTTATCAGGTGAATACTTCTGTGGAGCAGGCTGTACTAAGAGATGATTTATTGTATTGGAATAAAGGAAAGTGGGAAGCTGTGAAAGATTTGAAATTTTCCTGTGGGGATTCCCAGCGCTTTTTTCACCATCAGACCGGATACATCTTGTTGGAAGGCGAGGGGCGTATTTTCTCTGAACAACGTACAAATTCTTGGAATGATATCATGAAGATATATCCTAAAAGCGAGTTGCAGACGAAAGATGTGTTTACTATTTATATGAATCATGGAATTCTTCCAAAAAATGACTCATATCAATACGCGATATTGCCGGCTACCACTCCTAAGGAAGTACAACACTTTGATTTATCTTCATTTAAAATAATTAGTAATACCAGTCAATGTCAGGCAGTCCAACTAAATAAAGAGATATATTTACTTGCATTGTATGAAGCTGGAAGTGTTCCCTTATCCGGTGAACTAAAGTTTGAAAGCAATAAAAAAGGGCTTTTTATTCTGCGTACTTATAAGAAAAAGTGGAAAGTGTATGCTTCAGATCCAACTCAGACAGAAACATCCATGGAAGTGATCCTTAATGGAAATAAAAGAGAAATCAAATTGCCCGAAGGCGAATATAAAGGAACTGTTGCCATGTTCTCTGAATGACTTGTGGAACAAAATCATAGTTATGAAGAAAATATTGATGAGATGGAGATGACGTGAAAATAAAATTAATGAAAATGTAGAATGGAAAAAGGTTGCAGTGACAAAACATTGCAACCTTTTTCTTTCTATTTAGCAAACATTTACAGCGGAATATATTCCACGAATGCTTCCATTGCTTCGTAAGATGCCAAACCGAGATTGTCATACAATGCGGCGGTACCACGGTTACGGTCTTCACTGCGTTGCCAGAACAAACGTTCGTCGTTGCCCAGGAATGGTGCACTTTCCATCTGAGACTGGTGCTTCAGGATTGAATTACGTTTTGCACGCAGTTCTTCCGGACTGATGGGCACTGCCATTTCAATGTTTTCAATTTCCCACTCGGCCCACGCACCACGATACATCCAAATACGGCAATCTTTCAACCATTTTGCACCTTCTTCTTTTTCCAGATCGATAGCAGCAAATACGGCATCTGTGCAAACACGGTGTGTTCCATGTGGATCGGCGAGATCACCGGCTACGAATATTTGATGAGGTTTCACTTCACGCAGCAGGTTACGCACAATTTCCACATCAGCTTCGGTCAACGGACCTTTCTGTATTCTACCTGTTTCGTAGAACGGCAGGTCAAGGAAGTGGCAATGATCCAGAGGGATATTATTGTACGTACAAGCAGTGCGCGCTTCACCACGACGTATCAAGCCCTTAATTGTGAGGATGTCACGTGTATCGATGTCACCATCTTTCTTCTCTTTCAGGAATTTACGGATTTCTGCATATTTATCAACAACTACCTTGTCTTCGCTATTATTGAAGATCTGGTTGAAACCATTGATGAAATGCAGGAAGCGGATTACTTCTTCGTCACCTACGGCAATGTTACCGGAAGTTTCGTAAGCCACGTGTACGTCATGCTTTTGTTCTACCAAGCGGCGGATTGTACCACCCATGGAGATTACGTCATCATCGGGATGCGGAGAGAATACGACGATACGTTTCGGATACGGTTTCGCACGTTCGGGACGATAAGTATCGTCTGCATTTGGTTTACCGCCCGGCCATCCGGTGATGGTGTGTTGCAGATCGTTGAAGATCTTGATATTCACATTATATGCCGAACCAAACAGAGCCAGCAGTTCGCTCAAACCATTTTCATTGTAATCCTTGTTTGTTAGTTTCAAGATCGGCTTGCCTGTCAGTTGACATAACCAGACGATGGCGCTACGAATCAGTTTGTCGTTCCATTCGCAGGAAGTCACTAGCCACGGACGGTGAATACGTGTCAGGTTACCGGCAGCAGAAAGGTCGATAACTACATGAGCATTGTTGTGAGTTTGCAGGAAAGATGCCGGAATGGTATCCGTTACTGCACCTTCTACGCACTCTTTTACCATTTTGGCTTTGTCTTCACCCCATGCCATCAGATAGATTTTCTTGGCAGCCAAGATCGTAGAAACACCCATTGTTATGGAGCTGATCGGAGTGCTTTCGATGCTACCGAACATTTTGGATGCTTCATTGCGTGAATCGTTGTCCAGTAAAATCAAACGGGTGGTGGAGTTCAGGCGGGAACCCGGTTCGTTGAAACCAATGTTACCTACGCGCCCGATGCCCAGTAATACGGCATCCAATCCACCGAAACTTTCGATGCGTTGCTCGTACAGGCGGCAATATTCAAAGATGGTATCTTTAGGAATTGTACCGTCCGGGCTAAAGATATTCTGCTTGTCAACATCTACATGATCAAGGAACATTTCCTTCAAGGCATTCAGGTTGCTGTTGATGGCATCTGATGTAAGAGGATAATATTCGTAAAGGTTGAATATGATAACATTGCGGAAACTCAAGCCTTCCTCTTTATGTATACGGATAAGGGCTGAGTATACGTTGCGGGGAGAATTACCGCCCGGCAATGCCAATACACAGAAACGTCCGGCTTTCTGTTTATCACGAATAAGTTGAGCTATTTCGTAGGCAACGTGGTTGGCGCCTTCCTCTGCCGATTCGTAGATGTCGGTTGGGATTTTTTCCAGTCGGGTCAATACCGACCTTTCAAATGCATTCTCAGGCCTATAATACCTGGGGGAGACTCTGTTGAGAGTGATTTGAGAACTAAGATTGGTTTTCATAACTTAATTGGTATTAATAAATTGATTAAAGCTTGTCGCTTCTAAGATTTAACAAATATACAAAAAACAATGTTCACTAATTCTAGTGTTGGGGTTGTTTTTTGGAACAAGGTGTTTTCTTCTGACACTGTTTCGGGATACAAATGTAGCCACTTTTTGGTAACTATGCACTCACTTCTTTTAGGTATTTTCATTAAAAAGACTAAAATGGAATCTTTTTGTACAAAAACATCACCTGTTCGGGGGGGATGGTATGCTGACCGGTTTCATCAACAGATAACCTTAATTGATATAGAATGTAGTGGTTACTGTATTTCCTGCTTCGTCTACCGCTGTTAGTGAATGTTTTCCGGGCGTGGGTTGTAGTGAGATCTTATGAAAGTCTTGTGTCTGGGTAAGATAAGTGTTATCAAGGTGCCAGAAAATGGTGGTACTTGGATTGCTGTGAGCCAGCTCGGTGGTTAGAAAGCCCGGACTTCCATCCATCTGTTTGGGTAACACAATACGGGCATTCATGGGTGGATAGATGAATTGCATGGATTGCAATGCATCTTCTCCGCAGCCCGTTTTGAAGGGAGGAAGCGGATTGTATTCCGGATGATGTTGTTTGTAATACCATTCCCATACAGGTGGTAAAGTGAACCAGGACTTCTGGATAGTTGGTTCCAAATTTGCGCAATTCTCGTAGATACGGTGAGTTTCATCGGCTGAAAGGGTGATCAGGTGATGATAAGGGCAAGCTTCCGTCTTTAGTCCGGCAGGAAGAATCAGTAAAGTATCTGTTTCTTCGCAAAACCTACCCTTCAAGTGTCCGGATTTCCGGCATACCTCAGCTTTGACAAAGACATCTCCCGGGCGTTTGAACCACCGTGTCGGAGGTAGCAGACTAAATACATCAAACAAAACCGGACCGGCTGTCCGTGCTCCTACAAGACCGGGTTTACCTTCTCCTGTAGCATTCCCTACCCATACACCTACGGCATAGTGAGGGGTGACTCCTACAGCCCAGGCATCGCGGAATCCGTGGCTTGTTCCGGTCTTCCAGGCAATGGGGTGCATGGAGGGGATTGATTTCCAGTCTATTTCTTCGGGACGATTCACCTCGGTTAACGCATTGAAGGTTTGCCATGCGGCTCCCGATTGGAAAGTATCCGTCGATTTTCCCGAAGCGAAGACTTCTGATTCTCCTGATCCTTCAGCGTCCGCAAGCAGCAAACTACATTCTGTTTGTGGAAGCTGCAATAAACTCCGCCCCATGTAAGCATACGCATTTGTCACATCCCACAGGGTAGCTTCCGCTCCGCCCAGAATGAGTGATAAACCATAATGGGAAGCCGGACGATTGATTGTTTTTAAGCCTATTTGCCTCAGAAAAGTATGAAACTTGGGAACACCATATCTTTGTAGCATCGTCACTGCCGGAATATTTAATGAACGTGCAAGAGCTTCCGAAGCAGGAACGGCACCTTCGAATTGCAAACTGAAGTTTTGAGGTGTAAAGCCATTAATATTAACCGGTATATCGGGCAGTAGCGTATGAGGTAGCAGACTGCCTTCCTGCAACATGGCGTAATATAAAAATGGTTTCAGAATACTTCCCGTGCTTCTGGGTGCCTGAATAACATCTACTTGGTTACCGGCTTGCTTCCGTTCGAAATTGACATTGCCGCAATAAGCCACAACCTGATTGGTTCGGATATCAATCACCAGAATTGCCAGGTTGCGTATATCACTCCGGTTAAATTCATTGCTCCAACGTTCGGCTGCGTTCTCTATTTGGGTTTGAATACCCCTGTCGATGGTTGATATGGAATATTTTCCGTTTCGTTCCTGATAGAAGCGACTGACTAGATGGGGAGCGGTTTGGGGGAGTGGATGAGGCTCGTCGGGGAGTGGTTCGCTGATAGCCAGTTCGTAAGTGGAGTTATCTATAATCTTTCGTGCATATAGTTGTTTTAGCAGACGGTTTCTTTTATTAAGTAATAATTGTCGTGATTTGGAGAGATGAATCATGGCGGGTGCATTTGGAAGTACTGCCAGCATGGCTGCTTCTGCCCAGGACAGTTCTTCGGCGGGATGTCCGAAATATCGCCAGGCAGCGGCATCGAGCCCTACTACGTTTCCTCCGAAAGGAGCGTGTGAGATGTACATAGACAGGATTTTTTCTTTTGAAGCGCGAAACTCAAGTCGGGTGGCCAGGATCATTTCTATGAACTTTTCTCCAAAAGTGCGCGATTCGTTTCTTGCCAGACGGATCGTTTGCATGGTGAGGGTACTTCCTCCACTTACAATGCGCTTATTCTTTAGGTTTTGGTAGGCGGCTCTGCTAATGGAGACAGGATTGACTCCCCAATGGTGATAGAAATGCCTGTCTTCGAAAGTGATGAGGCATTGCTTTATTTTCTCCGGAGTAGTGGTCCGGGGTGGAAAGCGCCATTGACCGTCGGATGCAATGCGTGCGCCCAGTAATTCACCGTTCCGGTCAGTGACGACGGTGGAGTAGGGCACATGGAAAAGTTGCCGGGGGAGGCAAAAGATATAGCCTATCACCAGAATTGTAATAAGTATGAGTATTACTTTTCTGGTGATAGACAGTTGTTTGAAGTACTTTATAATTTGAATCTTCATCAATATTTAAATATGACTATCTTAATTCTCCTCCTCCCGGGAGGAGGAGTACCCCATAGGGGGGGAGGTGGTAGGTAGAATGAAAAATACCTATGAATTAATAAGGAACTCTTTTCTTACCTACCACCCCGCCCTTTGGGCACCCCTCCTTCTAGAAGGAGGGGAATTTGGATAGTTTTGCTCAGTGGCATGTTACTTACTGACAGTCGTTCTTCCCGCCTTGGTTCGTGCTTGTGCCGAACCGTCATACATGGCTTCGCACTGGATAGCCGGCAAAATGAAATTGCCTGCATATGTAGCTTGCAGTCTTATGGTGAACTTTTTCAATTCACTGCGACGCAAGTCGAAGTAAGTCAATACGCGGTCGTCACGAATATCCTGATAGGTATACTCACGGGTAGGTGTCGCTTCCGGAGTCATCAACCGGTCATTGTAAATTTCCCAACCTGACGGCAGAATATGTGTCAATGCCAAATTACTGTAAGCAGTGGTTCCACTGATATTACCTACAGTGATGACTGCCATAAAGTCTGTTCCTTGCTTGATATCATCTATAGATATTGTCGCTCCGTTCATATCCGTATATTTTACGTCCAGGCGGAGGTTATTGGATATTGCGGGTAACGTGTCATTAAGTAATTGCGTGCGTGTAATGAGGTCGACACTTAATGCACCTTTACCTTCATTCTTTACTATAATATTACCCGAAGCCGGTGAAGTGGACAGTTCCTTTGCAAATACAGCCTTGGCTGATTTCACTACGGGTTGCTGCTTTCCGTTCCAAGTCCAGGTGAAATCCAAAGTACCTGAAAGCTTCTCAGCCAGGCGTCCCATCGCCATCAATGAGAAAGCAGTGGACTGTGTACTGAACCAATTCTCTTCAGCCAGATTCTTGGATACCTTCTTCGCCTGTTGCAATGCCGCCTGGTCTCGGTTCATTAGGAGTAAAGTTTCCAATATCATAGCTTCGTCACGATCATACGAACCATAGATGTAGTTCTGTGAGGAATAAGGGGTAATGGTGGTTTCTGCCTTAAATACCAGTTCTTCAGCCGGTTTCATCTTACCTGTCAGGGCATAAGCGGCTGCCAGTCTCCATTTGGCTTGCAGAGGCAGGTTAGCTTGTTCTTTCATCCGGTTCATGGCGCCCTGCTCAGGTGCACCGGCTAATGCCAGTGTGTACAATCTGTATGCTTGTTGCATTCCCGTTTGCCAGTAACCCCAACTGTCATCTTGATCCGGCATCCGCCAGTTCTGGGCAGCAGCACGTTGGAAGCGTTTCCACTTATTCAGTACATTCGAGTTGACAGCGTAGCCTTTCTCCTGTGCCAATACGAGGAACATGCCCGCATAAGAAGTAATCCACTCATCAGCACTGGCATTCCCCGGCCAGTAAACAAAACCGCCGTTCGGAAGCTGGCGTGCATAGAGTTGCCGTATCGCTTCCTGTACGTTAGCCTTAATCTTTTGAGCTTCTTCCTCATCCACAGCTTTAAACTGGCTGACGAACAATAACGGCAGAGCTTTGGAAGTCAGCTGTTCCGTGCAATGATGCTGATAATTATACAGGTAGTCGAACCTGCGGCTGATATCTACCGAAGGAATACGTGAGACTTCCAGCAGCATACGGCTATTTGCCGGAGAAGCACCATTCAATGAATAAGGAAGTGTTACACTTTCTCCTTTTTCCACCCATTGGCTATTGCGGAAAGTCACTGCCGGATTCGGGTTTCGGACTTCGATTTCAATGGTCTCTTTCGCCTGCTGACTGCCACCGCTGGCAGTGATATGTATCGTTGCTTTTCCTGTTTTACTTCCGGTCTTTATTTTAAAGTAAACGAGCTGGTCACCCGGTTGACTGAAAGTAATGGATTGTTTATTGGGATCGATCACTTGTACACCTCCACCTGAAGCCTGGATGGATACCGATACATTCTTCACTTCCTTCTCCATGGCAAAGACATTTACCGGGACAGTAATCTCTTCTTGTGTGCTCAGCACACGGGGCAGTGTGGACAACAACATCAATGGTGTCCGCACGAAAGAAGTCTTTTCCGCTTTTCCATAAGCTCCGTCTTGCCCCGCTACCACCATCGTACGCACAGAACCTACGTACATCGGTAGTCTCAGCGTGTGCGTTTTCTGTTTTCCTTTATCCAGATAGAACGGACCGATGAATTTCACTACCGGCTTGAAGCGATTCGCTTTTGCATCGGTCGGTTTCAATGTCTCGTCACCACCCGTACTGAACAATGAACTGTAGCGTCCGGCAGATGCTCCGAGTACATCATCATACATATCCCAGGTGCGGATACCCAATGCTTCGCGGGCATAGAATTCACTCCACGGATCGGGAGTCTTGAAATTAGTTAGGTCGAGTAATCCGTCGTCTACAATGGCCAGTGTGTATGTCATCTGCTTGCCGTTCTTTTCGCTGACGGTAACGGTGAAGTCCGTTTCCGGCCGCAACACTTCCGGCATTTTAATTTGCGGTTGCAATATAGTTTGTTTATTAGTCACCAATACCGGAACCACACCGTACATACGTATCGGCAAATCATTCACCGTCTGTGCATGAGGTTGCAACAGGCTGATGTGCAGGTAAACGTTCGGAGCCATTTCCGGAGTCACTTTGAAAGAATACTTTGTGTCTCCGTTGTTGGAAACTTCAATCCATTCACGTTGCAGAACGGTTGAACCGTTTTCCAGGGCTACCAATGCACGTCCTCCCGCAGCGGCAGGAATGATGGCTGTTGCCGTTTCACCTATTTCATACGAGTCTTTATCCAGAGAGAAAGCGAGCATTTTAATGCCGCTGGGGTCCGTCTTGCTTGAACGTCCGCGCCAATCCGGCCAGTCTATATAAACAGTTCCACCGGTGGCATGCCCACTTTCCTTATCTTTCACATAAATCAGGTAACGTCCCCAATCCGGATAATTTATCCGGAATTTAAAGGTTGCCTTTCCGCCTGTGGTCTGTATATTGCCACTGGCTACGGGAGCGATGGAACTACTGTTGACATAAGTTCCGAATGATTCGTCCCGGTTCTCCCACCACCAGCTCCAGGAGATACGGTAAATTTTATATTCCAGATTGGAGCGGTTCACTAATTGTCCTTCTGCATTTACGGTGACAATGTCGAATACATGATCCTGGTCTGTCTCGATGTATTTTCCTTTCGGTTGGTTCAGATTAATACCTACATAAGATGAGAATGGAGAGAACGGAATGCTTTGCGTGTAAATACTGGCGTCTCCTCCCGGTTCGAATACACGGCTGGTTAAGGTTGCATTCAGCATTCCCGGGGCATTGGTGGCAGCTGGAAGTTTCAACATAAAGTTAGCTTTTCCTTCCGCATCCAGTGTTCCATCGAATATATCGTTTTTTACAGTTGTAAATTCGGTAGCCGGATTATTAAATATGTATTGCCCGTAGTTCTTAAATTGCGTATTTACTTTTGACAGGGACATTTCCACTTTGGTTTTCAACCGTGAAGCGGTGGCGCCTGTCAGCCATGTGGAAGTAAGCATTACCGGTATTTCTTTGGTAGAAGCCTGGATTGCTTTCTCCGGTAGTTTCAGATTAATTTTCAGGCGGTTTGGTTTTACCGTTTCTATGCGAAGGCTTTTGTGGAAAGCGGTTCCGCCTACTTTGACGTAAGCGTTCCATAATCCCGTCGGGTCTTCCGGGCGTGTCGGCAGGTCAAATGTGTAGAAACCGTTTATACCTTGCGTGGAAATCATTTTGGTATAGAATTGTCCTCTCGGATTATATAATTCCAATGCTACAGGGTGTTTATCCGGAATTCTTTTTTCACGGTCTTCCATAATAAAGCTTACATGCAGCGTATCTCCCGGTCGCCATACCCCTCTCTCGCCATAAACGAACCCCTTCAATCCTTTCTGAATATCTTTTCCGCCTACATCGAACCGGCTGACAGATTGTTCTTCACCATCTGCCACACGAACGTAAGCTTTCTGTTTCTCTACTTCGGCCACCACAATGAAAGGAACACCTTTCGGAGTGATTTCTGTAAATCCTTCACTATTGGTTTCACCGGTTCCTATGGCTTGCAACTGGAAGTTGTAAACAGTCACTTTCGCTTTCTCCATTGGTTTGGTATCCAAGATGTTGCTTACGGCAATCCACAGTTTGTTCAGTGAATTCCGTTTTACAATCATTCCTATATTGGAGGCAAATACGTTGCACGATGCTGCCCGGTCAGAGTCCATATAGTAGGAGGCATGACAAGGATTATTGCGTTCCCGCCAGTTATACTGGCTCCAGTCCATCTTAATGTTACCATTATAGTAGAAATAAGTTTCCGGTGTATCCCATTCAGCTTCATTTTCTTCGAAAGTACTACTTCCGCTGACTTTTGTCAATCCCTCTGAAGCAGTATTGTCTGCAAAGCTCATCTCTTGTTTTTCTGTTCCGCTGCAAGGATAGGCTGAGTATTCTTGCCGGAAAGAAAGTATGACACGGTAGATAGCACCCGGTTCTTGCCGAATCAGTCCGGCAAGATCTATTGAATAGTCTTCCCATCGGTGCACGTCTTTTGTGCTGTCCTTACTCAGCCACAATGTGTTCTGGTAAACCAATCGTCCGGAACGGCGCAGCTCACTGGCGGACGAGAGCGTATTAGTCTGCATGAACATCAGTACATTGTTTTCAAAAATACGGATTACGCTTAAATCTACCGCATAGAGATTGACTGCCCGGAACGGGATGATCAAACTTTTGGAGTCGGGTAGGATAGCGGCTGATGTAGACATGCTCACTTGTGGTTTCAGATTCAGTTCGCTGAATGCGATGGAGTGTGATGTGCCGAGCGATTTATCCCGGCTGTTTTTCACTCCTTCGTGTATCTTCAAAGTCAGTTTGCTCAGTTGGTTGGCTTCAAAGTAGATGTATACTTTGTTATTCTCCACTTGAAATATAGAAGATGATACTTCGGGAATTTCAATCAATCCGTTCAGGTCTTGTGTGGTAGAAACAGGATCGGAGAATACTATTTCAATTCCATTTTCCGGTTCGTCAATGCGTTTGGCAGAGAGGAAACGGAAGTCATTCTTGGCAGGGATCAGTACGTTTTCTGTCAGTTTGCGGTCGATTCCTGCAGGACTGCCGTTGGCGGTGATTTCCAACTGATAGTCTTCCGCTTCGCGAATAACACCGGCTATTTCAAACTGATAGCGCGTCGGATGATCTGTCGGAGTGATACTGACCGGATAGCTTTGGCCGTTTCCGCCTTTGGCAGAGAGCATTTTCTCAACTGCTTCTTTGGGAGTGGCATCACTGAAACGTACTTCTCCTTTCAATGTCACCAAGTCGCCATGGCTATCTACGTCGATGGTTGTCAGTGGTTCGATATATAGTGTGAAATTGGGTTCCTGTACTCTGAAAGAGAATTTGAATTCTTTCAGGCGACTGTCCACTTCTACAAACCTGCCTAATTGGAACGTACCTTCATAGAACTCTCCCGGCTTTAAAGTTCCTGGTTCAGGAACGAATTCAATCGTATTGTTGCTGATCCAATACGCTTTGCCTTTCAGGGAGGGAGAGAAGCTAAACGGATTTTCTTTCAGTTCATTGTTCAAATCTACCATAGGCAGATCCTGCGTCAGTTCTATACGTATGTTCGAAGTTTGCGAGATAACTCCTCCCGTATATGCATTCACAAAAGGTGCATACTCGGCAGAAGGAATAATATCCTTTTTGCTGTTTGCGCAAGAGGAAAAAACTAAGATGGTCAGTAACAGAAAGAATAACCTGTCAGCTATGCGGTGTTTAGCTTTCATTCGTCCCATAGTGCTTTAATTGTTAATTATTAATTCTTAATTTGGAAACATTCAGCATCTTTCCATGCAGGGAATTTTTGTCTGAATTCTCTCAGGACAGAGAGGTCGAGAGTTGCGGTGGCGGTTCCTTCTTCATGGTCGGGTACGCTGGCAAGCAAATCGCCCTTTGGTGAATAAATGACGCTGCCGCCATTATATAGCATTTGATTTCCATCCGTACCGATACGGTTGACACCACAAACATAACTGATATTTTCGAGTGCACGGGCTTGTAACAGAATGTCCCATACCCGGCGGCGGGGAACAGGCCAGTTGGCAACGTATATCAGAAGATCATATTCATTATTTACGTTCCGGCTCCATACCGGAAAGCGAAGGTCGTAGCAGACTAACAGTAGTATATTCCATCCCCGGTAGGAGATAACAGGCCGCTGGTTACCCGCTGTAAAATGCTCCGTTTCCTGGCCCATACGAAAGAGATGTCGTTTATCGTAGTAATAAGCCCCCCCTTCGGGAGTCAGGAAAAAAGCACGGTTATAATAAGACTTATCAGGAATGGGAACCGCATTCTTATTTGCATCTACTTCTTCATCACAAGCTATATAACTGCCTGTAATGGCGAATTGGAATTCCGCCGCCCATTGGCGCAAGGTGGCGATGGTTACACCCGATACCGGTTCAGCTAGCCTTCGGCTGTCCATACTAAAACCGGTAGAGAAGGTTTCGGGCAAGACAACAATCTCCGCTACTCCACGAAGCGCTTTGAGCTTCCTACGGAGTAGGCGGAGATTTTCTTGTTTATCTTCCCAAACAATATCTGTTTGTAATAGAGTTACACGCATAACTTCATTGAAATATTTTAGGCGCGGATTATACGTATAACGCGGATTAATGTGCTACGCTATACTTGCAGGCAAAGATTATTTGCCCGGCTTTCCACGCCGCAAGGTAATAAAAATCCGTGTAATCCGCGTAATCCGCGCCTAAAAGTTATTATCAAATGTTTCCTAAAGCAAAGTTCTTCGGGTTCTTCCCTTTGAAATCCTTATAATAGAGCTTTACCTCGCGCATATCCTTTTCTATATCTCCCGACGGCATAATCGCCTTTGTCGCAGAAATCGTTTTAGTGGTATAATCGATGCCTATCATTACAATAGGCACTTGCGCTTTCAATGCAATAAAATAAAATCCTTTCTTCCAATTAGGATTCGCTTTACGGGTTCCTTCCGGTGTAATGGCGAGTTGGAATTTCTTGCTTTTGGCGAATCTTTCCGTCATCTGGTCTACCAATGACGTTTTGCGTCCCCGATCTACCGGTATGCCTCCCACGGCTTTGAAAATTAATCCCAGCGGAAAGAAGAACCATTCTTTTTTCATCATGAAGTATGTTTTCCGTCCGATAGCTCCATAAAATAGTTTGCCGATAAATAAATCCCAATTAGATGTATGAGGTGCTGCAGTTATCACGCATTTATCATAATCCGGCACCGTCACATTTGTCTTCCATCCCAAAATGCGATAGTAGATAAAGCTGTATATTGCTTTTTTCATTCCCGGTGCTTACTTCAGGTTGCCGATAGCGTCAATAATTGCGTCTACTTCTTTATTAAAGTCTTCGCGGAATTTCTTGTAGAAACCTTTTACATTTCCGGGTTCGGTATGGCTGATTCGGCTGATAAATTCATCTTGCACACTCAGGATTCTGCCCATCAGCTCGTCGGCTTTAGTTTTATCGGTTCCGGGTACGTATAAGCTGTTTACCAAACACTCCATGAACAGTTCACCTGCGATATAATTGACGTTTTTCTTAAGTTCTCTTCTACTTGCCATAATCTTTACGTTTTAAGTGAATAAATTGAAATATTTCCGGTAAAGATAAGTACTTTCCACGGTATAAACCAACATTTCATATTTTTTTTGATGTGCGCTTCCTTTCATAATTCAGAAAAAAACACGAAATTTGCGACGCTTTTGAACGAAACTTTACTAACACCTTTAAATAATTAGATAAAATGACAAAAAGTGCATTGCAAATTGCAAGGGCTGCTTATCAGCCCAAACTTCCGAAAGCGCTGAAGGGTGCCGTTAAGGCGGTAGCTGGAGCAGCTACTCAATCTGTAGCCGATCAGGAAGCTATCCAAAAATTGTTCCCTAACACGTACGGAATGCCTTTGATCAAGTTTGAGGCTACTGACGAAGTGGTTAACTTCCCAGCTATGAACGTGGGCGTTATCCTTTCTGGTGGTCAGGCTCCCGGTGGTCACAATGTGATTTCCGGTATCTTCGATGGTATCAAGAGTTTGAATAAGGACAGCAAGTTATATGGTTTCATTCTTGGCCCCGGCGGTTTGGTTGACCATAACTATATGGAACTGACTTCAGATATCATTGACGAATACCGTAACACGGGTGGTTTCGATATCATCGGTTCAGGTCGTACTAAATTGGAGAAGGAAGATCAGTTTGAAAAAGGTCTGGAAATCCTGAAGCAACTTGATATTAAAGCATTGGTTATCATCGGTGGTGACGACTCTAACACAAATGCCTGCGTACTGGCTGAGTACTATGCAGCTAAGAAGTGCGGTGTACAGGTAATTGGTTGTCCGAAGACTATCGACGGTGACTTGAAGAACGAAATGATTGAAACTTCTTTCGGTTTCGACACTGCTTGTAAGGTTTACTCTGAAGTTATCGGTAACATTCAACGTGACTGTAACTCAGCTCGTAAATACTGGCACTTCATCAAGTTGATGGGACGTTCTGCTTCTCACATTGCATTGGAATGTGCTTTGCAGGTACAACCTAACGTTTGTATCGTATCAGAAGAAGTTGAAGCAAAAGATATGTCTTTGGACGATGTAGTAACTTACATTGCTCAGATAGTAGCTAACCGGGCTGCTCAAGGCAACAACTTCGGTACGGTTTTGATCCCTGAAGGTTTGATCGAGTTTATTCCGGCTATGAAACGTCTGATCGCTGAGTTGAACGACTTCCTTGCTGAAAATGCTGAAGAATTCTCTCAAATTAAGAAGTCTCACCAACGTGATTATATCATCCGTAAACTGTCTCCGGAAAATGCGGCTATCTATGCCAGCCTGCCTGAGGGTGTTGCACGTCAGCTGACGCTGGACCGCGACCCGCACGGAAACGTACAGGTATCTTTGATCGAAACAGAAAAACTGTTGTCGGAAATGGTAGCTACTAAGCTTGCTGCATGGAAAGAAGAAGGTAAATTCGTAGGTAAGTTCGCTTCTCAACACCACTTCTTCGGTTATGAAGGCCGTTGCGCTGCTCCGTCTAACTATGATGCTGACTATTGCTATTCACTGGGTTATACAGCTGCTTCTCTGATTGCTAACGGCAAGACAGGCTATATGTCTTCTGTACGCAACACTACGGCTCCTGCTGACCAATGGATTGCAGGTGGTGTGCCCATCACGATGATGATGAATATGGAACGCCGTCACGGTGAAATGAAACCGGTAATCCAGAAAGCTCTGGTGAAACTGGATGGTGCTCCGTTCAAGGCATTTGCTGCTCAGCGCGACCAGTGGGCTATCACTACAGATTATGTATATCCGGGACCGATCCAGTACTTCGGACCTACGGAAGTTTGTGACCAGCCGACAAAGACTTTGCAGTTAGAGCAAGCTAAATAAATCGGCAAACTGACGAAGAGTTAATAAAAAGAACGCAAATTATGCGAATTACACAAATTTGAATAATCTATTTGCGTAATTTGTGTAATTTGCGTTCTGTTTTGAATATTACATGGCAACTAAAAGAAAATCTGCTGCACGTCGCGGTAAAAAGAAAAGCGAAGCACGTATCATGCCTGCATGGTTACGTACAATACTTGCTGTTTGTATCATTGCCGTATTCTCTGCCGGGTTTTATTGGTTTTTCATTCGTCCGTATGCCTATCGTTGGAAACCCTGTTATGGTCAGAAAGGATATGGGGTCTGTATGCCCTGCGACTATGAAGTGCATGGCATTGATATCTCCCATTATCAAGGCAGTATTGACTGGGTGCAACTGACAACCAACAAAACAACCAAATTTCCTATCCATTTTGTCTTTATGAAAGCTACCGAAGGTGGTGATCATGCTGACGATACTTTCCCGTTCAATTTTGATCAGGCGCATCGTTATGGTTTTATTCGCGGAGCATACCATTTCTTCTCTCCTAAAACAGATCCGCTAAAACAAGCCGATTTCTTTATTCGTACGGTCCAGCTTATTCCCGGAGATCTACCACCTGTGCTTGATGTTGAAACTATTGGTAAAAGTACTCCCCATGATTTAAGGATTGCTGTCAAAACTTGGCTCGACCGTATAGAATCACATTATGGTGTGAAACCGATTCTTTATACATCTTATAAATTCAAGAACCGCTATCTTAGTGATTCGGTATTCAATACTTATCCCTACTGGATTGCCCACTATTACGTAGACTCCGTCAAATATGAAGGTCCATGGCACTTCTGGCAACATACCGATGTGGGGAATGTTCCCGGTATCAGAGAAGAGGTCGATTTGAATGTATTCAACGGATCTTTGGAGCAATTGCGGGCGCTTACTCTACAGAAATAGTTTCGCATAATAAGTTGTTACTTTTAATATGTATTTCAAATCAGTTATGGTTTGCATATACTTTTTGTAATAAGCGCGCTCCGAGTATCGGTCTGTAATGTCCTCTTTCGTAGTAGTTATGAATATCGTTCGTATATTCATTGATACCACTGAAATCGAACACGTTTTCATAGCCAAAAATGTCTTTCAATATTTCCACATCTGCCGGATTTATGCTGATCTGGTTATAGTCGGGACTGATGATGATTTTAACCGAGGTGTTATGTTTCCGGCAGATTTGATCTATTTCCTTTAATAATCCGGTCTGTGTTTCCCATAGGAATCGCTCACCTTCCCGGTATTCACCATTTCTGTAATTACAGTCTCTGGCTTTCACAAACTCTTTTTTGTGGTTTTCCCAATATGCTTCTCCTTCATCCCGGATCATCCTCTCTCTGGGATTGATTGCATCATTTGTTACTGCATCTCTGATTGCGCCATAAGGGTTTATCACTCCTTGCATATAGGGACGATATTGATGAAATATTTTATAATCGAGATAAGGAAACAGGAAATAAGGGAAGAAGAAGGCCTGACAGAATTTCTCCTGGAAACTAAAGTTGCTGATTCCTGAGATAGCCGGAGGTAACACATGGTTATGGCTGCTTAAAAGCTGGTCTTTCCCCAATGACTCTTTATCCAGAATGAGGAGCAGATTCTTTATTTCTGCACCATTTCTTTCCAAAGCCTGCAACTTCTTACTGATGGCGGCTATGCTTTCTGCATTTCCGAACAGGCGTACTGCTCTGCCACCATCCAGATATTTTTCCCATTCATGACATTGATAGGCCATGGTGCAGGAATTGCCCATGATAAAAGAATCAAATGCAATGGAATCCCGGTTGTTTATATACATTTGCCAACCGATATAGCCTTCATTTAACATGACGGGAGAGTTATCATAACGGTTATAATGCCTTAAAACCATAAAAGGATCATTGAGGAAATACACCACTAGTAAGGCTATAAATGGCGTCAGGAGTATAGATAGTTTCATCGTGAAGCGCATAGCTGCACTTCGCTCACTGTTTTTCTTCATTCTGCTATCTTTGTTTTTAGATTAAAATTGCAAATAAATAAAACTGTCGGAATTGAACTGTCCCAAGGTAAAGAACATAATGGCCAGCAGATAATAAATGCCCCATCTGACAAGCATGGGTTGTTTTTCCAACGCTTCTAAAAGATCTCGTTTCGACATAAAATATTCGTAAACTAAAATCAGTACAAGAGCGCTACCGGCCACAATACAATTATGATCCGGAATTCCGATGCTTACTTCTTTCCAGTTGGCATGGGTACTGAACGAGATGTTTCTGATGTAATAGAGTGCATCACTTACCGACTCTAAGCGAAAGAAGATCAAAGAAAAGGCGAAAAGCAGATAAGTGCGGAGGATGGACAGAGTTGTAAACAGGGGATTACCTATCCAATTCTTTATCTTGTTACGGATCATGGCGGTCTTCATTTCATAGAAAATAATAAGCCCTTGGATGAGTCCATATATAATATAGTTCCATCCTGCACCATGCCAGGCACCTAATCCTGCAAATGTCAGGCTCAGACTCAGGAATACTCCCCATTGTCCCCAACGGCGCATACCCGAAGATAGGGGCAAATATAAGTAATCCCTAACCCAAAATGAAAGAGACATGTGCCATCTTCTCCAGAATTCGGCAGTGGTTTGTGCTATGAATGGGCGGTTGAAGTTAGGGCTGAGTTTGAATCCCAACATACAGGCACCTCCAAGTGCAATATCCGTATAACCGGAAAAGTCACCATACAATTCTACAGGATATAAAAGGCATGCCATGAGTAATTGGATACCGGATGCCGTATGTATAGAGTTGAAAATACCATCTATATAAGGGGAAATATAATCGGCAAGGATCAACTTCTTTATCAGTCCCACTACGATCAGTTTCATTCCGTAGACAATAGATGGATATGCTACCGGTTTACCCGATTTCAATTGTGGAAGCATATCTCTCGCCCGTTCTATAGGCCCTGACAGGAATTTCATGAAAAAGAGCATATATATCATGAAGTCGGCAAGGTTTTCTTCCGGTTCTTCTTCTTTCCAATAGATTTCCGTCAGGTATGAAAGGGCCTGAAAGGTATAAAAGGAGATGCCTAAGGGGAATAGCCAGTGCACGCCTGGCAGGAGGTTGGCATATCGGAATGCCAACCAGCCTGTAATTAGAAAACACAAGCCCGAAATATAGATTCTTTTCGCATCCTTCTCATGTTTTGATTGTCCCACCCATTTTCCGAGAAAAAAAGTTGCCAGTGAAATGAGAAGGGCTATGATCAGGAAAGCTATGTGGTAATAGCCTATGAAAATACAGCTTGACAACAAGAGTATAGCTTTTCTATATTTAGGTGGAAGTGTGTAGTACAAAAGGAAGGTACATACAAACAGCGTGACAAAATTCAAAGATATGAATGACATGTCTTATTTGGTTTTGGTGAGAATGGCATTGCAAATATCTCCTACATTCTTGAATCGGACAATGTCTCTGAAGGTGAAGTGAACATTGAAATCTTTCTCTATTCTGCTTATCAGCAACATATTGGTTAATGAATTCCAACCTTCCACATCCTGGGCGGTGGTTTCACTGGCAAGAACGATGTTGTCTCTCTTCAATATCTCCTGAAAAATCAGGCTCAGTTCATTTAAAATCATCTGCGTATTCATATTAGTTTAGTTTTATATTAGTTCCAGTATTCTTTTTCTATCGGTTTTGCTGCTGGTATTCAGTGGAAAATGTTCCATGCAATGTATGTGCTGGGGAATCATGTAGAAAGGCAGCCGGCTGTTCATATGTTCTTCTATCTGGTGTTTGTCGAGATGGACTTTTTCAACTACCAGATGTAATTCGCATTGATTGTTTGCTCCATATTTGGGGATGACGACAGCTTTACATTCATTATTGAAATACTTCTTCACTACGTGTTCTATTTCGCTTAGTTCGATGCGGAATCCCTGAAGTTTAATCTGCGAATCTTTGCGGCCACAATATATGATATCGCCGTCTGCATCTATCTGGCAGAGATCACCGGTTTTGTAATAAGTCTTTCCATCTGTCCCTTCGATGAGGCATTCTTTAGTCTTTTCAGGAGCGTTCCAGTAGCCGTTCATCACTTGCCTGCCACTGATCCAGAGTTCTCCGGTTTCGCCTGTAGCAACGGGAATGCCGTTATTATCCATGATTAAAGCATCCACTCCCTCGAATGGCTTGCCTATAGCAATCATACCGTTATGATGTTTGCATGAGGTGGTCGGTATCTGGTAGGCTGTACAATAAATTGTTCCTTCTGTGGGACCATACAGGTTCACAAAAGAGGCATTGGGAGCACAGGCTTTGAAGGCAGATAGTAATTCAACATCCGATGCTTCGGCAGTAACTATCAGGTATTTGAGTTCAGGAAGTTGTATCTCAGAGAAATAGGGTAATAATAACTGGAGTAGGGAGGGGGCTACGGCAGCAAATGTGAGGTTATATTTTTCCAATATTTCAATGACATTGATATACTTTACGCCTTCCGGAGAAACTGTATATATGCATGCACCTATTGTCAGGGGAAATAAGAAAGAAACGATAGAAACGTCAAAGGTTAGTTCGAACATTTGCAGCATACGGTCGTTCTCATCCAATTGCCAGTCCAGATGGCTGTATGCGTTGTAGAAAGCATTTAGGTTGTTGCGGGAGATGGGAACTCCTTTCGGTTCTCCTGTACTGCCGGAGGTGAAAATGATATAAGCATTTTCATTCTTTTCCGAATGTATGCCAGAAGAAGACGGAACTACTTCCTGTAACTCCGAAGTACATATAAAATCTATATGTTCGGTATCCAGGTTCAATACACGGATGTCCTTTGTATATAGAATTAAATGAATATCGGCGAGTTCTGCAATCTTTCTATTCCTGTGTCTGGGATAGGCTGGATGCAGAATGACATACGTTTTTCCACTGACTAATACTGCCAGTATGGAGGCGTAAGTCTCCAATCTATCTTCGGCTATAATGCCGATGATTTTATCTTCCCTGTTATTAATCAAAGTGGATACTTTATATACAGTTTCAGACAGTTGACGATAGGTATAGGTGATGTTGTTAATAACAAATGCCTGATGTCCTGCATACTTCTCAAAAGCCTCTATGATCTCACTGATCATATCTTTTTGATCCTTTTCCATTCTGTTCGTGATTTTATAGTTTATAGTAAATGTCTAATTCGTTTTCTGTGTAGTAAAGACAGGAGGATTTGATATTCTCCCTATTGAGGAGGGCTTAATGTGTGTTAAATATAGAAGGAAGGTATTAGGAGATAATCTTTCTCTCTTTTGATGTAATGACTATTTCTCTGATTTATAGACGAATAATAGAATAGCTTTGACCTTTTTATTATAGATAGAAAATATGAAAAGAGGAATTTCTAAAAAGTATTTAGAGGAATGATAATTCATTGATATATAGTTATATATCATCCTGAAATAAGGGGTGTGCAAAAAACGTTCGTTTAATGTGCACAAAGATAATGGGTATTTTTCGAATGTACAAGGTGTTTAATAAAAATATTTCTAATAGATTTTATTTCAAACATTATATTATTGATAATCAATATTCTATATTATATCTAAATGGATTTAATATCTTCTCATTTTTATAATTCTTGGTATCCATTTTTTACGTTTAAAATTGTGCACATTAAACGAACGATTAAAAGACACTTCGTTTTCTTTTATCTCTTCGTTAATAACCTTTTTACATAACTATTTCACTGCTTTTTGATCGAGATGACGGAACGCTTTGGAATAAGATGAATGCTAAATAAGTTGTTGAAAACAACTGCATTACATAAAATAATCGGTAAGTATTTCACTACTCCGGTGTCCCCAAAGAATATTCTGACGTGAACATCCCTCCTCGCCTCCACTGGTTCGCAGTACGTGTCACATATGGCCGTGAACTGGCTCTGAAAGCTTTTCTGGATGAAGAGAAGATAGAGAATTTCATTCCGATGCGTCGCGATTATGTCGTGAAAGATGGTCGTCGCATTTGTAAGTTTGTTCCTGCCGTGCATAACCTTGTTTTCATTCGCTCTACTCGTAAGCGTATTGATACATTGAAGGATAAAGCCGGTATGAACATCCCTATACGCTATATAATGAATCGGGAGCATCATCTTCCTGTTATCGTTCCAGACGATCAGATGCGTAGTTTCATTCTTGTTGCTGGTACCTACGAAGAATCGGTTATTTATGTAGAACCCGCTGAACTTCAACTGGTAAGAGGCCAGAAGGTGCGTGTCATGGGCGGTGTTTTTGAGGGTGCTGTAGGAGAATTTGTTCGTATCCGTCGCGACCGTCGTGTAGTTGTCAATATTGAAGGTGTCATGGCTGTTGCAACGACTTTTATTCACTCTTCGCTTGTAGAACCGATAACTGACTAATTTCAGTGTCATAAATCATAAATTCTAAATCATAATTAAATATATGAGTGATCAAGTTTCATCCTTATTTTCCCTGGCTCATAGTCTTCTCACTCTAGGTCAGGATGGCAGTCCGATTTATGTTGATAGTTTCACCCGTCTGAATCGTGATGTTTATGAATCAGCCCTAAACTCGTATGGAAAACATGGCTCAACTCCTGAAGCTGAAGCTGAGCTGTGTTTAGGTCTTTTAGTAGCCTTCAATGCCACAATGTATGATAATGGGCATAAACAGGAATATATTCAGAAGGTTCTGGAGCGTGCTCTTAACGTTCTTCCACTGATCCCTGCTTCATTGTTGAAAGTCCGTCTGCTGACTTATTGCTATGGTGAGGTTTATGCAGAGGAGTTGGCTAAAGAGGCCCATGTTATTATTGATAGCTGGGGGACTTTCCGATTGACTGCTGAGCAGAAGGAAGCAATGGAAGAACTGAAGAATATTGAAGAGAATCCCTATCCGTGGGAAGATGTTGACTTATAAATATAGTATGTTGTACTTATTAATTTATCTATTATGGACTTAAAAGAATTTATAGAGAAATTTGCAGAGGTAATTGAAGTAGAGGATGTAGAATCTTTGCATGGCGATACTGATTTTCGTGATTTAGATGAGTGGTCCTCTCTTTCGGTAATGTTGCTTGTAGCCTTTTTTGATGAAGAATTTGAAAAAGAAATAGGTGATTCAGCTATAAAGGAATGTTCTACGATTGAAGACCTTTATAAGATAGCAATTGGTTAAATATATATTGAGGGATAATGGCTTTTCTTACGTATCAGAATATTGGCATATCAGCTATGGCTGCTGCTGTACCTAAACGTGTAATAAATAATTATGAATACACGGAATGTTTTCCTGCAGATCAGGTAAAAGAGATTGTTGATAAGGTAGGTATTTTTGAACGCCGTTTTGCTGATGAAAATACTTGTTCTTCTGATCTTTGCTTTGCAGCTGCAGAAAAATTGTTGAAAGATAATAATATTGATCGATTTGAGATAGACCTTCTTGTCTTTATATCACAGACACCAGATTATCGTATGCCAGCTACCTCACTTATTCTTCAGGAGCGCTTAGGGCTTTCGCATAATTGTATAGCCTTCGATATAACTCTTGGTTGTTCTGCTTTCTGCTATGGCCTTTCTGTAGTATATGCTATGATGCAAGGTGAGAATATTCGTAAAGCTTTAATTCTTGATGGGGAGACACGTAGTAAAGTGTATTCTCCTAAAGACCGACGCAGTGCTTTTATTTTTGGCGATGGTGGTGTTGCCGCTCTCATAGAGCGTGATGTAAAGTATGGCAGGAGCATCTTTTCACTCAATTCAGATGGTTCTCGGGCAGATTTGATTATGATTCCTGGTGGCGGTTATCGTCATATGAGCAGTGCAGATACTATTCGGGAAAAAGTGGTTGATGAATATGGTAATATTCGAAGCGATGAACAAGGCTATATGAAAGGGGGAGATGTGTTCAATTTTGTTATTCGTGAGATTCCGCGTGATATAAAGAAGACACTTGAATTTTCCCAAATGTCCACAGATGATTTTGATTATATTGTTTTTCATCAGGCTAATAACTTTATCAATTCTTACATAGCAAAGAAAATGAAGCTTGATCTGGACAAGATGCCTGCTACTATCGCCAAGTTTGGTAATACATCTTCTGTTTCTGTACCTCTAACAATTGTCAGTGAGTTGAAAGATAAGCTTGATGGCAAGAAAAATATTTTGATGAGTGCTTTTGGGGTAGGTATGACTTGGGCTACCGCTATTGTTCCCTTTGTGGACTGTAGAATTAGCAGCATTGTAGAAGTAGAGAATGGTGAATTGGTAAAATAATATGTATAATCCTTTTTCACTTGAAGATAAAACTGTATTGGTGACTGGTGCTTCTTCTGGCATTGGACAACAGTGCGCAATAGATTGTAGCCGGATGGGAGCTAAAGTTATACTTATAGCTCGTACTGAAACTCGTTTGCAGGAAACGTTGTCATTATTAGATCATCCGGAAAGACATTGCTATTATATGTTTGATTTATTTCAGACAGGTCAGATAAAACCTTTGGTGGATGAAATAGTTGAAAAACAGGGTAAGATTGATGGATTTGTCTATGCTGCTGGTATTGAAAAAACTTTGCCAGTAAAATTGTTGACTCCTGATGACTATATGAATGTATTTAAAGTGAATACTTTAGGTGCTTTTGAGTTTATCCGTTATTTTAGTAATAAGAGATATTTCAGGGATGGTGGACATATTGTGTTGATATCATCTATTACTTCAATTATAGGGCGCGGAGGAGTATCGGCCTATGCTGCTTCTAAAGGGGCAATGGTCAGTGCTGTTCGCTCCATGGCCTTGGAATTAGCAAAGAAGAAAATTTGTATCAATTGTATTTCTCCTGGGACTATATTAACTCCTTTAATGCAAAATTTTCTTTCAGATCTTTCGGAGGAAGATTATCAGAAGCGTGTAAGTGGTTTTCCGTTGGGGCTAGGTGAAGCTGTAGATATTTCTAATGCTTGTGTCTATTTGCTTAGTGATGCATCTCGTTGGATTACAGGGCAAAATTTAATTGTGGATGGAGGTTATACAGCAAGGTAATTTGCTATATGTTAGCATCTAAATATGAGATTTGATGATAGATATTAAAGAAAAGAAAAATTGTTGTGGATGTAATGCTTGTTATGATATCTGTCCGAAGGATGCTATTACACTTTCCACTGATATTGAAGGATTTTGGTATCCTCGGGTTGACATAGATAAATGTATTAATTGCGGACTTTGTGAGCGTACATGTCCTCAGTTGCACATTGGAGCTTTGAAGAAGAATGATTTTGAGTATCCTGTTTGTTTTGCTGCTATACATAAAAATATAGAAGTTCGTTTTGGCAGTACTACAGGAGGACTTTTTTCAGCTCTAGCAGAACAAATGTATAGAGAAGGAGGCTATGTTGGTGGTGCTATTTATAATAAAGACTTTTCAGTATCACATTTTATTTCTAATAATCCGGCAGATCTTGCTCTATTGCGTCAGAGTAAGTATTCTCAGAGTCAGACCTGTGGAATCTATAAAGAAGTAAAACGACTGTTGATGGCAGGTGAGAAAGTTTTAATTTGTGGTACCCCTTGCCAAATGGCGGCTCTTCGCCGTTTTCTTAATAAAGACTATGAGAATCTTATTATTGTGGATTTTATTTGTAAGAGTATCACTTCTCCTAAATTTTATGCTAAATATCTTGATTATTGGGAACGTAAGGTTGGAAGTCAACTTGTTTCTTTTAAGTTTAAAGATAAAGAATTGGGATGGCGTAGTCTTGTAAAGCGTTTTGATTTTAAGAATGGTAAGACAATGTATAGTCGGGCACAAGATAATGATCTTTATTCAATGGCTTATCATGGTAATATTGTAAGCCGTCCGTCTTGCTATTTTTGTCAATTTAAGGGCTTTCCTCGTATGTCTGATATTACTATTGCAGATTTTTGGGGAGTGGAAAAATATGCTTATCTGAAAGATATTGATGATAATGCCGGTACATCGGCAGTTATGTGTAATAGTTCTAAGGGATTGGCTTTTTATAAGCAGCTTAAAAATATCACATCTTTAGAAACAACTATCGAAAAGATACTGCCTGGAAATCCTGCACTTTTGCACGAACAGAAAATGCCGGTGATGAATAGGGATACTTTTTTTCATGATTTAGACAGGAAGGCAATTGAGGAAGTCGTTCCTCTCTATTTTCCTTTCCATGAAAAAGAACGAGGATTCAAAGCCCAGTTCAAAGAGAAAGTTAAATTAATTATTAGACCTTTTGTATTAGCTCTGAGGTATAGTCAATATAATCCGTGGGTTTTTTCTCGTTTTTTATATTTCAATTTTTTATGTAAGCATGTAAAAACAGATTGGGCTAATAACGGATTTATATATATCACTCCTTATTCGATAATTGAGTTTCATACTGGATCGAAGCTTGAATTACATGGACCATTCATGCTTGGAGTGAAGAGATTCCGAAAATCGAAAGAAGAAACCCGTTTACTTCTTGAAAAGAATGCTCATATGTTGGTTGCAGAGCGTTTTTGTCTTGGTTATGGTTCAAATATAGAAGTTTTTGCTAATGCTTATCTTGGTATTGATAATTGTGGAACAAACTGTAATACTACAATTATCTGTGGGAAAAGAATAGAATTGAAAGGGCGTGTTTCTCTTGGCAGAGATGTAAGTATTCGTGATACTAATGCTCATATTATTGCTATAGAAGGTTACAAAGTTTTACGCCCAGTCATTATTGAAAACCATACTTGGCTTTGTAGTGGTGCTGTTATTTGTCCGGGTGTGAAGATAAAAGAGGGTGCAGTTGTGGGTGCTTGTTCTTATGTAATTCAGAATGTGCCAGCTCATACTTTGGTAAGTGGGCATCCGGCTAAAGTGGTAATGAAAGATATTGCTTGGAAATTGTAGTGACTTTTGAAATACATAGAATATCATGAATGAAGTTCAATTAAATAATGGTGTATCTATTCCAGCTATTGGCATTGGTCCTGCTGCTGCTCGTAGTGGAAATTTAAATTTGAAATCAGACATTCCTTTAATAAATTTTGGATTTAGAGCTTATAATAAGTTTTGTTTGCGTCCTGTGCTATATCATAATTATGTCAATTCTGTGGCGCATGCGTTTCAAGTAGGCTTTAAATTATTGGATTTTTCTTCCTCATATGGGGATGGTGTTTTAATAAATAAAGCGATAAGAAAGAGCCATATTGAGCGAAAAGATTTGTTTTTAACAACAAGAGTAAGCAACCAGGCGCAAAGGAGTGGTAAGATTCGAGAATGCTTATTTCAGCAATTGGAGGGTATGGGGATTGATTATGTGGATTTATTAATGTTTCATTGGCCTGTTACTGATTTATATTTGGATACATGGAAGCAGATGGTTCAATTGTATAAAGAGGGCTATTGCCGGACACTTGGGGTTGCTAATTGCCATAAGCATCATTTGGAAGCTTTGTTGAATGTTTCCGAAGTTGTTCCGGCAATAAATCAAATAGAAGTGCATCCTCTTTTTACACAAAAGGAATTAATAAAATATTGTAAGTCTTGTGGTATTCAAGTAGAAGCTTATACACCAATTGCACGTATGGACGTAAGGCTGACCCGTTTGCCTTTGCTTAAACGCATGTCTGAAAAATATCATAAGTCTATTGCTCAAATCATACTTCGTTGGCATATTCAAAATGGTTTAATCCCTGTTGTGCGTTCTTTGAATAAGAAACGCCAATTGGAAAATATTTCAATTTTTGATTTTGAGTTAAGTGCAGATGAAATAATTGCTATTGATAATATAAATATCAATTCACGACTTCGTTATGATCCCGATAATTGTGATTTTTCTATATTATAGAAAATGGTCATATAATCATACATATTCCTACTAATTTTGATGTCTGTACCTTCTACAAATAAAACTATAGCTAAAAATACCGCATTCCTGTATTTCCGTATGATGTTTACAATGATAGTTTCATTGTATACTTCACGTGTAATACTACAAACGTTAGGAGTTGACAATTATGGTATTTATCAGTCCGTAGGTGGAATTGTAGGATTTTTGTCTTTTATTAATAGTGCGCTCAGTACAGGCTCATCTCGTTTTTTAACTTACGAACTGGGAACAGGCAATCTTGAAAAGTTGAAGAGAACTTTCTCTACAACATTGACTATCCATATAGCAATTGCTCTCTTTGTTGTTATAGTTGCAGAAACGCTTGGAGTATGGTTTCTTTATAATAAATTGGTGATACCGGCTGAGCGGATGGATGCTGCGGTTTATACTTTTCATATATCCATATTAACTGCTGTGTTTACATTGACACAAGTTCCTTACAATGCAAGTATTATTGCACATGAGAAAATGTCGGTTTTTGCATATATGAGCATTATAGAAGTTTCGGCAAAATTAGGCATCGTTTATCTTTTATCCATTGGCAGTTATGATAAATTAAAATTGTATGCAACTTTATTATTCATAGTTCAGGTAGGACTCATCTGTATCTATCGTTTATATTGTAGTCGGCATTTTAAGGAAACGGTTTATCGTTTTGTTTTTGATAAGGCTATATTCAAAGAAATAGCGGGATTTTCGGGATGGAGTTTATTTGCCAGTAGTTCAACGGCTCTTAATAGCCAAGGCATTCTGATTTTGTTGAATATGTTTTTTGAACCTGCTGTGGTTGCAGCACGATCTATTTCTATTCAGGTAAATATGGCAGCTAGCCAGTTTGTCGATAATTTTCGTACTGCGGCTAATCCGCAGATAGTAAAGAAACTGGCTGCAGGTGATTTGATAGGTTCTAAAAGGCTATTATTGGCATCCACCAAGTATTCTTATTATATGATGTTTATAATCTGTTTTCCTGTCTGTCTTCTTGCGCATCCTTTATTAAAAATATGGCTGGGTGTTGTACCTGATTATACAGTTATATTTCTTCAGATCATAGTTATTCAGAGCCTGTTTCAAGTTTTTGATACTTCTTTTTATACAGCTTTGTATGCTAAAGGACGGTTAAAGGAGAATGCTTTGATATCACCAACTTTGGGCTTAATAAGATTTCCTATAATCTATTTCTTATTTAAAGCGGGATATTCTCCTGTCGCTCTTTCATGGGCTAGTTTATTGACTTATGCCGTATTGGGGTTAATAGTAAAGCCTATATTAGTAGTGAAAATAGCTAATTATTATTGGAGAGATGTCTGGAATGTTTTTAAACCCTGTTTGTTGGTTACTATGGCTGCTCTGCCTGTACCTGTTTTTTTATATTATGTAATAGGTGTTGATAGCATTTCACACTCTATTTTTATAGGTTTTATAACCGTTATCATAATTATATTATCAATATATTGGATTGGAGTTGATATGCTGACTAAACAAAAGGTTTGGTTATATGTAAAGCGAAGATTTAGAAAATGATATTGTATTTTATAACAGTTTTTTATAAGGCATCTCATCAAGGTGCCTTATAAAAAGGATATGCTCTAAATTGAGTATTAACCGCTTGCATTTAGCTTAATAGTATAATATGGAAAAAGAAAGTGATTACGTTTTGCTTCAGTCTCAAACAATTGATTGGTTAAGATTTCCTTTGGCTGTTGCAGTCGTTTTTATTCATAGTTTTGGTTATCCGTTAACTTATACTTTGCCTGCTTTGAACATACATTCATTTTCGGGGATGGATGTTTATAACGTGATAAGAATTTGTTTTTCCCATGTAGCCGCTCATGTTGCGGTACCGACTTTTTTTCTTATATCAGGTTTCTTGTTTTTTGTAGGAAAAGTAAATGAGATTGAAAAACTAGCTTGGTGGAAAAGAAAATTTAGAAGTCGTCTCAATACTTTAGTTTTTCCTTACTTTCTTTGGAATTTGATTGCCATATTGTGTACAGTGAGTATGATGATTGGATCATTTTTCCTAAAAGGAAAACCTTTATCTCGCATTTTTGATTATTTTGAAGAGAATCGTTGGTTGCATCTATTTTGGGATTGTGAAATATGGGGAGAAAATCGTCTGAATTGGCTCGGTGTAGCAATGCCGTCAACCGCTCCAGCCAATGTTCCATTATGGTTTTTGAGAGATTTGCTTGTTGTGGTTGCTGTCACTCCGGTGATTTTTTGGTTAGTAAAGCGTTTGAAATATTTTTATATTTTTGTTTTGGCTTTTTGTTATGTATCTAAAATATGGTTTGTTATTCCGGGGGTGAGCATTACTGCAATATTTTTCTTCAGTTTGGGGGCTTTTTTTAGTATCCACGGTAAGAATTTAGTGAAAGAAATTAAGAAGATTAAATTTTTATCATTTGCCTTAGGAATATTACTTTTGCTGATAACTGTTCTTTTCGATGGTAATAATACTTCTACAGGCTTTTTAATATATCCTTTTTTTGTGATAGTAGGTGTCTGTGCAACATTTAATCTCGCAATTTTTTTGCTGGAATCGGGTAAAGTTAAAGTGTATCCTATATTAAGTAAGAGCAGTTTTTTCATCTATGCGACTCATACTTTACTTATTTTATCAGTTAGTCGAGCTGTATGTTCCAGGATTTTATATTGGAATACTCCTCTTGTATTAACAATACGTTATTTTGCAACACCCATTTTAGCAGTCGGCGCATGTTTTACGCTATATATTGTTATGAAGAAATTTACTCCAAAGTTATTGGATGTTTTGACTGGTAACCGATAATTGGTAAGAATATAGATAGGATTGTAGTAAAGCAGTCCTATCTATATAATGAAATTTGCGGTCTTACATTTTATAATTTCCTATATTCCTTTGCCGCATCAAAACAAGGACAGTTTTTCATCGGGTTGAGGTCGTGATGGCCTACTATCAATGCCTGTGGAAATACCCGTTTCAGTTCGCGCAGTAAGGCTACTAACGAAGCTTTCTGATGTAAGGTGCGTGTATCAGTCGGCTGTCCGGAAGCGGTAAGTCCGCCTTCGTAGCAAATACCTAAGGAATGGCGGTTATGATTCCGGCAATGTGCTCCAATGCATTCGTAAGGTCGCCCACGGTGAATTTCACCGTCACGTGTCACGTAGAAGTGATAGCCAATGTCATTGAAGCCACGATGGTGGATGTGATCCCGCCGACAGTCGTCAAAACTCAGGCGCACGCCCTGAGGCGTGGCCGAGCAGTGAATGATAATGAGTGTGATGGTTCTCATCAGTGCATGCAGGAGGTTATACCGAATATACCGGCCAAAGCAGTGGCCACCGTGACGATAACTTTGAGGACAATGCCCCATACTGATTTTGATTTCTTTTCCATAAACCTATTAAATTTAAAAGATTAAAATTGAAACATTAGTTGAAGTTTAAGAATTTGCGTAGCCTTTCATGGTTAATTCTTTCATTATTAATTTCTGAATGTTACGCTTTTATATTCTATCCCAGTGGGTTTTCATCCAGTCCTCCGTCTCCGGTATTGCCGCCGTCATCCGGTTTGCTGCCGGAATTTCCACCGGAAGAGGGCGTTTTTGAAAAGTCCACCGTTGTCTGTCCTGCCTTTTGAGCTTTGAGCAGAAGGCGTGTGGCAGCACGGGTAGGTACGGGTGAAAACTCAAGGCTGGAGAATATGCTTTTCAAATCTTCGCCTGGAATGAACTGGATATTAACTCCGGTGATGTTGGTAGCCGTGAATTTTTCCGCGGTTTCCGCACCTCGGCTGGTGATCTGAAGACGGAATTTTCCCAGGTCTCCGAAGTCTACCTGTTCGCCCGCACGAAGGCCGTCAATCATGTTTTCTACGGTAGCGATGATAACTGCGGTGACGTCGGCACGACTGGCGGTGGTCTGCGCGGCTACACGGCGGCTCAGTTCTTTCAGGGGCAGTTCCCTTGTGATTTGTGACTTGGCGTAAGCCTTTGCGCTCTCATCCTGGTTTTGCGGATTCTTGAGCATTGCGATACTGTAATTCAGTCCCATGATAAATAAATTAAAGAATTAATAATTAAAGCATTATGTTCTTACGGAAAGAGTCGGCGCAACTCCGGGAAAACCTCAGTGAAACTCTGTGTCTTCCGTGGTGAACAATACAAAGATAAAACCTCTCATACCTATGAAAATGAGTGACATTGATGCCTGATAAACTTGTTTCGGAATAGGTGATATCCGATGACTTTTTCGTACCTTTATAGCATAAACAGTACTCTAAAAGTTATCGTAAAATGAAGAAGACCGTATGTGATCATGATGTGGATGAGGCTATTGAAGGATGGCCTGTTCGTCCTTATTCTAAGAGCGAGTTGGCACGCGCTTATGCGCCTGAAATAGGAGAGCGTTCGGCTCTTAACCGCCTTTCGCGCTGGATACGCGGGAACGTGGTTTTGTATCAGGCTCTGCTGGATACGGGTTATCGTTGCGCCCAGCAAATTTTCACTAGTAAACAGGTGGAACTCATTTTTGGGTATTTAGGGAAACCTTAAGGGAGTTGAGAGGGGAGAGTGACACTTGCGGTTGCGAAGCTTGACACTTATGCAAGTGTAAGCTTACGCAGTAGCAAGTATCAAGCTTTGCAGCCGCAAGTGTCACTCCGGTTAATTCTCTATGAGACTGACCCATGGTAAGTGGTCCTTACCCATGACTTTGCCTTGTGCTTCCGACACTACCTGTTCTTCGGACTCTCGTTCGTCGTAACGTCCGCAGGCTTGTCGGACATATAGGACGCTTCCTGTCTGACACAGGTCCTGGTCGCGTACTTTTAGCATGTCGAGTCGGGTATAGTTGCCGTCCTGCCGTTTGATGCGGGATATGGAAAATATGAAATCGGCAAGATTGGCCCAGTTGGCGCTTCCCGAAATGGTGTACATGTCTATGTTTTCAAGTTCGTTCTTGCCATTCTGTTTCTTCAGACTGCGGGGGTGCGCTACGATAATCACCCAGATGTTATGGATTCGCCCCCATGTCTGCATTTGCGTCAGCATAGCTTTTATGGCTTGGGTTTCGGTGTTGTAGCGGTTGGTTTCCACTTCCATGAAGAGGTATGGGTCGATAATGAGATATTTCAGTGGAAGGCTGCGTCGCACGATGTCCGCCCTTGCGATGATATTGTCGGGAGTGGGGGATACTTCATGCAAGTCGAGGTGCACCATGTGGCTGTTCAGGAAACTGACGATAGGTTTCAACTGTTCTTGGGTATAATTTACGGTGTTTACCTTTCCCAACATGAGCTGTACGAGGTGGGCAATGTGCTTATCTTTGTCGGGCACTTCGAAAGAGAGGTAACATACATAACGTCCGGTCTTTGCCATGAGCCGGCACGTGAGATCGTTTAGGAAATCGGTCTTGCCACTGTTGGGCATTCCGGTCTCAATGATCAACCCTCCCTGGTCGGTGGGGTGGAATACATGGTCGGTCAGGGGACCGTAACCTACGTCGTATCCGTGGTCGTATTCTCCGTGCAGCACGTTCAGAATCCCGTTTGCCCGTTCGCTTACGGTGACGATGTCCGCCGTGTGTTGCGGTCGGGCGGATTCGATAATTTCACGCACTATTTCAATGCCGTAGGTGACGAGTACGTCAGAGATGTCTTTGCAGTCACCAGGTAGTTCGGTGAGCAGACAGCGTGCTCCGAAATAGTCGATGAGATGTTTTACCAGAGTTCTTCCTGGCAGGTCGGTGTCTCCGCAAATCACGATGTCCCTAACCTGGTCCATCCAGGGTTCGAAGGCTTCGAAGCTCTTTGAGAGATCGCTTGACGCTCCGTTGGGTACGCTGACGGCGTAAGGATATCCTGCTTCATTGAGTGTCAGCACGTCTTTCTCGCCTTCGGTGATGATGAGTCGAGGGATGGTTGCTTCGGATACTTTCAGAGGGTTGATGCAGTCGATGTGGTAAGGTGGACAGGGTGCAGTTGGCGAGTCTTGGCTCCAGAGTTTGGTGTAGGCAGTTGCTTTTTCCATGCCGGTTATTTCTCTTTCATCTGTGCTTCTGCCGGTTGAGGGATCGCACGAACGATATTTGGCATTTACAGGCTGACCGTTCAGGTAGTTGACGTAGGCTACGCAATGATGCATGGCTCCTGGGTTCTTGTTATCCTCGTCTTTGCCGAAGCAGCGGTGGGTGAGGCAACCGATACGGGCTTCGATGGCTGTTTTCAGTGATATGCCTTGGTCGGCAAGATAGCGCCGGGCAGTGAGTTGGTCTTGATCGGTAGTTTCAGAATCGTTTGTCAGCGGTTTTATTTTGGAGAATACTTCGGGGGGCAGCTTTTTGTAGTCTTCGGGAATCATGGGTACCTCGGATGTGGTACTTCCGCTTCCGGCTTTTCCTTCTCGGCGGATGCTGTGGAGGCGCTTACAAGCAGTGTTATAGTTTCCGGAAGTGCCATCAGCGAATTTTCCATTTCCGATGCCTGCGGATGCCGAGTCATAGTTGGTGCGTTCTTCCCAGAAGTCTTTGAGCTTTCCTTTGAAGTCGCAACCTCCGTAGAAACAATGAAAGGCTCCTGTCTCTTTGGAGATATAAAGATGTTTTTTGCCGCATTTAGGGCACTCTGTCACGAAATTTTTTCCCACGTTCTTGCGTTCGGGAAAGTCACATAGATAATAAAATGGTTTCATTGGAATTATAAATTATGGTTTATGGAAGTTTTATACCCATTTGTTGCTCAGCACATTCCAAGTCGCTTCTGCTGATGGTCTTGCTGGTGCGCCCTCGGGTATGTTCACCATCCCTTCCACCTCATCGTCATAGAATCGTATTTCGGATTCGGGATCTGTCCATTCGAATTCGCTGAGGGGGTGATTGCTGCGTTGGTTAGTTCTTATTTCATGGATTACTTGTTTTCGTTTCTCTCTGTTTGTTCTTGCGGTGTCGTTTAACAGATGTTGCCCGTGAGGTGATTTTAATAGATTGTTCAGCCAGCAGAGCCGTCCGGCATGATTGGATTTCATAAATCGTGCCTGCGAAGCAAAATAAGGAATTAGTAGTTCATTGACCAGATAAATGAGATTCTCACATGCGTGCTTACGTGTGAGTCCTTCGTGCAACTGAAACCAATTGATGAGTGGCGTTAACATCTGTGCTTTCTGCGTGGAATTCTCATTGATGAGATGAAAAAATTCTTTAGCGGTAGCTAAAGATTCCGGTGTAACAATATTTATTTTAGAAGAAAAGTTCTTGGAAGGTGCTTCGCCAGTAGGCGAAAGTTCTTCGTTAGAAGAATTCCCTTTAGTATATATATTATTATATATATTATCTTCCACAAAAGTTTGCGCAAAAGCTTGTGATAAATTGGGTGATGCACTGGTTGTATTTATAATCTCATTTGTTCTATTTTTAGAATTTGCATGATACCAGAGTGGTGAATAAAATGCTTTAATCTGTTTTGCTTTATCATCTTGGATGAATTCGAATGATTGGCTTCTCTTTATAGCTTCTATGAGTGATTGCGTGGTAGAGAACCTCAATGACATCTTGATATCATAGAAGTTTTCTATCGGATAAACCTTTTCTTCATTCATATAGGCTGTTAGTCCAAGATATAAGTCGAGTAATTTGGAGATTGTTGAATCTGTAATTTTTCGACTTTTCCATTGCTTGATTATCTTTTGTAATTCCATAATGGAAATACTCGTTTTAAGTGCTTTCATTACTTGTTGTTTTTTGAAATGTGGTTCGAAGTTAGAAAGTTTTTAAAAGAGTATCGTACCAACATGTTGGTACGATTGATGGATTAATTATTGAATATTAACATTTAATTATATAGAAATCGTGTTGGAAATAGCAGAAAAATCGTGTGGTCATAAGAGTTTAGGTGAATATATCAATCAGCTTCGCCTTGATTTAGGGGTAAGTATTAAGCAACTTTGTGAGGACTGCCACATTAGTCGACGTACTTATTACGAGAGTTCTGAGTGGTAAAGATTTGAAACTGAGCTTCTACATTCGTATTCTCAATGCCTTTCATGAGTATGAAACTGAGGAAGAATTCGGAGAGATGTGGAGGGAGATAGCCTTGTTGCTATTTTGATTTTATTAAAAAGAAAGGGCTTTATGCTTATTTTCATTTAAAATATATAGAAATGAATGTAATAAAAACCTCAATTGATGGAGTTGTGATCATTGAACCTCGTCTTTTTAAGGACGCTCGTGGTTACTTTTTTGAGTCTTTTAATCAGCAGGAGTTTGAAGAAAAGGTGTGTCATACCACATTTGTACAAGATAATGAAAGTAAATCTTCTTATGGTGTTATTCGTGGTCTGCATTTTCAGAAGCCACCTTTTGCTCAAAGTAAATTAGTGCGTGTTGTGAAAGGTGCAGTGCTTGATGTAGCTGTAGATATTCGTAAAGGATCTCCGACTTTCGGACAACATGTATCAGTAGAGCTGACGGATGAGAATCATCGTCAGTTCTTTATACCTCGTGGTTTTGCTCATGGTTTTAGTGTGTTGAGTGAAGAGGTTGTTTTCCAGTATAAATGTGATAACTTTTATGCACCGCAAAGCGAGGGGGCAATTGCGTGGGATGATCCAGATTTGGAGATTGACTGGAGGATGCCAGCAGATAAAGTCTTGCTGAGTGAGAAAGATAGGGTACATCCGAGATTGAAGAATGCTGAGTGGTTGTTCGATAGTAATGTGTCTTTGTATTTATGAGAATATTAATCCTTACCCAACCCTTGCGGAATAACTATGGTGGGCTGCTTCAGGCCTATGCTTTGCAACAGATATTGAAGAGTATGGGGCATGATGTTGTGACAGACCGGGATGGAATTGTGCGGAACTTATCTCTGTGGAATCGAACTCTACATTTTATATATCATGCCATTCGGTTTTATATACTGAAGGATTATCGTTATTATCCATATCGTTATCTATTTCCTTCATTCAATAGAGAGAAGAAAGCTCAGAAGACTATTTCCATCAATATGAAACGTTTTGTTGATACTTATATTGATACGGTTGATTTTTTTACGGAAAATGTAGAATCTTTGAGTGATAAAGTCAAATATTATGATGCAATAGTTGTAGGGAGTGATCAAGTTTGGCGAGCTCCGATGAGTGATATCCCTACTTATTTTTTGTCTTTTACAAAAGGTATACAGATAAAACGTGTGGCTTATGCAGCCTCATTCGGTACAGATCATCTAAGTGAGTATTCAAAAGCAGAAATAGGAATAGCTTTGGAATGCATCAAATTATTTAATGCTGTTTCTGTCAGAGAAGAAACTGGAATTAGACTTTGTCGAGATTATTTGAAAACAAATGCGGTTCATGTCTTAGATCCCACAATGCTTTTGAATAAAAATGATTATCTGAAGTTAATAGAAGATGAGGACAGATCTTGCTCACAGGATATATTACTAACTTATATCTTGGACAGAACGCCAGAGAAAAGTATAATTATAGAAAAGATTAGTAATTTTCTGCACTTGAGTCCTTGTGAAAATGGCCCTATAAAAACCTTTTCTAATATAGTGGAAAATAACGCTTCAGAATGTATTTATCCTTCGATATCCAAATGGTTAGCAGGATTCCGTGATGCTCAGTTTGTAGTAACTGATTCTTTTCATGGGACGGTGTTCTCTATTCTTTTTAATAAACCATTTGTTGCGATTTTGAATCCAGAAAGAGGTTCTTCAAGATTTGTTTCACTGTTAAGTATGTTGCATTTAGAGCATCGTATGATTTCTATAGATGGAGAATTGTCAAAAAGTCTTCTATCCCCTATAGATTATAGTCAGATAAATAAAATATTAGATGATTGGAAATATAAGTCTATTGATTATTTACAACAATGGCTACGAATGAATTAATTTGTTTAATCTTATGGAAGTAAAAGTCTCAATTATTGTATCTTGCTACAATCAAGGTTGTTATTTGGCGGAATCTTTAGATAGTATATTGCAACAAACTTTCTCAAATTGGGAATGCCTTATTATAAATGACGGTTCAACGGATAATACAGAAGTGGTTGCTAATTCTTATATTCAAAAAGATAATCGTATAATATATATTTATCAGGATAACCAAGGGGTTTGTGCTGCACGGAATAATGCGATAAAGAAATCATCAGGAGAATATGTACTTTGCCTTGATGCTGATGATAAAATATCACCGGAGTATGTGGAATTATGCGTAAAAGAATTGGAATTAGATTCGAAAATAGCTGTGGTTGCTTGTAATTATATGTGTTTTGGTAAAAAACATGGTAAAGTTATTTTAGAGCCATATTCTTTAGAGAAACTAATGGGGCATAATTTATTTGTAAATTGTTCTATGTTTAGAAGAATTGATTTTGAAAGGGTAAAAGGTTTTAATGAAAATATGAAGTTGGGATTAGAAGATTGGGATTTTTGGTTGAGCATTCTTGCCCAAGGTGCCAAGGTAAAGTATTTAAAGGGCTTTCATTTCTTTTATCGTATGAAATCAGCGAGGGAATCTAGAAATCAAACAACGTTTGTGGTAGAAACACAAAAAAAACTTCGAAAACAAATATGGGAAAATCATAAAGATTTATATTCAGAGATCTATTCTTCTCCTTATTATTCAGTAGAATATTTACTTGTAGCTAATTCAATAGAATATCGTTTGGGAAAACTGTTTTTACGTCCTTTTCGTATTTTTCGTTCTTTATTTGATTAGTCTTTTTTTAATTAGTCTTTTTTTAATGTTATGTTAGATTATGTATTGAATAATATACGAAGAAAAAATATTGCTTATATGAATACTTGCCTTTTTACTCATAGTCGTTTCTCAATAACTGATTTTTGCACGAATTCTAACAAGTAAGAATATAAACATGATCAATTTATATCTTTTCTTTTTCTTCTGTCTTAGTTTTTCTGTCATAGTCGATCCTGGTGGAAATTTATTGGGGCTAAAAGAGTTTTTTTTCTTTTTAACGTTTATAAGCGGATTAGTTCTAGTCAAGCGGATTCCATCTGTTATTATGGTAATTTATATTTTTATAGGATTATTATTTCCTGTTTATGGTCTGTTACTTGGCTGTATTGTGGGTGAATATTTTTCTATAGAATATGGGATGATGTATTTGAAAGCTTTTTTATTTATCTCTTTGATATTAGTTTCATTTGAATATGGCATGAGTATTGGGCGAATATTTTCAATAACATCTTTATTAATAATCCCAATAACTCTCATTCTTTGGTGTTTGGTAGGAGAGTTTTCAGAAATGGCAAGCAAAGCTTATCCTAGAGATATTGTAGTGATATCTCGTCGTTCATTTGGTCCTCTTTTAATTGATCCATGTATTTTTTATAAGACATCTCCATTATTGTTATTTGGTCTTTCTTACCTCTGTTCAAAAAAGCAAAATATTCTAACGGGAGTGTTACTTGTAGCAGGTTTTCTTGCTATGTTCGTTTCGGGAACTCGTGCAAATTTGTTTTCTGTTGTATTATTATACATATATTTCTTTTGGGTAAGATTGAAAAAACATGCAGGTTTGAAACGTCTATTTATTATTGGAATTTTTTTGTTTGGAATATTACTGTTACCATATTTAATGAATGAAGTTTTTTTTAATGATAATGAGCCCTCTTTGGATACAAAAACACAGTTAATAGATTCATATATTCAATATTGGAATAATAATACTTTATTGTTTCTTTTTGGAAGTGGTTTAGGGTCAGGAATTCCAACAGATGTAAGAGGAATAGAATACCTTTTGGAACCAACTTATTTTGAATTAATACGTTTTTGGGGTGTGATTCTTGCTCCAGTGACATTCTCATTTTTATTATTTGTTCCTTTTTTCTTTTTTTATATGTCCCATAAATCATCTGCATTTGTAAATGGTAAATATTTGTTTGTAGCCTATTTACTGTATGTGTTTATAGAGATACCTTCTAATCCTTTATTAATGAGTTCTACTGGGATGATTGTGTATGTTGTAGCTTTATCCTCTTCTTTTCAGATATATCAAAATAAAAGCAAATTAAAATATTCAAGTATTTATGATTGATATTTTGTTATCCACGTATAATGGTGAGAAATATTTGTATGCGCAGATTGTGTCTATTCAAAAGCAAACTATGCAAAATTGGAGGTTGTTAGTACGGGATGATGGATCAACGGATAATACCATTGACATATTAGAATCGTTTGCATTAACGGACAAACGTATCTTATTTCTCAAGGATAATAAGGGAAACTTAGGGGTTGTTAGAAGTTTTGAACAATTACTGTATTATTCTACTGCAAATTATATCATGTTTGTTGATCAAGATGATGTGTGGTTACCTAACAAAATAGAACATACGTTGCAAGCTATTTTGAAAATGGAAACCAAGGAACCAGATAAGTCTTTACTCGTTTTTACAGATGTTTTTGTTGTAGATTCTGAACTAAAAAAGATTTCTTCTTCTTTCATAAAACGTGAAGGGTATGATGTTAGTGTTGTTACAGATGTTAACAGGTTGGCTGTTTCTAATTGCATAATGGGATGTACTGTGATGATTAACTCTATTGCTAAACAATTTGTCTTACCATTTAGTAAATATACTTTAATGCATGATTGGTGGATTGGGTTGATAATTGCTAAATATGGAAAAGTTACCTATTTGGATGAGCCGACATCTCTTTATAGACAGCATGCTAATAATCAAGTTGGTAGTGGTAAAATAACTTTTTTGTATTACCTGAAGCGATTATGTCACCTTAATGCTTTTTTTGAGGTGAACTATAAATATATCAGAATGATAAAAGATTTGCCTTTTAAAGTAAATCTTTTCACATTGTTGGTAAGAAAATGGAAATATTCATTGTGTAAGTTTATAAATCAATTAATATGACAACACCTCAGCTTATTGCATTTTATTTTCCTCAATTTCATGCTATACCAGAGAATGATGAGTGGTGGGGAAAGGGATTTAATGATTGGGATTTAGTGAGAAAAGCTACTCCTAATTTTGACGGACATAATCAACCTCGTGTTCCAATAGATAAAACGTACTATAATCCGTGTGATCGGGATACGTTGAAAAAGCAGATTGAAATGGCTAAAAAATTTGGCATTGGAGGTTTTATGTTTTACCATTATTGGTTTGATGGAAAGCTATTATTAGAAAAGCCTTTAGAATCATTTTTGGAAAATAAAGATTTAAACTTTCCTTTTTGTATTTGCTGGGCTAATGAGACTTGGACTAGGGCTTGGAGTGGAAAGCCAGAATGTATTTTAATAAAACAATCTCATACTCCTGATAAGCTTTTGTGGAAATCGCATTTTAACTATCTCTTGCCTTTTTTTAAAGATGAACGTGCTATTCGAATTGATAATAAGATTGTTGTGTTAATATATCAACCTTCGTTGATTGAAAAAGGAGATGAAATGCTAAAGTATTGGAGAGAACTTGCTTTTCAAAATGGACTTGGAGATTTGTATATTATTGCCGTTAAAAATCATCAGATAATTAATCATGAGGCTTTTCAGGCTTACGATGGAATCTTGAAGTTTCAACCTAGAGAGGCCTATACCTCAGCGGAATTTTCATCTGAAAATAAGATTAATCATTTTTCTTTTTTGCGTAAGCTACCAGAGTCAATACTGAAATATTTCAGGATGCTTTATATGAATTTTAATAATTATCATATATATGACTCTAGAAAAATCTGGGAAATAATACTTTCTAACGCATATTTAAAAGAACAAGGGCTTGAAGATAAACATATCTTTGAGAGTGCATATTTTGAATGGGATAATACTCCAAGGTATGGTAAGAAGGCGAAAATATTTACTAGACTTTCAAAAAGTGAATTGCAAGAGAACTTGGTTAAATTACTGTCAAAAGCAAAAGGAAATAATTCTCCTTATGTTTTTTTTAATGCATGGAATGAGTGGTCTGAATCTGCTTATTTAGAGCCCGATAATAAAAATGGATTTGAAAATTTGCAAATAGTCTCAAACTCTTTAAAGAGTTTTGAAAAATAGGAATGTGATAATATGTATAAAGTATTAATAACAGGTGGATCAGGTTTTATAGGGACAAATCTTTTGCTTTTTTTAATAGAAAAATATGAAATCCTAAATATTGATATTCGTGAATCTAACCTAACGGAACTTCAAAAATACACCTCGATAGTAGATATAACTAATTATGAGAATTTCAGAAATGTAGTAATTGGTTTTTCTCCAGATTATATTATACATTTAGCAGCTAGGACAGATTTAAATGGGAAATTCATTTATGATTATTCAGCTAATACAGTTGGAGTATCAAACTTAATGAAAATTATCCATGAATTGCCAAAATTGAAAAAGCTTATAGTGACTTCATCTATGTTAGTTTGTCACACAGGTTATTACCCCAAAAATCAATTTGATTATGCTCCTAATACATTGTATGGGGAGAGTAAGGTTGAAACGGAGAAAATAGTATGGGATAATAAGCCTCAATGTGATTGGGCAATTATTCGCCCTACCTCCATTTGGGGACCATGGTTTGGGGTTCCTTATCGAAATTTTTTTGATATGGTGATATCCCGCAAATATTTCCATATAGGTAGGAAAAGTTGTACTAAAACTTATGGTTATGTAGGTAATGCTGTATATCAGATAGAGCAAATCTTGTTTCATGAAACTTTAAATGAAGATCAAAAAGTATTTTATATTGGCGACAATCCTCCAACTAATATCGAGATATGGGCAAATGAGATAGCGGCAGAGTTAAACTTTGATATAAAAAGAGTGCCATTTTGGATGTTAAAAATCGCTGCTTATTTCGGTGATCTGTTGAAGCTATTTAATATAACTTTCCCTATGACTTCATTTCGGCTTAAAAATATGACAACGGATAATACTATTGATTTGTCAGAAACATATAAAATAGCTCCCAATCCTCCTTGTTCTCGAATTGATGGTATAAAAGCCACTTTACAATGGCTTAAAAAATAAATCAGATAATAATTTATGAAAGTCTCTCTTGTTACTGTTACATTTAATAGTGACCAAACTCTTCGTGATACTATTCAGTCGGTATTTAATCAGACTTATTCGGACATTGAATATATTATTATTGATGGTCTGTCTAAAGATAATACGGTTGAAATTATCCGTAAATATGAGCCGCAGTTTCAAGGGCGGTTGAAATGGATAAGTGAAAGAGATAATGGTCTTTATGATGCTATGAATAAAGGTATTCGTATGTCGACAGGGGATATTGTCGGTATTATTAATTCAGATGATTTTTATCATCGGAGAGATATCATTTCAAGGGTTGTAGAAGCTTTTCGAAATGAGCGGACTCAAGCGGTTTATGGAGATGTGCGTTTTGTGAATTCAGATAATTTGGATAAAACTGTACGTTATTATTCATCCCGAAATTTTTCTCCTAATCGTTTTCGGTATGGTTTTATGCCTGCTCATCCCACTTTCTTTACTTATCGGAAATATTTTGAAAAATTCGGATATTATAAGATTGATTATCATATAGCAGCGGATTATGAATTGCTGATTCGTTTTCTATATGTACATCGATTGAAGTCAAAATATCTTTCTCTGGATTTTATGAAAATGAGAACTGGTGGTGCAAGTACTGCCTCTATTAAGAGTAATATTTTACTAAATAAGGAAATTGTTCGTGCATGTAGTGAGAATGGGATTTGGACATGCATGCCATTGCTGTTTCTAAAATATTTTATAAAAGTGTTTGAATTGTTTTTAACGAAAGAATAATGAAAAAAGTAGCATTACTAACTGGAATCACTGGTCAGGATGGTTCCTTCCTTGCCGAGTTTTTAATAGAAAAAGGATACGAAGTTCACGGTATCCTCCGTCGTTCGTCTTCATTCAATACCGGTCGTATCGAACATCTATATCTAGACGAATGGGTACGTGATATGAAGCAACGACGCCTGGTCAATCTTCATTATGGGGATATGACGGATAGCAGTTCTCTGATTCGCATCATTCAGCAGGTACAACCTGATGAGATCTATAACCTTGCAGCTCAGAGCCATGTGAAAGTTTCTTTCGATGTTCCTGAATACACAGCCGAAGCAGATGCGGTTGGAACACTCCGCATGCTTGAGGCGGTTCGTATTCTTGGTTTGGAGAAGAAGACTAAGATTTATCAAGCTTCTACATCGGAACTTTATGGTAAAGTTCAGGAAATTCCCCAGAAAGAAACTACTCCTTTCTATCCTCGTAGCCCATACGGTGTAGCGAAACAATATGGCTTCTGGATAACCAAGAATTACCGTGAGAGTTATGATATGTTTGCAGTGAACGGTATTCTTTTTAATCATGAAAGTGAGCGCCGTGGAGAGACTTTTGTAACCCGTAAGATCACTCTTGCAGCTGCCCGTATTGCACAAGGTTTTCAAGATAAATTGTATTTAGGTAATCTGGACGCACGTCGTGACTGGGGTTATGCTAAAGATTATGTAGAGTGTATGTGGTTGATTCTTCAGCATGATACTCCTGAAGATTTTGTAATCGCTACAGGTGAAATGCATACGGTTCGTGAATTTGCTACACTTGCCTTTAAGGAGGTTGGTATTGAACTTTACTGGGAAGGTGAGGGTGTTAATGAAAAAGGTATTGATTTGAAGACCGGTAAGGTTCTTGTTGAGGTTGATCCTAAGTATTTTCGTCCTTGTGAAGTGGAACAATTATTGGGTGATCCGACAAAAGCAAAGACTTTGCTTGGTTGGAATCCAACGAAGACCAGTTTTCCTGAATTGGTGAGAATTATGGTAGCGCATGATATGCGTTTCGTAAAGAAGCTATATCTCAAATCACAGATCACGGAATAAATTTTTAAATCTTCCATGAATATACTTATAACAGGGATTCACGGTTTTGTGGGTTCTAATCTCATAATGGCCTTATGTGAACATCATACTCTCTATGGTCTTGATATCATTTCTCCGGAAAAGAAGGGAGTTGTGAGGACTTTCTTGTGGGAGGATATTGAAACGACTTCTTTTCCTATGCAACGTTTACCTCACTTTGATGCCATCATCCATCTGGCCGGTAAAGCACATGATACGAAGAATCAATCTGCAGCTCAGGTATATTTTGATATCAATACGGGATTGACGCGTAGGATCTTTGATTTCTTTTTGGAGTCTGCTGCCCGGAAGTTTATCTTTTTCAGCTCTGTTAAGGCTGCTGCTGACAGTGTAGTGGGGGATATACTGAGGGAGAATGTGATACCTACTCCTGTTGGTCCTTATGGAGAGAGTAAGATTGCTGCGGAGGATTATATAAAGGAACACTTTGTTTTATCTGATACCTTTTCTGTGAATAAGGGGAAAATGTTTTCATTCAAAGAAGAGATTGTGAGATACTCTGATAAACAGGTATATATACTTCGTCCTTGTATGATTCATGGTCCTGGTAATAAAGGTAATCTGAACCTACTTTATAATGTGGTAAAGAAAGGTATTCCTTGGCCTTTAGGCGATTTTGAGAATAAACGTTCTTTTACTTCTATAGATAATCTTTGCTATGTAGTGGAAGGTTTGTTGACAAAAGACGTAGCGAGTGGTATTTATCACATGGGGGATGATGAAGCTCTGTCTACGAATGAGCTGATTGCTCTTATGTGTGAAGCTATGGGGAAGAAGCCTCACATTTGGAAAATGAACAGGAAAATGATGGAAGGTTGCGCAGGACTGGGTACATTGCTTCATTTGCCTTTGAATACAGAACGGCTGAGAAAACTGACTGAGAATTACGTGGTAAGTAATGAGAAAATAAAATCAGCTCTTGGTATTGACAGGATGCCTGTTTGTGCAGCGGATGGAATCAGAAAAACGATTAAATCTTTTGAAGAATAATCTGGGCAGATAATTATTGACTATAGGATGTATTACGTAATTATTTTGGTTCTGTTATTCCTGACAGAACTTTTTTATTTTAGGGTGGCTGATAAGTTTAATATCATAGATAAACCCAATGAACGTAGTTCTCATTCACGGATTACTTTGCGTGGTGGTGGAATCATCTTCTATTTCGGAGCTTTGGCTTATTTCCTGACTAACGACTGGGAATATCCTTGGTTTATATTGGCATTGAGCCTAATAACATTTATTAGCTTTGTAGATGATATTCGTTCTACTTCCCAAGGTTTACGGCTGGTGTTTCACTTTTCTGCCATGGCCTTGATGTTTTATCAATGGGGATTATTTTCGCTTTCCTGGTGGTGGATCATTATAGCTTTGATCGTTTGCACAGGTATCATCAATGCTTATAATTTCATGGATGGCATTAATGGTATCACAGGTGGTTATTCATTGATTATTTTAGGAGCATTGGCTTATATCAATGAAGAAATGGTATCCTTTGCTGAACCGGCTTTAATTTATACGGTGCTTTGTTCAGTGGTGGTATTCTGCTTCTTTAATTTCCGCAGGAAGGCGAAGTGTTTTGCCGGTGATGTAGGTTCTGTGAGTATTGCTTTCATACTGCTTTTCCTGATAGGGAAGTTGATTCTGAAAACGGAGGATTTCAGTTGGATGATTCTTTTGGCAGTTTACGGAGTTGATAGTGTTTTGACTATTATTCATCGCCTGATGCTCCATGAAAACATAGGCTTGCCACATCGGAAACATATGTATCAGTTAATGGCAAATGAGTTGAAAATACCTCATGTTGTGGTTTCGCTGGTTTATATGGCTGTGCAGGCTATAGTGATTATCGGATATATCTATTGTCAGAATTGGGGATACTTGTATCTTTTATGTGCTATTTTATTGCTCAGCTTCATTTATGTATGGTTCATGAGGAAATATTTTAGATTGCATTTATCTGTTTAAGTGAGATAATATTCATACTGGTTCCCGGCAGACAATTATTGTCTTGTCGGGATTTTTTTTGTCCATAATTGAGCAGGTAGCATCAGCCGGAGTTATCGGGTAGATGCTACCCGGGACAAGTAGGCTTTAAAGTTCAAATTTCACTGCCGCCCAACGATTTTTCTCTTGATGGTGTACAAAGTGTAATCCGTTACGTTCGGCCTCTGCCTGGATCAGAGGAATGTCGTCCACATAGAATCCACTCATAAAGAGTTGGGAACCTTTGCGCATGCAACGTACATACTGTTTCATGTCATTCAGCAGAATGTTCCGGTTGATGTTAGCAATGACTACGTCAAACGGACCTATATCTTCCAGTGAAGAAGCGTCTCCTTGGAATACGGAAATATTGTCTACGTGGTTCAATTCGATGTTTTCAAGTGAGTTACGAACGCACCATTCATCAATATCGATGGCAGTACAAGGTTCTGCACCACGCATGCGAGCAAGAATGGCAAGGATGGAAGTGCCGCAACCCATATCGAGAAGGGACCTGCCTTGTAGGTCACTGTCCAGTAGTTCACCGATGATGAGACTGGTGGTTTCGTGATGTCCTGTACCGAAAGCCATTTGCGGATTGATGACAATATCATATTCTGTTTGGGGAACATCATGGTGGAAAGTACTGTGGATGACACAGCGGTCACCAATCACAATCGGTTGGAAGAAGTTCTTTTCCCATTCCTCATTCCAGTCTTTATCTTCGGCTTCTGTAAAAGTATATTCGATTTGGGTGTCTGGTAGGGGGAACTCGTCAATAGCTGTTTTTACAGTTGTTTCATCATACAAATCTTTTTGTATATAGGCAGCAATACCGCCTTCTTGTTCAACAAAACTCTCAAAACCTGCATCGCCCAGGATAGCGGAAAGCACATCGTTTACTACTTCTGTACAAGGAGAAGTGCGGAAAGTAAATTCTAAATATTTCATTGGAATATAATTTATTGTTAAATGCAAAGCCTCTGTTAGCGAAGCGAACCAGTTTCTTTGTATATTTGTTTATTAGCTGCAAAGATAATGCAAATCGAATGTAGAACTTTCATGCTTGCATGAAAAAGTTATGCTGAGATGCAGTTTGTCTTATTTAAAGATGGGGCATTTAAGAAATTCTATTCATCTTTGAAAATTTTTCCATATTGTTTTAATGCCATATTTTTCATGAGTGTTTCTTCTTTTGTCAGTGCGAATCCCATATATTTACAAACGTGATCATTGCGTAGGATACAGATACACATTCTTTTGTAAGTCGGAATTTCCTTGAACTCTGCAATATCAATATCATCCAAATAATCCATCCTGACAGGCTTCTTGTCCGTTTTGTAGTTTGTACTTTCTCCTACTTGAATAGGAATATTTCTTTCTCTTAGTTTCTGTATCACTTCGTCACTGAGTACACCGCCCTTATTCTTCCAGAATCTGATGCTTGTCTCCAATTTCTTCCGGTATCTGTTCCGGGTATGTTCAGGTAGAGTAGACAGAAGAAATTCTGTAAAGGATTTCCATGTATATCCTTTGGGTAAATGTATCTCATCTCTTCCCATGGCTCCGGTTTTTCCATAAATCCCGGAAAAATTTACTCCGTTAACCCGGCCAATCATCCGTCCCCACATATCGGGATCAATCACTCTGTACAGTGACAGGCTCTCTATGGCTTCGCAGATAAAAGGACTTGCTACCCGTTGTCGGTCAAGGCTAATTCCTGCTTGATAATAAAGATCGTACAGATGATTATAATCCCACTTGAATTTACCATTTGCTACCCAGATATCAGTTGTTTTCCAGTCAAAAATAGGATAGAGGTTATAAACACCTTCAGTAATTTGGGTACTCCATAGGTAGTTGGCATATCGTTCCTTTGTTTTTCTGTAAATGGCACGCCAACGATTATGGCTTTCCTGTGTACGAATGCCAACTAAACAGCATGTTCGGGTAGCCTTTTTATTTTTATGTAGCCATTGGGCAAATTCCATTTGAAAATCATAATCCCACATGTCGGTAGTGTAGAAAGGGAACTCATGTAATGTCATTGCCCTCTCCGGTTTTTGGCGTACCCAGACTGCTTTTTTGTCTTCATCCCATGGCCTCCAATAATCTTCATACATGGACGTACATGTCGTTACTCGAAAAGGTACGCAAACATGATATATATCCAGGATGTCTTGATTCTCTTTAAAAGTTCGTTCCACATAATCAATTGTCATGTTGTACTGTATTTCATAATCCATATGAAATACCCCAATTTTTCTTTTTAAATTATGTTTGCGGATATAATCTATGCATAAATTTAATAGTACACCGCTATCCTTGCCTCCTGAAAATGAGATGTAAATATTATCAAAATTCTGAAAAATGACACGTAATCTTTCTTGGGCAAGGTCATATACGTTTTGCTTTCTTATGTCTTGCATTGTTTTTTTTAGTATTGTTCGTTTATTTGCTGCAAAAGTAATAAAAAAAGATCAGATAGATAAAATGTATAAACATATACAAATTCCGGAGATACTTCCTAATCCGATTCTCCCTGCTGACTTTTACATCTCGTATAGCCTTTATCTCATCAGTAGATAGCCAGATATCACGCACTGATTTCTCCGGTATTTTATATCCGTCAAACGGATAAGTTTCATGTGTTATAAACTTGCACTGGAGATTTAATTTAGTGCATTGAAAACCAAAATAATATCCCTTTTGTTATGATAGAATAGGGAAATCCCTATAATCATTTGGGGAAATTCTCCTGTATGCAGTAAAATCCATCGCTATCTTTGTGACGTGATAAAATGGATTAATGTAAAACCTATAAACCACACCCATATGAAAAAGATTGTTTTTTTATCGCTTTTTGCCTTGTGCCTCCCTTGGATGGTTTCGGCGCAGAGCATAGATGACGACCTTTACTACATTCCTTCTAAGGATAAGAAGGAAAAGAAGCAGGAGAAGAAAGTTACAAGCTCTGCTCCGACTGAAGAAATTGTAGTAAAGTCGAATGCACCAACTACGGTTTATACGTCGCCAGGTAATACTACTGTTGTAGTACAGGATCGTAAAGGAAATACACGTGATGTAGACGAATATAACCGGCGTTATGATTCTCGTGAGAATGACTTCGTAATGGAAGATGATACCTTATATATTAAGGAAAAAGCAGTGCCCGATCCGGATGGTGAATGGGTAAATGGCTTCGATGGTTCGGAAGATGATTATGAATATGCTATGCGTATCGTACGTTTCCGCAACCCGCGTTATGCGGTGAGCATCAGTAGCCCGTATTATTGGGATATCGTTTACGGTCTGAATTCATGGGACTGGAACGTTTATACCGACGGAATGTATGCGTATGCTTTCCCGACTTTCTCTAACCGCTTATGGTGGGATTGGCGTTATAACTCCTACGGATGGGGAGGCTATCCTTATTATGGTTGGGGTGGATACTCACCTTATTACAGTTACGGTGGCTGGTCCTATGGCTGGGGCGGTTTCTACGGTGGCTGGAGTTGGGGATGGGGACATCATCACCATCATTATTATCCTGGCGGTGGCTGGTATCCCGGTGGCGGTGGACACTGGGGAGGCAACCATTGGGGGAGTCGTGATACATATACGAACAGGCGCTACAGCGGAACACGTCGTACGACAACTGCACGGCGTACTGACGGAACTGGTAGAGTGACAGGTGCGACCAGACAAAGTACAAGTGGACAAGTAAGACGTGGAGAAAGTGGAACTACCCGTCGGGTAGTGGGAACCCGTTCTTCCGGTGAACGTCCGGGAATGTCAACCCGCACAGATGCAGCTTCCTCAAGACGTTCTACCTATACACGTCCAAGTAGTACACGTAGCAGCTCTTCTTATAATAGCAATGTAGGAAATGTACGTAGTGGTAGTACGGTTCGTGGTACTTCAACGAGATCATCTTCGGGAAGTAGCGGCACTGTAAGAAGTACTTCAACACGTAGTAGCAGTACCTATAACCGGGGTAGTTCAACAGCTCCACGCAGCTACTCTAATGATAATAATCGTTCTTCTAGCTCACGGTCTTATAGTGCTCCTTCCACTCGTTCTTCTTCCAGTAGCAGTTATTCATCAGGAAGCAGTTCCCGTTCCAGTGGCAGTAGCTATTCCAGTGGCGGTGGAGGTTCCACACGTTCCAGTGGTGGCGGTGGCGGCTCAAGCAGAAGAAGATAAAAGTTAAGTGTTTCACACAAAAATGAATGAATTATGAAAAAGATAATGACTCTAACAGCCCTTGCTATGTTCGTCTCAATGGGTGCAGGGGCACAGACGGTATACGATGCTACGAATATAGCCAGTAAAGATCTAAGTGGTACTGCTCGTTTCGTAGGTATGGGAGGCGCAATGGGAGCGTTAGGTGGTGATATTTCCACTATCGGTACGAACCCTGCGGGTATTGGTATCTATCGTAGTAACGATATAGTAGCATCTTTCGGCTATTCGATTACAGATGTTGAAAGCAAATATGGCGGACAGACATTTAATATGGGAAAAAACCGTTGGAACTTTGATAATGCAGGTGTTGTGTTTTCTACCAAGGTTGGTAATGTTACGTCATTACGTTATGTAAACTTTGCCTTTAATTATCAGAAAGTAAAGTCTTTCAATCGGAATATGACTATGGCAGGAGACTTGAATGGTTATTCGCAGACCTATCAGATGGCAGCTATGTCCGATGGGATTACACCGGAAATGTGGAAGGGTAGTAATCCTTTTAATGCAAATGATATCGGATGGCTTTCCGCACTGGGATGGGAGGGACACCTGATAAATCCTTCAATAACTACTGATAAGACACCTTATCCTTATAATGATGCCGATGGTAATCAAATAAAGGATGAGGAAGGTAATCTTTTATATGAGAATTATAATTTCTACACAAGCATTTTAGGAGACGGTGACTATCCTTATTTACGTGAATTCCGTTCTCGGGAAAGTGGAGGAGTAAATCAATTTGATTTTAATGTTTCTTTCAACTTTAATGATCGTTTCTATCTTGGCTTTACGATAGGAGCTTATGATGTGGACTATAATAAGTATACATTATATGATGAAGATTTCCGTACAGGAAATGAAGAACCGACAGGTTCCGGATACATCTTGGAAAGTTTCAATAAAGTAAGTGGTGCCGGCTTTGACTTTAAACTTGGTGCTATTCTTCGTCCGTTTGAGGATTCACCTTTACGTCTCGGGCTTGCCATACATACCCCGACTTTCTATAATTTGACATGGTCTACTTCAGCCCGTCTTGTTTCCGATCTGTATCAGGGAGATAAGGTTGTATCTACAACGGTGGATAGTTTTGATTATTTGAATAATGGAGATTTGAAACAAGAATATCAGATGAACACTCCATGGACTTATAATCTGAGCTTGGGATATACTGTAGGAACTCAATTGGCTTTAGGTGCTGAATATGAGTATAAAAACTACTCGACAACTAAGTTCTATTATTCTGATGGTGATAAGATGGAATGGCAAAGTAATGAGTCTAAACTCTGTTTGAAGGGCGTCAATACTTTCCGCATTGGTGCTGAGTATAAAGTAATTCCACAGTTTGCTTTGCGTGCCGGATATAATTATAGTAGCTCTGCTTTCAAGAAGGATGCCATTAAGGCATTGCCTATAGAGTCCATTAATACTGATACGGATTATGCTAATCTTAAGTCATTGAGTAATTACACACTGGGTATCGGTTACAGAGGCTCTGCATTTTATGCCGATTTAGCTTACAAATATTCAGTACAGAAAGGTGATTTTTATCCTTTCGATTCTTCTCAAGATGGCGAAGTAGGACTTACTGCTGCTAAGTTGACTAATACTCGCAGCCAGGTGATATTATCTTTAGGTATGCGTTTCTAAAAGAATAACAATATAAGCAAATAACCTTTCATTGCAAATACCTTGTGTATTAAATTCGAGTCCCCGGAGAGATAGCAGTACTCCGGGGACTTTTCTTGTCTAATTTCTTAATACTCTATTTTATCTTCTTTCTCAGTCCATGCTTCGAAAGCTTTGATGGCTTCATTGTGTAGCAATACTTCTGAGGGTAGTTTGCGATCGGCAGGTTTTAAAGCGATTTCATCATATATGAAAGAGTCGTCGAAACCTATATTTTTGGCGTCAGTCTTGTTGTTTCCATAATACATTTTGTCCAGTCGGGCCCAATAGATAGCGCCGAGGCACATGGGGCAGGGCTCACAAGAGGTATAGATTTCGCAACCACTGAGGTTGAAAGTACCTAGTGACGTGGCTGCTGCACGAATGGCACTGACTTCGGCATGCGCTGTCGGGTCACATGAGGATGTCACACGATTCGTTCCGGTAGCTATGATTTCTCCATCTTTGGCAATGACGGCACCAAATGGGCCGCCACCGTTAGCGACATTCTCCGTGGAGAGCTCAATCGCTTTTCTCATAAGTTCTTCTTTGGTCATAATAAAAATGATTATTTAATTCTCTGTATGATGCGAATGATGTCTATTCCCCCAACTCCTTATTTCGTAGACCGGCATCAATATCTATGAGAATCTGATGTAAACTAGCGAGTAGGGGAGGAAGTTCTTTGCTGGTAATGTCGTAGATCAATTCCGGATCTATTGAGAGATATTCATGTGAGATTATATTACGCATTCCTATAATTTGCCTCCACGGTATTTCGGAATAATGAGAGAAAAGGCATCCGTGAGTACGGTCATCTACTTGTCGGATCGTTTCACCAATAGTTTGCAGGCACATACACGTCGAATTGAATAATACCATGCCATCGTCTGAATTGAGAAAATCCTGATAATTGCTTATCCGAACAGTGGTTTTGATGATGAATGCTGTTTGGCTTTCTACAAAGCGAAGCATATCTATTAATGCTTGTTTAGACGTAGATTGCATCTTGTTCAAGATTATGCCGGAACATTTGGCGCATGTTCTCATGCAAGGTTATTAAATCAACTTTTGTATGAAAGAGGTGTTCTAATTCTTCCTTGATCGTCATATAGGCACGAAAGGTGGTTTTGCGTAGTTTTACGCAAACATCAATATCGCTGTTCTCCCGTTGTTCGCCACGGGCAGCTGAACCAACGAGAGCAAGACTCTCAATGCCGTACTTGTCAGCGGTTGTTTGCTTGAACTCGTGCAGGATGGCGAGAATTTCATTAGTTGTTTTCATTCTATTTTTCCTTTCTTGCTGTTAAAGGAGTAGCGATACAAAGATACAATTCTATATAGACAAAAACAAGTCCGCCCCACAGTTTTTGTTGTGAGGCGGGAAATGAATTATTAAAGTTTTATGCTGTCACCAATACCAACCTATGCCTATAGAAGCCGGATAGAGTTCGGGTCCTTTATTCTTTTCAAACAGAGAAGTGAGAGCGAAACGGGCATTGAATCCCAAGCAACCATAACCGGCCTGTAGCAGCAGATTCATGCCAAGCGGATGGGTATTCAGCTTGCTACTCAAAGTATGTTTCTTATCATCATATTTGGCTCTGGATTTAACCCCTACACGCCATTCCACTTCCGGACCAGCGGCAATGAAAGCACGGCGACTGCCGAATTTGGTTTGCCATTCCAGACTGACAGGCAGACGGAAAGCCCAATAGCGCAGCCAGCTCTTTTGGTAATCTACATCTTCGGCTTGCCGGCAAACGGTGATGCCGTCTACTTTCTCAAAGCCGTAATTGTCATCCAGTTTATAGACGATACGTGCTAAACCGAGGGTGGTGGTCAATCCCCAATGATTGTTACGGGTTATGGCAACTCCGGTATTAAACAGATTGATACCCCATTCCCAGGATTTCGAGCCAAGTTGAGGTACTTTGGCAGAGTACTGAAATGTATTGCTTGCCAGTTTGTTAAAGCCGAAATAGATGGCAGGGTAGTGAGGATCAAAGCGGTAATAGCCTTTTTTCTTCTTCACGAAAGGTACGGAAACCGTTGTGGTTCGTTCAATGCTGCGGCCGTCCAGATACACACCTTCAAATACCTGGGTGTTTTCGATGGTGTCATTGTCGGCTTTTGCCTCATACATTTTCACTTTGATTTTGCCATCATGTTCTTTAATGATGATCTTCCGTCCGTTGAGATAGAGAGTTGTATCTTGCGGGATGCTTTCTTGTGCCACGACTGTCATGGAAGTCATGATAAGGAATAAAAAGAAAATTCGTTTCATAAGTTTTATTATTTGTGATTTATAAATTTCAGAATTAGTCTTTGCTGAATATCAGTGTAACAAGGTCGTCACTGTCTATTTCGCCTTCGATATAGATAAGTGTGGCTTCTCCTTTCTTGCCGAGCCGGAATAGTATGAAGCGGTTTATTTTATCTTTTACCGGAGGCAACTGGTAGTATCCCGATTGAATATGCCCGTCTGTCACCACTTCTTTTATTTTCCTGGCATGTTCCCGGTCGGATTCCAGACACCGGTAGATGTCCGGTAATGCCTTTTCTGCCTTTGTCAGTTTCAGGCTTTGGTAATGGGTGATGTCCCAATTCTTGGATAACATCTTGGACAGTTCCACGTAAGTGGCCCCTTTCTCATTGCCGTATTTCTGAAATACGGATGCTATTTGCAGCCCTTTCTGGGCGTACATGCCGGTACTGAACAAGAGCAGCAGGCAGCATAGCAGGGTATGAGTGAACTTTTTCATAATTGTATCTATTAGTTCTTTTTATTATTCAAACATCAGATCAAGCACTTCATCTTCCGTAGTTCGCATATCTCGGAAAGCAGCAAGGGCTTGTTCATGCACCAGGTTTGCATCCGTGTATTGCTTGCCGTCGATAATGACGTAATTTTCCGGAGTGGGGTGAAGGTATCGCTGCGTACCGGCAATGCCGATCACTAATAAAATTCCGGCTGCTATTCCTCCCGTTGTGTAAATAAAGCGACGGCGGAAGGAAGGCTTTTTAACAGGAGCACTTTCTTGCCGGAATGCTTTTGCTTCCTGATCCAGGCAGACAAACAAGGGACGATATACTTGTAACGATTCCGGTACATTTTCTTGCGTGAAGAAACTGCGTAATTCGCGTTCTTCCTCACATGAGGTCTGTCCTTCGAAATAGCGGTCTATTAATTCTTCTATCTTCATACTTGTTTCCTCCTTATTTTTTCTTGTACGGTTTGCAGGTAAATTTCTCTCACTTTCTTTCGCGCTCTCGACAGGTTACTTCGGATGGCTTCCGGATTACAGCCTGTGATGTCGGCGATCTCTTCCGTTTCATACTCCTCGATGTCTTTCATCCGCATGATGGTGCGCTGCAAGGTAGGCAATGAATTAATAATTTCATGCATCAGACGGATTTCGTCTTTTATCTCAAGCAACCGTTCCGGTGTCCCACCGGGAGTGGCATCTTGTACATACTCTAACGGTACGCTGGCGGTATGCCTGGTGCGCCACATATCCATGCAGAGATTATGTGTCATGGTCATGGCGAATGCTTCAATGTTGCGGTACTGTTCCAGTTCAAGTCTTTTGTTCCATAGCTTGAGCAGGACTTCTTGTACGGCATCTTCTGCATCGTCCGGACTTTCGGTCAACTTCCGCGCATAATTCAATAGCTTATTGCGGAGGGGTAGAACGGATATTTTAAATTGTTTGAGTTCCATTTACATTACTAAGACGAACGTGTAAAGCGAACGTGACATCAAAAATAAAAAAAAGTGTTGCACAAAGCAATTTTTTGTTTTGCTTTGGCAACACTTACTATTTGGGGAGAATATGAACTACTTGAGTGATTCCATATCACTTCATGCAATTATAAGGTCAACCGGACAGAGACTATGCTGTTACCGGATAACAGTACATATACACCCTCACCAGATTCCAGCATCTCAGTACTGATAACTTCCATATTTTTGTTTTCATTGGTTTCAACGGCATTTGCACGCTTCATTCCTGCCAACGGTATTTTTATACACTGGGTGGCTCCGGTGAAATTCAGCAATACAACCGTTACTTCATTTCCTGTTTCATTGATGTAGGCTGTGGCACATATTCCTGTATTATTCGTGACAGCTTTAATACGGGTAGTACCTGTGGCGTACTGCGCGTAATGGGCCATGATGTAACCATTCTTAGCAATTTCACCTTCACCCACCGGGCTGCGCTTGTCATTATCGCCCATCAACCCATAGAAGCGCTTTAAATACCAGTATACGTATGCACTGCAATAGCCCTCCATACACATGTGGATTTCTTTGCCAAGATGGTTGAGGCAGTATTGCCACTTTTGGAATTCCCATGCTGACGGATCATCTGATTTTTCTCCGTCATTAAAGAGATGTTCCGTCATCCACCAGGTCTTTCCATGGATGCGAGGGTAGAGACCGCAGATGTAATCGTGACGATTTTTGACGTATCCATTATCCAGGTCTGTAAAACCTTGATAAAGGTGTCCTGCAATAATATCGGTCTGTGCAAATGCTCCGGCATCATTGATGATCGGATCCGTGTATTCGGGTGGTGTACCACATGCTTCGGGAGACATCAGTCTGACTCCGGTTTCACGGATTTTGGCACCGTATTGTTTCACAAAATCTACCACTTCCTGAGGAGTCCAATAAGTAAAGTCCATATCCGGTTCATTCTGAACAGATATGGCATAAAGATCTACTCCATTCTGTTTCATGAAATTGATGTAACGGATAAGATGATCGGCGTATGCTCCATAGTTCTCTTTTTTGAGATGTTTTACTTCTTTGCCGTTCACCTTGATTTGCTCGGAGAGAGCATCAGTACAGTCCCACGGACATGCAAAAACTATTGCTCCATTGGCCTGTGCCGCTTTAGCCGCTTCTACATCAGCATTCCAATCAGATTCGTTGGGATAAACCATCAGGCGAAGGATGGAGTAGCCCAATCCGCCTTCACCATACATTTGGTCTAATTGTCGGGCAGAAATGAGGTTTCCGCCACACCAAATTTTAGGATTGTACATTCCACCGAATCCTGCTATCGGCTGATATTTTACTGTAGGGTCAATATTAAGTGTAACAGACTTGAACGCCGGTTCCTGTTCTATCAATAAATCGGTAGTCTGCTTGTTGGTTAGGTCAGTAATGTGAATAGTCTGTGTACGTTGTTTCATTGAAGCGTTAGCATTGCAAACCACTTGAATTTTTGTGTACTGCTTTTCTCTATCACTGCTTCCACCTGACATCGGAGTTATACTTTTTACAATATCTCCCTGTTCGAAGGTTATCTCCCAGGAGGTTTTTGCCCACTCTATAACGACCTCTGTCTGGTTTTCACCGGCACTCACTGTAATTGACTTTTTTAGGAAGAGCGCATATGCGCCCTTCCCGTTATCATCAGTCTCCGCATTATTATTATCAGAGCATGCCCAACATGACATTCCCATCAGAAAAATGCATAGATTTCTAATAAATAGTTTCATTATACTTCGGGTTATTTCAATCCTTCAACTATTCCTTCATACATTCCATTTCGATTGTATCCCGAAGTCCAGGGGCAAATCTTGTTACCGGTACTGGTTTCGGTCATACTTGAAATGGATATGCCATATTGCTTGTCCGATGCGATAGTTTTCCGATATTCTTTCATGATGAAAGCTATATAGTTGGCTGCGGCACTCCGTTCATCGGCGGTCAGTTTACTGGTCTGGATGAACTTACCCTCTGTATCTTCCACCATCATGCTGAGGTCGGATACACGTATCAGTTTACCGGTCTGTGCCAGCTTGTCGAACAATTCGGAAATCATCTCTTCATTGGCTTTCTGAGAAGTGGCATCTTTGGAATAAACCGCATGAAGAAGGATGTTGTATCCGTCAATACGGGTTACATCATCTGCTTCCCAGGATTTTACCAATGCGATCAATTCATCGGCTTTCTGTCCCATCTCATCAGATTGATTGAAAGTATTGCTAACGAAGAGGTTGAGATCAATTTTTGCTGTGTCACGTGCTTGTTTTACGGCTGTACGTGCATATTCTACTTCGCCCAAATATTCACCCCAGTTGAAGGTGTTGGCATCCATGGTTTTGTCAAGTGGTTCGCCTACAATATTCCATACTTTTACAGATTCACCACCGGCATTTACTATACCACCGATCCATTTATTCATCTCTTCAGTGAAGATATTCTTTTTCTCTTCCGGAGTTTTCTCGATGATGGTATCATCAGCTTTCCAGTGGAGGTTGATATTATCGATGTAAGCATGCCACTCACCCGAGCCTGAACCTACGGCCAGCTCTATCTCGGTCAGATCTTTCATGGAATTGGGTATAGCGATTTTTCCCTTACCTGTTTCTTCACCTTCTTTCAGGAATGTGATATAAATCTTGTCTCGTCCCCATTTGTTAGCTTCACAACCGAAGTTGAACGGTCCTTGGCCGCAGTTGAATTCTTGTCCATTAATCACTACCCGCATGCCGTCGCCCCAGCCACCTTTACCATCTATCAGGTACATGTCGAGAGAAAGACCTATGTAGTCACCTAACGTTCTTCCGTTTTGCAATTTTACTGTGAATTTAGGATAAGATCTATTGCAAGGGGTAGCAGCTGTACCTACGTGTAATACTTTACCACTGCCTTCAGGATCATTTTCTACAACGGAAGAGTTTCCGTTAGTCATCGGATAAGACGTTCCAAGTTCATCTTTTTCAAAGTCAATTTTAGTAACACCTGTTCCGGGAAGCTCATAATTCATCACGATGTTATCGAGAAAATATTGTGCTCCTCCAGAAGCGGAACCAATGGCAAGCTCAAATTCAGTAAGTCCTTTCATTTCATCCGGCAATATGAAGCCTGGAGCTGTAGCGCTATTTAAGCTGATGACCGCTCCACGATTCCAAGTGTTGGGATTACAACCAAAAGTTTTAGCATTCATACCAACGTTGAACTCTTTTCCATTAATAAAGACTCTCATACCTGCTCCATATATACCGTCTTCGTTTACAATACGCATATCAATGGTCAGATTGACGTAATCACCCAGTTTTCGACCTTCCGGTAACTTGACGTTGAACTTAGGATGTGAATAGGCAGCCTTGTTATCGTCGGTACCTACATGCAGTGCTTTACCACTCTTCCCATCCGGGTCGTTTTCTACCACAGCCTGACTTCCTCCGGTCATACCGTAAGCTTTGCCTAGTTCATCATTCTCGAAGTCACAAATCACAGTTTTACCTTTCTCGGGTACGAAGGGAATAATGATGGGCTGTATCAGTTCATTATAATAAGCGGTGCGTTGTCCCTGATTGGAACAGAGCGTACCACCATAAAGCGTTATGTCCGTTCCTTTGACAGCATCAGCTACTAATTGCATTCCGCCAAAATCGAAGGAACCATCCTCTTTCAATGAATTGACGGGAGTGATAGAACCGCCAATATCTATGCCATCAAAATTGCTAAGTATGGTGCTGTAAGCAATGTCTTTCTTTAAAAAGTCTGTTGAAGACAAGTTTGCCGTAAACTTGAACGGAGAACTGGCATCGCGGGTAATGTACGATTTCAGCAAATCAAAGCTGGCCAGGTATTCGCTATTGGCCACTTCTTCAGGCTTTTCTACCTGAAGGTTGCAGTCATACTTATCGGTGCATGCCATAACCGTTGCACACATCATGGCAATACCGATTATCTTATGATTAAAGTATTTCATGTTTTCTTTGTTTAAACGTTTATACCAGATAATACTATCTTATTTCTATCTCGAATGACTTGCCACCTTGTACGGCACGACTGCTTAACACCAACGTATCTTTGGTGGCGTACTGCATGTTTTTGGTTTTAAAGTCAATTGTATAGTCCAGATAGATAGCATTACGATCTTTACCGCCAAGGCTGTTCTTTTCGCCCTTCTTCACAAATTTACCGGTACCGGAAATGATAAGATCATCGGAAGTACTACCTACTGTGCAATTACCATCTTCGGTAAAAGTCAAGCTGAGGTTGTAATTGAAAAGATTACCTTGTGCATCCTTGGTTGATAAGGATAGAATATTGTCTTTCAGGCTTTCAGTTGTAATATTTACTTTCTCATCCTTCTCTACATATTGTTGATGGCGTACCAATTGCGAAGAAACGCCGTTTATCACAGCTTGATCCACTCCACGACGCAGGTACTCACCATGCCAGGGATTGACATACTTTACAGCATAAAGTACAAAATTCTTGGGTTGTACACTCCAGTCGCCACTATTTGTCAACATGGGGTTTGCTACGACTGCCTTACCCTGAAGGATGGAGTCTGCACCCTGTACGCCTGTCATCTTCAGAGGAATCACGTAATAATTATCAAGAGTCTTTTTATCGGCAAAGAATGCATCGGTAAACTGTACCTCTACACCACCTATAACTTCACCCTTGGGAATATTGATCTGGTTGGCGGCCAGGGTATAGTAGGAGGTGGGCATAGGGGTAACAGGAGTGTTACTTCCTTTGAAATAGAGGTTTTCGCAAAGCGATTCATCTACCTGAGTATCAATAATTACATTCTTGCGGTTGGTATAACCACCACCCCAAGCTGCTTTAATGGATACTTTGTGCTGATTATCCAAAGAGTTATCGAGGAATTCGTCTTCTCCCAATTCAATGGTACGCAAACCATATTGATTGGCAAAATATACAGTTTGATAATCGAAGTCGGAGAATTCATTGTCAGAGCTTTCGCACGCGGTGAAAGACAAGAGTAATGAAGTCAGTCCGATATATGCTAATTTCTTTTTCATATCATGCTATTTTATTAATAGTGTTCACAATTTTGTTTATTTCCATCCTTTATTCTGGATGAGGTTGCTGTACTTCAGTATCTCAGAGTTGGGGATAGGGCAACAGTACATATAATCTTCATACGAACGTTCTTCTACGGTTATCTTCTGATAGCTGTTACCATTCCAGCTAATGCCATATACCGGTTCGTTCAGGTCGGCTTTCCAGCGACGGAGATCCCAAAAACGGAATCCTTCGAAGCAGAGTTCCAATCGACGTTCGTTGCGGATCAGTTCGCGCATTTTGTCTTTGCTGGCAGCGCATGCTTCCAGATAGGCATCATTGGTACCACCTATGCCGGCACGTTTCCGGATGGCTTTGATTACATCGTAAGCGGAGTAATCTCTGCCGTTGGCGTTTTTCGGTCCCCAAGCTTCATTGGCTGCCTCAGCATAATTCAGGTACATTTCAGTATAACGGATACGGGGTGTGTAATGCGGCTGTTTGGAAATGGATGCCGGATTACAGTTCACATCCATGCGCAAGCGTTTTCTCATGTAATAGCCTGTTCGGGTCGAGCGGTTTTCGGTCACGTTAACACCGTCTTGATTTCCCTCATTGATGTTGATTGTTATACTCTTCTCACTGATTGTACTTCCATTGTAAAAGATGTATTTGCCCAAACGGGGATCGCGTCCAGCATAAGGATTGTTGGCATCGTATCCGCTGGCTGCGTCATTGATGGGGTATCCATTGGCCATAGGGAATATATCGACCAGATTCTGCGACGGATTCATATAACCATTACCGTACAAACTCGGTGGGAAATTTTGTGATTCCTGGTCGTTATCACCACTTCCTTTGTTTCCTCTCCATAAGATTTCATTTGGATTGGCACCATCCTTAATTGTATTTATAATAGTAGGTGAGTAATATTCCACTCCGTCGGATGCTAATCCTGATAGACCTCCTTTATAGTCTATTACAGCAGCTGCGGCATTAGCGGCATCCGCCCATGTGGCAGCGTTGGAAGCATCTTCAAAGAAGGGACTGGCAGCCAGTACGGCTGTGCGTGTACGGAAGGCACGGGCTATGATTCCGTTATACAACTGACGTGCTTTGGCACCCATAACGGTGTTGTATTTACCGACGTCTTGTGTGAGACTCTGGAAATCAGCAGGAACGCTTCCTGAAACATCTTCATACTCATAAGGAAGTCTTTTCTCTGCTTCGGAAAGATCATTGTAGATTTGTTCTACACAAGCCTGAAACGAAGCACGCGGTTGATTGAAATCCGACTCTATTGTCTGAGGTTCTGTAAATATGGGTACACCGAGCAGTTCGCCATTTGCACCAAAACCGGCATGGGCACGGAGCAGATAAAAATAGAACATCCCACGGAGTCCGTAAGCTTCGCCAGTGAGGCGTTGCGCAAACAATTTGTTCAGTTCTTCATCATCCGACCATTTTACGCCTCCCACATGCTCCAGGAAGAGGTTGATGTATTGAATGGCACCGTAGGAATTGGTCCACTGATTTTGTGGATTATATGAACTTGTAGTCCAGGCACCGGTGGCCATTTGCAGATACACATTACTTGGCTGGTTGGTTACGGCGTCATCCGTGCCATACTCGCTGTTATCGTAATAGCCCGGAATCAGACTGTATACATTGTGTAATATTCCCCGTGCGTATTCCGCATCGTTGTACATGTTTTCCACGCCTTGGAAGTTTTCGATGGCTGGTGAAAACAAATCATCACAACCGGTGAGCATCAGGGCACCTATTATAAAAGGTATAATTTTCTTTTTCATAATCTTCTTCTTTATTAATCAATAAAATCAGAATGCAGCCTTGAAACCTGCATAGAAGTTACGGCATTGAGGGGAACCGGTACTCAGCTCCATATGCTTCCGCTCTTTAGAGATGGTAAGCAGATTGCTACCTCCGCAATAAACACTTAAACCACGAACAAACGTTCCTTTGAAAGTATTTTCAGGGAAGTCATACGTCAACTGCACTTGGTTCAGGCGGAAATAGTTACGCTTATACATCCAGAAAGTGGAATTGCGGTAGTTATTGTCACCATTGGTGGTGGTCAGACGTGGGTAGGTGGCCACATCCTTTGTATCTTCGGTCCAACGTCCCCATACCACTTCTGAGAATTTGCTCGTACCGCGGTTCCAGTAGTAGGAACTGCTTTTAAAGTCTACAGAACCGGTCTGACCTGATCCCATGGCAAATAGCGAGAAATTTTTCCACTTCACAGTTAAGTTCAATCCGAAGGAGAAAGGAGGAGCTGACCAACCGTTCTTTCCTAATTCAATCTGGTCCTTGCTGTCGATTACACCATCCTCGTTAATGTCTTTGTACTTCAGGTCACCGGGCTTTACAGTACCAAATGTTTGACGGGCATGATTGTCTATGTCAGTCTGATCCTGGAAGAAACCTTCGCATACATAACCGTAGGAAGCATCGAGTGCACGACCTTTGCGATACTGGTAATCTTCGTCGTAAAGTTCGTCACGTTTCAGAGCTTTAGAGGAGTACACCATACCATTGAAACCGAGTGTTACGTCAAAGTCGCCGAATTTCTTGTTGGCACTCAGCGCGAAGTCAAAACCACTGCGTCTGTCCTCGTTATAATTGATCCAGGGCATGAAAGTGGAATTGCTGCTTAAAGCAAAATAGGAAGGATAGATAGAAGATGAACCTTGGGTGAGCAAGCCTTTCGTATCTTGTCTGAAGTAATTCGCATTTATTTTCAGCAGACGGTTGAACAGTGTGGCATCAATGCCGGCACGGAACTCTTCACGTGTGATGAAACCCAGATTGGGGTTATCACCGCGTTTGGAAGCCGGAGTCCATCCGCCGGCTGTTCCATCATGCCATTGTACATAGAAGCCCTCGTTTGTTCTTTTGGAGAAAGTGCCTTTATACAGATAATAGTCGGTGATATCGAGATCCTGATGCAGGTTGGCATAAGAAGCTGTGATTTTCAGATCGTCTATAAACTTTACATTCTCCATAAACTTCTCTTTGCTGATCCTCCAGCCCAAAGTGACTGACGGAGAGAAAGCGTTACGCTTGCCTTCGGGTAATTTGGCCGAATGGATCACGGCACCACTGAAATCGGCATAATACTTATGATTGTAATTGTAGGATGCCCGTAAGCCTAAGTTCACATTACTGGTACGGTGATAATCACTGCTTTCATGATTTTCGTCAGCAGAATTCTGCGTTTGATAACCCCAACCTATGAATGTGGCTGCTACGTTGTGGTATTTTGCGAAAGTGCGGGCATAGTCAAACTGTGCACTGAACGTCATGGTCTGATCGTAAGTGGACTTGCCGACATATTCATTGGGATCTTTTTTGTCTTCATTGTGCTTCTTCAAGGCAATAATCATATCCTTGCCGTTCACCTGAGACCATGTAGGTTCATAAACGGCGTAGGTCTCGCTGAAAGCTTCCGAATAGTAAGAAGTATAGTCTACACTATAAGAAGTCTTAAACGTCAGACCTTTCAAGAATGAACCCAGATCAGCGGCAAGGCTGACATCGAACATAAACATACGTGCCTTTTCCTTAACATATCCGGCAGCCAGAAGATCAGCAAAAGGATTGGTCATGTCGGAAGAAGTTCCTCCAAGCAGATATTTGCCGTCAATCAGGTGATTACTGTTGGTAATATATTCCTGTATTTGAGCGACGCTGGTATCCATCATGTCGATGGGTAATAACGGGGCAAACCAGTTGGGACGCAAGGTGGATGCGGTTCCCCAAAAGTTTCCGCGACCTGCATACTGATTGGTAAAGACAACTGCCGCATTGGTAGTAGCCTTTAGCCATGAGGCAAGTGTCATGTCTACGTTACCGCGTACATTGAAACGCATATTGTAGGCATTCTTTGATTCACCATATTTCAGCAGGTCGTTACTATAATCCATACCGAAATTCAGGTAATAGTGTGTGCGATCATTACCTCCATATACTTCACCTGTCACATCTGCATTATAATATGCCTTTTTCAGATAGTCCGAACTATAGAAATCAATATTCGGATAACGATAAGGATTGGTTCCCATGGCAGTGTTGTAGATATCTGATGCGCTGTATTTTGGGGACAGCCCGTCATTACGGCAAGCTTCATTGTAAAGGGTCATGTAGCAGTCTGAATCCAAATATTTTGGATAAGATTTGGGAACATTAATGCCTGCATTGCCCCGTACGTCGATGCGCATCGGTTCATTTTTACCGCGTTTGGTAGTGATCAGGATAACACCCTTTGCCGCACGGCTACCATAAAGTACCACGGCAGCAGCATCTTTCATTACCGAAACACTCTCTATTTCCGAAGCGCGTACATTACTTGCACTGCGGGGCACTCCATCCACGAGGACAAGTGCTCCTTGCCCCCATACGTTGCCGGTGTATCCACCTATCAGACTTTCCAGTCCAACTAAGCTACTGGAACTATTTACTTTTTTGGTCAGTTCGGACGTGTTGACCGTAGAAATGGCATGCGTCAAGTCTTCCTGGGCAACCGTACCGAAAGCCACATTCACCAGGCTATCTTTGTTTTCTTCTTGCGCCTGGATACCTCCTGCATGAAACAGAGACATGGCGAAAACAGTACAGCCAATATATATAAACTTTCTATTCATTTTTTGCGTCATTATTAGTTAATACGTCAAGATTACCATCCGGGATTCTGATAGAACCCTTCATACATGCTAACATCCTTTTTAGGGAGCGGATACCAATAGTGTCTGTCGGTATATTTACGCTCAAGCAATACTACTTCACGTAAGTTCTTGATAGCATTTTCTTCCGGTTCGTCATAATTATAGTCACTAGGATCGGCACGGTCGAACTCAATCTTGGTCTTCAGTGTGTAAGGATATTGGGTGAGAAGCATCCAGCGGCGAAGATCGATAAAACGGAAACCTTCGAAGGACAGTTCCACGGCGCGTTCGCGGCGTAATTCGCTCAGGAAGTCAGCAGTACTACCCAGAAACTTGTCGAGTACGGGAGCTACCCCGGCACGTTCGCGGATCTTGTTCAATGCCTCTTCGGCTGTAAGTGAGTAGGTAGCAGCTTTACCCTTCGGACCGTTGTAGCCTACAGCCGTAGCTTCAGCATACATTAGATATACATCTGCCAGGCGCATAAGGCTGAGGATCATGATATTATTTTCTTTATAACCGTCAACCGTATTCATCAATTGCGGACAGAGTTTGCTGTTCATATAGGCTGTGAAGCAACCTTTCTTTTCATTTGCTTCTTCACTCTCTCTACCTCCGGTGAAAAGTTCTGCCGTTCCACCTGCACCACCGGTGCTTTTCCACTTCACACCGTCGAACATGATGGTTTTATAGAAGCGTGGGTCGCGGTTTTTCCAGGGATGTGTGGGATCATAGCCTGATTCGGCATCTGCCTTTGTCATGTCATTAATAGGGTAACCGTTCTGCATGCCATAGTAGTTTACGTAGTTGGCGGTAGGATAGCATTTAATACCGGAATACTCAATGGATTGAGGTCGGAAGTCGTTAACCATATTCCAGCGCCAGCGTCCACTATAATCCTTGATATTCTCCATGAAGATGGACTCTTTTACTCCGTTCAGCTTACCGCTTGAGTTATGCAACAGGAAGATGTCGTTATATTCGGAGAAGTCGGCCAGTTCGTAACGGTTGGTCGATTCGGTGAGGGCAAGGGCTTGTCCGAGAGCATCGGCACCTCGTTTGCACAACTCTGCATTGTATTCCTTTGCACCTCCGGAAGCCCAATTCATCAACGGACTGCCTGCCCAAAGCAAGGTCTTGCCTTTATAAGCTAAAGCCATAATACGGTTGATACGCATATTGTTTTTGCCTAAGGTCACTTTACCGGCGGTGGTTGCATCCCAATCAACAGGAAGTAGACTGGCTGCATGTTCAAAGTCGGCTACGCATTTTTCCGCACATTCTTGCCATGTAAGACGGGCTAACGTGGGAGCTACATCCGAAGACAACACTGTATCAATATACGGCATGCCGCCCCACCATTCCATTAGCATAAAGTGGTACCATGCGCGGAAGAAGTAAAGTTGTCCTTCTATGAGATTGCGTTCTTCCTCGGTGGCGCTTATCAGATTGCCGAGGTTGGCGATACCGATATTGGCTTTACGGATGGCATACCAGGAGTTGGCCCATAAGTGACCTTTATCAGTTCGGTTGTTTGAACCTGCCGAACCTTGATTGTTCGGGTAACCATAGTAAACAGTAGTCCAGGCCCAGAAGTCTCCGTTGTCCACACTACGGGCTTGCATACGCATTTCCTGTGGTTCCCAGTATTCATCTTCACCATAGTTGAAGCAAGTATGTCCGGCATCTTTATTATTTGAAACTACCGGGATACAATTATAGAGTTCTTCAGTGAAACCCTGAAAGTTCATAAAATTCTTATAAGGGTCATTATCCTGGTAGTCACTTTCCGGAGCTTTATTCAGATAGTCTGTACATGAGGTCATCCCCATTATGCCAGCCATTGCAATAGCCGACATCATAAATAGTTTATTTATATATTTATTCATAATTATCTCTTCGTTATTATAAGGTTATGTCGATACCAAAATTGAAGCGGCGTACCGTAGGGTAGGCACCGTCCGAAGAGCCTGTACCGTAGTTGGCTTCACGGTCATCCGGCATGTCGGTCCACATGTAGAGATTATCGCCATTCAAGTAGAGACGGCAGGAATTGATGCCCATTTTCTTCAGCCAATTGTTCTTGAATGTATAGGATAATTCAACATTCTTCAGACGAAGGTAAGCACCATCATACCAGTAACGTGTTCCGGTAGCAGCTGCGTCTACAGTAGTTCCCCAGCGTGGAGTGGGTAGGGTGGCATTACCTCCCGGTGTCCAGTATGAACCTTCTGCATAAGCTACGTGGGCTGTAGAACGGAATGTCGGGAAATTGACTTCACGGGTTACATTGGTTACGCCATAGAATTGGGCAAAGCAACTGAAGCCTTTCCACTCAAAACCGAGAGAGGCATTATAGGTGTTCTGCGGTGTACTGGCATACTGATAAGGAGCACGGTCGTCATTGTCAACTATACCGTCACCGTTGAAGTCTATAATATTGTAGTCGCCCGGTAACTTCATGTCATTTCCGGTTGTCCAATTACTACTACCTATCACATCGTCCCAGGTAGCCAGGTTTCCATGGTCGATGTATGAATATACTTGGTTAATTGTATGTCCGGCTCCCTTCTGATAAGCAGGTAGCAAAGGAGCGTCATCTCTGAACTTGATTTCATTGATGGCGTGAGTCATACTGGTGTTCAGCCAGGCGCGTAGACCATTGTTGAATACATGGTTCAAACGTAATTCCAGTTCATAACCGTGGCTGTTGACTTTACCTAAATTGGTTCGGGGAGCCGTTGTTCCAAAATAAGACGGAATGGCACGGCTGTCACCGCTAATTATAATGTCCGTACGGGTATCGTTGAATACATCTACTGAACCTGCTATCAGTCCATTAAAGAAAGCATAATCTAAACCAATGTTGCGCTTTTCTACAGTTTCCCAAGAGACATCCGGGTTACCCAGAGAAGAGATTTTCCAGTGGGTATAAGGAGAGTTGTCCGGATTGATGCTACCCATGACAGTGTTACCACCATAACTCAACTGATCTTTGTATAAGAAACGACCTGCTGTAAATCTCTGCCACGGAGCGACCACGGCATCATCACCTACTCGTCCCCAAGAAGCGCGAAGCTTTAACATATCGACGAACTTCAGTTTTTTCATGAAACTCTCTTCACTGATCATCCAACCCAGTGAGAGGGAGGGGAAGAAGGCGAAGCGATAATCAGGACCGAACTTTTCGGAACCATTATAAGCACCATTGGCCTCGAAGAAATAGCGCATGGCGTAGTTATAGGTAAAACGGAATACCCAGTCTTCCCGATAAATGGGGAACACACTTCCCTGTGCCTCTTTTAGTCGGCTGAAAAGGCCAAGGCCAGTCACTTCATGTTTGCCGAAGGTACGGGCATAGTCGAACTGCATAGAGTAGTATAGTTTGCGATAAGTGGCTCCAATGTTTGCACTACCGGATTGTTGTAACCAATAGATAGGATTAGTGACTTTGTCGAGTCCGGTTCCTGTATCAGGGTCAAACTTATAAGAGATATTACCTGTATCCGGATCCACCCAGATGCGTTGTGCATCGTTGTACTGGTCACTGAGGCCACGTTTGTTCTCCGCAAAAGTATAGTCCATAGAGAAGTTCGCCTTGAATCTCAGTCCTTTGGTCAGCATAGCCAGGTCCTGCTCCAAAATGAAGTCAGTAGTCATTTTGGTGGTGGTGCGTTTCTCTTTACCGCCTACAGCCAGGAAATAGGCTGAGTTGGGTACATCGGCATCACGCGGCGCATACCATCCCCACATACCATTGGAGTAGATGGGACGCATGGCGTCGGGAGCGGATTTATAAGCTGAGTTCCAGAAACCGGTGTCATTGTCGCTCATATCCCAAGGCAGCTGACGTTGTGCATTCGAACCAAACAGGTTGGTAGAGAATTTGGTCGTTTTTGTCAAATGGAAGTCCAGGTTACTGCGTACGTTGATGCGGTTATAGCCAAAGCCGGAGTTGTAACCACGTCCGTTTTCAAAGCTCTTGAATAAGTCACCTTCGTTTACGAAATCTACAGCTGCGAAGTAATTTACAACTTTAGTACCACCTGATACGTTGACGCTGGTATTATAGGACATAGCGACTTTCTTGAAAAGTTCATCCTCCCAATCCACATTAGGATAGCGGTCCCACTCTTCGGCATTGGCCGGATGACGATACTTATCGATGATGGCTGCCGGTGTGTAGTTTGCCCATCCGGCAGGATTGAGACAAGCTTCGCGCTCAATGGAGTTATTCATCAAGTAGAATGTGTCATAAGCATCATACTTTTCAGGGAGTTTTGATACTACTTTAGCGGTCATATTGGCCTTGATCTGTACGTTGGCTTTTCCTTCCTTACCGCGTTTGGTAGTAATAAGGATTACTCCGTTGGCACCTTTCACACCATATACAGCAGTAGCGGATGCATCTTTCAATACAGAGATGTTCTCTACCGAGGAAATGTCTACTGAACTCATTTCACGTTCGATGCCGTCTACCAGTACCAGAGGTTCGCTATTATTCCACGAGCTCTGTGTGCGGATAATAATCTTCGGGTCTTCGGCACCGGGCATACCGGTAGAACTGGAAGTAATGACTCCCGGAAGGTTACCCGTTAAGGCAGCTCCTAAATTGCTTACCCCAGACCGCTCCAGTGTTTTTCCGGAAGTCTGTGTAATGGCTCCTACCACCGACGCTTTCTTTTGCTGTCCGTAACCTACTACTACAACTTCGTCCAGTAGCTGTGTATCATCTTTCAGAACTACTTTGATTGTCCCTTTTGAAGAAGCTTTCACTTCCTGAGGCTCCATACCTACAAACGAAACGACAAGAACTGACTTTTCATTGGGCACGGTCAATACAAAATTACCGTCTATATCTGAGATCGTACCTATTGAATTATTTCCTTTTACAACTACCGAGGCTCCAATTATAGTCTCGCCATTGTCGTCCACGACTGTTCCTTTCACTGTTATTCCTTGTTGTGCCGAAGCTGTCAGGCAGCTAAAAAGCATCAAAAGAAACAAGTAAGGAATCCTTTGAATTTTCTTTTTTACATTTTTCATTACCATTAGTTTAAGATAGTTAATAACTATGTTTTCTCTGATGTCATAAAGCCAGGATTAACTGTTGTCATACATGCTTTCCATAATTCTTTTAGTTTTAAGATTAATAAATAATGATAAAGAACCTTTTTGTTCCCGAAGCAAAAGTAGGAAGTATAATAATAGTAATAAATATGTTGCTATTGCAGAAAGATTAACTGATGTTGCATTCTATATTAGGGGTGTATCATAGACTTTAATTGATGTAACACAGCCTTATTCTTTTAACTCGTAATATGCTCGAAAGTATCTGTAACAGTGATCTTTGGCAGGCTTCTGGAAGCCGTGTACCTTTGTTTCATAGTATTATTAATCTAATTTATTTCTACATGATGAGAATATCATTAAAAACACGGATTGTCTGCCTGCAACTTTGTCTCACTCTGGTTTCGACACTACAAGCGGCGGATAAGTTTGTCTCTTTCATTCGGGAAGAAGGTACGTTGGAGTTTGTAACATCTCAACAAAGGAGTTTCAGTATTTTATGTGCTGATGAGGAACATAAAGGAGTATTAACGGCTGTACATAATTTACAGGAGGATTTTTATAAAGTGGCCGATATACGTCCTGCATTAGTGGCCGATGCAAAACAGAAGGGAAGTGCGGATGGGCAAAATGTACGTATTCTTATTGGTTCTTTTGATGAGTCTCCATTCATAAAGCAATTGGTGAAATCGAAGAAACTGGATGCCCGCGAGTTGAAAGGCAAGAATGAGAAGTTTATAATCACCACAGTAAAAGATCCGGTGGAAGGAATACCGGGTGAAGTGTTGTTAATTGCTGGTAGCGATAAGCGTGGAACTATCTATGGAGTTTATGAGTTATCCCGTCAGATAGGGGTATCTCCCTGGTATTGGTGGGCGGATGTTCCGGCGGAACGGCATGAGGAACTATATATAAAAAAAGGTGTATATACCGATGGAGAACCGGCAGTGAAGTATCGTGGTATTTTTATTAATGATGAATGGCCTTGCATGGGAGGTTGGACCACGGAACGTTATGGTGGCTTCAATAGTAAAATGTACGTGCATGTGTATGAATTGTTGCTTCGCCTGAAAGCCAACTTCCTATGGCCTGCTATGTGGAGTGCGGCTTTCTATGCGGATGATCCCATGAACAGTCCATTGGCTGATGAGATGGGGATCATAATCGGTACTTCCCACCATGAGCCTATGGCGCGTAACCATCAGGAGTATGCTCGCAATCGTAAAGTGTATGGAGCCTGGAACTATCAGACAAACAAAGATGGTATCGACCGCTTTTTCCGTGAAGGTATAGAGCGCATGCGGGGTAAAGAAGAAGTGGTGACCATTGCGATGCGTGGTGACGGTGATGCGCCGATGGGACCTGATACGGATACAAAACTGTTGGAAAATATAGTGAAAGAACAGCGTCGTATCATAGCCGAGGTTACGGGAAAATCTGCTTCTAAGACTCCACAATTATGGGCGCTTTATAGTGAGGTACTGGAATATTACGATCAAGGTATGCAGATACCGGATGATGTAATGATTCTGTTATGTGATGACAATTGGGGAGATGTTCGCCGTCTGCCCGAACCGGGTGTTAAACGTCATCCCGGTGGTTATGGCATGTACTATCATGTGGATTTGCATGGTGCTCCGCGTGCTTATCAGTGGTTGAATATGACTCAAATCCAGCATATGTGGGAACAGCTTTATCTGACGTATGCTTATGGTGTGGATAAGATGTGGATATTGAATGTAGGTGATTTGAAACCGAATGAGTTTCCTACGGATTTCTTCTTGAAAATGGCATGGAATCCTGATGCTTTTAATGCGGGTAATCTGATGGATTATACAAGAGAATTTTGCCGCCAGCAATTTGGTAATGAATATGCTGACGAAGCTGCACGAATTTTAAATCTTTATTGTAAGTATTGCGCTCGTGTGACGGCAGAGATGTTAGATCACAAAACCTATAATTTGCAAAGTGGTGAATTTAAAGCTGTGGCCGATGAGTTTCTGGCATTGGAAGCACATGCTGTCCGTCAGTTTGCTTTGTTGCCGGAGAATAGGCGCGATGCTTATAAGGAGCTGATATTATTCCCTGTGCAAGCTATGGCCAATCTTTATGAAATGTACTGTGCTACCGCCATGAACCGGCAGTTGGCTGCTGAAAATGATGTACGTGCCAATGCCTGGGCGGATCGCGTAGAGTATTGCTTCCGGAGAGATGCGGAACTATGCGCCGATTATAATAATAATATTGCCGGTGGCAAATGGAAACACATGATGGATCAGACCCATATAGGCTATACTTCATGGGATGAACCGAAAGGAGGAAATATAATGCCGAAAGTAACCCGTGTGGATGCTTCCCGGAACGGAAATATGGTAATGGGTGGTTATGAATACGAAGAGAGCAGTGGGGTAGTGGTAATGGAAGCGGAACGTTTTGCTACATCCGTGCAGGAACCCGGTACACAATGGACTGTTATACCGGACTTGGGACGTACACTCTCCGGACTTTCTTTGATGCCATATACCAAGCCGGTATCCGGTGCTTCGTTGACCTATCAAATGCGATTAAAGTCTGACTTGTCCGGTGTGCGTGTACGCCTGATATTGGATAGTACTTTGCCTTTTATTAAAGGAGGGCATAGTTATGCCATTCGTTTAGATGACGGTGAGGAACAAATCGAGAATTACAATTCAGACCTGACTTGGGCCAACTGTTATTCAAAAATGTATCCTGCGGGAGCGGCACGGGTGATAGAGTCAAAAGTAACTTTTCCTGGTGTCACTCTGGAGGTCGGGGTACATACTCTGACTATTCGCCCTCTCAGTCCGGCGATAGTATTGCATAAGATCATAGTAGATTGCGGAGGCGATATGTCCGGTAGGCTTAACCTAACGGAAAGCCCTCGGACAAGAACTCTAAAATAGATCTTTCGTTTTATCTTGCCCTATATGGCGTTCCATATACTCTGATGGTGATATGCCATACATTTCGCGGAATGCCGTGGCGAAGTACGTGGGATGCGTAAAACCGGTTAATGTGGCTACTTCTGTTATGCCATGCCGCTTGTCGGCCAGCAGGGTAGCTGCCTGCTTCAGACGCAAGTTGCGAATGAGTTGTTGTGTAGTCTGATTCGTGAGTTCTTTGAGCTTGCGATGCAGATGTACACGGCTGATACCTACTTCCGTACTGATCATTTCGACGGTTAATGCCGGATTGCCTAAATTCTCATTGATAACGCGCATGACACGTTCCATAAGCCGGTCATCGGGAGATTTTACTTCTGGGATTGAGATTTGTTCCTCCTGATTCTGACGGCCACTGAAAGCATTACGCAATTGTTCCCGGCGGCGGATGAGGTTTAAGACAGTTTTTCTCAGCAACTCAATGCTGAATGGTTTCATCAGATAAGCATCGGCACCGGTATCCAACCCTTCCAGATTGTCCTCCTCGCTGGTACGGGCAGTAAGCAGGATGATGGGTAGATAGTTGATGTTCACATTCTGTCGTATCTTGCGGCAGAGTGTCAAGCCATCCATTTCAGGCATCATCACATCGCTGATTATCAGATCGGGCGTATGGGATAATATCGATGCTAATGCTTCTTTTCCGTTACTGCATTCGGTCATGTAAAAGTCATTGCTCAGTTCGCGGCAAATGTAGTGGCGAATCTCTTCATCGTCTTCTACCACAAGCACATGGCGACGACTGCGGGCACGGACTTTACCGCTGGCTTCTTCATCGTCATCATAAGGCAGCGGGGGGGCTATGGTAGCCGGTTCTGCCGCCGGGATGTTTATTAGGGTGTCGGCGGTTGTTGCTTCTTCTATTTCTTCCTTTTTCAAATGCCCGTTTCCCAGCGGTAGCCGTATGATAAACCGGGAACCCGGTCTGCCTTCGCCATTGTCCTCTACGTGAATATTTCCGTAATGCAGCTCCACTAAAGAGCGTGTGAGGTGAAGCCCGATACCTGTTCCTATATTTGAGTTGTTCTGACTGTTGCGTATCTGGTAGAATCGCTCGAATATATGTTCCCGTTCAGTGGAAGCAATGCCGATGCCACTGTCCGCAACTGTAAGTTCAACATATCGGCGCAGGGGTGCATTTTGGGGAAGGTGGGTATCCTCACCTGTGCTGAGGCTGATTTCCACTTGTCCGTTTTCAGGTGTGAACTTACAAGCATTCGACAGTAGGTTCAGGATGATCTTGTCAAAGTTCTTAGGATCTATCCACATTTCTATTTCAGGAGCAGAGGTGTGGAATTTTAAGTCTAGTTTCTTTACCCTTGTCTGTTGTTCGAAGGTTTCTAACAAGTCACGGGTGAAACTAACTATTTCAGCCTTTTTAAACATGAGGGACATTTGTCCTTTGTCTATTTTTCGGATATCCATTAATTGGTTTACCAATTGCAGGATGCGCTCGGCATTCCGTTGTATAGTACTGTAGAGCTTTCTACATTCTGCATCCTTATCTTTTGCCATCAGTTGTTGCAAGGGACTGATGATAAGCGACATCGGAGTTCGTATTTCGTGAGAGATATTAATGAAGAACTGTAACTTTGCTTCGTTAATTTGCTCGGCATGGATGTGTTGCAACATCTTTTGATGCATACGGTAACGATGATGCACCTGCATCACAATGAATCCAATGATTGATAATATCAATAGGACGTATATTAATTTAGCCCAACCCGATGCCCACCATGCCGGATCTATCTGGATGATGATTTCTTTCTCTTCCGAGTAGGCTGTATAGTCTTTGGCTTTCATCCTGAAGTGATAAGTACCCGGTGCCAGATCACTGAAAGAAACTCTGTTGACGCCCGGAGCTAATGCCATCCAGGTTGCTCCATTCATGGAATAAAGATAGGTGATCCGTTCCGGATTATAGAATTCCATGGCTGAGAATTCGATGCTGAACGAGTTGTCTCTATGACATAAACGGAACCGGCTGGCTTCCTGTACTGCTGTTTCTATAACTTCGTGGTTACCGGAACGTGTACCTTTCTTTACAGCTTTATTATGGATGTAGAAGTCGGCAATTCTAACCTCGGGCTTTTTGACTTCTGTAGTGATTTCTGCTGGTCGGAAAAAGGTGATACCATTGATACCTCCAAAGATGAGATATCCATCTTTATCTGTACAGGCTGCATTTTTGCTGAATTCATTTCCTTGTAACCCATTGCCTGCATAGTAGTTGATAAAGGTACCTGTTTCCGGGTCCATGTTTGTGATACCGTAATTGGTACTTATCCATAATCCATGTTGTTTGTCGCCTTGAATGGCACAAATGGTATTATTGGGCAATCCATCGTGTGTAGTATAAGTTTTAGAGCTTCCATTTTTTCCGTCTATATGAATGAGCCCTTTGGTGGTACCTGCCCAGATGTCACCTTGTTCATCCTCGAAGAGGGTCAGTATGATACTGCCGCTGAATATCCTGTTTTTCCCATAGGTTGAGGCGAAGTTCATTGTGGGTATATCCAGACATCCTAAGCCATCGTAGGTGCCGATATATAATTTATTGTTGCTGGTGTACAGCAATGAGGCTACCCAACGGTTGTGGAGTACATTGTAATTCTCCTGATATTCTTTTCCGCTTTCAAAAGTATCGCATCTGTTGACTTTCCCGGTTTTTAGATCGATGTAAAACACGCCTCCGCCCATAACAGCTACCCATAATCGTTCACCGTTCTTGTCTGAAGTCAGATACGATATGTTTTTTACTTCATTCTGATAATGGTCCTGTAATTTATAGTATCGGCACAGGCCGGTCTTGGGGTCCATCTCTGCCAGTCCTTCCAAAGGTGAAGCCAGCCACAATCTGCCGTCTGCTGTCTGGTGGATATGGTTGATTGTGGACGGCACGGAATTAGATGTTTCTTTGTGCTCAAAGTGCAGGGAAGGCTTATTCTTTCCTTTTATACCATATATACCGTCATTGGCTGTTCCGAGCCATAAGGTTCCTTCATTGTCTTTACATACTGCTTTTATACTGTTAGAACCTATTTTATTGGTTGTTACAGACTTGTAACCCATGTACTTGAATTGGTTTGTTGTAGCCGGAAGAAGCATGACTCCTTTGCCGTTGATACCCAGCCATAAGTTGCCTGCCCGATCCTTTGTGATGGCATGTACATCGGCTTTGCTGAAATCGAAAGTACTGAAACTGAACTCGCTTTCCTTTATCTTCTGTGTATGTATGTCATATACTTTTATGCCGTACCCTATGGTTCCGATATAGATTTTTCCTTGTCCGGCAGCATATATTGTATTGATAGGCAGGCTAGGAAGTATCGGACAGGAGATAGGGATAAAAGTATCTTTCTGCTGGTCGTAGACAAATATTCCTTTGTTTATGTTACTGGCATAGATATTCCCTTTTTCATCCAGGCAAATAGAAGTTACTATATTCCAGGCATTCTCTTTTCCGATGAAATAGTGATATATTTGACCTGACGTGTCAATGCGGTATAACCCCTTTCCTTCTGTAGAAACCCATAGATTTTCGTTTTGGTCTTCGAATAGATAGGTGATGAAAAAACTGGGAACCGGCAGTTGCGCCTCTTTGATAAGAGGTTCTGTTCCTCCTAATGTTAGTGAATAAACGGCATGCCCGGACGTTCCTATTAATAACTCTCCATTCTTACGCTCCAGGATCGTACTGATATGTGCGCTCATGTTTATTCCAGTTTCGTACAGGATGGGGATTTCTTTAAAGAGGTCTGTTGACGGGTCATAAAGTTGTAACCCGCGTTGAGTACCTATCAGGAAGTTCCCTTTGCTGTCTTCGAAGAGTATCCTTACATTGTTATCTACCAATGAACTGTCGTTTCCTTCTTTGTGTTTGTACACACTGAACTTGGCGCCGTCGTAACGATTAAGTCCGTCTTCGGTGGCTATCCAGATAACTCCGTCTTTGGCTTGATAGATCTGATTGATATTGCTGTTTGATAATTCACGGTCTACTGTAAATAGTTTCTCTGATTGACTGTATCCGTAGGTTGCAAAGAAAAGGAATAAGATGGATAATAGCGTTTTCATAATTACGTTGGGGTTAGCAATTGTGATACAAAAGTAATTGAAAACAGATATTCTCGCAAACATAATATGGAGGAAAACCCCTTTATAAAAGGGGAATGTAACGTATAGCAAATGATGTGTTACATTTCGTGGGATAACTTGAGAGGGGATGAATCGTATTATAGAAAAAGAGGTTACCAGACGGCAACCTCTTTCCCTAAAAATACAATACTAAAAAGGATTATTTCTTGAAGTAACGGTTGTACAGACCTTCAAAGCCTTTACCGTGACGAGCTTCATCTTTTGCCATTTCATGAACAGTGTCATGGATAGCATCCAGATTCAGAGCTTTTGCACGAGTGGCAATACGTTTCTTGTCTTCGCAAGCGCCTGACTCAGCGTTCATTCTCTTTTCGAGGTTAGTTTTGGTATCCCATACACAGTCACCCAACAGTTCAGCGAACTTAGAAGCGTGTTCTGCTTCTTCCCAAGCATAACGCTTGAAAGCTTCAGCTACTTCGGGATAACCTTCACGGTCAGCCTGACGGCTCATAGCCAAATACATACCTACTTCTGTACATTCACCCATGAAGTGGTTGTTCAGGTCTTTAATCATTTCATCATCACAACCTTTAGCTACACCGATCACGTGTTCGTCAGCAAAAGACAGAGGACCGTCTTCTGTGGTTTCTACAACTTCTACGAACTTGCTGGCAGGAGCTTTACACAACGGGCATTTCTCAGGAGCGGCATCACCTTCATATACGTAACCGCATACAGTACATCTAAATTTTTTCATTTTCTTTTTGATTTAATTGAATTAGTTATTCGTTCGTTTTATAAAAAACGTTAGTCTTCTTTACATTGTTTACAGATTCCTTTGTAATAATAATGGATTTCCTGCACTTCGTGTCCATCCATATCCGTATCTACCACTTTTTTTATTGCGTCGTCACACGGCAAGTCATAGATTCTTCCGCAACGCTTGCACAAGAAATGTGAATGTGGAGTGGTGTCGGCATCATAGCATGTGTTACGCTCATCGATGGTAAGCGTTTGTGCGGCTCCTTGTTCGCTCAAAATCTTCAGCGTGTTGTAGACTGTAGTTTTTGAGAGTGTCGGTATAGTAGGAGATAATGCCGTATAAATCTCATCTACCGTCGGATGTGTGCGGTGCTCCATAAGATATTTCATGATAGCAATACGCTGTACCGAGGGTTTAATGTTATGTCCTTGCAATCGTTCTACTACTACTTCCATATTCGTTTAATTCAAACTTGTAATAATTACATTTTTATTTCGCTTGCAAAGATAAAGACTTATTCGATTTTACCAAAAGATTTCCATTCTTTTTTCCTCCTTTTTGTTAAACAGTGTGAATTGGCTGGTAAGGTATTTCTATCCAGAACTCGGAACCTTTACCTATTTCGGAAGAAACTCCGACGGTGGCATGCATCTTTTCAGCAATCATTTGGCAAATGGATAAGCCAAGGCCGGTACCTTGTTTGAAGTTATCCAGCTTTACAAAACGTTGGAAAATAGCTTTCTGCTTTTCAGGAGAAATTCCGCAACCGGTGTCCCGCACATAGAATCGCATGTTTCCGTCTTTGGGTGGATAGTAGCCGACAGTGATACTTCCCTCTGTGGTGTACTTAATGGCATTGGAGAGATAATTGCCAAGTACTTGACTCAGACGATTCTTTTCTGTATAGACATGGCATTTCTTCATGCCAAACTCTGCAATACATTCCACATTTGCAGGCATCCTAAAATGGAAAGCATCTTCAAGTTTACGAATACAGCCGTTGATGTCTACTTCGGTATAACAGAAGTCCAGCAAACCGGCTTCTATCCTGGACAGGTCGAGTATATCGTTAATGAGTTGTAGCAACAGGCAGTTGTTGTCTTCAATAATCCGGATATATTCATGGCTTTCAGGGGTATCAGCCGTTTCGGCAAGAATACTGGAAAAGCCCACGATAGCATTGAGCGGAGTGCGTATCTCATGACTCATATTAGCAAGAAAAGCTGATTTGAGACGGTCGGATTCTTCGGCACGTTCCTTTGCAAGAATCAGCTCCTTTTTATGCTTTTGGGAATGAATATAATAGAAGATATATAGGGTGAAGAATAAAGCGATAAATAGGATTGTCATCCAGATGTAAGTCTTATACTGCTGATAGAAAGTAGGAGGCTGGAAGAAGTAAATAGCGTCTTTCGGATATAAATTTTCTGGTATCTTGCACCATTTCAAGTCGGCAAAGTTCAGATAGGTATGTGCAACTCCGCCATTCTGGTAAGGAATGGAAGAGGCTGTTTCTCCCGATAGGATGCGACTGATTGTGGACATTACCGTATCCGTGAAGTCACGGATAGAGATATAATGTCCGCCAGCATAGAGATTTTCTTGCAGGTTTAAGTCAGCTAATGTAAATACGGGAACTTCCAGGAAGCTGGGGAGTATCTTTTTGAGGTGGTCCGACAGATAGTAATTCTTGTTATTTCCATATTGCCGGAGCCATGCGTAATAGATGACGCCGGTGGTTTGCTTGTAACTGGTAAGTGTATCCAGTAATTCTTCTGTACTTATTTGCTCTGAAGATAAAAGTTCCAGTTTTAGATCAGGAAAATCTTTCTGCATCACCGCACTCACGGCTTGGCGGGTAACTGTGCTGATATAGCGGTTGTCGGAAATAAAAGCAATCCGGTTGACTTCCGGCTGAAGCTGTTTGATGAGTGTCAGAGTTTCCTTGATGTAATAAGGTTGTTTCAGTACGGTGATATTGTAGTTTTTGTTAAATTCTTCGATAGGGATACTGTTTGCTTCTGTCAAAGGAGTTTTTGCCAATAATGTTTGCAGAGTAGAGGGAACCCGTCCGCGTGAATAGCAAAGTATGACAGGGATATTTTTCCAGGGGCCGTCGAAAATGGGCGCACTGACCAACCAGCCCGGATCTCCTACGATTATGACAACTTTAGGTGGTGTAGGAAATGTTTGCAGAAGATTATCTTGGGCTTGTTTGACTTCTTCTTCATTGGTAAGCACCGGGACTGCCAGGAAGTATTCATGTAATTCGATATTTCCTTCATAAGGGAAGCGTTTTTGAAGTTCGTTCCGGAAACCGTGAATCCATGCTTCTTCTGCATTGACAGAACTGAGGAATAATATATACTCTTTTTCTTTAGCGGAAACTGACAGGCACCCGATTAGGAGTATCAGGGAAAGTAACCATTTATGGACTGTATTAGGAGCTCTCATGAGTTTTGTATGGCGTGCTTTAAAAATGTTGCTAAAAGTACAAATAATCTTGGATATCTGAGGTGAATGAAGTGATTATTTTGTGTTTATGGATAAATAACCGTATTTTTGCCGCCATATTTTTAAATGACATCCTTATGAATTACGGATATGTAAAGGTAGCGGCGGCTGTGCCCCGTGTGAAGGTAGCGGACTGTAAGTTCAATGCCAGGGAAATTGAAAAGGAAATAATCATAGCCGAGGGGAAAGGTGTGCAGATCATTGCTTTTCCGGAGTTGTGTGTGACGGGATATACATGCGGTGATTTGTTTGCCCAGCAATTATTGCTTGAAGAAGCGGAAATGGGATTGATACAGATTGTAAGTAATACAAGGCAGTTGGATATCATAGCCATACTTGGCATGCCGATAGCGATGAACGGAGTATTGCTGAATGCCGCAGTCGTAATTCAAAAAGGAAAGGTGTTGGGAGTAGTGCCCAAGACTTACCTCCCCAACTACAAGGAATTTTATGAAAAACGCTGGTTTACATCCGCTGTGGATGTAAGTGAAAGGAGCGTGCGCCTTTGTGGACAGGTGGTTCCAATGGGAACTGACTTATTGTTCGAAACTGCGGATACGACGTTCGGCATTGAAATTTGTGAGGATTTATGGGCACCTATTCCGCCCAGTTCTTCACTGGCATTGCAAGGTGCGGAGATTCTGTTTAATCTGTCGGCGGATAATGAAGGGATTGGTAAACACAACTATTTGTGTTCTTTGATCAGCCAGCAGTCGGCTCGTTGCATTGCCGGTTATGTTTTCTGTTCGTGTGGGTTCGGTGAGTCTACTACGGATGTGGTGTTTGCAGGGAACGGACTGATTTTCGAAAATGGCAGCCTGATAGCTCGCAGCAAGCGTTTCTCTTTCGAGGGACAGGTGATTATCAGTGAAATAGATGTGGAACATTTGCGCACGGAACGTCGAGTTAATACAACTTTTTCCGCTTGTCGGGCGCATTGCGCACCGGGAGAGGCGGTACGTGTCTCCACAGAATATGTAAATAGCAAAGAACTGAACCTGACGCGTTGTTTTGACCCTCATCCTTTTGTGCCGCAAGGAGTTGAGTTGAACGAGCGTTGCGAGGAAATATTCTCCATACAAGTTTCCGGTTTGGCTCAGCGTCTGGTACACACTGCTGCCAAGAGTGCGGTAGTCGGCATTTCCGGTGGGTTGGATTCTACATTGGCATTACTGGTGTGTGTTAAAACCTTCGATAAATTGGGATGGTCTCGTAAAGATATTATCGGTGTAACAATGCCGGGGTTTGGAACAACAGACCGCACGTATACGAATGCTCTGGATTTGATGAATTCTTTAGGAATCACCGTTCGTGAGGTCAGCATCAAGGAAGCCTGTATTCAGCATTTCAAAGATATAGACCATGATATCGATGTGCATGATGTAGTTTATGAAAATGCTCAGGCACGCGAGCGTACGCAGATACTGATGGATATTGCCAACCAGACTTGGGGAATGGTAATTGGTACGGGCGATCTTTCGGAACTGGCATTGGGCTGGGCTACTTATAATGGAGATCATATGTCCATGTATGGTGTGAATGGAAGTGTGCCTAAGACTTTGGTTAAGTATCTGGTAAAATGGGTAGCCGAGAATGATATGGACGAAGCTTCACGCATGACGCTGCTGGATATTGTGGATACTCCGATTAGTCCTGAATTGATTCCGGCAGATGAAAATGGCAATATCAAACAGATAACGGAAGATCTGGTAGGTCCTTATGAGCTGCATGATTTCTTCTTATATTATTTCCTTCGTTGTGGCTTCCGTCCTTCCAAGATATTCTTCCTTGCAGTGCGTACATTTAAGGACGTGTATGATGAAGAGACAATCAAAAAATGGTTGCAGACATTCTTCCGCCGCTTCTTCAATCAACAATTTAAGCGCTCTTGTCTGCCGGACGGACCTAAAGTAGGTAGTATTTCCATCAGTCCGCGCGGGGATTGGCGTATGCCAAGCGATGCATCATCAGAGATGTGGCTTCGGGAAGTAGAGAGCCTTGCTTGATACTATTAGTTTCAAGGCATGAAACTAATAGTTTCTCGGTGTGAAACCAGTAGTTTCACCGAATGAAACTAGTAGTTCCAAGCAATGAAACTGACAGTTCCAAGGCATGAAACTAAGAATGGAAAAGAATAAAACCGGAAGTTCCCTGTGTGAAACTTCCGGTTTTATTGTATAAGCTTGTTTGATAGGAACTTATCTCTGATTCGAAGTCCGGTAATATTTACGGTAGATAGATTTAAACTCATCACTGTTCCGAAAAGTCTGAAGCCAGCTGTTAAGGCTGTCCAATAGAACAGGTGATTGTTTGCTGACTCCCCAGGAATAGAACTGGGTAAAACTGATATCGGTATTGATATCTATCTGTGGAATACTGTCCGTTACGGCACGGGCGATGCTTTCATCGCATACGGCATAATCTATATCCCCATGAGCTACAAGTGATATCAGCTGTTCCGAACCGTATTTATCTATTTCCTTAATATATATAGTGTCACCAATTTCGTTTCCCAGATTACGAATACGGAGGATGGAAGGTGATCCTTTCACTACATGCAGGGTTTTGCCTGCCAGGTCTAACTGACTTTTAACGAATAAAGAGTCAGTGGGAGATGTGGCTTTGCGTTGTACGAGAACCTGTTTATTAAGTACAATCGGAGTAGTAAGGAGCAAAGAGTCTTTCAGTTCACTGGTGGCTAGAATACCATAAGCGATAACATCGAACTCGCCTGTTGCAAGTCCTTCCAGCCGTTTGTCAAAACTCATTTCGGGAGTGATGGCAGCCTTCCAGCCATGGTCACGGGCAAACGCTTCTATCAGTTCATAATGAAAGCCCGATAAGGTATCTCCGTCAACATAGAAGCTGATGGAGTTGTATTCTGTGGCAGCGCGGATTATTTTCTCGGCTGCGATTTCTGCATAGTCACGCGGATGCCCTTGCTGCTTCTCCTTCTTTAAAAAGAAGGTAGCAATGAAAGCGGCTATTATACCCATAGCTGCGTATTTCAGTATTCTGGCTTTCGGGATTCTCATGTGGAAAGAGTTTTAATCGTAGAAGTTCCATGAAACACCTATCTTTAGCAGACTCGGGTTGATGGGGTAATGCGGTACGAGGAAAGAGTTACGTGTACCCATGCCTTGATTTACGTGAGAGTACATAGCGAATAGCCGTGTACGCTTCAGTTGCAGGTTTGCATAAATGTTCACTATAGGATAACCACCTATCTCTACCTGATCGTTTTCCGGTTGCAGGTGGAATTGCTGAACGGCAGGCGTATAGGCCGGTGCATTATATTTGGTGAAATAGCGCACATCGGCTCCCAATTGCACCGTAAGAACTTTCTTCGCTAACTTGGTCAGGATGTATAAATTGGAGTATAGTGAAAGTTGTGGCAATGGGAGAATTGTTTCATTGCTTGACTTTTGCCAGGTTACTTCGTTATCCAAATGGAAAATACCTGCACGGAAGTTCTGTTTCAGAGTTGCTGAAAGTATTTGTATATTACCGCTATACTGCTCGGGTACAGCTTTCTGGTTGAAATAAGTATAGTTCTTGACGTTTTCTACACCGGCACGAAGATTAGTACCCCAGCGGTCAATGTTTAATTCGCCTTCTACACGGGTACGGAATTCTTTCTCCATATTATCATTGTCCCAGAAGAAATGGTTGGAGTGATAATGCCGCATATAGAAAGATGGGAGTGTATTCGTCACAAAACCTCGTGCGATAAGGTTTACTGTATCTTTTCCCAATCGGAAATTCAAATCCATATTACCATGTACACGGAATTGCCCCAGCGCTTTGTCCATAATACCTATTTCACCATCTATGGAATAGTGAAGGACTTTACCTTGTCGTTTGGCAAGTTCACCGCCCACAAATATTTCTTGTTCTGTGAAGCGGTCTACCGTCATGGAATCTGCATTCATCAGGTCATAACGGCTGAACTTATGAGAGATATAAGCGGTTAATCCTGCTTTGGCATATTTGTTGAAACCTTCCAACAGGGCTATGCCAAAGATGTTCTTTATGCTGAATGCTGTGGTGGAGTCCCGACTGACACTTCCGTTTTTGTTGAAGTAAGTGTTTTCATACATACCCTCCGGTTCGCTGTATGATTGGAAACGATGGCGTGAGCGCTCCACTTTAAAAGTATGAATGAAACTTGTGACAGGGACGAATTCTTCAACATAATTGGTATCTTCTGCCAAGGCAGTGGCGTTGTTAAGGCTATCCAGACTCAGGCTTTTTTTCATTGCAAGCCTTTCTGCTGAAAGGCTGTCGGTGCCTAAACTGTCAGCACCTAAACGATCCATACCTAAACTGTCTGTAATGGCAGTGTCGGGAATCATGGCAGTAGATGCTGCCGTGGGAGCAAAGTTCTGTTTAACGCTATTGTTTTGGGCTACTTCTTTCAATACTCTCCGCTTGAATCCTAACCGATAGCGTTGCGTAAGGTAAATATAGAAGTCTTTGTTACGGTTGGAAGTTTGCTCCAGCTTCACAGGAATAGTGGTGGATTCGTATTCTTTCTTACCGTCAGCCATTGTATCGGGGCGGGTAATGTAACCGTCATTTGCTATACCGCCGTTTTCATTCATCTTCATGAAGAAGTTGTTGTAGACAGCTTGCAGTTGGTAGCGTTCGCCAATATAACTTCCGAATATGCCGGCATTGAAGTGCGAAGTAGATTGATTGGAGTAGTATCCACGTCCGTACAGGTAATCGAAATTGAAGCCAAATGCCAACCGTTTGTTTACATTGACAGAAAAATAAGATTTGAATCGCTCTTCACCGTTTACCTTATTACCCGCTTTATAATAAGTCAGATTTGTATAAGGAACATTACTGTTGGTGAAGAATACCTGATCGGGACGAACAAAGAAACTGGAGAATGGCGTCATAAAAATAGTCGGTTCGGTGCTTTCACGATCAAAGAATATACGTGAAAGACGGGGAGAGCCGAGGTTACCCAGGAAATTATATTGTCCCGTCATACCGTCTACCAGGTTTGTATTCTGGAAATTCAAGGAAAGAGTGTCGGCAGGAACGATGGTCCGGTTACCCAGAGTCTCGCTTAATTGCCACATATAGAGTTTAGGCGGAATACTTTGAACGTCAGTGCTGGTATCCAGGCTATCTGGTTGTGTTGACGGGTCAACCTGATTCCCATAGCGGTCACGATTATCCAATGTATTGAGTGGCCGCTGTGCCTGTGCTGCCAGCAATCCCAATACGAATAGAAGTATATATGTCAGTAGAATGCGTCTCATAATTAGGCGCAAAGATACAATAAAAAATTATTCGCTTGCGGAATTCAGCCTTTTTTGCCTATTTTTACAAACGTACTTTTTATTTCTTTGATATAAATATGGTAACTTATAAAATAAGCCCTTGCAAAAAGAAACTATTGCAAGGGCTTATTGATTTATCGTAAGAGTCAATGGAATTATACCTCTTTAATCAATTCCATTCCTTTTTTAATCGCTTCTTCATTCATCGGTATCAAGTGATGATGACGTTCGGGCAAGGTCTTCTTCAAGCCTCTGAGTACGCTATCCAGCGTAACCATCGGTTTCAGTTTCAGCAATCCACCCAGTACGATCATGTTGAATGCTTTGGCATTATTCATTTCATTGGCTGCATCCATTGCGTCGATGCGATACACTTTGATATCCTTACGCGTCGGCGGGTTGATGATACCATATCCGTCGTAAATCAGGATACCGCCCGTCTTTACCTTACTTTCGAATTTCTCCAGTGAGGGCTGGTTCAGAATAATGGCAGCGTCATACTTGCTCAGAATAGGAGAGGAGATTTTCTCATCGCTTACAATCACCGTAACGTTGGCTGTACCGCCACGTTGTTCCGGTCCGTAAGCGGGCATCCAGCTCACTTCCTTATCTTCCATCAGTCCCGAGTATGCCAAAATCTTTCCCATAGACAATACGCCTTGTCCACCGAAGCCTGCTATAATGATTTCTTCTTTCATTGTTCTTTTCTTTTAGTTGACGAGGTTGCAGTTGACAAGTTGACGAGGAAGCATCTCCTCCTTGTTAACTTGTTCCCTCGTTTCCTTGTTAACTGATTTATCTGTCTTTCAAGTCACCCAGCGGATAGAACGGGAACATGTGCTCTTCCATCCATTTGTTAGATTGCGCAGGTGTCTGTTTCCAACCGGAGTTACAAGTAGAAACGATCTCTACCAGGTTGGAGCCTTTGCCTGCCATGGAGTTCTCGAATGCTTTGCGGATGGCTTTCTTTGCTTTGCGGATAGCACCGACTGTTTGTACACTCTGGCGGGTAACGTAAGCGGTTCCTTCCAGTTGTGCGGCGATATCTGCCATCTTCAGCGGATAACCGTGCAAATGAACATCACGTCCGTAAGGACTGGTAGAAGTCTTCATGCCGACCAAGGTAGTAGGAGCCATCTGTCCACCCGTCATACCATAAATGGCGTTGTTGATGAAGATGATGGTGATATTCTCACCGCGGTTCAGTGCATGGATTGTTTCTGCCGTACCGATACATGCCAGGTCACCGTCTCCCTGGTAAGTGAATACCAGTCTGTCCGGCCACAGGCGCTTGATCGCAGTGGCAAGAGCGGGTGCACGTCCGTGTGCGGCTTCCTGCCAGTCAATATCCAGATAGTTATAGATGAACACGGCACATCCCACGGGGGAGATACCTACTGCTTTGTCTTCCATGCCCATTTCTTCGATTACTTCGGCTATCAGCTTGTGTACCACACCGTGGCTGCATCCCGGACAGTAGTGCATGGGATTATCGTTCATCAGAGTCGGTTTCTTATAAACCAGATTCTCAGGCTTGATAATATCTTCTTTTGTCATAATCACTTCTCCTTATCTGTTGGTGAACCGTATAAAAAACTCCATCAGCTTAACGAATATTGCTGCGCCACAAACGTAGATGAACAGTTTGAAGTCATCCTTTGCAACGAAATATACGATGATAGCTGCCAAGGCAAGTATCATAAAGAGTATATTCAATACGCTTCTTATCTTATCAGGGTTCATTTCTCGATTAATTTTTCTTTCAGTGCACTTACAATCTCTTCCGGATCGGGTACGATACCGCCGAGACGCCCGAAGTGTTCTACTTTTACTTTACCATTCACAGAGAGGCGTACATCTTCAACCATCTGTCCCGCATTCAATTCGGTAACCAGCATGCCTTTCACTTTTTCAGCATAGGCTGCAATGGCTTTTGTGGGGAAGGGCCAAAGGGTAATGGGGCGCAGTATACCGACTTTGATACCTTCTTCGCGTGCAAGTTCCATTGCTTTCTGTCCGATACGGGCCATAGAACCGAAGGCGATAATCAGGTAATCGGCATCTTCACAATTGATTTCTTCGAAACGTACTTCGTTTTCTTCAATCAGTTTGTATTTAGCCTGGAAGCGGATGTTATTCTTTTCCATCTCTTCCGGTTTCAATTCCAAAGAAGTAATGATATTGGGCTTGCGTCCGTTTACTCTGCCGGTAGTAGCCCACGGGCATTGCTCGATAACTTCTGCATCTGTACGGCGGGGCTTTTGCGGAGGCAATACAACCTTTTCCATCATCTGACCGATAACACCGTCGGCAAGAATGATAGCCGGGTTGCGATATTTGAAGGCAAGATCAAAGGCCAATCCAACGAAATCAGCCATTTCCTGTACGGAAGCGGGAGCCAAAGTGATCAGACGGTAGTCACCGTGACCTCCACCCTTGACAGTCTGGAAGTAGTCTGCCTGACTGGGTTGGATGGTTCCCAATCCGGGGCCGCCGCGCATTACGTTTACAATCAAACAGGGTAATTCGGCACCTGCCAGGTAGGAGATACCTTCTTGTTTCAGGCTGACACCGGGGCTGGACGATGAGGTTAATACCATCTTTCCACTTCCGGCACCGCCGTACACCATATTAATAGCTGCCACTTCACTTTCTGCCTGTAGCACTACCATGCCGGTAGTTTCCCAGGGCTTCAGTTCGGCAAGAGTTTCCAATACTTCCGATTGCGGAGTAATAGGATAACCGAAGTATCCATCAGCACCGCAACGGATAGCGGCGTGGGCGATGGCTTCGTTTCCTTTCATTAATACAACTTCTTCTGCCATATTCTACTGATTTACAGATTTATTCAACTTTTACTTTAAAAACAGAGATACATCCGTCCGGGCAAACCTGGGCGCATGACGCACAGCCGTTGCAGGTATCTTCCAATATTTGGTGGGCATAGTTATACCCTTTTACGTTCACCTCTTTGGTGAGGGCTATTACATGCAGAGGACAGGCTACCACGCATAGATTGCAGCCTTTACACCGTTCGGTGTCCACTACGATTGCTCCTTTAATCTTTGCCATAATTTACGTTACTTTTATATGTTATTGATTGTACATATCCTTATTGAAGAAATTCAGGATATCCATTGCCATACGATAGGCTTCACGGGCAGGGCTGTCGGGATTGAGGTCGATAGCATACTGGTAGTTGTTTAAAGCCAGTTGCCAGTTGCCTTGTTTACGGTAGGCATTTCCCAGGAGATAGAAAGCTTCGTCCCGGTCGGTAGAGTCGGTGATCAGATATTCATCGAGCTGCCGGATAGCTTCTGCTACATCTCCTTGATTGATAAGCTCTTTGATAGTTTTCAGTTGCTCCATATCGTATTGAGTTCCGGATTATTGGAATACAAAGATAGTTTTTATTTAGAGACAACGAACAAGTATTCTGTGAAAAATAAGAAAAATGGGGAAATATGAAGCCCGAAGTTAAATGAAATTCTGTCAGAATGTCACAACTTCGGGCGTATATGATGTAAAATGGGTTTTGCTACTTTACAAGTTTTCCATTTATATAGAGATTTTTGAACGTAACGTCTTTTGCTCCTTTTATGTCATTTCCATCTTTGGCAACATTATTAAAGTGGGAGTCTTCAACGCTGATATTGTACACATGATCATCGTCGTCGAGACCGATAATAAGGACACCAAATTTGCTCTTTTCGCAGGTTACATTCTTTAGGTGAACGTTGCGGACAGTAGGAGTAAAACCGCGGTTGCAGTTCTCCCGGTTTTCGTATTGCAGGTTGATGCGTAGTACGGCTTCGCGACACTGTCCTACGGTGACGTTACGCACGAACACATTTTCAATCAGTCCGCCGCGGCAGGTGCTGGTCTTGATGCGGATCACACGGTCGAGGTCTGGGCTATCCATCTTACAGTTTTCTACATACAGGTTGCGGTATCCGCCGGAGATTTCGCTACCGATGACTACACCTCCATGTCCTTTCTTCATATAGCAACCGCGTACAATGATGTTCTCGCTGGGAACACCCCATTTACGTCCGTCCTGGTTACGTCCGGACTTGATAGCAATACAGTCATCTCCGGTATCGAAGGTACAGTTCTCTATCAATACATTTTTGCAAGATTCGGGGTCGCAGCCATCGCCATTGGGACCGCGATTATAAACGTATACACCGCGTACAGTGAGACTTTCGCAGAATAGCGGGTGAATAACCCAGAAAGGGGAATTCAATAAAGTTACATCTTCTATCAGCACTGTATTACATGAGTACAGGTTGATAAGTTGTGGACGTAATCCGTCTTCAGGTGTCATTACACGCTTATAAATAGGAGTGGAGGTTTCACCGTACATCAGCAGGCGTTCCCGTCCTCCGTTGCGTTGTGCCACCATGCCCTCTTTCCAGCCATAACGGGGAGCGCCACACATAGGCCACCAGGTTTCGTTGGAGCCTTGTCCGTCGATAGTTCCTTTACCGGTGATGGCGATATTTGTTTCACCGTATGCATAAATCAACGGGCGGGCATTATAGCAGTCTATTCCTTCCCAACGGGTGATAACTCCGGGAAAGTAGAGGCTCTGATCGGTTGAAAATTTCAATACGGCTCCTTCTTCTACATGAAAGTTGACGTTGCTTTTCAGTGTGATGGGACCTGTGTAGAATGTACCTTTTGGAACTACAACCGTACCACCACCATTCAGGCAACATGTAACGATAGCCTGGTTGATTGCTTCATGGCAGGGAGCATCCGGGGTGTCGGGTTTGGCGCCGAAGTCCGTAATGAGATACGTTTGTTTGGGGAAAGATGTTTTCTTGATTTGCTTTTCAATCTTTGTACTCTCCTTGAAAGCCTTATCGAAATCTATCGAGTTGGCAGTTGCCAATGTGGCCGAGAGAAGCAGGGAAATAATTCCGAGTACTTTTTTCATGCGTTTCCAGTTTTACTTTAAATGGTTATTAGATATGCAGGCAAAAGTACGGAAAGTGACTCTATTATAGGGAAGAGTTTTTGGCATAAAAGGTGTAAAAATTGATGTGTTTATACTTCTTAGCTCTGAGGAAGGTGTATAAACTAAACTAAAAAACACTTGCGGGTGTGTAAGCCTTCACTACTGCAAGTGTTGCCTTACACATCCGCAAGCGTCACCTTACACTACTGCAAGTACCAGTTCCCGCACCTGCAAGTGTAATTTCGAGTTGGGATGATTATCTCACCGGTATTTTATCAATACGCTTCTGATGGCGTCCACCCTCAAACTGTGTGCTGAAGAATTCTCTCATAATCATATCAGCTTCTTCTGTGCTGATAAAACGTCCCGGCATGACGAGTACGTTGGCATCATTATGCTGGCGAGCCAGATGAGCAATTTCCGCAGTCCAGCAAAGTGCAGCACGAATACCCTGATGTTTGTTCAGTGTCATGCTGATACCTTCACCACTTCCGCAGATAGCAATACCCGGGTAACACTCTCCGGCTTCAACGGCCAATGCCAGGGGATGAGCAAAATCTGCATAGTCGCAACTCTCCGTTGTATAGGTGCCGAAGTCTTTGTATTCCCATCCTTTAGTTTCCAACCACCCCTTGACGTATTGTTTCAATTCAAATCCGGCGTGGTCGGAACAAATTCCAATTGTTTTCATTTTCTGTTGTAGTATGATTGATTTAGAGGCTCTATAATGGGATATCAGGTGAAAAATATTTCGCCCCTACAAGCCTGTTACAACCTGTAGGGGCGAATAATCATTCGCCCGGTATGCACCAGGGCTTTTTATAACATTGCTTTTACTTGCTTATAAACGTTATCAGCAGTAAAACCTAACTTCTGATCCAGTACTTTGTAAGGAGCTGAGAAACCGAAAGATTCCAATCCCCAAATTTTACCGTGAGCACCTACCAAACCTTGCAGGTTTACAGGCAGACCGGCTGTCAGACCGAAGACTTTTGCGTCAGCAGGGATAACACCTTCCTGATATCCCGGAGCCTGGCTGCGGAACAAACCTTCGGAAGGAGCAGATACGATACGTACTTTCACGCCATCTTTGCGCAATAATTCGGTTCCTGCCACCAGTGTAGATACTTCTGAGCCCGAAGCTACCAATATCACATCCGGGTTTTCATCAGAACCTGCTACAATGTAAGCACCCTTGGCTGCCTGAGAGTAGTCGTTTCCAGCGGGCAACATAGCGATATCTTGGCGAGAGAAGATCAAACCAGTCGGAGTGGTAGTATTCTCCATAGCCAGTTTCCATGCAATTGTTGTTTCTTCTGCATCTGCCGGACGGAGAACCAACATAGAGTTGTGTCCTTTGTGGTTTTTCAGTTTTTCCATCAGACGGATCTGAGCTTCTTGTTCTACCGGTTCATGAGTAGGACCGTCTTCACCTACACGGAATGCGTCGTGCGTCCAAATGAACTTCACGGGAACTTCCATCAGTGCAGCCATACGTACGGCAGGTTTCATATAGTCAGAGAATACGAAGAATGTTCCGCAAGCAGGGATTACACCACCATGCAGTGCCATACCGATACAGCAGCAAGCCATAGTCAGTTCGGCAACACCAGCCTGGAAGAATGCACCGCTGAAATCACCTTTCTTGAAAGCATGCGTCTTTTTCAGGAAGCCGTCTGTCTTATCAGAGTTTGAAAGGTCGGCGGAAGCAACGATCATGTTTTCTACCTGAGTAGCAAGAGCGCCCAATACGGTAGCTGATGCAGCACGTGTAGCAGCACCTGCTTTTTGCTCGATAGCTGCCCAGTTTACTTCAGGAGCTTTACCAGAGAAGAACAGGTCGAGTTTGGCAGCCTTTTCAGGATTAGCCTTTGCCCATTCTGATTTTGCAGCATATTTCTTAGCCATAATTTCCTTCAGTTCGGCAGCACGCTTTGCGTACAGTTCCTTCACTTCGGGGAAGATTACGAATGGATTTGTCGGATCACCACCCAGGTTCTTGATGGTATTTACGTAAGCGTCACCACCCAGAGGAGCACCGTGAGTAGCACAGTTAGCTTCGTAGCTGCTGCCATCTGCCTTACGTGCACCCTTACCCATTACGGTATGACCGATAATCAGGGTAGGACGTTCGTTTTCTGCTTTCGCTTCGTTCAAAGCGCCACGGATAGCGTCGGGATCATTACCGTTGATCTTGATCACCTTCCAGCCCCAAGCTTCGTATTTCTTGGCAGTATCTTCGATGGTTACGTCTTTGGTTTCAGTAGAAAGCTGGATGTCATTGGCATCATAGAACATGATGAGGTTATCCAGTCCCAGTGCACCTGCGATACGGCCTGCACCCTGAGAAATTTCTTCCTGTACACCACCGTCCGAAATATAAGCGTAGATGGTTTGCTGCATCACTTCTTCGAAACGGGCTTTCATGAATTTAGCTGCGATAGCTGCACCCACTGCGAAAGTATGGCCTTGGCCGAGCGGGCCGGAAGTATTTTCAATACCACGCATGATGTCGCGTTCAGGGTGTCCCGGAGTGGGGCTGTCCCATTGGCGGAATTCCTTCAGTTCATCCAGTGTGAATTTACCTGCCAATGCCAACTGAGAGTAGAGCATCGGTGACATGTGACCCGGGTCCAGGAAGAAGCGGTCACGACCTTCCCATGCAGGATTTTCGGGATCATACACCAGAAACTCAGAGAAGAGTACATTCACAAAATCGGCACCGCCCATGGCACCGCCCGGGTGACCGGAATTAGCTTTCTCAACCATAGAGGCAGCGAGGATACGGATATTATCCGCTGCACGGTTCATAAGTTTGTTGTCGTTCATATTGATATTTATTTGATTTGAATACTATAATAAAGCAGGTTGAAGTGTCACTTGTTAATTTTAACAGCGACAAAGATAACTCTTTATGCGTAATTCGCAACAAAGAAAGAGCCTCTTTTTTTGCTGTACTTCCGCTAGCTTCTTGTTTAAAATACAATAAGTCTTTTCGACTGATTTACTGTAACTCTATAGTAACAATAGACTTGGCTGGTAGTTTTATCTTCAGTACGCCTTTATTGATTTTTACCTCTTTGAATGGAGCTAATTTTATATTATTAGGGTTCTCAAAAGAGTTGTAATCCGTCAGGTTGGCAGAAGTTAAGATTTCACCAACGGCTTTCTTAGCCTTTACATCCGGCAGGTTGATAGTAATTTCCTGTGCATTGTCGGCATCGATATTAGACATTGAGATGTGGATCTTGCCGTCCTTGTCTTTAGAAGCTGTGGCACTTACTATAGGTACTTTACGATTATCGCGTACATCCATGACCTCGCAGTTCAGATCGAGTGGGAGGTAAGTGGCATCCTGGTGTACATTGTACATCTTGAATACATAATAAGTGGGAGTCAGCACCATGTCTTTACCTTTTGTCAGGATCATGGATTGCAATACATTTACTATTTGGGCAATATTTGCCATTTTCAGACGGTCGGTGTATTTGTGGAAGATGTCGAAGCTAAGAGAGGCAACGAAAGCGTCACGCAAGGTATTCTGCTGGTAAAGGTGTCCTGGGATAGTGCCGGGTTCTTCGTCCCACCAGGTACCCCACTCATCGAGCATGAGGGCTACGTGCTTTTTAGGATCATATTCGTCCATGATGGCACAATGCTTTTTGATAACATCTTCTATCTCACGGCACTTACCCATTGTCCAGTAATAATCGTCTTTGTCGAACTTAGTGGCTGCTCCTTTACTTCCGCTCCAGCCGGTTACGGTGTAATAATGGAGAGAGAGTCCGTTCATACGTCCGCCTACGCGATCCATCAGGACTTTAGTCCAGTTATAATCGTAATCGCTGGCACCACTGGCAATCTTAAACAGGTGGTTGCCGTCGTAGTTGCGGCAGTAAGTGGAGTAACGGCGATACAAATCAGCATAATATTCAGGACGCATGCTTCCGCCGCAGCCCCAGCTTTCGTTGCCTACACCGAGGTATTTCACTTTCCATGCTTTGTCACGACCGTTCTGGCGGCGAAGTCTTGCCATCGGAGAGTCTCCTTCGGAAGTCATGTATTCTACCCATTTTGCCAGTTCTTCTACAGTGCCACTACCTACGTTTCCGCTGATATAAGGTTCAGTACCCAGCATTTCGCAGAGGTTGAGGAACTCATGTGTACCGAAACTGTTGTCTTCAATTGTACCTCCCCAGTTATTGTTTACCATTTTGGGGCGGTTCTCTTTCGGACCGATACCGTCCATCCAGTGATATTCATCGGCAAAACAGCCACCCGGCCAACGAAGTACGGGAACCTGGAGTTCTTTCAATGCATTGAATACATCGGTACGATAACCTTTGATATTGGGAATATCCGAATTTTCTCCTACCCAAAGTCCACCATAGATACAGGTACCCAGATGTTCGGCAAACTGGCCGTAAATTTCTTTGGGAATAACTTGTGTGCCTTGGTCGGCATGAAGCGTGATCGTTGCACTCTTTTGTGCGGATAGCGATACGGATGCAGCTAAAAGAACGCTGCTGAATAATAGTTTGTTTCTCATAATGGTTATTAGTTATATGATGTTCGTAATGTTATTATTTGAGTAAGCGGACCTCATAAATAGCAGGTGTCCACTCTGTTCCGTCGGGACTGAAGCGTATCGGATAGCTGCCTGCACTTAACTTTTGGGGTAAAGAATAACAGATCGTTATAAAACCCTCTTTATCAGGTTTGCTGATCGTAGGACTAACGGTCAGTTTTTCATTGTTAAGAAGGATGGCTACCTTGGTATAATCCTCTTTCCGTACAGTGATCATCAGCTGGCTGGCTTCCTCTTTTACTTTGAGGTTATAACTGAACCAACCTTTGGCACGTCGGAAGTGACGGTCTTTATTGATTCCAGTTTCTGCCTGTTCATATAGAATGCCATGATCCGATTCAGGCTGTTGTTCACCGGGGAAAATGAGATCTACAGTCTGGTTGGCAAGTTCCATTGCTTTACGTTCGCTCAATGCCACTTCTTTGCGGATACTTTCTACTTCAGCTTCAGTTACCTGATGGAAATAAACTGCATAACGGGAATCGTGAAGACGGAAGAAAGGAATCAATTTCAGCGCTTCTTTCTGTGCCGGATAGACGCTACCGGTATAAGTAAATGCAACCAAGTCATCGTTTATCTTCCGGAGTGATTGGGGCAGAGATGCGGCGGAACCTACTAGCATCGGTATTTCTTGCATGGAAATCTGTTTGCCATGGGCAATGTGTCCGCCACGGCTGTCATCTGCATAAAGCCCGTCCATATTCTCTGTCCCTGTAGGACTGGCAAGTACGATAGGGCCATACATGAATGCATAGAAATTTTCCCGATCCGGTATTTGCTCCAAAGCAACTTGCATGGGCATATTTAGTGTGATTTCATCTCCGGCTTTCCATTTGCGGTGAATGGTCAGGTACTCTCCCGGTTGGGCATTCGTTTCCTGTACTTTTCCATTAACGGAAACGCTGGTGCCTTTAGCCCAGGAGGGGTAACGGAGTTTGAGGCTGAATGCTTTCTTCTTGCTCTTTTCCACGCGGAATCTGATTTGCTCTTCGTCGGGGAAACGGGTTTCCTGTACCAAGGTTATCTTTTTATCTTTCCAAGTCAGACGGGAGGGGATGAAGAGGTTTACATACAGCGTATCCTTTGTGTGGGCGTAAATAAACTCTCCGTATTTGGTGTGATTCTCCAATCCGGAACCGACGCAACACCACATGGATGTTTCCGGCTGCGAATAAACGCGGTAGTGCCCCGGACGCATAGGGGTGAAGTAAACAAATCCACCCTTTGTAGGCTGTTGTGAGGCAAGGATATGATTATATAAAGCACGTTCGTAATAATCGGCAAAACGAATGTCGGGAGAAGTCTGGTAAAGCATCTTCGTCAGGCGAAGCATGTTGTAAGTATTACAAGTCTCCGGACCTTGCACATCATTGAGCATGGATGTGAAATTGTCTGCCGGATGAAAATGTTCGCGTACACTGTTGCCACCAATGCAGACAGAACGATGATTTACCACTGTGTTCCAGAAGAAGCGGGCGGCGTGATCCCAGTTCTGGTCTTGTGCAAGGTCGGCGATACGTTTGTAGCCGATAACCTTCGGTATCTGTGTGTTGGCATGCATGCCTGTCAGGCGGTCTTCATCCTTCACAAGAGGGTCCAGAATTACTTTATGGGAGAAACGGCGTGCCAGTTCCAGGTATTTCTTGTCACCTGTGATTTCGGCAACATCAGCGAAAGTTTCGTTCAGTCCTCCGTGTTCGCTGCGGAGCATGTCTTGCATTTGTTGTTCGGTGAGTCCTGCGGTGATGTCTATCATCCAGTCGGTGAGGGCCACCAACATCTGGCGGGCAAGGTCGCTTCCGGCATAGAGGTAAGCGTCGCGCAGTCCGGCATAAGTCTTGTGTATATTGTATAGGGGTACCCATTTGCCATTGAGGTCGAAACCTCCGGCACGGATATTCCCGGCTTTAATTTCTTTCCAAAGTTGCAGGCTTCCGGGAGTTCCTCCGATGAATCCGGTGCCTACGGCTTGCTGTGCACGATGTAGTTCGTTCAGCATATAGTTCAGACGATTGTATATGGCTGTATCTCCGGTAGCGGCATACATCATGGAGAGTGCGGAAATGTAATGTCCGCCGATGTGTCCGTCCAGTCCGGTGTTTTCCCAGTTGGTATAACTTGGCGCTTTGGGCGTCAGTCCGGCTTCGCGCAGGAAAGGGGCGAGCAGGCGGTCGGGCTCCATGGCCATGATGTAATGTAAGTCAGTCTGTTGAGCTTGCAGGAAGGGGCTTTCCAACAGCTTAACATCTTGCAAAGGGAAATAGGAAACTTCTTGTTGGGTTTGAGCTTTCCCGGTCAGGAGAAAACAAAAAAGGAACAGGTAAGTAATAAGGATCGTTTTCATATTATATTATATTTGAGGTATAGAGATTATTTGCTTACTGACGAAGGTGCTTCGTCAGAGTTGACGACGATGTTTCGTCAGAGCTGACGATGATGCTTTGTCAGGGCGGGCAACGATGCCTTGCCTGAGCGAGCAACGGTACTTTGCCTAAGCTGGTAACGATGCTTTGCCGGATTCAATGAATTGTCCGAGCTTGTAGAACGAATGTATAGGGAGTTGCTCCGGTGCCAACAGCACCCACGTGGCAGCCGAAGCTTCTCCCTCTACTATTACATTCGTTTATTCCTTGAAGTAGGAATTACTTTTTGAATTTCACTGCTGCTTCTTCGATGGGCAGTGCTGCTTTGTAGTTTTCGATGTATGCGTTAAAGCCTGCTACATCTTCAGTTGTAGGCGCTATCTCAACACCTGCATCTCCACCAAACACCTGCTCATCCAGGAAAGCGTCGAGAGGTTGCTTCTTCTCGTTGTTCACAAGGAATGAACCCAGTAACGCAATACCCCATGCACCACCTTCACCTGCAGTTTCCATTACGGAAATCGGTGAATTTAATGCTGCTGCAAGTACTCTCTGACCCACATTCTTAGTCTTGAACAAACCTCCGTGTCCTGTGATTCTGTCAACTTTCACCTTTTCTTCTTTGAAAAGAATGTCATTACCAATCTTGAGGACACCGACAGAAGCATACAAGTGCGTTCTCATGAAGTTCGCAAGGCTGAACTTGTCATTGGCCGAACGTACAAACATCGGTCTTCCATCTGCAAATCCTGTTACAGGTTCGCCTGAGATGTAATTGAATGAAATGAGACCGCCACAATCCGCATTGCCTGTCAGGGCATGGTTGTAGAGTTTTCCATATACTTCGTTCATATCTACAGGTATACCCAGCAGTTCCTGGTATTCTTTGAACAGGTTGATCCATGCGTTGAGGTCAGATGTACAGTTGTTGCAATGTACCATGGCTACGGGACTTCCATCGGGAGTAGTAACCATATCGATCATTTCGTAGGGCTTTGACAGATCTTTCTCCAATACAATCATGGAGAATGAAGATGTACCTGCCGATACGTTTCCTGTACGCTGCTTAACGGCATTGGTTGCAACCATACCGGTACCTGCATCTCCTTCGGGCGGGCAAACCGGTATTCCAGCTTTCAAATGGCCGGATACGTCGAGCATCTTAGCACCTTCCGGTGTCAGGAAACCAGCATTTTCACCAGCCGACAATACCTTGGGAAGAATATCCAGCAATTTCCAGTTATATCCCTTCGGAGCGATTAACTCGTCGAACTTGGCCACCATTTCAGCGGAGTAGTTCTTGGTAACCGGGTCTATAGGGAGCATACCTGATGCATCGCCTATGCCTAATACCTTTTTACCGGTTATCTGCCAATGAATAAAACCTGCGAGCGTTGTCAGATAATTGATATCTTTTACGTGTTCTTCGTTGTCCAGAATAGCCTGATACAAATGAGAAATGCTCCAACGCAAAGGAATATTATAAACGAACAGTTCTGATAAAGCAGCCGCAGCCTGACCTGTATTGGTGTTTCTCCAAGTACGGAAGGGCACGAGAATCTCTTCTTTATCATTGAACGCCATATAACCATGCATCATGGCGCTGACGCCAATTGCCGCCAAAGCTTCTATTTCTATGTCATAGAGCTTCTTCACGTTTGAGCGAAGGTCGGCGTAACAATCTTGCAGTCCATACCAGATGGCCTCAACGCTATATGTCCAAAGTCCGTCAACCAACTGGTTCTCCCAGGTGTGACTTCCTTGAGCGATGGGCTTGTTTTCCTGGTCAATCAAAACAGCCTTGATTCGAGTGGAACCGAATTCTATACCAAGAATGGCCTTGCCTGCTTCGATGGTTGATTTTGCGTCTAGTTTCATAATCAACAAAGCGCTTTGTTCAACATGTAATATACTTCATTCATGCGCAGTTCTTTCTTGAACTCGCTGATAGTTGTATTTTCATCGATAACTACCATTTCGATACCTGCCATTTCTGCATAATCTTCCCAATATTCTACAGTCAGATCATAAGAGAAGCTGGTGTGGTGAGTACCACCTGCCAGAATCCATGCAGCAGCACCTACTTCGAGGTTCGGCATCGGAATCCACAATGCGCTGGCAACAGGAAGTTTGGGCAGCGGTTTGCTCTTGATACATTCTACTTTGTTTACGATGAGGCGGAAACGGTTACCCAGGTCAACGATAGTAGCAGCTACGCCCTCACCTTGTTTGCTGGTGAATACAAGACGTGCAGTTTCGCTATCGATACCAATGCTCAGGCGATGTACTTCCAGTTTCGGTTTTGCTTCAGCAATCAGCGGACAAACTTCCAGCATGTGAGCCTGGAGGATAGCGCTCTTTTCACCGTCGAAATGCAAAGTGTAGTCTTCCAAGAAAGAACATCCTTTCGGCATACCCTGGCTCATGAACCATGTGGTGCGGTACAAAGCGGCGGTTTTCCAGTCACCTTCTGCACCGAAACCATAACCTTCTTCCATCAAACGTTGAGAAGCCAATCCCGGAATCTGGTCAAAGTCACCGAGGTCGTTGAAGTTGGTAGTAAATGCTTTGGCACCTGTATCTTTCAGGATACGACGGAGAGCGATTTCTGCTTTTGCAGAGTTCCACACTTTGGTATAAGCTTCTGTTCCGGCTTTTTCTAGTTCAGGAGCATGGTCATATTCTTTGAAGTAAGTATCTACCATTGCCTGTACATCTTTGTCTTCCACTGCATTGTAGTACTTCATCAGGTCGTTCACCGGACAGTAGTCTACGTGGTAACCCAAAACTTGTTCAGCGGATACCTTGTCACCATCAGTAACAGCAACGTTGTTCATCTGGTCACCGAAACGGATAATCAGCATATCTTGTGCATCAGCCCATCCGGCGCAAACACGCATCCATGTTGCAATCTGACCCTGTGCTTTTTCATCTTGCCAGTGCCCTACCACTACCTTACGGTTTTTACGCATACGGGTTACAATGTGGCCGAATTCACGGTCACCGTGAGCAGACTGGTTCAAGTTCATGAAGTCCATATCCATGGTATCCCAAGGAATTTCTTTATTGAACTGAGTATGGAAATGCAGCAACGGCTTCTTCAGTTCCTGCAAACCGTGAATCCACATCTTGGCAGGAGAGAAAGTGTGCATCCAGGTGATAACGCCGATACATTTCTCATCATTGTTAGCAGCTTTGAAAGCTTCAGTTACTTCTTTAGAAGAGTTTACTGTACCTTTATAAACCACCTTTACCGGCAATTTACCGCTGGCGTTCAGTCCAGCTACCATTTCATTACTGTGTGCGTCTACTGCGATAACTGCGTCACCTCCGTACAGGAGCTGTGCTCCGGTTACGAACCATACTTCATATTGATCAAATGCGTTCATAATTCTTTAATTTTAAGTTATTAGTTTTTAATTATCAATTGTTTATTGTCCATAATAGGCGTTAGGTCCATGCTTGCGGTTGAAATGCTTTTCCACCAACAGCGGATTCATGGTCAGTTTCGGATTGACGGCATAAGCAATGCTTGCCATCTTAGCTACTTGTTCCATTACCACTGCGTTGTGTACAGCATCATGCGCATCTTTTCCCCAAGAGAAGGGGCCGTGATTCTTTACCAGTACTCCCGGTGTGTGTACAGGGTTCAGCCCTTCAAAGCGCTTCACGATTACATTTCCGGTTTCCATTTCATACGCTCCTTCCACTTCTTCCTTTGTCATATCTGCCGTGCAAGGTATGGCATCGTGGAAGTAATCTGCATGTGTCGTTCCAATATTCGGAATGTCACATCCGGCTTGTGCCCAGGCAGTAGCGTAAGTAGAGTGGGTGTGTACCACACCGCCGATTTCTGGGAAAGCCTTGTAGAGTACCACGTGGGTTGGAGTGTCTGAAGACGGTTTCAATCGTCCTTCCACTACCTTGCCATCGAGGTCCACCACCACCATGTCTTCCGCCTTCATATCGTCATAACTTACACCACTGGGTTTGATGACTACCAGTCCCGTTTCACGGTCGATAGCCGATACATTTCCCCAGGTGAAGATAACCAGTCCATGCTTCACCAGTTCAAGGTTGGCATGGAATACCTTTTTTTTCAGTTCTTCCAGCATAATTTATAATTTAAAATTCGGTGCTTTGCGGTATGCCTTTTCATTGAATTTGTATAAGGCAGCTCCGCGTTTGGAACCTGTTTTATCAATCTTATCTGTTTTTTCAATGTAGTCCATTTCGGCTATCCGTTTACGGAAGTTACGCTTATCTATCTGTTCACCGTAAATAGCTTCGTAGAGGCTTTGCAGTTGAGACAGCGTGAATAACTTCGGTAACAGGTTGAAGCCGATAGGCTCTGTGGATGCTTTCTGTTGCATCAATTCCCGTGCCTGCTTCACCATCTGTGGATGGTCGAAGATAAGAGGTGGCAATTCGTTGATGTTTACCCAATAAGCGTTATGTTGATGCACAAGCTCACGGTCATACTCATTGATATTGATCAATGCATAGTAGGCGACGGAGATAACCCGTTCTCCCGGGTCACGCTCCACTTCGCCGAACGAGCCTACTTGCTCCATATATACATTTTCCAAACCAGTGAGTTCTGCCAGTACACGCTTGGCCGCATTGTCCACACTTTCACCTTGTTGCACAAATCCACCCATCAGAGACCATTCTCCCATTGCCGGCTGAAAGTTTCGCTTCAGCAATAACAGATTTAGTTCTCCTTCGTTGAAGCCGAAGATGATACAGTCTACTGAAATATAGAATCTGGGATTTATACTATAATAATTGCTCATTGATGTATGCACGGTTTTATTGGAACAATATTTACCAGAAATAAACATAGAACAAAGCACAGAGAATTACTACTCCTAATGAAGCGATAACATCCCACTTGTTCCAGCTTTCCCGGATGAGTTGTTTGTAGCTGCCGGTAAAGGTAATGGCTTCTATTTGCTTAGCTGTTGGTTTCGGAGTGAAACAAGACACTACCGCCATCATTACGATCAGGAATACTAACAACCAGATTTCAAAGATAAGCCAGTTTGTTTGCCAGAACCATGTGGTATATTCCCAGTACCAGCCTGTCATGACATCTTTACCTGTATTGGTCATGATATTGGTCAGCAGGCGTACCATACCGATGATGAAACCTATGATCATACCATATTCACCAGCCTTTGGCGTAATCTTCTTGGAGAAGATACCGAGTGCGAATACAGCTACCATGGCAGGAGCCAACAGTGATTGGATACCTTGTAGATAGTCGTAAAGGCTACCTAAACTCATCATAACAGGAATCCAAGCCATACCCAAGATTACCACAACTACAGTAGCGATACGTCCTACCATTACATATGTAGATTCACTCTTACCCTTGCACATCGGTTTGTAGAAGTCTTCAGTGAAGAGCGTTGCACATGAGTTGAAGAAAGCTGCCAATGAAGCAACCAATGCACAGATGAAACCGATAGTTACGATACCTTTCACACCGGCAGGCAATACGTCTTTTACCATTACAGCAAAGGCAGCATCCGTGTTCGACATGTCGAACTCACCTTTTGCGGCCAGTGCAGCTGCAACCATACCCGGAATAAGGAACATAAATACCGGAAGAATCTTGAAGTAACCGGCTGCGATGCTACCGCGGCGGGCACGCTTCATTACAACATCGTTGGCTTCTCCTTTACGCTGTCCGAGTACACGTTGCACGATATGCTGGTCAGTACACCAGTACCAGAAGCCAATGATTGAGGCTCCGATAAATACCCAGAAGCCGGGATAATCTTGGTACATTGGGTCAGATTCGGTCCAGTGGAACATGTGGTTGGCACCGTAAGCATGTCCGTCGGCACCGACATTCATAGCACTGCGTGCGTGTTCCATCATTTCTGTCCAACCGGTGGAGATACTACCACCGCCGAGAGCCGCAAGTCCTAAGAAAAGAACGAGGAAAGAACCGATAATGAGAATCGGGGTCTGGATAGCAGAGAGCGTCATTACACCTTTCATACCACCTAATACGGTGAAAATACCAGTCAGTACAATCAGGCCGATAGCACCATACCAGAAGGGCAGGCCCAACAGAAATTCCAGGAAGATACCACCGGTATAAGCTGTCACACTTACTTTAGTCAGAATATAGGCAATCAGTGTGATGATGGAAAGCCATGAACCGGTACGCTGTGTGTAGCGATATTTCAGGAAGTCGGGCATGGTAATGATCTTACCCATCTTGTTGTTCAGTAATTGGTAGAACGGAACGAAAAGCCATCCCAGTAACAGAATCATCCAGCCTTGCATTTCCCAGTGGGCCATGCCTACGCCTGATTTTGCTCCGGTGCCGGCCAAACCTACAAGGTGTTCTGAACCGATGTTGGCGGCAAAGATAGCCGCACCAATGATATACCAAGGTTCTCCTTTACCGAAGAGATAATCTTCACTACTTTCTCCTTGCTGCATGCGTTTGTCCTTTTGCACGGCACGCCATACAGCCCATATTACTGCGATAATTCCCACAATGAGAATTGTCCAATCCAGCCAAATAAATTCTTTTGAATTCCAATTCATAATAATTCGATGTCTTTATAGTTGTTAAATTTGAAGTTACTTTTCTATTGAGAACTTAAAGATACATTCGCTGTTGTAGGTTTGTCCCGGTTCCAATACGACGCTGGGCCATTCCGGTTTATTAGGACTGTCGGGATAGTGTTGTGTTTCCAGGCATACGGAAGCACGTTGGTTGTAAGTGATACCTTTTTTACCTGTTACAGTTCCATCAAGGAAGTTGCCGGTATAAACTTGTATACCCGGTTCGTTGGTATATACTTCCAGAGTGATACCGCTTTCAGGTGAAGTCAGTTTTGCTGCTAATTGAGCAATGTCTCCATTTGTGTTCAGCACCCAGTTGTGGTCATAGCCATTTCCGTTTTTCAACTGAACAAAGTCGAAGTTTGTGATGTCTTGTCCTATTGTTTTAGGAGTAGTAAAGTCCATCGGAGTATCTTTCACTGTTACGATTTCTCCAGTGGTCATGAAAGTACTGTCTACCGGAGTGTAATTGTCTGCATTTACATATAAGATATGATCTGTTGCAGCTTTTGAAGGATTACCGGATAAGTTGAAGTAAGAGTGGTTAGTCATGTTGATGACCGTTTTCTTATCTGTAGTAGCGCTATACTTTATATCTATAGCGTTGTCATCTGTCAGTTTGAAAAGAACTTTAGCAGTTACGTTGCCGGGAAAGTTAGAGTCACCGTCCGGTGAGATACGAGTCAGTTCCAGCGTAGTTTCATCAATCGGATTGGCTTCATATACTTGGTATTGCCAGCCTTTAGGACCGCCATGCAAGCAGTGTCCAAAGTTGTTTTGCGGTAATTGGATCGTCTCTCCGTCCAATACGATTCTTCCCTGGTTGATGCGGTTTGCATAACGGCCGATAGAAGCGCCGAAGTCGCTCGGGATGTTTACATAGTCAGCAATGCTGTCGAAACCCAGAACAACGTCCTGCATATTCCCGTTTTTGTCGGGAACCATAATGGAAACAATACGGCCACCGAAGTTAGTAATGCACACTTCCATGCCCGACTTGTTCTTCAAGGTGTAAAGACCTGTTTTGGCATTGTTCACTTCTGTTTGAAAATTCACCGGATTCAGACCGGACAAAGTCAACTCCTGAGCTGGCTTATTATTGCACGCAGATAACATCAGTGCGGCAATTCCTGCAAGTAGAAAACTGTTTTTCATGGTTCTATTTTTAATGTAAATGAGATAATTATCCGATTTTGGGTGTAAAAGTAACACTTTAATTGAGTGTATTAGTAACACTTGTATATGTTATGTAACATAAAAGTAAAAAAACTGCCTGAATATAGTGATATTCAAGGCAGTTTTTCAGAATGAGAATGAGCGATTATTATACATTTACTTAATAACTACTTCACCAAGATAGCATGTGCAATTAATGTTGTATCCTTCTATTTCTGCTAGGCTACAAGAAACTACTTTTGCTGAAACATTGGTGAAACTGGGGCCACAAGGATAGTTACTGCTTGTTGCTTCATTTATTTGCTTTTTTACCCCAATAAGTTTTATTGTTCCCATAAGCTGCATAAACGATAGTATGCATTCTGGGTTTAGCTTCCCAGTCTGTTTCACGTTGCAGATATAAATCAATGTCATTGATGGTTAGAATTTGGGTAGTTGCATCGTAGCTCCAGGAAGCATCTCTCCAATTACCTTCTGATACTTTATGATCATCAGTTAATGTCATTATTGAAGATTCCTTTTGTTGACCGATTGCATATGATAAGTCAATATGTTCCCAATCACCAATTAATTCTTCTTCAGTGATAGCTGCTTGAGGTACGGCACCATAACGTTCAGGCATCACCAAAGGCCATCCGTCTTTGGTCCAGCGAATACTGCGTACATGTCCCAGCATGATAGCATTGTCTACACTCTCAGGTAAACGTCCTTGTGAAGCATAATACCAATTGCCATTGCCATCATCGAATATAGCACAATGTGAGATCCCCACCCATCCATCGCTATTGGCAAATTTATATGGATGAGTAACAACTGGATACATATCAGCTCCTTCGGTAACATTGGCACCGTCAATGCCTAAATAGGGACCAGTGATACTTTTTGAACGGGCAACACGTGTGTTATAAGGTATTTCCAAAGCATCGTAAGCCATAAACAGATAATAATATTCTGTTTGAGGATTGTAAATGATTTCAGGACCTTCACTTGCTTGCCAACGATTACCAGCTTGGCGGGTGGCAATTAACTGCCCATATTCGGCAGGCGCATTACCTTCTGCCCAAGGGATACTCAGATTTTGTTTGGGCATACCAGTTATTCCATTTAGTTCCATGGCAACGATGCCACTATGCCAAGAACCATAAATTAACCAATGTGCACCTTCAGGAGTGATGATGTAGGAAGGATCGATAGCATTCCATTTGTAGTAACAGTTTGCCCAGTCTCCAGCTGTAACATTAAACTCAAGTCCTTTGTCTGAAGCATTTGTCACTATATACCCTTTATCTACCCATCCATCATTATTAGAAAGATTGGTATTTTCCATCATTCCGATAAATGCACGTTCACTCCAGGTACCTTCACCGTTGAGTAATCCCGGACAAGTGATAGAATAGTACATACGATACAAACCGTTTCTAACTTTGCGTACACAAGGAGCCCAGAAACCATAGGAGATTTCAGCAGCGGTAGCAACGGGTTGCAATCCCATTCCTTGACGAATCTCATTTAGCTTGGGAACTACCCAACCGGGAAGTTCTTTCATGGTTCTGCCCAAATATTCCCAGTCAATCAGGTTCTTGGAGCGGCGTGCATGGAAGTGCCCATGTCCTCCATGAGCATTACCGTATGAAGCATCAGTCTGATACATATAATAGTATCCGTCTTCACCCAACACTACCGTAGGATCGTGTACATTGGCAAGATTCCATTGACCACGCATGTTCCAGTCTGCTATAGCGATATAATTGTCGGGGTAGATGGGAGCTTGATAAGCCGCTAACTGTTCATCTAATGTACCATCGGCTGTACTGAACATGAACTCTGGCGAATAGACTACATCACCTTGGTAGATGCATACGAATGCACGTGCATAGTAAGTGCGTTTCGGAGCTAAATCTGTGAGAGTGGCCGACAATGTTCCATTACTGATAAGTGCTTTGACTGTGGCACTATGGATGGTAGGAGACGATTGTAAACTGTAACAAAAGCCGGCACCGCTATAGCGTACATCATCGCGCATGTTGACTGCCACACTAAGTGAGGCAGACGAAGTGCTTGTTTCACCGGTTATGGCAGGCGTTGCTATGGCAACTCCCTCGGTTCCATAGTCGTTGTCATCGTCGCTGCACGCTCCCATAAAGAGAGCGGCTGCAAACAAGGTAATAAGACATTTATATTGTTTCATAACTTAATTCTTTAGATGTTTTGTTCTATAACATTTTCCCTTTATTCAGCCGGAGTTTCTTCTTCATTCGAATCGTTTTCACCTCCACCTGTAGAAGTACTGAGTTCCCAACCTTGATTTTGTCCCAGTCTCGGCAGTCTCTTAGTTTCCGCATCGGGTATCGGGAAGTAGTAATTCTTAGGTACATTGAATGTGCGTGAGGGATAATTTCTGGCAGAGCCGTATGTGTACACTGCATTTTCCGGATTTGTAACAGTGACACCATAAAGATTATAGACCTGCTTGTAGTATGGCAGATTTTTTTCGCTGGATGGTGTTTGGTTTTCAAAAAGCTTCCAGCGACGTTCGTCGAAGAAACGGTGGTCTTCAAAGCACAATTCAATACGTCGTTCGTTGCGAATGCGTTCACGGAGTTGTTCCTGATTCATGCCGCTATAAGCAGGCATACCTACGCGATCGCGTAATTCGTTGATATATTGATAAGCTTCGGATGGTCCATAGGCTTCGTTTACGGCTTCAGCTGCGTTCAATAAAACCTCTCCAAAACGGAAAATGGGACACACATGATTATAGTTTGACGGACTCTTGAATGACATATTGTTCAAGTACTTTTTTGTATAGTAACCTGTTAAGGTACCACCGTTTTGTGTCTCATAGTCTGCTCCGCTAGGATAAGATACGTCAATGGCGCGTTCCTCTTCATTCAGTTTGTCTCCCCAGATGGAGCCCTGATGCAGGATTGTCTGTTCAAGGCGCGGATCTCGGTTGGCATACGGATTTTGAGGATCGTAACTTGAGTCTTGGTCAATAGGCAAACCATTGATTGTTTCATAAGAATCAACTAAATTCTGGGTTGGATTCGTTCGACCGCTTGAATTGGTAAAGCCGGCAGGAGCTAGATAATCCTCCACTGTATGAGTGGTCCATACAGAACGAGTCAAGATATATTCGTCGTTGAAATATGGGGTTGTTACGAAACATTGATAATAGTTCTGTGTAGGGTCATTATCAGATGTTCTGTATAGCTTGTATGGCTTCGTTTGCTGATTGTTTTTGGTTATGAATGCACGTGCTGCTTCAGCGGCTTCTTTCCACCATTCAATGTTATTGGTCGGATTGTTTAGTGGGGAAGCTCTGTAAAGCAGGGCTCTTGCCTTTAAAGCATAAGCGGCAGCACCATTCACGCGCCCCCAATTCTCATTTTCGTTGCTGTAGCGGAACGGCAATACATCTTTCACCAAGTCGCATTGGTCGGCAACCCATTTCATAACGTCTGCACATTTATTGCGCGGTACATTCATGCGTGGGTCATTCTGCTGAAAAACGATGGGTACACCCTCTTCATCATCACCTGCAATAATGATGTCGCCAAACCAAGAAGACATGTCGAAGTGGAAGATGGCACGAAGCAATTTGGCTTCGGCTACATAGCGATCATACAAATGATTATCGTCACCGGTCTTATCATAGTTACCAACAACTTCTTCACGAACATTCTTTAGGAATAGGTTCGATGCCCGGATAGCTCTGCTGTTTTTGGGCCAAAAGTCATTGGCGAATGGGTGGTTAATAGCTGAATAACCATCTGTAAGTACACTGCCATAATACAATACTGACCACCAACCTAAAGCGTTATCGGTCATGCAATCGCGGGATGCGCTTCGGAATTGTCCATCTGTGTAGCCAACAAAAGCGTCTGGTAAATAAGTGTAAATATTGGCTAAGAAACCACGGGTGTTTTCGTAGCTTCTGAAAACTTGCTCCTCGGAGAGGGTCAAGTCCACTTCCTTTTCCAGGAAGTCGCTACAGGAAGAAGTTCCGTATGCTAACAGCGCTACTGCTATATATTTTATAATCTTTTTCGTATTCATAATCTTGTTTATTGAAAGGTTAGAAACCAACGTTTATACCAAAAGAGAATGTGCGGGTCTTAGGATACCACCATGTGTAACTCATAGGCTTTTCCGGATCCAGATTATCAGGCAAGTGACTCCAATTGAATAAATTGTATCCATTAAAGTAGATACGACATTTGGTCATACCGGCTTTTGCAATCAGCCTTTTGGGTAAAGAGTATCCAAGTTCAATGTTGCGTAGTGACAGATAATTTCCATTTACTATCCAGATATCATTCATATAAGTGTTAGTACTTCTTTCGCTGTCAATAGGATTGAACCCAGCATACGTGGGACGCGGATAGGTTGCATTTACGTTTCGAGGGTCATTCGGATCATCCGTGTAGTATCCCCATGCTTTGGTGATTTCATGAGTTGCCTGATGTCCCCAAGGAGACCAAGTCATGGCAGGTGAGATGAATACTGAACGATTCAGATATGCCGTAAGCGTTGCCTGTAAATCAAAACCTGCATATTCAACACCGAAAGACAAGGAAGGAGTCATTTCGGGGATAATGGTATAACCACTTGGAATCATATCATTTTCATCAATTTGACGGTCACCGTTCAAATCTTTGAAAACGGCTGTACCGAGATCTTGCCTTTTTGCACTACCTGCAGCCGTATTATACGGATACTTTTCCGGATGATCGATAGCGTCTTGTTGACTGGTAGCAATCAGATTAGGATCGCTTGCCCATTGTTGGAACTTGTAAATATTCCAACCGCCTACTGTTCCGTTAAATACATTTTCATAAAGTCCGGCTACAGAAGTGTATTCGAATATCCGTTTACCGGTTTTGCGCTGCCACTCTACATTCGGTTCTGTTTCGTCCATTTCGGTAATCTTATTGGTATTCCAAGTCAGCATGCCTTCCAAGAAATAAGTCACTTTACCAATGCGGTTACGATGTCCGATTGTTAACTCCATACCTTTGGTTTCGGCTTTTCCATAGGCATCTTGTGCTACACCGATACCCAAAAGGCTGGGAGTATTGGAACGGGTTACCAGAATATTGGAACGCCATTCTTTGAACGCGTCGAATGAGCCGTAGAGCCTCTTATGCCAGAAGTCGAAATCTACGCCAACATTAAGCATATCAGAGAGTTCCCATTTATTGTTGTGGTTGCCGGAGAGGGTTTCTGCAACACCTCCTACGCCTGTATTGGAAGTTCCGAAGCTATAACCGGTACTTGTTCCAAAAGTACTTTGGTAGGGGTAACGATTACTGCCCGTAGAAGATTGTCCAACGTGACCAAATGAAGCACGTAGTTTCAGCAGGCTGATATTCTTGTTTTTCAACCATGCCTCTTCTGAAGCTACCCAACCAAGAGAGGCTCCATAGAAATTACCCCAGCGGTCTTCCGGTGCGTAGTTATCACTGGCCATCCGCGAAAAGTTTCCAGAAAGGATATACTTGTTATCATATATATAAGTTGCCTGTCCGTTGTATGACAAGAAACGGTTGGACGAAAGCTTGCCTACATCATGGTTGTTAGCGTCGCGTACGTTTTCCATATTCTGATATGTACGTATGAAGGCGCGGGCATCTACAGCATGTTTTCCAAATGACCGGTTATAGCTGAAACCGGCATTGAAATTAAAATTGTAGTAGTTGGCACGTTCATTGGCAGATGGGTTGGTCAAAGCAGAATACTTGGTAGTTTGTTTGTATTCAAACTGTGACGGATCTTTTACGTTCATATTCATGTAATCGTACTCGTAAGAATTCACACTGTTATCCTGAGTTGATTGAAATACATCAAAGGCATCAAAACTAACTGTTACGTTTGCTTTCAGTCCTTTCACCAGTTCGGACAGGTCGCCCGTCACATTAACGGTAGAATACAAGTTACGACGACGGTTTTTGTCCTGTCCGGATGAACCTAACAAACGTGCAGGATTCTGAGCTGTGCTCTTGGAGTACAATTCTCCGTTAGGGGTGTAAACAGGAGCCATCGGGTCGGCTTCTACTGCACCGAACGTTACCAATGAGAATACACCGGTACGAGGCTGAGAGATATTATCGATACGTCCACCCAAATCCAACGATACATTCAGATATTTGTTTACATCGATGTCCAGATTGGAGCGCAGGTTATAGCGGTTCAAAACGTGCTGCGTGCTGAATTTATCATTATATTCCGTCCATTTGGAATTCCACATACCTTCCTGGCGGAGATATGAGAATGATACATAGTAACGTGCACGGCTGCTTCCGCCACTGATCTGCATATTTGTTTTATAGGTAGGAGCCATGTCGCGATACAACTCATCAAACCAGTTCGTATTGAAATACCGGTATCGGTCTATACCTTCCAGTTCTTCACCGGCAGTGACACGACGATACATTTCAATTTGTTCATCCGAGTATTGTGGATCGCTTCCGTCCAGATAGAGTACCCGGTTGGTTGTCAGTGCTTTGTTATATGCATTCTGATTTTCCATTTTGTTGCTCAACATTTGGAAACCTACTTCTTGCGTGAAGTCTATCTTCGTCTTTCCTGTTTCACCGCGTTTCGTGGTTACCAGAATGGCACCGTTGGCACCGCGCATACCATAGATGGCTGTTGCAGCTGCATCTTTCAGAATAGTAATATTCTCAATGGGGAAAGCGTCGAGAAATGAAAGGTCGCGTTCTACATTGTCTACAATTATTAGCGGATTGCGGGCACCGGAGTTCATGGTACGTATACCGCGGATATACATGGCTGTTTCCGTCCATCCCGGTTCGCTGGACCACTCATAAGTTTCCATACCGGTAACAGTAGAAGAAAATGCATTCTGGAGCACCGTAATGGGATACTTTTGTAACTTTTCACCAGCTACTGCCGAGGTGGATTCAGTCATAAACTTCTTTGGTTTGCGGGTGAAAGCTATTGGCATTGTGTGTAGATATTCGTCTACGTCAGGTTCCATCACAATTTTGAAGTTATCATTAAATTCGGCTGTAGCCGTAGTATTCTTGTAACCTATGCTGCTTACGCAGAGTTCATCGCCTGCTTTTACATTCTTCAAACTGAAGAAACCGTTATCATCAGACAGAGCTATGCGGCTCTGCTCGGTAACGTTCACAATAGCTCCCGGAATTGGGGTACCGTCAGGATCTAAGATACGCCCTTTTAATGTCTGTTCGTCCTGCGCCCGGACTGTACCGGATAGGATAATCAGGACTCCCAACAACAGGAATTTGCTGATTCCTGCCAGTTTGTTCATTATATGATTCATATTGTTATGCATAATATATTCGATTTAAGATTACCAGCCTGGATTATTTTCAATGTTCGTCTTCCAGTATTCTCCCTCAGGTATCGGATAGAGATACATTTTATCTTCGAATACGCGTTTTTGGGCTACTTTACGTGTGATGGTTCCATTTTCAGTCACATTCACTCCGTAGATGTCACGTGATAACGCCTCAGTTGCTACATTCCAGCGCCGAACATCCCATGCGCGATGCTCTTCGAATGCAAATTCGATGGTGCGTTCTTTATGGATGAAGTTGCGCATCTTGTCTTTGGTATTCAAGTCGGTGCGGTCGGTCACACTACCCGAAATGCCTGCGCGTTGGCGTATTTGGTCGAGCATGGAATACACTTCACTGCAAGGGCCGTTCACTTCATTCATAGCTTCTGCATAGTTCATCATGATTTCAGCATAGCGAATGATAGTCCACAGGCGATAGGCTGTTCCGGAATGTTCAACGCTAAGAATTGATTCGGGAATATACTTGCGTACATGGTATCCTGTAGGAGTAGAGTTTGCATTACCTCTTGGGTTGTCACGCATTCCAAATCTTACGTCAATGCTTCCGTTACCCCATTCAGCTCCTTGATAGAGAACTGTGGCAGCCAGACGCGGATCGCGATTACTCCACGGTTGGGCATCATTATAGCCGCTTGCAGGATTGATGGCGGGAATCATTGAATTGCCGGTATATACCGGGGCACCGGTAGCATCATACTCGCTAAAGGGAGAAGAACCGTCCGCCATGTCATACATATCCACCAGATTCTGTGACGGACAAAGGCCACCGTTGCCTCCTTCACCTACCGGTGTGTCATTTTTTATATTGCCCCAATTCTGCTTGTCATCATTTCGGTAGAAGATAACTTCCTTGTTGCTACCTTGATAGGCGGTTCTCAACAGTGCATTGGTATAGTTCTCTATTCCTAAAGTGGCACCAGTAGCATCTTTAGCATTAAACAATGCAAAGTTTGCTCCATAGGTGTCAATGAATTCTTTGGCAACATCAGCAGCCTGTTGCCAGGTGATACCAGATTCGCTACTATAGCGTGGACTTGCCATGAAAAGCATAATGCGTGACCGGAGTGCGCATGCCATAGGCTGACCGATGCGTCCTGCGGAACTTGATTTCCATGCTGTTTCATAATCCAATAAATTGCCTTCACAGCTTTTGAGTTCCTCTAAAATAAAGTCTACTACATACTCTTTTGTCGTGGGACGAGTCGTATATTTACTCATCAAATCGCCGTTAGGGTCGAGCACTTCTTTCACAATGGGGATAGGACCGTAGCGTAAGAACAGTTCCCAATAGAAGTATGCGCGCAGGAAACGGGCTTCTGCTATATAGTTCTTTTTGTCTCTATTATATTTATCTTCGCTGACGGCAGGGTTTTGGGGCACTTCTTCTATGCGGGTGAGAAGCATATTGCATTTGCGGATGCCGCGATAGTAGTGTTCCCAAGTATCAACCAGTTCGGATGCACCCGAACCTCCATAGAAGTTGCCGATATTGAAAGAGGTTCTTACACCATTCCCATAGGAAGTCTCGGCCAAATCGGTTGCTGCATCTAGCCAAGTAGTACTGATGCGGCCTGCACCGTGGCGCAGGAAATTGTAAGTGTCGAGGTGGAACTGTACAGTCAGATTCCAATCGCTGAACACTTGTTCGCCGGTCAACTCATTGCTGGGTTGTTTGTCAAGGAAGCCACCGAATATATCCTCGCAGGAGGTTAGGGTAGTGGAGGCAATACCAAGAGCGAATATACTGTATAATAATGCTTTCTTCATATTTCTATCAGAATTTAATGTTTACACCAAAGTTTACGGTTTTCATAATCGGATAGCGGTTTGAACCGTTGCTTTCCGGATCGGTCAGACCATCCAAGTCATCCCAGGTAATCAGGTTGTTGGCATTTACATAGAGACGACAGTCGCTCATCCCTACTTTCTTGGCCCACAAAGTAGGCAAGGTGTAGCTCAGTTCTATATTTTTCAGTCGCATGAATGCACCGTTTTTCAGGAAGAATGAGTTTCCGCGTTGGTTATGATTGCCGTAGCTGTCATAGTGAAGACGTGGATATTTGGCATTTGCTAAGTTTTCAGCTTCACTCTTGGAAGGATTCCAACGATCCAGATGATGTTCTTTCACCTTACCTCCATTTACAAAAGCGAACATTGCTTCAGCGTCATAATAGCGGCTTACGTGATTCACGCCCTGAAACATAACACTAAATCCCCAGTTCTTGTAGTTAGCTCCTAATGACAGCGCGTACGTGTTTTCCGGAATATCACTGTAACCGATGAAGGTTTCGTCACGTTCATCAATCAGTCCGTCACCATTCATATCACGATACTTCAAATCTCCTATTCCTACGTTTTCACCAAGTTTGGACACGGGAAGCTTTCCACCATCAATGTCGGCTTGTGTGATGAATCCGTCACATACCAGACCAAAGTACTGATTGATAGGATGACCTTCACGCTTGCGATAATCTGTTTTCAAGTTTGGTTCGTCCATCATGAGGATTTCGTTTTTGGCGTGAGAGTAAGTCAGTCCCACTGTGTAGTTGAAATCCTTACCGATGTGGTTGGCATGTTTCAGTTCGATTTCGTAACCGCTGTTCTTCGTTTTTCCCAGGTTGGCAGCTGCCATGGCCACTCCAACCCATTGCGGACGAGTGAGATACTGTGTCAGAATGTCGTTACGCTTCTCGTAGAAGAGGTCAAGATTACCACTCAGCAGACCGTTCCACAATCCAAATTCCAAACCTAGGTTATATTTATGGGCACGTTCCCATGTAACACCATAGTTAGGATATTGAGATTCATAAATACCGGATTGCCAGGTTTCTCCATATCGGTAGTCATTACCAATCTGGTTCCATTTCTGTTCATACAGGAAGCGTTGCTTGGCACCACCTATTTTATAAATATCATTACCTACCTGGCCGTAAGAAGCACGAAGCTTCAGGTTGTTCAACCAATCTTGTGTACCTTTCATGAATTCTTCATTGGTGATACGCCAGCCCACAGATACGGAAGGAAAGAAACCGAAACGTTTACCTTTCATAAAGTTCTCGGAACCGTTATAACCGGCATTGAACTCAAACAAATAACGGTCATCATAACCATAAGTAACACGACCCACGATACCTTGATAACGTTCTGCCAGTTCAGCTTTGTTACGATAATCATTCTGCATATATAGCATCATACCGGTTACATCATGTTTACCGAACTTACGTGCATAATTCACCTGAGCCTCCATATAGAGTTTATAGATAGAGGTGAAAGAAGAACCATAAGCTAATTCGGTATCAGTGTTGAATTTATTGTAAGCATCAATAGAATTATAATTATCACGATTGTTTAATTCATAGGTGGCGAAATTTTTGGTATAATTTCTGCGATGTTCGTTTTCATAGTCGAACGACAACATGCCTTTCACACTTAAACCTTCAGTGAGCCAATCCAATTTATAATCTACAATGAAGTTTGTTTCATTAATAGTGTTTACTGAACGATAATAACCTCCTTCTGCCAATGCAGCTACTATGTTATTCTGATACTGTGAACTACCGCCATAGAGTGAGCGGGTAGTTTCACCACTTTGTACTTCATAAGCTACAGGAAATATCCAGCCCGGAGTATGATTGATTTCATAAAACACTTCACTGTAGTCGCCTCTTTCTGTAGTCTTGGGGCCTCTGCGTTCCTCAAAGCGTGTACCGAAGTTTACTGAGAAAGTCAAATCTTTCGTCAAGAAGAAATCAGTATTGGCACGGAAAGCGTAACGGCGGAAGTTCAGGCTTGATTTGTTTCCATACGCATCGTTACTCAGGTTTTTATACATAGAAGTCTGATCGTAGAATTCTCCGGAAGCATAGTACCGCATACGTTTCGTACCTCCACGAATACTTACGTTGTAGCGTTGTGCAGGAGCTGTACTGTTAAGTACCTCATCATACCAATTTACGTTAGGATAGAGCATGGCGTCTACTCCGCTCAGTTGTCCGGCTACTGATTTGCGATACATCTCAATATCATTGTCGCTGTACCATGAGTTTATTCCATCGTTACGCAAAGCTTCTTCAAGCAGTACAACAGACTGATATGAGTTCAGGTAAGTATCTCCACGTGTAGGACTTTGAATCTGCCAGTTAGCAGTCAAGCTCACTTCCGGTTTCTGTTCCTTACCACGCTTAGTAGTAATCAACATTACACCGTTTGCACCCCGCACACCGTAAACAGCTGTTGCTGAAGCATCTTTCAGTACAGAGATGGTTTCAATGTCATCGGGAGCTATTTGCGAAAAAGCACGTTCCACACCGTCTACTAAGATAAGCGGTTGCGCATCGCCTGCAAAGGTGGCACGGCCACGGATAAAGATTTGGGCATCATCAGCACCCGGAGCACCGGAAGTCTGTGAAGTGATTACACCGGGAATCTTACCGGCAATGGCTTGTGATACGTTGGCGGCGGGAGTAGACAATAAGTCTTTGGATGATACCTGAGAGATGGCACCAATAACACTCTCTTTTTTCTGTGCGCCATAACCTACTACCACAACTTCTTCCAGCATTTCTGAGTCTTCTTTCAATGTTACAGCAATGGAACTTTTTCCGTTCAGGCTGATTTCTTGTGTCTGATAACCAACAAACGAAATCTGTAGTGTGGCATTGCCACTGCTGACAGTTAACTTGAAGTTACCGTCCATATCGGTAATAGTACCATTGCTTGGTGTACCTTTTTCAAGTACGCTGGCGCCTATGACAGTCTCTCCTGTGGCATCCTTCACGACGCCTGTTACTTGCTTTGATTGAGCCTGGGCTACCTGGCCTATCAGTATCAGGGCAAGCGTCAACAACATGCCAATACACTTGAATCTTGGTGTTGTTTGATGTTTCTTTTCTTTCATATTGCGTTAATTTATATTAGAATAAAGGTTATTTCTTACGATTAACCAGAACTTTAATTTGTTCCTGAGTTAAAGCTACGTTGTAAATAGAAATGTGGTCGAAAGCAAAGCCCGGATCATTGTCTCCCCAGTTCCATGCTTGGTTACCTCCCAGGCAGATATATTTCAAGTCGCTTCCGTTAGAGAACAAACCTGCAATAACATTTCCGTCACCTGAGCCTGAAACATTCCATTCATTCTTCAGCACACCGTCGAAGTAAACTTTAGCGTTGGTTTCAGTGAACACGGCAGTGTACAAATGCCAATCTTTATCGGCAAGCCAATCTGTAGCATCATGATAAGCCACATTGGCACCTGCTGTATTCTGTGCATCTGTAAAGTCGCACCAACCACTACAGTTAACTTGCAGTACCCCTCTGTATTGGCAGGCCAACATCGGTGCACCATTATCAGTGGCTGGTCCTGAACCGTATGCCATGAACAACGGAGCCCACATGTAATCAGCAGAAGTCCCTGCATTTTCAGAATTTACCCAAACGGCTACAGTTAATTGTTTTGTATCAGCAGTATGAGAGAGGGCATCTTCGGGCAACACTAAATAATTGGAGCGTAGTGCGCCTCCTACATTCTGGAATACATTCCCCCATGCGCCGCCAGGACGTTCGATAGTTCCTGCACCGTAGATTGTGGCATTGCCTACACCTTTTTCAAAGTCGTTGAAATACGTTGGAGTCGGTAGTTTTTTATAGGCAATGATATTATCGATTTCTGCTTTAGTCAACGCTTTATTATAAATGGCAATATCGTCGAACATGAATCCTGCGTCATTATCTCCCCAATTCCATGCTTGGTTACCTCCCAGACAGATATATTTTAAATCACTTCCGTTGGAGAATAAGCCGCCAATGACATTTCCGTCACCGGAACCGCTAACATTCCATTCATTTTTTAGTACTCCATCAAAGTATACTTTGGCATTGGTCTCAGTCAGCGTAACTGTATAATAGTGCCAACCTTTATCGGCTAACCAGTCTGTTGCATCGTGATAGACTCCATTGACCTGGTTTGTATTTTGTGCATCTGTAAAGTCACACCAACCATTGCAGTTCACTTGCAGAATACCTCTATATTGGCAGACAAACATGGGAGTACCATTATCTGTAGCAGGACCAGAGGCATAGGCTGAAAATAGTGGGGCCCACATATAGTCGGAAGAAGCACCTGCATTGGCAGCATTCACCCATACACCGATGCTCAATTCTTTGGTTTCTGCTGAATGAGAAAGGACATCTTCGGGCAGTATTAAATAATTGGAGCGTTGAGCGCCACTCACATTTTGGAATACGCGACCAAAATTACCTCCGAAATCAGTGAAGTTACCCTTACCATAAATAGTTGTGCCATCGTTTTCTCTTTCAAAATCGCTGAAGAAAACTTGGCCGGGATAAAGCTCGCCACCTTCAACACTGCTGTCTCCACCTTTCTTCGGCACTGCAATTTCTGTGCTTGTTATCGTATTCCGATAAACGGACAGGTCGTCGAGTTGCCACTTCTGATTCTCGGTGTTCGAACCGTATCCTATATATAGATAAGGTACGGACGCCATAAACTGAACGATTTTTGAGCAATCGAAGTCAGAGACAGTTTTCTCTATTTTCTTTAATCCGTCTACATACACAAAATATCCGTTATTCTTAACAGATATTGCTACATAATGCCATTCACCAGCACTCATCAATCCGGTTTTGGCATCCGCTGGATTATTGTCTTCGTAACTACCATCTACACCTTCATAGTTTAACCAACCGTTGGCTGTAAAAAACATACGTTGAGTAGAATTTGCATTTTCAAATGAAAAAATAGCACCAGTTACATCCTGTTCAAAAGCGGATGCATCTTCATCTTCTTCAGGGACAGCTTGTTTCATCCAGAAAGTGAGTGAAACTCCGTCTTGCACTTTCACCTTATTTAATGGATTAAAGATGCGTGCATAGCCACCGGATAGTTCCAGTACTTGTCCTAATGCTTCATCAGTAACTAAAATAGGAATGTCGCCATCAGGGTAGGCGAAAGTCTGAATCTCTTCGGGGTTCAATTCTTCATCATCGAATGTCAGATTGGCAACCAGCTCAAGTTTAGGTAAAACTTGATTTCCAGGGATTGGGTCCATTTGCCCCCAATCCTGACAAGACCCCATACACATTGTAAGAATTGCCAGGCATATGGCCGGCCATTTTCTTGTCTTCATAATACAGATATTATTGGTTTAACAATTAGTTATTCTACTTATCTGATACATTAAGTAGTGATGCAAAAGTACGCCCAAACATGCTTTTAGGGGTGGACAAACGAATATTAGAGGTGGACAAACGAGTATTTGAGTGTAAAAACTACAATTATTATTGTAGTTGATATATAAGAGAGCTCTTATGAATGATTATTTAATCACCCGATCAATGCCGTAAATGGGCATAGTTACCTCTCCTTGTAAAAAAACATGAAAATAACAATGTTTCTGTATGCAAGAAGTTAAGAGTTTGTCAACAAGAAGTTAACTTTTTGTTGACAGAAAGTTAATTCCTTGTAGACAAGAGACTTACTTTTTGTAAAAGGTTGATTATTAGCAGAAAATAGTGACTATAAATTTTATCTACTGTACGTTGTTTTCGTAATTTTTCAGTTATTACCCTCTTCATTCATCAGATCGCTGGGCTTCATATTGAATTGTTTACTGAAGCAACGGGCAAAGTACTTGGGGTCATTGAAACCTACCTCATATGCTATTTCAGCGATATTCATCTGTTTTGTTTCCCGGTTTTTGAGAATCAGCTCCCGGGCAGTGTTCAGTCTGTAGTTACGGATGAATTGCCCGGCAGACTGTCCGATGAGGTTTTGAAGCTTCTTGTTTAGCAAACTTTTACTTACCCCAACGGCTTCACTGAAATCACTGACCTCAAAGTAGGGGTTTTTATAGTGTTCTTTCACTACTTCCATCACTTGGTTGATGAACTTCTTGTCTCCTGATTCTTCTTCTATATTTAGTACTTCAACATCCATATTCGCCCTGAATTGTCTCTGGTAGCGTCTACGATTCTCCAGAATATTTTCAATACGGGTTAATAGGAGAGTCTCATCAAAAGGTTTTAGAAGATATTCGTCTACTCCTGTACGGTAGCTTTCCAGACGGGCTTCAGGTGATGTCTTGGCAGTAAGCATTAGGAAAGGGATGTGTGAGTTTGCAAAAGTCTCTTTTACTCGACGTGACAGCTCTATGCCATCCATTACTGGCATCATCAGGTCACTTACAATGAAATCTATCGATTGCCTGTTTAGTATTTCAATGGCTTCTGCACCGTTACAAGCTTCGAGTACATTATAATAATCGCGGAGGATAGAACGGATATATCCTCTCATGTCAGCATTGTCTTCTACAACCAGAATATTCAAAGCCACTTTTTCTTTGGGTAACTCGTCGTCTGCTGTTGCGGGTGTTGTAGGTGGAATGTTATTTTCAATGATAAGCTGATCGTTTATGTCTTCCTTGGGTAATGGAAGCAAGATGCGGAAAGAGCAGCCGGAACCGGGGTTATTGCGGACACTTATATCTCCGTCGTGCATCAGTACGATACGTTTACAGAGATATAACCCTATGCCAGTACCGGTTTGTCCATATACAGGATACTTCACTTGTTTCTTTGATTGGTAGAAGCGGTTGAATATCTGCTCTATATCTTGTTCTGGAATGCCTGTTCCACTATCACTGACGCAGAGGTAGAGTACTTCCTTACTTTCTTTTGTCGGTAATGTAGCTATATATACGGATATTTCCCCATTATCGGGAGTGAATTTAATAGCATTGCTTAGCAGATTGGTAATTACTTTATGCATGGCTTCCTCATCGTAACGGATTTCAGGATCTTTCATATGGAAAAAGTGCTTGATCGCGATATTCCGCTCTCCGGCAAACACTTCAAAAGGAGTGAGTAATGAGTTTATAAAATTCAGAAAGTTTCCTTTAGTCTTTACTATATTCAGTTTACCGGATTCTACCTTTCGGAAGTCCATTAACTGATTGACAAGGGATAATAAATATTTGGAGTTACGTTCTACAAAGTTTAATTGTTCTATTACCTGCGGATTATAACTCAGTTTAAGAGCACGTTCGATGGGGCCGATAATCAAGGTTATCGGGGTACGGAATTCATGTGTAATATTAGTAAAGAAGGCAATCTTATCTAATGTCAACTCTTGAACTTTGCGTGCCATACGGCTTAATTGAGCTTTCTGCTGGGTGATTTTTTCGTTTTGTTGTTTTAGTGTATTGTTTTGCCTGGAGAGTTCTTCCGTTTGATTCTCCAATAGTTGTTTTTGTTGTTCCAGCTGGTATGTACGTTCTTCCACTGTACGATGCAACAGTTCTCTTTGTTGCTTGAAGTTCCGTATACGCCATTGATAAATTTGCCAGGTGATTAATAAAGCGAAACCTATAAGCAATAAGATAAACCAAGTGGTCTTATAGAAGTAGGGTTGGATAATGATCTTTAGTTGTGTGATGCTCTCTGCTCCATCTTCTCCGTCGGGCGTATATTTTACTTGCAGGGTATAAGTTCCTGGACGCAGGTTTGTGTAACTTGCAAATCGTCGGTTTCCGGGTACTTGTACCCATTTATCTTCAAATCCGAGAAGACGATAGCTATATGTGGCCGTATTGTCCGGTTCAAAATTTAGGGCTGAGAATTCCAAAGAAAATGATTTTTCTTTTTCATGAAATTTTATTTCCTGAGTGACAGCAATATCTTGGGATAGATATATGTTACCGGGAAGAATATCTTGATTCCCGATTCTTAGTTTAGTGAATCTTACATTGGCTGGCTGGATTATACTAGGCGGAAAATTGCTTTCAATGGCTGTGAGTCCTGCGACAGTACCAAAATAGAGGGTTCCGTCTGATGAATGACATGAGGCGTTCCAGTAAAATTGAGCATCGGGTAGCCCATCTTGTTTCGTGTAATTCGTAAAACGGTTCTCTGTCGGGTGATAACAGGAAAGTCCATTATTTGTTCCTATCCAGATATTGCCGTCTATGCCTTCTTGCATGCTCCGGACATTATTGTTGATTAGGTCTTGGGCGGTATTATAAGAAATGAATTTTTCTTTGCCTTGGCCATCAACAACTCTTTTATAAATACCATATCCGTTGCTACCCAGCCACAGTGTTCCATCTGTCGTTTCACAGAAGCAACTAATCTTCTCTATTAACTTTGATTGAGGATTGTCCAGCTTATAATTGAGATGTCGGTACTGGAACTCTCCTTTCTCTGATTTAGCGGAGCGGGAATGAAGGTCTATAATATATACTCCTTCTGTACTGCCTATCCATAATTTATCTTCTTTATCGATGAGGGCACCGAGGCAACCACGTACATTTTCTGCCATATGGTTAGCAAAGGGGGAAACGAATTTCTGAGTTGCCATATCGTAAAAAAAGAGCCCCCGATTGGCACCTACCCACATTCCGTTATTGATAGGGTCATAAACAAGTACTGCTATGAAGAATAATGGAAAGCCTGTTTCAGGATGTGTATATATGACTTGAAGGGGACGATTCAGTGCTTTGGGATTCATAATATTGATTCCACCGCCCCAAGTACCTACCCATAACCGACCTTGGTTGTCACTGGCAAGGCTACTGACAGAATTATGGCTTATCTCACCGCGTTCCCATCTGTAATGGAGAAACTGTTCAGTCCCTTGTCTCTTCAAATTCAAACCTCCTTCCACAGTGCCTACCCATAAGTTTTTTTCTTTATCTTCATAAATGGCATTTACCGGGTTGTCAGACAGGCTTGAGGGAATTTCTTTATCATGTATGTAGTTATGTATAGATAAGCGTTTGGGTGCGAGTTTGTTGATTCCTCCGCTTTCAGTGCCGATCCATATATGTTTTCCGTCTACTTTTATACAATTGATAAAGTTACTATTCAATAGGCTGTTGCCAGTAGAATTATGGGCGAGATGTTCGAAACTGTCTGTAATTGGATTATAAATATTCGCACCACGGAGTGTACCTGCAATCAATTGTTTATCGTTGGTGATAGCAAGACTGGTCAGATAATTTTGCGAAATGGAATGTGGGTCATTAGGAATATTTTCGTAAATCTTTATTGCGTTACTGTTTTTATTATAGCGGTACAATCCTGCATGCGTGGCTATCCATACCTCATTTTCTTTTGCCAACATATCTTTCAGATAGGTATCAGGTAAGAACGTTAGTTTCTCTGATATATGGCTTTCTTCTAATCCTCCCTGATTATTCGGAATGATTTTATAGATTGTACCATTTATTGCAGTCCATATTTTCCCGTCTTCATCAATATCCTTTAATACGAGATCCGGTTCGTTTAATTGCGGCAATGTTAATGTAGACAGGCTTTCCACGTCTCCCTTTATATTAAAGGTAATCCGGTGAAGTGCATTTCCGCATTGCAACCATATAGAATTCTGTGAGTCGCGCATTATAGTATATGCCGGTTGGTTTAATAAGGTAGTTAGCAGTCCTTTGGGATCATTCGGGATGATAGGTTGCAAAGTCAATAAATCAATAATGTCAGTTCCTCCTTCAGATACAATCCAAAGGCGTTGAAAGGTATCTTCATGTACATTTAGTATAAAGTTACTTTTTAGCTTACAATGGGAGGTATTGGGATTGAAATGAATGAATTCATAACCATCATATCGGGAAAGCCCTCCTCCGGCCGTAGAAATCCAAAGAAATCCCCGGGTATCTTTATAAATATCATCAATAAAATTATGTGGGAGTCCATCATCCATGGTGATGTATGAGACATTGTACTGGTCGGTGAAACGCTCTTGTGCTTGCAGAGCACACGGTATAATGAAACTGATATATATAATAAGGTATAAAAGGTTGTGTCTTTTCATATAATTTGTATTATTAAAGGCAAAGTTAGAAGAATATTTATAATGTTTAAAATCAGAATAGCTGTTTTTAATTTAAATTGCTGAATTGTCCACCTCAAATGTTCATTTGTCCACCTTACCATGCTTACCCCGGGCGTATTTTTGCAATAGAATTTATAATCTACTGATAGTATGAGAAACTTATTATGTATAGCTGTTGTGTTGATGAGCAGCCTGTTTGCTGGTTGTACTTCCTCTGTATTTACGCCTGTCTCTTCTCCTAATCCGTGGACGGATGATTATTCTTCACTGTCTTCTATGGAGAATTATCAATCGTGGGGAACTTATAATGTACATGATCCGTCATGCCGGAAGATGGGTGAGTATTACTATATGTATTCTACAGATGCAATATTCCGTGAAAACCGTAAAGAAGCTAAAGAGAAAGGAGTCCCTTTGGGGTTTATTCAGATGCGGCGTTCTAAAGATCTGGTGAATTGGGAATTCCTTGGCTGGGCGTTTCCTGAAATTCCGCAAGAAGCGGTAGAGTGGGTGCGTGCCCATGCTGATGGACATGGGGCGACAAATATATGGGCTCCTTATATTATTCCTTATAACAATAAGTATAGATTGTATTATTGCGTATCGGCTTTCGGGAGGAAGACATCCTATATCGGATTAGCTGAATCTGATTCGCCTGAAGGTCCTTGGACATTGGCAGGCTGTGTTGTTAAAACAGATGATACGACAGCCATGAATGCCATTGATCCCAGTATCACTGTAGACCCTTCAAATGGGAAGTGGTGGATGCACTACGGTTCGTTCTTTGGTGGTTTGTACTGCGTGGAACTGAATCCTGAAACCGGACTTCCTTTGGCAGAAGGAGATAGAGGACACTTGGTAGCTCGTCGTGCTAATTACAAGAAGGATAATCTGGAAGCGCCTGAGATTATTTATAATCCTGAATTAAAAGAATATTTCCTGTTTGTTTCCTACGATCCGCTGATGACGACTTATAATGTGCGTGTCGGACGTTCAGATAAAGCAGAAGGTCCTTTTATGGATTACTTTGGTAAGGAATTGAAAGATACTACCAATAACTTTCCGATACTAACGGCGCCTTACCGTTTCAAAAATCATCCGGGTTGGGCCGGAACAGCGCATTGCGCGGTGTTTACTTCAGATGATGGACAGTACTTTATGGCTCATCAGGGGCGTTTGTCTCCACAGAATCAAATGATGGATCTTCATATACGTCAGGTGTTCTTTACGGAAGAGGGTTGGCCTGTAGTATCTCCTGAGCGTTATGCTGGTAGTAAATCCCGGAAGTTCTCCGCAGCAGATTTGGCTGGTGAGTGGGAGGTTATCCGTGTGCAGGAACCTTTGTATGAACGCCAGTTAGAAGCGGGACAAATATTGTGGGGTGAGGGTGAACTGCAAGATGAAGAATGGAACATGTCTCGTCTGCTACATTTGGAGAAAGATGGAAAACTGGGAGAGAATAAAGGAACCTGGGATTTTGCAGATGTAAAGCAATCTCTGCGGTTGACACTTGATGGAGAAGATATAAAAGACTTGATAGTATTTGCCGGACATGATTGGGAAAATGAAACGGAAACCGTTCTTTTCACTGGTCTGGATAGCCGGGGACGTTCCGTCTGGGGAAAAAGAACTAAGTAATCAATTATAATTTTTATTTTGAAACCATGAAAAGATACACTGGATTATTAACAGCGCTGACCCTTACTGCGGGTATGGCGCTTCAGGCACAAACCAATGAGTTTGTGATACAAACCAAGAAATTAGGCGCAGAGATTCAGCCTACTATGTATGGGTTGTTCTTTGAGGATATCAACTATGCCGCTGATGGCGGACTATATGCCGAGTTAGTGAAGAACCGTTCGTTTGAATTCCCTCAAAATTTGATGGGATGGAAAACTTTTGGTAATGTGACTTTGCAGGATGACGGACCTTTTGAGAAGAATCCTCATTATGTTCGCTTGTCTGATCCGGGACACCCGCATAAGCACACCGGGCTTGACAATGAAGGATTCTTTGGCATCGGTGTAAAAGCCGGAGAAGAGTATCGCTTTTCCGTATGGGCACGTTTGCCTCAAGGAGGAACAGCAGAAAAAATCCGTATAGAGTTGGTAGATACCCAATCTATGGGCGAACATCATGCTTTCGCTACAGCAACATTGACTATTGATTCGAAAGAATGGAAAAAGTATCATGTTATTCTGAAGCCCAGTATAACAGATCCAAAGTCAACATTACGTATTTTCCTTGCTTCAGGGGGAACAGTCGATTTGGAACACGTTTCCCTTTTTCCAGTCGATACGTGGAAAGGACATGAGAATGGTTTGCGTAAAGATCTTGCGCAAGCTTTAGCAGATATCAAACCGGGTGTTTTCCGTTTCCCCGGCGGATGTATCGTTGAAGGAACAGATTTGGCTACGCGTTATGATTGGAAAAAATCAGTAGGCCCTGTAGAAAATCGTCCCCTGAATGAGAATCGTTGGGAATATACTTTCCCGCATCGTTTCTATCCCGATTATTTTCAGAGCTATGGATTAGGCTTTTTTGAGTTCTTCCAACTTTCGGAAGAAATAGGAGCAGAGCCGCTTCCTGTATTGAGTTGCGGTCTGGCTTGTCAGTTTCAGAATTCAGATGCAGAGGCACACGTGGCTGTTTGCGATTTGGATAGCTATGTGCAGGATGCTCTTGATCTGATAGAATTTGCCAATGGGGATGTGACCACGAAATGGGGAAAACTGCGTGCCGATATGGGACATCCTGCATCGTTCAACCTGAAATTCATTGGTATAGGCAATGAGCAGTGGGGACCGGAATATCCGGAGCACCTCGAACCGTTTATCAAGGCTATTCGTAAAGCCTATCCGGATATCAAGATTATTGGAAGTTCCGGTCCGGACTCTGAAGGAAAACAGTTCGAATATCTATGGCCGGAAATGAAACGTCTGAAAGTTGACTTGGTGGATGAACATTTCTATCGTCCCGAAAACTGGTTCCTGAATGAGGGAGCACGCTATGATAACTATGACCGTAAAGGTCCGAAAGTGTTTGCAGGAGAATATGCTTGTCATGGTAAGGGTAAGAAATGGAACCATTTCAATGCCGCTCTGCTTGAAGCCGCATTTATGACCGGATTGGAGCGCAATGCGGATATTGTACACATGGCCACTTATGCTCCTTTGTTTGCTCATGTGGAAGGCTGGCAATGGCGTCCGGATATGATTTGGTTTGATAATCTCAACTCTGTCCGTACTGTAAGTTACTATGTGCAGCAACTCTATGGGCATCACAAGGGTACTAATGTGCTTTCTTTGATGATGAACAAGAAGCCTGTAACAGGTGCCGAAGGCCAGAACGGACTGTTTGCAAGTGCGGTCTATGATAAGAATAAGAATGAAATTATAGTAAAGGTCGCCAATACTTCTGATAGGACCCAGCCTTTGTCATTGAAGTTTGAAGGATTGAAGAAACAGGATGTACTGTCCGGTGGACGTTGCATCAAGCTTCGTTCGGCTGATCCTGACAAAGACAATACGATTGAGCAGCCGTCTGTTATTCAGCCTCAGGAAACTTCGGTATCAATTGATGGCCAAGTGTTGAGTGTAGAGTTGGAACCGAAGACATTTGCTGTTTATATTTTCAAAAAAGGATAAAACTAATGGATAGATTTAGAGTTAATAAGGTTAGATTTTGGTTGATTTCTTTTGTTCTGGTAGCCTCGCAAGGGCTATCAGCGCAAAAAGATACCACTTTTGTTGCTAATGGAAATCCAATCATCAAATATAAATATACGGCTGATCCTGGTGCGATGGTGCATGATGGTAAGGTGTATATTTATGCCGGACATGATGAATGTCCGCCACCGGCTGAGCATTATCTCCTGAATGATTGGTGTGTCTTTTCTTCATCCGACATGAAGACATGGACAGAACATCCTGTACCCTTGAAAGCAAAAGATTTCTCCTGGGCGAAGGGGGAAGCATGGGCAAGTCAGGTCATTGAGCGCAATGGTAAGTTCTATTGGTATGTCACTGTGGAGCATAAGGATGTTCCCGGAAAGTCTATCGGTGTGGCTGTTGCCGATTCACCGCTCGGCCCTTTTATAGATGCCCGTGGCTCTGCTTTAATTACCAATGATATGACCACAGAGCGAACTAAAATATATTGGGACGATATAGACCCGACAGTCTTTATAGACGATGACGGACAAGCTTATCTGTATTGGGGAAATACCCAGTGCTATTATGCCAGATTGAAGAAGAATATGATTGAACTGGATGGCCCGATTGTTTACGTAGATTTGCCTCGTTTTACGGAAGCTCCCTGGATACATAAGCGCGGAGACTGGTATTATCTTTCTTACGCTTCTGAGTTTCCCGAGAAGATTTGCTATGCAATGAGCCGGAGTATTACCGGACCTTGGGAATATAAAGGAATACTGAATGAAATAGCCGGTAACTCCAACACCAATCATCAGGCCATCATCGAATTTAAAGGCGACTGGTACTTTGTCTATCACAATGGCGGAATTAATCCCGCAGGGGGAAGCTATAGGCGCTCTGTGTGCATTGATCGCCTGTACTATAATGAAGATGGAACCATGAAGCGTATTCAGATGACAACAGAAGGAGTGCAATCGGTTTAGATATTAGATATATTGAAGGTTAGATTAGGTTAGTTAATTAGTTTATTTGAAAAAGGCTAAAAAGATAAGGGCGTCTCCCCGTGATGGGAAGACGCCCTTTTAGATTGAGTTGTTTTTATTTTAAACTAATCTGCGAGCACCGTCACCGATGACTACATCATAAATTTTAGGGCTTCTGCCAAATTTCTCTTTGAACTTATCCTTGGCATTCTGGATGAATGTATCATACAACTCATCTTTCACCAAGTTGATAGTACAACCACCGAAACCACCGCCCATTACGCGTGAACCTGTTACACCGCAGTCGAATGCAAGATCATTCAGGAAGTCGAGCTCTTCGCAGCTAACTTCGTAAAGCTTGCTCATGCCATGATGTGTTTCGTACATCTTCTGACCTACAGTTTCGTAATCACCTTTTTCCAGTGCATCGCAAACATCAAGTACGCGCTGGATTTCTTCGATTACGTATTCTGCACGCATGTAGTCTTCTTCGCTGATTTCAGCTTTTGACTCTTGTAGCATGTCCATGGTACAATCGCGCAGGAACTCTACATGCGGATGTTTCTTCTGAATTGCAGCAACGGCAGCTTCGCAGCTTTGACGACGCTTGTTGTATGCTGAAGAAGCCAATTCATGTTTAACTACAGAATCTACCAATACCAGACGATAGCCTTTCGGATCGAATGGAAAGTATTGATATTCCAGTGAGCGGCAGTCCAGACGGATAAGACTACCTTGCTTGCCAAATACGGAAGCGAACTGGTCCATAATACCACAGTTTACACCGCAATAGTTATGTTCAGTTGCCTGACCTACTTTAGCCAGTTCGAACTTGTCTATCTTGTTGTCACCGAACAGATCGTTCAATGCATACGCATATGTACTCTCCAAAGCGGCAGATGAAGACATACCTGCACCTAAAGGCACATCACCGGAGAAAGCAGTATCGAAGCCCTTTACATCAACGCCACGCTTAATCATCTCACGGCATACACCGAAGATATATCTTGCCCAGCTTGCACGGGGAGCATCTTCTTCCTTCAAACCGAATTCCACATAATCTTTCAGATCGATGGAATAAGCTTTCACAATGTCTGTACCATTCGGTTTAATTTCAGCGATCATACCTTTATCGATTGCTCCAGGGAATACAAAACCACCGTTATAGTCTGTATGCTCACCAATGAGGTTGATGCGTCCCGGAGAAGCGTAAACTGCTCCTGTTGTTCCGTCAAAATGCTTGATGAAACGGCTTCTTACGTGTTCTATATCCATAATCTTTTCAAATTTATAAGTGAATAAATTAATTACCTATACCTTTTAATTGCGTTAATCCTCTACTGGGATATCTTTATTTACATTTTTGCAACCTACCAAGCCGTAGAACAGCAGATAAGCAAGAGCTGCGATAATCAGCCAGTAGCTGGCCATATAACCTACAGAGTCAGAGATGCTTTGTTGGATCAACGGCAATACACCACCACCAACAACCATCATCATGAAGATACCGGATGCTTGTGCTGTATATTTTCCTAATCCTTCTACTGCAAGGTTGAAGATACCACCCCACATTACAGAAGTACAAAGACCGCAAAGTACGAGGAACAATGCGCTGACAGGTACTTGTGCCATCATAAATCCTTCACCTACAGTGTAACCGGGCATTGAAACTGTTACATCTTTCGGAGTGAAGATAGCAATCAATACAAAAACAATAGCGGTAGCAGATACAACGATTAACTGTGTACGGCTGGAAACTTTACCGCTGATAGCGCTACTTGCAGTACGTCCTACAAGCATCAGCAACCAGTAGATAGCAGCAATAGCACCACCGATAGCAGCACCGTTCATCATAATTCCGGCACCCTTATCGCTTGCGTCGGCAAGATAGAAGTTCAGTGTACCCGGGATACCGATTTCGATACCTACATAGATGAAGATACCAACTACACCTAATACAGTGTGGCGGAAGCTCCATGGACTATGAGAGAATTTTTCTTTCTTTGCTCCACTTTTCTGAAGATGTGGCTCAGGGATAGCTACAAATGAAATGATAATAAATGCAGCTACGAATACACCCATAGCAACGAAGAGGAGAGGAGCAACATCAGACATAGCTGTCTTGGAAGTTACCGTACCAATCAAAGCACCTACGAAAAGAGGAGTCAATGTACCGGACAAAGAATTAAGGGCTCCACCTGTTTGGATCAACTGGTTACCTTTGTTACCACCACCACCAAGGAGGTTCAGCATCGGGTTCACCACTGTGTTAAGCATACAAACACAGAAACCGCAGATGAATGCACCAAGCAGATAGATAACGAAATTTAATTTGATAACATATTCGCCGAATGCGAAAACTTCGGCATTTGCTCCGAATAAACTGGAAAGGTATTGCGTGAACAAACCGAGGAAACCTACTGCCATTGCAATCAATGCAGTCTTTTTGTAACCGATCTTAACGAGCATGTTACCGGCAGGAATTCCCATAAACAGATATGCCAGGAAGTTCATCATATTTCCCATCATACCTAAAGTGTTCGAACCCGCATATTCGTTTCTCCAAATCGTACCGAACGGTGCGGCAAGATTGGTAACGAAGGAAATCATCGCAAAAATGAAGAACATGGTAATAATAGCGACAAGATTACCGTTCTGTTTTTGTTGTGTCATGGTTTTTAATTAATTAAATTAGTTATAAAATTAGGTTAGTTATATTCATTCTTGTACACCAAACTTGTAAATGGTTACTTGTTGGTATTCATCGTCCGGGAGCAATACGGCCGATGGGAAATGTGGTTTGTTGGGTGTGTCGGGGAAACATTGTGCTTCAAAGCAAACAGCGCTGCGTGCCGGGAAAGTAGCTCCGTGAGCACCTGCAAAGCCGCCTAGCCAGTTTCCAGTATAGAGTTGTACACCATTCTCTGTGGTATATACTTCCATTGTACGTCCGCTTTCGGGTTCCGTATAAGTAGCGGCAAGGCTTAATTCACCACTCTCTGTCTTATTCAGTACGTAGCAGTGATCGTAACCTGCACCATTCACCAATTGCTGGAACTTATCATCAATACGTTCACCGATGGTATGCGGTGTACGGAAATCCATAGGAGTACCTTCTACCTTCAGGATTTCTCCTGTCGGAATGGACACTTCGTCAATGGGAGTATAATGATCAGCGTTGATAGTAATGATGTGGTTCAGAACCGTAGGAGTGGGATTGGCAATACCTGCCAAATTGAAGAAGCCGTGGTTGGTGAGGTTGACAACAGTTGCCTTGTCTGTGGTAGCCCGATATTCAATAACCAGTGCATTGGTTTCATCTTCCAGACGATAGGTCATTTCTACTTCCAGATTACCGGGAAAGCCCTCTTCGCCATCTGCGGATGTATAGTTGAATACAACAGTCGTCGGATCCGGTTGGACTGCATCCCACACTCTGGCGTGGAAACCTGTGGGTCCACCGTGCAAAGAATTTGGTCCATTGTTGATTGTCAGATTGTGTTCTTCGCCATAAAGAGTGAATTTTCCTTTGGCTATACGGTTTCCGTAGCGTCCGATAGTGGTGTTGAGGAAAGGTTCGGGGCTGTTGACTACATGGTCTATACTGTCATGTCCCAAAATTACGTTAGCATACTTCCCGTTTTTGTCGGGGACCATAATGGAAAGGATAGCGCATCCGTAGTTAGTTACTGCAACTTCCATTCCCTGAGCATTTTTAAGAATAAATAAATCAGTCTTCTTGTTATTTATATCTTTTTGAAAGTCTTCCTTGTTCAAACCCGACAAGTTACTTTCCGTTGACACGGTGTTTATCATATCCATGGTATAAAATTAAATTTCTTGCAAATAAAAAGAAATTCTTCCGTACTCCCAAGGGTTTATCTTGAAATGTGAAGAACATTTTAGGAAAGTTTAGCGTTTAACATTTACGAGGCGAATTGATATTTTTTGTAAGTTTGTCGCGTTAATCTAAAAAAATGTAACATTTTTATTTAAAGCTCTAACAAAAACTACGAATGTATCCTTTGAAATTTGAGCCTATTCTGAAGCAGACGCTTTGGGGAGGCGACAAGATTATTGCTTTCAAGCAATTGAATGAAACGCTATCCGGAGTAGGCGAAAGCTGGGAAATCTCGGCTGTAGAAGACAACGAGTCTGTCGTCGCTAATGGGCCTGACAAAGGCCTTACGCTCCCTGAGATGGTGGGAAAATACCGTCATGAACTTGTCGGTGAAGCGAATTACTCTCGTTTTGGCACAAAGTTTCCCTTGTTGATAAAATTCATTGATGCCAAGTTGGATTTATCCATTCAGGTACATCCGGGAGATGAGTTGGCGAGAAAACGCCACAATTCTTTCGGCAAGAATGAAATGTGGTATGTGGTATCGGCAGATAAGGGGGCAAAACTGATTTCCGGCTTTTCTGAGCAGATAACTCCGAAAGAATACAAGGAAAGAGTTTATAATGGAACCTTTGCTGAAGTGCTGCAAACGTGCGATGTAAAACCGGGGGATGTGTTCTATGTGCCTGCCGGTCGTGTGCATGGTATTGGTGCCGGTGCTTTTGTTGCTGAAATTCAGCAGACTTCGGATATCACTTATCGTATTTTCGATTACAATCGGAAAGACAAAGAGGGTAAATCTCGCGAGTTGCACACTACTCAGGCTACTGAGGCTATTAATTTTGCTGATGTACAGGATGACTTCCGTACAGAATATGATCATCTGAAGAACGAACCGGTGGAATTGGTTGCCAGTCCTTATTTCACTACTTCTCTCTATGACATGACAGAAGAAATTACATGTGACTATTCTGAATTGGATTCATTTGTGATTTTTATTTGTGTGGAAGGCGCATGCCGTATCACGGACGACAGCCAGAATGAGATTGCTGTGCGTGCAGGTGAAACGATATTGCTGCCTGCGATTACGCAAGAAGTTACGATTGTTCCGGAAGACGGTGGCGTGAAGTTACTCGAAACGTATCTGTAATCATTGGAATTGAATCAATAAAAAGAGCCGCGTCCCTCAATGGAAGAACGCGGCTTTTTTTGCTTTATGGCGCCTGTTTATCTTCTGGCTCCGAACATGCTTCTGACCTTTCTCATCATCTTTACTCCGAGCATTAGTCCGTCGAAGACAGCCATGCCCGTATTAAAAGCGCGCATAATGGCGTTGCCCTTGTCTGCAGCGGGTGCAAGGGGGGCAAACAGTTCTCTTGCCGTATCCGTCATGATTTCTTTCTGTACATGCAATTTCTTCCGTAATTCTTTTTTTCGTAGCGCGATACTTTCCAGAGTCATGGAAGAGGAGTCAGGCATATTGTTCATGATGATATCATTTTTCATTATCATTCTCAAAGAACAGTCCGGCAATGAAGTTCACCATTGGATTGATGATGAGTTTCTTGCGGAAAGTGATTACTAATAAAACAAGCAGAAGGTGAAAAGCGGCGATGATGCTGAAGCTTACCATGAGTCCGCCTACAAGCGGATCTAATATATAAGCTAATGCAAATGACAAATAAAACAGTGCCACCATGCCAAGAATGATAACCACCGATAGTAGTACCAAGGCGGAAAGCAGGATTGAGAGTTTTTCGGTTATTTCCAGTTTGGTATATTCTTTTTGGAGTTTCAGATATTTCTTAAACTCAACGAATAATTGCTGGAGATTTTCAATACTTCTGTCGTCTGCGAACATCATAGTGGCTCTGTTTTTTTGTAGGTTTTGTTTTATTCGGCTCCTTCGCCTTTAATTTCTGCTGCGATTTCGTCTACCAGATTTTCCATTTCACTACGGTTCAGACGAATTCCTTTTTTACGGAGAATTTCCGCAATCTTATGGCGGGTGTCTTCTCCTTTTTCGGGAGCAAATAAAATACCAACGGCTGCGCCTACTGCTGCACCGCCCAGAAAAGCTACGAGTACATTTAATCCTTTCATAATTGTTCTCCTTTCTATTTATAGAGGTTTATACTACAAAGCTAACATTTTTCTTTATAAAGTTGTTCGCTTAACTTCTTTTTTTTCGAAATATTTATTTTTCTGTTCCAAGCTCGGTACTAATCCGAGAACTATCCGGAATGTACTAGCTCCGTATCTGTTCCGTACTGGCTCCGTATCTGCTCCGTATTAGGTTCGTAGCTACTCCGTATCTGTTCCGTAGCTACTCTAAGCGTATAGATACGGAGCTGGTACGGCTCAGGTAATGCCCGGGTACAGTTCGAACCTGGTTTTGTCTGGTAGGAAAAGAAACGTGATTAATTTAATTTAACTATAATGCTGCCCTTTGGATTGATTGTTCCACGTACATTTGTCTTATTATTCGGAATATTAGCTACATGAAGATAGGAAAGAGAAAGATATTTCTGATTATCGGGTTGATAGTGCTTGTGCTGGCAGCTTGTAGTAATGTTGACGGCGATTTGGATGATAAGTGGCAGTTGAGGCAATATCAATATGCCGACGGTTCAATTGAACGGCAAGATAGCATCTTTTATAATTTCCAAAAAGGTAGCTTTTCTGCCATTTGTTTGTTGAAAAATGGTAGCTATCAAACGTTTTTTGGAAATTATTCTTTGAAAGGAGATAAAATTTCTATTATTTTGCTGCCTCAAAGTATGGAAGACGAAAACTATTCATTCTATATGGGGTGGGAAAATGGAGAACGGACATTTACAATGGAAGAATTGACTTCTTCATCCCTTCATCTGGAATATGAGGGAGTTCGTTATATATTCCGCAGATATTGAGTATAGATAGATTGTAGAAATTACTAACAAAAACAATATGATTATGAAAAAATTAGCATTTTTAGGAATGGGATTGTGCATTGCATTGGCATTCTCTTCTTGTAAATCGAGTGAAAGCGCTTATAAAAAAGCATATGAAAAAGCAAAACAGCAAGAACTGGCAGAACCTCAGGTTACTGAACCGGTAGAAGTTTCTCCGGTAGTGAGTGCTCCGGTTGAAGCAAAGGTTGTGGAAAGTGTGCCTGTTGCAACTGCCGGTGTACGTCAGGAAAAAGTGGACATAATTTCTGGCGTGGGTGGTTTGAAAGATTACAGTGTGGTTTGTGGTAGCTTTAGTGTGAAGGCTAATGCCGAAAGCCTGAAAGATTTTCTGGATAAGGAAGGTTATAGTGCTGTGATTGCCTTTAATCCGGATGCAGCAATGTATCGTGTAATTGTGAGTACTTTTGCCGACAGAGCTTCTGCAGCTGACGCACGTGACGCTTTCAAGTCTAAATACTCTAATCGTAAAGATTTCCAGAGTGCCTGGTTGCTGTATCGTCTCAAATAACATTAGATTTTATTTGATATTTGATTGATAGAAAGGAAAACTTTCCTTTCAAGATGAGAGTGCATTAAAAGATTTTAATGCACTCTTATTTTTTTGCCTGATCTATGAATTTGATATTCTGTATCGTGATGAGATGCTTCGACAAGCTTAGTATGACAGGCATTCTCAAAGTATAGACTAATTGTGATGATGTCTTTATTGTGAATTATTTATGCGAAAAAAGCCGATAATAGGTACTAGTTATTGGAGAAAAAGTTAATTTTGGGAATAATTTATCTAACATGACTTGATTACATGAAATAACGCATTTCTCTTTAATGAGGAATATAACAATAGATAACGTATGAAGAAATTTAAATTTTTATTGCTGAGCGCGTGTATTGCGCTAGTTGCGTGCACAACTAAAACATCGTCTGAACAACAAGTTTCAGACAAAGGGACAAAATGGAGTTGGGACAAGGGAACGATTGTTGTAGAAACTCCCGAGCGTCCGGCTGAACAAACAAGTGTAATAGGGCTGACGATACCTAAAATGGAAGTGGTTCGTGTGGGATTTGTAGGTTTGGGAATGCGTGGTCCCGGAGCTGTAGAACGTTTTACGTATATTCCGGGTGTAGAAATCGTTGCTTTATGTGACTATGAAAAGGAACGGGCAGAGAAATGTCAGAAGTATTTACAGAGAGCTTCTATGCCTAAAGCAGCTATATATTCAGGTGAAAAAGGATACGAAGAATTGTGTAAACGGGATGATATAGATCTGGTGTATATCGCAACAGATTGGCTGCATCATTTCCCTGTCGCTATGTGTGCGATGGAGAATAATAAAAATGTCGCCATCGAAGTTCCTTCTGCTATGGACTTGAAAGAGTGTTGGGCATTGGTAAATATGAGCGAGAAGACTCGCAAACATTGTATGATCCTTGAGAACTGCTGTTATGACTGGTTTGAAATGAATACTCTGAATATGGCACAACAGGGTGTGTTTGGGGAGGTCGTTCGTGCCCAGGGAGCTTATATTCATAATCTGGAACCTTTCTGGGATCATTACTGGAAGAATGGTGAAAATGACAAACTGGGTTGGCGTCTGGAATATAATATGAAACATCGGGGAGATGTATATGCCACTCATGGTCTTGGTCCTGTAGCGCAAGCGTTGGATATACATCGTGGTGACCGTATGAAGACACTCGTTGCTATGGATACCAAATCGGTAGTAGGTAAGTCGTTGGTAGAAGAAAGAACGGGACAGCCTTGTGAGAATTTCCGTAACGGTGACCATACAACTACGTTGATTCGTACGGAAAATGGAAAGGTGATTGAGATACAACATGATGTGATGACTCCGCAACCCTATAACCGTCTATATCAGTTGACCGGTACCAAGGGGTTCGCAAATAAATATCCGATAGAAGGTTATGCATTGGATGCAAAACAGCTGAATGCGTCGGGAGTTGTACCTGAGGTAGATAACTTGAATTCCCATAGTTTTATGCCTAAAAAAGATATGGAAGCTCTAGTGCAGAAATACCAGCATCCCATCCTGAAGAAATACGGTGAAATGGCAAAAGAAGTTGGTGGTCATGGTGGCATGGACTTTATTATGGATAGCCGTTTGGTGTATTGCCTGCAAAATGGACTTCCCTTAGATATGGATGTCTATGATTTGGCAGAATGGTGTTGTCTGGCCGAGTTAGGCGAATTGTCTATGGACAACAATTGTGCAGCCGTTGCTTTCCCGGACTTTACCCGTGGCGAATGGAATAAAGTGAAGGGGTATAAGCATGCTTATGCTTCCCCTGAAGATGAAAGTGTTGCCATGGAGAAAGCCAAAAAAATCACGGCAAAGCTGAAAGAAAAAGGTGCCGTAGAATGGGCGGGTGAAGCTGTGGAAAATAAAAAGTAGATGTAAGTAGAGATTAGGTAAAAGTAGACGAAAAAGGAACTTCAACGTTTGGAGTTCCTTTTTTGATTTATTGATTGTGAAAAGTGCTTATAAATGTATTAGGTAGTTTAAAAGAAGTTATAAAACGAAGCTCGGAAACTTTTGAGGATGAAAAAGTTTTTAATTTTGCACACTATGTGTAAGTATAGATACCATATATGGAACAAAAATATATATTAAGCGCAATAGATGCTGCTCTGCAAGCCGGTGCAGACATTCTTTCCATCTATAATGACCCGGCATCGGACTTTGAAATAGAAAAAAAAGCGGATAACTCCCCTTTAACCATTGCGGATCGCAAGGCACATGAAACGATTACCGGTTTTCTGTGCGATACTCCTTTTCCCATTCTGAGTGAAGAAGGGAAACATTTACCCTATGCAGAACGCTGTGGATGGGATGCTTTGTGGATTGTAGACCCTTTGGACGGTACCAAGGAGTTTATTAAACGAAATGGAGAGTTTACTGTAAATATCGCATGGGTTAATCATTCAGTACCCGTAATGGGAGTTATTTATCTTCCTGTGAAACAGGAACTTTATTTTGCAGAAGAAAGCATTGGGGCATACAAACTCTCCAATGTAACTTCTCGCGGAAATGCTTCACTGGATGAACTGATTGCATCCGCTACCCGTCTGCCTTCTGTTACCGAAAGAGGAAAATTTGTAATCGTGGCTTCCCGTTCGCATCTAACTCCGGAGACGGAGGCTTATATCGAAGAAATGAAGCGTCAACACTCGGAAGTAGAACTTATATCTAGTGGTAGTTCCATTAAAATCTGCCTTGTAGCCGAAGGAAAGGCGGATGTATATCCTCGTTTTGCACCTACCATGGAATGGGATACGGCAGCAGGACATGCTATAGCACGTGCTGCCGGATTGGAAGTTTATCAGGCTGGAAAAGAAGAGCCGCTTTGTTACAATAAAGAGAATTTACTGAATCCGTGGTTTGTGGTGGAACCTAAGCAAATGAAATAGTAACAAGATACAGTATAATGTATGACATTTGAGATAATATTTGTGCTATTGGCACTTTTGGGCATGGTGGTGGCATTGGCATTGGATAAAATGCGTCCCGGCATGGTGCTATTTTCCGTTGTGGTTTTGTTCTTATGTGCTGGCATCCTGACACCCAAAGAGATGCTGGAAGGTTTTAGTAATAAAGGAATGATTACCGTAGCTATGCTATTTTTGGTCAGTGAGGGTATTCGTCAGTCCGGAGCATTGGGACAGGTTATCAAAAAGTTGCTTCCTCAGGGCAAGACGACTGTGTTTAAAGCCCAACTTCGCATGCTTCCCACTATCTCTTTTATTTCTGCTTTTCTTAATAACACCCCTGTTGTTGTAATATTTGCTCCGATAATCAAGCGTTGGGCAGAGTCGGTAAAATTGCCTGCTACCAAGTTTTTGATACCTCTTTCTTATGTGACTATTTTGGGAGGTATATGTACTCTTATCGGAACTTCTACTAACTTGGTAGTACACGGCATGATATTAGAGGCAGGTTATGAAGGATTTACTATGTTTGAATTAGGTAAAGTGGGTATTTTCATAGCTATAGCAGGAATTATTTATTTATTGCTATTTTCTTCTAAACTCTTGCCGGATGTTCGTACGGATGCTGTGAAGCAAGATGACGAACCGGAAGAAGATGTTGGTTTGCATCGGGTTGAGGCTGTACTTGGTCCTCGTTTTCCTGGTATTAACAAGAAGTTGGGAGAGTTTAATTTTCAGCGTCACTATGGAGCAGCTGTTAAGGAAATAAAGCGGAGCGGACAAAGTATTACTGCGAATCTGGATAATGAGGTTTTGCGTGAGGGTGATACATTAGTGGTGATGGCGGATGATTCTTTTGTTCAAACTTGGGGAGAGTCTTCCGTGTTCGTTTTGTTGGCCAATGGCAAAGATAACGAACCGGTTCCCGGAAAGGGGAAACGTTGGTTTGCCCTTTTATTACTGATATTGATGATTACCGGGGCTACGGTAGGCGAGCTGCCGGTTGTGAAAGAGGCATTCCCGAATATCAAGTTGGATATGTTTTTCTTTGTCTCTGTGACTACTATCATTATGGCGTGGACTAAAATTTTTCCGGCCCGTAAGTACACTAAATACATTTCATGGGATATCCTGATAACAATTGCGTGTGCTTTTGCCATCAGTAAAGCAATGGTTAATTCCGGTGTGGCAGATGTCGTGGCAACTTATATCATCGGTATGACTGAACATTACGGTCCTCAGGTGTTACTGGCAGCTGTATTTATCATTACGAACTTGTTTACCGAATTGATAACCAATAATGCCGCTGCTGCATTAGCTTTCCCATTGGCGCTCTCCATTTCTTCGCAGATGGGTGTCAGCCCTATGCCTTTCTTTGTAGTGATCTGTATGGCTGCCTCTGCCAGTTTCTCTACACCTATCGGTTATCAGACAAATTTGATTGTGCAAGGTATTGGAAACTATAAGTTCACTGATTTTGTCCGTATCGGATTGCCGCTGAATATTATAGCTTTCTTGATATCCATATTCCTTATTCCATTAATTTGGCCCTTTTAATAATTAGATTATGACAGACAATAATATATATCCGATTTTTGATAGGATGTTGTCAAGAGAGGATAAAGAAGAACTTCTCGGTCAGCATAGTGTGATGATATGGTTTACCGGATTGAGCGGTTCCGGTAAAAGTACGATAGCTATTGCTTTGGAGCGCGAATTGCATAAGCGAGGTTTACTTTGCCGCATTCTGGACGGGGATAATATCCGTAGTGGTATCAATAATAATTTGGGCTTTACTGAAGCTGATCGTGTAGAAAATATCCGCCGTATTGCAGAAGTTTCCAAACTTTTTATTGATTCAGGCATTATAACTATTGCTGCTTTTATCAGTCCTAACAATGATATCCGAGAAATGGCGGCTAATATCATCGGGCAGGAGGACTTCTATGAAGTGTATGTAAGTACCCCTTTGACTGAGTGTGAGCGTAGGGATGTAAAGGGGCTGTACGCAAAGGCACGCCGGGGAGAGATTAAAAATTTTACGGGGATTTCTGCTCCGTTTGAAGCACCCCTTCATCCGGCATTGACGTTAGATACCTCAAAACTCAGCCTGGAAGAGTCAGTCAACCAACTGCTCGACCTCATTTTACCGAAAATACAGATTAAAAAGTGATTATATAAAAAATGGAAGAATATAAATTGAGCCATCTGAAAGAACTCGAAGCAGAGTCTATTCATATCATCCGTGAAGTGGCAGCGGAATTTGAAAATCCGGTGATGCTTTATAGTATTGGAAAAGACTCTTCGGTAATGGTTCGCCTTGCCGAAAAAGCCTTTTATCCGGGTAAAGTACCCTTCCCGTTGATGCATATCGATTCGAAGTGGAAATTTAAGGAAATGATTCAATTCCGCGATGAGTATGCCAAAAAACATGGCTGGAATCTGATAGTAGAAAGTAATATGGAGGCTTTTCATGCAGGTGTAGGACCGTTTACTCATGGAAGTAAAGTACACACAGACTTGATGAAAACTAAGGCTCTTCTGAGTGCTTTGGATAAATATAAATTTGACGCAGCTTTTGGGGGTGCTCGTCGTGACGAAGAGAAATCACGTGCGAAAGAACGTATTTTTTCTTTTCGTGATAAGTTCCACCAATGGGACCCGAAGAACCAGCGTCCGGAATTGTGGGATATCTACAATGCCCGTGTGCATAAGGGAGAAAGCATTCGTGTGTTCCCGTTGAGTAACTGGACGGAGCTGGATATCTGGCAATACATTCGTTTGGAAAATATTCCTATTGTTCCGTTGTATTATGCTAAGGAGCGTCCGTGCGTAGAAATTGATGGTAATTTGATTATGGCAGATGATGACCGCCTGCCTGAAAAATATCGTGATCAGATAAAGATGAAAATGGTACGTTTCCGTACGTTGGGTTGTTGGCCGTTGACCGGTGCGGTAGAGAGCAATGCGGATACGATTGAGACAATTGTAGAGGAGATGATGACTACCACCAAGAGTGAGCGTACCACCCGTGTAATCGACTTTGATCAGGATGCTAGTATGGAGCAGAAAAAGCGTGAGGGATACTTTTAAGAATTAAGAATTAAAAATTAAAACCTGAGGATTGAAATCTTAAACCTGACCTTTAGAACTTTAATGCTTAGGTTTAAGAAGATAAAGGTGACAATTAAAAAGTAAAAAGTGATGGAGAATAACTCTAAACTAAATATCAAGGAGTTTCTGGATAAAGACGAACAGAAAGACTTACTCCGCTTTCTGACTGCCGGTTCGGTGGATGATGGAAAATCTACGTTGATCGGACGTTTGTTGTTTGATAGCAAGAAATTGTATGAAGACCAGTTAGATGCATTGGAACGTGATAGTAAGCGTATGGGAAATGCCGGTGATCACATTGATTACGCATTGCTGCTGGATGGTCTGAAAGCAGAACGTGAACAAGGTATTACGATTGATGTGGCATATCGATATTTCTCTACTAATAATCGTAAATTCATCATTGCTGATACTCCGGGGCACGAGCAATATACGCGTAATATGATTACCGGCGGTTCAACGGCTAATCTGGCTATCATTCTTGTAGATGCCCGTACCGGTGTCATTACACAGACGCGTCGTCATTCTTTTCTGGTGTCTTTGCTGGGCATTAAGCACGTGGTGCTTGCTGTTAATAAAATGGACTTGGTAGGCTTCTCTGAGGAGCGCTTTAATGAAATCGTTAAAGAGTATAAACAGTTTATTGCACCATTGGGTATTCCTGATGTGACTTGTATTCCGCTCTCCGCTTTGGATGGCGATAATGTAGTGGAGAGGTCTGAACGCACTCCATGGTACAATGGCATTTCTTTGCTCGATTTCTTGGAGACTGTCCATATTGATAACGATCATAACCTGTCGGACTTCCGTTTCCCGGTACAGTATGTATTGCGCCCTAATCTTGATTTCCGTGGTTTTTGCGGTAAAGTTGCATCAGGGGTAGTACGTAAAGGGGATGAAGTGATAGCGTTACCTTCAGGCAAAAAATCACGTGTCAAGAGCATTGTTACGTATGACGGCGAACTGGATTATGCTTTTCCGCCTCAGTCTGTAACTTTAACGCTGGACGATGAGATTGACGTATCGAGAGGAGAAATGTTGGTACATCCTGATAATTTACCGGTTGTAGATCGCAATTTTGAGGCCATGCTGGTGTGGATGGATGAAGAGCCGATGGATCTCAATAAATCCTTCTTCATCAAGCAGACTACTAATTTGAGTCGTTCACGTATCAGTAACATTAAATATAAAGTAGATGTTAATACGATGGATCAGTTGTCCGTTGATAATGGACGATTGACGCCTGATGATCTGCCTATGCAGTTAAATCAGATAGCTCGTGTTGTTCTTACTACTGCCAAGGAATTATTCTTTGATCCTTATCAAAAAAATAAGGCAACAGGTGCATTCATTCTGATTGATCCGATTACCAATAATACCAGTGCTGTCGGTATGATTATCGATAGGGTAGAGGATAAGGATATGCATCTTTCTGAAGATCTTCCGGTTTTGAACTTACCGAAGTTAGAAATTGCTCCCGAACACTATGAAGCCATAGAAAAAGCGGTGAAAGATTTGAAGCGCCAAGGTATTGAAGTGAAAATAATCAAATAATGTACCATAATTATGGGTTTACTGGAATTTAACAAACTCCCTATAAATACTTTGGTGGGAGCCGATTGGAAAACATTTAATGCTATTACGAAAGGGCGGGAAATTGATGCGGCATACAAAGGCAAATACCGTTTGACTAAGGCGGTATGTCGTCTGCTTTCTACACTGGCTCCTTTGCAGAACGGACGTTATGAGAAACGGTTGGCATCCCAACCGTTAGAGCATGATCCGGTATTCATTCTTGGCCATTGGCGCAGCGGGACGACCTTTGTGCATAATGTTTTCTCATGTGACAAGCATTTTGGCTATAATACTACTTACCAAACTGTATTTCCGCATCTGATGATGTGGGGACAGCCTTTCTTCAAGAAGAACATGAGCTGGTTGATGCCTGATAAGCGTCCTACAGATAACATGGAACTTGCTGTAGATCTGCCACAGGAAGAAGAGTTTGCACTTGCCAATATGATGCCTTATACCTATTATAACTTTTGGTTTCTCCCAAAGTATCAGCAGGAATATGCAGATAAATATTTGCTGTTCGATGATATATCGGAAAAGGAACTGAAGGTTTTTGAAGAAGTGTTTATCAAGCTGATTAAGATATCATTGTGGAATACTAACGGAACACAGTTCTTGAGTAAGAATCCGCCCCATACGGGACGTGTGAAGGAACTGGTCAAAATGTTCCCTAATGCTAAATTTATCTATCTGATGCGTAATCCTTATACGGTGTTCGAGAGTACCCGAAGTTTCTTCACGAATACAATCCAGCCGTTGAAGTTGCAGGATATCAGTAATGACGAAATTGAAAAGAATATTCTTTCTATTTATGCCAAACTGTATCATAAATACGAGGCTGATAAATCTTGTATTCCTGCCGGTAATCTGATGGAAGTAAAGTTCGAAGACTTCGAAGCGGATGCTATGGGGATGACTGAGCAGATTTATCGTGGCTTGTCTATTCCCGGATTTGCTGAAGCACGCAATGATATAGAAAAGTATGTAGGTGGAAAGAAGGGATATAAGAAGAATAAATATAAATATGATGATCGCACCGTGCAATTGGTTCAGGATAACTGGAACTTTGCATTGGAGCAGTGGAAATATGAACTTTAATTAAAAAAAAACTAATGAGATGATGCAGAAGAAAATTTGTATGTACGGCTTGCTATCCGCTTTTTTATGTTGCGGAACGGCACTTGCACAGCAGCAACAGCATACTGTGGAAGTGATTCCGTTCGGAGACATGGATCAATGGATAGACCGTCAGATTAAAGAGTCGGGCATTATCGGTGGTGCGTTGAAGAATGTATATGCTATTGGACCGACTGCGACTATTCGTGAGAATAAGGCCTATAAGAACATGGGTGGTTCGCCATGGGCTACTTCGAATGTGATGGCGCGCGTGGCGGGTATTACTAAAACCAATACTTCAGTGTTTCCCGAGAAGCGTGGCGATGGCTACTGTGCCCGTATGGATACCCGTATGGAAAGCGTAAAAGTATTGGGTATTGTTGATATCACAGTACTTGCCGCAGGTTCTATGTTTTTGGGGGAAGTGCATGAGCCGATTAAGGGCACAAAGAATCCGCAAAAGATGCTGAATTCCGGTATTCCCTTTACCAAGAAACCTATCGCTGTGCAGTTTGACTATAAAGTTAATATGTCTGATAGGGAAAAGCGGATTCGTGCTACCGGTTTCAGTCGGATAACGGACGTAGAAGGTAAAGACTTCCCGGAGGTGAATTTGTTTTTGCAGAAGCGTTGGGAAGACAAGGATGGCAATATTTTTGCTAAGCGGGTAGGGACTATGGTGGTTCGTTACTATAATACCACTGATTGGCATAATAATGCCACTTATTCAATCATGTATGGAGATATCACTGGTGATCCTGCTTATAAGCCCCACATGATGCGTTTGCAGGTAGAAGAACGTTACGCTATTAACAGTAAAGGTGAAAGTGTTCCGGTCAAAGAAGTAGCATGGGGAACAGAAGAAGATGCTCCTACACATTTATTATTGCAGTTTACTTCCAGCCATGGAGGAGCATACATAGGTTCTCCCGGTAATTCACTCTGGATCGATAATGTGAAACTGGTATATTAAAATATTATTTCAGTATAAAATGAAGAGGGCGGCTAACATCAGTTAGCCGCCCTCTCTTCGATTAGAGTTTACAACTCTTTGTCCCTATATCTTATTCCAGAATTACTACTCGGTTC